>Ga0210157_1000009_pt1 | contig 186713 bp, 169 predicted proteins | sample Napbiom13C8doseC_FD_187727 | JGI IMG/M metagenome (GOLD analysis project Ga0210157, IMG submission 187727) | Groundwater microbial communities from S. Glens Falls, New York, USA - Naphthalene biodegradation metagenome 13C8doseC (SPAdes) (version 2) ... | reverse complement strand
GTCAGCGCTGCATTCCCTCGCAACCCCAACCCACTGCCGCCCCGCAACCCTTGTCGCTGCTGCGTTTGCAGCGCGTTTCGTGTTGCGAGGGGGCGAATATTAGATGACCACACCGCGGAACGCAAGAGGTTTCGTAAAAGAATTTACCTATCTATTAGAATCGCCGCATGACCCTCCAAGAACCGCCCACCTACCTTCCAGAGAAGTTGACCAGCCGCGAGCCCGGCATGCTCGATGCACAGGCGCTTGCTGCCGCGCTTGCCCGGCCTATTGTATTTGTCGATCTGGAAACAACCGGGGCGGACGCGCAGCGAGACCGCATCACCGAAATCGGTGTGGTCGAAGTCGGCCCCGACGGCATTCAGGAATGGGACACGCTGGTCGATCCCCTGACCAGCATCCCACCGTTCGTACAGGGACTGACCGGCATCACCGACGAAATGGTCCGCGGCCAGCCCACCTTTGCATTGATTGCCGAAGCCCTGGCCGAGAAGCTGCAAGGCCGCCTGTTCGTCGCCCACAATGCGCGCTTCGACTATGGGTTTCTGAAGAACGAGTTCCGCCGCGCTGGCGTGACCTTCCGTGCGGACGTACTTTGCACGCTTCGTCTGTCCCGGTCGCTCTTTCCGTCCGTCGAGCGCCATGGCCTGGATGCCCTGATCGCCCGCTTCGGCCTGACGCCGAAGGGTCGGCACCGCGCGCTAGCCGATGCCGAGCTGCTCTGGCAGTTCTGGCAGAAGATTCACGAGATCTATTCGGTCGACCTGGTCGAATCCGCCGTGACGTCGCTGGTCAAGCACGCCAGCCTGCCAGCGGGTCTGGAAGAAACTGCATTGGACGATGTACCGGATCGCCCGGGCGTCTATCTCTTCTATGGCGACGACGACGTGCCGCTCTACGTTGGCAAGAGCATCCATCTGCGCCAGCGCATTCGCGCCCACTTCGCCGGGGATCACAGCAACGCCAGGGAGATGCGGCTGTCCCGCTCCGTGCGTCGCGTCGAGTGGCACGAGACCGGAGGAGAAATCGGCGCACTGCTGAGCGAGGCGCATCTGGTCAAGACACTGCGCCCGCTGCACAACCACCTGCTGCGCCAGAACACCGAGCTGTTCTCCTGGGAAATGCTCGACGGGCTGCCTGCGCCGCGCCTGCGTTCGGATCGTCACGTCGATTTCAGTCGACACGCCGCACTATATGGTGCATTTCCGAGCCGGGCCTCCGCGCAAGCGCGCCTGCGATCGCTGGCGGATGAACACCGGCTTTGCCTGGCGACGCTGATGCTCGAAGGCACCACCCGCCGGGGCAGCCCTTGTTTCGCGCGGCAGTTGCACCGATGCGCGGGCGCCTGCACCGGGGAGGAATCCCAGACGGCCCATCGGGAACGCACCGTGGAAGCAATGGCTTCCATGGCCATCCAGCGCTGGCCGTTTGCAGGAGCAATTGCCTGGCGTGAAGCTTCCGGCGATCGTTTCCCCTGGCACATCATCGAAGACTGGTGCTACCTGGGCTCGGCCCCCACGCTTGAGGACGCCGCCCGGCAATTGGTCGCGCCGGCCCGCTTCGACATCGATACCTACCAGATCCTGGCCCCGCGGATCGAGGAGTTGAAGGCCAGCGCCGTACCCCTGTTATCTACACGCGAGTTCGTGCTGACGCCGCCGGTCCTCCCGGAGCCCAGAGCGGCCCGCGTGCCTCGCACGGCGGGAAAGCATACGGCAAACGCCTCGGAGCACAGTCAGACGCCGGGGCTCTTCAGCTAAAACAGCCGAACGGGCTGGCGAACGGTGCGGCAGCACGCATAAATGCACTGGCAGCCGGCGCCTGGCTCGCCTAGTCTCCGAGGGGAGGACTGCCGCCCCTGATGGAGTCTCCATGCCTGCACCACCCCGACGCTCCCCTGGCCGCACCGGCATGATCGCCGCTGCCGCGATCGCGCTGACCACCGCCTGCGCCAATCTGGAGGCGGGCACCATGCAACGGATCTTCGAATCCTGGAAAGGGGCGCCGGTCGAGCAAGCCAAGGCGCAGTGGGGGCCGCCACAGACCGTACAGGCCGCTCCGGACGGCACGGCCTATGTCTGGACCGATGAAATGCCCACCGCCCACCCACCGGGCAGCGGTCCACGCGACGCGCAACTCGAGCCGCCTCCCACGGTCGCGTATTGCCAGCGCAAGCTCATCGCCGGCGCGGACGGCAAGATCAGCCGTGGCGAGTGGAGCGGGAGTGCCTGTTGTGCCCAGACTCTGATAGGTCAGTGCGCAGGACTGGCAAGGAAACCCTCCGCTACCAGCAACAGTTGACCCGCCGTCGGCGCATCAGCGCACGCTCTGGGCGCCAACAGGCACCACCCGCCTCACTCGAGCACGAGTCCCCGCGTGCGCACCAGCGTGCCCCACTTCTTCACCTCGCTATCGATAAATGCGGCGAAATCGGCGCTGCTACCAGGCTCGGGTTGCAGGCCGAGCGCGAGAAGCTTTTGCCGAACCTGCGCATCACTCAATGCCTGACTGGCATCCTGATTGAGTTGTCGCACGATGGGCGCAGGCGTACCTGCCGGCGCGACGATGCCGAACCAGCCATAGCCGACCACGCCCGGCACACCTTGTTCCGCGAAGGTGGGCGCATCCTGATAGACCGGCGTGCGCTGTTCCGCCGCCACGGCGATCACGCGCAGCTTGCCCGCCTGAATAAAAGGCAGCGCCGTGGTGATGGCGGTCAGCGTTGCGTCGACGCGCCCGGCCAGCAGTTCCGTGTAGGCCGTCGCATCGCCCCGGTAGTGCACGTTCACCACCTTGAACCCGGCCTGCGATGCGAACAGTTCCGCCGTCAGGTGCGGCCCCGAGCCGATACCCGGCGACGCGAAGTTCACCCCGTCTGGCTTCTGCTTCGCCAGCTTGACGAAATCCGCCACGGTCTTCACCGAAGAGTTCGCGTTGACGATCAGGAAAAGCGGCCCCAGCACGCGAGGGCCCACGGCGACGAAATCCTTGTGGATATCGAAACGTTGTGACAAGCCTGCGCCGGTATTGATTGCGAACGGTGCGGCCGCCCACAGCAGCGTGTAGCCATCCGCCGCCGCGTGGGCCACGGATTCGCTCGCCACGCGCGTGCCGGCGCCCGGCTTGTTCTCGACCACCACCTGCTGGCCATACTTGCGGCTCAACACCTCGGCCAGAATTCGCGCCGACGTATCGTTCGACCCGCCCGGCCCGTAGGGCGACACAAAGCGCACCGCCTTGCTCGGATACGCGTTCCCGAAGGCTGGCGGCACCAGGCCAGCCAGCGCCATCGCGCCGAGCAGGCGGCGGCGTGTCAATTGCGAAGGGTTCATGCTGGCACCTCCAACAGCTGGATGGCGGGGTAGCGATAGGTTCGGTTCAGGTGCGAGGGCTGCGGCACGTACAACCGCAGCGCGACGTAGAACGGTCCGGGCGGCGCGGGCAGCCAGTTGCCCCGCAGCGCTTCGTCACGCGGTGGCGTTGCGGAAAGGTAGAGGCTCAGGCTGCCGTCCGCGCCACGGGTCAGTGATGGCGAGCGATCGCCCAGTGAGTACCGCGAGATATCGTTCGGCACCAGCATGCAATCGCCTTTGTCGTACATCGTCAGTGACCAGAATGCGCCGACATCGGGCAGGTTGTCGGCGGCGAAATCGAGCCGGTACGCGTGCCGGCCGTCGAGCGGTTCGCCGTCGCCACCACGGTCGGCCATGACATACATGGCCTCCTGCACGCCCAACGCGCCGATGTAGTTCCTGGCCACCAGTGCCCGCTGCAGGTAATTGCTACCGAAGGACTCACGCACATCCACCGACATTGCCCAACCGCCGCCCATGTCCGACGGCTGCGGCTCGGCAAGATCCGCCAGCACGCCACGCAGGGCGGCGTCGAGCAGGTCGATCTGCTGTGGCGTCGGCACGATGCCATGGCCAATGCCAACCTCTGCAAAGGCTGCGATCTCGGCGGCCTCCGCACCCAGCGGCGGGTTTTCTCCCACCACGCGATTCACCACCTCGGCAAAGCGTCGCGCGTCGCCCAGATGCTCCTCGGGTTGCATCGCAACGTCGAATGCGAACGCCGCCAGCGAGCCGTCCAGTTGCCGCAGCGCGATGGCATCCTGCAGCGCGTGCACCACGGGCAGGTCGGCTTCGCCGTCTACGAGCAGACGGCCGATCATCCATACCGCATTCGTCGGACATGCCACAGCCCGCATCCCCGCAGGTACCGTGCCGTGCCAGTCCGGCCCGTGCAACAGGAAACGACCCGCACTCGTGCCGGTCGTGCGGCTGCCGATGTAGCCAAACGGATTTGTATAGAAATCGAGCAGCCCCAGCACGTAATAGCGCCCGTTGAAATCCGGCACTTCCAGCACCACCGGGCCGCGCGACAAATCGATCCATGCATTGGTGTAGAGCGTGTCGTTGTTCGGCGTCACCACTTGTCGGTGCTGCGGGCCAAGCAACTGGCGAGGGCGAATCACGTGGTTGACCCAGCGTAGCGTCGATTCGGGCCCGTCTCCGGCGAACCTTCCAGTGTGATCGCGTCGCGGGCAGGTGGCGGCGCGCATGCGTGCCATCTCGTAAAGCGGCAGCGTGTGGATCACGGCATCGCGCGCGCGTTGCTGTGCGGTGTTCTCTTGTTGCGTCATGTCTCGTTGTCTCCTGTCGTTCTCTAATGATGTGCTTGCTCAGCCGACGCGGCGCACGGCAGGAATCGTGTACTGCCCGGCCCGGAACGCTTCGGAAGGATGGTAGAGGCGCAGGATCAGATAGAAGTGGCTCGACGGCGCGGGCAGCCAGTTGGCGTCTTCCGCCGGTCGGGCATGGCCGATGGGGATCACCAGCGTGCCGTCCGGCTCCTTGCGCAGTCCGGGCGTGCGATCGCCCACGGCGTAGCGCCCCAGTTCGTTGGCCGTGAAAAAGCGGTCCTCGCCATAGAGCGAGACGGACCAGAATGCATCGGCCGGCGGCAGCATGGCAGGCGGAAAGCGCAGTTCGTATGCCTGGTTGCCGTGGAGCCGTTCGCCATCGGCATCGAAATCGGCCATGGCGTACACCGCTTCATCGGCGCGCAAGGCACCCAGCCCCTTCATCGCCGTGCAGGCGCGCAGCAGCCAGTCATCGCCATAGGTGCCCAGTCGCAGGCTGTAGCCCCACGCCTTGTGTCCCTGGCTGCGGGTATGCGCTTCGATCAGCACCATGGCTTGCGCGTAGGCGCTGCGCAGGCCGTTGACGATCGACGGGCGCATCGAGCCGATGTCCAGATCATCCTCGAGGCGCAGCCCGACCTTGCGCAGCAAGGTGAACAGCCCCAGTTCCTGCTGCGTGGGCGGGAAATCGCGCATGGCGCGATAGAGATTCTGGAAGAAGTCGACGGCTTCGTCGTCGCTTTCCTGCCACTGGGCCACGCTCGGCGGCTGCGCCGGGCCTGCGCTCTTCACCATCTGGAAGCCCTGTTCGAACGCATAGGCACGCGCGAGGTCATCGGCGCCGGTCACGAGGACCCGCCCGATGATCCAGACGAGCGATGTCGGCGACTCCACGGTCTGTCCGCCGCTGCCGCGCTGGCCGGGGCCGACGATCTCGATATCGGCGCCCTCCTTTGGTACGTTGCGCGGCCCTAGGTTGGCGAAGTTGTTCGTGTGCGCGTCCAGCAGTTCTATCACGTAGTAGCGGTCCGCATCCGGCAATGCGGGCACGCGAATCGTTGCCGGACCATCTGCCAGGTTCAGCCAGCCGCAGAAGTACAGAAGGTCATTGGCCGGTGTGACGATGTCCCTGTCTTCGTGGGTCCATTGCCGTGCGCTGGCGGACAGCATGTTCATCGGGGCGCGGCCATAGCGCGTGGGCGCATCGACAGAAGTCTGCAGGCGGCAGGTGCGCAGCGTTTCGATCAGCGGATAGCCATAAATCACCAGTGGAAGCGCCGCGGCGGCAACCATTGCCTCCTGCGGGCTGGTGTGGACGGGCGCGGGGAACATTGGGGAAGCAGGATGGTTCATGGGATTCTCACGGTTGAACGTTCTGGATCATTCGAGCGCGGCGCCACTCGACTTCACAAGTGCTGCCCAGGTGCGGGTGTCTTCACGCATCTGGTTGGTGAACTGCGCGCGGGAAACCGGCGCGTAGCGCATGCCCAGGCTGGCGATCTGCGCCTGCAGCCCGCTGTCCTGCATGGCTTCCTGCATTGCGCGGGCGAGCTGTTCGACGATCGGCGCCGGTGTGCGGGACGGCGCGAACAACGCGAACCAGCTGTCGAGCCGGAACCCGACGCCGCTCTCGGCAAACGTCGGCACATCGGGCAATGCCACCGAGCGCTCCGATCCAGACACGGCCAGCGCCCGCACCTTACCGCTGCGGATCAGCGGCAAGGTGCCCGCCAGGTCCGACATCGCCACGGGTAGCGTCCCGCCCATGACATCGGTCAGCATCGGCGCCACGCCCTTGTACGGGATATGACGCAGATGGATGCCAGTGGAGACGTTCAGGCTTTCACCAGCCAGATGGCCACCGGAACCCTGCCCCCAGGACCCGTAGGTCAGATCGGCATTAGGTTGCTTCGCCATGGCGATCAGCGCGCGCAGGTCATGGGCAGGGAAGCTCGGATTCGCCACCAGCACGTTGCCGCCAATGGCGATACGGCCGATCGGCACGAAATCGCGCAACGGGTCGTACGGCAGCTTGGGAAAGATAGACGGCGCAATGGCGTGCGTGGCGGAGATCCCGAGCACGAGCGTGTAACCATCCGGTGCGGCACGTGCCACTTGAGCCGTGCCGATCGTGCCCGTGGCGCCCACCACGTTGTCCACCACGACCGTGGTCTTGAGCGTGTTGGACAATCTCGCCGCCAGCATCCGACCGATCACATCAGTACCGCCACCCGCGGGGAATGGCACCACGAGCCGGATTGGCCTGTCTGGATAGACTCGCGCAGCATTGACGGCGCCCGTCGTCATGCACACGCCCGCCAGCACCAGCGTCATGCCGAGCAGCGCCCTGCGAAGCTTCGATCGCATAACCTGTCTCCTGTCTTTGTTATGAGTGGTTGTTCGTGTCGATCAGCGCAGCGTGATCACCGCATCGGCTGCAACCAGCCCGTCCGCGCTCACGATGAACGGGTTGATTTCCAGTGTGTCCAGCCGCTCGCCGATGGCATCCGCGGCACGCGACACGTTCACGATGACATCGGCCACCGCATCGAGATCGAGCGGGGGATGTCCCCGATGGCCGGCGCACAACGCGGCGGCGCGACTCTGCGTCAGCATGGCCCGCGCGCGTTCGCGTGAAACGGGTGCCAGTCCGAAGGACATCTGGCGGAAGATCTCGACGGCCGTGCCGCCGATACCGGCCAGCGCAACCAGCCCGAACACCGGGTCGCGCCGCACGCCAACCATGATTTCGCCCCAGCCGCGCACCATGCGAGCAACCAGCGCGCCATCGAACCTTGCGGTGCCGGCAGCACGACGCACACGCTCGAACGCGGCGCGCACCGCGTCGGCGTCAGACAGGTTGAGCACCACCCCACCCACATCGCTCTTGTGCAAGATGTCGGGCGAGCAAAGCTTCACGACTACCGGATAACCGATCGACTCCGCCACGCGTACCGCTTCGTCGGCATCGCGAGCCAGACCGTGCGGTGCCACGGGAACGCCAGCCTGCAACAGCAGTGCCATCGCGTCGGCTTCAGACAGCGCCTTTGCGTCGGCTGGCAGTTCGGGCACGGACAGCAGCTGCGCCGGGGCGACCGGGGATTGCGCGGATTCGGTCATCGCGGCAGCCTTGGCAAGCGCGGCCACCGCCTCGATGGTGTGCGCCGGCTCGCGGAACACCAGGCAGCCGCGCGCCTCGAGCCATGCGCGCTTTTCGTCGGAGATCACGCCGGCAATCATCAGCGGCGCGGCTTGCGGATCGCTCGCCAGATCATCAACGGTTTGCTCCAGCAAGCTCCACACCCTCGGCGCGTTCCCGCCACCGGCCAGAAACGCCGCCACACTGCCATATGCGCCGCTGCGTGCCACACCTGCCAGCGCGTCAGCAAGCACTTTTGGCTGCGCGACGACCTGTCCGGTCACGTCGATCGGATTCGAGGTGCTGGCAAACGGCACAGCCTCGCGCAGCGCCGCGGCCGCGGCATCGGGCATCGGTGGCAGGGGCAGCCCTTGCGACTCGGCGCTATCGGCCATCATGATGCCAACGCCACCAGAAACGGTCACGATCGCCACCGGCGCCACGGCGTCCGCCGCCATGCCCGTGGGCGAATGCCAGCGTGCCGGTCGCCTGCCTCGCGCCAGCGTGTAGCCAAGACGGAAGAATGCTTCCAGGGTATGCGCGCGATGCACGCCGTATTCGTCAAACACGGCCTGGTACACGGCGTCCTCGCCGGCCAGGCTGGCCGTATGCGATTGCGCGGCGCTGGCGCCGGCGGCCGTGGTACCGACCTTGGCGATTACCACCGGCTTACCTGCCGCGCGGGCCGCCGCCAGCGCCTGGCGCAGGCGCATCCCGTCGCGCGCACCCTCGATATAGGCCAGGATCACCTGCGTCTGCGGGTCATGCGCGAGCCATTCGATGACATCGGCCACCTGCAGACCCGCCTCGTTGCCCGTGGTGACCCAGTGGCTCAAACCCAAACCCGCCTCGCGCGCCAACGCGAATGCGTAGGCACCGAATGCACCGCTCTGGCTGACAAGCCCCACGCCGCCAACTGGCGGCACGCCTGTCAGCGGAATCGGCGAGAACGTGGCGAACATGCGCTCGCCGAGGTTCATCGCGCCCAAGCAGTTCGGCCCGAGGAGCTGCACCCCATGCGTCTTTGCCTGCGTGGCCAGCGCGTGCTGCAACCCGCTGCCGTGGGCGACCTCGGCAAAGCCCGAGGTAAAGACTACCGCGGCACGCGTTCCCGCGCGGCCGAGCTGCGCCATCACGTCGGGCGCGGCCGGCGCCGGGACGGCGACGATCGCCAGGTCCACGGGCTCGCCAATGGCTTCGACCGTCGGAAACGCGCGCAGGCCCTGCACGGTGTCGGCCCCGGGGTTCACCGGGAACACGCGGCCGGCGTAGCCGAGTTCGCCCAACAGGCGAATCGGCATGCCGCCGACTTTCTCTGGTTGCGTCGACGCGCCGATCACCGCGATCGAACGCGGGCGCAGCAAGGGTTGCAGATCCTGCATGTTGTCTCCGTTGATGACGCGCGCGATACGTGCCGCGACGCGTTCAGCCTGGCGGGAAGGTCCGGTCCCGCCTACCGGCGGCCTAGCGCCCCACGCCAGCCATGTTTTCTATTGATCGCACCATCTCGCGCAGCAGCGGTGCCACACGCTTCTCCATCGAGCCCCGCTTGACGCGCATCCCGGGGATGGCGCAGTTGAACAGCAGCGGCCGATTCATGTACACCACGCGCGAATACACCCCCACGCCATGTACATCCGCTCCCGCATCACCTTCGTTGAGCGTGAATCCGCGCTTCGGATAGTGGGCAATGCAGTGGCACAAGGTGTCGTAACAGGCGGCGTACTCCTCGGGCCGCTCTGCGCGCGCCGTGGTCATCAGTTTCTCGAATTCGGTCTTCGACAGCGTGCACAGGTACGCGCGCCCCATCGCGGTCGTCAGCACCGACCGCACCGCGCCAATCGCCGGCCGCGCCGGCGTGCCTTCCATGTGCGTGCACGATTCCAGGTAAGTCACGTCGAGCTGGTAGGCCACGCCCATCGACACCGCGCCTTCGACCTGATTGGCCAGCGCCTGCATCAGCGGTCGCGCCAGGTGGCGGACCTGCAGGCCAGCCATGTAGGGATAGCCCAGCGCCAGCACCTGGGCGCTGACGAAGTACTTGTCCAGCTTCGGTTCCCAGTCGAGGTAGCCGAGTTCGAACAACGTGCGGCAGATGCGCGATACCGTGGCCCGCGGCAACTGCAGCCGCTGCGCCAGTTCTCCGTTGCCCAATGGGCGAGGGTCGTCGATGAAGCAGCGAAGCAGCGCGAAACCCTTGGCCAACAGCCCGCCGAACGAAGGATCTTCGCGGCGGCGCTCGGCAATGAATTGTTCGACTGGCGTGTTCATTTGCATCTTGTCTCCTGTTGTCCAGTGTGGTCGGCGACGTCGTCGTATGTCAAAAGGCGGAATGAATTTCCAAATATTGGAAATCGTAATCCCTATCTTGACGGTGCACGTTGGCGGCACATAAGGTTCAAAACCGAATGCGAATTCGAATACGGAAATCTGCCATGCAAAGCCCCATTACGAGTGCGCCATCCACCTCTTCCCCCTTCCCAAGGGTAGACACGACGTCGATCCTGCAACCGCCGCGACAGCGCCGCGCACGCGAGACCGAGCAGGCCTTGCTTGCCGCCGGCCGCAAGCTGCTGGCCGAACGTGACTTCGCAGCGGTATCGGTCGCGCAGATCTCGGCGGCCTGCCAGGTTTCCGTCGGGGCGTTCTACGGGCGCTTTCGCGACAAGATGGCGTTCTTCGACGCGCTGCGCACGCTGGTGATGGAAGAGTCAGACGCCTCGGTGGCCCGCTACATGGCCGAACATCGCTGGGGCGAAGTACCGGCGCGGCAGATCGTCGAGAAGACCATGCGCTTCCTGGTCAATGGCTGCCACAACAATCGCGGCGTGATTCGCGCGTCGCTCAAGCATTCGTCCACGCGCCCGGAGGAATGGCTGCCGCACCAGAAGAACGGCGAGGAAATCGTCGAACGGCTGGTGGCGCTGCTTACCCCCCGGCTGCCGGGCCCGGCCGAAGCCAACGAAGTCCGCGTGCGTTTCGCCATGCAGATGGTGTTCGGCCTGCTGGTCAATGCCGTGCTCAACAATCCGGGCCCGCTCCGGCTCGACGACGAGCGCCTGTCCGGCGAGATGACGCGCATGGTCGCCTGCTATCTCGGGCTGGAAAACTGACACGCCAGCCTCCAAAGGTTTTTCCCTCGCTTCACCCAATCCACCGCCCGCAGCAGCCGCAACCATAGCGGTATGTCCCGACAGGGACCGGGCATCAAAACGAGGAGACACACCATGAAGCAAACCATTCCGCCACGACGACGATGGGTCATGCGCGCCGCATGCGCCGCTGTGGCGCTGCTGCCGCTGGCTACGTTCGCGCAAGGGGACTATCCGTCCAAGCCGATCCGGATGATCGTGCCGTATCCGGCCGGCGGATTGACTGACACAGTGGCCCGGCAACTGGCCGAAGGCCTTGGCAAGCGCCTTGGGCAGCCGGTGGTGGTCGAAAACCGGGGTGGCGCGGGCGGCATCATCGGCACGGACTTTGTCGCCAAGTCGCCGGCTGACGGCTACACACTGCTGATGACGATTCCGGGTCCGATCACGGCCAATATCGCGCTGTACAAGAAGCTCCCATACGACCCCCGTACCGAACTGCGGCCCATCTCCGACGTGGCCATGGCCCGCACGGTGCTGACCGTCAATTCGGCCGTGCCGGTGAAGACCGTGACCGAGCTGATTGCCTACGCGAAGAAGGAACCGGGCAAGCTGCGCATGGGCTCCTGGGGTCCGGGCACGCAACCGCACACGATCCAGGCGTACATGGACAAGACCTACGGGGTCGATATCCTGCACGTTCCCTATCGCGGCGAAGGGCCGATGGTGACCGACTTGCTCGCCGGACAGGTCAACCTGACGATCGGATCCGTGACCACGCTGCGCCAGTACATTGCGGTCGGCAAGCTCCGACCGCTGGCCGTGGCGGGCACCACCCGCGCGAAGGCATTGCCGGATGTGCCGACGTTCACGGAGGCCGGCTACAGCGATGCCGCCTACAAGATCGTTGGCCCGACCACGCTGCTGGCGCCGGCAAAGACACCGGATGCGATCATCGAACGGCTGGGCCGCGAGGTCAGCGCGCTGGTGAAGTCACCAGAACTGAGCGCGAAGATCGACGAATTGGGCGCAGAACCGATCGGCAACACGCCGGCTGAAGCCGAGCGCGCGTACAAGGCCTATCTGCCAGTGGTGCTCAAACTGACGGCGGATACTGGTGTGACGCTCGACTGACCTGTTCTGACCTGAACGGGTCGGGTCGGGTCGGACCTGACTGCCGGCCCCGTTCTGGCAGCGCAGCGAAATCTGGCGAAATGCAGCAAAAAGATGGCCGACATGAATTTCGGCGAGGCTTGCTAGGCTCGCCAGTCGGCCCCATCTAGAATCGCTGCAACGCAGACTCTTTCGGGCGCGTCGCCGCCCGCACTTCATGGCAACGCTATTTCTGGTCCGCCACGGACAAGCCTCGTTCGGGGCCGCCAACTACGACTGCCTGTCCGATACGGGCCGCCAGCAGTCACGCTGGCTGGGCGAGTATTTTCGCGACCGCGGTGTGCAGTTTCGCCGCGTGGTGGCTGGCACACTCGTGCGCCAGCAGGACACGGCCAGCGAGATCCTGGCCGGCATGGGCATCAGTGACTTGCCTGTGGCATCGCACCCAGGCCTGAATGAATACGACGGCGAGTCGCTGTACCGCAGCTTCACCAACGGCGCGGATCATCGCGCCCATCAGAATGGGGACTACCAGGATTACTGGCGCACGTTCCGCGCCGCATTCGCGGCCTGGACGCAGGATCAGCTGACCGGCATGCCGGAAACCTGGGGCGAGTTTGGACAGCGAATGCAGGCCGCTCTCGCCCATGCGACCGAAGGCGCCTCGCGGGAGGACGCATTGCTGGTGGTCAGCTCGGGCGGCGCCATTGGCCGCGCGGTGGCCGACCTGCTCGGCGCGCCGACGCAGACCGCGATCGAACTGAACCTGCAGTTCCGCAACACCGGCTTCTGCGAGTTGATCGTCGGACGCGGCACGCAGCGCCTGCTGAGCTTCAACAACGTGCCGCACCTGGAACTGCCGGAGCGGCGTCCCGCGATCACCTTCGCGTGAACACCGGCCCCGGACGGGGCCGATCCCTTACCGCTGAGACAGCGCCAGCCTGCCGGCGAGCGCCAGGAACACACTTCCGGCGAACCAGTTCACCGCGCGTTGCATCCGCGCGGAGCGCATCAGCACGCGGCCGAACGCGCCCGAAAACCAGGCGATCGAGCCGAATACCAGCAGCGTGGCAAGGATGAACACGAAGCCAAGCACCATGATCTGAGGGGCCACCGGGCCCCGATCCGGGCTGACGAACTGCGGCAGGAATGCCAGGAAGAAGATCACGACCTTGGGGTTGGTCAGGTTCATGATCACCCCGCGCAGGTACATGTGCTTGCCGGTCTTCACCTGCATCTGGGAAGACGACAGCTCGCCCACGGGAGCGCGGAACGCCTGCCACGCCAGATAGACGAGATACAGCGCGCCAGCGATCTTCAACACGGTGAACGCCACCGTCGATGCCGCCAGCAACGCAGCCAGGCCCACGGCCACCACCGCCGTGTGAACCAGCAGTCCCGTGCAAAGCCCCAACACCACGGTCAGGCCGGCGCGCGTGCCATGCATCGCTGACAGCAACAACACGAAAATATTGTCAGGTCCCGGCGCGAGGCTGAGCAGGACTGCGATGCCGAGAAACGGCAGCAGCGTATCGAAGGGCGGCATGAACGGCTCCGAAGGATGGAGCGGTCATGGTAACGATGTTCAGACCAGCTCTGCAATTGCCGCCGCGCGGATCGCCTCGGCCTTGGTCTTCAGGCGCAGGGCGATGTCGGCGCCGCGCTCGCTGGCCACGCGGTTGATGAACGCCATGCGAAGCGGCTCGCAGAGCGTGGCGACATGCGACGCTTCGCAGAACACCTTCCATGCCATCGGCTGGCCCGCGTACTCGTCGCGGCGGCGCAGCATGGCAGCGTCGATGGCCTCGGCAATGGCGGCATCGTGCACGATCACGGCATCGGCTTGAGCAAAGGTGTTCTGGAACATGGCGATCTCCTGTTTGACGTCGGGACGCTGTGTTTGAAGCGCGTCTGCGCTCTCCTTTCCGCAAACCACGTGCCAATCTCCGGCCCGACCGGGTAGATGCGAACCCGCGTTTCAATCGCCCCGCCTGGACGCCGCGCGAAATGGACGTTCCGGGTTTCGCCACCCTACTTCAGTCGGGCGGTCGATGCCCCTCCCGTGATCCCCGTCTGGCCGCTGTTCCAACGAAAAAGGCGTTACGGGTTACGTAACGCCTTGTTCGGAACGCGTGACACCGGTCATGCGCGGGCGCCGTCCAGGTACGGGTCGAATGACCGGGCCGGCTCTGCCGACACACCGGCCTTATCCAGCCCTGCCACCTTGCGGGCGCCATCGGTGAATGCGTCGAACTTCCCAGCGCGGGCGCCATCGGTGAACGTGTCGTGCGTGCGGAATTCGTAGCCATACTTGTCTGCCGGCACCCGGGTCCCCGCGGACTCGCCGGTGCGGAATTCATAGCCATACTTGTCGGCAGGTACCGTGCCTGCCTGGGCCGCGCCAAGGGCTGCAAGCGAAAGCACGAGGGAGGAAGCGAGCTTGAGGGCGATGGTCCGGGTCATGATTCTCTCCAAATATGTGAATTTGTTTAGCTGTTTTGAATCCTGCCGAACGCTCGCTTTCTTGTTTGTCGCGCCGTCCATGTGCAGAACTATAGAATTCGACGCCAAGACGGATGCAGCCAGTTTCCGGACAAATTGATCAAATATTTTGAATAAAAAGCGGGCGCCACGCGATGCGCCCGACACCCCACTCGCACACGTGCATCGCGTGCCGATGCGCTACAGTGACGCGCATACAGGTGCTCCTATCGCGGCAATCCCCCTGCCACATCCCAACCGTCCATGCAGCGTTCACGACTACGCGTTCCAGTTTTCACCTGGCTTGTCGGCATCCTGATGGCGATGTTCCTGGCCGGCGCCGCGCAGAGCGCCGGACTGTCGCTCGCCGCGATGACCCAAAAGGCCAACGCCCAACCCGCTTCGGCACCCCCCGCCAGCGCGCCTCTGGCGCAATCGCTCGATCAGGTCATCAATACCTTGCAGAACGACGGCGAACGACAGGCTTTGGTGAAGCAACTGCAGGCGGTGCGTACTGGCCTCGACGCATCGGCGGCGGGCGCGGCAGGGGCGGCATCGGCCGCTGGCGCCAGCGCACCCTCCCCGGGCCTGATTGGCGCCGTTGCGCAGGCCATCCAGGAAATGGACAACGCGCCGCACAAAAATAGCGGCGCAATGCATTACTGGAAGTGGCGGATGGAGTTCGCCCGCGAAGAACTGCACGATGCCCTGACGATCAAGAACACCCGCAAGGCCATCGTCTCCTGGACCGAATTCGGCACCGTGTTTGCCGGGTGGGCCATTACCGGCTGGCTGTTGCGGGAACTGGCTCGGCGATTGCGCCAGAATCGGTTGCGGCGGCCCAGAGACCACCAACTCCCGAAAATACCTTCGTGGATCGATGTCAGCCTGTACTTCGTGCGTGGCATTGGACCGTGGATCGTCGCATTCGGCCTGACGGTACTGCTCGCCTATCAAGTGTTCGGTCGCACGCCGGCCAGTGTGGGCGCCGTTCTGGTGGCCTACGCGATCTTGGCCGGCGCCGTGATGTCGGCGGTCTGCCAGGTCATCTTCACGCTGTTCCAGTCCGCGCATCGCGCACACGCCGTGCGTGACCTGATTACCCATTCCCCGATCCTGCTGTTCATCACCGGCTCACTGGCCGCGCTGGGAGAGGTCAACAGCGATCCGCGCGTGATCGCCGCGCTTGGCCTCAACCTGACGGCGTTGATCAGCACGCTGTCCAATATCCTCGCGGCGATCCTGATTGGCGTGTTTGCCGTGCGATTCCGCCGCGCCATCGGCCAGTTGATCTCGTTCCGACCGTTTGCGATTCGGCAGGAATATCCCGCGATGATGGATCTGCTGCGCCTGGCGGGTGATGCGTGGTATCTGCCCGTGCTCGCCGTAGTCGTGGCATCGGTCATCGGCACGATCATGGCCACCGGCCATGCCGACGAGTTCCTGCGGCGCGCGGTCATCACGGTGGCATTGTTCGTGACCGCCACGCTGTTGACGCTCGTGGTGGGCCGATCGCCCAAGGCAACGGTGCGCGCCCCGCGCCTGCGCGATCGGCGGCGCTCCGCGTACGTGCAGCGCTTTGGCCGCTTTGGCGCGGCGCTGATCCGCGTGGTGATCTGGATCACATTCCTGGAACTCAACGCGCGTATCTGGCAGACCTCGCTGATACGAATTGCCCAATCGACCGCCGCCGGCCGTCACATCACCGAGTCGCTGCTCGGCGTGGTCGGCGTGGTGCTGCTGGCATGGCTGGCCTGGCTGCTGATCGACACGGCCATCACCCAGACGCTTTCCCCCACGCACGGCCGCGCCGCGCAGCCCAGCCTGCGTGCCAAGACCATCCTGCCCCTCGTGCGCAATGCGTCATTCGTGAGCGTGCTCGTGGTAGCGATGATCGCGGTGCTGGCCAACCTTGGCGTCAACGTCACGCCGCTGCTCGCCGGCGCAGGTGTGGTCGGGCTGGCCATCGGCTTCGGTGCGCAAACGCTGGTGCAGGATTTGATCACCGGTTTGTTCATCGTCGTCGAAGATACGATCGCCATCGGCGATTCGATCGAGTTGCCGGACCATGTTGGCGTAGTCGAGGCCATGACGATCCGGACCGTGCGACTGCGCGACGGCAAGGGCGCCGTGCACACGCTGCCATACAGCCAGATCAAGGCGGTCAAGAACCTGTCGCGCGGCTATGCCTTCGCCGTCTTCAACATCTCGATTGCCTATCAGAGCGACTTCGAGCGAGCATTGGAGCTGGTGCGCGAAACCGGCGCCGAGGTGGCGCGCGATCATCGCTACAGCCGCAACCTGCTGTCCGGTCTGGACATCCTGGGGCTCGACCGTTTCGATCCCACCGGTCAGGTCGTGCTGGCCCAGTTCAAGACACGGCCACTCACGCAGTACGAAATCACGCGGGCCTTCAACATCCGGCTCAAGCGCAACTTCGACGCCAATGGCATTCGACTGGCCGTACCGTTCGTGACGGTGCAGGTGGATGGCAGCGGCACTGAAGAAGAGATCGCGACAGCCGCCGCGGCTGGAGCAGGCGCCGATCTCGTCACCCGAAAAGCTGGCAAGCCGGCCTGACGACGCTGCCATTGTGAGCATAGGGGCGCGCCCGCATAGGGGTGTCTCATTTATGCAATGGCGCTCCAATACATTGGACCGGAAAATTTTGAAATACAGTGGTCACGGCATTACTATCTCGCGAGCTTCCATGATGCCTGCGTGAAGACTCGTGCACCTTGTGCAGACACCCTGAAACGCAGGCGCAGCGCGGGACTCCCCCCTCCCAAGGCGGGATGTTCCAGCCTCGCGGTTTTGCACGATCATGGTGAAATGGCAGTACGGCGATATGCATCAGGGTCATCGCCGGAAGTTGCATACAAAGACATAAAAGGACCGCGCCTCGACGCAGCGGACTTGAGGAAACAGGCGTTTGCCACCGGGGGAAAATCAATATGGGCGAACACCCGTCTACCGACGACGTATTCCATCGTCTGGTCGATTGCATCTATGAGTCCGCCATGGACGTGGCGGCCATGCCTGCCGCCCTGGATCTCTTTTCCCGCTACACCGGCACCGGCAGCCCAAGCTACCTGATATGGGACAAGCTCGCGGCGCGCGCGCGCCTCGGCGTGACCCCGCACGGCTGCTTCACGAGCGCAGGCAGCATGCCTGACAACATGCGTGCCCTGCCCCCGCACCTGACAACCACAGGCGCGACACGGGCATGTGCCACGATGTCCGTCGATGGCGCCACCGCCATGCTGGCCGAGCCAGAAGCAGCGGCAGCCACCTCCATTTATGACTGCAGCGGCCTCGCGCAAGGCATCCGACTGTTCGACACCAGCGACGTGTGCGTGCTGATGAGCGCCACTCCGGCATCGTGCGACGCATTCGCGCATTGCCAGCAACGCGTGGCCCAGGTCATGCCCCACTGGGCGCGGGCAGCCCGCATGCAGCACCGCAACTTCGAACTGAGTGGCCTGGCATCGCTGGGCCTGGCCAGCCTCGACACACTCGACTTCGGCGTCATGGTTCTGCAAGCCGACATGCGGGTGCGCTACGCCAATAGCTGGGCCGAAGCACTGGTCCAGGCCGACACCAATCTCGCCCTCGACAACGGCGTGCTGCGCGCCCGCGCGGAATCGATGCAATCAGTGCTGGCGGGGCTGCTTGAGTCCGCGGTGCATGGCGGGCGCAATGGCACCGTCGCTGGCTCGTGGATGCACATCACCTCGGGCGGGCAACCGGTGCCCATCATCGTCATGCCGCTGGTATCGCGCCAACCGGTGGAAGGCCCATGGCAACTGCCGATGGCGATGATGCTGCTGGGCAACTCTGAGTCCCGATCCGTGCTCGACGCGGGCGTGCTGACCTCGTTGTTCGGTCTGTCGCGCAAGGAAAGCATCATCGCCATTCGCCTGGCCGCGGGCGAAACGCTTACGGAGATCGCCGAACGCGAGTTCCTTTCGCCGCACACCGTGCGGGTGCATATTCGGGATACGCTGCGCAAGACCGGCACGCATCGCCAGTCGGAACTGGTGCGATTGCTGCACCTGCTGCCGGGTGTGGATCTGGAACGCGCAGGGGTGTCCTCGACGGCCCGGCCCCGCGATACGCGCCGGAGGCACTAAGCCTCCGGGCGCTTTCGTCTTTCAGGCAGCGCGACGCTGGGGTTGATGGCGGCGTTCAGGCTTGCACTCGTACTTGAGTTCACGCCGCCCATCCTCGTAGGCCACTTCGAGCCTCACCGTGAAGCCCCATAGCCGCGTCACGTGTCGCACCACCTCGTCGAAATTCTGCGCCAGCGGCCTGCGGTCGTTCTGCAGGTGACGCAGCGTGAGCGAGCGGTCTCCACCGATATCCACATTCGTCACCTGGATGTTCGGCTCCATGTTCGACAGATCGTACTGATTGGCCAGCAGATGGCGAATCTCGCGATAGCCTTCGTCGTCATGGATGGCCGTCACGCGCAACTTCCCTTCGCGGTCGTCATCAAGCACCGAGAACAGCTTGAGTTCGCGGATCACGCGCGGCGACAGGAACTGCAGCAGGAAGCTCTCGTCCTTGAAGTTACGCATGGCGAAGTCAAGCGTCTGGCGCCAGTCGCTGCCCGCGATCTCGGGCGCCCAGCGCCGGTCTTCCTCGGTCGGGTTCTCGCACATCCGACGAATATCCTGGAACATCAGGAAACCGAGGGTGTACGGGTTCAGGCCGCTGTAATACTGGCTGTGGTACGGCGGCTGATAGATGACGTTGGTATGCGCCTGCAACAGCTCGAGCATGAACGCGTCATTGACGAGCTTTTCCTCATAGAGCTGATGGATGATGGTGTAGTGCCAGAACGTGGCCCAGCCTTCGTTCATGACCTTGGTCTGGCGCTGAGGATAGAAATACTGCGCGATCTTGCGCACGATGCGCACAATTTCACGCTGCCACGGCTGCAGCTTTGGCGCGTTCTTCTCGATGAAGTAAAGCAGGTTCTCCTGCGGCTCCGGCGGGAAGATCGCTTCCAGCTCGAGTGCCTCTTCTTCCTGCCGCAGCGCGTGCGGCCTATGCTTGGGCAGCGTGCGCCACAAGTCATTGACCTGCATCTGCAGATAGCTCTCGCGTTCGGCCTGACGGGCCTGCTCCTCGGTGATCGACAGCTTTTTGGGCCGCTTGTAGCGGTCCACGCCGTAGTTCTGCAGCGCGTGGCAGGAATCCAGCAGCAACTCCACTTCCTGCTCGCCATAACGCTGCTCGCATTCCGCCACGTAGTTCTTGGCGAACAGCAGGTAGTCAATGATGGCGTCCGCGTTGGTCCAGGTGCGGAACAGGTAGTTGCCCTTGAAGAACGAATTATGGCCATAGCAGGCGTGCGCGATGGTCAGCGCCTGCATCGGCATCGTGTTCTCCTCCATCAAGTACGCGATGCATGGATTGGAGTTGATCACGATTTCGTAGGCCAGCCCCATGTACCCGCGCTGATATCCGCGTTCCGAGGCCAGGAAGTGCTTGCCGTACGACCAATGGTTGTAGCCGACCGGCAGACCCGACGATGCATAGGCATCCAGCATCTGCTCGGCGGTGATGATTTCGATCTGGTTCGGGTAAGTGTCGAGGCCGAAATCTCCGGCAATGCGGGCGATCTCGCGGTCGTAGCGCTGGATGAGCTCGAAAGTCCACTCCGAGCCCGTCGATAGATAGGCCATAGGCTTCCCCAGTATTCCCGGCGACGTTACCGGGCAGCTACCTGCCGGGCCACGCGGCCCGCTTCTGAAAGAGGTCGTGCAACACGGGATAGATCTCGTCAGCACCGATGATGCGCTGCATCGCGAAGTGCTCGAACTCGCCCTTCACCGTGAGGTACTCCTCCCAGAGATTCTGCGGTTCTTCCGAAGCCACCTCCACGTAGGCGTAATACTGCACAAGCGGCAGGATCGACTCGCGCAACAGGCGCCCGCAAAGCTCCGAATCGCCGGCCCAGTTGTCACCATCGGACGCCTGGGCGCAGTAGATGTTCCATTGGCTCGGCGGATACCGATCGTGAATCACCTCGACCATCAGCTTGAGCGCGCTCGAGACCACGGTACCACCGGACTCGCGCGAATGGAAGAAGTCCTCCTCGTCGACTTCCTTGGCCACCGTGTGATGGCGGATGAACACCACGTCGATGCGCTCGTAGTTCCGCTTCAGGAACAGGTAGAGCAGCATGAAGAAGCGCTTGGCCAGATCCTTGCGGCTTTCATCCATCGAGCCCGACACGTCCATCAGACAGAACATCACCGCCTGCGCCTGCGGACGCTTCTTGAGCACGCGATTGTTGTAGCGCAGATCCAGCTTCTCGATGAACGGCACCCGATCCACCTGGGCGCGCAGATGGCGCATCCTCTCCATCAGCGCCTCCGCCTTCTCGGAGTACGGATCCTTCTCGACTTCGTCGTTGTATTCGAGCTCGAGCTCGCGCAGGCGCTTGAGATAGGGGCTCGACAAGGCAATGCGCCGCCCGAGCGAACTGCGCATCGTGCGCAGGATCGAGAGATTCGATGGCGTGCCGTCGATCGAGAAGCCAGCGCGCACCTTGCGCACTTCGGCGATCTTGGCGAGGTGACGCTTGGCCAGGTCTGGCAGCGCCATGTCCTCGAAGAAGAAGTTCAGGAAATCCTCGCGCGACAGCGTGAAGACGAAGTCGTCCTCGCCCTCGCCACTATCGCTGGCGCGAGACCCGCCGCCGCCGCCACCCTGTTGCTGGCGGTCGAAGCTGTCGCCCCTGACGAACTTCTTGTTGCCCGGGTGAATCCACTCGCGCCGGCCACCCTGGCCGTGATGAAAAATCGGCTCGGAGATGTCCTTGACCGGAATGGACACCTGCCCGCTCTGCTCGATGTCCATGATCTTCCGACCGGACACCGCCTTCGCCACCGCTTGCCTGATCTGCTCGCGGTAGCGTTTGATGAAGCGTTGCTGATTGACGGCGCTCTTGTTGCCGCCGTTCTCCCGCCGATCGATGACCGTAGCCATAAGCCGCTCGCCCGTCTTGTTGAGACGCCAAACCAGAGCGTCAGGATCGGGAGCCGCCCAGGTGTCTCGGCGGCTCCGGGGACCGCGTCCGGTGGACTACGACGACTTCCTGACGCGCAGATACCACTCCACCAAAAGTCGAACCTGCTTGGGTGTGTATCCTTTCTCGACCATGCGGTTGATGAAGTTTTCGTGCTTGTCCTGATCTTCCCGCGACGATTTCGCATTGAACGAGATCACCGGCAGCAGATCCTCTGTCGTGGAGAACATGCGCTTTTCGATCACCATCCGCAGCTTTTCGTAGCTGGTCCAGACTGGGTTCTTGCCACCATTGTTGGCACGCGCCCGCAGCACGAAGTTGACGATCTCGTTACGGAAGTCCTTCGGGTTCGAGATACCCGCCGGTTTTTCCACCTTCTCAAGTTCGTCGTTCAGCGCGTTGCGGTCCAGGATCTCGCCGGTATTGGGGTCGCGATACTCCTGGTCCTGTATCCACAGATCGGCGAACACCACGTAGCGATCGAAGATGTTCTGCCCGTACTCGGAATACGACTCCAGGTAAGCGGTCTGGATCTCCTTGCCGATGAACTCCACGTACGGCGTGGTCAGATACTCCTTGATATACGACATCAACTTGGCTTCCTGCTCCGGCGGGAACTGCTCGCGCTCGATCTGCTGTTCGAGCACATAGAGCAGATGCACCGGATTGGCAGCCACTTCGGTGTTGTCGAAGTTGAACACCTTGGAAAGCACCTTGAACGCGAAACGCGTGGATAACCCGTTCATGCCTTCGTCGATGCCGGCATAGTCGCGATACTCCTGGTACGACTTGGCCTTTGGATCCACGTCCTTCAAGCTTTCGCCATCGTAGACGCGCATCTTCGAGAAGATGTTCGAATTCTCCGGCTCCTTGATCCGCGTGAGCACCGCGAACTGCGCCATCATCTTCAGCGTGTTCGGCGAGCACGGCGCGGCCGAGAGTGAACTGCTGCGCAGCAGCTTGTCGTAGATCTTTACCTCGTCGGAGACACGCAGGCAGTATGGCACCTTGACGATATAGATCCGGTCCAGGAAGGCCTCGTTGTTCTTGTCGGCCTTGAAGGTGGTCCATTCCGCTTCGTTCGAGTGCGCGAGGATGACGCCATCGAACGGAATCGCGCCGAAGCCCTCGGTACCCTTGTAGTTGCCTTCCTGCGTGGCGGTCAGCAACGGGTGCAGCACCTTGATCGGCGCCTTGAACATTTCCACGAACTCGAGCAGACCGCGGTTGGCCAGGCAAAGGCCACCGGAATACGAGTAGGCATCCGGGTCATCCTGCGGAAAATCCTCGAGCTTGCGGATATCGACCTTGCCCACCAGCGACGAGATGTCCTGGTTGTTTTCATCGCCCGGCTCGGTCTTGGAAATCGCGATCTGCGCCAGCACCGACGGGCGCAGCTTCACCACCCGGAACTTGGTGATGTCGCCATTGAATTCGTTTAGTCGTTTGACGGCCCACGGCGACGGAATGGTATTCAGGTAGCGGACCGGAATGCCATAGTCTTCCTCCATGATCTTGCCGTCCTCATCGGCCGAAAACAGCCCGAGTGGCGATTCATGGATCGGTGAGCCCTTGAGCGCGTAGATGGGGATCTCTTCCATCAGCGCCTTGAGTTTCTCGGCGAGAGACGACTTGCCGCCTCCGGGTGGCCCGAGCAGATACAGGATCTGCTTGCGCTCTTCCAGCCCCTGCGCTGCGTGCTTGAAGAACGAGACGATCTGTTCGATCGTGTCCTCCATGCCATAGAAGTCGCGGAACGCCGGGTAGACCCGTATGACCTTGTTGAAGAAAAGCCGGGACAGGCGCGGATCGTGGTGGGTGTCCACCAGCTCGGGCTGTCCGATTGCGGAGAGCATTCGCTCGGCAGCGGTCGCGTAGGCAGTAGGATCCTTCTTGCAGATCTCCAGGTACTCCTGGATGCTGTATTCCTCTTCCTTGCGTGCTTCGAAGCGTGTGGCGTAGTGGCCAAAAATGTCCATACCTCACTCCCGTCTGAGAAACACTCCGAGGCGAAGGCAGTGCTGCTCCCCCCGAAAGACTTCGCGGCAATCTTGCCTTCCACCACCCCGGCATGGCGGAGCTGCCATGTTGCGAAATCTTTACTTCATCATAGTCAAATAACGGCGAACGTGGACCGTGAGTTGACGATAGATATCGTCTGTCCGGTGATGGCGTTGCACGTCATCGTCATGCTCACTATTACCGGACACCTCGTCGTCCTATTCCGCAGCGACGGGCCATTGACCATGCTTGTGACACACCTTACACCTTTCCCGCACTATGTGCACGACGCGGTGTGTAACTCGCCCACCCAATATCGTTACGACAAATACCGTTGCGCAACGCGTTCGGCATCGACACAACAACGCCTTCACACGCCTTCGCGCAACGCGCCCATCGCGCGCGTCAGACACATCGCGAGCAATGATTGCGCGCACAGCAAGATCATGTCCACGCGGCCAGCAGGGTCACGATCATCGCCGCCTCACAACGCGTTGACGACTATCGCTGCGACATACCGTCGCGTCTTTCGTTCAACGTTTTCCGCATTAGCACTTTCGAATGACGAGTGCTAACCGGCGCCGGCAAGAGTCGTGTCGACATATCGACGTATCGCGCGTATGCACCTGTTCAGTGTTTTCGCTATCACCAGCAGCAATCGTCACGCACTTCCCAAGTGCGCGCGCCCTGACGCCGGTACTAACGATAAAGGAGTGAGCAGAATGCGTGCCACATCGGGCACGCATGTATGGACGCGTCGCGCTGCAATGCAGCATCAACGGAAAACGGAAGGCGGGCCGGCCTCTGGATCAGCCTGAATTCGATCCAGGCCGGCCTCGGGACTCGGTCAGATCGGGTCCCAGTTGATGACGTCGGGCGAGCGGTCGAGCTTGAAGAAGCTGCCACGCATTGCGGGCATGGCGATCTCCGCGACGGTTTCCGGCGTCCAGCCTTCGCCGATATGGACCGAGCGCACCGGGCGCGACTGGCTCATCAGCATGATCTCGTTGGCACGCACCGCGAAGATCTGGGCATTCACGTCCTTGGCCGCGTCGCTGGCCAGGAACACGGCCACCGGAGCGATCTTGCCGGCTTCCATCTTCTGCAGACGGGCCACGCGCTCCTTCTCCGCAGGCGTCTCGGCCGGGATCGAGCTGGTCATGCGGCTCCAGGCGAACGGCGCGATGCAGTTCGAGCGCACATTGAAACGGGCCATGTCCAGCGCGATCGATTTGGACAGCGCGGCGATGCCCAGCTTGGCCGCGGAGTAGTTAGCCTGACCCAGGTTGCCGATCAGCCCCGACGTCGACGTCATGTTGACGTAGGCGCCGCTCTCCTGATCCTTGAAATAGTTGGCTGCCGCACGGCTGACGAAGAAGGTGCCGTGCAGGTGCACGTCGATCACCGAGCGCCATTCTTCCTCGTTCATCTTGAAGAACATGCGATCGCGCAGGTTGCCGGCGTTGTTGACCACGGCGTCGATGCGACCGAAGGTGTCGAGCGCGCATTGCACGATGGCGTTGCCGCCAGCCCAGGTCGAAACGGAATCGGTATTGGCCACGGCCTGGCCGCCGGCCGCGCGGATTTCCTCGACCACGCGCTGCGCGGGGCCGGCATCGCCGCCTTCGCCGCTCATCGACACGCCCAGGTCATTGACCACCACACGAGCGCCAGCCGCCGCCATGCCCAGGGCAATGCCTCGTCCGATACCGCCACCGGCGCCCGTTACCACCACTACCTTGCCTTCCATCATTCCGCTCATCGTATCCTCCATTGGCTTGCTGTCTGCACGGACAGGGAAGCCTGCCCGTTTTATTGCAGAGCTGGATACGATAAATTGGCGGCCGAAACTTTGGAATTCATGAATCACAAAAGTGGGCTTCGTGCCCGCCGAAGCCATGCACTACGACCTGACCGACCTGCGGCTGTTTCTGAACGTGGGAGAAACAGAGAACATCACACGCGCGGCCGAGCGCAGCTTTCTCTCGCTGCCCGCGGCCAGCGCCCGCATCAAGCAGCTTGAAGAGGCGTTCCAGACCCAGTTGCTGATCCGCCAGGTGAAAGGCGTGCGCCTCACTCCGGCTGGCGACGCCCTGCTGCGCCACGCGCGCGAGGTGTTCCGGGAGCTCGAATGCCTGCACTCGGACCTGCGCCCCTATGCCAAGGGCGTCAAGGGCCGCGTGCGCCTCCTGGCCAACACCACGGCCACCAACTCGTTCCTGGCCCACGCGCTGTCGCGCTTCCTGTCGGAGAACCCGGACGTCGACATCGAGCTGGAGGAACACCTTTCGGCCGACATCGTCTCGGCCATCGGCACGGGGGCGGCGGACCTTGGCATCGTGGCGGGAGAAGTCGCCACCGCCGACCTGGACACAATGCAGCTTTGCAGCGACGAACTGATCGTGATCGCCCCTGTCAACCATCCGCTGCCCGCCTTCAAGACACTGCGGTTCGCCGAACTGCTCGATAGTTGCCGCTTTGTGGGGCTGAATCAGTCGTCGGCGATCCAGTCCTTCCTGGACCGCATCGCCAGCGGTATGGGCAAACGGATCAGCCTGCGCATCCAGGTGGGCAGCTTCGACGCGGTGTGCCGCATGGTGGAAGCCGGCGCCGGCATCGCCATCGTGCCGAACAGTTGCGCGCGGCGCTACGCCAGCCGCAAGGTACTGCGTTTCATCCGGCTGGAAGACGACTGGGCGCGACGCGAGTTGCAACTCGTGCGCCGGCCGGGACGGGAACTGCCCCAGTTCGCGGAAACGCTGATTCAGTATCTGGTGGATGCGGCCCGGGAGCCGGTGTAGGTGTTTCCCCCCTCAATCCGCCTTAGTCCGCCTTCACGCCAGCCGCCTTGATAATCGGCGACCACTTGTCGATCTCCGAGGCCAGCCACGTGCGCAGCCCTTCCGGCGTCTGCTTGTCCTCGGGCACGATCACCGCGCCCAGATCCTGCATACGCGCCGCAACGGCCGGGTCCTTCAGCGCCGCGCGCAACGCGCCGTTGAGCTTGTTGATCACGGCAGGCGGCGTGCCCTTGGGCGCGTAGATCCCGTGCCAGACCTTGACTTCGAAGCCCTTCAGGCCGCCTTCGCGCAGCGTCGGCGCGTTCGGTAGCGCGGGAATGCGCTCAGCCGTGGTCACGCCGTACAGCTTGACCTTATCAGCCTTGATATGGGTAAGCGTCTGCGTGGTCTGGTCGCACAGCACATCCACCTGACCACCCAGCAGCGCAGTCATCGCCGGCGCGGTGCCCTGGTATGGGATCGTCTGCACATCCACGCCGATCGCCTTCTGGAACAGCATCCCGCACAACTGCGACACCGCGCCCAGCCCCGCGTTGGCCAGGTTCACCTTGTTCTGGTTCTTCTGGATGTAGGTCACCAGCTCGGGCAGGTTGTTGGGCGGCAGATCGTGGCGTCCCAGCAGCGTCATCGGCACATCCGCCACCTGGCCCACGAAGCTGAAGTCGGTCAGCGGCTTGTACGGCAGCTTCGAGTAGAGCGCCGGCGCGGTGGCCATGCCGTTATGGTGAATCAGGATCGTGTAGCCGTCCGGCGCGGCCTTGGCCACGTACGCAGCGGACACCGTGCCGCCGGCACCCAGACGGTTCTCCACCACCACGCTCTGGCCCAGCGTCTTGGACATCGCCGCCGCCACCGAGCGCGCCACGACGTCCGTCGGGCCACCCGCCGCGAATGGCACGACCATCACGATGGGCTTGGAGGGGTAGGCATCATTCGCTCGGCCCTGGCCGGGAACAGCCACCGCCACGGCTGCTAGCGCGAGTGCCGCCCACGTCATGCCTCGCCACTTGCTGGTACCGATGGCTGGCAACTGCGGGAATGTGGTCATACGCTGTCTCCTGAATGCGCGCGTCATACGCGTCTGGTTTCTGGGATTCGAGTAGCGCGCAGCGTGAATCCACTGACCCGGCGGCACAATTCGGCTTTGCCGAAGGGGGGGCGAGGGCATGAAAAAGTCGCGGGATAACCCGCATCCACGCCAGTCCGCGCCCCCCGTCACACCCCTGGGACATCCCTAAGCCGGAACCGAAGTCGCGCTTCCGCAAATGCGAATGTCACTGCTCCGACCGGTCGGGAATAATGCGCCTACTCGATACTGACGGACATTGCCATGCATGCTGCACAGGACCAAGACCTGATTTACCCGGAAATCCGCGAGGCCGTACGTGACCTCTGCAAGCAATTCGATTCGGCCTATTGGCAACGCATCGAGGAACACAGCGCATTTCCGGAGGAGTTCGTCCAGGCGCTGACCCACGCCGGCTGGCTGTCCGCGCTGATTCCCGAGGCATACGGTGGCTCCGGCCTGCCGCTGACCGCAGCCTCCGTGATCATGGAAGAGATCAACCGCAACGGCGGCAACTCGGGGGCGTGCCACGGTCAGATGTACGTGATGGGCTGCCTGCTGCGCCACGGCTCAGAGGCGCAGAAGCAGCGCTGGCTGCCCGGCATCGCTTCGGGCGAGTTGCGCATGCAGTCGATGGCCGTGACCGAACCGACCACCGGTACCGATACCACCAAGCTCAAGACCACGGCAGTGCGGCGCGGCGACAAGTACGTGATCAACGGCCAGAAGGTCTGGATCTCGCGCGTCCAGCATTCCGACCTGATGCTGCTGCTGGCACGCACCACGCCGCTGGACCAGGTGAAGAAGAAGTCCGAAGGTCTGTCGGTGTTCGTCGTCGACTTGCGCGAAGCGATTGGCAACGGCCTGACGGTCCAGCCGATCCGCAACATGGTCAACCACGAAACCAATGAGCTGTTCTTCGATAACCTCGAAATCCCGGCCGAAAACCTGATTGGCGAGGAAGGCAAGGGACTCAAGTACATCCTCGACGGCCTGAATGCCGAACGTATCCTGATTGCCGCCGAGTGCATCGGCGATGGCTACTGGTTCGTCGAACGCGCCAGCAGCTACGCCCGCGAGCGGATCGTGTTCGATCGCCCGATCGGCCAGAACCAGGGCGTGCAGTTCCCGATCGCGCGTTCGTTCGTCAATGTGGAAGCCGCCAGTCTGATGCGTTACAAGGCCGCCCAGCTGTTCGACGCAGGCAAGCCCTGCGGCAAGGAAGCCAACATGGCGAAGCTGCTGGCCGCCGATGCTTCATGGGAAGCGGCCAACGTCTGCCTGCAGACGCACGGTGGATTCGGCTTTGCCGCCGAGTACGACATCGAACGCAAGTTCCGTGAAACGCGCCTGTACCAGGTGGCGCCGATCTCGACCAACCTGATCCTGTCGTTCGTCGCCGAACACGTTCTCGAACTGCCCCGCTCGTTCTGATACCTGCCATGTCCGACATCGATACCCGCTATCCGACCCGCCAGCTCTGCGAGTTTCTCGCGCGGTTCACGCTCGCCGATGTGCCGTCGCCCGTCGTCGAGCGCACCAAGGATCTGTTCCTCGACTGGATCGCATCAGCCATCGCCGGCAAGGACGCGCCCGCCGTGCGGCGCATCCAGGAGTTCGCCGCCGCGATGGGCCCGGCCACAGGCCAGGCCGAGGTCTTCGTCGACCGCCGTCGCACATCGCCCTATTTCGCTGCGCTGATCAACGGCGCCTCGTCACACGTGGTCGAGCAGGATGACGTCCACAACGGCTCGGTGCTTCACCCCGCCGCAGTCGTGTTCCCGGCCGTTGTTGCCGCCGCGCAGGCGGAAGGCAAAACTGGCGCGGAAGTGCTGCTAGCCTCGATCGCCGGCTACGAAGCAGGCATCCGCATCGGCGAGTTCATGGGCCGCTCGCACTACCGCGTGTTCCACACCACCGGCACCGTCGGCACGCTGGCCGCTGCTGCGGCAGTCGCCAAGCTGTACGGACTCGATGCCGAAGGTATCAACCAGGCACTGGGTTCCGCCGGCACGCAGGCCGCCGGCCTGTGGGAATTCCTGCGCGACGCCGCGGATTCGAAGCAACTGCACACGGCCAAGGCCGCCGCCGATGGCCTGCAGTCTGCCTGGCTGGCACGCGCGGGTTTCACCGGCGCGCGCCAGATCCTGGAAGGCGCGCAGGGCATGGCAGCGGGGATGTCCAGCGACGCCAATCCGGCGGCGCTGACCGATGGCCTCGGCACGCGCTGGGCCACGGCGGAAACCTCGTTCAAGTTCTTCGCGTCGTGCCGCCACACGCATCCGGCCGCGGACGCGCTGAAGGCGCTGATGCTGCGCGAAGGACTGCAAGCCGACCAGATCGCCGCCGTCACGGCGCACGTCCATCAGGGCGCAATCGACGTGCTTGGCCCGGTGGTCAACCCGGCAACGATCCATCAGGCCAAGTTCTCGATGGGCACGGTGCTCGGCCTGGTCGCCGTGCACGCCCATGCGGGCCTGGGCGAGTTCGAGCAGCATTCGTTGAAGGATGCGCAGGTCTCGGCGTTCCGCGACAAAGTTACGATGGAGCTCGACGAGGAGATCAACGCGGCCTATCCGCGCCAGTGGATCGGCCGCGTGACGGTGCGCACCACCGACGGCCGTACGCTCCAGGCGCGTGTCGACGTGCCCAAGGGTGACCCCGACAACACGCTGTCGCGTCCCGAACTCGAGGCAAAGGCCATCCAGCTTGGCGCGTTCCGCCACGGCGCGACCGAAGCCGAGATGCGCGCGATCATCGCGCGCGTCTGGCAGCTCGACCGCGAAGCCAACGTCAACGACTGGCTGCCCGCCGCCCGCTGATTACCACGAGAGCCTGCGAGATCGACATGACCACCCCTACCCTCGAACAACTGCGCGAGTGGATCGGCCGCACCGAATCCCGCACCGAAACGCTCGCCGCGGAACCGGTGCAAGGGCTGGCGGCCACCTTCGACCTGGATGGTGACGCGCTCGTCAGCCAGCCGCTGCCACCGCTGTGGCACTGGCTCTATTTCCTGCCGCGCGCGCCGCAGCACGAAATCGGCGTGGACGGACATCCCGCGCTTGGCGGCTTCCTCCCGCCGGTACCGTTGCCGCGCCGCATGTGGGCCGGTAGCGAAGTGACGTTCAAACGCGGCCTGCGCGTGGGCGAAACCGTGACGAAGACATCGACCATCACCGATGTCCAGCACAAGTCTGGCCGCACCGGCGAACTCTGGTTCGTGACCGTCGATCACGAGCTCAGCGTCAACGGCGAAACCGCGCTGAACGAGCGTCATGACATCGTCTATCGCGCCATGCCCGAGCGCGGCCAGCCGCAACCGCCGCGTCCGCGACTGGCGCACACCGCGCAGTTCGGCCGGTCACTCAAGGCCGATCCGGTGCTGCTGTTCCGCTATTCGGCGCTCACGTTCAACGGCCACCGCATTCACTACGATCTCGACTACGTGCGCGACGTGGAGGGCTACCCGGGCCTGATCGTGCATGGACCGATGCAGGCGATGCTGATGCTTGAACTGCTGCGGCACGAGCGCCCCGACGCGCGCGTGAAGCGCTTCGGCTTCCGCGGGCTTGCGCCGCTGTTCCATCTGGATACGGTCACCGTCGGTGGCATGGACGATGCGGAGACCCCCGGGAAGGTGATTCTGTGGACCGGCGACGATGCCGGCGGCCAGGCAATGGCGGGCTGGGCGGAAGTGGAAGGTTGACGGAAGGTTCGCTCCCCTCTCCCGCCAAGCGGGAGAGGGGCGCCGTCAATCTGCGAGGAATTCCCCTCAGATCACCAGCTCGATCAGGAACGGGCCCTTGCGCTGGTTGGCCATGCGGAACAGGTCGGCGAACGTCTCCATGTTCTCCGCACGCGCAGCTTCCACGCCCATACCGTTGGCCATCTTGACCCAGTCCAGATCCGGGTTGCCGAGGTCGAGCATATCCAGCGCGGTCTTGCCGGGATTGGCACCCACACCCGCCAGCTCGCCCAGCAGGATCGCGTACTTGCGATTGGCCAGCAGCACGATGGTCACATCAAGCTTTTCACGCGCCATGGTCCACAGCGACTGCAGCGTGTACATGCCCGATCCATCGGCCTGCAACGCCACCACGCGGCGGTCCGGTGCCGCGATTGCAGCGCCCGTGGCAAGCGGCAGGCCAGCGCCAATCGCGCCGCCGGTCAGTTGCAGCCAGTCGTGTGGCGCGGCATGGACCGTGCCGGGATAGAACGCGCGGCCGAAGCTCACACTCTCTTCCACCACTACGGCCTGATCGGGCAACAGCGCGGTCAGCGTCTGCGCCACCGCCTCGGATGTCACCGCACCCTTTGCCGGCTCCGCCGTGATGTGGGCCGAGGCCGGCAGCGGAGCATTACGCGCACCCAATTCGTCCGACAGGCGGGCCAATGCCTCGCCCAGATCTTCTTCGGGCCGGGCCAGCACGTGGATGACGGCATCCTCGGGGTACGGACGCGGCGACTTGCCCGGATAGGCGAAGAACGTCACCGGTGCGGCCGCGCCGACCAGGATCACATTGCGGATACCCGCCAGCTTCTGGCGTGCCACGTCACCGGAGTACGGAATACGGTCGACGGCCAGATGGCCGCGTCCACGCGTCACGCGCGAATTCGACATCGGCGTGATCAGCCGCGCATCGGTGGCGGCGGCAATCCGGTGCGCATCGGCCAGGGCGCCAGCGCGCAAGGCGTTGCCCGCCAGCACGATCAGCGTGGGCTGGCCGCTGCGCAGCACGCGCGCGGCGTTCTGCACGGCATCGGGCGACACCTTCGGCACGGCCAGCGCCGGCAGCGGCGCGGCCACCTTGCCACCCGCATCCCAGCAAACATCCGATGGCAAGATCAGGCTTGCCACGCCACCCGGCGCGGAAGTCGCGGCCTGCACCGCCGCGGCGGCATCGGCACCAACCGACGCCGCATGGGTAGCGGTACGCGTCCAGACCGAAACGGGGCGCGCCCAACCTTCGGTATCCGCGGTCAGCGGCGCGTCGAGCGGACGATGATAGGTGGCCTGATCACCGATGATGTTGATGATCGGTGTCTGCGCGCGGCGCGCGTTGTGCAGGTTGGCCAGGCCGTTGGCCAGTCCCGGGCCGCAGTGGAGCAGCGTGGCGGCCGGCTTGTCGGCCATGCGCGCGTAGCCATCGGCCGCGCCAGTGACCACGCCTTCGAACAAGCCCAGCACGCATTTCATGCCGGGAATCCGGTCCAGCGCCGCCACGAAATGCATTTCGCTGGTGCCGGGGTTGGCAAAGCAGGTATCGACGCCGCAAGCCAGCAGCGTCTTCACCAGGCTTTCCGCGCCGTTCATCGTGTCTTGAGTCTCCATTGCAGGTTCCGTATTTGGTGGGTGTTGTCAGGAATGGGGGGCGAGCAGATCGAAATCCAGGCAGACATACTCGGTCGGGAACTCGATCCGTGCGTAATAGACGATCACGTCGTCGACGCAGGCAAAACGCCGCAGTTCAGCCACGGGGGCGCCCACGGCCAGTTCGAGCGCGCTGGCGGATTCGGCACCGGCCGGAACGATCGATAGCCGCTGCCGCGCGGCATTGACCTTGAGGCCGGGAAATCGGTCGAGCACCGGCACCGACGCGCCGTGGCGGAAAGCCTCGGGGTCGCGCGCGAAGACATCGGCTGCGATATAGACCTCGCCCACGGCAAACGGTCTTCCATCGGTGCGATGAGCGCGGTGCAGGAAATGGTAGGCATCGGCGCGACGGCCGTCGCAGGGCATGCCCAGGTCATCAGGCAGCGGCACATCGGCGGTGGATTCGACGATGGCCTCCGTGGACAGCTTGTCGCCGACGGCCACGGCCTGGTTCCAGTTGATCGGCAACGCCATTCGCCGGCATTCACGGCCGCCCGCCTTGACGAACGTCCCCCGGCCGCGCGAGCGCTCGACCAGCCCTTCCTCGTCCAGACGGGAAAGGGCGTTGTGCATGGTCATGCGCGCCACGCCGTACTGACGGCAGAGCGCTTCGAGGGAAGGAATCTGTTCACCCGGCCGCCACGCGCCGCTTTCGATCTGTCGTCGAAAGATCGTGGCCAGCTGTAGATAGACGGGTTCGCGGCTGCGAGAGAGGAGGTCGTTGGCGTCCGGCATACGAAACGCGCCGGCATTCAGCCGGCGCGCCAAGTCAATATCGGACTCTATTAAAAGTCTAGCTAGCTAGACTACTAGGGTTTACCACGACCACGCTTTTCAATACGCGATCAGGCAGCGACGGCTGCGGCAACAGGAAGTTGGGGATCGTTGCCGGCGGGGACCGCGTCGGCACGGAGCCAGTCCGCCACCGTCGCGCGCACCGCTTCGGCAAATGCCTGCTTGCGGCGCCAGGCCGACCGCTTCTTGGAAGGAATCTCCGCAATATCGCGTTGTGGCTGGCAGATCGGCACATCGACGTTGCCATCCGCAAGCGACGCGCCGTGGTACTCCGCCCAGAAGCCTTCGTAGTCAGCCAGGATTTCACGCGGCGTGTTGCGCTGCCTGCTAACGTGATTGGCGCGGGACACCCCCACCACACGCCGGGCGCCAACGTGTGCGGCGAACGCCAGCAACGCCTCCATCACGACATCCTTGGGCCGCAGGCCTTCGCTGGCCTTGGTGGCAAGGCGAATCCATTCACGGCTCTGCTCGCCCATCGGCCCCTGCAGGCCGCCGACATAGATTTCCGGGCCGTGGTCGCCACGCCTGAGATAGAAGCTCAGCTGCGTCAGGCAAACCCCGGTCTCGATATCGGTCCAGTAGAAAGCCAGCTCGCCTTCCTTGGGATTCGGGCCGGAATCGGCCAGGCGAAGCTCGTAGCGCCCATCCTCGGACATCCACCGGAGTCCGCCGGACAGATAGATTCGATCGCAGACGCAAACGGGCAGTGCGGATTCGGCCAGCACGTAGTGGTCCACCACCAACCTCGCCCGGTCACCAAAGCCCAGACCCAGCGCGCCAAGCGGCCGGAATGGCTTCTCCAGCATCAACGGCCGCGCCACCACCACCCGCTGCAGCAGCGGCGAGGAAGCTGCGGCGCGCAGCCACGACCGCGCCGAACCGGCCCGCACGGCCGACAGCGCAATCAGCTTGGCACGCCGCGTCAACCACTTGCGGCTGCCCGCCGGATAACAGAAAGCGGATATCGACGCTACGGAAGCGAGATATCGCAGGTAGTACGCCGGATAAAGGTCAACAAGCCCCCCCGCACGGGCGTGGACGAGCCCCTGCAAGTACGACACTGGTTCATGCACGACTGACTGCTCCCCTTGTATGGCACACACCGCCCTGGCTCGGGCTTGGCGCGCGCGGATTCAACCCTGGCCCCATGCGATACGCGCGCTGAGGCTTGCGAGCCGGCCCGTCTCATTAAAATGTGATGTGGGGAACGCAGGCCTGATCTCGTAATATTTCGTAACGCCTTGAAATATTATCGGTTGACGCCGTTACAAGATAGAGACGATTTCCCTAAGAAAGGAGGGTGACAAGGTTCGGCCGACGCCTTTTTTCACGGCCACTTGCGCAACAGCCGCCGCCCGGCCATTCGCTCATTCGCTAGCCCCGGGCAGGCTCCCCCGCCCCCCGCGCGCTTGCCAGGGCCGCGGCCTGCTCCATCAGAAAATCCACGAACACCCGGACCCTCGACGGCAGCAGGCGCCCGTGCGGGTACATCAGACTGACTGGCCGTGACCGGCCAGCAAATGGCTGCAGGACCTCGACCAGCGTGCCGTCGGCCAAGTCCCGTTCGACGATAAATCGGTAGGTTTGGAACAGACCGGCACCAGACCTGGCCAGGGTGACGCCGGCAAGCACGTCCTCGGCGCACAGATAATGGCTTTCCGTGGCCAGCACCTCCCGTTCACGGCCGCCATCCATAAACAGCCACGCGATCGGCCGGCCACTGCTGGGCAGATCGAACTGAATGCACTCGTGCTGCTGCAAATCCTCCAGGGCCTGCGGCCGTCCGGCCCGCTTCAGATACCCAGGGCTTGCCACCACCACCAGTTCCGCATCCTCCAGATGGCGCGAGACCATCGTCGAATCCGGCTGCGCGCGGAACCGGATCGCCACATCGAAGTTCTCCTCGTGGAAATCGATATTGCGGTTGCCGATCTGGACCTCGAACCTGAGGAGAGGAAACCGCTCGCGCAAGGCGGGCAGCAAGGGCAGCAGCCGGTAGTGCCCGTAGGTCGTCGGCGCGCTGATACGCAGGGTGCCCGAAGGCTGGACCTGCTCGCCCGTGACCTTGCGCTCGGCCTCGATCAACTGGTTGAGCGCGCCACGGCATTGCTCGAAGTAGCTCCTGCCGCCCTCGGTCAGCCGGATGCTGCGCGTGGACCGCACAAAGAGGCGCACGCCCAGGCGCTTCTCCAGCCGTGAGATCGAGCGGCTTACGGCCGCCGGCGTGACCCCGGCGGTGTTGGCAGCGGCGGTGAAGCTACCGGCTTCGGCCGCGAGGCAAAACAGCTCGATGCTGCCGAGCAGGACGTCGTCGAAGTGCCTGTGCATATTTATTACTCCATGTAACAGGACAAGTGTACATAACCCCGTTTTTTGCTTTTTGATGCCGGAATAGAGTGTGTTCAACCGGAGGCGGCACTGCAAACGCTACGCCGGCCCCGTCACCCATCTCTCTGGAGAACATCATGAGCAACACGCATCCCACCGTCATCATCACTGGCGCCACCAGCGGCATCGGCCTGGGTCTGGCCAAGGCCTTTCTGAAGGAGGGGTACAACGTGGTCGGCACCGGCCGCTCGCAGGAACGCCTGCAAGCCACGGCCGCGCAGTTGGACGCCGGCGAACGCTTCGTTGGCGTGGCTGGCGACGTCGCGCTCCCGGACACCGCGCGCGAAGTCTTCGCGCAGGCCATTGCGCGCTTCGGTCATGTCGACGTGCTGGTCAACAACGCCGGCATCTTCTCCGCCAAGCCTTTCGTGCAGTTCACGCCCGAGGAAATCGAGCTACAGATCGCGACAAACCTGAAGGGCACGCTGTATCCCTCCCAGGAAGCCGCGCGGCATATGAGCGAGCGCCGGCAAGGCAAGATCATCAACATCACCGCATCGATCGCGCTGCAGCCGCACGCCGGCGTGCCGGCTCTGCTGGCCGTGGCACTCAAGGGCGGCCTCAATCAGGCCACCCGAGCCCTGGCGCTGGAACTGGCGCCGTTCGGCGTCACCGTGAATGCAGTCGCGCCCGGCGTGACGGACACCCCGATGCACGCAGCGGAAACTCACGACGCCCTGGGTCGCCTGCATCCACTGGGCCGCATTGCCCGCATCGACGAGATCAACGCCGCCGTGCTCTACCTCGCCAAGGCGGACTTCGTATCCGGCACCGTGCTGGCAGTAGACGGCGGCTACAGCGCCGGCCGCTGAATGGTCTTGTGCCGCCGTCGCCGCGCCCCTTGCGAGCCACGGCGGCCCCTGCCCCAACCGTCACCGTCCCGTGATCATCACCGGAGCCACCTCGTGATCCATGCCAACTCGTTCGATACCTTCGTGCTGCAACGGCTCGCGGCGCGCGGCCTGATGCTGCCCGATCCGCCCCGGCCCTTGGGCAACTACACCGCCGTCAGCCAGGCAGGCGACCTGCTCTTTGTTTCCGGACAATTGCCGCTGGCCAACGGCAAGGTCGTCTGGCAGGGGCAGGTCGGCAGGGACCTGACCCTGGAAGAAGGCCAGCGCGCCGCCGTGCTGGCCGCGCTCAACGTACTGGCCCAGATCCACGCGTACCTGGGTGGCTTCGACCGACTGGATCACATCGTGCGGGTGGAAGGCCATATCGCCAGCGCGGAAGGATGGCTGCAGCAGCCGGCGGTCATCGATGGCGCCTCCGATCTGCTCGTGGATGTGCTGGGCGCAAGGGCTGGCCATGCGCGGACCATCTCCTCGCATTTCCAGCAGCCCGGCAATGCGGCGGTCATCCTCGTGGTGATCGCCCAGATCGGCGCCCAATGAAAAAGGGCCGGCAAACGCCGGCCCCGGGGTAGTACTGCAGTCTCCGAAAAACCTAGTGGGGGACGGAATCGAGGCCCGTCTCCTTCACAACCGTCTGGGCGGCCGGCGCAGCCATGTAGTCGAGCAACGCCTTTGCCAGCGCGGGGTGTGCAGCGTTGACAGGAATCCCGCCGGCGAAACGCGTGATCGACTGCACGTCCTCGGGGATGCGTCCGGCGAAACTCACACCAGGCACCGGCAACAGCTCGCTCACCTGCTGGAAACCGATCTCGTACTCGCCATTGGCGACGACCGAGGCCACCGGGGTCTTCTCGATCTTCTTCGCCTTGGCGCCCAGTACCTCCGGCTCACCAAGCCGCTTGAACAGTTCACGCTGAACGTAAACGCCGCTGGCGCTATCGGAATAGGCAATCGACTTCGCCTGCATCAGCGCGCGACGCAGCGCGTCCACGGTACGGATATCGGGCACCACCTCGCCCTGCCGCACCACCATGCCGATGCGCGAATCAGCCAGTTCGACGCGCGACTTCGGATCGACTACACCCTTCTTGATCAGATCGTCTAGCGCGTAGCCGACCATGATCACCACGTCGGCCTGCTCGCCGCGCGCCAGCCGGTTCGGAATGGCTTCCGGTGATTGCCCCATCGACGGCCCAAGCGTCGTCTCCAGCGTGTTGCCGCTCTCCCCGGCGAATTGCGGACCCAGGATCTTGTAGGCGGCCGTGAATCCGCCCGATGTCATCACGCGAATGTCCTCGGCCTGGGCGGTCGAGGCGAATAGCGTCGCAACCGCGGCGCACGCGCCGACCCATGTCCTGATCATGTTTTATGTCTCCATTGTCGTCGCGGTAGGGGAAAGTCGCGCTGGCGTGGACTATAGGTATCGTCAGGCGGCGCAGCCAGCCACAATTAGTGAAGCCGTCTTCAGTATTCCTGAAGAGCGATGCTGATCCATCGGAAAAACGGCAGGACGCTCAGTTTGGAGAGAAATCATCAGCGCCTGTCAGCGCCTGTCAGCGCCGCGGGCTCGGCCAGCGTCTGCTCGACCACGCGCAACACCTCCTTCGCCGTGTTCTCCGAATGCCGTCGCAGCACGTCGGCCAGGCGCGGACGCCCCGGCTCGCGCAGCGCCGCGATGATCTCCTCGTGCTCGGTATGCGATTCCTGCCAGCGCAGCATGTCCGCGTTGGCCGCGCCACGGGCGCGGTGGACCTTGCTCATCAGCATTGCATAGATGCCGGCCAGCACGGCGTTGCCGGCACCGTCGATGATGAGCTGGTGGATTTCCTGGTTGATGCGGAAGTAGTCAGTGCGGCGTCCGGCGTCGTGCGCGTCGATCATGGCCTGATGGCGACGTTCGATCTTGGTCACGGCTGCATCGCTGAGCCGCCGCGCCGCCAGTTCCCCGGCATGTGCCTCCAGCCCGTGCAACGTCTCGAATGTGGCGCGCAGTTCGTCGAGATCGAGCGGCGCCACGCGATAGCCGATGTACTGGCGATGCAGGACCAGCCCCTCGGCCACCAGCACCTTCAGCGCTTCGCGCAACGGCGTCTTCGACACATCGAAGGCCTCGCAGAAGGCCTTCTCGTCGATCCGCACGCCCGGCGGCAGCTCGCCTTCCTGAATCATCGTGCGCAACCGCGCCGCGATCTCGGCGGACATGCCCAGCGTGCGGAGCCGGGCGGTTTTGGGAAGCGCTTGTGTCACAGACATCACCAGGTTGGGGAATTTGCACCATCAGGAGGCTACCACACACCTAATATGTTCATTCGTCATCTATATAAATCAATGACTTACAGATGTTGTAATTACAGATTACGCATCCTATACTGCGTCCAGTTGCGCGACACGCTAAACCAAACGCCTCACCGAAGGCATCAAGGACAAGGAGACACCCGTCATGCAATCCACAAGCCCCGCCGCGGCCTCGCTCGCGGTTCCCCGCAGCAGCGTGCGATGGAAGATCTTCCTGATGATGCTGCTCCTCGTGGCGATCAACTACATCGACCGCGCATCGCTCTCGGTGGCCATGCCCCTGATCGCGAAGGAATTCGACCTGAGTCCCGCCATGCAGGGGCTGATCCTGAGTTCGTTCTTCTGGACCTATGCCGTCATGCAGGTGCCGGGCGGCATGCTGGCCGACAAGTACAAGCCGCGCATCGTGATCGCTACGGCTACCGTGTTCTGGGGTGCATTCCAGGCGCTGGCGGCGGTCTGCACCAATGCCACCTCGCTGCTGCTGACGCGGCTGGGGCTCGGCGCTGCGGAAGCGCCGATCTACCCGGCCGGCGGCAAGCTCAATGCCATCTGGATGACGAAGAACGAACGTGGCCGTGGCGCCACGCTGCTCGACGGCGGCGCGCCGCTGGGCGCGGCACTTGGCTCGCTCATCATTGCCGGGCTGATCAGCGAACTGGGCTCGTGGCGCCTGTCGTTCGTGGTGGCCGGCGTTGGCACGGTGCTGGCCGGCTTCGTGGCATGGTGGTACATCCGCAACTCGCCGCGCGAACACCTGGGCGTGAATGAACAGGAAGCCCGTCATATCGAGGACGCGCTTGCCCTGGAGCACAGCGAGGAGCCGACCAACCTGAGCGGCCGTTCACTGGACTTCTTCAAGTACCGCTCGGTATGGTGCATGGCCATCAGCTGGATGTGCTTCAACGCCGTGTTCTACGGCTTGCTAACCTGGATGCCCACCTACCTGAGCAAGGCCCGCGGCTTCGACCTGAAGCAGATGGGCGGCGCGAGCTTCATCATCTTCTTCGCCGGATTCGTCGGCGAGTTGATCGGCGGCTGGATCGCCGACAAGTGGAAGGAAGCCGGCGGACGACCGAACGTGGTGATGCGCACACTGTTCGGCATCGCCGCGGTGGTGGCTACGGTGTCGATCTTCTCGGTCGCCTACGTCACCGACCCCGTAGCGGTCGTGGTACTGCTGTCCTCCACCCTGTTCTTCCTGCGCTGGTGCGGCCTGTTCTGGTCCGTGCCGTCGATGCTGGGCACCCGCAACAAGGTGGGCTTCCTCGGCGGCGTGATGAACCTGGGCGGCAACATCGCCGGCATCAGCGTGCCGATCATCGTCGGCCTGATCGTCCAGGCCACTGGCTCGTACTTCCTGGCGCTGATGTTCTTTGCCGCCTGCGGCATCGGCCTGCTGCTGGCGTCGACCAACATCGACTACGAAAAGAAGATTCCGGTCTGACGGTACCGCCGCAGCGCTGGAACCCCGCATTCCCACACACACAGAGGCGCCGCCCTGCGGACGGCGCCCGTTTGAACTCCTGAGTAATACCCATCATGACCAGACAGATTCGCCTCGGCATGCTCACGCCGTCCTCCAACACCGCGCTCGAACCCATCACCAGCGCGATGGTCAGCGGCCTGCCCAAAGTCAGCGCGCATTTCTCGCGCTTCACCGTGACCGAGATTTCGCTGCGCGATCAGGCGCTCGGCCAGTTCGATCTGGAGAAGATCCTTGCTGCCGCTCGCCTGCTGGCCGATGCCCGTGTGGACGTCATCGCGTGGAACGGCACGTCGTCGGGCTGGCTCGGCTTTGACAAGGATGAAGCGCTGTGCCGCCAGATCACCGAGGCCACGGGCATCCCCGCCACCACATCCGTACTGGCCCTGAACGAAATCCTGGAAAAGACCGGCGCACGCCGCTTCGGCCTGGCCACGCCGTACCTGCACGATGTGCAGGAGCGCATCGTCGCCAACTACCAGCGCAGCGGTTTCGACTGCTCCGCGGAGCGCCACCTGGGATTGCATGTGAACTACAGCTTCGCCGAAGTGGACGAGGACACCGTCCGCAAGATGGTGCGCGAGCTGGCCGCCGAAAAGCCTCAGGCCATCACCACGTTCTGCACCAACCTGCATGCCGCGCATCTGGTGGAAGCGCTCGAGGCCGAGACCGGCATCCCGGTCTACGACACGATCGCCACCGTGGTGTGGAAGTCGCTGCGTCTGGCCGGTGTCGATACCCGCGCGCTGCAGGGTTGGGGCCGCCTGTTCCGCGAAGTCGAATGACCGGCAATCCATCGGAGTGACGACCATGCCCGCAGACAACAATCTCGACCTGGTAATCCGCAACGCCGACGTGGTCACCGCCTCCGACCGCTTCCGTTGCGACATTGGCGTGCGCGGCGGCCGCATCGTGGCACTTGGCCACGACCTGCCGCCGGCTGCCAGCGAAATCGACGCCACCGGCCTGCTGGCCTTGCCCGGCGGCGTGGACGGCCACTGCCATCTGGACCAGCCGATGCCCGACGGCATGCGCATGGCCGATGACTTCTTCACCGGCACGCGCGCGGCTGCGTGCGGCGGCACGACCACCGTGATCCCGTTCGCCGCGCAGGAGAAAGGCGCGTCGCTCAAGGCAGCCGTGGACGACTATCACCGCCGCGCCGATGGCCGCGCCGTGATCGACTACGCGTTCCACCTGATCGTGGCGGACCCCACCCCCGCCGTGCTGCAGGACGAACTGCCGTCACTGATTCGCCAGGGCTATAGCTCCTTCAAGGTCTACATGACCTATGACGACCTCAAGCTGTCGGACCGCGAAATGCTGTCCGTGCTCGACGTGGCGCGGCAGAACAATGCGCTGGTCATGGTGCACGCCGAGAATGCCGACTGCATCTCGTGGCTGACCGACAAGCTCGTGGGGCAAGGCCGCATCGCGCCGCGCTTCCACGCGCTGGCGCGCCCCGATGCCGTCGAACGCGAGGCCACGCATCGCGCCATCACGTTCGCGGAACTGGTGGACGTGCCGATCCTGATCGTGCACGTCTCCGGCAAGGAAGCCATCGAGCAAATCCGCTGGGCGCAGGGTCGTGGCATGAAGATACTGGCGGAGACCTGCCCGCAGTACCTGTACCTGACCGCCGAGGACATGGGCATGGGCGGCGACGACGGCTACGAAGGCGCGAAGTGCGTTTGCAGCCCGCCGCCACGCGACCCGGAGAACCAGGCCGCCGTCTGGCGTGCGCTGACCAATGGCGTATTCAGCGTATTCTCGTCGGACCATGCGCCGTTCAACTACGACGATCCGGAAGGCAAGAAGCTGGGCGGCACGGCGCAGCCGTTCGACCACATCCCCAATGGCGTGCCGGGCATCGAAACCCGCCTGCCGCTGCTGTTCGACGGCGTGGCGCGCGGCAAGCTCTCGCTGCACCAGTTCGTGGAACTCACGTCGTACCGCCCCGCCAAGATCTACGGACTCTACCCGCGCAAGGGCACGATTGCTGTCGGCGCCGATGCGGACATCGTGCTCTGGGACCCCACGCGCAAGGTGCGCATCGCCAACGCCAACCTGCACCACGCGGTGGACTACACGCCGTATGAAGGTATCGAGGTCACCGGCTGGCCGATGACCACCTTCTCGCGCGGCGAACTGATCGTGCGCAATGGCGAGTACCTGGAGCCTGCGGCCGGCCGTGGCAAGTTCCTCGAAGCTGGACAACCCGAGATCTGATTCGCCATGAACCTGCTCATCGTCAATCCGAATATCAGTGAGTCGGTCACCGACCTGATTCACGCCGAGGCCCAGCGCACTGTGTCGCCGGACACCCGCATCACGATGGCAACCGCCCCGTTCGGCGTGGCCTATATCGAAACGCGCTTCGAAGCACTGGTGGGTGGCTATGCCACCGCCTGCGCCGCCGCCGAGCACGCGGGCCAGTTCGACGGCCTGATCGTCGCCGCGTTTGGCGACCCCGGCCTGGCCGGTCTGAAGGAGTTGTTCGACGTACCCGTGGTAGGCATGACGGAAGCCGCGCTGGCCAGCGCCTGCCTGTTGGGGCAGCGTTTCTCCATCATCGCGATTTCACACCGCATTCAGGCGTGGTATCGCGAATGCGTGGCGGCCAATGGCTTGGGCGACCGGCTGGCCAGCATCCGCTCATTGCAGGAACCGCTGCGCGATATTGGCAGCGTGCAGGAAGACCACTCGGCACGTCTGGAAGAACTCGCGCTGCAAGCTGTGCGCGAGGACGGCGCCGACGTGATCATCGTGGCCGGCGCGCCGCTGGCCGGACTGGCCCGCTCGCTCAAGGGCCGTATTCCGGTACCGGTGGTGGACGGCGTCAGCAGCGCCGTGCGGCATTGCGAATCGCTGGTGGCGCTGCAAGCCGGCAGCGCGCGAGAGGGCAGCTTTGCGCGCCCACCGCGCAAGCCCAACGCGGGGCTGCCGCCTGCGTTGTCGCGCCTGCTCGATTAAGCCGCCGCTCGCGGGAAGGGGGAAGCGGCATCCGCCGCGCACCCCAGCGATTCGCGGGTCCGGCCTAGTCGGAATCGGTGAATTTGCGCAGCAGCCGCAGGAACTCGCAGAATTCCTCCGTGGAGAAATCGCGCAGCCGATGGTTGAGCACTTCGGGCGCGATCTCGGGAATGCGGGTCGCCACTTCCCTGCCCTTGTCCGTCAGGAGCAGATGAATCACCCGCCGGTCCTCGATGCTACGCTGGCGCTGTAGCAATCCGCGGCTCTCGAGCTTGTCGAGCATCCGCGTCATCAGGCCGGTATCGATCCCAAGCACCTTGCTGATCTCGAACGGCGTGGTGGCCACGCCGCGCGTCAGCGACAGCAGGATGCCCATCTGCTGGCCCGTGATGTCGAGTGGCCGCAGTGCGGCATCCATCTCCATCAACAGGATGTTGCGTGCCCGGTTGAGATGGAATCCGATGCTTTGCGTGAGGTGGAAGTTTTCGGAGGAGTAGTGTTTCACGGCTTCGCGGCACCCTGACCCGTTCGTGAAACGCCAATGTATCTGATGCGCCAGGTCGAGAAAAGCCTTTTGGCGGGTACCGGCCTCATCCATTGCGTGAAAGCAGAAATCGGGCAGAGCTGGCGGGATTGCCCTGGCAGCCCTGTCTCCCCCTGTCTCCCCTCCTGCTTCCCAAGAGTCACCGCACTATCCGGCGAGCCTGCGCCCGGCAGGCCCACCGACGCTCAAACCGTCTTCGACAGCTTCTCCACCACGCCCGCCACTTGCTTCGCGACAGCATCGCCCACGCGCCTGGCTTCCGCCGAGATGCTGTCACGCTTCATCTCCGTCACCCCATGCACGCCCGCACCAGCCGCAGCGGCGGTCGTCAGCGCGCCAGCGGCGGCTCCGATCCCTGCGGTCTCCGCGATTCCCGGCATATGCCCACTGTTGGCGCTGGTCTGGAACAGTTCGACCGGGACCGGCGTGCCGTGCGCGGGTTGATAGAACACCTGCACCGACGTCGACACATCGCTCTTGCCCGCGCCAAGGCCAATCAGCATCCGGCGGCGGGACTTGCCTTCGTCGATCTTGTCAAAGCGGCCCTCGACAATCAGCGCGTTGACATCGGTCGGCACCGGGCCGTCGATGCGCTCGGCATGCAAACCCTTGGCCCGCAGATCGCCCACGATTTCGTCGGCTACCGCATTGCGTGCATCGACCGCGGTCTGGTCCTCCGAGAGCGCGCCGGCATCGCCAGTCGCCATGGCCTTGACACGGTGCATCACGTTGTCATCAACACGCACCTGGCTCGCGCTCACGTCGAAGCCGCGCACGTAGATCACGTCGGCCGACACGTGGGCCAGCGTGGCCGGCACGGATGCGTCGGAAATCATCGTGGTCGCGGAAGCGCAACCGGCCATCAGCATCGACGTGGCCGCGAAGGCGGCGAGGGTCAGGCGGCTGGCGTTACGCTGAATGGATTGAAATACGGTCTGCATGTCGAAGTCCTGCTAGTGGGTCTGCTAATGGATCTATTTGGGGGCGGCGTGGTTTCGGCGCCAGCAGACCCAGTATCGGATGCGGCCATGCAACAGGCCAGGCAAGAACTATTTCATTCAATGTCATACGGGCAACGACACCACCACTTCCAGTCCACCGCCCTCGCGCGGACGGAACGCGAGTGATCCGCCGTGCAGTCGCGCGATCCGCTCGACGATGGCCAGCCCGAGCCCCGTGCCGCCCGAGTGCCCGCGCGCATTGTCGCCGCGGCTGAACGGGGCGCGCAGCTGTTCGAGCTCGGCCACGCTGATACCGATGCCACGATCGCAAACGGCAACATGCGCGGCGCCGCCTTCCTTCCATGTGCGCACCATCAGTCCCGTACGACCATAGTTAATGGCGTTCTGCATCAGGTTCATCAACAGGCGCAACATGCTCGTCGGGCGATACGAAACCGGCGGCAGATCGCCGAGATCGAGTTCGAATTCATGGCCGAGCCCGGCGAAGTCGGACGCAAGCTGGCGCACCAGCGCATTGAGGTCACCCGGCTGCGGGGCCTCGCGTTCGCCACTGCCCGCGTAGTCCATGAACTGCTGGAGGATCGTGTCGATGCGATCGAGGTAGCCTTCCACCGAGCCCACGAACGCATCGTCCGTCCCGCGCGGCAACGCCATCGCCATCGCCAGACGCAACTTGGTCAGCGGCGTGCGGATATCGTGCGAAATACCGGCCAGCATCAGCGCGCGCGTCTTCTCGGTCTGCTGCAGGGCTTCAGTCATGCGATTGAACGCACTGCTGACCTGCGATATCTCGGTCGGCCCATCGGTGGGCAGCGGCGCGGGCGTCTCTCCGGCGCTGACGTGCAACGCCGCGCGCGCCAGGTCCTGCAACGGCCGATTGATATGGCGCTGGATCAGGTATCCGGTCAGCGCTGCCAGCAGCCCGAGCGCCGCGGAAAGCGCAATGGCAGCCGTGATGCCGCTGGCCTGCGCATCGGCGGTCATCGGCAAGGCCACCCACGTTGGCACCCCGGCTGCGCGAATGCGGATCCAGAGCCGCTCGTTGTCGCCCGCATCCTGCCACTGCACCGGCATATCGGGTGGCAGGGCCTTGTGCAGCTCGTCCATGAACACGTCGCGCTGCCAGGTGCGGAACGGATGCAGCGCCCGCGCTTCCATCACATCGTCCACTGCCGGCGCGTCCGTCTGACCACCCAGGCGCGCCACGGCCACTCTGGCTTCTTCGGCCGGCATGGCCGCCATCACGCCATCGAGCATTGACACGTAGTGCGCGAACACCGTCGCGGCGCGCTCCACGCGCGGGCGTTGCGCGAAGTGCAGCAGCACCATCAGCGAACACACCTGCGTGAACGCCACCAGCGCCACCAGCAGCGCGATGTTGCGAGCCAGCAGCGAGCGCGGCAGTCCGATTCGCATCACGCCTCCACGCCGGCCACCAGCATGTATCCCACCCCCCAAACCGTCTTGATGAAGCGTGGTTTGGACGGATCTTCCTCGACGATCTGGCGCAGCCTCAGAATCTGCACGTCGATACTGCGATCGAGCGCGTCATGATCGCGGCCGCGCGCGCGGGCCAGCAGGTTCTCACGGCTGACCGGCCGGTTTGGCGAAGCGCCCAGCGCCTGGAGCAGCAGCATCTGGGCAGAGTGCACTTCCACCGGCACGCCCGCGCGCGTCAGCGTCTGCTTGCCGACATCGAAGCGGAACTCGCCAAAGCTCAGCGTCTGGGAAGCCACGGTGGGATCGCCGGCGGCGATCTTCTGGCGGCGCAGCAACGCACGGATGCGGGCCACCAGTTCGTCGGGCAGGAACGGCTTGGCCAGATAGTCGTCCGCGCCGGTATCGAGCCCGATCACGCGATCGGCCGGATCGCCCTTGGCGGTCAGCATCAGGATGGGCAGCGTCTGGCCCTCGGCACGAAGCCTGCGGCAGACCGAGAGGCCATCCTCTGGCTCCATCATCAGATCGAGCACGAGCAGGTCGTACGGTTCGCGCTGCAGGTAGCGATTGAGTTGCTTGCCGTCCGCCACCGCACGCACGTGAAAGCCATGCCCGGTCAGGAAGCGCTGCAGCATATTGCGCAGCTCCGCCTCGTCATCGAGCACGATTATCCGGTTCACCTGCTCCATGCCGCGTCTCCCATGCGTTCAGCGAGCCGACATCCGTTGGGCCATGAAAATCTCGATCTGCCGCAGCGTCACATAGCCGCTGCGCTGCGTGTCGATCTCGTCGAAATGCTTCGCCACCATCGGCATACCGGCAGCCGCCTGGGCGCGGGTCAGTTTGCCGTCATGCGTGGTGTTCGCGTTCGCGAAGCGGGCCTGCAATTGCTGTGCCGCCGCTTCGGCATGCTCGATACGGTCGCCGCCCGCGGCACCGCCCATCGCCCCCATCGCCCCCATTGCCATCAACCGGCTCTGTGCATGCGCGCCTGCCGAAACAATACACAAGATAAGTACTGCCATCATCTTCTTCACGATCTACTCCGTGGATGCAAAAGTTGGGAAATCAATCTGGACTGGCGCGCACCGGTGCGCACCGGTGCAAGTCAGGCCCAGTGCGCGGGCACGTAGACGCGGCCGACCCAATGCGCCGGCACCCAGACAGCCACACGCGGCGGCGCCACATAGACCGGCGGCGGTGCCTTGGCCGTGACCACGACGGCCGGAAGCGGCGGCGCGACATAAACGGGCCCGGCCAGCGGCGGGGGAGGCGGCGCCACCGGCACCGTTGCCACGACTGCCACCGGAGGCGGCGGCACATACGCCACTGGCGCGGCACCGACCACGACCGTGCCCCCGGTCGACACCGCGCTGCCATGCACGACCGTCGCGCCACCGCCGGTGGTCACCACGCCGGACGACACGCGCGTGGCGCTGCCGGCGTGGGTGACGGTGCCGCCATAGCTGCCACTTACCGCTCCGGAGCGATCGCAGGTGCCGCCTGCGCAGGCCGTCGATGCCGCGTGGTTGTACGTGTTGCCGTTGCCGGCCGTCACGGTGCCGGACGAGCTGTATTGGCCCGGCGCCTCGCGGGTGACGCTGCCGCTGGTGGTAGCGCTACGGCCGTTGGCGCCAGTCATGTCACCGCTGTGCGAGCAGGTACCGCTCGCGCAACTAGTGCTGCCATCGTGCTGCACCGAACGGCCGTTCGGTCCCACCGCCGTGCCGGCGTTCGAGAACTGGCCGGGCGCGGTGCGGGTAACCGTTCCGGTGTTGGTGGCCAGGCCACCGTAGGGGCCAACCACGCCGCCGGCGTGCGAGCAGCTTCCACCGCCGCACGATCCGAAGTGAGCGCCGTTGTAGGTGCCGCGTGGCGTATAGGTCGTGCCGTGGCCGGTCCAGGCGGATGCGGACGTGCTGGCCAGCAGGAGCAGTACGCCGGTGGCGGCGATCCGGGTGCGTGAAATCATCTTGAAGTCCTTTCGATTCGGTGCGCTGCAACACGACCTGGCGTGTCGACGGGCCGAACTATAGGACGACGATCCACGGGCGTCGCCCCGGAAATCATGTCGGGAAATGTCAAGGCCAGCCGCGTGACATTGGGCGAAATAATTCCCTAGTGGATTCCCGGATCGCCCGCCGCTAGAGTTGCCTCACCGACGCGGCACAACCGCGCCCCGCACCGAATCCACCGAATACACAGATTTCACCGAGGTTCACCATGGTCATCACTGGCAAGTTTGCGATGTACGTCACCGCGTTCGTCGTCACCGTCTCGCTGATCGAGGCATTCGTCCTGTGGCGCAAGCGTCGCGACGGCGTCAAACCGTTCTCGTGGAACGAGGTCTGGCTGTCCTTGGCCGACCTGGCCGGACGCAAGCTGTCGGTGCTGCTGCCGCTCTCGCTGGCCGCGCCGGTTTTCTCGTTCGCCTGGGATCACCGCCTGTTCACGATCACGCTGAACAGCGCGCTGGCTGTCTTCCTGCTCTTCGTCGGCCAGGAGTTCTGCTACTACTGGTACCACCGTGCCGCGCACCGCATCCGCTTCTTCTGGGCCACGCACGCCGTGCATCACTCCCCCAACCAGCTCACGCTCACGTCCGCGTACCGGCTGGGCTGGACCGGCAAGCTCACCGGCAGCGCCGTGTTCTTCGCGCCGCTGGTCCTGCTCGGCGTGCGCCCCGAAGTGGTGCTGGCCACGCTTTCGCTCAACCTGCTCTACCAGTTCTGGCTGCATAACGACTGGATGCCCAAGCTCGGCTGGTTTGAGTACGTGTTCAACACGCCGTCGGCCCACCGCGTCCATCACGCGTCGAACATCGACTACCTCGACGCCAACTACGGTGGCGTGCTGATCATCTTCGACCGCCTGTTCGGCACCTATGTGGAAGAGCGCGCCGATGAGCCATGCCGCTACGGACTGGTCCATCCGACCACCACGCAGAACCCGATCGTCAACCAGTTCGAGCACTGGGTCAGCCTGGGTCGGGACATGGCCTCCGCCTCGAAGCTCTGGCACGCCGCCGCGTACCTGATCATGCCGCCGGGCTGGGCGCCCAATGGCAAGGGCACCACCACCGAGATCCTGCGCCGCCAGCAAGAGGAACTGCGGCAGGCCGGATGGCAGCGGCCGGGCGTTGTCTAGATGCTGAAAACGCCGGGCCAGAGCGCCAAACCCCTCGGAGGGCTCACGGCCCGGTGGGCAGTGATCGTATGATTAGTGTTTTCGCCATACCCTGCCTCTACGACCATGCCGATCGGGTTCCTGCGCAGTCTGACCGCCCGTCACCGTAACCCGGTCTCCAATCGCCGCCTGGCGCGCGTGTTGTGTTTCGTGGCAGGCGCGGCCAACGCGGGCGGCTTTCTTGCGGTGCAGCAATACACATCCCACATGTCCGGCGTCGTCTCCGCCATCGCGGACGACCTGGTGCTGCAGCGATACGGGCTGGTGGTACACGGCATCGGCGCACTGGCGTCGTTCCTGGCCGGGGCGGGCACCACGGCGATCCTGGTCAACTGGGCGAGAAGAGCCCGCCTGCGCAGCGAATACGCGATTCCGTTACTGGTCGAAGCCACCCTGCTGCTCTGCTTCGGGCTGCTGGGCAGCCATCTCAACGATATGGACTGGCTGTTCGTGCCGGCCACCGTGATGCTGCTGTGCTTCATGATGGGCCTGCAGAACGCCCTGATCACCAAACTCTCCAACGCCGAGATCCGTACCACGCACGTGACAGGCATGGTGACCGACATCGGCATCGAACTGGGCAAGCTGTTCTACTGGAACGCCGCGGTGCGCCCCAATAGCCGGCCGGTCATGGCCGACCGCCACAAGCTGCGTCTGCTCACGGTGCTGGTCGGCATGTTCCTGGTGGGTGGCATCGTCGGCGCGCAGGCGTTCAGCACGCTCGGCTATGCCGCCACGCTGCCGCTGGCCGCACTGCTGCTCATCGTGGCCATCATCCCGGTTGCCGACGATCTGCTGACACGATTGCTGCTGCGCGTCCACCGCGCCGATTCCGCGCGCCGCGCGCGGCGCTGGGGCGCGCGGGGCAGGTAACGCCATGGGCTGGCGGTGCCCCGTTCAGGCGGCATCGACGTAGTCTTCGGTATCCACCTCGTCGATCTGCGCGGGGTCCAGATAGCGCTGCGCGTACTCGCGATAGACGCCGGACGTCAGAAACAGGTCAAACAACTCGCCGTCGATGTGCTGCTGCGCTTTGAGCCGGGCCATGATGCCGATCGACTCCGAGAGCGTCTTGGCCTTCTTGTAGGGCCGATCCGCGGCGGTCAGCGCCTCGAAGATATCGGCAATCGCCATCATCCTGGCCAGCGGGCTCATCTGATTGCGCGTCAGCCCGCGCGGATAGCCGGTACCGTCCATCTTTTCGTGATGCCCGCCGGCAATCTCCGGCACATTGCGTAGATGCTTCGGGAACGGCAGGCGTGACAGCATGATCTGCGTCTGCACGATGTGGTCTTCCACCTTGTAGCGTTCTTCCTCGCTCAGCGTGCCGCGCCCGATCGTCAGATTGTGTATTTCGCCGTGGTCGTAGAGATAGCGCGGCACATTGCGCTTGAAGCCCCACGGATTGTCCGGCGGCATGACATCGCGCGCCCCGCGCTCGATGCGATGATCGTCGCGATCGGCCAGCAGTCGCTCTTGCGTTGGCAATGCGTGGGCGGGCGAACGGCACTTGCGCGCGAACTCCTCGTGCGAGACGCCGAGCCGATCGTCTAGCGTCCGCGTCCAGGTGCGGGCGGCGATCTGCCGCAGTCGGTCCTTGTCTTCCTGCGACATGGACTCGCCGCCCTGATTGCATGCGGCAACGAAAGCAAAGTCGTTGTCGAGCCGCACGATCTCTGCATCGCGCCGCGCCTGCGCGATCGGCAACGGCTCGCCCGCGGCAATGGATTGCAGGCACTGAATCTCGGCATCGCGTTTGAGTACCTCGAAGCGCATGCGCACTTCGTGAATCCGGTCGTACAGTGTTTCCAGCTTGGTCGCCTTGTCGATCACGAATTCTGGCGTCGTCACCTTGCCGCAGTCATGCAGCCACGCGGCCACGTGCAGTTCCTCCCACTGCTGTTCGCTGAGCTGGAAGGACTGATAGGGGCCCTGGGTGACCTCGCACGCCGCCCGCGCCAGCATCTTGGTCAGTTCCGGCACGCGCGCGCAGTGACCACCCGTATGCGGGCTCTTGGCGTCGATCGCATCCGCCAGCAGCCGAATGAATGCATCGAACAGGTCGCGCTGGGCAGCGCTCAGTTCACGGACTTCCAGCGCGCCAGCGGACAGGCCGGCGATCGTATCGACGAAGGCAAGTTGCGCGGTCTGAAGCGGGGTGTCGCGCATCACCAGCACGACGCCCGGGCATTCGTGTCGATGATTGATCAGCGGAATCGCGGCCACGAAACAAGGCATGACCGATGCCAGCGGGCCAAGCTTTGCCTGAGCAGCCTCGGCAGCCGTCACATAGCCCGTGCGAGACACACCGTCACGCACCGCCGCCCCGATCAACGACAGTGCCTCCGGCAATGGCGTGGCCCCGATCTCCTGAACGATGTCACGCCCCTGCGCATCGAACGCGGCGGCGGGACGAGTGGTGTCGCCATCGATCAGGTACAGCACGCCCGCCTGCCCCGCTGCGGCGTCCTGCATCTTGTGCAACAGCAGGGGCAGCAACTTCTCGAGCTGTGATTCGGCGGTGACGGCCCGCATGATGATGAGCAACTGCTGGATGGTGTTGCGCATCTTGTCCATCGTTTCGCCCAGCCGATGGACCTCGCGCACCGGCGACCAGAAACGGAACGGCTGGTCGAAATCGAAGCGGCGGATGGCCTCGGCCTCATCGGTCAACTGACACAGCGGGCGGGCCACCGCGCGCGCGACCAGCCACATCAGCGGCAAGGACAGCAGGACGACCAGTGCGGTGGCAAATATTCCGACGCTCGCCTGCCGGGTCGCGTCCCTCAGCAATTCATCCTGCGGCGTGGCCATCACCAGGTAAAGCGTGCCGACGCCGCCGCTCATACGGCCGATACTGGTGTACCAGCCCTTGCCGCCCAGCGTCGTCAGTTCGTTGCGGACGGCGGCCTCGCTGCCGCTCCCCACCTGTGCCGCAAGGCTGGACAGCACCGGCAGTCCGTAATCTTCCGGCTTGCCCAGCAGGCCCGTGCGCATGGCGTCTGGCGCCGACATCCATTCCGGGGGACTCCGGTCGATGGCGACCAGTTGTCCCTGCGCATTCAGGACGGCCAGTACCGATCCGGGTGTGGTTCTGTCTCGCGCGAGCGCCTGCCCCAGCGTGTCGAGCCGGAAGTCGCCACCGGCAACGGCACTACCGGCGCGCGTTGGCACGGCAATCGTCTCCCCGGCCTGGTAGTCGGAAAAGAACATGTACGGTTCGGTCCGAACCAGCTTGCCCGCCGCGATGGCCTCCATATACCAGGGACGTTTCCTTGGGTCGTATCGCTTCACGAAATCTGGCGTCGGGCGCCTGGCAAGCTCGTTCAGGTCCGTGTCGAGGAAAATCAATTGGCCAAATGCTGCCCCTGCGTCATGGTCGATGCTCTGGATCACGTAGGCCGAGCCTGCGGGTGCCTGGTATGGCCCGCGCTCGGCGTCATCGCGCACGCGGCGTACGTAGAAGAAACTGCCATCGGCATAACCCAGGAACAGGGACTGCAGAACCGGCGATGTGCCGAGCGCATCGCGGACCAGCGCAACACGTGCCATGCGCTGCGCGAGGGTGGTGGCGTCGCCCAGTGAGCTGTGGCTGACGAGGGTGACCGCGGCCTGGGTAGGCAGCACCATGTCCTCGACTTTCTCCAGCATCTCGCGACTGATGCGCTCGTTGGCGTCGGCCATCGCATGTTCCAGCGCCGACTTCGTCATCAGGTAGTTGACGCCGCAAGCCACCGCGCCAACCAGCAGCACCAGAACGGCGAACGGCGCCCAGATGTAAGCGTGGAGCGGAAAACCTCTTCGTGTTGCCGGTGGCATACAGCCCTCCGAGGGTGAGGTGCTACACGTGGTTTCGCTCAGCGCCCGTCGAATCGGTGCGCGAGCGCATTCTTCTGGAACGATTCCGCAATGAAGTCGATGAATACGCGCGTTTTCGGCGGCAGTAGCTTGCGGTTCGGATAGTAGAGCACGATCGGCCCATTGTCGGCATACCACCCTGGCAGGAGGCGCACCAGCGCACCGCTCTCGAGCCAGGGCGCGGCATGTGGCATCGGCAGCAGCGCAATGCCGAGGCCGCTCATGGCGGCATGGGCCATGGCCTCGGGGTCGTCGAGAATCACGCGCGTGCGCATCTCCGCCAGCGCCTGCTCGCCTATCTGATTGCGCAGATTCCAATGCCGCAGACGTCCCGTCGAAGCCGACCGGCGCACGATGCCGTCGAAGCCGGCCAGATCCGACGGGTGGCGGGGCATCGCCCGGTCTTTCATATACGCCGGCGACGCTGCCACCACCACGTAGGTCCGCGCCAGTTCCCGCGCCACCACCCCTTCTGTCAGTTCGATACCGCCGCCGATGGCCGCATCGAAACCACCGGCGATCAGATCGACGGTGCGGTTCTCGAAATGCCAGTCCGGCACGATGCCCGGATAACGCGCCAGGAATTCGCCAAGCAACGGCACCAGGTACTCGCGGCCGAACGCCACGCCCATGCTCACGCGCAGCACCCCGGCGGGCTTGCCGTCCTCCTGCGCGGCGCTGGCAAACGCGTCGCGCAGCGTTGAGAACGGATCGGATACCTGCTGCAGGAACTGCTCGCCGCCCATCGTCAGCGTCAGCCGGCGCGTGCTGCGCTGAAACAGCCGAAGCCCGAGATGGTTCTCCAGCCGCGCCACGTTCTTGCTGATTGCGGCCGGCGTCAGCCCGAGGCGACGCGCGGCAGCCGAAAAGCTGCCGGTTTCGGCACTCTGGATAAATGACTCGAGCAGGTTCAGCGCTTCCATGCGTCGAAGCTTATATCAACGGTTGAAAAAGTTGATACGGAATCATGACTACCGGTTGCAGATCGCCAAAACCATACTGCTTTCACCGTCCCAACCACACAGGAACACGATCATGAACTCCACCCCCACCCTCACCTCTACCTCTGCCACCCTCTCGGACAAGGTAGCTTTCGTCACCGGCGGATCACGCGGCATCGGCGCTGCGATAGTGCGCCGCCTGGCGCGCGAAGGCGCCGCCGTGGCCTTCACCTACCAGAGCTCCGGCGCGGTTGCGCAAGCGCTGGCTGAATCGATCCAGGCCGCAGGCGGCCGTGCCCGTGCCTATCACGCCGACGCGGCCGATGCCGCGGCCGTCACACGTGCGATCGACGCGGCCGCCGCTGACTTCGGCAAGATCGACATCCTCGTGAACAACGCCGGCGTGCTATTCCTCGGTCCGGTCGACACGTTCCCGCTGGAAGACTTCGACAAGACGCTGGCCGTGAATGTACGCGCGGTATTTGTCGCCGCGAAGGCAGCGCTGGCGCACATGGGCCAGGGCGGCCGCATCATCAACATCGGCAGCACCAATGCGGACCGGATGCCGTTCCCGGGCGGCGCCGCCTACGCGATGAGCAAGTCCGCCCTGAAAGGGCTTGTGCAAGGCATGGCACGCGACCTGGGACCGAAGGGCATCACGGTCAATAACGTGCAGCCTGGCCCGGTCAACACCGACATGAACCCCGAGGACAGCGAATTCGCCGCATCGCTGCACGGCCTGATGGCGCTGCAACGTCATGCCCACCCCGACGAGATCGCCAGCATGGTGGCGTATCTGGCCGGCCCTGAGGCTGGATTCGTGACGGGTGCCAGCCTCAACGTGGATGGCGGATTCGCGGCTTGATTCCGCACGGAAACGCCGCGTCTTGATGCGCGGCGGCCGGATGACACAACTTGCGCGCGCCGGTGACGCGCCCCGATGTCGGGCGCGTGGCCGGCGCGCGTAACGTTTGTGAGGCGGGCGTCCAACGCGCAAACCCGCGAAGTTGCCGGCAACCCTGCATGTGAGACAATCGCGATCGGCTTCCAGCCGCGCTTTGCGGCGATTTTCCAGCACGTCTCCACAGCTCCCCCTTCATGTCCAGCACAACCCGTTCCGCCTCCGTCGACACCGGAACTACCGACCCGTGGTCGAACCTCGACGAAGCCGGCACCGATCTCAACGTCAACGACTTCCTGACGACGATGCTGAGCCAGCTCGTCACGGCGCTGCGCAGCAACGTGACGGAGCCGTACGCGTCCCGCTTCGAGCTGACCGTGCCGGAGTGGCGCATTCTGGCGCTGCTGGCGCACGGCGAGACGATGTCATTCGCGGAACTGGTCAGGCAGTCCACCTCTGACAAGGCGCTGGTCAGCCGGACGCTGCGGCTGCTGGAGGATCGTGGGCTGGTGACGCTGGAGTCAGAAGGCGGAACGCGCCGGCGCCTGACATGCCGGATTACGCCCGAAGGAGCCGCGCTCCATGCGCAGGTCATTCCGTTGGCGCGTCGCGGGCAGGCATCGGTCATCCGGATGCTGAGTCCAGAGGAAAGGCGCGGGCTTTACTCAGGGTTGCGCAAGCTGCATGGGCTCTGCACCACCCCGAACAAGCCGCAGGAAGATCGCGGCCACGCCAGACAGGCCCGAGCCGATAGAACGAGCCGATAAAACCAAACCGCCGCCGCGAGCACATCGTCGCGGCGGTTTGCTTTTGTGGGGGATCTCGGTTGCCGCGGCAGGCCCGATAGCCGTCCTTATCGACATTTTCGATAGATACAACCCGAAAATACCGTTGGCGCCCATATGCGCTGAGGAAATATCGTTATGCAAAATTCATCTAAGAAGGTGTTCGCAGCATGGCGTCCCGACTCCTCTCCGCAAGGTCCACACTCCCCGGGCTACTCCTCGTTCTCGCCCTGACCGTGCCCGCCACGCTGCTTGGCAAGGCTGTGCCGCTGCTGGGAGGTGCCGTATTCGGCATGTTGCTTGGCCTGCTCTGCCGAGCCTTCCTCAAGCCATCCGAGTCGTGCAAGCCCGGCATCCAGTTCGCTTCCAAGCAGCTACTGCAGTATTCGATCGTCGGCCTGGGGTTCAGCCTGCCACTGCATGAGGTCGTCCATACCGGATTGACGTCCCTGCCTATCTCGCTCGTCACACTGACGGTTGCCTTCACCGTGGCCCTCGTGGCCGGGCACCTGCTGCGCATCCCTGAGAAGCTCAAGGTCCTGATCGGTGCCGGCACGGCCATTTGCGGCGGCTCGGCAATCGCCGCGATCACGCCCGTGCTGCAACCGGACGATCACGACATGACCTATGCGTTGTCCACGATCTTCATGTTCAACGTCGTGGCCGTGGTGATCTTCCCGATCCTGGGCAAGATGCTCGGCATGTCCGATGCGGGCTTCGGCCTGTGGGCCGGCACGGCGATCAACGACACCTCGTCGGTGGTGGCAGCCGGCTATGCCTGGAGTTCGGCCGCCGGCGAGTACGCGACGATCGTCAAGCTGACACGCGCGATGATGATCGTGCCCGTCACGCTGGTCATCGCCATGCTCTTCCAGCGCAGCCAGCCCGGCGGCTCGATGCGTCGCGTGATCCCCTGGTTCATCGTGCTCTTCGTGCTGGCTTCGGCAATCAACGAATTCCTCCCGGCTGGCGTGACGCACGTCATCCAGCAACTGGCCCCGTTCCTCGTCATCGGCGCACTGACCGGCGTTGGCCTGAGCACCGACTTCGACCGCCTGAAGCGCGCTGGCGCCCGCCCGCTGCTGCTGGGCCTGATCGTGTGGGTCAGCGTGGCGCTGAGCAGCCTGGTCATGCAGCACATGACCGGGATGCTGTGAGCCCAAGGCCACAGCGGCCGGCGTCGTTGTAATCCGCCGATACACCCGCAATACGCTGAAACGGGAAAGAACTAACAGATTGCGTGCTCATGTGGGGAAATGCTCCCCACAATCATCAACCGGAGCCGAGACACGCAACATGAATCATCCCGCCCCCAACAAGCCGCGCCACACCTTCCGCCGCCAGCCGCGTATTGCCACCTGGCTGGCAGCTGCCGCCGTGCTGGCCCTGCCAGGCGTCGCCTTCAGCCAGCAGACGGCCTCGCCCCCGGATGGCGGTGATAACGACGCGGCCATGCGCAATATCCAGAGTAACTTCGCGCGCATGACGCCGGCGCCACGCACGATCGACACCATCAATCAGGAATTGAAGCAGACCGCGACAAAATCCCATGGCGGCGGTGGTGGAGGCTTAGGTCAGCGCGGTGGCGGCAGGCATGGGCGGCAGGCGCAGCAGCAGGACAAATCTGACTCGGGGAACGGAAACACGTCAGGCACGGCGGGTACGCCGGGTGGTGGCACGGCGCCCTCTGAGTCGACCGGTTTGTCCAGCGGGCCGTCGGCCCAGTAACAGTCTCGCTCCCCGGAACGCCACCCGGTCAACTGGCTTGCGTCAGGCGCGCCTTCGTCGGCGTGGGCACAAGACGTGGGATAAGACGTGGCATTAGAAGCTCTCTCGATTGTTGGCTTTTCAAATCGTTGAGCGCGCGGCTACGCGCCTGTTACTCGAATCGTTCACGCAGGAATTCTATGAATCGCTGCGTCTTGGCCGGAAGCAGGCGCGTCTCGGTCATGGCGTAGACCGGTACCGGCGTTCCCTGCCATTCGGGCATCAGCCGGCGTAGCTGTCCCGTGGCGAGATCATCCGCCACGATCGCTTCGGCCATCAGCACGATGCCCATGTCGAGCGCGGCCAAGCGGCGCGCCATCCCGACGCTGTTCAACGTAAAGCGGCTGCCCACCGGGATCGTGGTGGTGTCTTCGCCGCGATGCAGTGTCCACGCACCGCCCCGCTGTATGCCCAGACATTCGTGATGATTCAGATCGGCGGGAGCGCGCGGTTCTCCCGCGCGTTTGATATATCCGGGCGAGGCATAGAGATAGGTCCGGAACGACGCCAGCTGACGCGCGATCAGTTGCGAGACTTCGGGCTCCCCCGCGCGGATGGCGACATCGAACGGCTCGCTCACCAGATCCACACGCCGGGGCGTGAGATCGAAGTCGAAGCTCAGTCCCGGGTAGCGGCCAGCAAACTCGGCAATCAGTGGCGCCAGATAGGTCACCGCGAAATCAACTGGAAATGACGCGCGGAGCACGCCCACTGGCTCCGCCAGCATGGTACCGAGCTGTTCGTGAGCCAGCCTGGCATCGCCCACGATGCGCTTGCATCGCTCGAAGTAGATCCGGCCGGCCTCGGTCAGCTCGATCTTGCGCGTCGTGCGGTGCAGCAGGCGCAACCCGATCGCCTTTTCCAGAGCGCTGATCCGCCGGGACAGCGTCGAACTCGGCATATCCAGAACATCCGCAGCACTGCGAAACCCCTTCGCCTTGACGACCTCCACGAACAAGGCCATGTCATTCAGTAGTTCCACGCCGATTGCTCCATCAGTGGATCAATGCATTGCAAATTAGCAGATTTATCTCGAACAGGAAGCCACCGATGATGGCGCCATGGAAGCCTGATCCGCGCGATGGCGCGCGTCAGCGCCTGACCGGCATCACGAACTGATGCCGGCAACCTGCACTTTCGAAAGAGGTCATGCACATGAGCGCACTGTTCACCCCGGTCCGCGTCGGCCGATACACCCTGAAGAATCATCTGGTCATGGCGCCGATGACCCGTAGCCGCGCCAGCCTTGATGGCACGCCGGGCGAACTGGCAGCCGAGTACTACGCGCAGCGCGCGAGAGTCGGCCTGATCGTGACCGAAGGGACCCAGCCTTCGGACGACGGGCAGGGGTACCTCGCCACGCCCGGTATCTACACCGAAGCCCATGTCGATGGATGGAAGAACGTCACCGCCGCAGTGCACGAGCGAGGCGGTCGGATCTTCATCCAGCTCATGCACGCGGGACGCATGTCCCACCCGGACAACACGCCGCATCACCGGCAAGGTGTGGCGCCGTCGGCCATTGCCCCCGGTGTGCCGATGTTCACGCTGAAGGGTATGCAGGACATTCCGGCACCGCGCGCGCTGACCACTGCCGAGGTACGCCAGACCGTGGACGACTTCCGCTTCGCCGCCCGGCAAGCGATCGCCGCAGGCGCGGACGGCGTCGAGATCCACGGGGCCAATGGTTATCTGGTCCAGCAGTTCTTCGCGCCCAACGCCAATACCCGCACCGACAAATACGGCGGCTCGATCGACAACCGCGCCCGCTTCGCCATCGAGGTGGCCACCGCAATCGCCGGGGAAATCGGCGCGGACCGGACGGCCATCAGACTATCGCCAGGCACGCCGCTGTGGGGCATCGACGAAGGCGCCGAAGGTCCGGCGCTCTATCGCCACCTGGTAACGGAACTGGACAAGCTCGGCCTGGCGTACCTGCACGTCAGCCTCCAGGGCAACGAGCCACAGCTGGCCGACATCCGCGAACGCTGGCGCAGCACGCTGATCCTGAACCGGCCGGGCCGCACCCGTGAAGCTGTGGGTGCCGACGTGGCATCCGGGCTTGCCGATCTGGAAGCCTATGGACAAATGGTGCTGGCCAACCCGGACTTCGTCACCCGCCTGAAGCTCGGCGCGCCGATGAACGATGCCATTCCCAATGCGTTCTTTGGTGGCGACGGGCGTGGGTATATCGACTACCCGGCCCTGGCCCTGACCGATACCGTGACGTCCTGAGGCGCTGGCACTTGCCGCCGCGCCGTCGCTGAGACTGGCGAGGCGGCAATCCCGGCCAATTCGCTATCAACTCGCCCTCAAATCGGCGTCACGGCAAGCCAAAGCGGCTGATCCGGCCGTAACGTCACGTTCAACAGCGGCCGCGGATGTGCCGCGCCTTCCGGCACCGACAGCTTGTACCGCTGCAGCAGCATCGCCGCGATGACCGTCATCTCAGCCGTTGCCAGATGCTGCCCCAGACAAACCCGCGGGCCGGTGCCAAATGGCATGTAGGCGCCGCGCGGGGCCTGCGGCGAACCTGTCGAGAAGCGATCGGGCTGAAAGCGCTCCGGCTCCGGGAACAAGCGCGGATCGTGGTGCATCAACTGCAAGGGCAGCATGAACAGCGTGCGCGCCGGTAGCCGCCACGGGCCCAAGGTGATGGGGCGGACCGCGCGACGGCTGATGAGCACCGGGGCCACCGGGTAGAGGCGCATCGACTCCGTGATCGTCTGCACCACCTGACGCAGCGCCTGGCGACTATCCGCCGTCGGCGCCTGGCCGCGCAGTACATGCGTGACCTCGGCGCGTGCGGCGTCCTGCGCGGACGGATTCGATGCCATGCACCAGGCCCACCAAGTCAGCGTCGCCGCGGTGGTCTCGTGTCCGGCCAAAAACGTCGTCATGCATTCGTCGCGCACCGCCTGTAGCGGCCATGCCGTCGCGTCATCCCGATGCAGGCACAGCAGGCGCGAAAGCAGGTCGTCCGGCCAGGTATCCGTGCGCATCCGCAGACGCGCCTGCAGATGTCGCTCGATCAGGTCCCGCAACGTGTGGAGTGCCCGCCGTCTTGCGCGCTTCCATGGCACCCAGTCGGGCAGGCTCGCCGGCCAGTAGAAATCGGCGTTGGCCGCCTCGCTGATCGCGCGCACGGCGCATTCGGCAACGCGCGCGTCCTCACCGATCTCATCCGAGAACATCATCCGGACGATCACATCCATGGTCAGCGACGTCAGCGCGCTTTCCACGGGCCAGTCCGCCACTCGCGTGGGCCATGTGGCGAGCCCCTTGTCGACGATCTCCACGATGCCCGGAACGAAACCATGCACGGCCTTCGGCATGAAGCCCGGCTGCAACGCCTGCCGCTTGCGCGACCATGCGTCACCCTCTGCGGTCAGCACGCTATGCCCATGCACGCGGGAGAACACGCGCGTGCCACGTTCCCAGCGGATCAACGAGTCGTGATGGGTCACCAGAAGTTCGCGGACGAGCTGCGGGTCGGTGACGACGACCGCATGTTCCGGCCACATCCGCAGATGCACGACGTCGCCGTACGTCTGCTGCCATTCGCCGAGCGTGCCGAGCAGATCGCGCGACATTCTCCGCAGCAGGTGCCAGCCAGTCAGGCCGGCCGCAGGCCCGGGCGGCCAGGTACCGTATGGATGCGGCAGTGGCGAGCCGGCAGGCGGCGGCGACTTGGCCGTCTGGAACGGGCATTGGGCTTGGGATTCGGTGGTCATGTGCAGATTCCACACGCTCCCACGCGGACTGTCTTGAATCGAAACGACATCGACAGTCACGCCGCGCCTGCCTATACTCGCCGCTCATGTCCTCCGGGCCCCTTTCGACGCCGATCCAATGCCCAGACCCGGCCGCGCGTGCACCACTTGCATCGCACGGCGGGCGGACCCCTCATGCGCGGCTCTATCCGGCCCCGCCATCTCTGCATGGCGCCATTGCGGCAATCGTGTGCCGGGACACGCGCGGCTTTCCGCTGACCGACGCACAGCGCCTGACCCACGTTCCCGCATCGCCGCTCGTTTGCCTGTCCTGGTTTCCCGATCCGGGCACCGGCCTGGTGGAACGGTCATCAAACGGCCCCCTGTGGCGCCCCTTCGGGGCCACGGTTACCGTTTCCGGCAGCCAGTCGTCACCACTCACGAGCTGGGCGCCGACCACCGGACGCGGTGGCATGGTGTGCTTTACCGCGGATGTGGCCAAGGCATTGTTCGATCTGGATCTGACGGCAATTCACGACCGTTTTCGATGCGCGCGCGAAGTGCTTGGCGATGGCTGGCGGCCACTCATCGAATCCCTGAGCGATGCCGAGAGCGACGCGGAAACACTGGCGGCGCTCGAGCAACGTCTCGCTCCGCGATGGCATGCGCTTCGGCATCGGTCGTCCCCACTCGCGTCTCTGCGCCAGACCGGGCGGCGCTGGGTGGAGAGCCTGGCCTGGCAGGCCCGCGAATGGCAGCGGACAAGCAGCCCGCGTCAGGTGGAACGTCGCATCAAGGCCTATAGCGGCCGGTCCTTGCGCGAGTGGCAAGCGATCGTCCGAACCGAGGGCGCATTCTTCACGGCCCGCGATCGTTACGAAGCCGGCCAACCCTTCGACTGGCCCGGGCTGGCGCTGGAGGAAGGCTTCGCGGACCAGGCCCATCTGGTCCGCACGACGAAACGCATTACCGGCTTTTCTCCAACCGAGTTCACGCAGCGCTTCGTCGAGGATGAGTCGTTCTGGCTGTACCGGTTGTGGGTCTGAACGGACCGCACATAAAAAGTACGCGTAGCGACACTCGAACCGGGCTGCTGGCGACGCTCACCCGCCTGCTGTAGAGGTCTCTACAGCATTGCAACGGTCATGACAGCTACCTATGCTGCCTTCATGACACCCACTCTCAATGCACCCAACTCCGCACCCAACGCCTGGCTTCTGCTGATAGTCAGCCTTCCCACGTCCAGCGCGACGGCACGCATGCGCATCTGGCGCGCCGTCAGGACGCTGGGGTGCGCCGCATTGCGCGACGGCGCCTATCTGTTGCCGGCACACGCCGAGCAGGCCATGCAGTTGCGCATCCTCGCCGACGACGCCTTGCAGGAAGAAGGCCAGGCCTGGCTGCTTCGCGTTCTGGCTGGCGATGCGGCTGAAGACAGCGCCTACCGGGCGCTGTTCGATCGCACGCCCGACTACACCCGCTGGCTCGCCGAGTTGTCCGAGGCGCGCAAGACGTTGCCCGATCTCGTCGCTGCGGAACGGAGTCGCCTGCAGCGTCGTCACGCCCGCGCATACGACACCATCCGCAAGATCGACTTCTTTCCGAATGAAGCCACCGTTCGCGCGGACGCGCAATGGCGCGACTTTGCCGCGGCGATCGAAGCCACGCAATCTCCCGGCGAACCTCACGCCGCAGCCGGCGGCATTCCACGCCGAGATCCGTCCCAGTATCAAGGCCGGCTGTGGGCGACGCGCCGGAATCTGTGGGTCGATCGCGTCGCCAGTGCCTGGCTGATCCGGCGCTTCATCGATCCGCACGCGGGGTTCCTCTGGCTCGCCAATCCGGCTGACTGCCCGGTCGATGCACTGGGGTTCGACTTCGACGGCGCTACCTTTACCCACGTCGGCACGCGCGTGTCGTTCGAAGTGCTGCTGGCCAGCTTCGGGCTCGACGACAACCCCGGACTGGTCCGGCTCGGCGCAATGGTCCATGCGCTGGACGTGGGTGGATCGACCGTCCCCGAGGCCAGCGGCTTCGAAGCCATCCTGGCTGGCGCGCGCAAGAGACTGGCCGATGACGATGCGCTGTTGACGGAGGTCGGCACGGTGCTCGATTCCCTCTATGCCCATTTCTCCGGCAACCGGAAACCATAAGACTCCCCAGGTGCCCCAGATGAACGCTCCCCACGACCACCCCGCCTATACGCTGCGGCAACTGGTGATGTATTTCGTGCGGCTCGGCACGCTTGGATTTGGCGGCCCCGTCGCACTGGCCGGCCATATGCGGCGCGATCTCGTGGAGGCCCGCCAGTGGATCACGGACGGTGACTACAAAGAGGGGCTGGCGCTCGCGCAACTGGCGCCAGGACCCTTGGCGGCGCAGCTGGCGATCTACCTCGGCTACGTGCACTACCGTATCCTGGGTGCCACACTGGTCGGCATCGCCTTCGTGCTGCCGTCGTTCCTGATGGTGGTAGCACTCGGCTGGGCCTACGTCCGCTTTGGCGGGCTGACGTGGATGCAATCCGTGTTCTACGGCGTGGGCGCTGCTGTCATCGGCATCATCGCGATCAGCGCATACAAGCTCACAACCCGAAGCGTCGGCAAGGACAAGCTGCTCTGGGCCATCTACCTGTTGCTGTGCGCCGTGACGGTGATCACCGAGTCGGAGGTCGCGTGGTTGTTCCTCGCGTCGGGCGTGCTCGTCTGGCTCTGGCGCGCGCCGCCAAAGTGGCTGGGCCATGGCCGGGCCAATGCGATCGCCGCGATCCCGGCGCCTGCCGCCAGCGCCCTGCTGGGCACGATCGACTGGCCGCTGTTGTCGCAGATTGGCCTGTTTTTCGCCAAGGCCGGCGCGTTCGTATTCGGCTCGGGGCTCGCCATCGTCCCGTTCCTCTATGGCGGTGTGGTCACCGAGTACCACTGGCTCAACGAGAAGCAATTCGTCGATGCGGTGGCCGTGGCCATGATCACGCCGGGCCCGGTCGTCATCACCGTCGGCTTCATCGGCTATCTGGTGGCGGGCCTGCCCGGCGCCTGCGTGGCGGCGGCAGGCACCTTTCTACCGTGCTACCTCTTCACCATCCTGCCTGCGCCTTACTTCAAGAAGTACGGCAAGCTGCCTGCGATCCTCGCATTTGTGGACGGCGTCACGGCCGCCGCCGTGGGCGCGATATCCGGCGCGGTCATCGTATTGGCCAGGCGCTCGATCGTCGATGTACCGACGGTGCTGCTGGCAGTGGTCACCGTCGCGCTGCTCCTCAGGTTCAGGAAGCTGCCGGAACCGGCCATCGTGGCGGGTGCGGCGGCCCTTGGCCTGTTGATCTACCCGTTGCTGCATCACTGACAAGGAGACCGCCATGCAATGGATCACGCGCGAACACCCCAAGATCGACCGGATCGCTTGTCCCTGGCTGATTGCCCGCTTTATCGACGAGACGCCGGAGTTTCTCTACGTGCCACCCGACGATGTCACGCGCATCGCCAATGAATCGGGTGCCATCCCGTACGACGTTCCCGGCGTGGAACTCACACACGTCGGCGAGCGCTGCAGCTTCGATGCGTTCCTGGACAAGTACCACCTAGGCGGCGACGCGGCCTTGCAGCAACTGGCCGGCATCGTACGTGGCGCGGACACGTCGCGGCTGGACCTCACACCGCAATCCAGCGGGCTCTACGCCATCTCGCTGGGACTGTCGCGCATGTTCAATGACGACCTCGAGATGCTTGAACACGGCATGGTGATGTACGACGCGCTCTACGCCTGGTGCGGCCACTGCCAGACAGAGACGCACAATTGGCCGCCGAAGATGGGTTGAAGGACACGACCGACGGAGGCCGCCAGATCTCTTTCCACGGACAAGCACCCGCTTGCTTCACCACGTCGATATCCCCGGCTTCCATGTCTTGTCGAAGCATGGCTGCCGCAGGCCATACGGGAACCCGCCGCCCCCAGCCAACACCAGCCAAGATCAGGGCGCCAGTAGCGCAACCCGCGCGGCAGCCAGCACCTCGCGGCTCAGCCCGTCGAGCAAGCCTGACGCCGCGCGTGCGTATTGCCAGTGAAGGGGGACATCGAGCGGCGCCCCTGGCACCAGTTCGACCAGCGTGCCATTCGCCAGATACGGCGCGACGAGCGCCTGTGGATGCAAGCCCCAGCCCATGCCAGCCAAGGCCGCCGTCACGAACGCCTGCGACGACGGCAACGTATGCCGGGGCAGTTCCACATGCCGATGGCACAAGCGCCGCGCCCACCGCACCTGCAGCTCATCCTTGGTGTTGAACACGAGGCTCGGCGCCTCGGCCAGAGTGCCTGCGCCAACGCCATCGACAAAGTAGCGTTGCATGAACGCCGGACTGGCCGCCGCCAGATAGCGCATCGCGCCAAGCGGGCGGCTGTTGCATCCTGCCGCGGGCCGGCCGGTGCCCGTCACGGCAGCCAGCACTGCGCCGCTGCGTAGCCACTCGGTGGTGTGGTCCTGATCGTCCACGGCCACTTCCATCAATACGGGATGCGCCGCGGCGAACGTGGCAATGGCGGGCGCGGCCCAGGTGGCCAGGCTATCGGCATTCACCGCCACCGGTAACGCCACCCGTGTCACACCCTCGGGCGCCAGCGCCGGCAGCGCCCCCTGAAGTTCCTGCTCAAGCAAACGCACCCGGTCCACGTGCTGGCACAACCGCCGTCCGGTCTCGGTCGCCCGGCAAGGCTGGGCACGCACCACCAGCGCGCAGCCCACGCGCTCTTCCAGCAAGCGGATGCGCTGCGAAATCGCCGACGGCGTCACGTTGAGCGCGCGAGCCGCACGCTCGAAGCTGCCCTCGCGAATCACAGCAGCCAGTGCGGAAAGCGCGGCGTAGTCCAGCATCGGTTTAGCTCAACTTAATTAGATGAAGGAAAGATAGTTTGTCTTCATCCAGAAAGACAGGCAAGCTCCCTCGGATGATCACCGCCCTCCCCGCCCCATCTCCCGCTTTTTCCGTTTCGCTGCAAGGCATGGCCTTGAGCTTCGGACTGATCGTCGCCATCGGCGCGCAGAATGCCTTCGTCCTGCGCCAAGGGTTGCGACGCGAGCACGTGGGCAGCGTGGTGCTGTTCTGCGCAGTGGCAGACGCCTTGTTGATCACGGCGGGCGTCATGGGCATGGCCCAGGCCCTTGGCGAAAGCCCCGGCCTTGCCCGCGCGTTAGCGGCAGTCGGCGCCATCTTCCTGGCGATATATGGGTGGCGGGCTCTGCGGCGCGCCCGGGAATCGCACCAGCTAAGCACCCGCACCAGCGGCGAAGGCCTCGGCCGAAGCGCCGCGCTGGCTCAGGCGGCAGCCTTCACGCTGCTCAACCCGCACGTCTATCTGGATACGGTGCTGCTGGTTGGCAGCATCGGCGCCCAGCAACCGGCGGCACTACGCGGCTGGTTCGTGGCGGGCGCAAGCTCCGCCAGCGTGCTCTGGTTCGGACTGCTGGGATTCGGCGCCCGCTGGCTGGCGCCGTGGTTCGCCCGCCCCAAAGCCTGGCAGGCGCTGGATGCCCTGATTGGGATAACGATGTTGGCGTTGTCGTTGATGCTGGTGTGGCGAGTGGTTGGCAGTTTCTGACTTTGCAGTCAATGTAAGGCTGGCTGTCCAACAGGGGGCTACCCCACACAACGCAACCCCGCCAACGGGGGAGCTTGCGCCGCACAGGCAGTGCCTCTATCGTCGCGTCACGCGCGCCGTGGCTCCGTCACCGGAAATGCCGCTCGAGATGACGCGAAACTTGAATCCGTTTCGGGAAGAACGATGGAGCAATCGCAACGCTGGCGGCAAAGGGCCACCCCTGCCCGCCCGATAGGCGCCTTCTACGTGCGCCAGTTTGGCGCCGCGCTGTTCATGCGGCTGATCTTGTGGGCGATCTTTGGTGGCCTGGCTGCGCTGCTGCTGGTCAGCATGCGCGGCAACGCCGGCTCCGTTTTGATGAGCCTAGTGCTGCTAGGCATCCTGATCCTCTTTGAATGGGGATGGGGACGCCATGCGCCGCTCGGCAAACCATTGCTGACCATCGATGCCAGCGGCATCGGTTCCACGGCATTCCCGCGCAAACGCCGCCATCTGCGCTGGCGAGACATCGCTGGTGCGGCGATACGCGACGTGCGGGGCGCCGGCGAGACCCTTGTCATCGAAACGGTCGAAACGAAGCCCGGCGGCCGTCGGAAGGCGCGTCGCGCCTATCAGGTGCGACTGGCCATGCTGCGCAAGCCGGATCAGCAACTCGTTCAGGCACTGGTGGCGCACCACATGCGCGTGGCTGGCATCACGCCGTCCGCCGACGTTGTTGCCGAGCGGGCCTTCGTGGCGCAAATGCAGGCGCTGCCCCGCACCTGGGGCCTGTACAGCGTGATCGCCGTGAACGTGCTCATCTGGCTCATCATGCTTTCGCGCGGCGCCGCGCTGGATGGCGCCGCGCCAAAGATGCTCATTGACTGGGGCGGCAATCTTGGCGCGCTGACGCAGGACGGTCAGTGGTGGCGGCTGCTGACGGCCACCTTCCTTCACGGCAGTCTCAAGCATCTGGCCGCCAATATGGTGGTGCTCTACCTGCTCGGCAAGCACGTAGAGCGATTCTTCGGCACGCGCAGCTTCCTGCTGATCTACGTTGGCGCCGGCCTGCTCGGCAGCGCATTGAGCCTCTATTTCGCGGCGCAGACCTCGGTGTCCGTCGGCGCCTCGGGGGCGGTGTTCGGCATCGGCGGCGCGTTGCTTGTCGCGGCACTGCTGCACCGCGGCGAACTGCCGCAGAGCATTCGCAAGCAACTCGTCAGCGATGCCGTGATCATGATCGGCTACTCGCTCGCACAGGGCTTCCTGTCGACGCGTGTGGATAACGCCGCGCATGTGGGTGGCTTGATTGGCGGCGCGCTGCTGGCGTTGTGCCTGCCGGTCCGGCTGTCGCCGGAGACTTACCGCAAGAAGCTGCGCCGTGGCACGTTGATGGCCACCGTGACGGCCATCGTCGCGGTGGTCGGTGTGGCCGCGTTTGCGCCGCCCGCACCGCTGACCCTGCGCGCCCAGCTGGCCGGTTCCCGACAGTTCGAAGTGGCCGCCGATCGCTTCATGACCGCGCTTCGGGCGACGCAAGCCGATATCGAGGCCATGAAGGCCGGCAAAATGCCCGAGCGCGAGGTCGACGCGCGTACCCGAACCATCCACGCGCCCGCCTTCGAGCAAGCGCTGTCCGGTCTGGTGCGCGTCACGCTGCCGCCCGGCGATTCGCGCACGCCCTTGCTGCAGGACATGACCCTGCTGGCAGATGCCATGCACGAGTACCTGCGCATGGATTCCGTCTGGGACGCCAGCGCCAACAGACACGTCCCAGCCGATGCCGCGCGTGGCGACGCATTGAATGCCGATATCGAGCGGCTGACGCAACGGATCAACGCGCGCCTGGCGGAGAAGCGCAAGAAATAGGCATTCACTAGGCAGTCGTTGGGCAGTCATTGGGTAGTCATCGCACGACGCCGGGCGGGCCGGACTCGTACTGTAAAGTACGGCCTATCTCCGATCCGCCTGGGCCCACGCCACTCCCTATGAACACCAACACCCCTCAAGTGGAGGCCACGCCTCCGCTGCGTCTCACCAGTTTTTCCCACGGGGGCGGTTGCGGCTGCAAGATCGCGCCCGGCGTCCTGTCCCAGATCCTGCGCTCGAGCGCCGCGTTGCCGGTCCCCAAGGAACTGCTGGTCGGGATCGAAACGTCCGACGATGCCGCGGTCTATCAGCTCAACGAAACGCAGGCGCTGATCGCCACCACCGATTTTTTCATGCCGATCGTCGACGATCCGTTCGACTTCGGGCGCATTGCCGCCACCAACGCCATCAGCGACATCTATGCGATGGGCGGACGTCCGATCATGGCGCTCGCCCTGGTCGCGATGCCGGTCAACCAGTTGCCGCTCGAAGTGATCGGCCGGGTGATAGAAGGCGGTCAGAGCGTCTGCCAGGCGGCTGGCATCCCCATTGCCGGTGGCCATACGATCGACTCGGTCGAGCCCATCTATGGCCTGGTGGTGATGGGGCTGGCGCATCCGAAGAAGATCCGACGCAACCGCGACGCACGCGCCGGTGACGTGCTGGTGCTCGGCAAGCCGCTCGGCGTAGGCGTGATGTCCGCCGCGCTGAAGAAGGAAAAGCTCGATGATGCCGGATACGCACGGCTGATCGACACCACCACAAAGTTGAATACGCCCGGCATCGCCCTGGCCGAACTCGACGATGTCCATGCGATCACCGATGTCACCGGCTTCGGCATCGCGGGCCATACGCTGGAGCTTGCGCGCGGCGCCGGCTTGCGCGCGGTACTGGAATGGCCTCGCATTCCCTTGCTGCCGAATGTGATGTCACTGGCGGAACAGGGCTTCATCACCGGTGCATCGCGCCGCAACTGGGAAGGCTATGGCAGCGAAGTCGAACTCGCCGCCGGCCTGCCCGAGCTTGCCCAACCGCTGGTCACCGACCCTCAGACAAGTGGTGGCCTGCTGGTCAGTTGCGCGCCAGACGCCGTGGACAAGGTACTGGCCGTCTTCCGCGAGCAGGGCTTCACGGAAGCCACCGTGGTGGGCCGCATGGAAGCCGGCGAACCCGGGCTGACGGTCACCCCATGAAACCAGTCGTAAGAGTCGAAGACCGCCACGCGTTCGACACGATCATCGACGCCCGCTCACCGGCGGAGTTCGAGATCGACCATATTCCCGGCGCCATCAACTGCCCGGTTCTCGATAACGAGGAGCGCCGCATCGTCGGCACGCTGTACAAGCAGGTCGGCGCATTCGAGGCGCGACGTGTCGGCGGTGCCATGGTGGCAGCCAACCTCGCCCGCCATTTGCGCGAGCAGTTCGCCGATCGCCCGTCTGGCTGGCGGCCGCTGGTGTATTGCTGGCGCGGCGGGCTGCGCAGCGGCTCGATGACGACGTGGATGCGCATGGTGGGCTGGGATGCCCAGCAGCTTGCCGGCGGCTACAAGGCCTGGCGCCGCCACGTCATCGACGTGCTCGACACGCAGGCCGCGCGCGCGCCGCTGGTCGTGATCTGCGGCGCCACAGGCAGTGGCAAGACACGCGTGCTCCATGCGCTGGCTGCGCAAGGCGAACAGGTGCTCGATCTCGAAGGGCTGGCCCGGCACAAGGGATCGCTGCTCGGCGCATTGCCCGATGTCGCCCAGCCTTCGCAGACCGCATTCGAGACCGCGCTGGCGGATGTGATCGAGCGCGTCGATCTGGCCCGGCCGCTTTATGTGGAAGGTGAAGGCGCGCGCATTGGCAAGCTCAATCTGCCAGTACCGCTGGTGGCCCACATGCGCGACAGCGCCTGCGTGGAGATCGACGCATCGCCAGAAACACGACTCGCGTTCCTGCTGCATGACTATGCATATCTTGGCGATCGGCCAGCCTGGCTTGCCGATCAGCTTGGGCGGCTGAAGGAACTGCACGGCAAGACCACCATCGCCGCGTGGCAGGAGATGGCGACCACAGGAAACCTGCGCCAACTGTTCGGCGAACTGGCGACCGAGCACTACGACCCTTCCTACGCGCGCTCGCAACGCAAGCACTTCCACAAATGGGACGCACGGCGCGTGGTGCACGCGGACAGCCTCTCCGCGCAGGGCATCGAGTCGTTGGCCACGTCGATTGTGCAAACGGTCGCGGAGCAGCAACCCGCCTGAGTCCGGTCGCTACGCGTCTCATACGGACGGGTAGCGTCGACATGCGGAATTCGCGCTTAGTGACGCGGGCGGGATTGGTTACTCTGAACGGCCCAGAGCAACCCTCGCCGATAGGCGCAGAAGCCCGTACCGTGACTACAGAAGCTGCACTTCAAATCGTCGCACCTGCAGGTGCGACAAAATCGACCGCCCCGCATCCCGCGCCGCCCGGCAATGCACTACCGCCGGCCGCGGATGTCGCCATCCTGCGTCAGCGCGCGCAAGCGCTACTGCCCCGGATTGCCGAAGGCGCGGCAAGCCGCGAGCTCCAGCGCGATCTGCCCTACGCTTTCGCGCGGGAGGTCGCCAACGCCGGCCTGCTGACGTTCCGCATTCCCAAGGTCTACGGCGGGCCGGGTGGTACGTTGCGCGATGCCATCCGCTTCGTGATCGAACTCGCGACCGTGGACTCCAATCTCGCACAGGCGCTGCGTCCCAACTTCGGCCTGGTGGAAGGTCTGCTGGCCGCGCACGACAACGAAGCCGATCGCAAGCGCTGGTTCGGCCGTTTGCTGGCCGGGCATATCATCGGCAACGGCGGCGTGGAGCGCGGCGGCAAGCAGGGCGCCATTCAGGCCACCATCGTGCGCCATGGCGACCACTACCTCGTCAATGGCACCAAGTACTACAGCACCGGTGGGCTCTATGCGGACTGGGTCAGCTCGATCGCGCTGGACGAAGCCGGCAAGGAAACGCACTTCACCGTGCCGCGCGAACGCGCGGGCATGGAACTGGTGGACGACTTCGATACGATCGGTCAGCGGCTGACAGCCAGCGGTACCACGCGCTTCACAAACATGCGCGTGGAGACGGACGAGGTACGCGGCAGCTTTCTGCCGCGTGATCGCCGCAACCCGGTTTCGCCGGTATTCCAGCTATTCCTTGCCGCCACCGAGGCGGGCATCGCACGCAATGCGCTCAACGATGCGGTCTGGTTCGCGCGCAACAAGGCCCGTCCGATCAAGCACAGTTCGGCCGAGCGCTCGGTGGATGATCCCTACGTGCAGGAGACCATTGGCCAGATCTCTGCCGAGGCCTTTGCCGCCGAAGCCGCGACGCTACGTGCCGCCGATACCATCGACGCTGCCTGGGCCGACAACCTGAGCAATGCATCGCTGACGCAGGCATCGATCGACGTTGCCCAGGCGCAGGTCTTCACCGTTGCAGCCGCGCTCAAGGCTTCGGAGCTGGCCCTTGATGTTGGCGGGGCTTCCTCGTGCGACCGCCAGTACAACCTGGACCGTCACTGGCGCAACGCCAGGACCGTGGCGAATCACAATCCCCGCCAATGGAAGGCAGCGGCGGTGGGCGCCTGGCTGCTCAAGGATGAGCCGCCGCCCACGACCGGCCTGTTCTGATCTTTTCCGATCGCGAATGGAAGCCCCCACGTTTTCACGTGGGGGCTTCGCGTTACCTGCTACCTGCGATGGTCGAACTGACGTGCCAGCCGCTCTCCGCTGAACTGCACCAGCGTGACCAGCGCCACCAGGATCACGATCACATTGAACATCACCGCTGTTTCATACCGTTCGTAGCCATAGCGGATAGCAAGGTCGCCCAGCCCGCCCGCACCGACTGCGCCCGCCATCGCGGATGCGCCGATCATCGCGATCACGGTCACAGTGGCGCCGCCGATCAATGCAGGAAGCGCCTCGGGCAGCAACACGTGGCGCACGATATGCCAGCGGCGGCACCCCATGGCCCGCGCGGCCTCGACCAGCCCGGAATCAGTCTCATTGAGCGCCACTTGTGAAACGCGGGCGAAGAACGGAATCAGGTGGGCGCTCAATGGCACCACGGCGGCCCAGATGCCCATCGTGGTACCGACGATCATCCGCGTGACCGGAAGCATCGCCACCAGCAGGATGATGAACGGCACGGACCGGAACATGTTCACCAGCACCGACAGCGTGCGATGCACGCGTGGTCGTGGCGCCAGACCCGCGGGAGCGGTGATCGTCAGAACGAGCGCCAGCGCGAGGCCGGTGACGAACACCACCGCGCAAGCGCTGGTCGTCATGATCAGGGTCTCGCCCAGCGCCTTCAGGTACTTCTCAGCCATTGGCAACACGATCGACAATCTCCGGAGAATGAGCCTGCGCTTGCAGGCGTTTGCGCAGCGGACGCAGCAGCGCGATAGTGGCGTCGGCCTTCGGTTCGTTGAAGACGCGCCAGACCGGGCCATGCTCCATCGCATGGCCGTGATCGAGTACCAGCACGCGATCGCACGCTTCGTCGATCACCGCCATATCGTGCGTGATCAGCACAATGGTCAGCGCAAATTGCCGGTTGATGTCACGCAGCAGCGCCAGGATCTGTTCCGTGGTTTCGGGGTCCAGCGCCGACGTGGCCTCGTCGCACAGCAGGATTTCCGGCCGGTGCACCAGCGCGCGGGCAATGCCAACGCGTTGCTTCTGTCCACCGGATAGCATCGCCGGGTAGGCATTCGCCTTGTCCGCCAGCCCTACCAGCGCCAGCAGCTCGTTGACGCGCGACGCTGTCTCCGCTCGTCCCACTCCCGCCACACGCAGCGGCAACGCGACATTCTCGAAGACGGTCTTGGCCGACATCAGATTGAAATGCTGGAAGATCATGCCGATGCGCCGGCGCAATGCGACCAGTCCTTTCTCGTCTAGCGTGCCGATATCGACGCCGTCGACGCGAACATGTCCCTCGTCAGGGCGCTCGAGCATATTTATCGTGCGCAGCAGCGTCGACTTGCCCGCGCCGCTGCGCCCAATGATGCCAAAGCGCTCGCCACGCCCGATCGAGAATGACACGTCGGCCAGCGCGGGCGTCGCCGCGCCGGAATAGGTCTTGCCAACCTGCTCGAACACGATATGGGAATCGCGCGCGTGCAACTGGGATACGGTGTGCATTGCTAGTCTTCCTCGTCAGAATGCCGGGATGATCGATCCCTGATACTTGGTCAGGATGAACTTGCGCACGGCGTCGGACTGATATGACTTCACGAGCGTTGCGACCCACGGCGCGTTCCTGTCCTTCTCGCGCACCGCGATCACATTGACGTAGGGATTGTTCTCCCGCTTTTCGACGGCAATGCCGTCGCGCGAGGAGATCAGCCCGGCCTGGTACGCGAACGTGTTGATGATGGCTGCGGCATCGAGATCGGGCAGCGCGCGCGGCAGCACCACCGACGCGCTTTCAACGAGATCGAGCTTGCGCGGGTTGGCTGTGATATCCGCCAGCGATGCCGTGCCCGTGGACGGATCGAAGCCGTCCTTGAGCTTGATGAGACCGTGATCGCGCAGGATGACCAGCGCGCGGGTCTGATTGCTCGGGTCGTTCGGAATGCCGATGCGCGCGCCGTTCGGCAGCGCTTCCAGCGACTTGACCTTGCGCGAGTAGAAGGCGATCGGCGAGATCAGCGTGGTGCCGACGTTGACGATCTTGTAGCCGCGCTGCCGGATCTGGTCACGCAGGAACGGGATGTGCTGGAACGAGTTGGCATCGAGGTCACCATTGTTCAGCGCCTCGTTCGGGCTGGCGGTGCCCGTGATGATCACGGGCTCCACCTTCAGGCCATTCTTCGCGGCCTCGCGCGTGACAACTTCCCAGATTTCTTCATCGACTCCGCCGCGCACGCCCACCTTGAGGGGCTTGCCCGTCGTCTGGGCGTGGACGGAGCCGATGGAAAATGCGGACAGCGCGATGGCCAGGGCTGCCAGGGAAGCAAGTGCGGAGCGTCGTTTCATGGAGCAAGGTGCGGAAGTATTGGGAAGCACCAGTCTATGAAGGCCGCTGCCGCGGGTCCAAGAAGGAATACGAGGTAGCAAATGCAAAGTACGGCGACGATGTACCGTGGGCGGTGCCGCTACGCCGCGGCCTGCTCGCGCGTGCGTCCAGCGGGTCGTGCCAGTCCCATGTGGTCGCGCAGGGTGCGTCCCGTGTATTCCGTGCGGAACAGCCCGCGCCGTTGAAGAATCGGCACCACACCGTCGACGAAATCCTCGACGCCACCGGGCAGCACGTCGGGCATCAGGTTGAACCCGTCGGCGGCCCCATGACGGAACCAGTGCTCGATATCGTCAGCGATCTGCTCCGGCGTGCCGACGATGACGCGATGACCACCACCACCCGCCAGTTCGCGTATCAGCGCACGCACGGTCAATCCCTCGCGCTGGGCCAGCGCGAGGGTGGCGCGGAAGAATGTGTGATTGCCGTTTGCAGGCAATTGCAGATCGTCCGGCAATGGCGCATCGAGCGATAGACGATCCACCGCAATGCCCAGCGTGCCCGCCAGCCGGTTCAGGCTGTAGTCCCACGGGATCAGGTCGATCAGATCATCGCGCCGGCGGCGTGCCTGGGCCTCGGTAGCGCCAATGATCGTGGTCAGCCCCGGCAGGATCTTGACCGCGCCGGGCCCGCGCCCCAGTGCCTCGGCACGCTGATTGATGTCTCGACGATAGGCCAGCGATTCCTCGAAGGACTGCGAGGCGGAGAACACCGCCTCGGCATGGCGCGCGGCCAGTTCGCGCCCGTCCGACGATCCACCGGCCTGGAACAGCACCGGATACCCTTGCGGCGTGCGCGGCAGGTTCAGCGGCCCATGGACGCTGAAGTACTGGCCGTGGTGCGCAATGGGCTGCAGCTTGTCCGTATCGACGAAGCGCCCCGTCGCCCGGTCACCAACGAAAGCGTCGTCCTCCCAGCTATCCCAGAGCGCCTTGACGACGTTCGTGAACTCGTCGGCGCGACCATAGCGCTGCGCATGATCCGGCGGCGCGGCGCGTCCAAAGTTGCGGGCGGAACCGGCATCGGCAGTGGTCACCACATTCCAGCCCGCGCGCCCGCCGCTGACATGGTCGAGCGTGGCAAAGCGGCGGGCGATGTTGTAGGGCTCGTTGTAGCTCGTGGATGCGGTCGCCACCAGCCCGATATGCGTGGTGGCCGCCGCAACGCAAGCCAACAGCACGGTCGGCTCCAGCGCGGTGATTGGGCGAAAGTTGATCTGGTCTGCGATCGACGCGTTATCAGCCAGGAAGATCGCGTCGAACTTGCCGGCCTCGGCCACCTGGGCAAGACGGATGTAGTGCTGGACATCGACGAATGCACGCGGATCGCTTTCCGGCAGGCGCCACGCGGACGGCACAAAGCCGGCGTGCAGCGCGTTGAGATTCAGGTGGAGTTGGCGGGGTGCCTCGGGAGTGGTCATGGTAGCGGTCTGCTGGCGGGCATTTCGGCGCCTCGCGCCAGCCCGGTGGGTGGATACCTTGGCGTGACAGCATAGGGATGCGTGCGGGAGGAAGGAACGAACGAAAGCCAATATCGTTATGCCCCCGGCCCGGAACATCCCCGCGGCACCTTCCCACCTCATCCCCGCTATTTCTCTCTTGACAGAAATAACTGAATGAATAGAATGCAACGCATGGAACTGAAACCGATCGCCGAACGCTTCGTGCTGCACTGGGGGGAAATGGGCTCGCGCTGGGGCGTCAATCGCACCGTCGCGCAGGTTCACGCCCTGCTCTATCTGGCCGCGCGCCCCATGGACGCCGAGGAAATCACGGATACCCTGGGCGTGGCCCGCTCCAACGTGAGCAACAGCCTCAAGGAGCTGCAGTCCTGGCACCTCGTCAAGGTGGTGCATATCAAGGGCGAGCGTCGCGACTTCTTCGAGACGTCGACCGACATCTGGGAACTGTTCAAGCTCATCGTGGCCGGCCGCCGGCAGCGTGAGATCGATCCGACGGCCGTTGCGCTGCGGGAATGCCTCGACAACGCGGCAATCGGTGAAGAAGACGCCGGAACGCGCGAGCGTATCGAGGAAACCCTGAAGTTCATCGAAACCATGAGCACGCTGGCCGATGAAATGCTGCGGCTGAAGCCGGAGACGCTGATGAAGACACTGGGCTTGACGGCGAAAATCAGCAACGCGGTACGCAAACGTAGCTAAGGCTCCCACGGGAAACGGGCATCGACCCGTTTCTTTTTTACCCGATTATTTCTGTCTTTACTGAAATAACTGTATGAACAGCGAAGAGAAGGGAACGGCGGGGATGACGGATCACAGGCGGCTCAGGGTCCTGGTATGCGGCGCATCGGGCCTGATCGGCGCCGTGCTGTGCAAGCGTCTGGAAGCGCAAGGGCATGAGGTGATTCGCGGTGTGCGCAGGCCGACGTCGGCTCGTGACGTCGCCATGGATTTCGGGACCGATACCACCATCGAGCAATGGCTTCCGCGCGTGCAAGGCATGCACGTCGTCATCAATGCCGTCGGCATCATCGTCGAAACCGGCACGAATCGCTTCGAAGCCGTCCATCACCTGGCGCCGGCGGCGTTGTTCCGCGCCTGCGCGAAGGCCGGAGTGGGCCGCGTCATCCAGATCTCGGCGCTTGGCGCCGATCGCGGCGACACGCCCTACTTTCGCAGCAAGCGCGCGGCAGACGACGTGCTGCGTGCTTTGCCCGTGCAGTGGCAGGTCCTCTATCCATCGCTCGTGTATGCCCAGGACGGCGACTCCGCTGCGATGTTTCGTACCCTGGCGAGTCTTCCGGTGATACCGGTACCCGAACTTGGCGATGCCAGGTTTCAACCGGTTCATATCGACGATCTCGTGGATACCGTCGTCACTGTCATCGCTCCGGCTATTCCCCCGGGCCAGTGCGTTGAGGTCGTCGGCGCAAGCCGCATGTCATATCGGGCGATGCTGGACACCTATCGTCAGGGAATGCAGCTGCCAGCGCCGATGTGGGCGACCATTCCCGCTCCGTGCATGACGATGGCCGCGTATGTGGCGTGTTGCGTGCCGAGATCGAAGCTGACCCCCGACACGTGGCGAATGCTCCGGCGCGGTTGTCATGGCGATGCCGCGCCGCTGACGCGCCTGCTCGGGCATCGGCCACGCGCCATTGGCACTTTCATCGCACCCGGTGAAGCCGAATGCCTGCGCCATCGCGCCGTTGGCGCATGGCGTATGCCGATGCTGCGGATCGTGATGGCCCTTGTCTGGCTGGCCACGGCACTGGTCACGCTGTTCGCCTACCCGCTTGCCGACAGCCTGGCACTGCTCGGCGCAGTCGGATTGCATGGCACGCCCGCCATCGTGACGCTATACGCCGCGGTCTTCGTAGATGCGGCGATGGCCGTCGGATGCCTGCGCTATCCGTCACGCCGGCTATGGGCGCTTCAGGCTGCGCTTGTCGCCGGCTACTCGCTGATCATCGCTGTCGCGTTGCCGCAGTTCCTCTGGCACCCGTTCGGGCCGGTGCTCAAGAACCTGCCGATTCTCGCCATTCTCTTCATCCTCTACGCGGAGCAGGAATCATGGAATACCTCGCCATCAAGGTGATTCACATCATCTCGTCCGTCGTGCTGGTCGGCACCGGTTTTGGGACGGCCTTCTACCTGTTCTTCGCCAACCGCTCGGGCTCGACCGAAGCCATCGCCGTGGTCTCGCGTCTCGTGGTGCGGGCGGACTGGTGGTTCACCACGCCTGCGGTCATCGTCCAGCCCTTGTCCGGCGCCTACATGCTCCATCTGGCCGGGTATCCGCTGAGCTCGCTATGGATCGTGGCATCCGCCGCGCTCTATCTGTTCGCGGGCGCCTGCTGGCTTCCGGTGGTGTGGTACCAGATCCGCATGTCCCGGACGGCAATGGCCGCGCACGAACGTGGCACGCCACTGCCGGCGTCCTATTGGCGCGATGCGCGCCGCTGGGAATACCTCGGCTATCCGGCATTCGCCGCGATGGTGGCCGTGTTCGCGCTGATGGTGTTCAAGCCGATGTGAGCGGTTGGTATGAGCGGATGCGTTGAACGACAAATGGAGGGCGACCAGATGAACGCGCTGGTTCTTTACTTCGATGGCAAATGCCCGTTCTGCACCGCCGAGATGCGGCGCCTGAGCGAATGGGACACACAACACCGGCTGGCTTTCGTCGACATCGCGCAAGAGGGTTTCGATTGCGCGCCGCTGAACGTGGATCTCGCCGCACTGAACCGCGAGCTGCATGGCCGCACGTCCGATGGCCGCCTGCTCGTCGGCATCGACTGCATGATCGCGGCCTACACGCTGGCGGGGCATGGCTGGCTGGTGTTGCCGTTGCGGGTACCTGGGCTGCGTCGTGTACTGGCGAGCCTGTACCGCGCCTTCGCGGGCAATCGCTACACGCTTTCACGCTGGCTGGGCTACGGCACCGCAACGGCCTGTGACGGCGATGCCTGTGGCACTGGCAATCCGTTCCTCAGCGGCAAGGGACCAACCGATGCGGCTGAGGACCGTCCCTCTCGGCGAGATACCCGCCAATTGGCGGTTCGCTGGATGTACGCGGCTGCCATCGCGCATCTGCTTGTCGGCGCCGCCATGCCGTGGGCGGCAGACGCAACGCTCTTTGATACTTACCACCGCATCGTCGAGCAATCGTTCTGGTCGGGCGCGGCGCCCGCGCAGGCCAGAGCGCAGCAGGTCTGGTGGATCGCGCTGTTTGGCGCCACCCTGCAATGCTCGGCGATATGGATGCTGGCGCTGGTGCATCTGGGCAACAGAACGCGACACCGGATGGCATGGGGGTGGTTGCTGGTCGGCCTGCTGGTCTGGGCGCCGCAAGACTTGTTGATCTCGCTGCAGGCGCACGTCTGGCCGCATGTAGTGGTCGACGCGGTGGCGCTGTTCGCGATGATTCCACCATTGCTCTATCTGTGGCGAAAGGACGCAGCATGAACAACACCTTGCCGGTCCTGGACTGGACCATCAATCTCCTGATCGTGCAGGCGCTGATGGGCGCCTTCGACACGCTCTACCACCACGAGCTGACACAAGGCCTGCCACACAGCCCCCGCGCGCGGCGAGAGCTGTCCATCCACGCCATACGCGCCGTGCTGTACGGCGTGCTGTTTGCGTCGATGGCTAATCTCAAGTTCTTTGGCATCTGGACATTCGCCATCGCCGGCCTCGTGGTGGTGGAAATATGGCTGACGCTCTGGGATTTCGTCGTGGAGGATCGAAGCCGCAAGCTCCCGGCCACCGAGCGAGTGCTTCACACGCTGCTGGCCATCAATGGCGGCGCGCTGTTTGGCTTGTACGCGGTTCAGCTTGTCGAGTGGTTCCAGGCACCCACGGGACTGGCAATCGCCAGCTTCGGCTGGCGCGGCTGGCTGTTAAGCCTCGCCGCCGCAGGGGTGACGGTGTCTGGCATTCGCGATGGACTCGCCGCGAGACGCATGAGTCGTCGCGGCGCAGCCATCAATCCCTTCGCCGGGCAATCACACCTGAGCGTTCTGGTGACGGGCGGCACCGGATTCATCGGTGAGGCGCTCGTCACCCAACTGCTCGATGCCGGCCATACCGTCACGCTGCTGGCACGCGACCCATTGCGCGCTGCATATCAGTTCGCTGGCCGCGCCCGCAGCGTGACGTCCCTCGATCAATTGCACGCACAGGAACGGTTCGACGCGGTAATCAATCTGGCCGGCGCCCCAGTACTGGGGCCGCGCTGGAGCCAGCGGCGGCGGGCGCAGTTGCTGGCCAGCCGCGTCGGTGTCACGCAAGCGCTGACACGCTGGGCCAGTCATGCCACGCACAAGCCTGCCATCTGGATCCAGGCATCCGCCATCGGCTTCTACGGCGCACGCGATGCCGATCAACTGCTGGACGAGCACAGCGCGCCCGGGGGCGGCTTTATGTCCGAGCTATGCCAGCGATGGGAAGAATCCGCCGAGCCACTGCGTGACTACGGCCTCCGCATGGTCGTGCTACGGCTCGGCGTGGTTTTCGGACCCGGTGGCGCCCTCCCACCCATGATGCTGCCTCACTACTTCGGCCTGGGTGGGCGACTGGGAGACGGCAGGCAGGTGATGAGCTGGATTCATCGCGAGGATCTGCTGCGTATCCTCGCGCGGGCGTTGTCGGACCCGGGCATGAGCGGCGTCTACAACGCGACGGCGCCGGGCTGCCTGACACAAGCAGAGTTCGCTCATACCGTCGGCAAGGTGCTTCGCCGGCCTGTGTGGTTCCATCTGCCCGCGGCGCCACTCCGGTGGGCAGCGGGCGAGATGAGTGAATTGCTACTTGCAGGTCAGCGGGTGATCCCGGCACGGCTGCAACGGGAGGGCTTCGCGTTTCGCTTTCCTGCCGCCGAATCGGCACTGCGCGATCTGACCGGGGATTGAGCTTCGCTCCGGCATTAGCTCCGGAATTAGCTTCGGCCCGCCCGTGCCGCCTCGATCGCGGCGATGTCGATCTTGCCCATGGTCATCATGGCATCGAACGCCCGTTTGGCCGCCGCGCGATCGGGGTCCGTGATTGCAGCCAGGAGCGCGCGCGGCGTGATCTGCCAGCACAATCCCCACCGGTCCTTGCACCAGCCACACGCGCTTTCCTGGCCGCCGTGGCTGACGATTGCATTCCAAAGTCGGTCGGTCTCAGCCTGATCGTCAGTGGCGATCTGAAACGAGAACGCCTCGCTGTGCTTGAAATGCGGGCCGCCATTGAGACCAACACAGGGAATGCCCGCCACGGTGAACTCCACCGTCAGGACATCGCCCTGCTTGCCATCGGGATAGTCGCCAGGTGCGCGGAAGACGGCACCGACGGCGCTGTCGGGGAAGGTCTTGGCATAGAAAGTCGCGGCGTCGAGCGCATCGCCGTCGTACCACAGACAGATCGTGTTCTTGCTGGCCATCTCGTACCTCCTGAAGCGTCAGGCACCAGCGTCCACAAGCCCGGTGCCGTTCTCGGGAAACGCCAATGTCTCACAGTATGAGGGCCGACGCAGGTATTGATGCCACCACCGCGCGCGAAAGCAGAAGTCAGCCAGTTCGCTGCATTGGCTGCTATCTTGTAGGAAGTGCCTTGCACAGATCCAACTGATCAACCGGAGATTCCCCATGGATGCCCCGTTTCACCAGTTCTCCGAACTCTTCGCCCAGCTCGGATTGCCATCGGACGAGAGCGATATCCGCGCATTCATTGCGAAGCATTCGCCGCTTCCGCAGAACGTCGAACTTTGGGACGCTGCGTTCTGGACTCCCGCCCAGGCATCGCTGCTGCGCGACGAGATCGCCGAGGATGCGGACTGGGCGGAAGCGGTGGACCAGTTGAACCTGGCGCTACGCGCCCCGGCTTAGTTCGCTTCAGAAAGCTGGATCGACCATCCCCCGGCACGCAACACCGGGGGCAGGGACAAGAGGCGAGCCATGACATCGCATGGAACAGACACGGTCTTCGCAGGCTCCGTTCCGGAGTTGTACGACACGCTGATGGTCCCGTTGATCTTCGAACCATACGCGGCGGACCTCGCCGCGCGTGCCGCAGCACTCGCGCCAACACACGTGCTCGAGGTTGCTGCGGGAACTGGCGCGCTGACACGGCGGCTGGCGAGTGACCTGCCCGACGGCACGTCGATCGTGGCCACCGACCTCAATCGACCGATGCTGGATCGCGCCGCCGCCATCGGCACCTCGCGGCCGCTGACGTGGCGGCAGGCCGACGCCATGCAGCTACCCTTCCCCGACGCAAGTTTCGATCTGGTGATCTGCCAGTTCGGGGCGATGTTCTTTCCCGAGAAGCACAAGGCTTTCGCCGAAGCGCGCCGTGTGCTGAAGCCCGGGGGCGTGCTGCTTTTCAACGTGTGGGATCGCATCGAGGAAAACGCGTTCGCGCATACGGTAACGCAAACGCTGACCGGCATGTTTCCGCACAAGCCGCCTGTGTTTCTCGCACGCACGCCTCATGGTTATCACGACCCGGCGGTCGTGGCGGCCGATCTGAGGCTCGGAGGCTTTTCCGAAGCCTCCACATGCGCAACCGTCGCCGCCGAAAGCCGTGCCGTGGACGCCAACACGCCTGCCATCGCCTTCTGCCAGGGAACGCCGCTACGCGGCGAACTGGAGGCATTCGGCCCCGATGCGCTGGTGAATGCCACGCTCGCCTGTGCGAAGGCGCTGACGAGGGAGTTCGGCCCCGGTCCGGTTAGCGGGAAGATTCAGGCGCACGTGTTCAGCGCCAGGGCTTGATCGGCGCGCAATTCAGCCCCCCTGCCACGCCGCCCCACCCATCGACCCACCCGGCAACACGCTCGATCCGACGCACTGCGCTTGATATGCTGACACGGACATTCAGCATTTCAGGCACATGACCGTGGTCGCTCGCATCGTCATCAGTGGTCCGCTCAATGGCGGCTGGTTCGTCACGCCCCTGCACCACGACGGGACGGCCGGCGAAACGCGGCGGTTCGCCGCGCCGGAGGAAGCACGCGCGTTCGCTGCCGCGACGTACCCCGGCAAACCCATCAGGCAAGCGAACTTGCATCCACCACCGATGCCCAAGGGTTCACGCGTTCGCTTTCCCGTGTTTCCGAAGTGAACAGCCGATAACAGACGGTACTGCGCGGGCCGTTAATGCAGATGCCGCAGCTTGTCCGGGTTGCGCACCACATAAATTGCCGCGATCTTGCCGCCCTCGATCTCTAGCGCCGTCGTCTGCAGTTCGCCGTCGGATTCGCGCGTGACGATGCCCGGCAACCCGTTGATGAAAGCCGCGCGGACAAAGGTCGAGCCATTCTTCTGGAAGTATTTCGACAGTTGTTCATGCACACGCATTACCTCGTCGAAGCCGAACACCGGATGGCCAATCGCCGGGCGCTGGCCGCCGCCGTCCGCATGCAGGCTCACATCGGCCGCCAGCATCGTGCTGAGCGTGCCCATGTCTCCGCTGCGTGAGGCGTCGAAGAATGCCTTTGCGAGTGCCAGGCCCCGCTCCTTCTCGACCTGAAAACGCGGGCGCGATTCCCTCACATTGGCACGCGCCCGCGCCGCAAGCTGCCGGCACGCGGCCGGCTCGCGCTGGATCGTCGCCGCCACCTCATCGAACGCGAGGCCGAACACGTCGTGCAGCAGGAACGCCGCGCGCTCGAGAGGCGACAGGCGTTCGAGCGCCAGCATCAGCGGCAGCGTGACGTCGTCCTGCTCCTCTTCCTCGATGACCGGGTCGGGAAGCCAGGGACCGATGTAGGTTTCGCGCTGGTGACGCGCCGATTTCAGCTCGTCGAGGCACATCCGCATCACCATGCGCCGCAGGAACGCCTCGGGCACACGCACCTCGGCGCGCTCGGCGTTCATCCAACGGATGAACGCTTCCTGCACCACGTCCTCCGCATCCGCGACCGAACCGAGCATCCGGTACGCGACGCGGATCAGCTTGGGCCGCAGCGGCTCGAAGCTCGCCGCGGCTTCCGAAAGGCCGGCGTCCGCCACCATCACGCGGCTGCCTTGGCCGCGGCCTTGGCAGCCGCCGGATCGACCCAGAGACCGAATCCGACCGCGAGCCGGTTCCAGCCGTTGATCACGTTGATCATGAGCGTAAGCTTCACCTGCTCCTCCTCGGTAAAGTGTTCCCTGAGCGTCGCGCTGGCACGGTCGAGCGCGTGCCCTTCGGACAACCGGGTCATGGCTTCGGTCCAGCCCAGTGCCGCGCGCTCGCGATCGGTGTAGCAAGGCGCTTCTCGCCAGGCGGACAGCAGATAGAGGCGCTGTTCCGTCTCCCCGCGTTCGCGTGCCTGGGTCGTGTGCATGTTAATGCAGTTTGCGCATCCGTTGATCTGCGACGCGCGGACTTCAACCAGCGACACCAGGCTCGGCTCGAGACTCCCGGCTATGGCAATGGATGTGCCCATCCAGGACTTCATCTGAACGGGAGCGGCGGCGAACGGGTCAAGTCTTGCAGTCATGGTTTCATCTCCTTGTGTGGGTGACGATGACATGACGAACGAGCCCCCCTTGCTTGTGACATCGAAGCGAAAAATATTTGCGAGCGAGGCCGGAAAGTGCGCCTTGCTACAATCGAACGCCCACCTCCCCCCCCCCACAATACGACCGGCATGAAGATCCTGATTACCGGCGCAGCAGGCTCCGGCACGTCGACGCTGGCCAACGCCATCGCCGAAGCGACCCAGACGCACGCCCTCGAAACGGATGACTACTTCTGGCGCCCCACCAACCCGCCGTATCAGGTGAAATTCGAGCCCGAGGAACGTTGTGCCCGGCTGCTGAAGGATCTGCGCGCGCGCCCCGAAACCGTTGTGGCGGGGGCGGTGATGGAGTGGGGTGAAGCGCTGGAGCACGCCTTCGACCTGGTGGTCTTTCTGTACGTACCGACGCCGATCCGCCTGGCCCGGCTCAAGCTGCGCGAGGAGCACCGCTTCGGCAAGGCCGATCCGGAGTTTCTCGAGTGGGCCGCCCAATACGATGCAGGCACCGCCGAAGGCCGTAGCCTGGAGAAGCATCGGCAGTGGCTGCAGAATCTGCGTTGTCCGGTACTGTATCTGGAGGGGGATGGGACCGTCGAAGCCAGGCTGCAGAGCGTGCTGGCGGCCCGGAATGCGATCATCGAGGGCGCCGGACCCAAATAGGTCCGGCGCCCTCCGCACGCTCAAGGCGCCGCCACCCCCTGAACCTTCGCCGTATAAGGCGTATAGAAGCTCGATCCCGCCCACGCCGCCGTCGCGACGTTGTACAGCGGACCGCCGCTGACGTAGTTCGCGCCGTCATGCCAGTCGCCGGAACCCTTGTACATGGCCACTGCCGGGTACGGATAGACCGGGCGCGATGCCGTGACATTGCTGGACGTGTCGGTCTGGTACGTCATGACACTGCTGGGCCCCGTGCCCTGCTCCACCCAGGCCGTGATCCGCGATACCAGGTCGATGTTCGGATTGCCCTCCCCACCGCCGCAATGGCCCACGCCAGGCACCAGGTACAGCCGCGCGAATGCATCCACGGCCGACGTACCCATCGTGTTCTGCATGGCTTCGTAGTATGCGATCGTGAACAGCGGCGAGATGTGCTGGTCCGCCCAGCCATGCCACAGGATCAGCTTGCCGCCCGCATTCTGGAATGCCGACAGATCAGGATTGGTGGCATCGTTGAGTGGATGATTGGCGGCCAGGTAGTCGGTATAGAAGTTGCCATCGTGATAGCCGAACGTATTGATGTTCGGCATGGTCGGCGAGCCCGTGAAGATCAGGTTATAGGCGCCCGTCACGATCATGTTGCTGAACAGGCTGGTTACCGGCGCCGGCGCATCGGTCGAGTTCGAGTTCGGCACTTCCACGCCGATCCAGTTTGCCTCGGACCCAAGTTGCGGCGAGCCCGCAAGCATCCGCTTGCCGGTGGTGGTGTCCGTCGGACCGCTGTAGATCCGGCTTGCCGTGGTGACTTCGGCTGCTGTCAGGCAATTGCTGGTGTCCGTCGCGCCAGCCGCGCACTGGATCGAAACCGGATTGAAGTTGCACGCACGCGGATCCGCGAGCAGGCCGTCTGGCGCGCCGCTGGTTCCACCACAGGCGGCGACCACGGCCTTGTGCAGTACCTTTGCCTTGTCCGCATACAGCACGACGTTGCCGGTGTTATCGCCGGTCGTGCTGTTCGACACCACGCTCCAGCCGTGATACAGCGAGTTCTGCGTCTGGAAATGGGCTGCCGGGGCGCCAGCGACGATCCCGTTGTAGTCGTTGGGATAACGCTGCGCGGCCATCAGCGCTTCGCGTCCACCATCCGAGCAACCCACGAAGTACGAGTACTTCTGCGCCTGCCCATAGTAGGACTTGATCAGCTTCTTCGCCGCAAGCGTCGTGATGTGCTGGCCGCGATAAGCAAAGTCAGCCTGCTTCTGCGTATCCGATGACCACGTCGCATCCGAACCGGTATGCCCCATATCGGTCGCCGCCGTGACGAACCCGCCCTGCTGCACCAGCGGGCAGTTGTAGCTGAAGCTGAACGAGCTTTGCTTGGTTGGATCGCTCACGTTGCCGCACAAGCCGCCGCATCCGAGTTCGGCGAACCGTTGCGTCCAGGTACTGACCGGAAGCGCCACTGCGAATGTGTTCGACGGCGCCAGCGTTCCCTTCACCGTGCAAAGCTGCACGGTGGCACCGTTGATGGTTGTGGTGGTGATCGTCGCCGAAGCGATCTTGCTGCCGGCGCCGCCAATGTCCGTGATGTCGACCGAGGCCAATTGCGAGCAGTCGATGACCGGCGCGACAACCTGCAACGTGGTGGCCGTGGTGGTGGAGCCGGTGCTCGTCGAGGTGGACCCCGATGACGTGCCGGTGGTGGCACTGGAACTGCCATCGCCACCACAACCGGCGAGACTGACAGCCGCCACGCAGATGGTGAACGACGTGAGGAATGAAATAGCGCCCGAATAGGCGTGCGCGAACAGCCCGGAACGATGCCGAGAGCTCATGGATATCTCCTGGAACGGTCTTCTCTAGTGGATTGGAATGGAAGAGCCTTTGCGCCTCCTCGACGTCAGAGGGGGAGCAGGTTCGCTGGCAGGCGCAGCGTGCTTCATCGCTCCATACACGCGGCGATGTTGTGGGGCGCAACTACATGCCAACGGCACGAAGCTTGCGCCGACGACGCGCGCGCGGGGTTCCAAACTGGCTGGCAGCCCGTTGCTGTCTGCTTATTGGTTGCTCCGGGCGTTGCGCCCGAAGCATCGGGCCGGACGCGTGTCAGCGCCGGTCATTGCTGAAGCGGTCACCCACCGTTTGGGCCAGATTGCTTGCGTTGCCGCTTCTCGCGATACATGGCGGCGTCCGCCAGTTCCAGCGCCTGTTCGACGGAGACGGGCCTGACGGCCACGACACCTGCGCTCACACCAGCGTAATCGATCGTGACGTCGGCAAGCGTGTAGACACCGCGAGTCGCCGCCAACGCACGCTTCTGCAATTGGTCGGCCAGGCTATGCGCCTGCGTTGCAGACGCCGGACAGGGCGCCACCAGCGCAAACTCGTCGCCACCCACGCGGGCCAGCATGTCGGTGTCTCGCACAATGCCGGATAGGCGCTTTGAACATTCGCTCAGGAACTGGTCTCCGACCACATGTCCGTATGAGTCGTTGATGCGTTTGAAGTCATCGAGATCGATGATGCCGACGACGACGTGGGATTCGTCCCTGGTTGCGCGCGCCAGCAGTCTGCCAAGCTCTCCGTGGAGCGCCCGTCTGTTGGGCAGGCCCGTCAGGGCGTCGGTCAACGCGAAGTTCGCGAGGTACTCGTTCGACCGCCTCAGTTCCTCAAGCAATCGTTCTCGCTCGATATGGTGTCCAATCAGCTTCGAGAAGATGTTCAAGGCGCTGAACGCCTGCGGCCCCGGCGGTTGGCTGCGCTTGCTCGCCCCGCACAACGTACCAATGATCTCCCCATCGCTCGCGCGAATGGGGGCACTGGCGTATGTCTCGATGCCGAGCGCCGTCGCGGCCTGTGAATCTCCCCAGATCTCGCTCGCGTTCGACGTGTAGCGGCGGCCTTCCTCCAGGCAACGCTTGCAGAGGGTGTCGGACCATGGAACGGACAGCCCCTCGGGAATCACAAGTTCGCCTGCGTTCCTGACAAAGTCAACGGACTGCAAACCCGCCTCTTCATCGATCGACGTCAGGTACAGGGACTCAAGGCCGGTGATCAGTTCCAGCATCTCCAGCAGCGGTCTCGTGAGTTGCTCCAGATTCTCCGCCGTGGCAACGGACTCCGAAAGCCGCTCAAGGATCAACTCCATGGGTTTTGTCTCCTCTTCCATGCTGTGTTTTCGCTCTAGAACATACCGCAACAGGCGCCTGCCGGCCAACTCGGCTGAGTGAGAAATCATATCGCTTTGCTGAACGATTTCCTCGTTGCCATCGACAGGCGGAAACCAAATCGTCCTTCCACCGAGTCCAGCAATGGTTCATAAAAAAACCGGGGCCAGAGCCCCGGTTTCTTCTACGTACCGACTGTCAGCTTGCCACATGCTCAGGCAACCGGCCGTCATCCCTACCGCTTGTGTCCGGCTCGTCCGGCCATGAGCGGCCAACCATCCATTCGTAGAGCGTGGGCAGCACGATCAGCGTCAGCAGCGTGGCCGTAATCAGGCCACCGATGATCACGATCGCCAGCGGCCGCTGCGTTTCCGACCCGATGGCGCGCGAGATCGCCATCGGGAACAGGCCCAGCATAGCCAGCATCGCGGTCATCAGCACGGTGCGCAGACGATCCATCGAGCCGGTCAGCACGGCCTGGCGCACCGGCATGCCTTCCTCGCGCAACTGGTTGAAGTAGGTCACCATCACCACGCCGTTCAGCACGGCCTGCCCGAACAGCGCGATGAAGCCGATTGCCGCCGAGACCGACAGCGGAATGCCGGTCAGGAACAGCGCAAACACACCACCGATCAGCGCGAACGGAATGTTCGAGATGATCAGCGCCGCGCTCTTGAACGACTGGAACGCGTTGAACAGCAGCAGGAAGATCAGCAGCACCGACAGCGGCACCACGATCGACAGGCGCGCCATCGCGCGTTCCTGGTTCTCGAACTCGCCCGACCAACTGATCTTGACGTCCTCGGCATTGACGTTCTTCTTCACCAGCTCCTGCATGTCCTTCACCACGCTACCCATGTCGCGGTCGTGGATGAAGATACCGATCGACGTGGTGCGCTGGCCGTTCTCGCGGCTGATGTTCATCGCGCCCGACGCGGCCCGGAACGTCACCAGCTGCGACAGCGGCACCTGCGCGCCATCGGCGGTCTGCATGAAGATGTTCGGCAGGTTCGGTAGTTCGCGCTCGCCCGGCTTCAGGCGTACTACCACGCTGAAGTGCTTCTCGCCTTCCCACAACTCCGTCGCGGCCTTGCCGCCGAGCGCGCTTTCCATCAGGTCCTGCACGTCGGCCACGTTGATGCCGTAGCGGGCAGCCTGGGCGCGATCGAAATCAAGCACGTACTGCGGCAGCTCGCCGTCACGGTCGATGAACGCGCGCATCACGCCGCGTACCGACTGCACGTTGGCCAGGATCTGATCCGCCACCTTCTTGTTGTGCTCGAGGCTGTCGCTCTGCACCTTGATCACGATCTGGCCCTTGATCTGCGAGATGCTTTCCAAGATGTTGTCGCGCACCGGCTGCGAGAAGTTAGGCTCGATGCCCGGCATCTTGCGCAGGTTGTGGTTGATTTCCTCGATGATCTTGCGCTTGTCGAAGCCAGCGCGCCATGCCTTGTCGCTCTTCAGGTCGACCAGGATTTCCACGGTGTTGATCAACTTCGGATCGGTGCCGTCGTCGGGACGGCCCACCTTGGAGATCGTCGTGTTGACCTCGGGCGTGGTGCGAATCACGTTGCGCAGCAGACGCGCCTGATCGCGTGCCTCGTCCAGCGACACCGAGGCCGGCAAGTCGAAGCTGACCCACATCGAGCCTTCGTCGAGTTCGGGCAGGAATTCGCTGCCCAGGAACTTGCCCACGCCGACGGTGGCCACCAGCAGGCCCACGGCGATGGCCACGACCTTCTTCTTGTTCTCGAGCGCCCACGCCAGCATCGGCTCATAGAGGCGCTTGCACTGGCGCACCACGAAGTTGTCCTCGTGCGCGATGTTCTTCTTGAGCAGCAGGTGGCACAGCAGCGGCACCACGGTCAGCGAGACAATCAGCGAGCCGACCAGCGCGCCCGTCACGGTGTACGCCATCGGCGCGAAGATCTTTCCTTCGTGGCGCTGCAGCGTGAAGATCGGGATGTGCGCGGCGATGATGATGATCATCGAGAACACGGTCGGACGCCCCACCTCTGTGGTGGCCTGAAGGATCGCGTGCATCCGCGCCTTGTTGTCCTTGATCTGCTGTTCCTTGAGTTCGCCCAGCCGCTTGAAGATGTTCTCGACGACGATCACCGCGCCGTCGACGATGATGCCGAAGTCCATCGCCCCCAGCGACAGCAGGTTGGCCGGAATGCCCACCCAGGTCAGGCCGATGAACGTCGACAGCAACGCCAGCGGGATCACCAGCGCCACGATCGCCGCCGCGCGCACGTTGGCCAGGAACAGGTACAGCACGGCCATCACCAGCAGCGCGCCCTCCACCAGGTTGCCAAACACCGTGTGCAGCGTCTTGTCGATCAACGTCGAGCGGTCGTAGTACGGCACCAGCTTCACGCCCTTCGGCAGAATCTGGTCGTCGAGCAGTTCGATCTTCTTCTTCAGCGCCTCGAGCACGATCGACGGGTTCTCGCCCTTGCGCATCACCACGATGCCCGAGACGATGTCGTCCTCGTCGTCCTGGCCCATCAGGCCCTGCGGCGGCGCGGCGCCTATCTTGACCTCGGCGATGTCCTTGACCAGGATCGGCGTGCCGTTGTTCTCGGCCACCACCACGTTGGCGATGTCGGCCGAGCTACGGAAGCTGCCCAGCGAACGCAGCAGGTACTGCTGGCGTCCATGCGCCACCGAGCCACCGCCGGCGTTCGAGTTGCCGCGCTGAAGCGCCGTGAACAGTTGCGACAGCGAGATCTTGCTGTCGCGCATGCGGCCCAGATTCGGGTTTACCTCGTACTGCTTGATCGAGCCGCCGATCGTAACCACGTCGGCCACGCCCGGCACCTGACGCAGATTCTTCTCCACCACCCAGTCCTGCAGCGTGCGCAGTTCCTGCGGCGTGTAGCCCTTGCCGCTCAGGCGGAAGCGATAGATCTCACCGATGGCGGTGGAAAGCGGCGCCAGTTCCGGCTGCACGCCGTCGGGCAGGTCAACGCTGCGCAGCCGTTCGATGATCTGCTGGCGCGCGACGATGTCGGTGGCCTTGTCGTTGAAGGTCACCATCATGAACGACAGGCCGAACTGCGTATGCGAGAACACACGCACCGAATTCGGCGTGCCCGCCAGCGCGGTTTCGATCGGAATCGTGACCTGGCGCTCCACTTCCTCGGCGGCCCGGCCCGGGTACAGCGTGATCACGTTGACCTGGATGTCCGAGACGTCCGGGAACGCTTCGATCGGCAGGTTTTTGAAAGCGGCCAGGCCGCCCGCAACGAAGATGATCAGGCCAAGCCAGACGAACAGCTTCTGGTGCAGCGCGAAATTGACGATACGTGAAATCATGTGGCTGCCGTCCTTAATGCTTGGCAGCCGCGCGCGCGGCATTCACCGCGGTGGCGTCGCGCAGGATGTCCTGCAGATAGAGATTGCCGTCGGTGATCACCACGTCGCCCTCTTTCAGGCCTTCCACCACCTCGGTCGTGCCCGGAATCGTCACGCCGAGCTTGACCTCGCGGCGCTCGAACCTGTTGGGCGTAGTGCGCACGAACACATAGTTCTTGTTGTCGGCCAGGAACACGGCCTTCGACGGCACCGAGATCCCCTGGAACGACGCGGCCTGCATCTTCGCCGTAACGAACATCTCGGCCTTCAGGCGGCGGTCGGCGTTCGGCACGGACAGACGCACCTTGACGCTGCGCGACGACGGATCAACGTAATCCGCGATCTTGACCACGGTGCCCGTGAACGTCTCGCCGGGGTAAGCGGCGCTGGCAAGCTGCACGGTCACGCCGGGCCTGAAGTGGCCAAGGTCCGCCTCGGCGGCATCGAGCTGTGCCCACAGCGTCGTGGGATCGGTGATCAGGTACAGCGGCGCGGTGGGCGGCTGGTCGGGACGCAGTTCCATCCCCGGATTGATATTGCGCTCGACCACCAGGCCGTCGATCGGGCTGCGCAGCGCAAAACGCTGGTTCACACCGTCGCTGCCGGAAGCGCCGTACATGCGCAGCGCTGCCTGCGTGCGCTGCTGGTCAGCCGCGGCGCGCGCGTTGTCCGCCTGCGCCTGCTCCAGATCCTTCTGGGCGATGACCCCGGCCTCATACAGCTCGCGCTGGCGCGCCAGCGCCTTCGACGCCACGGCGCTATCCGCGGACGCCTTGCGTGCATCAGCCTGTGCCGAGCCAAAATCGGGCGACGTCAGCATCGCCAGCGGCTGGCCTGCCTTCACGGTGGCGCCGGGCTGCACCAGAATCTCCATCACGCGGCCGGCGAACGGCGAAGCCACGCGCACCGTCTTGTCCTCGTTCCAGACCAGACGGCCGGGCATGCTCAGCATCCGATCGCCGCCGCTCTTGACCGGCTGGCCGACGACGCCGGGCAGCGACCTGACGCTCGCCGGATACTCGATGACCTGACCAGCCACCTTCGGCTCGTCGTCGTTCTCGGGCGCTTCCTTCTTGCCGCAGGCGCCCAGCGTAAGGACGCACAGTGACAGCACGGCCGCCAGACGCGCGGCGCCGGCACGGGTGAAGCGGGAATCGCGGGAGATGAGCGGCATATCAGGGATGCGATGCATCGGTTCGAACCTGGGGAAGCTTGTTGATATCGGAAGTGGTGGCCTGCAGGGCGGCGCGGTAGGCGGCCATGGCCTTGGCGAAGTTGCCCTGCACGTCGACGGCGTCCAGGCGCGTCTGACGCAGCGCGCGGCGCGCGTCGAGCAGGTCGAGCACGCCGGTGGCACCCTTCGTATAGGCGAATTCGGCGCTCTGCGCGACGGTCTCCGCCGCCGGCAGCACGGCGGTCTGCATCTGTTGCAGCGACGCGCGCGCCGATTCGAGCTGGCTGCGCAGCCGTTCGATGTCGTTCTGCGCGGCCAGCAGGATACGATTGCGGTCGTCGAGCGCCGCGTAGTAGTCCACCTCGGCGCGGCGCGCTTCACCGCCGAAGCTGTGGCGCACGAACAGCGGAATCGAGATGAACACGCCGTAGCTGTTGCCGCTGCCGGTGGTATTGGCCTCGGAAACCGGATAGTGCTCGTACTGGGCGCCGACGGTCACGTCGGGCACACGGCCGGCACGCGCCAGGTCACGCGCGGAGGCCGCGGCGGCCAGCCGGGCTTCGGCAGCCGTCACATCCGGGCGGCGCTGCAGCACTTCGGGATCGACTGACGGCACCGGGGCATCGAGCGCAGGCCAGTCCGGCACGAGCCGGTTGTCCAACAGCGTGCCCGGAAGACCGATCGTGGCGGCCAGTGCTGCCTTGCTGGTGGCATAGTCCGACTGGGCGGAGCGCAGGTCACTCTGGGCCCGCAGCGTTTCGAGCTGGAGCTTGGTCACATCGGCGCGTGCCACGTCGCCAGCCTTGAGCCGGGCCTCGTTCGCTTGCTGAGTCTTGCCATAGAGACCGACGGTTTCTGTCAGCACCTCTACCCGGCTCTGGCTGGCTACCGCGTCATACCACGCCTGCTCCACGGCGCCGACCTGCTGGGCCACCACGGCCTGCGTCTGCTCGCCGGCGGCGGCGCTGGCCTTGCGGGCCGCGTCGGTGCGAAGGTTGCCCTTGTTCGCGGTCTCGATCACCTGGTCAACGCGTACCGTCGAGTCCACGGTCTTGCTGCGCCAGTTGCCGGCGCCCACGCCAAGATGCGGGTTGATATTGGCCACACCCAGGCTCAGGACCGGGTTCGGGCGTTGGGAGGCAATCTGGATGTCGGCCTGGCTGGCTTCCTCGCCGCGACGGGCCGAGATGATGTCGCGGTTGCAGCGCAGCGCGTCAAGGCGTGCCTGCGCCAGGGTCAGCGCGGCCTTTGCCGGAGGCGGCATGCAGGGGCCATCTGGAGGCATGGGTCCGCTGGCGGCTTGCCCGGCCGAGGCGGCAATGGAGCCCACGGAGGCCATGGCCAGCAACGTCGCCACGGCGACTCGGGAAACATAAGAATGCACGGTCAGTCTGGCTCGTTTCGACTTGATCGGAAGTTAACGATCATGTCCGCCAAACGGTGCACCGGGAAGACAGCTTTATTGTCTTAGGCCCAGGACATTCATCTTCGTATTCTCCCGCAAAGCGTGCATGATCTCGCGCGCCTATTCAGCCTGAACTTCATTACAAATACCTTTCACACCGATGGCGAACCGGCAGGTTTTGCAGTAATCCCACGCTCAGGGAAAACACGCATTGGCGCTCCATTGGCGCCCCATCAGCGCCAATTCGGAGGGCCGGAAGCGTCGTCAGGCGGCACCCGCCGCGACGATACGTTGTGCGCGTTCAAGCACTGGGCGATCAACCATCTTCCCGTCGACGGCAATCGCGGCACCCTGCGCGGCGGCGGCCTGCTCGACCACGCGACGCGCCCAGGCCAGTTCGTCGGCCGATGGCGCCAGGGCGGCATGGACACCCCCCACCTGATTCGGATGAATCAGCAATTTGGCCCCAAACCCGAAACGCCGTGCCCGCGCGGTGTCGGCGGCCAGCGCGTCGGCATCGCCGATGGCCGTGCAGACACCGTCGACCGGCGCCGGCAGTCCGGCCGCCCGGGAATGCATGACCAGTTCGCTACGGAAATGGTGGAGCGGCGCGTCGTCGTCACCCACGTCGAGATCGAACATCAGGTCGATGCTGCCGAACAGCAGTCGCGATACGCCTGGCGCGCGCGCCACATGGGCCAGATCGGCAAACCCGGCCGCGCTCTCCAGCAAGGCGCAGCACGGCGTCTCGGGCAGTTCGGCACGCAGCGCGGCCAGCGCCGCCTTGTCGGCCTTGGGCAGCACGATCTCGCGAACGCCGCCCGCGCGGCAAAAGCCCACGTCTTCGGCAAAGTACGAGTTGTCAGCGCCATTGATGCGGAGCAGCAATGCTACGCCGGCGGCATCCGCCTGGGCCTGCAAGTCGCGCCAGGGCTCGGCCAGGCCCGCGCGCGCAGCCGCCTTGGCATCGGGCGCCACCGCATCCTCAAGATCGACGATCACGGCGTCGGCGCCAGCCGCGATCGCCTTGCCAATACGCTCCGGACGCGATGCCGGAACGAACAGATAACTGCGCGGCACTCGGGTGGTTGTCATCGCCCGCCTCCGTCAGACCACGCCGTCGGCATGAAGCCGGGCGATCTGTTCGGCAGTGCAACCGGCCTCGGCAAGGATGGCGTCCGTGTGCTCGCCCACCGCCGGAACCGGGTCCATGCGCGCGTCGGTCATGCCGGGCGGCAGCAGGGCCGGGATCTGCCCCGCCGGGGTATCGACGGTGCGCCAGCGCTTGCGGGCCGCCAGTTGCGGGTGCGCCCAGACGTCGGCCATCGTGTTGACGTTGGCGTTGGCGATCTTTGCTTCCTCCAGCCGCTCCACCACCTGCGCGGCGGTCAGCCGCCCGAACGCCTCGACAATGCGGGCACGCAGTTGCGCGCGATTGGCGCTTCGCAGGCTGTTGGTGGCAAACGCAGCGTGGGTGGCCAGATCCGGCTCATGGAGCACCACCTTGCAGAACGCCGCCCATTCGCGTTCGTTCTGCAAACCAAGCATCACGGTCTTGCCGTCGCCGGTCGGGAACGGTCCGTACGGGTAGATCGTGGCATGCGACGCCCCGGCGCGCGGCGGCGGTTCGGCGCCATCGAACGCGTAGTACATCGGGAAATTCATCCATTCGACCATCGATTCGAGCATCGACACGTCGATATGCTTGCCACGGCCGGTCTGGCCCCGCTCGATCAGGGCGGCCAACACGTTGCTGTATGCGTACATGCCGGCGGCAATGTCCGCCACCGAGGCGCCGGCCTTCACGCCCTCTTCCGGCGTGCCGGTGACCGACACGAAGCCTGATTCACTCTGCACCAGCAGGTCATAGGCTTTCTTGTCGCGATAGGGACCATCGCCGCCGTAGCCGGAGATATCGCAGACGATCAGGCGCGGAAAGCGCTTCGACAACGTCTCGTAGTCCAGCCCGAGGCGGGTCGACGCGCCCGGCGCCAGGTTCTGGATCAACACATCGGTCTTGGCCAGCAGGGAATCCAGCACCGGGGCCGCGGCAGGCGCCTTGACGTCGAGCGTCAGGCTTTCCTTCGAACGGTTGGTCCAGACGAAGTGGGACGACAGCCCGCGCACGCGGCCGTCATAGGCACGCGCGAAATCGCCCGGGCCAGGCCGCTCGATCTTGATGACGCGCGCGCCGAGATCGGCCAGTTGACGGGTACAGAACGGCGCGGCGATGGCCTGCTCGAGCGAAACGACGGTGATGCCTTCAAGGGGTCGGGACATGACAGTGTCTTGGGTAGGTAGCGCAATGCCGCCAATCTACCCGCCCGCCTTCGACCTGTGAAATAGGGATTGCAGAAGGCTCCATAAGTAGAATCAATAGCCTGCACCCCCGGTGCGTCCCCCATGCACCCTCTGGAGAACCCATGGACATCCGTGCCATGCGCTATTTTGTGGCCATCGTCGACCAAGGCAGCCTGACCCGCGCCGCCGAGGTCGTCTGCGTGGCGCAGCCCGCGCTGTCGCAGCAGCTTGCCACGCTGGAAGACGAATTCGGCGTGCCATTGGTGCACCGCAGCGCGAAAGGCGTGCGGCCCACCGAAGCCGGAAAGACGCTTTATCGTCACGTGCGCAACATCCTTCGACAGGTGGAAATCGCGGGCGCCGACGTGCGCGTGGCCGGAGCCGAGGTTTCGGGCACCGTGGCCATCGGCCTGCCCACCACGGCGGCAGCGGCCTTCGGCATGGCGCTGATACGCACCGTGCGCCAGCGCTACCCGCAGGTCCGGCTGCAGCTCTTTGAAAGCATGAGCGGATATATCTCCGAACTGCTGAACCAGAACCGGCTCGACTTCGCCATCCTGTTTCGCGACACGCCATCACGCGCGGTGGAGCCAGAGCCGCTGGCCAGCGAACCGCTCTACCTGATCGGCACGCCACCCGTGACCGCGCCGCGCCCGGGCAAACGGGGCAGCGCCACGGCGGATACGGTCCCGCTCAAGGCGCTCGACGGCATCCCGCTGGTACTGCCAAGCGGCTCGCAGGGGTTGCGCGAGGTGGTCGAGCGCACGTTTGCCAAGGCCGGCATGAATCTGAATGTGGTGGCCGATCTCGACTCCCTGCCTTTCCTGCTGGCGTCCGCCCGGGAAGGATTGGCCTGCACGATACTGCCAGCGTCGTCGCTTGGCGATGGCGATGCGACCGTGCCTCGGCGGCTGATCGTTCCGGAACTCCGACGCACGCTGTCACTGTGCTGGCCGCGCGCGCTGCCGCGCTCGAATGCGGCCGAGGCGGTGGCCGATGTGTTGCGAGAGATAGTCGGAGAACGGATTGCGCTGGGCGGGTCGCTGGCGCCAGCGGGTTGATCGGAGCGGCGACTCCCGGTGTCGGTGTCTGGATGGCCGGCCCGCCGCGCCCGGTCCGATAAGAAAACCTTATGCCCATAGTCACCGATTGAATTTCTCCTTAGCGGGTGGCTCCGCTAGAGTGGGCGCCACATCAGCGGGCCTCCAAGTGCATGGGCCCGCCAGAAGCCACCGAGGAGACATCATGCTTCGTACAATCCGCGCCATCGCCGGTATCGCCATGGCCCTGTCCGTTGTCGGCCACGCTCAAGCCGACACCTATCCGTCCAAGCCGATCCAGATGATCGTGCCGCAGGCGCCGGGCGGCACCAACGACATCGTCGCCCGACTGGTGGCGGCCGACCTGTCGCAACGCCTTGGCCAGCAGGTAGTGGTGGAAAACCGCCCGGGCGCTGGCGGCAACATCGGCACCCAGACGGCGGCCCGCTCCGCGCCAGATGGCTACACGCTGCTGATGACCATCAGCAGCACACAGGCCATCAACCCGTCGCTCTACCGCTCGATTCCGTTCGACCCAATCAAGGACTTCGAGCCGATCGCCCCGGTAGCTACCGTGCCGAACGTGCTGGTGGTCAACCCCGCCTTCCCGGCCAAGTCGATGTCCGAACTGATCGCGATGGCCAAGGCCAAGCCCGACTACTACCGCTTTGCCTCTGCCGGCAACGGCACGCTGAACCATCTGCTGGGTGAGATGCTGAACAGCATGGCGGCCATCAAGCTCGAGCACGTGCCGTACAAGGGCGTCGCCCCGGCGCTCAATGATGTGCTCGGCAACCAGGTGCCGATGGCCTTTGCCAGCCTGCCCTCCGTGCTGGCGCATATCAAGGCCGGCAAGGTCCGCGCCCTGGGCGTGAGCTCGGCCAAGCGCTCGCCGTTCGCCCCGGACATCCCCGCCATCAGCGAGACCGTGCCCGGCTATAGCGGCGACCTCTGGGTCGGCCTGTTCGCAGTGCGCGGCACGCCGAAGGATGTCACCCAGAAGCTTGCCGCCACGATGCAGACCGCGCTGGGCGACAAGACGCTCCGCGACAAGCTTGCTGCCCAGGGCGCCGAAGTGCTGACGGGCACGCCGCAACAGTTCTCCACCATGCTGCGCGGCGACATCGACAAGTGGGCGAAGATCGTCAAGCAGTCTGGCGCGCAGATCGACTGACCGCTTCAGTCGGGAGTCGGCACCTGCGGGTGCCGGACTTCCGCCCGATCCGCCCGACGCACCACAGCAATGTATTACCCATGTCCGCGTATGATCGCGGACTTGCCTTTTCTGAAGGCCGTTTCTCGCAACCCCGCCCCCGATTCACCATGCCCGACCATTCGCTGCTGTCCGCCCTGCTCATCTTTGGACTCGGGGGACTCCTCGGCGGCGTGGGCGGCCTGTTTGGCATCGGCGGCGGCCTGATCGCGATCCCGGCCCTTGGCCTGCTCTATGGCATGGACCAGCAGCTCGCACAGGGCACCTCGCTGGTGATGATCGCGCCGAACGTGCTGATCGGATTCTGGCAATACCGCAAGCGCGCCGATATCGAGCTGAAGACAGCTATCGTGCTTGGCTTGTCCGCGGTGCTTGCCACTTACGCTTCGGCAAAGTTCGCCACGTCGATCGACGCGGCACTGCTACGCCGCATCTTCGCCGTTTTCATGATTGGCCTGGCGCTGTACTTCCTGTGGCGACTCCTGCCGGGCCGCGCCACCACACAACCGCAGGCACGCCTGTCTCCCTCGTGGATTCCCGCCGTGGGCGTGGTCGGCGGCGCGTTCTCCGGATTCTTCAGCGTCGGCGGTGGCGTGGTAGCCGCCCCCGCGCTTGTGGGGCTGTTCGGAATGCGCCAGGCCGCCGCGCAGGGCCTGGCACTGGCACTGGTCACCCCTGGCGCGGTTGTCGCGCTGTTCACCTATGCCAACGCCGGCCACGTTGACTGGTACAGCGGCATCCCGCTCTCGCTGGGCGGCATGCTGACGATCTCGTGGGGCGTGGCCCTTGCCCACCGTATGCCAGAACGCAAACTGCGCGCGGCGTTCGCGCTGTGCTTGATTGCGACGGCGGTGGTGATGCTAGTGCGGGGGTGAGTCGCACTGGTGCAGCCTAGCGCGCCTTAGAGGCGCCATCAAAATGATTCTGGCGTCGTTGCGCGGCCTTGCCATACTACTTGTACTGTCTGCGGCCGCGCGTCTAGCCAGCACCGCTTCGCTTCATTTTGATAGCGCCTCAGTCAGTCGACACGGATCGTCGAGAAGCTCACCGTATATGGGCAAGTCGCCGAAACGTGCCGCATCGATCGTTACCGATTCTCTCCACCTGCCAAGATGACGGGAATGAACTGCGGGTGCGGCATGGTTGCGAAGGCGCCTTGATGGATAGCGAATGCCAATCGCACCTGTCCGATTGAAAAGCGCTTCGAGAACATGGTGCATCTCCAGACCGAAATGCCTGCACCATTGGTAGTCTGAGTCTGACAACCGATCATAGATCCCGAGTCTGGCGGCTGTCGTCCCACCAATCTCGAGGAAATTCAGATCCGACTTCAGCCGCATGGTAACCAGGAGGCCGTCACTGGCAGCCTCGTTGAGTCTGAACGCGCCCGGATATCTCTCGACCTTCTCGCAAAATCGGCCCTCCCATATCGCGGTGTAGGCATCTTCCGCGACATACAGCCAATGGAAAGGAAAGCGGCCTGCTGCCTGCCTGCAACTGACCGGCGGCCCCCATCGGTGGGTATGCGTCACGAAGTCAGGCAGCGCCGTCGCCGCGTTCCAGGCGGCTCTGGTCAGCAACGTCCCACGGCTCAGCGTGCAAACGCTCGAGGCCATCGCATCCATGACCAACCCACGCGGCGGCATCTGTGCCGCGACGTCTGCCGGCATATCGGTAGCGCCCAAGGACAACTCCAGATCGCACCTCACGGGCCGGCTCGCAGCAACCGGGAAGGGAGCAGCTCTAGTGCCGCCATGACCGTTGCCTGCCGTTCGGCATCGGACCGTCGCAAATGATGCACCTGCCCGATCGACACCGACCCTCGGGTACAAAGCAGCCTTCCGCATAGCACTTCAGCCGGAGTGAGATCATTCAACTCTTCGTAGGCGATCATCCAGAAAAAGGGATCTTCACCTGACGGCTCGTTGCGGAGCGCCATGATGATCGGCATGATCAGGCTCGGCGCGGGCGGCACGAACTGCCAGGCCGGAAGTATTGTGGGCATTCCGGCGGGATCGTAGCCCTCGGCGTAGAAGTGGCCCGCCTCGATGGCGCGATGCAGTTCGCAAGGCGTCAGGTTCACGAGGCCCTGCGCCGAAACCTCCGCAACCGTCAGATGACCAATCGGCAGCCGGCTGGACCCGAGCACAGCACACGGGGAATCCAAAAATGGCAGATGGCCGGGACGGCTGCCTTGGCGCAACCCGCTGGGTGTATAGGCTGTTGGCAGCGGCTGCAAGCCTGCCATGGGATCGAGATACATGCTGAACCTCCGGTGCAGTGACGTGACGAGGACAGCTTATGGAATGGCTCGACACGGCTCAATCACTGCAACGGCGAAAGCGCAATCCGACACGAATTCACAGCATTGTGTGGCTACCGCCCCTCACCCTGCGTAGGTACACCTGGCACCCGCGGTGTACACCCACCCACGTCACCCTTCCCGAGGCTTCTGAAAATGCTCGCGGACAAGCCTCGACGCTTCTTCCCAAAGCGCTGGCGAGCCGCGCTCGATCGGCGGGCCGTAACGTGCCATGGCCTGTTCTTCCGTGACGTCGCACTCCACCCAGCTACCACCTCCGGTCGCTGCGTTGTGGAGTAACGGCTGCAGACGGTCCAGCGATTTCGCAAACCGTGCGTCGTCGCTTTCTCCCGCTTCGAACTCGGACCACAGGCTCCGGAACTCCGCTGCCTGCGCGGCCGGCAGCAGCGAGAAGATCCGTTCTGCCGCCTGTTCCTCCAGCGCCGCCTGACCGGCTCTTGCCGCCGGGTCGTGAAACGGCACATCGCCTGCGTCGATTTCCACGATGTCGTGGATAAGCAGCATCTTCACCACGCGCAGGGCGTCGACAGGTGCCGCCGCATGTTCCGACAGGACGAGGGCATACATGGCCAGGTGCCACGAATGCTCCGCGCTGTTCTCACGGCGTGACTGATTGATAAGCGGCGTCATCCGGACGACGCTCTTCAACAGGTCGATTTCCCGGAGGAAGGAAAGCTGGCGTTCCAGGTTGGACAGGTTCACGTTGAATGCAGATGGACAGTGTTTCGCGGTGAAGTTTAGCAGCCCGCCCCGGCCGCGCGGGGCAGTGCGCCGGCCGTCGCTCACGCCTGCTTGCGAAACACCAGGCTGAAGTTGTTGGCCGGCATCTGAATCGGGGCATCGCACGTCAGGCCGTGCGCCGTGCCGAGTGCGATCACGGCTTCCATGTCGCGCACGCCCCAGTCCGGATCGGCCGAGTGCAACTGACGGTCGAACGCCTCGTTGCTTGGTGCCGTATGCGCGCCTTCGCGGCGGTAGGGGCCATAGAGGTACAGCACGCCGCCCGGTGCCAGTCGTCTGCCCGCGCCCTCGAACAGCGCCTCGGCCGCGGCCCAGGGCGCGATGTGGATCATGTTGATGCAGACGATGGCGTCCACGGCATCGATGCCCCACGGCTCCTGGCGGACGTCAATGGCAAGGGGTGGGAGAACGTTCTGGACCTGCGTATGTTCGGTCCAGGCGGCAATCGACTCGCGGTGCGTCGCATCCAGATCGCTCGGCTGCCACGTCAAACCCGGAAGCGCCGCCGCAAAATGCACGGCGTGCTGCCCGGTGCCGCTGGCGATTTCCAGTACCGTGCCCGATCGCGGCAGTACGTTGCGCAGCACGGCCAGGATCGGCTCGCGGTTGCGGTCGGTGGCGGGCGCCATGCGGCGCGCGGTCGGATCAGCGGTCATGGGGTTCCTCGTGGGGCTGCCACCCGGTCGGATGCCGGGCGCGCAGCCCACAGGGTAGCAGGACCGGGCGGAACGCGGCGTCAGGCCCGCTTGCCGAGGCGGATCGCTGCCGGCGTGGCCGTCAGGTAGCCCACCGCCGCGCCAAACCGGTCCTTGTAGTTGGCGCGGATCAGCGGGTCGAGCTGTGCCTTGACCTTGTCATGCAGCCCCGCTTCCCAGTCGCCAGGATGCTGGAAGTTGCTCATGATGTACGTCCAGCCATTGATCTCGTCCACCGCGTGCAGTCCGGTCGATTCCGCGCCGGCCGGGCACGACAGCAAGCGCGACAGCTGCTTCGTGTCGACGTTGTACGCCCACAGGAAGTTGTTGACGTGCGTGTTGCTGTCTTCGCCAACGAACAGCGTGCGCAGCGACTCCGAGAACTTGAGGTTGTCCGGCGTGGCCACCTTGTCGGGGTTGGCGAAGTTGCCGAGCGCATCCTGCGCCTTCCTGGGTCCGCCGCCGAAGTCTTCGGACACCAGTGCCGGCACCGGTGCCATGTCGACGGGCACCCATTCGCTGTCGATGCGCGCGCCGGCATGGTCAGTCTGGGCGCCACGCAGGTTCAGTTCGTACACAGCGCCCGAGTAGGGACCTTCCACGCGGATATCGCCCGCATTCGCCGCGTTGCCGGCCAACATGCTCGATTCGATACGCGAGATCGCCGAGTACGCCTTGCGGTCCGCGATATTGACCGTGGTGCCTTCCATCTTGGTGAAGCCCAGGCTGCCACCCACGAGCGCCGCGTAACGATGAGTCTCCAGGAACGCCGCCGCCTTCTCCTGGCCCGGCGCGACCTTCACCCAGTTCGGCTTGCCATCGATCAGGATGCGCGTGTAAGCGCTATCAGCCGGGTCCTTGGTCTTGACGTCCATGATGTCGGAGACCTTGATGCCACTGTCCACCAGCTTGCGGATCTCCTCGCTCGTCGCGCTGCCCAGCGCGATCCACGACAGCGTGGCCGCGCCCGGCCCCGTGCCGGAAGTCTGGTGCCACTTGGCCACATAGAGCTTGCCCGACGACAGATCGCGCGGACGATCGGCGATGAACATGAACAGGCCGCCATTGGTGGCGTCGTCGCCCATCAGTACGGTGCGTTCGTCCGGCATCACCTGCACGAGTTCGTGCGAGATGCGGCCCAGGCAGTAATGCTTGCGGATCGAACCCGTGCCGTCGGCGTGCACGGTGACTTCGGGGAGATGGCCGTAGTGGTAGGGGTTGGCGCGGTCTGCGTCGCCATACAGGTTCTGGCTGAAGCCACGCAGACGCTTGTCGGTGGCGGCCTTGACCGCGTCCGGCTCGTACTCCTCGCTCGACAGGTGCGTGTTCCACGGCGACAGGCTCGCGCCGCAGGTGATCCACAGACCGTTCACCGCCGACGTATCCACGTTGTGATAGCGCACCGGGGTGAGCTTGCCGGTCTTCGGGTCCTGGTCGAGCGTGATGACGGCGATCGGCGACGGCAGCATGCCGTACATGTCACCGTTGGCCTGGTCGCGCGTGGTGTATTCGAACTGCACCACGGCGAACACCGTATTGCCCTTCACGCCGGGCACGCGCGCACCGCGCACGGTCAGCAGCGAGCTGCCGTCCGGGCAATCCGAGAAGAACTGGCGCGTCTTGCCGGGCACCGAGGTGTCCATGATCGCGCGGTTATGGATATCGTAGTAACCGCCCGCCAGCACCTTGCCGCCCTTGCCATCGGGCAGCATGTCGCCGGTGACGAAGAAGGGCTGGTATGCCAGCGCATATTCCTGCGTGCTGTCATCGCTGTAAGACACCTTGATCGACGAGCCAACCGTCGTCGTGGCCATCGTCGCCGGATTGTCGAGCGACGGCGCGGCCATGCCCGTGAACGTTGCCGAGGTAAAGGCCGCGCCAGCTTTGCGCCGGGGCGCGGCGGCGAACGCGGCCTCCATCGCGGTCATCCCACCCGCAAGACTCGCGGCGGCCGCGCCGATCGGGAGCATCGGGGCTCCACCAAGGATTTTCAGGGCACGGCGGCGGGCAGCGAGGGGTTGGTCGGACATGATGGTTCTATGTGGGTGGATAGGTATGCGAATCGGGCGCCGGGGCAATGTGGACGGAACGCCCCGTGGCGGATGATAAGCACCCAGCATGACAGTTTTTTGACGGTCAGCAAGCTGTCACGCGACCCGGTTTCCGTGGCCGCCGGTCGGCCTGCGCTACACTCGCCTCCTGCCCAGCGACCACTGCATTTCCCCGTCTTGCCTACCTACACGCTTGCCGCCCCAGTTCACGCCGACATCGAGATCCGCAAGAGCCGCTTTATCGCACTGGCCGTGCCGGTGGCTGACCGTGATGCGGCGATGGCCGTGATTCAGGATCTGCGGGCGCAGCATCCCACCGCCACCCATGTGTGCTGGGCGCTGCTGGCGGGCGGACAATCTGGCATGTCAGACGATGGCGAGCCTTCTGGCACGGCAGGCCGGCCGATCCTCGAAGTTCTTCGCCATCACGACCTCGATGGCGTGCTGGCGGCCGTGGTGCGGTACTACGGCGGCGTCAAGCTGGGCGCGGGCGGCCTCGTGCGGGCCTATACCGACGCCATCGCCGGCGCGCTCAAGGACGCCGAGCGTATCGAACGCATTGCGTACACCACGTTTGCCATCGAGGTCGACTATGCCGACGAATCGCGCGTGCGACGCTGGCTGGAGTTGTCGGCCGCCGAAGGCTGCACGCTGGTCGACACCCGATATGACGCGTTGGCGACGCTGCTGATCCGCCTGCCCGCCACGCTGCGCGATGGCGCGATTGCCACGCTGCGCGACGCCACGCACGGCCGAGCCCGATTCCCGGATACCGAAGAGCAGGCATGACTGGCGACGGGAACACATTCGACGACACCGAATACACGGCGTGCGTCCTGCCCGCAAATACACGGTTTGCCGCGCCGGCTTCGCTGAGTCTGCTCGAGGCGGCGCTGCTCGAAGGCGTGTCGCTGCCCAGTTCGTGTCGCAATGGCACTTGCCGCGCCTGCATCAGCAAACTCCACGCGGGCAGCGTGCGTTACCGCGTGGAATGGCCAGGCCTGAGCCTCGACGAAAAGGAGGATGGCTACATCCTGCCCTGCGTGGCGTGTCCGACCAGCGACGTCGTGTTCGAACCCGTTGGCGCGGCCTGATCGCGCCATCATCTACGGGCCAAGCCCTGCCCACGCTCTATCTGCACTCGATCCGCGCGCTACCCACACTCAATCGTGACGACCGTTCACCGAAAAGAACCGTAGCGCGATCTTGAGTGCATCGGGGCCGGCGGGGTCGGCGAACGCCTGCCCCGGCGCGCCACCGCTCCAGGCGTGACGCAGACCCTCCACCTTCACCAGCCGCAGGTACGGGCGCGCCCCGCTCTGCCAGTCGAGCACGTCCATCTCCCTGCGCGTGCCGCGGCGCACGCGCTTTGGCGGCAACGGGGCAGGTGCATGCACGCCATGTGGGACGAGGTCGAGCCACATGGCAGCCGTAGCCGTGGCGTTGTCGTAGGACACTACCGCATCCTCGTCGCCATGCATCAGCAGCAGCGGCGGAGGCCGACGTCCGGCCAGCAGCAACCGCGCCGCATCGATGTCAGGCGCCCGCTCCCCGCGCATCGCGCGTGACGCCTGCGACGCGTTGCTGGCACTGAGCGGCGCGGCACCGGAATGCGAACCCACGGCGGCAAAGCGATCGGGATAGCGCAGACCCAGCATCAGCGCCATGGCGCCGCCAGCAGACAAACCGAACGCGCAAACCCGGTCGGCCAGAACCGCGTAGCGCCGGCACGCATGATCGACCATCGACATCAGCAGCGCCGCCTCCGATGCCCCGCGCTCAGCGGGCCGGAACCAGTTCCAGCAGCGCTGGGCGTTGCCTTGCAGCGATTGCTCCGGCATCAGCACCACCCAGCGCGCGTCGCGCGCCACGGTGGCCACGCGGGCGCAGGCCGCAAAGCTGGCGGCATCCTGGCCGCAGCCGTGCAGCAACACCAGCAGCGGCGCCGGCCGCGCCGCGCTGACACCGGGCGGCACAAACACGCGATAGCGGCGCTGCGCCATGCTGCCGATACCGAGGCTGAAGCCCCACAGCCCCTCCTCCCAGATACCGCCGCCCTTGCTGACCGGGGTTGGGGCCGGAGTCACTACCCCTGTGAAGGCCTGACGCGCGGCCTTGCCAACGGCACGCCCCATGGCCTTGCTGACCGCCTGGCCCTGCTGCCTGGCCACGCGCAGCACCGGATTCGTCACTGCCTGCGCCACGGTGCGCTGCAGCCGGCGCGCGCTCCGCGCCGCCTGCTTGCCCAACGTTGCCAACAGCCTGGTACCGCCCGCGCGCCGCTTCATACCGCATCGCCCTTTCGTGTCCGGTGCGGCAAGGCCATGCTAGCGCCGCGATCTGGGGGCTAGTATGGCAGGCGAATATGTCAGGAATCCTCGGCGGATGGGGTCAGAATGCCCCGCGTAGCGCCAGATCGACGCCAAGCAACAACAGACCGCAGAAAAACAGGCGACGGAAGCGCTCCGCGCTAATCCGGTGGCGCAGCCACTGCCCGAAGAACATGCCGCCGAGCGCGGGAGCCAGCGCCAGCGCCGAGGCCCCCAGTACCGGCGTGTGCAACAGCGCGCCGTCCAGCGCCAGGCTGACAGCCAGCGCAATGGTAGACACGGTGAACGACAGCCCCAGCGCCTGGACCATGCTTTCCTTGTCCAGCCCAAGCCCCTGCAGGTAAGGCACGGCCGGAATCACGAATACACCCGTCACCGCCGTGATGGCGCCGGTCACCAGTCCGATCAGCGGCGCCAGCCAGCCTTCCGCGCGCGGCGGAACGTGCAGCCTCACGGCGGCCAGCCCGACGATCGCGTAGAGCACCAGCGCCACGCCCAATGCGTTGGTGGCATGCCCGAGAACCCGGGCCGGCACCAGCGCCGCGCAGATCCACGTGCCCGCGCAGATCGCCACGAGCATCGGCCAGAGGCGCTGCAGTAACAGGCCGAATCGCGGTCCGCTGAATAACTGGACCACATTGGTCACCATCGAAGGCGCCACCAGTAGCGCGGCGGCCTGGGCAGGCGGCATGACCAGCCCCAGCAGGCCCACCGCCACTGTCGGCAAGCCCAGCCCGACCACCCCCTTCACGAAGCCGGCCAACAGGAATGTCAGGCCGATGAATGCAATCTCCTGCCCGATATCGAACGACGTCATTCGCATTGGCTCCGGGGATCAGGGTTGCGCTGCGTCGTGCACCGCGCGGCTGTCGGCCGGCGCTTCGTCGCGTTCGTTCATGCCGTAGTCGCGTATCACCTGCGCCACGCGCAACCGATAGTTGGCAAACACGCCGCCGCGCCCGGCCGCCTGTGCCTTGCGGTGGTCGAGCGTGTTGCGCCAGGCGATCACGGCTGCCTCGTCCCGGAAGAACGACAGCGAGAGCAGCTTGCCCGGTGTGGTCAGGCTCTGGAACCGCTCCACCGAGATGAATCCATCAATGGTTTCCAGCGTCGATTTCAGATGCGCGGCGATGTCGAGGTAGGCGTCCTGGCGCCCTGGCGCGGGCTCGACTTCAAAGATGATGGCGATCATGGTTGGGGGCTCCATTTAGTTGTTGGATGAAAAGCTGGGAATGCGCGCATTGACGGATGGCCGGTAGCGCACGCCGGCAGCAAGCCGGTCCGGGTGTATGTCGCGCGCGAGCAGCGCATCGACCGTGCACGTGGCCAGCACGCGAGCCAGCGCATCGCCTGGGCAACCGTGCCGCCCCGCACCAAAGGTCCACGCGCGCTCCTCCGCGGCGGAGGAAGGATCATGCGCCGCCGCGGCCAGCAATACCAGCACCGCATCGCCCTCCTTGACCTGCTGGCCGCACAACATCGCATCCGCTGCCATGAAACGGCGCGTGTTCTGCACGGGTGGATCGATCCTTGCCACCCGATCTACGCTCGCTGCGATATCGGCCCCTTGCCAGTCAGATCTGCCGAGATAAACGAGCGTGTTGCCGATCAGCCCGGCAGTCGCTTCGCACGACTGGATCATCAGGCCGATCGCGTTTGCCGTCAGCGTGGCCGGATCCATCTTGCTGTCACCCCCCGCCTGCGCCAGCGCGGCCAGCACGCCGATGTCTGCCGTTTCGCGAGCTTCGGCGGTTTGCGCCAGGCGCGTCAGCCATTGCGCGGCAGCAACGCCAGCCTCGACATCCGCCGGGGATGCCAGCGGTGACATGGCCGCGGCAAAGGTGGCAACAAAGCCGGCCACCCGCGTCGAGACGTGACCGTCCGTGTCGCGCTCAAGCGGAAGGCCCAGCAGATCGGCGATGGCGAGCACCGGCAACGTGAACATCCAGCGATTGGCTTCGTGTGCGTCGTCGTGGTCCACGCGGGGCAATGCCGCTGCCAGCGCGCGGGCCCGACTGCGTGCATCGGACAGATCCAGCGCCGCCATCTGCCGCGCCACGATTGCCTTCAGCGGGGCATGGGCCACGCCGTCATTCATACGGATCAGCCGCCCGAACAGGTCACCTGCGGCAGATCCGGCGAGCGACGGCGGAACGGGCTGTGCGGCTGGCCGCACGCGGCCATCGGCATGGTCCAGCACTTCCGCGACGGCCGCCGCGCTGGCGGCGACCCACAGCTTCAGTGCTGGATCGAAGTAGAACGGGCGAGTGCTCGCGAGGTCACGATAGTAAGGATAAGGATCGGCGTGCGTGACGGCTGCAATCGGATCGGCGGGGGCAAGGGAAGCGTTGGGGGGCATGACCTGCTCGCATCTGGTAGATGCCACCCAGTATGGTTCGCCATCGCACTGGATGTTTCACGACAACGCGAAATGTCGATTGCACCACTAAGGCACCACCGAGGCACCACCAAGCGCGGCTAGCCAGCCACCAGCCCCTTTTGCGCCAGCCATTCGGCGTTGAACAGCCGCGCCGAATACAAGCTGCCACGATCGCACAGTAGCGTCACGATGGTGTGACCCGGCCCCAGATCCTGCGCGATCTGCACCGCGGCCGCCACATTGATGCCCGTCGACCCACCCACGTACAGCCCTTCCTCGCGCAGCAGCCGGTAGACCATCGTCACGCAACGCTGGTCATCGATGCGCACCGCATCGTCGATTGGTGTGTCCGCGAGATTCGCAGTGATGCGGCTTGACCCGATCCCCTCGGTAATCGAATTACCTTCGGCCCGGATCTGCCCGGTCTTCACGAAGCTGTACAGACCACTGCCATGTGGATCGGCCAGCACCGTTCGCACCGCCGGGTTCTGCGCCTTGAGAAAGCGGGCAACGCCCGCGAGCGTCCCGCCTGTGCCAGTGGCGCAGACGAAAGCATCGATCTTGCCGTCGGTATCTCGCCAGATCTCCGGCCCCGTGGTCTCGTAGTGGGCCTGCCGGTTGACCGTGTTGTCGAACTGGTTCGCCCAGATCGCGTTGTCGAGTTCCTGCGCCAGGCGCCCTGCCACCTTCTGATAGTTATTGGGGTCGGCGTAGGGTACCGCCGGCACGGTGCGTACTTCGGCACCGAGCACGCGCAGCAAGTCCATCTTCTCTTTCGACTGGGTCTCCGGAATCACGATCACGCAGCGATAGCCACGCGCGGCGCAGATATGCGCCAGGCCGATGCCGGTGTTGCCGGCCGTGCCTTCCACCACGGTGCCGCCAGGCTTCAGCGTGCCGCGCCGCTCGGCGTCAGCAATGATGTACAAGGCGGCGCGGTCCTTGACCGAGCCACCCGGGTTCAGGAACTCGGCCTTGCCGAGGATCTCGCAGCCCGTTTCCGCGCTGAGCTTGCCGAGCCTGATCAACGGCGTGTTGCCGACTGCGCCGATAAAACCGTTCCGCGTTGCCATCGCACCTCCCGCATGCCCGAACTGTGCCGCTCATTCCTACAGCTACAGCTTAGTCCGGGCATACGGATGGCGCGGATTGCGGGCCGGAAGCATCGTCCGGCGCACAATCGTCGGCCAGCGCCGCTACGTGAAGTCCGCGCGCAGCACGTGCTTCATCAGCTTGCCCGTGGGGGTACGTGGCAGTGTGTCGCGAATCAGGAACTCGCGCGGCACCTTGTAGCGCGCCAGCCGCTCGGCGGCGAAGGCCTTGATGCCCTCCGGGTCCGGCTGCGTGCCGGGCCTGGGCACCAGCACAGCTACCACGGTCTCGCCCCACTGGTCGTGTGGCCGGCCGATCACCGCAACGTCCTGGACATCGGGGTGCGCCCCCAGTACGTCCTCGACTTCCTTCGAGTAGACGTTCTCGCCACCGGTAATGATCATGTCCTTGGTGCGATCCACCACGAACAGGAAGCCGTCGGCGTCCAGGCGGGCCAGATCGCCGCTGCGATACCAACCGTCGCGCATGACTTCACGCGTGGCGGCTTCGTTATCGAGGTAGCCCAGCATATTGGAGTCGGCCTTGATCCAGATTTCGCCAATCTCGCCGGGGCCAGCATCGGCACCGCCCGTGCGCACCACACGCATGTCCAGACCCGGCGTGGCCACGCGGCCAATCGAGCCAGCCTTGGCGACCTGTTCCTCCGGGTACAGCACGGTGCCGGACGGTCCGGTCTCGGTCATGCCGAAGACCTGATAGAAGCGATCGCTGCGATAAAGCTGCGCAAGCTGGCGGGCGGTGTCCGCGCCGATCGGGCCGCCACCATAGATCCATGCGCGGACCGACCCCAGATCGAACGCGGTGACGTCGATCTTCATCTGCAGCGGCAGCAGGTACGACACTGGCGCGCCGAAGTACAGCGTGGCGCGCTCGTCCTGCGCGGTCTGCAGGAAATGCAGCGGGTGGTACTCGCGCAGCAGGATGACGGTGCCGCCGACGTACAGCGTGCCAAGCATCCAGTTGTTAAGCGGCGACGAGTGCCAGAGCGGCATCGCCATCAACGTGCGCTCGTCGCGCTGCATCGACAACGCCAGCGCGGCGGTCATTCCTGCCATGCACACGGCCCGATGGGTCAGCACGCAGCCCTTGGGCCGGCCCGTGGTGCCGGACGTGTAGAGAATCTGGGCGATGGCGTCGTCGGCCGGCGGCAGCGCATTGTAGGTGCCGGCCGCCGGCAATTGCGCGTCGAACGAATCGAACCCGGCCGCATCGGTGCTGGTGGCCAACAGCTTCACTGGCGTCTGCAGGCGAGAGACCACGGAAGCCAGGCTGCCGTCGAACACACACACCTTCACGCCTGCATGTTCGAGGATGTAGTCGACCTCCGGTGTCTGCAGTTTGTGGTTGACCGGCACCGCCACCGCGCCAAGCCGCCACGCCCCGAACATCGCCGCCACCATACCCGGCGTGTTGAAGCACAGCACGGCCACGCGGTCGCCCGCGCCAACGCCGTGGTCGGCAAGCACGATGGCCGCGCCGCGCGACAACGCATCGAATTCCGCATAGGTGATCGACTGTCCGGCATACCGCAGGAACGGCTTGTCCGGATGCTTGCGTACGTTGCTATCCAGCAAGGCAACGATGTTCATTGGGGCGTCTCCACTTTCTCTTTTGTATGTTCTGCCGGCCTTGTGCTGGCCTTGTGCTGGCCTTGCGCTGGCCTTGTGCTGGCCTTGTGCTGGCCTTGCGCTGGCCTTGCGGCGTCTTACTGCGTCCAGGCGCGATCCAGGATCGCGGCGTGCGCTACGCCATCCGGCAGCATGCCGAACACGCGGCCCCATTGCGCGTCGAACCGGCTGGCGATGAACGCATCGGCCACCGCCGCCGGCGCATGTTCGCCGAGCAGACGGGCCTGCACCAGCAGCACCAGAAGCTGCGCATGGCGGCGCGCAAGCCATTCCGTCGCCTCTCCCTGGGTCCGCAGCCCCGCGACCAGCATCGTGGCCGCATCGCTCAGACGCGCGTCCTGGCGGCAGAATGGCGCCAGGTCTTCCAGCAACGCCTGCATGGCCTGCGGTTCCCGGCTGATGGCACGCATCATGTCCAGCGCCATCACATTGCCCGATCCTTCCCAGATCGAAATCACCGGTGTTTCGCGATACAGGCGGCCCATCGGGCCTTCATCCATATAGCCGTTGCCGCCAAAGACCTCCATGGCCTCGCCAGACAGTTCCACGCTGCGCTTGGCCAGCCAGAACTTGGCCGCCGGCGTGACGATGCGCTTGTAGGCACGCTGCAGCGGATCCTCATCGGCCAGCGCGAAGGCCTCGGTCAGCCGCATCATCATCAGCGTGGCCGCTTCAGACTCGAGCGCCATGTCGGCCAGCACGTTGCGCATCAGCGGCTGGTCGATCAGCGTCTTGCCGAACGCGCTACGGTGGCGGGTATGGTGCAACGCCTGGACCAGGCACTGGCGAATCAGGCCGGTACTGCCCATCACGCAGTTCAGGCGCGTGAAAGTGGCCATTTCGATGATGGTCGGAATACCACGGCCTTCCTCGCCGATCATGCGCCCCCAGGCACCTCGGAATTCCACCTCGCTGCTGGAGTTGGAACGATTGCCCACCTTGTCCTTCAGCCGCTGGATCTGCACTGCGTTCTTGGTGCCATCGGGCCGGTAGCGCGGCACGTAGAAGCAGGCCGGGCCGCTTTCCGTGCGGGCCACCACGAGGTGCGCGTCGCACATCGGCGCCGAGAAGAACCACTTGTGGCCTGTGATCAGATACTCGCCGCCGCGCCCCTCGCCACGCAGCGGTTCAGCGCGCGTGGTGTTGGCCCGCACGTCGGAGCCACCCTGCTTCTCCGTCATGCCCATGCCGACCAGGATCGAATCCTTCTGTTCCAGCGGGATGTCCCGCGCATCGTACGTACGCGAATAGAGCTTCGGCGCGAGCGCTGCGAACAATTCGGGTTCGCGTTGCAATACTGGAATGCACGCAAAAGTCATCGAGTTCGGGCACTGCGAGCCCGCCTCGATCTGCCCGTGCATCGAGAATCCGGCCGCATAGGCAGCCCATGCGCCGGGACGCGGATCGGCGAACGGCTGTGCCACGAGGTTCTGCTCGCGCGCCATGCGCATGACGCCGTGCCAGCTCGGGTGAAACTCCACACGGTCGATACGGCGGCCCTGGCGGTCGAACGTATGCAACTCGGGCTTGAAGTGGTTGGCCTCCTCGGCCATGCGGATCGTCTCGGCGCTGCCAAGCCGCGCGCCGTAGGCGGTCAGCTCGGCTTCGTGGGCGCCCGCCCCCGCGCGGCGCACCGCCTCCTGCAAGGGAAGATCGGTGGTGTAGACGTTATAATCCTGCAGTTCCGTCACCACGTTGGTGACCTCGTGCGTGCTCCATTCCATGGGCATGTCTCCGTTGCGCCGGCTCGTCAGTCAAGCCGGTCTTGTCGACAACCAGTATAAGAATCCGTCCACCGCAAGGTGTTCGGGTTTCTCAGACATGAAAGCAGCGCGCCCCAAAGCTCCCACCGCCCCAAATCCGCCGAGCCCGTCCGGCGCCCGACGCCGCAAGCCAGCGCAATCGCGAGCCCGCGCCACGGCCGACGCCATCCGCGACGCGTTCTTCCAGCTTCTGGCCGAAAAGCCTTATGACCGCATCTCGATCCGTCAGGTGATCGGATTGGCCGGGGTCGGCATTGGCAGCTTTTACGAGTATTTTTCCTGCAAGGACGCGCTGGCGGCGGTCTGCATCCATCTTCGCGTCAAGGCCATCGCGGCCACGATGCGCGCGAGCATCGACGCCCACCGCACCGAGCCCCTGCCCGCCCGGGTGGATGCCCTGATCGACGCCCAGTCGGCCGCGCCGCTGGCCGAACCCGAACACTGGGCGGCGCTGTTCGTGGTCGAGCGCAAGGTGTCCGGCATCGAGGCGTTCCGGAACATGTACGCGGAGTTCGTGCAGCTCTGGATGGAAACGCTGTCCGGCGGACCGGAATGGCCCACCGACGCGCCGCTAGGCCCCACTGCCTTTGCCGTTCATGCGATGACGTACAGCCTGGTATCGCAAACCCTGATGACCGCGACGCGTCCCGTCGATGCCGTGGCGCTGCGACGCGCGGTGGGCAATGCGGTCCATGGTTACCTGTCGATTCAAGCGCCGCTGGCTTACCGGATGCACCGCTTCGAGCCCGGCTGAACATCTGGCAGGCCGAATAGATTGCGCTAGATCGCGCCAGATCAAGCGCGCCCGCGAGCCGACCTTCGTCTTCGGATACGATGCCATCGTGAGCCTCTCTCTCAAACTTCCGGAATGCCGATGACCGCCACCGCTGTTATCTCGACCCGTCCCTCGACACCCCACCCACGCCGGAAACGGACATGGATGCGAGCCGCGTTATGCGCCTGGTTCATCGGCGCCGCGACGTCCGCCTGGGCGCAGCCACTGTGGTTTGCCAATGGACGCCCGACGCAAGCCGCGCAGCAGGCCGTGGCCGCGCTGGCGGATGCGGGCGCGGATGGGCTGGAACCCCGAGATTACGACGCGGACGGCCTCAAGCGGGCCATCGCGCAGGCCGACTCCGGCACGGCCCTGGCTCCGGAGTCGTTGGATCGGGTGGACAATGCGCTGACTGTGGCGATGCGCCAGTACCTGTCGGACCTGCACAAGGGGCGGATCGACCCGCGCCAGATCCACGTGAACTTCTCGGTAGCGGACGAAACACCGTTCGACCCCGACAGCTATCTGCACGCCGCCGTCGCCGCGAACCGGCTGCCCGCGGCGATTCACGAGGCGGCGCCATCGTTCCCGCTGTATCCGACGCTGCGCGACGCGCTGAGCCGCTATCGGGCCCTGGCCACCCAGCCGCTCTGGAACACCCCGCTGCCGACGCCACCGGGCAACAAGCTGGCCATCGGGCAGCCCTATGACGGGCTTGCGCAAATGGCGCAGCGCCTGGAGGCATTGGGCGATCTGCCCCAAGGCACGCCGGTTCCGAAAAAGTACGAAGGCGCGCTGGTGACCGCGGTCGAGTCATTCCAGAAGCGGCATGGTCTAGATGCCGACGGCGTCATCGGACAAGGCACGCTGGCGCAACTCAACACAACACCGTCCGAACGCGTGAAGCAGATCGCGCTGACGATGGAGCGCCTGCGCTGGACACCGTTGACGGCAGGCCCCCGCGTCATCGTCGTCAACATTCCCGAGTTCATGCTGCGCGCCTATGATTACGTCGACGGAAAGCTGGACATCAAGCTGGAGATGAAGGTCATCGTCGGCAAGGCGCTCAACACCCGCACGCCGATGTTCCGCGAGGACATGCGCTATATCGAGTTCAGCCCGTACTGGAACGTGCCGCCATCCATCGCGCGCAGCGAAGTGGTGCCGAAATCGCGGCGCGACCCGGGGTATTTCACGCGACAGGGCTTCGAATTCGTCTCGGGTGGCCAGGCGATTACCACGCTGTCGTCGGCGAATCTCGATGCGGTGCTGCATGGCCAGATGCGCATCCGGCAACGGCCCGGCCCGCTGAACGCGCTGGGGGACATCAAGTTCGTCTTCCCGAACAATCAGAACATCTATCTGCACCACACACCGACCCCGCAATTGTTCCAGCGCGGCCGCCGCGATTTCAGCCACGGCTGCATCCGCGTGGAGGAGCCGGTGCAGTTGGCGAAGTTCGTGCTGCAGGACATGCCCGAGTGGACCGAGGAGCGGATCCGGCAGGCGATGAGCAAGGGAAAGTCCAACACAATTGCGTTGAAGCAGCCTTTGCCTGTTGTATTGGCGTACGGCACCGCCATTGCCAGGGCCGATGGACGGGTATATTTTCTGCCTGATATCTACGGACAGGACAAGCTGCTGGAGCAGGCGCTGCGGCAGCGCAACCCGCCGGCCACCGCACGCGCCGGCAAGCTCGCGCAGACCACACCATGACGCAATCGAAGACTCCCCCGCGCCGCCGCTTTCTGCACCGCGCCAGCGGCCTGATCCTCGGCACCGGCATTGCAGCGCTCTCCACCGGCGTGGCACGGGCCAATACGCCGGACAACACACCTGAGAACACACCTGACAGCGGCCCCGGCAACCCGCCGAATGCCCGCTCGCTATCGTTCCATCACACGCACACGGGCGAGAACATCTCGCTGGTCTATGCGATGGGTAGCGAAGTGCTGCCACAGGCACAGCTGGCGTTGAACCGCTTCCTGCGGGATCACTATTCGGGCTCGGTCGGCGCAATCGACCCCCAGCTTTTCGGCCTGCTTTTCTCGTTGCGACGGGAGCTTGAGACAGACACCCCGTTCCAGGTCATTTCCGGCTATCGCAGCCCGGCCACCAACACCCGCCTGCGCAACACGCGTGGCGGCGGCGTGGCCAAGCACAGCCTGCATATGGACGGCATGGCTATCGATATCCGGCTGCCCGGCGTATCGCTGGCCGATCTGCGCGATGCAGCCACCTCGCTGAAGATTGGCGGCGTCGGGTTCTACCAGCAAGAGGATTTCGTGCACGTCGATACCGGCCGTGTGCGGCACTGGGGATAAGGCGCCCGGATGAAACGCCAGGGCCAGGGCTGGCGGCAGCCAGCCCTCAATATGCCCTAAGCGTCTCATCATACGGCCTTGATGGGCGGTATGCCCATCGGTCCCATGGCGTGAATGGTAGTGGTCTTGCTACACTTCGGGAAAACCCTATAAGGGAATCCACCAAGGATAACCAAGGGACCGACCAACCTGACCACGCCATCTGGCGCCCAGACCATGTCCACGCAAGTCGAAACCGTCTTCCTGCCCTACGGCGCAGCCCTCAACAAGACCCCTTCCAACAACCAGGACAAGTCGTCGTGGTGGGGCAGCTACTGGGCCGGCGGCTGGGATCTGTACCTCGACAACGCCCGCGTCGTAGGCGAGGCGTTCAAGCCCGCGCAGCAGGACCGCTGAACCGCCGCCGGGGGCTAGTCCGCCTTTAGCCCCAGACGCTGGACCATCGCCCGCTCAACCGAGATCTGCTCCGCCACGAAACGCTTGTAGGCGGCGCCATCCATGTACATGAGCGCCTGGTCCTGCCGCTTCAGCGCCGCGAGGTGAACCGGATCGATCGCCGCTTTGTGCAGCGCGTCTTCCAGTACCCGCACAACCGGCTCCTTCATGCCCTTCGGCCCCGCAATGCCGTAGGGGGACGCCGATACGATATCCAGCCCGAGTTCGCGCAACGTTGGCACATCGGGCCAGCGCGTGGAACGACGCTCGGTCCAGAGGTTCAGCCATCTCAGCTTGCCGCTGTCGACCAGCGTCCCGGCAGAACTGCCCGCCGCGCACATCGACACGTGACCGCCAAGCAGCGCGGGTATGCACTCGGCATCGCTCTTGTATGGAATCGCATTCAGCGAGATGCCCGTCTTCGCGCCGATCTCGAGCATCGTGACATGCGGCGTGCTGAACTGCCCCGGCGAGCCATATGAATACTTGCCGGGCTCCGCACGCGCCGATTTCAGGAAGTCAGCCCAGGATTGCCAGGGCGAGTCCGCACGCACCACGATGCCAAACGTATAGCCCGATATCCGCGCGAGGTATGTGAAGTCGCTCGCCGGATCGTAAGCCGTCTTCTGGATGAACGGCTGGCGGAATACCGTGGCCGGAATCATGGCGAGCGTGTATCCATCGGGCTTCGCCCGCAGCAATGCCTGGGCGCCCAGCGTTCCCGACACGCCGGGCCGGTTCTCCACTACCACCGATTGCCCTAGCGCCGTCTGCAACGCCACGGCGTACTGACGTGCAACGACGTCGGTCGTGCCGCCCGGTGCGTAAGGGACGATCAGCGTGACCGGGCCCGACGGGAACTTGTCTTCCGCCGACACGGCGCTCACGCACAAGGCGAGCGCGAGCAGGGCGATGGGCCGAATGAATCGGGTGGATCGGGTGCTAGCGCGCATCCGGCACCCGCTTGCGCAACAGGTACTTCTGCGTGCCTTCCATGACGCGCACGTCGTTCTGGTTACGGATCTCGGATTGCATCACCAGCACGCCGGTGGTGCGGCCCGGAATCAGCTCGCTGACCGTCAGGCTGCAATACAGCGTGTCTCCGACATAGACCGGCGCCAGAAAGCGGCTGCTCTGCTCGATAAACCCCTTCAGCGATTCCTCGACCATATGCGGAAACAAGCCGGCGCCCGCCGCGGTCTGGATCAGCACCTGGAAACCATGCGCCAGCATATGGGGCATGCCATGCGCGCGGCAGTACTCCACGTCATAGTGCACGGGATGGTTGTCGCCGCTGGCCAGCTGAAACGCGGCGAACAGCGCATCGGTCATCGTCCGTGAGGGCAGGTTCATCCGCTCCCCGACTTCGAAATCCTCGAAATAGCGCTGGGCGCAGAGTTCGTGTCTGATCATCGTTCGGTCTTCCTTTTCCTGCGGCGCGACGTCAGTCGGCCTTCATGTTGGCGGCGACTGCCACGGGCTTCCACTTGGCGATCTCCGCGCGCACGAACTGCGCGAGCGCCTGCGGTGTTGGATTCGGTTCCAGCTGCAGCCCGAGATCGACGGCCTTGGCCTGCAGCGCGGGCTCCTTGAGCGTTGCGCCCAGCGTGTCCGTCAGCTTGCGGATAACCTCCGGCGGCGTGTTGGCCGGCGCAAACACGGCATTCCAGGTGTAGGCCTCGTAGCCGGGCACAACCTCGGCCACCGCCGGCGCGTCGGGCGTCTGCGGCAAGCGCGCAGCCATCGTGGTGGCGAGAAGCTTCACGGTACCGGCACGGACCTGGGCCAGCCCGGTCGGCGCGCTATCGAACATGAAAGCCACGTGGCCGCCGATCAGGTCAGCCATGGCCGGCGCGCTGCCGCGATACGGCACGTGAACGGTCTTCGTGTCGCTCATGTAGTTGAGCAATTCCGCACCGAGATGCGGCGCGCTGCCCACCCCGGCAGAGCTGTAGTTGACCTGGCCAGGATGCGCCTTCAGATAAGCGATGAACTCCTTCAGGTTCCCCACCGGCAGCTTCTTGTTGACCACCAGCACCAGTGGCGCGCGCGCGGCCAGCCCCACCGGGGCGAAGTCCTCGATGGTGCGATACGGCAGTGCGTCATGGATGCTGGGGTTGACCGCGTGCGCCACCGTGGTCAGCAGCAGCGTATAACCGTCCGGGGTCGCCTTCGACACGTACTCGGTACCGACCAGCGTGCCCGCACCGGTCCGGTTCTCGATCACGATCTGGGCTTTCAATTGCCGGCTCCAGCCCGCTACCAGCGCCCGCGCGAACGTATCGGTGGGGCCACCCGCGGCGTAGGGCACCACCAGGCGGATTGGCTTCGCGGGATAGCCAGCGTCAGCCGCTGCCGGCGTTGCGGTGGCCAGGAGCGCCCCGGCGCAGATCAGCGCTGCGCCGAGCCGGTAAAGCGATGGAATCATGAGGTTGTCTCCGTCCGGTTCTGTGGTGACCGGTAACGTCTTTGCAATGTCGCCATGCCACGGCGCGAGCGATCACTATAGAATCGACAGCGCGGCTCGGGCCAGTCGAAAAGTACTGAGTCCCCTTAGAAGAATTCGAACCGCGATGCCTGAAGCGCCCCTGGCCCCTCGGCACCGACCGGCGCCGTGGCAACAGGAGACGACCTTGCGATTTGAGTTAACCGACCTTCGGGTCTTCGTGGCCATTGCCGAGGCGGGAAGCCTGACGATGGGTGCTTCCGACATGCATCTGACTGCGCCCTCCGCCAGCTATCGGCTGAAGAATCTGGAGCAGACCGTCGGCGTGCCGCTGTTCAATCGCACGCAGAAGGGCATGGTCCTGACGGCGGCCGGCGAAACCATGCTGCAGCACGCCAGGACGATTCTGGACAATGTGGAGCAGTTGCAGATCGGCATGCGGCGCCACACCGATGGCATCGAAGGGCACATTCGCGTTTACGCGAACAGCAGCACCATGTGCAACCTGCCCGTGGCCCTCAGCCGCTTCCTGGCGGCCTATCCCAACGTCAATGTCGACCTCGAGGAGCACCTGAGCGCGGACAGCGTTCGCGCGGTGCAGGAGCAACGCGCCGATATCGGGCTGGTGGCAGGCGCCATCGACCTGCATGGCCTCGACTCCATCCTCTATGGCGCAGACGAGCTACTGTTCGTGGTGCCGCCACGTCATCCGCTGGGCATGCGCGATAGCGTCTCGCTGGTCCAGGCGTTGCGCCACGAACTCGTATCGATCGGCAGCAAGAGCAGCAATTTCCTCTATCTGCAGGATATGGCAACGCGCGCAGGCATCGTCCCGCATGTGCGCGTGCATGCGCCGAATTTTCCGGCCGTGATCCGCTGCGTGCAGGAGGGCGCCGGCATCGCACTGGTACCGCGTTCCGTGGCGGCACCGGCCATCGCGCAAGGGCTCGTCGAGGGCGTGGTGCTGGACGAACCCTGGGCCATGCGCGAGCAGCGCGTGGTCGCGCGCAGCCTTCAGAGCTTGCCGGACTACACGCGTGCGTTCATTCGCTTTCTGACGGAATCCAGCGAGTCATTCCCTGCCGCCGCCCTGCCACCACCCTGCGTTAGATGAGCTTGAAGCCGTGTAAGGAAATATCGACTGGCTTCGTCACACACGTCACTCCATACTCGGCCATCCCGGACGCCGTGCGTCCCACGCCTAATGGAGCCAGCCGTGCCCCCTGCAGTTCTTCCCCTGGAAGGCGTCACCGTCGTCGCGCTGGAACATGCCGTCGCCGCCCCGTTCGCCAGTCGTCAGCTTGCCGATCTTGGCGCGCGCGTCATCAAGATCGAACGCCCTGGTGTCGGTGACTTCGCGCGCGGCTACGATCAGACTGTCCACGGCATGTCGTCGTTCTTCGTCTGGGCCAACCGGGGCAAGGAAAGCCTGTCGCTCGATCTGAAGCATCCCGACGCGGCAGACATCCTTCAGCAATTGCTTGGCGAGGCTGACGTGTTGATCCAGAACCTCGCGCCCGGCGCCGCCGACCGGCTCGGGCTAGGCTTCGACGCGCTGCACACCCGCTTTCCAAAGCTGATCGTGTGCGACATTTCGGGCTATGGCGACCACGGCCCATATCGCGACAAGAAGGCCTACGACCTGCTGATCCAGGCGGCGGCTGGCCTGATATCGGTCACCGGCGGCGAGGACGCGCCGTCGCGCGCCGGGATCTCGATCGCCGACATCGCGGCCGGCATGTACGCCTACTCGGGCATTCTCTCGGCGCTGCTGCTGCGTGCCCGCACCGGCGTGGGCGAGCGCGTGGAAGTCACCATGCTGGAAGCGCTTGGCGAGTGGATGTCGTATCCGCTGAACTTCGCGCACTATGGCGGCACGCCGCCCGCCCGGCATGGCCTGGCGCATCCCTCGATTGCGCCGTACGGCCACTATCGCACCGGCGACGGCGGCAGCGTGATCTTCGGACTGCAGAACGATCGGGAGTGGCAGCGCTTCTGTCTGAACGTTCTCGACGATGCGGCCCTGGCGAACGACCCGCGCTTCACGACGAATCTGGAACGCGTGAACCATCGCGAGGCGCTGGACGTGGAAATCGGCAAGCACCTGAACCGGATGACGCGCGACGAACTGATCGAACGTCTCGATCAGGGCGGCATTGCGAACGCACCGCTGAACGACATGCACGACGTCTGGAACCATCCGCAACTGGCAGCGCGGCAACGCTGGCGTGACGTTGCGACGCCAGCCGGATCGATCCAGGCCCTGTTGCCGCCCGCCACGCTGACGAACGCGCCAGCGCGCATGGGTGACGTGCCGGATCTTGGAGAACACACTGCCGCCATTCTGGGCAAGCTCGGATACACCGCGGCGCAACTGGAAGCGCTACGCCAGCAAGGGGCGATCTAGCACCACGCAAGAAAACCGGCAGTGCCTTGCACTGCCGGTTTTTTTAAGGCTTGTTTTACAAAATGCCCTTGGCGCGCAAGTCCGCGACTTCGTCGGAACCAAGCTTGAGATTGTCGCGCAGCACCTCGTCCGTATGTTGGCCGAGCCCCGGTGGCGCGTAACGCACCGTCGTGGGCGTCTCCGACAGCCTCAGCGGACTGGCCGTGCTGCAGATCCGGTTCACGCTATCCGACGGGGGACATCCTGCCTCCCCGTAACGCTCCTGCTCAACGCGCAGTCCGCGATGCTGGACATGCTCGTCGGCAAATGCCTGGGCGATATCGTTGATCGGACCGCAAGGCACTGACGCAGCCTCCAGCAGACGAATCCATTCGCTGGTCGGCCGGGTCCGCGTGACCTCGCTCATCATCGGAATCAGCGTCCGGCGATGTGTGACCCGGGCGCTGTTGGTAGCGAACCGCTCGTCGCGCGCCCAGTCGACATCGGCGGCTTCGCAGAAGCGCACGAACTGGCCGTCATTGCCGATGGCAAGCAACATGTCGCCGTCCTGCGTCGGGAAATCCTGATACGGCACGACGCTCGGGTGCGTGTTGCCCTGGCGGGTCGGCACGACACCCGCGTTCAGGTATCCCGCGCCCTGATTCGCCAGGACCGCCATGGCAACGTCGAGCAGCGCGACATCGATATGCTGGCCTCGGCCGGTGAAGTGCCGTGCCTCCAGCGCGCCAAGAATGGCCGTGGTCGCGTACATGCCCGTGAACACGTCGATCACGGCGACGCCCACGCGTACCGGGCCCGCGCCAGGCTCTCCGTCGGCCTGGCCAGTGATGCTCATCAGGCCGCTCATGGCCTGGATCAGCAGGTCATAGCCGGGACGTGCCGCGTAAGGGCCGGTCTGACCGAAACCCGTGACCGAGCAGTAGATCAGGCGCGGATTCAGCGCGCTGAGCGAGTCGTAGTCGAGCCCGTAGCGCTTGAGGCCACCGGTCTTGTAGTTCTCGATGACCACGTCGCTCTGCATCGCCAGTTCACGGATCAGCTTCTGCCCTTCCGGCTTGGCGATGTCGATCGTCACCGAGCGCTTGTTGCGATTGCACGCGGCAAAGTAGCTCGCCTGGCTCGTGGGCCCATCTTCGTCTTGCAGATACGGAGGCCCCCAGTGCCGGGTGTCATCCCCCGCGCCGGGCTTCTCGACCTTGATCACGTCCGCGCCCATGTCGGCGAGGTTCTGCGTGCACCACGGCCCAGCCAGCACACGCGATAGATCCAGCACGCGGATATGGCTCAGGGCGCCGGTCTGCCGGGACGGCAGCGGCAGGCCGGTGGTCGAATCGGAGGGTGTCGTCATGGTAATTCGTTGGATATTCAGGCGATCTCCGCCCAGCCATGGCTGAGCACGACCTTGTCGCGCTCCAGCACCTTGGCGCGCAACTGGAACTGATTAGGCTGAGCGGGATCGCGCCAGATCTCGGTGACGAGCGTTTCGCCCGGAAACACCGGTGATGCGAAGCGGATATCGAACGCGCGCAGCCGTGCCGGGTCGTGACCCGCGCATTGCCGCAGCAGCGCATGCGCAACAAGGCCGTAACTGGCCAGGCCATGCAGGATCGGCCGCTCGAATCCCGCTGCCGCCGCCACGGCAGGGTCCGCGTGCAGCGGATTGAAATCGCCCATCAGGCGATACAACAGCGCCGCTTCAGGGCGCGTCGGCTGCGTATCGACAAAGTCGGGCGCCCTGTCTTCAGGTGTCGGCCGCAGCGCGGGCAGTGGATCATCGCTCGGTTGCCCACCGTCCGCCTGACTGTAGCCGCCATCGCCACGCAGGAACGACACCTGCTGGACGGTCGCCAGCAGTTCACCCTGTGCGGTTTCCAGCTTCCGCTCGGTCACCATGATGGCTCCCTTCCCGGCGCCCTTGTCGGTCAGGTGCGTGATGCGGTTATGACCGACAACCTCAGCCTCTGCGGGCAGCGGACGGTGCAGCCGCAGCCGCTGTTCGCCGTGCAGCAGCTTGACCCAGTCGATACCGGTATCTGGCTCGCGTGCCCAGAAGCCGGGATAACCGAGCACCACCGCCTGCGACGGCAGCGCGCGCAGCCCGCTGGCAGCGCCTTCGTAGACAAAGGGCAATGCCGATGCATTCATCGGATCATTGCCCAGGCCCAGGCTCAGCGCGTACAGCATGGTGTCGCGCGCGGTGTAGTGCTGACGGACCGGCGCGAACGGCCGGTTCCGCAGATGCTGGTAGCTGATCGGCATCCTTCCCTCTGGTTCAGACCGGTGCGAAGACAGGGACCGGCGCGCCGCCGTCGGTCTCGGCGAACCGCACCTTCACGCGCTGGCCGATGTGTACGGTATCGAGATCGGTGTCGACGATATTCGTCATCATCGTCACACCGTCATCGAGCTTCACATAGGCGATGCAGAACGGATTGGGGCCGGCGCGGCGCGTGATGCTGAACGAGTAGATCTCGCCCTGCCCGCTGGCGGTCTTCCACTCGGTGTCACCCATGCAGAACGGGCACAGCGTGCGCGGATACCAGTGCGGCTTGCCGCAGGACTTGCATTGGCGCACCAGCAGTCGCCCTTCGCGGGCGGCCTGCCAGAAGGCGGTGTTATCGGGCTGCTCGTCGGGAGCCTTGTACGGAGTGGGGACGTAAGGAGTCGTCATCTGTGGCATCCCTGTTATTCGCGTTCGAGGATCAGCGTGGCGGAACCATGGCGTGAACCCATGTAGCCGCCGGTACCCTGGGCCAGCGCCAGGTCGCAGTTCTTCACCTGCACCGCGGGGTGGGCTTCGCCGCGCAACTGGCGCACGGCTTCGATCACCTTGGTGATGCCGCCACGGTTGGCCGGGTGGTTATTGCAGAGACCGCCGCCATCGGTATTGAACGGCAGCTTGCCCACGCCGGAGATCAGGTTGCCGTCCATCACGAACTTGCCGCCTTCGCCCTTCTTGCAGAAGCCCAGGTCTTCCAGCTGCATCAGCACGGTGATCGTGAAGCTGTCGTAGATCGACGCGTACTTGATGTCTGCCGGGGTGACACGGGCTTCCTCGAAGGCTGCAGCGCCGGAGAAACGCGCGGCGGACCACGACAGGTCCACCTGGCCGCCCAGCAAACCCTTCACGTGCTCGCCAGCGCCCAGGATCTTGATCTTCGGGCGATTAAGCTTGGCCGCGATTTCCGGGCGGGCCACGATGAGGGCACCGCCACCATCGGACACCACGCAGCAGTCCAGCCGGTGCAGCGGGTCGGAGATCATCGGGGAATTCACCACGTCCTCGACGGTGACAACTTCGCGCAACATGGCGTTCGGGTTGTACTGGGCGTGATGCGACGCAGCCACCTTGACCCACGCGAGCTGCTCGGGCGTGGTGCCGAACTCGTACATGTGCCGCTGGGCAACCATCGCGTACAGGTTGACCGTCACCGGGTTGAACGGTGCCTCGAACGGCTGGTCCGGCAGGTTCGCGCCCCAGTTGCGTGCCTGCGTGCCGCTCGAACCTTCCGAACGCGGACGGCCGGCCAGCGTGATCAGTGCCACGTTGCACTTGCCGGCAGCGATGGCCTGCGCGGCGTGCGAGACGTGGGCGATGTAGGAGGACCCGCCCATTTCGGTCGAATCCACATGACGCACATTCAGGCCGAGATAGTCGACCATGTTCACCATGCCGAGGCCCGGGGCGTCACCGGCGCAGAAGTAGCCGTCGACGTCGGCCAGCGACAGACCTGCATCCTCGAGCGCGCCCTTGGCGCTTTCCGCGTGAAGCTGGGCAACGGTCTTGTCCGGTGCCTTGCGGGTCGGGTGCTCGTACGCCCCGACGATATATGCCTTGCTATTGATGGTCATGAACAGTCATCCGTTATCGGGTCTTGTCAGGCCGCCATGGCTTCGCCGTAGCGTTCCAGGTGGAGGTCGGTATCGCCCAGCAGGACGTCTACCATGGTCAGCGCCTTGAAATAGTCGCCAACCTCCAGTTCATCAGTCATACCCATGCCGCCGTGCAACTGCACCGCCTGCTGGCCGGCGAAGCGCGCGGCCTTTGCCGTGACGACCTTCGCGGCGGACACCTTGCGGCGGCGCTCGGCCGCGTCGGTGGCATCGAGGCCCTGCGCGGCCACGTAGGCCATCGACAGCGCCAGTTCCTTCTGCAGCAGCATGTCGGCCACGCGGTGCTGAAGGGCCTGGAAAGATGCCAGCGGCTTGCCGAACTGCTTGCGGGTGCCAAGGTACTCGGCGGTGATCTCGATCAGCCGTTCGATAGCGCCGGCCGCCGCCGCGCATTGCGCGGCAACGCCGTGATCGAGTCCAAGCTCCTGGGCCTCGAGACCGTTCGTCGTGACCAGCGTGGCGGGCACGTCGGCGAGTTGCAGGTCCGCGCCCGACAGTCGGTCCATGGTCGGATAGCCGGTTACCGCCAGCCCCTTCGCGTCGCGGCTCACCAGGAACAGCGCCAGCGCGCCGTCGAGCATCGCCGAAACAATGTACGTATCAGCCGCCGCGCCATGCCAGACCACCGACTTCCGGCCATTGAGCACATAGCCGTCGGCACCGGCCTTGCGGGCCGTCGTCCTGGCGACTTCGGGGCGATAACGCGAGTCCGGCTCCAGATAGGCCAGCGTGAAGATCTTGTCGCCACTCGCGATGGCGGGCAGCCACTCGGCCTGCAGGGCAGCAGGCGCGTGATGCGCGAGGATCGCCGTGGCGATGACACCGCTCGGGATCACAGGCTCCTGCACGAGCGCGCGGCCCAGTTCGCGCTGCACGACAACCTGGCTGGCCGGGCCGTGGCCAAAGCCACCGTGGTCAGCCGGGACGGCCAGACCGAGCACGCCCATCTCCGCCAGCGACGACCAGATGCCCCGGTCGAAGCTGCCGTGTTCGCGGGCGTTGCGGCGGCGCTTCTCGAAGGAGTACTCGGATTCGACAAAGCGGCGCAGGCTGTCGGCGAGCATCCGCTGTTCTTCGCTATACGTGAAATCCATGCTTGTCGTCCTTTCGCCTAGAAACCGATGATCATCTTGGAGATGATGTTCTTCTGAACCTCGGTCGAACCACCGTAGATCGTGGTCTTGCGCATGTCGTAGTAGGTCGAGGCAGCCGGTGCCGCCCATTCCGCGCCACTAACGGGCTGAGGCGCGCCCAGCTCCATCCAGTCCGTCGAGTAAGGCCAGCCGTTCGGGCCCGCCACTTCCATCTGGAGCATGGCGATGTCCTGCTGCAGCTCCGAGCCACGAATCTTGACGATCGACGCTTCCGGGCCGGGGGTGCCCGCGGCCTGCGTGGCCACGCGCAGCAGCAGCATTTCCAGCGCCATCAGATCCATTTCGAGACGAGCGATCTTGTCGCGCATACGCACGTCGTCGATCAGGCGGCCGCCACGGCCATCGGTAGTCTCGGCGGCGTACTTCCGGAGCAGGCGCAGTTCGCGGTAGCAGTGCCCGATGCCGGCGATACCGGTGCGCTCGTGGCCGAGCAGGTACTTGGCGTAGGTCCAGCCCTTGTTCTCTTCGCCGAGCAGGTTCTCGACCGGTACCTCGACCTCCTCGAACCAGGTCTCGTTCACGTCGTGGCCACCGTCGAGCGTCTTGATCGGTCGCACTGTCACGCCGGGCGATTTCATGTCGATCAGCAGCATCGAGATGCCTTCCTGGGCCTTGGCTTCCGGGTCGGTACGCACCAGGCAGAAGATCCAGTCGGCGAAATGCGCCATCGTCGTCCAGGTCTTCTGGCCATTGACGATGTACTTGTCGCCACGGCGCACGGCGCTGGTCCGGAGCGAGGCGAGATCCGAACCGGAACCGGGTTCGGAGTAACCCTGGCACCAGAACTCATCCACGGTTGGGATGCGCGGCAGGAAACGTTCCTTGTGCGCGGCGCTGGCGTACTTCATCAGCACCGGGCCAATCATCGTGAGACCGAACGGCAACATGCGCGGGGCGCCAGCCCGCAGCGTCTCGATCTCGAAAATCAGGCGCTGCAGCGCGTTCCAGCCCGTGCCGCCCCATTCCTTCGGCCAGGTGGGGGCGCCCCAACCATGCGCGTGAAGGATGCGGTGCCACCGCACGTAGTCGTCCTTTTCCACACGCCTGTGGCCCAGTACCTTGTCGCGAATATCGGTCGGCAAGTTGGCCTGGACAAAGGCGCGGACTTCCTCTCGGAAGGCTTCTTCTTCCTTGGTGAAACGCAGGTCCATGAATCTGTCTCCGGTCTGATGAACAGATTCTATGGGCGCCCGGGCCGGGCTGGTTCAAGTTTGCCGAATCCTGCCTTTGACAACGCGAAATGCACACAGCCGACCGTTTCAGCGCCTCGAAGCCGCCCCTTGCCATTTACGAATGGCGTCGGCCAGGCTTTGCGGCGATGCTGGCCGGACTTTCCCCCGCAACACAAAGGACGGCAATTCCCGTGACCACCCGGATTCATCACTTGCTAGACCGCTGGCTGACCGAGTCGCCCGATCAACCGTTCATCCATCTGCCGGACGGCCGTAGCCTGACCTTCGCCGATCTGGGCGCGCTGACCACCGCGGCCGAAGCGGAATTGCTGGCGCTCGGCGTCCTGCCGGGAGACCGCGTCCTGGTCGTGGCGGAAAACTGCCCCGAACACGCCGCGCTGATTCTCGCCTGCAGCCGTGTGGGGGCGTGGTCCTGCGGCGTCAACGCGCGGATGGCGCCGGCCGAAATCGACGCCTTCGCCGCCAAGGCAGATGCCCGGGTGATCTACTTCACCGCGGCGGCGTCACGTGCCGCATCCGCCCATGCACGCCGGTTCGACGCCGTGCCTTCCGCGCTGAACGGCATGGAGCACAGCCACTTCCGCGCCAACGCCATGCCGGAAGGGCAGCCGCTGCAGGACCAGGTGGCCGCTCTGATCTTCACCTCCGGCACAACCGGCGAACCCAAGGGCGTGATGCTCACGCACGATGCCCTGATTCACTTTGCCCGCGTGACGTGCGAGGCCCGCGCGCTGAGCCCGGTGGACCGCAGCTATGCGTTTGTGCCGATGACCCACATTTTCGGGCTCGGCACCGTCCTGCTCAGTTCGCTGCTGGCCGGCGCGCAACTGGTCATGCGCCCGCACTTCGATCCGACCGACCTGCTGGATGCGCTGGCGCACTGCGGCGTATCGCAACTGCAGGGGCCGCCGACGCTGTATTCGCGTCTGCTGGCGCACCTGCAACATGAGGGCATCACGACACCCACGGCGCCCGCGCTGCGCTACCTCTACACCGGCGCCGGTCCGCTGGATCTGTCGCTCAAGCAGCGTGTGGAGGCCACATTTGGCCTGACGTTGCACCACGGCTACGGGCTGTCCGAGTACGCAGGCTCGGTGCACGTGACGCGGCTCGGCGACCGGCGTGCCGATACTAGCGCGGGTTATGCGGTGGCCGAGGCCGAAGTGCAGGTCACCGACCCCGTCACCGGCACACCGTTACCCCTGGGTGAACGCGGCGAGCTGTGGCTGCGCGGCAGGGGCCTGATGCCCGGCTATTTCCGCGATCCGGATGCCACCGCGAAAGCCATGCGCGAAGGCGGCTGGTACGCGAGCGGCGACCTCGGCGAAATGCACGCGGACGGCGCGCTGTTCGTGGTGGGCCGCCTGAAGGAAATGATCATCCGCTCCGGCTTCAACGTCTATCCGGCTGAGGTGGAGACCGCGCTCAACACGCACCCCAGCATCCAGCGCTCGGCAGTGGTCGGCTGCCGCGAAAGCGATGGCAACGAGGAGATCATTGCCTTCGTGGAACTGCGCCCCGGCGCCACGCTCGACGTTGCCGCGCTGCAGAACCACCTGCGTGAACGTCTGGCCCCGTACAAGCGCCCCGCGCGCATCGTGGCGCTGCCAGAGCTGCCAACGAATAACAACGGCAAGATCCTCAAGCGCGAGCTGCAGGAACAGGCCGCATCACTGCTGTCATAGGAGACTCCACATGCAATCCCCCCGTTCCTTCGCCATGCGCAGGCGGCTTCTGGCCGCCGGCCTGCTCGGCGCCGTCGCGCATCCGCTTTCCGCGCTCGCGGCCGATACCTGGCCGTCCAAGCCTGTGCGAATGATCGTGCCGTTTCCGCCTGGCGGTCCGGTGGACACCACGGCGCGAATCTTCGGCCAGAAGCTCGGCGAGATGTGGAAGGTCCCGATCGTCATCGACAACCGTCCCGGTGCTGGCGGCGTGATCGGGGCGACCGTCGCGGCGAAGGAACCTGCCGACGGCTACAGCCTGTTCGTGGGCGCCATCCATCACTCGGTCAATCCGTCGCTGATGGGCAAGCTGCCCTATGACATCGAGAAGGATTTCGCGCCGGTCAGCTTCGCGACGATGTATCCGATCTTTGTGGTGGTGCATCCGTCCGTGCCCGCCAATAACATCAAGGAATTCATCGCGTACGCAAAGAAGAGCGACAAGCCGCTCGCGTTCGGCTCTTCGGGCAATGGCGGCGGTACCCATCTGGCGGGCGAACTGTTCAACATGGAAGCCGGCACAAAGCTGCAGCACATCCCTTACAAGGGCAGCGCCCCGGCCATGAGCGACCTGCTCGGCGGACAGGTGCAGGTAATGTTCAGCGACGCCCCGACTGCCCTGCCGCACATCAAGACGGGCCGCATCAAGGTGCTCGGCGTGGCCAGCCGCCAGCGCTCAGCGATCTTGCCCGACGTGCCGACCGTTGCGGAATCCGGCCTGCCCGGCTACGAGGCCTACTCATGGTCTGCGCTGTTCGCACCGGCCCACACGCCGCAGCCGATCCTCAACAAGCTCAACGCCGATTTCAACGTCGCCATGAACGACCCGGCCGTGCGTCAGCGCATGGTGCAGGCCGGCGCGGATGCCGACCCGGGCACGCAGGAACAGATGCGCCAGCGACTGCACAGCGAAATCGAGAAATGGAAGAAGGTCATCCAGACAGCCGGCATTACGGCTGGGTGACGGATGACCTGGAGGGCGACGTGAAACCGGGGGCGATGCCCCCGGCAGCCATCAGCCCCGAGATCAGTCCCGAGGCGCCGCAGGCCAGCGGAACAGCGGCGGCTCCTTCTCCTTGAAGCGGCGCACAGCTTCGCGGTGGTAGCTGGTAGTGAAGGCGATGCCCTGCCCCAGCGACTCCATTTCCAGCATGGCACGCACATCGCTGCCAAGCGACTGATTCAACGCGCGTTTGGCCATGGCGAATGCAGCCGGCGAAGCGCCGGCCAGACCACGAGCCAGTTCGTCGGCGCGGGCATGGAGCTTGTCTTCCGGCACGATCTCGAACACGGCGCCAATCTGGCGCGCTTCCTCCGCGCCAATTTCGCGCGCGCTAAACACCAGTTCCCGCGCTTTCGCCATGCCTACCACTCTCGGCAGCGTGTATAGCGCGCCGCAATCGGGCACCAGGCCAACTTTCATGAACGGCATGCAGAAGCGCGCGCGCGGCGACGCCACGATGAAATCGGCAAGCAGCGCAATACTGAAGCCGGCCCCATAGGCCACCCCATCGACCGCCGCGACCACGGGACGATCCAGATCCAGCAGCATGGCGATCCAGCCATGCATGTCGTCCATGCGCGCGCGGCCCGCGTCCGCCTCCGTCACGTTCATCGCGCGGATGTCGCCACCGGAGCAGAAGTCCTCGCCTGCGCCGCGCAACACTACGGCGCGCACCGAGCGGTCGGCGCGAATCCGCTGTACTGCGTCGCATAGCCCGTCGCGCATGGAACCGTTCAGGGCGTTCTTCTGCTTCGGACGGTTGAGCGTCAGCGTTGCCACGCCATCCGAGATTGCCACCAGCAAGCCGTCTTCTTCTGTCATGCCTGTCTCCTTTTTTCGTCTACCACGGTCAGCTTGGCCGATCCTTGGCCATCCCGCCATTTGCATGTTTTGAATCCTGCGTTCGCCTGCGCGGAAGTACCCCCCGTAGTTGCGCGAATAGATCGAATGGGCCCGTTGGGGGGATAATCGCTGACTATTCTGGAGACAACGTCATGCGCTTCGACCTGGTCGATCTGAATCTCTTCACGCATATCGCTGAGGCCAGCAGCCTGACCCGCGGTGCAGAACGTTGCCACCTATCCCTGCCGGCTGCCAGCACCCGCATCAAGAACCTGGAAGAGCAGGTTGGCGTCAAACTGCTGAGCCGCAGCAGCCTCGGCGTCAAGGTGACGCCGGCAGGCGCGACGCTGCTTGCGCATGCCCGGCGCGTGCTGCGCCAGATCGAGCAGTTGAGCGGTGATCTGCAGGAGTATTCGTCCGGTATCAAGGGGCATGTGCGTGTATTCGCCAATACCACGGCGATGAGCGAGTTCCTGCCCGGGGTGCTGCGTACGTACCTCGTCAATCACCCCGACGTAACGGTCGACATCCGGGAGCGCCTCAGTCCGGACATCGTCAGGGCCGTGCAGGAAGGCATGGTCGATATCGGCATCGCCGCCAGCGGCGTGAACATGGAAGGCCTGGAAGTGATGCCCTATCGGCTCGACAGGCTCGTGCTGGCGACTGCACTCAGCCATCCGTTTGCCCAGAAGAAGCGGGTGCGCTTCGTCGAAACGCTCGACCAGGATTTCATCGGCCTGCCCGAGGAAAGCGCCATCCACAACTTCCTGAAGCGTGCTGCATCGGACCTGCAGCGCAACCTTCGCTGGCGCATCCAGGTCAGCAACTTCGAAACCGCCGCGCGCATGATCGAGGCAAACGTGGGGATCGGCGTGCTGCCGGAGAGCACCGCCCGCCGACTTTCCCAGACCATGGCGCTGAAGATCGTGCCGATCGAGGATGAGTGGGCCGAGCGCAAGTTGCAGATCTGCGTGGCGGACCTGGACGCGCTACCCGTCTTCGCGCGCAAGCTGGTGGAACTGCTGGTCGAGGACGGCATCGGCAATCCGGTCTGACGATTGCCGATGCCCCGAGCCGCTCATACCGCGGCTAGACCAGTTCCGCGATCATTCCCCGCAGGCGGTGCTTGTGCAGCTTGCCGCTGGCCGTCGTCGGCACCGCCGACACGCGCACGATGCGCGCCGGGCGCTTGTACGGCGAGAGCCTTTCGGCAAGGTAGGCGTGAAGATCCCTCTCGTCGAACGTCTCGCCTTCGCGAATCTCAACGAACGCGATGATCTCCTCGTCGCCGTCTTCCGCCGGATTCCCGACCACGGCAGACAAGCGGACCGACGGATGCGAGTTGATGACCGACTCCACTTCGATCGGATAAACGCTGAAGCCCGAACGGATGATCAGATCTCTCGTTCTGCCCACGATGAACAACGCGCCATCCTGATCGATGCGTCCGATGTCGCCCGTATTGAGCCAGCCGTCGGGACGCAATGCCTCCGCCGTCTGCTCGGGTGCGCGATAGTAGCCGCGCATGACACCCGGGCCTCTCACCCACAACTCTCCGGGGCTGCCCTCGGGCACTGGTTCGCCACCCGGCCCCACCACGCGCAACTCCGCGCCTTCCACGATTTCCCCGGCAGAGCTGTCGCTGCGCGGCCGGTCCGTGCGCGTGATGAACAGCGAACCCGCATACTCGGTCATGCCATAACCGTGATGCAGCGGCTGGCCGAACATCGCCTCGACGTTGCGCTTGAGCGCGAGATCGAGCGGACCACCGCCGGTATAGAGATAACGCAGACGCTTCGGATGCAGCGTGGTGACGCCGGTCTTGCCCAGGTAAGCCAGGATGCGACTGAACATCGCCGGCACACCCTGCAGGATCGAGATCTCGTCGCGTTGCAGCGCCGCGCAGGCATCGGCCACGTTGAAGCGCGCAACCAGATACAGGCTGCCACCGGCCTGGAATGTGGCGAGCAGCAACGTCGCCAGCCCGAAGATGTGCGACATCGGCATGATCGCGAACGCGCAGTCTTCCGGCCCCATCCGTCGGATCTCCGCCGTAACGCGGGCGTAGTGCAGCAACCCGCGATGCGTGACCATCACGCCCTTGGGTTGGCCGGTAGTGCCTGACGTGTAGATCAGCGCGGCCACGTCGCGCGCCAGTTCAGCAGGCTCGCGCTCGCTGCCGGCATCTGCGTCGGCGGCCATCAGCGGGCCGAGACCCGGTGGCGAGATTTCGCGGGCGCGATAGCGCAAGCCATGCCGCAATGCATCGGGGGATGCGGCATGAGTGAAGAGCATCAGCCGCGGTGTGCAATGAGCGCGGATCTCCTCGATCTCACGCGCAGTCAGCCTGGCATTCGTCACAACCGGCCACGCACCGAGTTCCGACAAGGCGAAGATCAGCGTGATCATGGCCAGGCTGTTCTCCGCGACGATCAGCACACGATCGCCCGTGCCGACACCCTGCGCTTCGAGATAGCGCTGGGCCAGTTCGACGCCTTCCCAGAGTTGCGCATAGCTGACGACACGGTCGCCCTCGCGCACCGCCACATTGTGCGGGGTACGGGTCGCCCAATGGCGGGGGATATCGCTGATCCGATGCGCGATCGGTCGCTCCTGCGGCATCTGGCTCAAATCCTCATGGAGAGTGGAACACGGCCCGACCGGGCCCGATCAGGGCGCGGTCGGGTCACATGTCGAAGTCTAGGGTCAGCAATGTGCCAGCGCAATTCGCCGTTCGAAAAGCAGTACTTCGCCCGCGCGAAACCGCCGGGTGATCCGGCTTGCCCGACCTCCATTCTTCGACCGCTTATACCTCGCTTATACCTTTTACTCGACCTCGATATTCGCAGTCTTGACCACGTTGCCCCAGAGCGCGAGTTCCTTCTTGATACGCCCTTGCAGCGCGGCCGGGCCGGACACGTTCAGGTCATAGCCGCCATCGACCATCCGCTCCCGGTAGGCCGCATCCTGCACCACGGCCTGCTGCGCCTTCACGAGTCGATCCGTCACATCGGCAGGTAGCCCCGGAGGACCAACCAGCGCGTACCAGCCCGTCAGGTCGTACTGCTTGAGGCCGGATTCGACCAGTGTCGGCACATTGGGCAGCGCGGGGTTGCGCGTCTTCGACGTCACGGCCAGCGCACGTACCTTGCCGCCCCGGATATGGCCGATAGCCGTTCCGGTGATATCGAACATGAAGGTCACCTTGCCGCTGATGACGTCGGCCATAGCCGGCGCATTGCCCTTGTATGGCACGTGCAGCATCTTCACTCCTGTCATCTGCGCAAGCAGTTCCGCCGACAGATGGTTCGACGCACCCACGCCCGCCGAACCGAAGCTCACTTCACCGGGATGCTTGCGCGCGTACGAGACCAGTTCGTCCACGTTCCTGGCCGGGAAATCCTTGTTGATCAGCAGCACGTTGGTGTAGTCGGTGATCAGGCCGACATAGCTGAAATCCTGTGCCGGCTTGAAGCTGACGGACCTCTGGATCAGCGGCGTCATCGTCATCGTCGGGCTGGCCACGAAATAGAGCGTGTAGCCGTCAGGCTTGGCGCTGACCGTCATGCCGGCCGCGATGGCGCCGCTGGCACCCGCCCGGTTATCGACGATTACCGGCTGCTTGAGCACACGCCCGAGGTAGTCCGCATAGATGCGCGCGGCGGTATCGACCGGCCCACCCGGCGCATACCCAACCAGCAATCTGACGGGACGGGATGGGTAGGCATCGGCAAGTGCCGAGCCGTTCGCAAGCACAAGCATTACCGCGGCAAGAAAAATTCGTAGCATTGTCTCCACCTGTTTTCTGCATCAGGACTTCCATTGCTCACCGGCTTTATCGCGAGTTTGTCGTGCGGTGAGTTGGGGGAGACTTTGCGGCAGACCCGCTGGGCCGGCAATTTGCATTTGTTGAAGGTGGGCTTTGAGGATGCGATAGCGGGCCGGCGCCCGTGGCCGCTACCGATAGTGCGGAGCCCTTCCAAGGGATAACCCCGACATGCGCGTGTGTTTGGAGGAAACCGCCTAAGGTTTTGATTGTGCTCGCAAAGTCAGGTGTCTTTACTGTTTCAAACAAAAAATGATTCCACCACCGAGGAGACTAGATGGAACACGGCAATCGTCGTGGGCCCGGCCGGGCTTGCGCGCATCAGGACACCGTCACGCTGAAGGCAGGGACACGCAGGTCCACAAGCGCCATCGCGAGGACTGCGGCGGGAACTGCGGCGGCCATCGCCGCAGCCATCGCCATGGCCTGGCCAGCCAGTGCCACGGCCGGCAGCGACTATGCAAAGACACGCTATCCGATCGTGCTGGTGCATGGTCTGACCGGCGCGGCAAAGATGGGCGGCGTGATCGACTACTGGTACGGCATTCCCGAAGTGCTGCGGGCCAATGGCGCCACGGTCTACGTGTCCACGGTGCCGTCGTTCAACAGCGATGAAGAACGCGCGCTGGCACTGCAGGCCTATGTACGCGCGGTCAAGCTGGAAACCGGCGCCGACAAGGTCAATCTGATCGGACACAGCCAGGGCGGGCCCACCTCGCGGATGCTGGCTGCAATGTCGCCGCAGGATGTGGCATCGGTGACGACTATCGGTAGCCCGCACCGCGGCAGCCAGCTCGCCGACGTCGTGCTGGACGTCATCAACGGCATCAGCAGCATTCCACTTGCGGGGCCGGCGCTGGTCAACGTGATTCAGGGCGTAACGAATCTCCTGGGCTGGTTCAATGGCCTGTTCAATGGACAGGCGCTGAACCAGGATGCGATTGCCTCTGCGCGCACCCTGACCAGCCAGGGCGCCACCGAGCAGAACGCGCGGCTCAACGCCACCCTGGCGCCTGGCTCGCAATCCGCGCTAGGCCCGGATTGCGACACCCCGGGAGCAGTCGCCGAGCAACGGCAGGGGCGCGATGCCAGCGGAAAGCTCGTCACCTACACCCAGGCCGCTTACTCCTGGACCGGCCGGGGCGGCCCGATCAACCTGCTGCGCTCGAACCTGCTTGACCCATCCACGGCGGCCATGGCCGCCGCTGCCGGTGTCATGGGCATGAAGGGCGCCGGCCCCAACGACGGGATGGTGTCGGTGTGCAGCGCCAAGTGGGGACGCGTGCTTTCCACCGACTACTACTGGAACCATCTCGACGAGATCAATCAGATGCTCGGTATGTATCAGGACGTCGACCCACGCACGGTGATCCTGAATCACGCCAACCGCTTGCGCAATGATCAGCTCTGAGCGAAGGCCAGGGGTCACCCTGGTCCTGGTAGTAGCCGGGCTCGTGGGTGCCGCCGTCTATTGGGCAACGGCACCCACGGAACCGGCGCAAGGTCCACTGCCGGCGCGGTCCCGCACGGACGCAAGGCCGGAGCTATCGGCATCACCCACTGACAGCATGCGCGCGCGAAACATCACCGAGATGCCGTCGTTGGCGGGCGTCGATATTCCACCCGGCCCGGAAGCCGACGCGCAAGGCAATCTGCGCCTGACGCGCGCGCTGCGTACCTACTTCGACTACTTCCTGAGCGCCAGCCATGATGCGGGTGACGCCGCGGCATTGGACCAGTTGGTGCGCGACGACATCCGCAAACATGTGCCGCAACCGGCCGAGGACCAGGCGTGGCGACTGTGGCAACGCTACCGGGCATACCTGTCCGAGATGCAGCCCAAAGCCACCGATGGACCGATGACCAGTGTGATTGGCGCGCCGGACACCAGTCAGGTGCAACGCCTGCGCGCATTGATAGCCGACCGCAACGCCGCGCGAGCGCGCCACTTGCCAGACGTCGCGGCCATCTGGTTCGACGACGAGCAAACCTACGACGACGCCATGCTCGCGCGCCTGGAGATAGCCACCCAGCCTGGACTCGACGACGCCGAACGACAGCGCCGCCTGTCCACACTGGACGCCACGCTGCCCGAATCCGTGCGTGCCGCGCGCGAAGCCGAAGCAAGGCCGCAGGCGATTAGCAAGACGATCGCCAGTAGGCAGACGGCAGGACGTAGCCCTCAGGATATCGGTGCATCCCTGGCTCAGGCATACGGTCCCGAGGTCGCCCAGCGCTATCAGCAGCAGGCGCAGGCCGAGCAGGCCTGGAAGCAGCGCTACGACGATTACGCAGCCCAGCGCTCGCAGATCGTGTCGTTCGCCGGTTTGTCGGAACAGGACCGCGCGCAGCAGCTTGAGACGCTGCGGCGGCAAACATTCACCAATCCAAGTGAAGCGTTGCAGGCCGAGGTGATGGACAAGGCCGTGGGGGGGGCGACGGGCGGCGCAGTGAGAGCGGTGCTATCTCCTGCAAGGTGCCTTCTCATGTCAGCCTGCTTCGGCACGGCGAATCGCGATCTCTCGGAGTCGTGCGCCCGCCCCACGCAGGCGTACCCTCCCGACATTCACGTGGAATCCACTAAGATACTGGCTTCCTGACTCACGCCCTGCTCGCCTTCTGCGCCCGGCACGCCTCACATCCCATGGCAACACGACGTACCGACGAAGCCTTCCTCGAGGAATTGACGCACCTGCTGATCACCACGGGTGTCTCGTCGCTGACCATCGGCGAGATGGCTCAGCGCATGCGATGCTCGCGCCGGCGCTTGTACGAAATCGCTGAAACCAAGGAAGAGCTGTTTGTTCACGTCTGCCGCAACGTGCTGGAAGCCAATCTGGAAAAAGGCTACGCGGCAGCCAGGCGCGCTCCCGACGCAGCGCGCGCCATCTCGGCCTACATGCATGCCACGCTGAATGCCACGGGACTGAGCAAGGCAGCCCTTACCGACCTGGACGCCATCGAGACCGGCCGCAAGGTGTTCGATGACTACCAGCTCGCGCGCGTGCGCGGACTGGAAAGCATGATCGAGGAAGGTGTGAGGCAGGGGCTGATGGCCCCGCACAATCCGCGCCTGGTTTCCGAAGCCATCCTGGGCGCGGCACACCGTCTGCGCAACCAGCAGTTCTTGCAGCAGACGGGCATGAAGATCGGCGATGCCTTCAGCGAATTCTACGAACTCATTCTGAACGGCCTTTTGGTCAGGCCGTCTGCGCCCACCCGACGGGCAAAGCCGCCCCGCGGCTGAGCAGGTATCCGTCAGGCGAGACGCGGCGAGTTTGCAAGCTCGCGTTGTTGTACTGGCGCGCCAAGTGCATGCAACATCGAAAGCACGGCTGATCCTTGCTCGTCGTCGCGCCAGATCCCGACCAGTTCCGACGGAGTCACTTGCTTTCCCAAGGGGCGGCACGCCAGATTAGGCAAGGTGACCACATCTACCGACCGCGGAACAATCGACACGCCGAAGCGCCTCGCGACCAGCGTGGCGATGGTCAGCATATGCCGGACTTGGTGGCGGATATTTGGTGTGAAACCGACACTCGCGCACAGCGCAACAATCTGGTCATGGAACTCTGGCGAGAAATGTCGCGGAAACAGGACGAAGTCGTCGTGTCGCAGCTCGCGGACATCAATGATCCTGTCGCGCGCCAGCGGATGATCCGCGGGCAGCAGGCAAATGAAGTGCTCGCCGTGCAGGGAGTGGGAGGCAATCCCGTTAGGGATCACGCGCGGATGAATAATGCCGATGTCAATATGTCTGGCCTGCAGTGCGTCAATCTGTTCGAAGCTATTCAACTCGTGCAGCACGACATCTACGTCCGGGTGAATGTCTCCGAAGGCTCGGATGCGTTCCCCCAATGGGGTCAGAACCGCGGATCCAACGAAACCCACATGGACTGCACCAATCTCGCCACGCGCTGCGCGCCCGGCCAGTTCACGTGCATTCGCCGTTAGCGCCAGGATCTTCAGCGCCTCCTTGTAGATCTCTTTGCCCGCCGCAGTCAGCGCTACCTCTCGGGTAGTGCGTTGCAGCAATTGCACCCCGAGTGATGCCTCCAGTTTCGCAATATTGAAACTCAGCGGGGGTTGGGTAATGGCCAGCCGGGCTGCCGCACGCCCGAAATGCAACTCCTCTGCCAGCGCGACGAAATAGCGTAGTTGCCTGAGATCCATGGAAGCCTCGGGGATTGATTCAAGCCGTGTATGAATGAGCCCGACAATTGTATTGGACACTGGTGATCTCGGAGCCAAGAATGGCCACAAGCGCGTCGGCGAGTCTGTCAGGCCACAGCGCCATAACGAGAACGAGGAGACCTATTGATGAACCTGCCCCGTCGGGCCGCGCTCGCCCATAGCATTGCCGCGAGCCTTCTGTTCTGCGTTGCAAATGCTGGCGCGCAAGAATTCCCCAGCCAGCCAATCAGGATCGTGGTTCCATATGCCGCGGGTGGCATGACGGACATCGTCGCTCGCGTTATTGGCCAGAAGCTCGGCGAGCATCTCGGGCAGCCCGTTGTCATCGATAACCGTCCCGGTGCCGCAACCATCGTCGGCGCGGAAGTCGTGGCCGGAGCGAAACCGGACGGCTATACGCTGCTGGCAGCCACCAATACCACGCTCACCATCAACCCGTGGCTGTATCCAAAGCTCCGCTACGACGCGGGCAAGAGCTTCACGCCAATCGCGCTGGTGGCCTCCGCGCCGAGCGTGATTGTGGTCAACCCCCTCGTGCCGGCGAAGACATTGAGCGAGCTGATGCAGCTCGCAAAGGCCCGGCATGGCGGACTGAGCTATGCCTCATACGGCAATGGTTCCACGGCGCACCTGGCTGGTGAAATGCTGGCCGCACGCGCAGGAGCCGAACTCCTGCATGTGCCATACAAGGGCAGCGCGCCCGCCAAGGCGGCAGTGATAGCCGGCGAGGTCAACATGACGTTCGAGCCAGCGTTCACCGGTCTGCCACAGATTTCTAGCGGCAAGCTGCGCGCATTGGCGGTCATGAGTAGCAAGCGCTCGGCCGTGCTTCCCGATGTGCCCACGACGGCTGAGCTAGGGTATCCCGGGATGGAGATGGCGGCCTGGGTCGGCTTGATGGCCCCCGCGGGCACGCCCACGCCGATCGTGAAAAAGCTTGCAAGTGAGGTCGAGCATGCCCTGACCGATCCGGCGGTTCTGGAAACGCTGCTGAAGAATGGCGCGGAGCCCGCCGGTTACTACGGAGGCTCCTTCGCCGCGTACCTGCGTGACGAGACCGCCCGCTACGGAAAGGTCATCGCTGACGCCCGCATACATGCCGACTGAACGCAACGTACAACCATGATCAAGCCACTTTCCCATATTCGAGTACTGGACTTGACGCGTGTGCTGGCCGGGCCCTGGTGTACGCAGAATCTCGCCGACCTGGGTGCGGAAGTCATCAAGGTGGAACGACCAGAAGTCGGCGACGAGACGCGCGGATGGGGACCACCATGGCTGCCGGCCGCGGAAGAGTCCGAACGCCGCGACTCCAGCTACTACGCCTCAGCCAACCGCGGCAAGAAGTCGATTACCGTGAACCTTGCAAGTGCTGACGGCCAAGCGATCATCCGTCGCCTTGCGGCGAGCGCCGACGTGCTGGTCGAGAACTACAAGGTCGGTACGCTCGCGCGCTACGGGCTGGGCTATGACGACCTACGAGAGGCCAATCCAGGTCTGGTGTACTGCTCCGTTACTGGCTTCGGACAGACTGGGCCATACCGGCATCTTCCAGGCTACGACTTCGTCTTCCAGGGCATGGGTGGCCTGATGAGCATTACCGGGGAGCGCGACGACCTGCCTGGCGGCGGTCCGCAGAAGGTCGGTATCGCGGTGGCCGACATTACAACCGGGATGTATGCCAGCCTGGCCATAGCCGCCGCCCTCACATGGCGTGAGCGTAGCGGCCAGGGCCAGCATATCGATATGGCACTGCTCGATTGCATGCTCGCCTTCAACAGCAATCAGGCCGTCAGCTACCTCGTCTCAGGCAAGCTTCCGAAGCGGCAGGGCAACGCACATGCCAACGCCGTCCCCTATCAGGTCTTCGATAGTCTGGATGGCAAGCTCATTGTCGCCGTGGGCAACGATAGTCAGTTTGCCGCCTATTGCCGCGCAGTCGGCAAGCCGGAGTTGGCCATCGACACACGATTTGCCAAGGTGACCGGACGCATTGTCAACCGCGAGGTGCTCCTGCCCATGCTGGTGGATGTGATGCGTACCGATTCCACCGCATCATGGCTTGCCCGACTCAAGGCTGCCGGCGTGCCATGCGGCCCTGTCAACGACTTCAGCCAGACATTCGAGGACCCGCAGGTACGGCACCGCGGCATCCGCGTGGACCTGCCTCTACCGGATGGCGGCATTTGCCCGTCGATTGCGAGCCCGATGCGCTTCTCTGCCACGCCGCTTGAACACAGTGCGGCGCCGCCAGCCCTGGGTGAGCACACTGACACCGTTCTGACGGAGTGTCTGGGCCTGCTACCTGCCGAACTTGCCCGCCTGCGCGAGGCCGGGGCCATCTGATTTCCGTATGCCCGGGACCGGGCGCGGATTGCATCCAACCTATGCCAGTGAGATTTCCATATGTCCTTTGAACCCGACTACGCCGATTACGTTAGCCCCCGTCCAGCGCGCTCCCACCAGAGTTCGCAGCATCTCGCGCCAGACTGCGCGGGACTCGACTTCCTTGCCCTTGACCGAGGTCTTCAGGACATGCTGCGGCTCTATCTCCCGGCCGACGCGCACGCTCACCTGCTGCCACACCTGGAACGCATGGGCAAACTGGCAGGCGGTCGACTGAACACGCTTGCCATCGTTGCGGACAAGCACGCACCGGTGCTGCACGTACGCACTCGCTGGGGCGAAGATGCTGACTGGATCGAGTATCACCCCGCCTATCAGGAGATGGAGCATATTGCCTTCGGTGACTTCCAGTTCCATGCGATGAGCCACCGTGGCGGTGTGCTGGGATGGAAAGAGCCAGTGCCTGCGGCGGCCAAGTATGCATTCCAGTACTTGTTCGTACAGGCAGAGTTCGGACAAATGTGCCCGATCAGCGTGTCCGATACATCGATCCACCTGATTCGCAAGTACGGCAGCGCCGCGCTACAGGAAAAGCTGCTGCCGCGTCTGCTCTCGTCCGACCCGGGCGCCATGTGGAAGGGCACGCAATTCATGACCGAGAAAGCCGGCGGATCGGATGTTGGCGCCATCGAGACCATTGCGCGCGAGGTTGATGGAGAGTGGCGCCTGTACGGAGAAAAATGGTTCTGCTCGCATACCGATGCCGATATCGCGCTTCTGCTGGCTCGTCCCGAGGGGGCCGTGGATGGCACGCGCGGTCTGGCGCTGTTCGCGCTGCCCCGTACGCTCGATGATGGCAGCCGTAACGCCTATCGCATCGTGCGGCTCAAGGACAAGCTGGGCACACGCTCGATGGCTAGCGGCGAGATACGCCTCGATGGGGCCGTGGCCTACCTGGTGGGTGATCCCACGCAAGGGCTGAAGCAGATGATGGAGCAGGTCAACCTGTCCAGGCTGTCGCACGCGGTGCGCGCGGCCGCGATGATGCGTCGCTGCCTGAATGAAGCCCTTGTCGCGGCACGACACCGCCGCGCCTTCGGCCGCGAAGTCGTCGGCCATGCGTTGCTGCGCCGGCAATTACTCAAAGTCATGGTGCCGACCGAAGCCGCTCTTTCAATGGTCATGGCTACTGCGGACATCATGGCCCGGGCTGGCAAAGGGGACAAGACCGCGGCGCTGGCGCTTCGCCTCCTTACGCCGCTGCTCAAGCTGCGGACCTGCCGCGATAACATCGAAGTTGCTACGGGTGCGATGGAGGTACGAGGCGGCAACGGCTATATCGAGGACTTCGTCAATGCGCGTCTGGTGCGTGACGCCCACATTGGGGTGTTGTGGGAGGGGACCAGCAACATCAATGCGCTCGATGCCATCCAGCGTGCGGTGCGCAAGGATGGTGCGCAACACGCGCTATTGGCGTTGATGTCGGCGCGGCTCGAGCAAGCAACGCATTTGCCGGCGGACCTGAGAGCAGTCTTGCAGCGCAGCTTGAGCCGAGCGATCGCGCTGGCCGAAACCGTTGCCAGCGATGCAGCGCTGGAGGCAGAAGTCCGCCGCGCAGCAAGCGCGCTCTACTACGCGACGGCAGCAACCATCCTTGCCTGGGAAGCCACGCAGCCCGGTGTGGACGGGCGTCGCCTGCTGCTCGCGCATGCTGTCCTCGAGCACTATCTGCTGCCCCGCGATCCGCTCGGTTCGCCGGAGTCCAAGGGGGAATCGGAGGCAGACCGGTTGCTCCTGCAGGGTGAACCGGTGAGCCTGGAGGCCGCTTGCGTCGCGTTGACCGGGCGATAGCCTGAAGATCGTCGTCGTGCGTGGCAGATCTGCATTGCCCTCGCGGTGACATGACTGCTGGAACGCCGCGACAAGGCCACGGCCAAACGCGCCTTCCTGCGGGGGCTGAACGGATACCCCCGTTCGCCCCACGCAGGGAAGGCGCCGAATCGACGCTCGCCGCCTACTGCGGCGGTATGTTGGCGGCTTGGATGACGCGCCCCCATTTCTCGTATTCCTCCCGCACGAAGCGGCTGCTCTGTTCGGGGCTCTCCACAATGGGGATCAGCGCTGCAGCATCCAGGGTCTTGCGCAAATCGGGGTTCTTCTGTGCCTGATTGATGAACTGGTTCAGGCGCGCGATGGTAGGCGCCGGCGTGCCCTTTGGCACGAATGCCGCCATCCAGCCCACGACTTCAAACCCTGGCACGCCGGACTCTGCCACCGTCGGCACATCGGGAAGCTGCGGCGCGCGCTTGGCGGTGGTAACGGCGAGCGCCCTCACCTTGCCGGACTGGATCTGAGTGACCGCTGCGCCAATATTGGCGAACAGGAAATCGACGTGCCCACCCATGAGCGCGCTCATGGCTTCGGACGGACCGCCATATGGCACATGCGTATAGTCGAGGCCCTTCACGTCCTGCTTGAGCAATTCAGCCGCCAGGTGAGCGGAACTGCCGACGCTGCCAGAAGCGTAGTTGACGCGGCCAGGGCGAGCTTTCACGTACGCCAGGAACTCGGCGAAAGTCTTCGCCGGGAACGAATTGCTCACTAGCAGCACATTGCCATTCAGGCCGAAGATCGCGACGGTCTGGAAATCCTTGAGCGGGTCATACGGCGTGGCGGCGATCAGGCGCGGGTTGATGGCATGGGTGACGTTGGTACCCAGCAGCATCGTGTAGCCGTCAGGTGCGGCATGGGCAACGAAATTGGCGCCGATGGTAGCGCCAGCGCCCGCCTTGTTCTCGGTAACGAGCGGCTGCTTGAGGGCATCGCCCATGTACTTGGCGAAAGTACGCGCGGTCAGGTCTGTCACACCACCGGGCGCGAACGGCACGATGAAGCGGATCGGCTTGGAGGGATAGCTGTCCTGCGCGTGCACGGTAGTGCCGGAAAAGGCAAGCGTCAGGGCGCACGCGCCCAGCAGTTTGCGGGTCAAACCCATGATTGTCTCCTTCTATTTTTTGGATGGCTTTGCGCGACACCTTCATGGCCGGTGTCGCTGCGACTTCAGGCTACTTGTCGGTCTTTGCCGTTCCAGTAGCTGCCTCGGATGGCCTTTCGGTCGATCTTGCCAAGCGCCGTCATCGGCAACTGCCCCGCGAAGATCACCGTCTTGGGCGCATTGACCACGCCTTTCCTGCTCTTGACGAACTCGATAAGCTCGTCCGCATCTGGTGCCTGTCCTGGCTTCGGCACCACAATGGCCGTGACGGATTCGCCCCACTTCTCGTCGGGCACACCGAACACCGCGGACATGGCGATGGCCGGGTGTTGTGCCAGGCAATGTTCAACTTCGCTCGGATAAACGTTGAACCCGCCCGTGATGATCATGTCCTTGGCGCGATCGACGATGTAGAGATAGCCCGCCGCATCGCGGCGCGCCATGTCGCCGGTATGCAGCCAGTCGCCAGCGAATACTTTCTCGTTCTCTTCGGGCCGGTTGAGATACCCGTCCATCACCAGTGGACCGCGCACGCACAACTCGCCGACATCGCCGACCGGCACTTCTCGCCTCGCGCTGTCTAACAACTTGACCTGATTGCCGACCATGACCTTGCCGCAGGAGCTCAGCAGGTGCGAGCGAGACAAGTCATGGTCGCGTCTGGACAGATAGCTGATGGTCATTGGCGCCTCGGCCTGACCATAGACCTGGCCGAATACCGGGCCAATCCTGTTCAGTGCTTCCTGCAGGCGAGACGGCGCAATCGGCGAGGCGCCATACAGCACCAGCTCCAGACTGGACAAGTCCGCCTCCGCAAGGCCAGCGTGATCCAGCAATGCGTAGATCTGCGTTGGCACCAGGAAGGTCAGATTGATGCGATGCTCGGCTACCCGCGACACAAAGTCAGAAGGGCTGAACTTGTCGCACAAGTACACGGTACCGCCGCGCAAAAGCGTCGGCAGGATCAGGCTGCCCGAAGCATGTGAAATCGGCGTGGTCACCAGATAGCGGATCTGCTGCGGCCATTCATACGTCGCCAGCATGGCCTGCAGCATCGTCACCACCGTGCGGTGCGTGTGGAGGATGCCCTTGGAGCGACCCGTGGTACCGCCGGTGTATGAGATCTTGCTGATTTCGGCGGCGTCGTCGCCCGGTTCCAGTTCCGCGTCGTCCATGGCCGCCGCCTGACTGGCGAGACCCGCACCTAGCACGCCGTCGTCCAGCGGCATCATCAGCACGTTTGCGACACGCGCCAGCAGGACCTGCGCGCGCGCTGCGAAACGCGCATCGTCGACTACCAGCGCTTTCACACCGGCGTCGGCGAGCACGAATGCGTGGTCCTCTTCCGACGCCATCGGATGCAATGAAACCGCCTTGAGTCCTGCAAGCTGCGCCGCGATGATCGCCACGACTGCCTCGACTCGATTGCCCACCAGAAAGGCCACGACATCCTGACGTTCCAGGCCGCGTGCATGGAACAACCTGGCCATGCGGTACGAGCGCCGGGCCAACGCTTCATAGGTGAGTGTCACACCGTCCTCGACCAGCGCCAGAGCCTGGGGACAAGCACGAAAAGCAGAGGTGTAGAGCTGCGCGGTCGTGGCGCAGCCGTATCGGGCGGATGCCTGGGGGGCCATTCTGTCTCCATTGCCTTGTTTTAGGTCTGAAGGCAATGTAAGTCCCATTTCGGTACCATGTCAATCATATTGGTACCGAAAATTCCGGTGGTATCGCCCCCTGCCTGGCTCGCCTGATGCGGCGCCGGCGAACAAAAAAGCCGCCCAATTGGGCGGCTCCATGGCTCGACTCCATCGCCAGACTCCGGCCAGTGCCAGAATCGCTGCAACGCAGCGGTCAATGTTGGACAGTCAGTGGAACACTTTCGTGTCGACCAGGTACCAAAACCTGCCTGCCCACCAGACCGACGTCGCCTTCCATAAATCGGTCGCCGGGCCGCCCTGTCGAACCCCCGCCACATCACCCACGCATTCGCAGCAGATCCGCGTAAGAGACCAGCTTGTGCTTCTCCTGTGCAAGCGTCTTTGGCTTTGACTCCGGGCGGGTTGGTTGGCCACGCTCGAATTCGACAATCGCGCGTGCGTCCTCCCGCGCGTAGGCTCGCGCGGTCCTGGCTTCCGCTTTCTGGCGCACTGTCTCCTGCCGCGCAGCAATACGTTCCTCTCGGGCAACGTCTTGCGCCGCCGACAGGATTTCGGCTTTTAGCAGATCACGCCTTTGCTTAGCTGCGGCACGGGCAGCTTGCAATTGCTCTTTCCGTTGCCGAATCCAGTCCTTCATGTTGACCGGGGCCGGCCTGGCCTCTGGCGGCACGCTCAGGCGCAAAGCCCTGCTGATTGAAACTCTGTCGGCCCGCAGCGCGCGCTGCGCGTCCTGTTTGGCATCACTCACACTGCCTCACTCTCTTCGACCAGCACAAAAGTGCTCGCCCATGCACCACATTTTTACGTCCAGGAACTCATCGTAGCGACCTTACCATAGCACTCCATTTCGAACCTCGATGACCGAGCTCCAGACGTGCCACACGGCCGACAGATCCCGGCAACAGCCAGCGCTGAGGAGCGCAAGCGCGAACAGCCAAATAGTGAGAAGCAGTCAAGTGCTTGCCGCCGAGTGTAGCCATACGCAATCCAGCGGCCGTCGGAAGGACGCAGCGTCGAGCACTCTGGCCGACTGACGACGCTGGGATGCCGCTGCAATTCCGTCCGATTGCGCCTGCCAACAATCGGTAGCGCGGGACCGGACGGTATGTGTTCCGGTGCGTCAGAATTTGTGACGAACGCCAACCGACACACCCAGCATCGACGAGTTGCCGTTGCCAAGCACATAGCTGTTACCGAGCGAGAGGCTATTCGCATAGGCAATCAGCGCAGAGTCAAGCATCAACCCTGCATTTTTTGCGTAGGCTGCCGACAGGTACACATCCGTGCGCTTCGAGAGGCTGTAATCGGCAATCAGGTTCACCTGCCAGGGATTGGCGACGCTCGTGTTACCGAATACATTCCGGACCTTGTCATAGTCGTACTCGAGCGTGAGACTGAGCGCCGGCCCTACCTGATATATGCCACCAACCCAGAAGAAGTCATCTCGCCCGATTGTCGCGCCCGCCGGTGCCTTGTTTTGCCCCCAACGATAGCCACCCATGATGCGCCCCCAAGGCAGGCTGTAGCTCAGCGCCGCCGTCGCCTTCTTGAAACTGCCGCTGCTCGCGCTGGTTGTCGTGCCAATGGTGGGATTGAACTGGTCGTACGCGATGGCTGCCCACAGCGAACCGCCGGCGTAGGACAGAGACGCGCCATAAGCACTGTCCCTTCGCGCCTGACCCGGCACTTCGCCATTGCCACCGATCGCCAGGCCTGACTGCACGGTCTGCGGCAAAGCCAGACCAGTGCCAAATGAATAATGCGCAACGCCGGTGAACTGGCCCGCATTCAAGGTGTACTTGATCGTGTTGTCTTCACGGAAGTTCGCACCGGCAAAGAGCGTGATCGGCTCGTACTGCGTAGCAAAGTATGCCGGTACAAAGTTGACGATGCTGTCGAACAACGAGGTGTATTGGCGCCCCAGACTGATCTGGCCATAGGTCGCGTTCTTTATCCCCACAAAGGCCTGCCGACCGAACAGTCGGCTCGACTGTTGCATCGTGCCGGTGTCGCCGCTGAATCCATTTTCGAGCACGAAGACAGCTTGCGTCCCTGCGCCGAGGTCCTCAACGCCGCGGATACCCCAACGGGAACCGGACAAGCCGCCCGAATTCATGCGAACGACGTCATGCCCCGGCCCTGGATTAAAGCCATTCGCCGCTGTAGGCACCGCGCCCACGTGGTTCACGTACTCGATGTTTGCATCGACCACCCCGTAGAGCGTAACGCTCGACTGGGCCAATGCGGAACCCGAGCACGCGGCCAGGGCAACTGCTGCAAAACGATTCAATTTCACCACTATCTCCTTTGTTGTCGTGATACATCTGGCTTGCAGGCATCTTCAGCCTCGTCGTCGGGACGAGCGCAGGCCGCACGCCGAGGGCGCGCATATGCCATAGGAAAAAATCTGGAAAGCTAGGGGGTGCTCCCCGCGCGCTATTTCGATTCCGGCGCAGTGGGAACAAGAGGAATCCACAGGAGATCGCGACCAACGATCACCTTCCCCGAAAAGCCTTGGCTGGCTGCTGCCCATCGGTGGGGATCGCCGTCGGCGGGGGCCAGATGCGACAGGACGAGGGTCTTGACGTGAGCCGCTTCGGCGACGGCTCCGACATCCGATGCGGCGGTATGCGCATGAACAAGATGGTGCGCCTTGGATTCCTGTGCCGCGCTCCGGGGCTTCGGGAACAGGGAATCCACCCAGGCGGTGTCGATCACCTCATGCACCAGCACATCGGCACCTTGCGCCAACCGAATCAGATTCCGGTCCGGGCTGGTATCGCCTGAGAAGACAACGGACCCAGTCGAGGTGTCGAACCGAAACGCGAATGCCGGATAGACCGGGGCATGGTTCACCAGTGTTGCCGTCACCCTGACGTTCTCGTCACGGTAGATCTCGAACGGAGCCATCGGCGGTGCGGGATCGCGATCGGGATCAACGTCAAGGCCTGCAGGCAGCGTGATATCCATCACGTCGACGCGGCTATGGGGATTCGGCTTGCGGCTATCCAGAATGTTGTCGTTGATGTCCGCGGCGAACGCACGGTACAGCGCTTCGGTCATGGCAACGGTGCCAGGCATCGGCTGCTCGGGCGCCACGACGTCCGCCACCCCGTCGTTGCCGCCGCTCGCGGGTGGGAGTTTTCCGCGTGAGCCGGGCCCGATCACCTTGAGTTTCTGACGCCGTTCTGCCAAGCCGTCCGACGCGCCAAACAGGACGAGCGACGGATAGTCCACGATGTGGTCTGAGTGCAAGTGCGTGATGAACGCCGCTCGTAGTGTTTCGAGGCCCTGTCCTGGTGGCGGCGCGCCCAAGCCCGCCTGGAAGTAGCGTCGCAGCCAGCCCGCGCCGAAATCGACAAGGTAGACCTGGCCATTGACCACTACCGCGGAGGCGATTCCTGCAGACTGCGAACCTCGCCAGGAAGTCCGGCCGCCGGCCGTTCCCAGCAGTACGAGGTTGGCGCCGGACTGCTCCGCCGAGGTACTGTGCGGCTGTCCGATCGAATCGGCATAAGACGTCGAAGCCAGGACGGCGAGCGCCGCCCATGCTCCCGCACAAAACAGGCGGAAGCCATTGACCGGGCCGGCCCCAGTCCGGGAAAAAAGATCATGCATGTGTTCTCCGAAGGAAGGTCAGCACTGGATCGGCATCATTCCGGCTTCACGCCGGCGTCCGAAATCACCTTCTCCCAACGGAGCTTCTCGGCCTCGATAAATCTTGCGCCTTCTGGCCGCGACATCGGCATTGGATACGTGCCCAGGTCCTTGAGCCGATCGACAAACGGCTGCTGCGTCAACGACTGGTTGACGGCAGCGTTGACGCGATCCAGCACCGGCACTGGCGTCCCCTTGGGCGCGAAGATCGTGAACCAACCCTTGGCGACAAGACCTGGCGCGATGTCCTTGGCCAGCGGAAAACCCTCCATGCCCGGCAGGTTCACATCCGAAGTCACGGCAAGCGCCTTCAGGCGACCGCCACGCACCAGGGGCACGAGCGGCGCGATGCCATCGACATAGACCGGGATGTCGCCCTTCACCACGGCCTGGATGGCTTGAGTCGTGCCGCTGAAACTCACCTGCCGAAACTTTGTCTTTTGCAACTGCCCCATCATCTCCGCCGTGAGATGGGGAACGGAGCCACGGGTCGGACTCCCGATTACTACGTCGTCAGGACGTGCCTTGGCATCCTTGATGACATCGCCAAGACTCTTGTAGGGTGTCGCGGGACCGGCCACGAACATCATCGGCGTGTACGCCAGCGTCGCAGCCACTTCAGTGTCGCGCTGGATATCGAATTTTGCCTCCTTGTACATGACGGGCGTCGTGACAGCCGCCGCTGCGTGAAACAGCACAAGCGTGTACCCGTCGGCCGGCGCCTGCTTGAGCGCGCTCATCGCGACGATGCCGTTACCGCCAGGCTTGTTCTCCACGATCACCTGCTGCTTCCAGGCGCTGGTCAGGCGTTCGGCAACCTGCCGGGCGATGATATCCGGCGCGCTGCCCGCAATCGATGGCACGAGGATCCGGACCATCTTGTCTGGATACGTGCTGGCAACGGCCGGCAGGGCCAAGGCGAGCAGCGTCAGCGCGAGGAAGGGGCGTTTCATGTTGTCTCCACGTCTGGCGTACCGGCGACATCATCGTCGCGGCACTTATTTGATATACCGTCAAATAAGGATTGTAGTTTTATTGACTGCATCTCAAATAAGTAGATACCACTAGCGAGGAAACATCGAGACAATGATGGTCCCCGCGCTACCGGTTACGCGGAACGCGCGCTTCTTTTCTTCGCAGGTTTTACGGCGCGCTGCCAGGCAGCGATGCCATCGAGCGTAATGCGAAGTCCCTCTTCAAAGGCGGTATCGGAGGACAGTTGTGAGAACGATCGGCTGACAAAGCGTGCACCGGGATACTGCTCGGCCGATACCGAATCCAGCTTGTTCTGAATAAATGCCTGGTGATAGGCGGGCAGTTGGCGCGAGGCTTCCGCCATGCTTGCCGCGACGAGGTACTGCGCCAGCAAGTGGTAACCCAAGGCGACTTGCTCAGCGGAAAAACCGCCCTGCATGATCGCCGAAGTCATCCGGTTGAAGAACTCCAGGCCATAGTCGGTTTCGCCCGGCTGCACATCCTGAAACAGCCGGTACCGGTTATGCGACGCCACATAGTTGCTGACGCCTGGATTTTCCACCGCCACCTGGAAGCTGAGCCGAGCGATGCGCTCCACGTCCGCGCGCCAGTCGCCCGTCAGTGGCGGGATCCGCAGGGTGCGCTGGCGATAGTAATCGTTCAGTACACCTGACACCAGTTGATCGCGACCACCAAGGTAATAGTGGATCAGCCCCGGCGCCACGCCAAAGTCCTTGGCAAGCTGGACCATCGAGATCTGGTCCAGCGGCAAGGTCTTTGTCAGCTTGATCGCATGCTGCAGGATCGTCGTGCGGCTGAGCATGGGCTCGGCGCCGATCGGGGACTCCGTTTTCGGTGGTCGGCCGCGTCGGCGCGGCACCGGATTGGGCGTGGGCTGTGCGGCAACCTTGGCAGCGGGCGACTTACGGGCGGCAGGCATGGGCGTTGGACGATCAGACCGACTGGAAATTGGTGGTATGCCAATTCTATCCCCGATCGCCCCACACGCCATCCTTCGCGTCCACCTAGGCAGACGCCACCGCCGTTGCGTCCTTCCCTTCCGCGCCGGCTCTGTAGCGTCCGAGAGACAGAACCAGCGCGGCGGCTGCCAGCAGCATCCAGGGCAGGACCAGCAACGGCACATCGTAGCTGCCATGCCGATCGAACCAGGCGCCCAGCCCGATCGGACCGATGACTGCACCCAAGCCGTAGCCAGAAAAGGCAATGCCAAACAGCGAGCCAAACGAGGTCAGACCGAAGTATGACCGGACCAGGTAGGAAATCAGGTCGCCCTCCGCCCCGATAGTCAGGCCAATGAGCGTGGTCGCCACCAGCAACGCGGCGTAGTCGTGAGTCCCACGCAGCAGGAATACCCCGACCGCGCCCCCGATGAAGAAGACGCTTGCCACCAGTGGCGCATGGATTTTGTCGATCAGTAGCCCGGTGAGCAGACGCCCGACGAGAAGCCCAACGCCGACCATCGAGGCACTCCGCGCTGCCATGGCCGCATCGAAACCGCGATCCGCGAACAGCGATGGGAGATGCGGCCCTAGCGACAAGGTGGCCGCAGAACTCAATACGAACACCAGCCAGATCGCCCAGAGCCGGTAGCTACGCATCGCCGCTGCCAGCGCTACACCTTGCGGCACATGCTTTGCCCCACGGCTGCCGGAGAACCGCTCCCGCAACAGCCCGCAGGCCACCAACGAAAGCACGACCGAGCCAACGCCCAGACCTACGTAGGCCATACGCCAGCCAAATGTCGTGACCAGAAACTGCGCCGTGATCGGCAGGATGACGGTGCCAGCCCCGAGGCCGCACATCGCAATGCCCAGCGCGAGGCCCAGACGACGATCGAACCACTGGGGCAGCACTGCAAGGTAGCCCAGCACCGAGGTCGCCGCGCCGGACACGCCGACAACAACCGAAAGCGCCACCCACATCAACATGCTGCCGTTTTGCAGTGACATCGCGGCAGTGGCCAGGCCAAAGACGATCGCCGAACACACGATCACCCGACGAATACCGAAACGGTCCATCATTGCGCCAACGATGGGACTGACAACGGCCAGCCCGAACATCGACGCCGCATACGACAGGGACGCCTGCGAGCGTCCCCAACCGAACTCAGCGGCCAGCGGCCTGACGAAGACGCCAGCCGTGGCGTTGAACAAAGGGGCGTATCCGGCCAGCATCCCGAGGGCCGCGCCGAGGATCACGCTGACGTAAATCCAGCCGGCGGCACGGGGCAATACTTGGGGGGCGTCATGCATATCACGGTCTCCGTGGTCGTGGCGGCGCCTTCCGTGGGCGGCCGCCTTATGGTTTGCGCAGAGGCTCAGCGCAGTCCGGTCTGGCTGCCCAGATAAGCGCCTGCGCCCGGCGCCTTGGCTTCCAGGCCGAGCCTGCGCAGCATCTGCCGCACGGTGCAGGCCGCCGTCGACGTCACCGGAATGCCAAGCGCTTGCTGGGCGGGCTCGAGCGCCGCCAACGACGGCATCTGCACGCAGGCGGACAGGACCACGGTGTCCACACCCTTGGTGTCCAACCGCTTCACGTCTTCGAGCAGTCGCAGCGGGTCCCGCTCTCCAACCTCAAGGTTGTCGAGGATCGAGAAGTTGATGACATCCTTCACTTCGATGCCTTCGTGCTCGATGTACTCGACGACGGTTTTCGTCAGGGCATCGCTGTACGGGGCCATCAATGAAATGCGTCGGGCGCCGAAGTCCTTCAGTTCCTCCACCAGCGCGCCGGCCGATGTCATGATCTGCGGGCGATACGGCGCGTCCCCGATAGCGGCACCGAGCTCCTCGATGACCTGACGGTGATAACCGTTACCCATGCACATGGTGGCCACCAGGCACGCCGTGCTCATGACATCCACACGGGCGTCGGCCAGTTCCAGCGCGCAGCGGCCCATGTCCCGGTTCATCCTCTCCAGTTCCTCGGCCACCACGCGATGCATGCGCACGCGGCTCGCGTGGAAACTGAATTGCTCGGGGAGCACCTGCATGCGGGCATTGAAGATGGCGGGGACTTCGCGCTCCATCGTGATGTTGGAGCTGGGCACGATTTGCCCGATTCGGTACGTCGACATTGATATTTCCAAGAAACGATTCAGAGCGCTGGCGACAGGAAGCGGTTCAGCACCGCGCGCAGCGAGTCGGGAATTGGCGTCCCCTCGCGCCGGTCCAGCCGCACGCAGATCGGCGAGAACATGGCGTCGAAGACCGGGGCGCCGTCAGGTCGGCGGGCCACGCAGCGAATATCGAACGATCTGGTCCGAATGGCTTCGACCGCGCACGTGATATCGATCACGTCATCCGGCCAAAGCGTGCCGATGAATTCGAAACGCATGGCCTTGCATGGGGTACCGACGCCGTGGACCTCTCCCAGCCGGCCGTCGCCGCCCGCCATGTGCGCGGTGTAGAGACCGACCGCTCCAAGCAGATAGTCGGTGAACCGGCCTGTGTAGACGACGCCTGCCGGGTCGCAATCTCCCCAACGCACGGTACGCCTGACCACGAACGGACTTTCGCTCAGCACGTACTCCGTGGCGCGCATCATGATTGCCCTTCTGCCGCCACGGCTGCCACCCCGCCGGCAGCCAGCTCGGCCATCAACGCCGGAAACTGAGCCCGCAGACGTTCCGCGTCAATACGGCCGGTACGCGTCATAAAGCGAAACACGAACTCGTGCGGCGTGGGAAGATCCATCCATTCCCGAATGCGCTCGTACCAGTTATACGACGCCTCTGAAGCGCTGATCAGCTTGGCCTTCTCCGGTTTGCGCACGGCTTCGTACTGCTCCAGCGCAGCCGGTACATCGTCCGGGTGCGTCACGATGGCGTCCGCCAACGCCATGGCATCCTCCATCGCAATCCGGGTGCCAGATCCGATCGAGAAATGCGCACTGGTCAGTGCATCGCCAATCAGGACCTGCTTGCCGACATGCCAGTTGGCATTGAGGATCACCGGGAACTGTCGCCAGATCGAATTGTTCGAAACCAATCCGTGGCCAGTCAGCTCCGGGGCAAACACCGTCTCGAAGAGCGCTTGCCGCGCTTCGGCGCTCATGTCTTCCATGCCGAAGTCGACCCAGGTCTGGTGGTCGCACTCGGCCACGAATGTGCTCATCGAATCGGAGTACGGGTAGTAATGGGCCACAAAGTAGCCGCCCTCGTACTTGCGAAACACCAGAGCCGGACTCGCAAAGGGCTTTGCCACGCCGAACCAGGCGAAGTGATTCGTCAGTGTGCGGCGCGTCGTGCCAAAGGCCGCTTCATTGGCGGTACGCAATTGCGAGCCGATGCCGTCCGCCCCGACGACGAGGTCGGCATCGAGCGCATCGAAATCGGCAATGCGCTTGTTGTACGTCACCCGTACGCCAAGCTCTTTTGCGCGCTGTTGCAGTACAGACAGCAGACTGATGCGGGGAATGGCACCACCACCTGCACCGGGCTTCCTCATGACTATGGGATGCTCGTGACTGACGATCGAATGCTGGTCGTTGAACCGCATGGCCTTGGCCAGGCGGTCCACCACGATCGGCGAAGCTGCCCGAAGATTCGACAGGCCTGTGTCGGCCAGGACAACGCCGAAGCCAAACGTCGCATCCTCCGGGTTCTGCTCGAACACATCGATGTCGACCTGCGCCATCCGCTCCTTGAGCAGGATCGACAGGAACAGCCCCGACGGTCCGCCGCCAATGATCGCCACCTTCATTGCGTATCTCCCGGAGCCACCACGAGCGCATCCATGTCAAATTGTCGAATGCTGCCTGCCAGGCCGCCGGTCAGCGCCCCGTACCAGACCGCCGGCTTGAAGCCGAGTTCCTTGCGCCGGAACTGCAATGTCGGATTGCCGTCGATGCGCACGTAGCCATTGCCAATGGCAGTGGTCTGATAGCCAGCGGTCTTACGGGCCACGTCGATTAGCGGCGCAAACTCGGGCACATCGAGTACATAGACCGAAGCCTTTTCGCCATTCGGCACGGCGCGCTCGATACGCTCCGCCTTGCGCTGCCAGACCGGCTCGATCGATGCAAAGGCGGCACCCTTCTCCCGTGCGCGTTCGAGTTCGATGGCGGAATCGATCGTAAACGCGGCATCCTGCTTGTCGGCGTCGCTGAACGGGCGCACCTGCCAGGTGATCTCGATCGGGTATCCGTTCGGATCGTTGAAATAGATCGACTCAATGACCTCGTGGCGAATCTGGTAGCGCAATGGAATGCCCACCGCCTCCACGCGCTGGCGCCACTGCAACAACTCCGCTTCGTCGCGCACTCGCCAAGCGGTGTGCGTGGCGCGGTCCTGGTAGTGCTCGCGCACGGTCAGCCAGTCGGGCCGCTCGGTACCGATGTAGTAGAAGAAGGCGATCGTGCTGCCATTGCCGCTATCGAAGAAGAAATGCAGGAAGTCCGCGTGATTGTCGGGTCCCCACCCTTTCGCCGAAATCGCATGCACGAGCGGCAAGCCCAGCAGATCGCGGTAGAAGTGCACCGTTTCCGCAAGTTTCCAGGTGGGCCGCGCAGTGTGATGTACGCCGTGCAGTGCAACGACGGGAACGTTGACGTGGGCGCCTTGCGTGGATTGGTTCATGTCTCTTCCTTCTTCACTTTGCTTGGTGGACAGTGTCGTTTTCCGCTTCGGTGCGCAGCATCTGGACGATGCGGTCACGCAGCAGGACCTTGCTGAGCTTGCCCGATGCCGTCAGCGGAAATTCCGGGATGACTTCGAGCCTCTCCGGCCACTTGAACTTGGCGAGGCCGACCTCCTGCAGGTATTGGGCAAGTTCGGGAAGTGTCAGGCCCGACGCCGCTGCCGGCTTGAGTAGCACAAAGGCGCAGACACGCTCGCCGTAGACCTTGTCTGGCATGCCAACGACCGCTGACGCCAGGATCGACGGGTGCTGGTTGATGACGTTTTCGAGCTCTTCAGCGTTGATCTTTTCGCCACCGCGATCGACGACATCCTTGATCCGCCCGAGGAAGAAGTAATAGCGCTTGCCGTCGACCACTTGAGCGGACATCAGGTCACCGGAGCGGTAGAAGCCGTCGGCAGTGAAGCGCGTAACGTCTTCCTTCTCGGACTTGTAATAGCCGCGGATGGTGTACGGCCCCCGAAACAGTGCTTCGCCGACCTCGCCATCGCCCACGGTGTCTTCGGTGCCGGGATGGACGATGCGCACTTCGTCGGCATCGGATACCGGATAACCGATCGATTGCTCGCGAATCTCCGAAGGGTCTTCCGGGCGCGTGAACATGATCACGCCTTCGGTCATGCCGAAAATATGATGTGTCGGCGATCCGGTCAGGCGCGTCAGGTTGGCAGCGTTCTTCGGGGCAATGAAGTTGCGTCGCGCCTTGTCCGACGCGGTGCCGCGCAGCAGTTCCGGCGCGATGCGACTAAGGATCGGCCCGGCAACGCCGAACCAGGTCGGTTCGTAGTTGCGAACGAGAGACTGCAGCGTTTCCTCGCCGATATCCGGGGCTACCGTCACCTTCGCGCCGCACAACAGAAACGGGCCGAAGAAGCAGCCCATGTTGAGGTTGTGCATGTACGGCGTCGGGAAGAACAGCACGTCTTCAGCGGTATATCCGTTGCATGCAGCCACTGCGCGCATGTTGTACAGATACTCGTTCTGAAAACGCGGGATGATTTTCGGCACACCGGTGGTGCCACCCGACAACTGGAACACAGCCGCCTGGAACGGCTCGTGGTCGACTTCAGCCAACAACGCCTGGGCGCGCGCCAGCGGCATATCGCGGATCAAGTCCGCCAGCAATACGGCTCGTCCGCGGCGCTCACCGCGCGCCTGAAGGATGAACTGGAGACTCGGCACTTCCGCCTGCATCTCCTCGGCAAACGCCACGTCGTCGAACTTGGGGTCATCTCCCTGAACGAAATGCAGACGTGCCTCGCACAAGTTGCCCAGGTAACTCACTTCCAGCTTGCGAAATGCCTGTAGCGAACACAGCGGGATGATGCCGGCCTTCAGGCATCCGAGAAATGCGAACAGCAGTTCATTGCTGTTGCCGCATTGAAAGACCGCACGGTCGAGCGGCCTGAGACCCAGCGCCAGCAGCGCCGCCCCAAGACGGTCAGTCCGTTCGTCCAACTCCTGATAGGTAAACTCGCCCTCCGGCCCCACCAGGGCCAGCCGATCATGGTGATCGCGGAACGATTGACGGAAGGCGCCAACCAGCGTTTCGCCGGTCAGGTAACCGTCGCCGACATAACGGCGAAGGCGGTCTTCATCGGGATAGCGCACGCCATCGAGCAACACGGATGGGCGTACGTGGGTGGGTTGCAGCATCGTTGTCTACCTCTGTAGTTATATAGTTCGGCCGCGGTGCCGCTCAGGCCATCGATTCCCGCAGCCATTCGACGATATGACGTCCTGCAATGCGCTGCCCGGGCTCCTCCTCGCGGCTCAACGCCATGCCGTGGTGGTTGCCGCGCACACGAATGTGCTGCTTATGCGCCGCCGGGATCTGATCGTAGATGGCCTGGATATCCGCCGGAAACGTGCATTGATCGCCGGTGTATTCGAGCAGCAGCGTGGGCTGATGCAACGTGCCGATCGTCTTGTCCAGCGCCGCGTTGGATGACAGCCCCGACCACGTGGAGAGCCAGGATTCCGGCGTGACGACACGTCCGAAACCCACACTTCCCCAGTTGGACACGAAGGGATCCTTGCCCCAGAGCGAACCGGTCTTGCGGTCGGACGGGTCCAGCGAGATGTCCCATGAGCGCAGGTCGGCGTCGGTACGCCAGACCTCGAAGATCGGTGCATGGGCTGCGAGCCGACGGTCGGAATCGGTGCCCGCGCCGGCCTTCACTTTCTGCCGCGCCTCCTGCTTGGCCCGAAGCATTGCCCTGGCGCTTGCGTCGATGCGTGCAACGCGTTCGGTCTGTGCAGCGCGATATCGTTCGATGAAGTCGGGCGCGTATCTGCCCTTGCCGGATTCCACATCGAATCCGTTGGCCTTTGAAAACGGATCGAGCCTCGGGTCCGTCTGCATGGGATCGTCTTCATCAGCGACCGACGGGTCAATGCCGCTCATCAGGAGTTTGCCCTGCCCCGGGTGGGGCGACACAAGGATGAACGCATCGACTTCCGGCATATGCAGTTCACCCAGGTTCGTCGGGCGGCCACCCGGCGTCCGGGCAATACGCATTTCACGGGGCGTCAACGACTGCTGGTTGTAGAACGTGTACAACCCCGCGCCGCCCGAATTGCCGAGCAGCACGATCTTTTCATAACCAAGATCGCGCAGGTGCGTCATACCGGCTGCGACATCGAACAGCGCGATCTCATGCTCCAGACGCAGGTCGTTGCCGATCGAGCGTGGGCCCTGCACCCAGCAAGCACATCCGGCATCGAGCACGAACGGCACCAGATAGTGGGTGATGGCCATTTCGCGCGGGTGCATCAGGGATACAACCGTCTTTTCCTTGCCAGTGAGGCTGAACAGAAAGCCGAGCGTGCGCTGCCCATCGGCCGTGCCCAATGCATAGGGCACCATCTGATAGGGGCGATCCATCAGCCGGGCGTCCCATGAGGCACCTCGCATTCCTGCCGTCACTTGCGGCTTGTCTTGTTCGCTCACGCTGTCTCCTTCGTAAATGCGACCGTCTCAATAATCTAGTGTTTATTTGATATGCTGTCAAATAATTCCGGAGACCTCGCGAACTGCGCCGCGCCGGAAAGGAAGGTCTGGCGCGAAGGCGACACACCCGCACGACGCGCCCTAGCCGACACGTCCAGTCGGCAACGATCAGAAGTCGTGCCGCCGACCAACGACGGCGCCCTGCGCAGGGCAACCCTTGTTCAAGGTGTACGAGGACGTCAAGTTCTTGTGCAGACTTTAATGTCACCGCCCATCAGGCCCTCCCCCGACTCCCCTATACTGCATCCGTCCCTTCACGGAAGCATGAACTATGGAATTCGCTCCTGGCATCAGCCAGCTTGCGGGGTTGCTGGCCGACCCGGGCCGCGCCGCGATGCTGTGGGCGCTGATGGACGGCAGCGCCCGGCCCGCCGGCGAACTGGCATTGATCGCCGGATTGTCCGCGTCGTCGACCAGTGGACACCTGACCCGCCTCTCCGAAGGCGGCTTGCTGGTGGTGGAAACTCGCGGGCGCAATCGCTACTATCGGCTTGCCACGCCGGAAATTGGCGTGGCTATCGAGGCGCTGGCCACCGCGTCACTGGCCAGCCAGCCGCCGCGCATGCGTGCCGTGCCTGTTTCGCGCACCACGCCGCCTGCGCTGAAGCAGGCACGAACTTGCTACGACCACCTGGCCGGGGAACTTGCTGTGGGGCTTTTCGAACGAATGTCGCAGGCGGGCTGGATCGCCGTGGACGGCACGCGGGTCGACTTGACCGGAGATGGCACGCAGGCCATGGGGCAGTTGGGCATCGACGTGGATGCGGCGCGGCGCAAGCGGCGGCAGTTCGCCTGCACATGCCCCGACTGGAGCGAGCGCAAGCCGCATCTGGGCGGGGCGCTCGGGGCCGCGCTGCTGCAGGCGATGCTGGCGCACGGCTGGATAGAACCTACAAGCACGTCGCGCGCGTTGCGCGTGACACCACGTGGGCAAAATGAAATCGGAAAGGTAGCGGCAGGAGAGAACAGATGGCGATAGAACTGGAAGACGATGCGCAGGACGCCGTAAGCCGGCTGTTCGCGCTGATCAACCTGGGTGACACGCAACAGACCACACGGCAGCTCACGCTCCTCGAGGAAGCCCTGGAAGACGCCGAGGAAGACGACGTCGACTCGGAGGCATTGCTCTCTCAGATCAAGGAGATCATCGACTGGGAATCAGGCTTCTATGTCGACTGGAAGGACGTGGAGTCCTTCATCGGCTGCCTGAACCAGTTATGCGAGCGTATCGATCTAGAGATCGATTGGGGCACCGACGATACCGAGGATGAGGATTTCCTCGAAGGCACCAGCGTGCCCGAACTCATGGAGCTGGCGGCCGATCAGCTCCGCGTGGCGGGCTACACGCTCTGGAACTGGGATACGGGCGGCGATGCCTATGCCGGCTGGATCACGCGCAGTGAGGACGACGACGAAATGCTGGAAATCGCCGACACGCTGGGCTTCGACGCCCGCAGCGGCGACCAGCCTTTCTGACGCTCAGTCGAGGGTGATGACGGTGGGCTCGCCATCGTCATCGTTCTGATCTTCCGCGCTCTCCTCAATGCGCGTTGCGGCCGTCACGCGCGCTCCGGGCCGACGCGTTTCTGGCACACCGAGCGTTTCCTCGAGCGCATCCAGAAATGCGCGCACGCTGGCCGGCATCAGCTTGCGGGCGGGCATCAGCACATAGACCTTCAGCGGGGACGATGCGTAGCCAGGCAGCACGCGCACCAGCTTGCCCTCCACAAGTGCCTCGCGTACAAATCGCGGCGACAGGCGCGTCACGCCCAGGCCATCCACCGCGGCATTGAACCGGACTTCCGCGTTATGCGTGCAGATGCGGGGTTCCACATCCATGGCGAAGGTTTCCACCCCATCGCGCAGGAATTCCCAACGCGTATCGTCAAGATTGCCGACCGTGGGCCAGCCTTGCAAATCCTGCGGCGTGCGCGGCAGTCCGCGCTCGCGAATCAGGGACGGCGCGGCATAGAACGCGCGTTCGATCAGCACCACCCGCTTGCTGGCAAACGAGCTATCGCTCAACCCCGTGTCTGTCATGACGAAGGCCAGGTCGTAGCCGTGGCGGATCAGGTCGGGCTGGTCCCAGCTCACGTCGAGTTGCACGCGCAGCGAGGGATGCAGCTTGAGCAGCCGGTTCACCGTCGGCGAAAGGTGCTGCGAACCGACTTCATAGGGTGTGGCGATGCGGATCGTGCCGCTGACTTCTTCGCTGACGGACGCCGCTTCGGCGCTGATCTCGCGCAGTTCGCCGAACAGTGGCGCCACGCGATCATACAGTTGCTGGCCGCGCTGGGTGACGCGCACCCGACGCGTGGTCCGCTCGAACAATCGCACGCCGAGTTGCCCTTCCAGCCGCGCCACCGCGGCGCTCGCCGATGACTTCGGGACTTCGGCCAGTTCGGCCCCCTGTGTGAAGCCGCCCCCTTCCACCACGCGGCAGAAGATTTCCCAGTCCTTCCAGTCGATCGATTTCATTGCGCACCTTGTTCACGCGAACACCGGGAAAACCCTTACCCGATGGGGCGCGATTGTCCCACACCGCGAACAATGATGGAGTCCATGCTATTAGTGTGGGTATTACGGGAGTATGGCAGGGTCGGTTTTCTTGGTGCGAATCGGATCCGGTGGCGTCTGAAGTGGCCTTGGCGCGCTGCGGCAGTTCCAGCACCTGCTCGCTGAACACGTCAGTCGATTCAACGATTGGCGCTCGGCCTCGACGGACATGCCGAGGCCATCATCATCGTCGCGGCCCGCGCCGGGCTCCATGCCATCAAAGAAGCAGGACAGGCCACTTCCCAGCCCGCAGCCCCGCTTCGAGGCCAGTGGTCTATGGGTTGCGTTCCGCGAGCGCTTCGAGCAGCGCTTGAGACGGCACGAAGAACAGGCTTCCGGTGACTGCCTTGCTGTAGTCGAGCAGCCTGTCGTAATTGCCCGGTGGACGCCCGACGAACATGTTCTCGAGCATCTGCTCGATCGGCGCGGGCGAGCGCGCGTAGCCGATGAAATAGGTGCCAAACTCGCCCTTGCCGGGTGAGCCGAACGGCATGTTGTCACGCAGGATCTTCACTTCCTTGCCGTCCTCTTCCAGCGTCGTCAGCGAGCTGTGCGAGCACGTCGGCTTGACCGACTCATCGAGTTCGATGTCGGACAACTTGGTCCGCCCGATGATGCGCTCCTGCGCCTCGACGGAAAGCTCGTTCCAGCCGGTCATGTCATGCAGGTACTTCTGCACGATCACGTAGCTGCCGCCTGCGAACGATAGGTCCTCGTCACCGATGATCGTGAAATCCACAGCTTCGCGATCCACCGGATTCTCAGTGCCGTCGACAAAGCCCACCATGCTGCGCATGTCGAAGTAGCGGAAGCCATGCACTTCGTCGACCACGGTCACCGCCGCGCCGAGCCGGCCGATCAACTGGGTCGCGAGTTCGAAGCACAGATCCATATGTTCCGCGCGGATATGCAGCAGCAGATCGCCCCGCGTGGCCACGGCGCGTCGATCGCCGGCGCCGAACTCGCGGAATGCATGTAGCGATGCGGGACGCGGGCCCCCGAACAGCGTATCCCAGGCGTCGGTGCCAAAGCCGCAGACACATGACAGATTGCCGCCCGGCACACGTTTGCCGACGGACCGCACGAGCGCTGCGACATCCGCGCACCAGGCACGCACGGTCGCGGCGTGCTCGGCACCGGGCGTCAGCGTCGCGACGATGAAGATCGCGCTGCGGGTAATGGGTTGATAGACGGCCTGGGGTTCGATCGGGTCGTTTGGCATGGGGGAGTGAGTATGGTTATAGCTTCAGACGCTGACTGCGCGAGACAGTCTTCAAGACTAGAACACGTGCCCTAGTTGTGAAAGCCACACCTTGGCATGGGTTTCCGGGACCACGACCATGTTCCGAGCCCCATCGTATACGGCACTCAAGCCTTGGCGCAACGCGAAGTCACAACGCAAAGTCACAAGGTCGTTCCCTCGAGGCTCCCTCTATGTCGCAACGCCCACGAACTCGCCCGCTGCTTCCAGCAACCATTCGCGCAGGTGCCCCATCGCATCGCTCATTGGCTGCGTGTCGGGCACCACGAGGTAGTACGCACTCGTCGCGCGCAGTGATCGCGCCACGGGTGTCACCAGCAGCCCGCGCGTCAGGTACTCATCCACCAGGAAACGCGGCACCAACCCGACGCCAAGCCCCGCGCGGGCCGCGCTGATGACCATGCTGTGGTGGTCATAGCGCGCGCCGCGCAGCGCATTGACATCGTCAATGCCGGCGGCCTCCATCCATTGCTTCCAGCCGAAGCTGCGCGTGACCAGGTGCAGTAGCGGCGATCGCGCGATGTCGTTGACGCTGACCCGCTTCTTGCCGCCGAAAAAGTCCGGATGGCAGACGGCGACCGACTCCTCGCCGAACATCCGGTCCACCCGCGCGCCCGGATAGACCGCCTCGCCGAAGTGGATCGCCGCGTCGTACGGCGTGCCCTCAAACAGGAACACATCCGACTGCGCGCGGATGTTGACGATGACCTGCGGGTGGCGGGCATAGAAACCCGGCAGCCGTGGAATCAGCCACTCGACGGCCAGTGTTGGCACGCACGCCAGTTCCACCGTGCCACCCACACCTTCGTGCGCCATGATGTCCAGCGTGTCGCGCTGCAGCTTGCGCAGCATCTCGCGCACCTGGCGGCTGTAGAGCACCCCCGCCGCCGTCAGCGTGATGCGCTGGTTGGCCCGGTGAAAAAGCTGCACGCCAAGCAGGCTTTCCAGCGAGGCGATCTGGCGCGATACCGCGCTCTCCGTGATGTACAGATCCGCCGCCGCGCGCCGCAGATTCAGATGCAGCGCCGCCGCGTCGAAGGCACGCAGGTTGGACAGGCTCGGAAGACGTTGGCGCATGGGGTGGGGGAGGGACTTGTTGACTAAAAGTCATCATCCTATACCGAAATTTCGCTTGAAACCGTCAGCTTGATGAGGAACGATTCGAACTCGCACCGCCGCGCCCCCTCTTAACGCGGCACCCCAGAACGAACAAAGACAAGCAGGACAGGGAGACAACATGAAGCGTTTGATCAGCGCCCTCGCAGCTGCCGGCCTCGCATTCGGCGCGGCCGTTCCCGGCATCGCCGCCGCCCAGGAATTCCCGGCCAAACCCGTACGCATCATCGTGCCGTATCCACCGGGCGGCACCACCGACATGGTGGCGCGCCTGATCGGCGACCAGCTCGCGATCCAGTGGAAGCAAACCGTCCTCGTCGACAACCGCCCCGGCGCAGGCGGCATCGTCGGCACCGGCACGGCGGCCAAGTCCCCGGCCGACGGCTACACGCTGCTGATGGGCTCGGTGGGCGAGTTCGGCATCAATCCGACGCTGTACAAGAAGCTGCCCTACGACGCCGCCGCCGACTTCGTGCCGGTGACGATGGTCGCCAAGGTGCCGAACGTGGTCGTGGTGTCGCCGGCCTTCGCCGAGCGTGCCCATGTGCAGACGCTGGGCGAACTGATCGCCTATCTGAAGGCGCATCCCAAGCACGTGAACATGGCATCGGCCGGCAATGGCACCTCCACGCACCTCGCGGGCGAACTGTTCCAGCGCATGACTGGCACGGAGATGAGCCACGTCGCCTACAAGGGCAGCAGCCCGGCTATCGCCGACCTGATGGGCGGCAGCGTCGATGTGATGTTCGACAACCTGCCGGCATCGCTGCCGTTCATCCGTTCCGGCAAGCTCAAGGCACTGGCAGTGACCACGCCGGCACGCTCGTCTGCGCTGCCCAACGTGCCGACCGTCGCCGCCGCCGGTCCGGTGCCAGGCTTCGACGCCAGCCCGTGGTTCGGCCTGCTCGCGCCGCGTGGTACCCCTGCAGCCGTTGCGCAGAAGATTAGCCAGGACCTGACACGCGTGCTCGGCGAGCCCGCCGTGCAAGCCAAGATGCGCGAACTCGGCGCCGAACCGGCACCGAGCACGCCCGACGCCTTCGCCGAGGTTCTAAAGAAGGATCGCCAGAAATGGGGCGACATCGTCCGACTGTCCGGCGCCTCGGTGGACTGAAAACCACCCACATTATTCCAACTGCTTCTCCGCGCGTCCCCCGCGCGGCACCTCATCATGATTTCCAACGTCACCTCGCTCGTTTCCCTTAGCCTTGGCACCGAAGCCGCCGCGCGGCTCTCGCAACTGGTGGCCATGCCCACGCTGCCGGCCGGCAAGCTGGGTCACCCCACGCGCGCCGAAATCGCTCATGCGCTGAACCTGGTGCTGTTCGCCGGCATCCTGGATCGCGTGCCCACTGGCAAGGCCTACACGGAGGATGTAGCGGCCACGGGCGGCAAGGTGCACTTCGATCACGGCGCGCTGCGCACCGTCCGCTGGCAAGAGAACGGCGCCTTGCCCGCAGGCGAGGCAGCCTTCACGCGTATCCTGCGCCCGCTTGGCTACCGCCTCAATGGCACGTATCCGCTCGACCGCATCGGCATGACGGGCCGCTCGTATGCCCACGCCGACGCGCCGGAGGAAATCGCGCAGTTCTTCCTCAGCGAATTCCATCCCGAGCGCTACAGCGAGGACTTCCAGCAAGCCGTGAGCCGCGTCGTCGGCAACTCCGCCGATCCGCTCACGCCGCGCGCGCAGTCGCTACTGTGGGAACTGGAACGTGACGGCGCGCTGCCGCTGGCCGATGCCGGGGAACTGATCGACCTGCTGGCCCGCTGCTTCGAGCGTCAGCACGCCACGCCGCACCTGAACGACTACGAACGCCTGCTGGCCGAGTCGTCGGAGATGGCATGGATCGCCACCGAAGGAAATGCGTTCAACCATGCCACCGACCGCGTGGAGGATGTCTTCGCGGTATCGGACGAACAGAAGCGTGTGGGCCGCCCCATGAAGGAAAAGGTCGAGGTGTCGCAAAGCGGCCGCGTGAAGCAGACCGCGTTCCGCGCCGATCCGGTGCGCCGCGCGTTCGTTGGCGCCAGCGGTGACGAGGTGGTGCGCGAGGTACCAGGTTCGTTCTACGAATTCATCACGCGTGATCGCTACGTGGACGAGGCACAGGCCATCACGCGCACGGACCTGGGCTTCGACGCCGGCAATGCGCAGGGCATCTTCAAGATGACCGCGGCGGCCTGCTGAAGCACGACGTCCGCAACCACGAGCACGCCATGACCGCCTACCCCTTCGTTCCCGCGCTACGCGAGCCGCAAGGCTCGCCGATCCGCGAGCTGTTCAAGTATCTCTCCGACCCGGAGATGATCTCGTTCGCCGGCGGCTATCCGTCCGCCGCGCTGTTCGACGTGGAAGGCATCGGCGCGGCATCCGCGCAGGCATTGCGTGAACGTCCTGCCGAGTGCCTGCAGTACGGTGCCACGGAGGGCACGCCTGCGCTGCGCAAGGCGCTGGCGGCCCTGATGGCGGAGCGTGGCGCGGCCGTCGCCATGGACGAACTGCTGATCACCAGCGGCTCGCAACAGGGCTTCGATTTTCTCGTGCGCGCGCTGGTGGAGCCGGGCAGCCTTGTGCTGGTGGAGGAACCCACCTACTCGGCGACGCTGCAGGCACTGCGGCTGGCCGGCGCTGACGTGCGTGGCGTGCCGTCCGACCATGACGGCATGAACGTCGACGCACTGGAGGCGATGCTCGCAGACGCGCCGGCACGTCCGCGCATGATCTACACGGTGCCGACCTTCGCCAATCCAACCGGCGCCACGCTCTCACCCGCGCGCCGGCTTCAATTGCTGGAACTGGTGGCACGGCACGAGATCGTGCTGGTCGAGGACGATCCTTACGGCGCGCTAAGCTTCGACGGTCCGCCGCCGCCATCGCTGCTCGCGCTGTGCGATCAGGTGTCCGGCGCGCGCCCGTGGCTCGTGCATCTCGCAAGCCTGTCGAAGACGCTGGCACCAGGACTGCGGCTGGGCTGGATGGTGGCCGCGCCGGAGATCGTGCGTCGCGCGGTGATCGCCAAGCAGGTGTCGGACCTGTGCACGCCGCCATGGCTGCAACTGACCGCCGCGCATTACCTTCAGGCCGGAAACCTGCCCGGGCAGATCGCGCGGGAAGTGGCGGTCTATCGCGACAAACGCGATCGGCTGACGACGGCGTTGCACCAGGCGTTCGGCACGCGCATCCGGTTTGCGGATCCCGCCGGGGGCATGTTCCTGTGGGTATCCGTGGACGGCATCGACGATGCGGCTGCGCTGCTGCCCCATGCCATCGCAGAGAAAGTGCTGTTCGTGCCGGGCACAGGCTTCTACGCCGAGCGTCGCGCGCGCCCCGCGTTCCGGCTGTCGTTCGTGGGCGCCGACCCGGCGCAGATCGAAGAAGGCGTGGCGCGGCTTGCCCGGGCCGCAGCGCGTGCCGGGGTATCCGTCGTCAATCCGGACTGAGCCAGGCGCTCAGACATCCAGCGTACCGACGAAGCCGAACTCGACCGGCGTCTTCGCATAGAAGAGGCGGATGTCTTCGTGACGCAAGCGCTCCAGCAGCGCCTCCACCTCTTCGACGGTGGCGACCACAGTCACCTCTTCCGGCCGATCGGCTAATTCGATGAAGTGCCAGGAATGAAAGCGATGGTCGTGCCCGATTCCCTCCGCCGCCACCGTGTGTGTGGCACCGCGAATCTGCATCTCCCGCATCACCTGCATCAACCAGTGCGATAGCTGCTTGCCGTGATGGCGCCGACCTTCCTGTGTGTAGAAGGTGAGTTGATAGCCCTGCATGACATCTCCCTGCGGGTCCGGATTGGCCAGAAGCTGGAGCCCCCCCACGTGGCCATTTCATCGTATGCCAGGGGGCAGCAATGGTCCAAGACCAGCTGCCGGGCCGAGAGCGCCCGGCACCCCCTGGGAAACCCGGTGTTGAGAATAGCTCTCATTCTGAGTTAGGATGCCGCCATCGCCCCTTGCGGGGCTTATTGCCGGAGAAGTTCATGCAGAAGATTGCCGCTTTCCTCGTTGCCGGAGTGTTCTCGACCGCCGCTTTCGCCGGCGCCAACTGCGCCAAGCACCCGAAATCCGAATGGATGCCGGAAGCCGATGCCAAGGCCAAGATCCAGGAACAGGGCTACAACATCAAGAAGTTCAAGGTGGACGGCAATTGCTACGAGATCTACGGTACGACCAAGGATGGCAAGAAGGCCGAAATCTACTTCGACACCAAGACGCTTGAAATCGTCAAATCGGAAATCGGCAGCTAAGCATGTCGGCGCCCGCGGACCGGACGAACGCCCCCGACACGATTCGCGTCTGGGACGTGGTCGTGCGTTTCACGCACTGGAGCGTAGCGGCCATCGTCTGCTTTGACCTCGTCCAGGACTCCGGAGACAAGGTGCACCGAACCCTCGGCTACATCGCCGCGGGGCTGGTGCTGTTCCGGGTCTTGTGGGGCTTCATCGGCAGCCAGCCTGCGCGTTTCCGCACGTGGCTGCCACGTCCGTCCGCCGTGCTGGCCTATGGCAAGGCACTGATCGCCGGCCGCGCGCCGCGCCATGTCAGCCATACGCCGCTGGGCGCCGTCGCCATGCTGGCCATGTGGACGCTGATCCTGGCGCTGGCCGTCACCGGCTGGATCTCGCGTCTCGATGCGTTCTGGGGCGAGGATTTGCCAGTCGACATCCACCGCTGGCTGGCGAACGCGCTGCTGGCGCTGGTGATCCTTCATGTGGCCGCAGCCATCGTCATGAGCATCAAGGGCCGCGAGAACCTCGTCGCTGCCATGATCACGGGCCGCAAGCCACGTGATCCGCGCCGCTAGCGGATTTCTATGGCATAGTTGCCATCGTTTTACCCCGCGTGTATCGGGAGAGTCTGTGCCAGCCGCCCGGCCGACACGGCGCCGAAGGAGCAACCGCCCCGGAAACTCTCAGGCAAAAGGACCGGTACCCGCCATTGAACTCTGAAGAACCCCGGCTTGCACGTCAGCCGGCGGTACCGAAGGAGCAAGCGGCACGCGTATTGTTCGTGTGCCGCGAATCTCTCAGGTCAAGGACAGAGGGGGCGTCCGCAACCGCGCATGGTGCGCGGCGGACTGCCATCCCACGACGTCATGAAAGACCTTCGACATGAAATCCATCGCAGTGATCGGCGGCGGCATCACCGGCGCCACGACGGCTTACGCCCTGGCCAAACGCGGGTTCTCCGTCACCCTGTTCGAACGGCACCGCTATGCGGCCATGGAAACCTCGTTCGCCAACGGCGGACAGCTCTCCGCCTCCAACGCGGAAGTCTGGACGCACTGGTCCACGCTGGCCAAGGGCCTGAAGTGGATGCTGCGCAACGACGCGCCGCTGCTCGTCAACCCGCGCCCGACCTGGCACAAGCTGAGCTGGTTCGCCGAGTTCATCGCATCGATCCCGCATTACCGCCGCAACACGGTGGAGACCACGCGGCTTGCCATTGCCGCGCGCCAGCACCTGTTTGCGTGGGCGGAGGCGGAGGGCATCGACTTCGACCTCAAGCGGCGCGGCATCCTGCATATCTATCGGGACAAGGCGGGCTTCGATCACGCAGGGCAAGTCTCGAAGCTCCTGGCCGAAGGCGGACTCGAACGGCGCGCGGTGACCCCGGACGAGATGCGAAGCATCGAGCCGACGCTGGCAGGTCAGTACTACGGCGGCTACTACACCGAAAGCGACTCTACCGGCGACATCCACAAGTTCACCACCGGTATCGCTGCGGCGGCGCGCAGACTGGGCGTCCAGATGCTGTACAACCAGGACGTGAGCACCGTGTCGACCAGCGGCCGGCGAGTGACGATCGTCTCTGCTGACGATGGCCAGACGACATCGCGCGAATTCGACGCAGTGGTCGTCTGCGCCGGCGTTGCCAGCCGCGATTTCGCGCGGCAGCTCGGAGATCGCGTGAATATCTATCCGGTCAAGGGCTATTCGATCACGGTCAACCTCAACGACGCCGAAAGCCAGGCCTCTGCGCCCACGGTCAGCCTGCTCGACGACGAAACCAAGCTTGTCACCAGCCGTCTGGGCGTGGACCGATTCCGCATAGCCGGCACCGCCGAGTTCAACGGCGTCGACCGCGACATCCGCGCCGATCGCATCCGTCCGCTGATCGACTGGGTCCATGCTTGCTTCCCCGGCGTCAGCACCCGTAGCGTGGTGCCCTGGGCGGGGTTGCGGCCGATGATGCCGAACATGATGCCGCGCGTTGGCAGGGGCCATGCCGCTAACGTGTTCTACAACACAGGGCATGGGCATCTCGGCTGGACGCTGTCCGCCGTGACGGCCGAGATGGTGGGGGATGTCTTGCGCCACGCCGCCACGGCGCAGCAAGGGCGCGTGGGCGTTGGCGGATTGGTGGTGGGCAACGGCTGAGGGAAGCCCTTCTTTCCGGGCCAAAAACGAAAAAAGCCCCGCTTGCGCGGGGCTTTTCGAATCTGGTGCCCAGAAGAGGACTCGAACCTCCACAGTGTTGCCACCGCTAGGACCTGAACCTAGTGCGTCTACCAATTCCGCCATCTGGGCGATGCGAGCCGCGAATTCTACAGAAGCCTGAGGAATTTGCAAGCCCCCGTGTGAATTCTCTCGCATTCCTCCCAGGTCAGTTGCCGCGCAGCTCCAGATAGAGCCCGCCATCGACCACGTAGCGGTTCCGGCCCGCCCGCTTGGCGCGGTACATGGCGCTGTCGGCGCGATGCAGCAGTGGCTCGAGGCGCGGCGCGTCGGGCACGGCGCAGACCGCGCCGACGCTGATCGTCACGAACGGCTGCACCGGCGTGCCATGGTGGGGAATGCCAAGCTCGCGTACCACTGCCACCATCCGACGTGCGATGGTTCGCGTCTCCTCGGACGTGGAATCCGGCAGCACCACGGCAAACTCCTCGCCACCCAGGCGGGCGCAAAACTGCGTGCCATCGAGCACGCAGGTCAAGGCCGTCGCGACCTGCCGCAGGCACTCGTCGCCGCGCGGATGGCCATAGAGATCGTTGAACTGCTTGAACAGGTCGACATCCAGAATCAGCAGGCCGATTTCCGTGCCGCGTTCGTAGGCGCGTGTCACCGCGGCATGCGACTCGCGCTGGAAGTAGCGACGATTCGGAATGCCGGTCAGGGCATCGACGTCGAGGTCCGCCTGGGCGCGCGACAGCTCCTGCGCGGTCTGCCCAAGCTGCATGGCCAGCGCCTGCTCGCGCGACTGATAGCGGCTGATATCGCGCATGAACACGAGCTTGCCGATTGGCTTGCCATCCATCCGGCAGACGGGCTCCACCATCAGTTCGTACTGCGCGCCCTGGGGAATCCCGGGATTCGTGCCGACGTCTTCGGCAGTGGCCGGCGAAGACAGCAAGTCCTGCCACGTGGCAGGCGCCACCTCGCCTTGCGCCAGTTCCGGCAACATGCGCGCCGCTGCGGGGTTGAACTCGACGATGGTGCCGTCCAGGCCGAGGATCACGCAGCCTTCGCGGATGGTGTCGAAAACACGCAGCCGCGCGTAGTGCCCGACATCGTCCAGATGCGATCGCAGCGCACAGAACCAGACCAGCACCGTCATGACCGAGAACGTGGCCGGTGTAAGATCACCGCCGAGCGGGCCAGTCAGGCGCTCCAGATAGGCGAGATGAAAAACAAGCGGCAGCGCCAGGCCGCACGCCAGGATATTCCGCCCGCGCACCGACAACGCCGCGTTCGGCACCTTGGCCGTGATGAGGAAGTACAGGCTCAGTCCGAGCAGCGCATAGGTCCACGCCGCCATGATCGTGTAGCCGATACCGTGGTGGAATACGGCACCGGGTGATACACCGGGGGGCATCAGTTCGATCGAGGTCCAGACCAGATGGTGACGCTCATTGGTGAACACGAGCACGACCGACAGGACCGCCGCCATCACGGGCACCCATAGCTTCGACCAGGGCACCACGAAATGCGGCCGGCTGACATGGATCATCGCCACGAGCCAGCCAATTGGCACGGCCACGATGCCGAGGTACTGGAGCTTCGCCCAGAAGATGCGCCCGGCCATGTCCGATTCGCTGATCTCGAGCAACCGTCCGCCGCTCCAGACCACCACGCCCCCGGCCAGCAGCAGGAACGCCCTGACCGTAGGGTCGTCACGGCGCGGCCAGGCGGCAATGGCCATGCCCACGCTGCACACCACGGCGATGGTCAGACAAAGGACGAGAGGATACGATGGCATGGAAGGTCGGCCGAACCAGATCGGGGCCCCGACTGGCTGTGCGGGGCGAACCATTATAGGCTTGCGCAGTCCGACACTGGCGCGGCGCCCGGTGGCGCCGCCAATGCACAACACATCCGGAAAACCGAACGTGCCAATCATTCTCCTGGGGCTGGCGTTACTGGCTGCCTTTGTCTACGGCGTCGTGCAGCTCTACCTGAAGGTAGCCGCCGCTTACGGCGCGATCGCCGGCACCGCCGCAGTGGTTGCGCTGCTTGCCGCCCTGACCGCGCTGGCCGTGCGCTGGCTGCAACGCTATCGGGCCATCCACGGCAAGCGTGTCAACGGCGAGCGAGTGCTCGCGCTGACCGGAGACTGGGGTAGCCTGAGGCTCGACGCCGAGCGCAAGAACGGTGTCCTGGAGATGAATGGCCGGCGTGTCGTGCTGATCTTCGCCGATATCGGCGAGGCCCGCGCCGTTGCCGCCGATGGCAAGTGGCACATTGCGCTGACGCTGCACCACCACACGCCCGCAGACTGGAAGATCCCCGTCGCGGACGGCAGCACCGCCAACCGCTGGAGCAAGATCTTCACGCTGGCGGCAGCGCAGAAACTCTAGAAATCGCTGTTATCTTCACAAGGAGCCTCCGCATGACTCGATCGAACCGCCAATTGAAGCGACTGACCACCGCCAGTGCTGTCGCGCTCGTCGCCATGGTGGCCGGTTGCGCGTCGCAACCGCCGGCAGAACCGATTCCGAACCCGGGCCCCCAGGGTGGCCGTGGCACGCCGGAAGGTTGCCAGGCCGACAAGCTGGGCGACGAGGCGCTGATCGGCAAGACCGAAGCCGAGGCCGCCGCCCTGCTCAAGGGATGTGCCTGGCGCTTTGGCAGCCGCGATGGCCAGAGCCTGCCGGCCACGATGGACTACAACCCGCAGCGCCGGTCCATCGACGTGGTGGGCGGCAAGGTCACCGCCGTTCGTCGGGGCTAGCTTCGCGGATGCCTTGGCGGCTAACCTCGCCGCCAGGGCAGTACCGCATCGGGTACCGCGGCCGCTACTTCGAACGGCTGCGGTCCGCGCCGTACGTATCCATGATGATCATCGTGCGGTCCAGCACCCCGTTGTCGTCGAAGTAGGCGCTGAAATGCGCAGGCACGTAGCCGGGCAGGTACATGCGGTACGACCACGCCTCGCGCTTCATCAACGGGTAGTACTGAATTGGCTCGCGCGGCATGCCCCAACGCTCCATAACGTCCCGCTTGGTCCAGGTATTGGGCTGTGCCTTGTAGATTTCGGCCTCGGTCAGCATCTGCCGGAACGCGATCAGCTTGCCCGACCCATCGAAATCGGCCGCGTAGACGTCATACCCATAGGGCTGTTTCGAGTAGATCCAGCGCAGCGTGCCGTCGGCAAGCTGATGCGTCTCGGTGGGCTTGCCAAATGTATCGCTCACGGCCGACTGCGGACTCCCGATCATCTTCTGCCCGGTCTCCACGGGTTGCAGCGACGCACATGCGCTCAAGACCAGGGCGGCGATCCCCATCCAGACGGGTAAACGAAGTTGCATGGTTGGCTCCGGTATCGGTGAGACTCTCGTGCCCAGCATACTCCACTTGGACTGCTTGAGCGCGTATCTCGCCTGCTACGTAAACACCGAAGCACCAGGGTTTATTCCGCAAGAGCATAGCCCGTATTGCCCGTCATGCCCGTGCCGGGCGCATCGGCACGCGCGCGATCGTCCGATCGTCAATCGGCCAGTGCAGCGCGGCGGCGATCACGCCCAGTGCCATCGCCCCCATCCAGACCAGGTCATAGGACCGCGTCAGCTCGAACACCACCCCACCCAGCCACACGCCCAGAAACGAGCCAAGCTGGTGGCCGAAGAAGACGAAGCCGAACAGCGTGGTGATGTAGCGCACGCCGAACACCTGGGAGACGATGCCGCTGGTCAGCGGCACCGTACCGAGCCACAGGAAGCCCATCACCGCTGCGAACGCATACAGGCTCATCGAGCTCAGGGGCAGCAGCACGAACAGGGCCATTGCCGACGTACGCGCCAGATAGATGCCGGCCAGCAGGTACTTCCGCGTATGTCGCCCGCCCAGCCAGCCGAACACATAGGTGCCGAAGATATTGGCCAGCGCGATGATGGCCAGCGCGGCCATGCCGTCAGCGGGCTGCATCCCCTTGTCACGCAGGTAGGCGGGCAGATGGTTGGCGATAAAGGCCAATTGGAAGCCACATGCCAGGAAGCCGAGGTTGAGCAGCCAGAAGCCCGAGTGGCTGAAAGCCTCGCGGATGGCGGCCAGCATCGGCATCGGTGGCTGGCCGCCGGTAGCAGCATCGGATGCCGGCGCGCGATCGCGGAACGGCAACGCGAACGGGATCAACACCGCCGCGCATACCGCCAGCACCATCAGCGCGTTCGTCCAGCCGGTGAACGACAACAGCGCCTGCGCGGACGGCACCATCAGGAACTGGCCGATGCCACCGATCGCCCCGGCGATGCCCAGCGTGCGGCTGCGGTCCTCTGGCGGCACCATGCGGCTCAGCGCGCCATAGACCACGCCGAACGTCGTCCCAGACTGCGCCACGCCGATGCAAACCCCGGCGACCAGCATGAATGCCGGCGCGCTCGTGATCACCGCCATCCCGTAGAGGCCCAGCGCGTACAGCACCAGACCGGCCAGCATCACCTTCCAGGAGCCGAACCGGTCGGCCACCATGCCAGTGAATGGTTGCGCGATGCCCCAGGTCAGGTTTTGCACGGCCATGGCCAAGCCAATCGACTCACGCGTCCAGCCTCGGTCGCCGATGATCGGCAGCAGGAACAGCCCTTGCACGTGCCGCGCGCCCAGCGCCAGCCCCATGACCAGCCCGCCGGCCAGCAACAGGAAGACGGTATCGCGCCACCATGGCGCCGGGGCCGCGGGCTGCGATGCGGCACGAGTATGGGAGCGGGGAGCGTCGGTCATGCTGTCGGTCGGATGAAGGCGTTGAATGTCCTCCATTTCATGCGCACCGGTGCGGCGGTTCAACCGACATTTCGGGCGTTTTGTCATGCGCTGAACGCATGGCAAGAGACGGCGAGCCATGCTGTAATGGTGCCATTCGCCCCTGCCACAGCCATACGCCCCCGTCATGTCAGAACCGCTCGCCCGGTTGTTCTCCCTCGACCTGCTCAAGGGCTTCGTCGCCGTGGGCCGGCGCATGAGCATCACGCAAGCCGCCGAGGACCTCTGCCTGACCCAGTCAGCCGTCAGCCGCCAGGTCCGGGCGCTCGAAGAGCAGCTTCAAGTCCGGCTGTTTATCCGGCGGCACCGGGGAGTCGCGTTCACGCCAGAGGGCGAGCGGCTGTTCCGCAGCGCCGACGGCGCCTTGCTGCAACTGCAAAACGTGGCGGCGGAGCTTCGCAAGCGCGATGGCCGACAACCCGTGACGGTAACGGCCAGCATTGGCGTGGCGGGCCTCTGGCTGTTGCCGCGACTGGGCTCGCTGCAGCGCCAGTACCCGGGCCTGGACGTGCGCCTGTCCGCCAACAACCAGATCAGCGATCTGCGTGCCGATGGCATCGATCTGGCGATCCGCTATTGCCCGGCATCGGCGGCGCCGCCCCTTGCCGTCCATCTGTTCGACGAGACCATCGCCCCGGTGGCGAACCCCTCGGTGGGCGCACACCGCGTAGCGACGCCCGAGGCGCTGGCGGAACTGCCGTTGATCGAATTCGACGATCCACGCCCATGGCTGCACTGGCGTAACTGGCTCGGCGCGCAAGGCTACCGCCAGGCCAGCCGCCGCGGCATCCTGCGCTTCAACCAGTACGACCAGGTGATCCATGCAGCGCTGGCCGGGCAAGGCGTGGCGCTTGGCCGCCTCGAACTGATCCAGTCGTGGATCGACGGCGGCCAGCTTGTGGTTGCCGCGACTGGTGGTGCGGCCATGCCCAGCCCCAACGCCTTCTGGCTGATTCACGCCAGGGAGCAACCACGCGAGGACGTCCGGCGCGTGGCGGAATGGATCCGGAGTAAAGCCGCCGGCATAGCCGCAACCGGTGGCGCCAGCCACTCACCCCCTGCGCGCCCGACCCCTACTTTGGTGGGGCAAGCAAACCCGCCATCAAGAAACGGGCGTCTGATCCGATAAGATGGTCGTCGGTCGCCGGATGGCGTCCAGCGTGTAGATGTGGAGCCACCATGGACCCCCTTTCGTTCGAGTTCGTGACTGTCGAGGAAGCCAAGAAGGTACTCGACGGGAATATGCCGCCTGCCGCGCGGACCGACTGGACCGAGATGCGCCAGCCCTCGGATGCCATGGAACAGACGCTGACACCCGAAGCACTCAGATGGCTCGCCCAGTTGCCGCGTGAAATCCGGCCGCTCGAACTGTTCCACACCTATCCGCGCATCGCCAATCAGTTGGCCAGGCTGGCCGCCCCGGCCGCCGTATCGGCATTCCTCGCCGACCTGCTGATCGACAAGCGTGGCGACCGGCAGGGCTTTCCGGGCGGTATCGCGCCGGAGCTTTCGAAGCTTCAGGAGCATCTGCTGCAATTGCTCCAGCCCCCCGACGCCACCGCCTGACACACCACGGATCCCCTCGGCTACAGCTCATCCTCCAGCGGCAGGAGTCCCAGAAAGTCGATGCCGATGTGCTGCCACACGCTCATGCCGGGCTCCTTGTCGGTGGTGACTTCCTTGCCCTGCTCCATCGTTGTCCACGTCAGGCCTTCCTGACCCGCTGCATCGGTACGCACCCCAATGCGCCACGCGATCTCGGGCAGCCGCTTGTCCACGTCGGACACGAACCAGGCAGCCAGCGTGGGGCTGTCGAGCACGACCCCCATCTCGGTATTGAGCCGGCTCGATCGCGGGTCCAGGTTCGGGGAGCCCACGAACAGGAACCGCCGGTCGACGACATAGGCCTTGGCATGGAGGGTTGCGCGGCTCGATGCGAAGGTGCGAGCGTGTCTGCCACGATCTTGCGTCAATCCGGTACTGGCGGTGGGCTTGAGTTCGTACAGTTCGATTCCGGCGTGGAGCAGCGCCAGACGGCGTGGCGCGTAGCCGGCATGGACCGCGGAAACATCCGTGGCCGCAAACGAGTTGGTCAGCACCCGCACCTTGACGCCACGTTTGGCGATGGCGGCCAACCATTTCTCGGTGTCATCGTCTGGCACAAAGTACGGCGAGATCAGCACCAGTTCGGTCTGCGCCGCCTCCATCAGCGCCCGCAGGCGGGGAATTGCGTGTGTCGACGCATCGTCGGGATCGTTCTCGATCTTGTCAGGCGAGTCGGCAATCACGCGCGCGCTGCCGACGTGACCCGGCAGATGACCCACTTCGATGCCGCGCGCCAGCCCCGAGTCCAGCAGTTCCTGCACGAAGGGACTGGCACGAGCCACGTCCCCCTTTGCCTCGACTTCCTTGCGAAAGCGTCGCAGTTCCTCAGGTGCCTCCTTGCCCTCGGGCACCAGCGCGGCCACCGGATACGCGCTCTCGCTGTTCCAGTACTGGTCGAACACCTTGCTGGCGGCCTGCACGACGGGCCCGGCGACCATCACATCCAGGTCGCTGAAATCGACGTCGGGTCGGGCCGAGAAATACGCGTCTCCGATATTGCGGCCACCGACCACGCCCACGAGGTTGTCCGCCACCATCAGCTTGTTGTGCATGCGCCGGTCCAGGCGGCCGAAATCGACCATCATCTCGGCCCAGCGCGCGGAGCGGTTGGCAAACGGGTTGAACAACCGGGTCTCGATGTTCGGATGGGCGTCGAGCGCCGCCCAGAGCTTGTCCTGATTGGTGGAATGCAGGTCGTCGATCAGCAGACGCACCCGCACGCCACGGTCGGCGGCATCGATCAACTCGCCAAGCAGGGCGCTGCCCGTGGTATCTGCATCAAATAAGTAGTACTGGAGATCGAGCGTCTTGCGCGCCGCGCGCGCCAACGCCATGCGGACCGCCAGCGCATCGGGCCCAGAACCCAGCGGATAGAAGATCGATTGACCCGGATTCCGCGCCAGCCGTGGTGCCAGGGAACTGGCCAGCAACGTATCGCTGGTATCGGTCGACGCGTAGCTCGGCGTGCGGTCAGGATGCGCTGGCAAACTGGCGCACCCTGCCAGTACCAGGATGCAGGCCGACAGACAGGCCAGCAGAAATCGGGGGCCAACGCTCGCACTCCGTTGTTGCAACGCCTGCGCCATGGCGGCCCCCAGGTGGTTGGTTCACTGCTGCGCTACGTTCTTCCGCACCGGCTCGCGATAGTAGCCACGCACGATCTGCTGCGCTACCGGCAGTCTGGCGCTGACCGGGGCCGGAAACCGCACGATCGCGTCGAAGCGGTCCACGTCCACCGGCTCGAACAGCACGCGCGGCTCGAACTGCGACAGGTCGACGAACCGCATGTCGCCATAGCGCCGCAGCGTCCGGCCAGCTTCTTCCATGAAGTCCTCGCAAGCCTGCCGCGCCACCTTGATCAGGCGCGCCTCGACATCCTCGGGGTCCACACCCACCTCCAGCGGAATGCGCACGGTATCGAGCGTGTAGGCACCGGCCTGGGAATGGTTGCGCACCGCCGTGGTCAGCAACATGCTGTTGGGCACCTGCACGGTGAAGCCTGTGTAATGACGCGCCGGGGCTACCTCCACCAACGTGGTCGACATCACATCCATATCGATGACCTCGCCGCCGAACGGCCCGATTTCCACCAGATCGCCCAATTGGAACGGTCGCGTGACCATGCGCATAAACGCACCCAGGAAGCACATCACCAGTTCCTTGCCGACCAACAGCAGCGCCGCGGCAAACGCGGCCAGTGAGATCGCCACGCTTTTCAGTTCAGATACCCAGATGCCAAGCAGTAGCAGGAAGGTCACCGCCGCGACGAAGTTGCGCGATGCCACGGTCCAGGCGCGATAGCTGCCGCGATTGTCGGCCTGCAGGCGGGCCGAGAAAAAGCGGTTGATCAGCTTGACCACCATCGTGCCCACGAGGACCACGAACAGGCTGGTGACCACGTTGATCACGATGCTGTCGTTGGCGTTGAAATGCATGGTCATTCGTCCCGGGTTCGCGCCGCCCCAAGTCGCCTGTCACGCACAAAGCGGTGGCAGGGCGCGCCTGTCCTGGGGAATTTTAGTCACACGGCACCGCCCTGCACCAGCGTATTCCATCCGGTTTTGTGTGCCGGGCCCGTCCCGCTGCCCCGAGGCGCGATGCAGAACATCAAAACTGAATCGTCGAACGGGGGCAGAATCGCCCGCGCCTGCCGCCGCTGCGCGGTGCCATTCACAAGGATCGAGATGATGTTGAAGCCTACCCGTCGCTGGTAAACGCGCCGCAGTAAGCGCGCCGGGTCAGGAGGCTGGCGCCGCGGAAGATTGCCAGCCGAGGCCCAGCGACTTCTGCAGCGAGACGAAATCCTTGAGCAGATCCGCATCGCCCGAGATGCGGCTCTGTTGGGCCACCACTCGCGTGCGTTCGACATCGAGCCATTCGAGCATGCTTGCCGTGCCGGCGCGGTAGCGCTGCTGCTGCAGCGTCGAGGCGCGTTCCGCGGATGCTTCCACGCGACGCAGCACAACCACGTGCTCGCGCTGATGGCCGTAGCGCGACAATGCGACATCGGCATCGCGCAGTGCCTTCAGCACCACGCTCTCGTAGCTGGCCTCCGCTTCGTCGCGCCCGCCCTCGGCGCCCTCGACTCCTGCGGCCACACGGCCGAAATCGAGGATATTCCATTGCAGGCGCGGCAGCGTCATCCACGTGCCATTTTCCTTGCGCGCGAGGTGACTGGGGTCCGTCGCCGCGAAGCCCAGCGAGCCGAGCAGCGACAGCTTCGGAAACCAGTCCGCCTTGCGCACGCCGATCTGCGCCGTGCTCGATGCCAGACGCCGTTCGGCGGCACGGATATCGGGACGTGATTTCAGCAGCGCGCCCGGATCGCCAACGGCGACGGTTTCCGGCACGCCGGGCAACGGCTTCGGCGCCGATAGCTCCGCGTCGAGCGTCCCCGGCGAGCGGCCAGTCAGCATCGCAAGCTGGTCCAGCGATTCGGCGATGCTGGCTTGCACCGGCGACATCTGCGCGCGCGTGTTGTCGAGTTGCGTCATCAGCCGCTCCACCTCAAGCTGCGATGCCACGCCGCGTGCGCGACGCTGCTGCGTCAGCTCGAACATCTCCGCTTCGAGTTGCTCGGACGACGTCAGGTGCGCAAGGCTTTCCTGCTGCTCGCGCAGTGTGATGTAGGCCTGTGCCACTTCGGCAGCCAATTGCACGTGGGCATCGGCCAGTTGCGCATCGGCGGCATCGGCTTCGGCCGACGCAGCTTCGATCGAACGACGCGTGCCACCGAACAGGTCGATCTCCCAGCTTGCGTCGAAGGCTGCGATATAGAGCGACAACGGCCCGCGCCCGGCATTCGACGAGCCCTGGCCCGACAGCGCGGACAGGTTCGGCGAGCGCGTGCGCAACGTGGCCGCATCGACGGCAACCGTCGGGAACAGGTTGGCCTTGTTTCCGGCCAGTCCGGCACGTGCCTGTCGCACGCGCGCGCGCGCCACGCGGATATCAGGGCTTTGCTTCAACGCCGATTCGATCAGTCCATCGAGTTGCGTGTCGCCCAGCGCGTGCCACCAGTCGGCTACACGTGGCGTCTGGCTGTCGGTGCCTTCCCCGGCGCGGGGAAATTTTCCGGTGTCGATCGCGTTGCCAGCCACCTGCGGCGCGCCGCGATAGTCGGGGCCAACGGTGCAGCCCGCGGCGAACATCGCCGCCGCAAGCGTCAGCAAGGTGGCACGAAAGGAAACAGACATGATCAGTGACCGGTGGAAATAGGTGCGCCCGGACGGGGCGGTTTCAGCAGCAGGGCCAGCGGCACACAGAACAGCAGGGCCACGCCGAGCGCGAAGAAGGTTTCGGAGAACGTCATCACAGCCGCCTGGCGGGCAATCTGGCCACTCAGCTGGGCAATCGCCTGCAACTGGGCATGAGCATAGTCGCCGCCCTGGGCCATGAAACTCGCGATGCTCGACGTCATGTGCTCCTGACCGATCGCGCTGTTAGCGGTCACCGATTCGCGGATCACCGAGTCGTGATAGGCATTGCGCCGGTCGATCAGCGTGCCGAGCAGCGCGAGGCCAATCGAACCGCCAAGGTTGCGCGCCATGTTGTACAGGCCCGCGGCATCGCCCGCTTCGTGCGTGGCCACGGCGGCCATCGATGCCTGATTCAGCGGCATCATCGCCAGGATCTGGCCGAAGCCCCGCAGGATCTGCGATGCGTAGAAGTCATGGCCAACGCTGTCGACGGTCAGGCCGATATCGAGCATGCAACTGGCGAAGAAGCACACCAGCCCCGAGATGACCAGCCAGCGGCTGTCGAACTTGCCGAGCATACGCGGCAGCACGGGCATCAGCAGAAACGCGGGCAGGCCCGACAGCAGCATGATGCCGCCCGCCTGCTCAGCGTTGTAGCCGGCGATCGTCGCCAGGAACTGCGGCAGCAGGTAGGACACGCCGTACACCCCGGCGCCCACCGTGGTCACGATCAGGATCACGCTTGCGTAGTTCTTGTTCAGCAGCAGGCGCAGACGCACGATCGGCTGCTTCGCCGTAAGCTGCCCGACAAGCATCAGTGCCAGGCCGCCCGCCGCCAGCAGCGACAGATAGACAATCAGGTGTGACTCGAACCATTGCTCGCGCTGGCCTTCCTCGAGCACCACGGTCAGGGAGCTGAGACCCACCGCAAGGCCAACGATGCCGAGCCAGTCGGCCTTGAAGAATGCGTTGAAATCCGCGCGCTCGGATTTCAGCCCGAAGTACAGCAGAGGTACCAGCACCGCCGTGATCGGCAGATTGAGGAAGAAGCACCAGCGCCAGTTGACGTTCTCGGCCAGCCACCCGCCCACTACCGGGCCGAGCAGGGGCCCGAGCAACACGATCAGGCCGAACATCGACATCCCGATCGGCATCTGGTGCCGGGGCAGCCGCGTCCGCACGATGGTCTGCGCAGTCGGAATCATCGCGCCACCGGCAAACCCCTGGCCGATACGGCCGACCACCATTTGGGTCAGGCTATGCGACATGCCGCACATCATCGAGAACGCCGTGAACAGCAGCGCGTTCGACATCAGGAAGCGGCGCAGCCCGAACACGCGCGTCAGCCATGCCGTGAGCGGAATGATCACGATCTCGGCCATCAGATAGCCGGTAGAGATCCAGGTACCCTCGGTACCGGCCGCCCCGATCTGGCCCTGGATCTGCGGCAGCGCCGAATTCGTGATGGAGATATCAAGCGTGGCCAGGAGCGCCCCGAGGGAACCGGCGGCCACGGCAATCCAGTCCGCCGCGGAAGCGTTCGGCTCCCGCGCGATTGCCGCCGCTTCAGCCATGGGTGGCCTTGATGTCGGCCTGGGTCCTGGCGGGATGGAGCTCGCGCGTGTCGATGTCGACGACTACCGACAGGCCCGGCACCAGGATCGCGCGCGCTTCCGTCGGCACGTCCACATGAATCCGCACCGGCACGCGCTGGACGATCTTGGTGAAGTTGCCCGTGGCATTCTGTGCGGGCAGCAGGGCAAACTGCGAGCCGGTACCGGGCGACAGGCTATCGACCACACCATGCAGTTCCTCACCGGGTAGTGCGTCGACGTGGAGCGTCACCGGCTGGCCTGGGCGCATGCGGCCCACCTGCGTTTCCTTGAAATTGGCGGTCAGATAGAGGTCCTGTACCGGCACCACGGTCAGCAGACGCATGCCGGGCTGGGCGAACTGGCCGACGCGCACACCCTTGTCGGCAACACGCCCGGCCGTGGTGGATCGCACCACGGTGTCATCGAGATTGAGCTTTGCCTGACGCGCGCTGGCCTGGGCCACGTCGAGCTGCGCATGCGCCTGCTCGAGCCGCGCCTTCAGCGTCACCGTCTGGCTTTGTTCCACCCGCAAGGCAGCCTCGTTGGCAGCCAGCGTGGTGGATGCGCGGGTCTGCGCATTGCGCAGCTCGGCCGTGCGCTCTTCCGTTTCGGCGCCCGATTTCACCAGTGGCGCATAGCGTTCCACCTGCGATGCCGCATAGCGCGAATTGGCTCGCGCGCCATCCACTTCCGCGGCAGCCTGCGCGATCCTCGCCTGCTGCTGCGCGAGATCGGCTTCCGCGCGCGTCACGTCGGCCTGCCGCGAAGCCACGGTCGCCTGCGACTCGTCATAGGCTGCCTGGTACTGACGATTGTCGAGCCGCACCAGTTCCTGACCCGCCTGGATCTGCTGGTTGTCACGCACGTAGACCTCGGCCACGTAGCCGTTGACCTTGGGTGCCACCGTCACGCTGTCGGCCTGGATATAGGCGTCATCGGTGCTTTCGATGAAGCGGCCATAGATCCACCAGCGCACACCGTACGCCAGAGCAAGCGCGAGAAGCAGCAAACCGGCGCCGAGCAGGATCTGCTTGCGGCGCGAAGTGCGGTCGGGAACGGCAGATTCTGGCGCGACGCCGGCTGGCGACGCCGTTGCGGCGGAGTGGGTGGCGGACATGGGGACGCGGGGACTTCGAAGTCGGAATGGCTCAGCAATTATTCCACTTGGTAAAAATCTGTCAACTGGTATATTTCTGTCTGAATTCAGCGACAAGGACTTCCGACATGGCGCGACACAGGCCTGCGGCCGAAGGCGGTTACCAGCGTGGCGAAGAGACTCGTGCCCGTATCATCGATGCGGCGCTGCGGCTGTTCGGCACACATGGCTTTGACGGCGCTTCCACCCGCGACATCGCGCGCGAAGCCGGGGTGAACGCCCCGGCACTCCAGTACTACTTCGATAACAAGGAAGGGGTCTACCTCGCATGCATCGACTACTTCGTCGAGCGGGTGTGGTCGCTACTGGAGGAAGTTGTGGGCCGGGCGGAAGCCGTGGTGGCCCGGGAAGATGCCAGTGATGCAGAACTGATCGACGCCTACCTGGCGCTGCAGGCGCGCTTCATGGCCTTTCTATATGAGGGCCCCGACACCGAGCACTGGCGTCAGTTCATGGCGCGTGAACGTGCGGGACTCGGTCCCCCGGCGGCATTCGACCGCTTCGATGCCGGCATCAACCACCGGCTGTTCTCGCTGACCACGCATATCGTTGGGCGCCTGACCGGGCAGCCGGCCACGGCGGAATCCACACGTATCCGCACCATCGCCATCGACAGCCAGGTGGCATCGTTCAAGGTGATGCGGCGTCATATTCTCAAGGCGCTGAACTGGCAGGGCTATGGTGAAGCCGAGACGCAACGCGTGCAGGATGTGATGCACGACCAGACACGGACCCTGCTCGAGGGCTTGGTCGCCCAACGCGACAGGTGAGTTGGCATAACTAGAGCAAACGCTCTAATCATGTCGCGCCGGGCGATAGTTTGACGCAATTTTCTGTTTTAAATTAGGCGCTTAGACGTCATCACCAGCTTCGGTTACCCCGTAGTCACTCACCATCTTTAGCAGAAATATGATTGTGCTTCGAAGAAAGCCCTTGCTTATCTATCTAGTAGTAGATAATATTTGGCTCATGGACGACGCGATGCAGCAAAGCAGTCCGCAGCACCAAGCCGATCCACGCAACACCAAGTCGTTTGTCAGTACCGGGAGGCGGTCTTTTTTTAGC
>Ga0210157_1000004_pt1 | contig 284478 bp, 257 predicted proteins | sample Napbiom13C8doseC_FD_187727 | JGI IMG/M metagenome (GOLD analysis project Ga0210157, IMG submission 187727) | Groundwater microbial communities from S. Glens Falls, New York, USA - Naphthalene biodegradation metagenome 13C8doseC (SPAdes) (version 2) ... | reverse complement strand
GCTGGGGGTGCGGGGGGGGGTTGGGCGCTTGGAGTTGGTGCGGGGTGCACCGGTTTGGGATGTGTGGGCGATGAGGGAGCGGCGCGCTCCAACTAGCCTTGCACCAGTGGCAGGGTGGCGCGGCTATATTGCTTCACCAGAAACGTGACCTCGATGGCCGACGTAGACAACTCAGGCGCATGGCGACAACTCCGACCTTCTACCCCTACAGCCCGGAGCCGCATCGGGGCATCGCGCAGTCAACGCCCGTTGCGCAGGATGTCATCAAGCTGGCGATCGACGCCGATGAGGCGGAAGCGTGGTTCTCAGAAACGCATGCGTGCCAACGGCTGCGGGAATTGTTTCCGGCAGCCATCGCGTTTTTTGTTTGAGGATGACTACCTGGGCGAGAAGCAAAAAGCGTCGATCGAACAGGAGCTGGCGCCCGCGAAGGTGACGTGGGAGCCCGGGTATCGGATTGATGGGCGTCACGGGCGTTGCTCGTCCGCACGCGGCTGGGAATTGTTTAACGTACGACAAGAACAGCGTTACCCAGTTGCACACCGACGCTAGCGCTGCTCGCTCTGTTGCGGCTATCGCCCTTATGCAGCGCGCAGCCGCAACCCATTGATGCTCCTCGATGAAGCTGGAAGCTAAAACTCCACGCCAACCTGCGCCATCACTGCTGGCTGTTGGCTGCGGAAGCCGGCTGGTCTGTACAACGGCCAACCAAACGACACGTCGTAGTTGAAGGCCATGTAGGGCCCGGATGGCACGCGCCCTCGCACACCAACGACGGCACCCACCAACTTGTCGCCGAGCAGAAATTCCGCACTGGGGCCGTGCACCTTGCCCATATCGACCCCGGCATAGATGGCCTGTCCTGCAACGCGCCATGCCAGTTCATTGCGCCAGAACCATCCGTCTTCAGCCGCCAGCGTCAATTGACCGTCGAAGCCGCGCACGGTGTAGCGGTTACCGATGGTGAAGTAGTCGCTGGGCAGCACACGTGTGCGAGCGTGCTGGATAGACCAGTTGCTCGTGTACTCGAACATCTGGTTAGCCAGCTTGAACGGCCAATACAGGCTTGCGTTGGCCGTTTCAACTTGTGAGCGCCCGCCGTAGCCAGGGTCACCGACCACCACGCCCGGCACGTTGGAATGGTCGGGCAGCGTCTCTCGCCACGCAAACCCGCCATCGAGCACCACCGGGCCGAGATAATGGCGATGCGACATCGACGCCTCATAGCCCACGACGTCACGACGCTGGACCGCAATCTCCGTGTCTTCCAGGTAGTTGCGGTTGATTTTGCGGAAGAGCTTGAACTGGGCGCCGGTGCGCGACGTCGCGTCGCGATGCAGCACGCCACTGATGCCGGCATTCACCTCCGAGCTATTGCCGCTGTAGACGATGGGCTCCTCGAAACCCGCCACCGTCTGGTTGTAGCGCGAGCGATTGGCGCCGACGAAGAGCGTGGCATAGCCGACCGGCACGCTCCAGTTGATGGAATAGGAACGCGTGCCTGCTGCGGTCGAACCGCGGTCTGTATTGGACGACGCTGAAATCGACAGTTGGTCGTAGAGGTGCAGCGGCGAGTCGATGACCAGCGAGCCGCTCATCTGGTACTTGCCGGTCGACTTCAAGCCCGTGTTATCCGCTGACAGCGATGCGTGCCAGCGCTTGTCAGTACCCGGCTTGAGCACGATGTCAGATTCACCGACGCGCTCGCCAGGAACGATGTCAAAGCTTGTCTGCGACTGACCCGGCAGGCGGCGAATGCTTTCCAGCGCCTGGTCCAAGTCGCGCTGGTTCAACAAATCTCCGGGGCCAGCGAGCAACACCATCCGTGCCCAGCCGATGTTGTTATCCGAGGCATTTCGGATGGCCCCAATGCGCCCCGCCAACACCTTGAGTTGCAACGTACCGCCAGCCAAGTTCTGCTTCGGGATCAGGACCCGCGAAGTGACGTAGCCCCGCTCAATCAGCGCGTTGTTTGCCTGCAGCTCGATCGCCTCCAGCCCCTGCTTGCCGACACACTGGCCATTGACGGGCTTGAGCAGGTCGGGCAACCACCAGAAGACGTTGTCCTCCAACGTGATGCCGTTGATTTGGAAGCATGGCGTTTCCTTCGGCAGCGCGGACAGCGAAATCACCTGCGCGGGTGCGGGTGGCGTGAAGACATCCGGGCGGGCGTTGGCACGCTCGCGCGCCTGCTCGGCTTGCTGCTCTTGCAAGCGCTGCACGTCGGGACCAGGGCCGGTGAGGGGTGCAGGCGCGACTTGCGCGAAAACAGAAGAAGTCATGCCGCTCGCTAGCAGCGTGCGCAATAGAAACGTTGTCCGCATCACTCAACAAGAAATTGGGGGAGTAAAGACGCCAACTATGAGCGCCTCCAATGGGGAAATACCCCCGAATCAATCAACTTTCCTAAGCGCTACGTCGCTTATTCTCTCTCGGTAGTCCAGAACAAATGACATCCTGTATCCTCCAGGCGCGACCGTCATCTGTCTTGCGGGGCCTAGCAAGCCACCAGACGGCTTTGGAGGATAGTTCTCCCCGTCAGGACGCTGTGCTATCCAGATATATGGGAACTCACTGGTGAAGACGGGGAACGAGAATTTTCCGCACTTAATCCCAGCGGCACCCGAACTTAGTTCGCAGGAGTGCGGGCTGAAGACATCAACCTGTTTGCTATCCCGGTAGTAGAACTTAAAGATTGGCTTTCCGATGGAACTCCGCGAGATTTCCACTGCGCTGACACCTCGTGCCAGTCTCTCGGCATCCGTCACTTCATATCTTCCATACAGCGACTCCAATTGCGATACCTCGCCAGTAAGCTCGGTGTCGTGCTGTCTTATTTCAGAGCCTCCACTCGCACAGCCGGCCAACCAGCCGCATACCAACATCGACAGAATTATCTTTTTCATTTCTATTTAAAATCCATTACTCCATGACCATCATTAAAATTCGCGTCGATGGCGCGACAAATTGAAAAATAAGCGGAATAAAATTTCACCGCAATTTATTGCCATCTTTCGGCTTTCCGCATCGTGATAGCGAGAGGCTGCTGAACTCAAAATCCACAACCACTACACTTGATTTTTCGCCGATGTTCTCCGCTGACCTAAGTGTCGCCATAGTTCCGTTCTTGCAGTAGGCCTGCCGCTTATCTGGCAGCGTTGACCAACCGTTCAGTTTCATTGTTTCGCCCAAATCAGAATACGCATCAGGTCCATATCCATGAGCCGGCAATCTCGCGGTGAGCCAAACTCCGCCTGGCTTTACCAAGCGTCCTTCCTCGCTTTTTCCAATGCTATGACCAAGGATGCGTTCAATTTCGGCAACAATGATGGCAGCGTGTTTTTTTGCTTGTGCCTCGTCAACTGCGTAACCACCCATGAATCGGCTGACCGCCACAAGTGATATGGCAATTGCTCCAGCTGCCAGGTAATGTTTGAAATTCATTTCAGTTCTTGTAGCCAGGTACAGTGAACCAATGAGAAGCCCCTCCCGCACCTCCGCCCGCTCCCGTTGATGGAGTTCTGCCGCTGCCAAGTCCGACGCCGAACTCCACGGCCGTAAGCCCGCCGGAAGAATGTGTGATTCCACCGCACAGGCCCGTGTAGCAAAGAGAGCCGCTACCGGATAGCCCGTCCAAAAAGGAACCAATGGTTGTACCGCGGGTGCTCCAATCGATGTTTGGTATCTGGCCATACATCACGGAGAAGCCCCAGCCCGCTGGGGCCCCTTTCGTTGGGCCACCGTAGACATCACCCGTCACATTGTTGAGTGAAACTGACCCTCCGCCGTAGGGTGTCGAGATGCTTGCGGTGACATAGTCGACTCTCAACCCTCCACCGTATCCAATCCCCGCATTGCAGTTTGCAGCCCCCGCTGTGCAAGGCGCGACACTAGCAGTGCTATCGGCAGGCGCGCCGTTGATGGTTCCGTTCCTACCGTACTGCGAGATGCCCGTGGTGGCGGCAAGGGAGTCCGTGAGCTTGGCAACCGTTCCGTACTGGAAATACCCTTGAGTCTGTTGGTCTTTGACCCAGGAAATCTCCTTGCTGAGAGATTGAGCATCCTGGTCGCTCACAAAGGCTGCCTTATAAAGAGGACTTCCTTCTGGGAACTGTGCCCAACATTGAACCGCATAGCAGCCGGCCTTAGTTAGACGGTCACTCGCTGACGCATCGCCATGAGATGCGGCTCGAATCAGTTCCTTCTCGTCATAGTCCAGCATTCGGTTGAAGCGGTCGACGTTGTAACCGGCGACCGCCCCAGCATTCCCTCCAGCCGTCCCGCCCAGCGCCGTAGCCACAGCGTTGGATACGATGTTACCGAGAGCTTGGTCGACATCGCTGTTTCCTGTTGGCTTTGAATCCTTGACAGTAGCAGCAAGCTCGTTGAGCTTACCTGCCGCGAGTGAGGTAACGCCTGCGCCCGCTGCTGCAGCCAGAGCATTGCCACCGCCCAGCCCGCCGACGATAGCCGCGCCAGCAGCCTGCATGCCCGCCCGGGCCCAGCCGCCTTCCTTCCACGCTTCCACCCCGGCCGCGTCGCCAGCCGCGTCCGCCGCCGCCTTTTTTGCATCCGCGTACGAACCGATGTCCCTCGCGATGGCTGCGCCTGCCGCCTGCGCTGCCGCCATAGTGTCGGCTTGGTTGTTCAGCAGGTTCTGTAGATCAGGCGCCTTTCTGACGGTGCCGTTCGTGTTGGTTGTATCGCGGCTCAGGCTGGCGATGTCTTGTTTTTGCTTGTCCTGATTGCTAATCGTGATGGTGCCTTGCGAGACAGCACTGCGAGTCGTCGCATTCTCACTGCCGCTGTCGTTCTGGGACAGCATCGGTGCGCCACCTGCAACGCTCTTGCCAGATGTCTGGTTGTAAGTGCTTCCGCCGTTACCCATGGAGCCGCCCAGGCTGAAACCGCTGCTGCTCGCGTTGTAGTCCGAATGGTTCTGAACATCCGAGAACGTAAGCGTGCCCGTGGTCACCTGATTCTTGTCGGGTGTTGCGGTACTGGCGATGACCGCGCCCTTGAGGTCCGTGTTGCCTTTGACGTTGATGTCAAAGCCACCGGCACCGGCCTGGATGCCAGACTGCTCGTTCACGCCCGCGTAGTTGCCGCTGGCGTTACCGTTGCTATGACTGAAGCTACCGCTGGCACCACCTTGGCTGATGCTGAAGCCACCACCTGAGCTTTCCTGGTGGGCAGCGCTACGGCTGGAGTCCTGTGTGCTGGCAAGATTCAGGTTGCCACCAATATCCGCGAGAACCTTGTTGGCGTTCACATTCGCGCCAACGATATTGGTATCACCGCCGCTAACGATAGTCAGAGTGTCGCTGGCATTGATGTGCGAGTTGTTCTGCGTCTGGGCGTCCGAGTTTGCATCACCGTGCGCCTTCGACATCGACGCCGACACGCCAAAACCGCCGGTGCCGTAAGAGACACCGATGCTCGCACTCTTGGATTCGTTGGTGCTACGCGTGCTGTCCGTATCCGTGCTGCCCTTCAGGTTGACCTGATTATTGGCTTGCAACATCACGTTCTTCGCGTTGATGTCGGAACCGACAATGTTGATATTCCCGCTACCCGGCGTCCCGTCGCCCGTTGCAACGAACGCCGTCGCACCCCCAGCCTTGATGCTGCTGCCTTTGTTCTGCGTGCTGTCTTCTGTGAACGTTGTCTTACTCGACGAAGAGCCCCAGCTCAGCTCCACCTTAGCCTCTGGCTTCTTACCATCAGCCAATGCACCCGCCGCGCCCTTCGCTGCTCCAAAGACATCGCCAAGACCGTCAACCGCGGCAATCGCGTGCAATGTAGAGGCACGACTGCTCTGGCTGTTACCAGATGCCTCAGCCTGCTGCTGAACGTTCTGGATGGCGTCAATGACTGGCGACTTGATTGCCAGCGTGAAGCCTGAACTTTTGATTTCGTGGGTCTCGTCGTGGTGGTGGTCGGTAGTCGCCGCGTCGATGGTTACGTTCTGGGCAACGCCCGTGACGTTCTGTGCTGCCACGACATCAGAGCCGGTGATATGCAGGTCTTTGCCGGCCTGCATGTGAACGCTGCCGTCCGTGCTGCCCACCAAGCTGCCTTGCGAGCCGCGCACCGTATCGTTGGTCGTATCAGTCGTTTGGTGGGTGCCATAAGAGATGCCGGCGCCCGCGCTTCCCAAGCCCGACTTCTTAACGTCCCTGAAGTGAGATTCGCTGGTTGCCGTATCTGCAGTCGTGATGGTCAGGTTGTTACCGGCTGCCAGATTCACGTCGCCCGTGCCAGCGATGGTCGCTGCCTTCGCCGTTAGGTCACGGCCCGCAGCCGCGGTCACCGTGTCGCCAGACAGTGTGGTGCCCACAGCGTTGGTCTGACCCGCCGAATCAATGGTGTGCGTGGTCTTGGACGACAGGAAGCCAGTTTCCTTCTGATAGTGCTCGTCACGAACGTCTTGATGGCTCTGGCCGGCGTTGAGGTTCACATCCCGCCCCGCAGCCACCTGGATGCCGCCCGCCGTGGCGTTAGCGTACGCGGCCGTAGCGTTCACATCCTGGCCCGCACCGATAGCGAGGTTCCCGCCGGTCTGGATCTGCGTCCCCGCATCCGCATACGAAGAACGGTCCGAGCGGTTCTTATCCCCCCACACGACATGTTCTTCGTTCGACTGCCGCACCGCCGTCAGGTTGACATCGCGGTTGGCGGTGATGGTGGCATTGCCCGTCGTGTTGATGGCAACCGCCGCCAAGTTGGCATCACGACCTGCCTGGATGGACAGCGCACCGGCATCGATGCTCGCCACCTGATTGATGTTCGTACCGGTGGTGGTGATGTTCTTCGTTTGGACCGTCGTGCTGGTCAGGTTCACATCCCGGCCGGCAGACAGCAACACCTGGTCGCCCTGGATATGGCCGCCGAGGTTATTGATGTCTTGCGTGGCTTGCGCCAGCAGCGTGCTGCCCGCCAGCGTGCCGGTGTTGACGATGTTGTCAGCGGTGACCACCGTCACGTTGCGGCTGGCGATTGTGCCGGTGTTCGTCGCGTCGCCCTTGGCGTTGAAGCTGACGTTGCTGCCCGCCATCAACGTGCCGCCACCGGTGATGTCGGTGTCCTTGGCGCGCAGATAGACCTGCGGCACCAGCACATCCTGCTTGCTGCCGTCGGCCAGCGTCACGGTCTGCTTGACCATCCAGACGATGTCGCTGGTGAGCTGCGCCATCTGGGCTTCGGTCAGTGCCGTGCCAACGTTCAGGCCAAACGCCTTCCCTGCAGCGGTGCCGTTTGCCAGCAGTGCCTTGTACTCATCTTCGTTGCTGGTGTAGTCGCCAACAAAGCGCTGGCCCGTGGCGCGGATGATTTGCTGCTGAATAAGCTGCTGCTCATAGAAGCCATCGCCGATGCGCTTGAGCGTGGCACCCGGGTCATTGCGGAACTGCGACAGCATGGTGTCGCTCGATGTCCACTGCCGGAAGTTGGTAAAGCGCGGGTCGGTTTCGACCAGCACGCTGCTGCCCGGGTCGCTGATGATGCGGTAGAGGGCATTGTTCGGCAGCGTCAGGTTCGGCACCACGGTACGGATGACCACGTTGCCGGGCAGCGTCACAGAGGTGGTCGCGGCACTGACGGAGCCGCCAGCAGGTGTGGCAATGGACGCCGTCTGAATATGCATGACCCCGCTGTTGGGCACCGTCACCGATGCACTGCCAGGCTGCACCGTGTCGCCGCCAATAGCCTTGTAGTCCGCAACGGCCGCGCCGCCGCCATTACCCAGGCCCGCCTTGGTCGACACCGCAACGGATTTGACCGTGGGCTGGCTATTCGGACCGGAGCCGTTGGTGGGGCTCACATCCAGCTGGTAGTTGGTCTGGATGGTCTGCCCTTGCCATGGGCTGGTGTTGTACTGGCGGTGGTCGGACGAGAATGCGCCCCCCCCGCCGACGTAGGTGTATTGCGCAGTTCCGCTCGTCGTGACGGTTTGCGTACCCTGCATCCCAACGTTGACTGGTCGGGTGCCAATCACGTTGCTGCCCGTCAGGTCGCCACCGGCCACCATCTGGCTGGCCACGTTGTTCACCACGCCGGCATTCAACGTCATGTTGCCGCCGGATGTAATCATCCCCGGGTCGCTTTGCGTGACCACCGTGCGGGTAATCTGCTGCGTGCCGTCGTAGATGGTGAAGCTCTCGACTTGCCGGTTGCGAAGGTCCTGGTTGAACGCGGTGATGGCGTTGTTCAGCACCTGGTATTGCGCAACGGCAGCGTCATGCCGCTGCTGCCAGGCGGTCAGGTCTGCTTGATACTGCGCGTACTGCTGATAGGTGCTCGGGTCTGGCTGCGTGCCAATTTCCTGCGGCGGCGCGATGCCAAATACACCCCAGATGGTGTCCGTGGTCTTGTAGAGGAACTGTTCCGGATAGCTCGACACCGTGCAGGAATCCGCGCTGCAGGGCGTCTCCGGCACATAGGCCACGGTGGGCTGACGCCCATCGTTGGTGTAGTTAAACGGGGGCCCGAAGCGATTGAACGGATATTGCGTGGACGGCAGCACCATGACGCCCAGACGCGAGTCGCCCAGCCACTGCCAATCCGTCCCAGGCGCGCTGGTACCCGGGCCCGTCTGCATAAACATGACTGTGGTCGGGTCGATGTCCTGCGTCGACCCATTCAGCCGATACGACACGACATGCGTACCCGGCGACGTCTGGTTTGTCGTCGCGAAGTGATTGTTCTGGTTGTTGATTTGCGCGGCCGCAATCGTCAGGTTGCCGTCGGCGTTGATGGTGGCCGAACCGTTGACGACATTCTGGGCTGAGCCAGTCGCGTGGTTGCTCGCGTCGAGCGCCCCGCCAACACGCATGTTGCCAATCGCGTAGATAAGCGCATGCTCCTGGTTGTTGAGCGTCTGCACACCCAGGTCCATGTCGCCACGGCTGGCGATGACGCCCGCCACGCCACTGCCGTTGACGGTGTTCGTTAGCGTGTTGGCAGCAATCGAGACCGAATCCCCGTACAGACGGCCCGTGTTGACGACGTTGTTCGCCCGCACGACGGTCGCGCCACCGTCGATAAGGCCGTCGTTGGACAGCGCGCCCTGCGCTGTCAGCGTGTTCGATACGGTGCCAATCAGTTGGCCGCTCTGCGTGTTGGTGATGTTGTTGGCCGACACCGCGAGGTTGCGGCCGGCGGACATCGTGCCCGAGTTGGTGACGTTGCCGGTGGTCGTCACCGACACGTCTTGCCCGGCAGCCAGCGTGCCGCTGTTGTTGTAGTCGGACTGCAGGTTCAGAGACACACTGCCTTGCGACTGCACCGTGCCGTCGCCGCTCATCTGGCCAGCCGTCACACCCACGCTCTTGGTGCCGTTCAGGTTGCCCTGGGTGTTCGTCAATGCAGCGGTCGCCTTGGCACCCACCGTGCCTGCCGATTGGATCGAGCCCTGCGTGTTGTTGATCGACGGTGCCGTGAGCTGCGTGTTGAGGTCGGAGCGGATGGCACCAGCTGTGTTGTCGAGCGACGTCGTGGCGGTGAGCGCTACATTTGCGCCCTCCATGCCGGTCGTGGCCGTATTGGTGTTCTTGTTGAGCAGGTTGGCACCGGATACCGTCAGCGTGCCACCGGAGTGCATCAGGCCGGCGGAGTTGTCGACCGTCGCGCCATTCACCGTCACATCGCTGTTGGAGGCGACCTGACCGCCGGCGTTGGTGAGGGTGCCGGTATTGACCGTCAGCGCACCGTTGGAAACCAGCTTGCCCTGGTCGTTGGTCAAGGTCTGGCTCTGCACGTCCAGCGTGGTGTTCGCTGAAATCGTGCCTTGCTGGTTTGTCAGCGTGTTGGCGTTGACCGAGACTGCGTTGCCGATCACCGCGCCTTTGGTATTGGCCAGCGATTGGCTGTGGGTTGCCAGTGTCGTACCCGCCTGCATCACGCCGCCGTTGGCGTTCGTGATGGCGCCCGCTGTTGCATCGAGCGCGGCCGTAGACGCGATGGCACCGCCGGTGTTGTCCAGCGCCCCTGTGCCGGTGTTGACCGTCACATTGCGACCGGACACCGTGCCGCCCTGGTTGCCCAGGCTTGCCGCCTGAAGCTGAATATCTTGCGTGGCGAGGAGCTTGCCGCCGGCATTGGCGACGTTGCCCGTGCTGGTGAGGGTGAGCCCACCCTGGCCGGAGCCGAGGATGCCACCGGCGGTGTTGTCCAGACTGGCTACCGTGGCGTGCACATCGCCAGTCGCGGCCAGCGTGCCGCCCTGGTTGGTGACCGCGCCGGCGGTCAGCTGCAACGCATTGGCAGCGGACACCTTGCCTGCCGTGTTGTCGAGTGCGCCCGACCCCGTGTTGAGGGTGACGTTCTGACCCGAGACCGTACCCGCCTGGTTGCCCATGCTGGTTGCCGCGAGCGTGACATCTTGAGCAGCGAGCAGCTTGCCGCCCGCGTTGCCGATATTGCCCGTGCTGGTGACGTTGAGGGCGCCAGCGCTGGAACCCAGTACGCCCGAGGTGTTATCAAGGCGCGCCACGTTTGCTGTGACATTGCCCGCACCGGCCAGCGTGCCAAGTTGGTTCACCAAGCTGCCGGCTGTTACGTTGGCCACGCCCGAGGCGGACACCGTACCGCTGGTGTTGTCGACCGCGCCCGACCCGGTGTTGACCGTGAGGTTGCGCGCAGAGATGGTGCCGGCCTGGTTGCCAAGGGACGCCGCATTGAGCGTCGCATCCTGACCGGCAATGAGCTTGCCGTATGCGCTGGCGATATTGCCGGTGCTGTTGATGACGAGGTTGTTACCGCTGGAGCCAAGTGCGCCACCGGTGTTGTCCACGCTCGCCACGGTGGCGGTCATGTCCGCGGCAGAAGCGAGCGTGCCGCCCCGGTTGACGAGGCTGCCCGCCGTCACGTCTGCCGTGCCGGAGGCGGAGACTTGCCCATTGGTGTTGTCGACCGTGCCAGCGCCTGCGTTCACCAACAGGTTGCGCGCCGAGATGGCGCCACCCTGGTTGCTCAAGCTGGCGGCGTTGAATGTGGCGTCTTGTGCGGCAATCAGCTTGCCGTTCGTGCTCGTGACGGCACCGCTGCTGTCCACCTTCAGATTGCCGGTGCTGGAACCCAGCACGCCCGACGTGTTGTCCAGGCTCGCGACGGTCGCGTGCACGTTGCCGTTGGCGGCAAGCGTGCCGCTCTGGTTGATCAAGCTGCCAGCCTGAACGTTGGCCACGCCCGATGCCGACACCGTGCCATTGGTGTTGTCGATGGCCCCCGCTCCGGCGTTGAGCGACAGATTGCGACCAGAGACGGTGCCCGCCTGATTGCCGATCGTCGCGGCATTCAGGGTGACATCCTGTGCAGCGACAAGCTTGCCGCCACTCGCGTTGGCAATCGAACCCGTGCTGTTGACGATCAGGTTGCCGGTGTTGGAGCCGAGCGCACCGCCAGTGTTGTCCACGCTGGCCACCGTCGCGGTGACATCGCCGGTAGCGGCGAGCGTGCCACCACGGTTGACGAGGTTGCCGCCCTGGATGTTGGCCGTACCCGAGGCGGCCATCGAGCCGCCCGTGTTGTCGATGGCGCCCGTGCCCGTATTGAGGGAAAGATTACGCGCCGAGATTGCACCGGCCTGATTTCCCAGGCTCGTGCCCGCAAGCGTCACATCCTGCGCTGCGACCAACTTGCCGCCCGCGTTCGTGATGGCGCCGCTGCTGTTGACGTTCAAGGTGCCACTGCCGGAGCCGAGCACACCTGAGGTGTTGTCCAGGCTGGCCACGTGGGCAGACACATTGCCGGCGGCTGCAAGCGTGCCGCCTTGGTTGACAAGGCTACCGGCCGTAACGTTTGCCGTGCCCGCGGCGGAAACCGTACCGCCGGTGTTGTCTACCGCGCCAGTCCCTGTGTTGAGCGACAGGTTCTGAGCCGACACCGTGCCACCCTGGTTGCCCAAGCTGCCGCCAGTGATGGAGACGTCTTGCGCAGCAACCAGTTTGCCCTTGGCATTGGTGATGTCACCCGTAGCGTTAACGGCGAGGCTGCCGCTATTGGAGCCCAGTGCTCCGGAGGTGTTGTCCAGCGAGCCAGTGGTGATGCTCGTGTTGCCGGTGGAAGCCAGCAGACCACCCTGGTTGACGACGCGCTGAGCGCCAACCTGCAGCGTGGTGTTGGACGAGAGGCTGCCGGCTGTGTTGTCCAACGTGCCGCCGGCCTGAACGGTTACGCTGCCGCCCGAAATGGTCGCGCTGCGCGTGGCCACATCGCCCGTGGCGGACAGCGAGACCGTGCCTTGCGTGGCGACGTTGCCGTTGCTGGCGTCAATGCTTGCACCGGTCACGCCAATGCTCTGACCGGCCAGCAGATTGCCGCTGTTGCGCACTGCGCCTGTTGCATTCAATGCCACTGCCCCCGGCTGCGTGACATTGCCGTTCGTATCGACACCCGCGCCGATCGTGCCGCTATTGGTGACTTGCGGGCCGGTGATGGTGGCGTTGCCGCCGGCAACCACGGTGCCGCTGTTGGTCGTGCTGCCAGACACCGTCACGTTGCCAGGGCTGGTGATCACGCCCTGGTTGTTGATGTTGGGTGCCGAGATGTTGGCATCCGCCGCGCTTTGCACGCGGCCGGTCGGCGTGATGGTGACATCGCCATTGGCCGCCAGGCTCAGGCTGCCGGTGAGCGCAGCGAGGTTGCCGCCGATGTTGACGCCCAGCCCTTGCTCGGTGCCGATCAACCGCGTGGCGCCACCGCCGTACATGCTGCCCAGCTGGCCAACGTCGATGGCGACCTGCGGTGCCGCGCCCACGCCCGCAATCGCGGTTGGCGTGACGCTGCCGTAGTCGACGCTATTGGCACCCGCTACCGCATTGAGACGTTCAGCCCACACTTGACCATTGATGGCCATGGCGCGAGACAGCAAATCAAGCTGCGCGCCGCGCGCATCAAGGCCTGCGCCGTTGACCGTAATTTGACCTTGTTGGACCGAGATGCTCGAGATGTTGCCCAGCGCATCGAAGTTGGGCGTGCCGGTGGTGAGCGTGACCCGAGGCGCCTGGATGAACGAACAACCGGCACACGTGATGCCCGCGGGGTTGGCAACGATGAGGCTGGCTTGGTTGCCTGCGATTTCTGTGGGGCCTGCCAGCACGGACGGATTGCCGCTGGTCACCTGGTTCAGGATGACGCGCGCCGCGCTGTTGCCCAGGAATGGGTTGCCCTGCACCCAGCCCGCGATTTGCGTCTGAGAATTCTGACCACTGTTGTTGAGCACAACGCCGGCCTGGCCCACGTTGTAGTTCGTGAACGCGTTGGAACTGACGCCAGCAGCCGAAGGCGCATTGATGTTCACCACCGGCGTGCCATTTGCCGCCACCCCCACGACGGGGTGGGGACCAGGAACATTGCGGTCTGGTGTAAGTGATTGCGCATTCAGGCCTGGCGCTGCCAGCGCGGCCACCGTACTCAACGTCAGCGCAGATGCCCGGCGGCTGGCGCGGCTTCCCGTGTCACGCCCCTTGCCTGTGCTTCTGGCCGTTTCCTCCACGGCAACCAGCATGCCGCGCACGGCGTTGAAGACAGTTCGATAACACTTGGCGTTCATGATGTTTCTCTACTGGCAATGGAGACGGCAAGTGCCTGCTGACGACCGGGCGCGATCGCAAGCAGGCGAGGAAAGACGACGACAGGCAAGCCGCTCGCACTGGAGCGGCAAGATCGTTTCACTTCAGGGAAGAGGCAGGTCAGCGTATGCGCCGACGGAAGACACGCCGAGCGGATGTCCAGCGCCTTGAAGACACACGGCGGCGCGCCTGAGATGTCGTCTCATGCGAAAGCACTCCCTGCCCCGTCTGAAATGGAACAACCCCGACGGCCTCACTCGACTGACGGAGGGAGTGCCTTTTGCTGTTTGCGCGGATGATAATCGAAAGGACCAGCTCGAAGATTAACAACCGTAAATTCGATGCAAATGCGCGACGTTCAATGATATTTACATCTGCATTCGGTGATATTGAATTCAGATTAATTGAGACTTTGCAGCGCGATTCCGGCAGTGGCATCGGTGAAAACGTCAGCCGATCGCGGGTAGTTCGCGCTTGGGCCACCTCGGGCTGGGCACCCCTACCATCTCCATGCCCCCACCCCGCGACTTGGGGATGGCGGCGGCAATGCCTGCCGCCTACTGTTGCCGTGCGCGCTCTGCGCGACCACAGGGAGGGATGCATGAAGCGAGTGATTGCACTGCTGACCATACTGACCGCCGCATGGGCGCATGCTAGCGACAGCGTAAAGCCGGTGAGCCCGGGCACGAAGTCAGGGACATCAACCTCGGGAAACAAGTCCGGTGGTGGCGGCGACTCCGGGGGACGCACATCTGGTGGCGGCACAGACAGCGGCGGCAAAGCGCACGACCCCGCCACACGGGTGGACATCTCTGGAAATCGCCCGGAACGTCCTGGCGGCTACAACAGCAAAGGTGAAAGCCTCGAGCGACCAAAGGACAACGCTGGCCCCATCCGATCGGGCGGAGGCGGCGGCCCTGCGCTTGGGCCTAAGCCTAAGGAAACCAAGGACGGAAGCTGACAGCCGAGCGCATCCGCGCCGCCGTTCGTCACTGATACTCCATCAGCACCGACATGGCGCCATTCACAGTGCCGGGCGTGACCTTGGCTTCGGTCTGAACGTATGACACGCGCATCGGGATAGAAAACGAACCGCCGGTGTCTTTGCTGTAGGCATCGATTCTGTTCGACGTATCGAATGCAACAGGCGCCCCCGCACTGTCAGTTACCCTGATCCTCACGCCTTTGGCAGTCGATTCGGCGGAAAGCGGCAATACCCCCGCTGACGTCCCAACGGTGTCGCCCACCGGCTTGAGCCTGTAGAGAATCTTGTTGTATCCCTTCGGGCAGTCGTCAATGTTGATCTGGAAGCTACGCTCGCCAGCCGTTGCGCCAACACCAGTCAGGCGTCCCACGCGAGCGGGTTGCAGCTCTACGGTCCGACTGGGTACCGAGCAGCTTCCTTCGATTCTGGTCAGCCTCGTGTTAAGGCGGATGTAGTTATCGATCCTGTTGGTTCCCGACGTTGTCTTTGTGAAAAACCAGAACTGAATTGAATCGGCGGTTGTTCCGTTGCCCAACTCTGGGGAAGCGTCCCTCAGCAATTGAATTTCGATCGGCGAAGAAAATTTTATGGACGGTTGATTTTCATCCAGCCTTGTCTGTGGTTCCCCATTGACGAGGACTTGCATCCGCAAGCCTTTGATTTCTGTGATGACGGTCGGTCCGTTTGATACAAAGCCCGGTACGTCACCCGAGGCGACATTAACATGGCTAATAGGACGGAAATTCACCAACCTGCATGTGCCCTCGCCACATAACGTTTGAGGCGTCAAATAGGCTCTCGCCACAACGGTATTAGCCGCAACACCCCGGGGCAGTGAGAGTGCGGTAGGAAAAGGGCGGAAGTCTGCGCCGAAAGCGGACGTGGCCGCAGTCAAGCCCAGCGACGCCGCTACTGCCCGTTCCACCACGCGCATGGCTTTCAGATCCAGCCGGTGCATCTTCATTAGTCTCTCCTCCATATGCTCGGTAGTTTTGGAACCGCGTGCCTGGCGCATCGGCCTATTGCACGCTTCCTCCACCGAAATTTGGTACACGTTTCAGTCGTTACGGGATACCCAGGATGTGCCCGGCTATTGCAAACACAGCGCTACGTAGGTTCGCGCGATAACGGCTGGGCACATGGAGGTTGATTCTGTGTATCGAGGGATGTTGGCGGTATCAGACCAATCCTAAGACCGTAAGCGCCCGGTGAACCCGCCTTGCCAGTTAGATGGCCTAGGTGTCCAGCGATGCGGAATGGGTGTTGTTGATTCTTGAAGTACGTGTTCACGCACGGAATTTGCCGATCAACGACATGGCGGTGGCACATTGCCATGACGAGGCAGTGCGCAACGTCATTGAACCGATTTGCCCCCAGCGGGGGCACCGGGACCCCGAATACAAGAACCGGATGATCTTCGACCGGTTTCGGGAAACTGTGCTTGAAGAATGAGAGAGAGGTTGGAACGCCAATAGCGCCGCTGTGACGGCGGGCGCGGGAAGTGTCGGGCGTGATCTATAAAACCTTGGCATTCCCGCCCGTCACGGGAATGCGTCAATCTGTTGTTATTGGCTGTAGCCCCGCCGCTCTATGGCGGCCAATACATCCCACGCCTGCGGATCAACATCGCGGCCCCCAAGCGACATCGAAACGTACGCATCAATCGCATCCACAAAGCCTTTGATAAATGCCGGGGGGAATGCGTGCGCGGACAGATGTTGAAGCTGCTCGCGCAGCATGCCCGGGCGGCATTGGCCGTGTGAGCGCATGGCGGAGCGCGTGCGCTTGAGATACGCCTGCGCTGCGATGGCGCCGTTCAGGTAGGTGCGGTTTTTGGTGAGCGTACCTGTGTCGGATGACGTGGGCGCGTGGGTGGGTGGTTCGGGTGGAGATGGGTAAGACGCGGGGCGGTGCCCGCTTTGGTTGCTTGGCATGATGGCCTCTTTGGGGTTGCAGGAGGCTCACCACTCCGTCGCCAGACGAGGGTGGCAGGCCCGACGGCGGGGCTGGCGAACCGGTCCCCAAAGAAAACCGGCAGACCCGAAGGTCTCCCCACCCGGCCTGCCATAAAGCTAGCGCGAGCGTGTACGGACGCAACCGCATCAGCAGCTGTCCGTCTTCTTTGAGTGTTGCGCGGTCGGATCGCCAGACCCGGCTGCCGTTGGTGCGACAGCGGGCCAATTATAGCGATGGGGGCACCTTCCAAGTTCCGATTCTCTGCCCCGGGGCCCCTCGCCCCAAGGGCCGAGAGCGCACCGCGCATTTCGGCTCAATGCGTGCTGGGATCGAGCCTGCGCGAAGCAAGCTTGGGCTGTTGCGCCGCGTCGCCTTCCTTCAGCGCGCCGAGCGACGCAGTTTTAGATGCGTGCGTCGATGTCAAACATTCGATTTCGGCAACCTGGGAACGGAGCTCGGCCATCACACCGCCACCCACGGCCCTCAGAGGCACGAACTCGGCTCAAAAACATTCGATACATCGGAGCTCCGAGAGCCGTGCTTGGCCATCAAAGCCCCGACGCCGACGCGTTCGGACTGGCGCGCCACCGTCGGGGGTTCAAAGCCCGCTGTCGAAGCTCGAAAATTTCGAGCTTCGACAGCGGAATACGAGTGTTTGGGGCTCGCGATCCGCCTGCAACGGTTCGAGATCGAATCCGAAGGCCCCGCCCTCGAGCAAGAGACATGCGTGCTCGGCGATTTGAGACCTGCGCTCCGACCTCGAACCTCTGCGCAGGGACGCCGCCGCCCTGGGTTCTGTCAAAAGTGGTGACTTGCCTTGATATCGGCCCCGTAGCAAACCAATCTCGCCCGGTCGTGCCAATTGACGCGACCTTGTTAATACGTAGAGAAGGAATGCAATGTCACAGAACCTGATTTTGAAGCTCGCGGGCCTGATCGATCTGTCGATCGAGCAGCGCATGACCATCACGAAGATGGGCGACAAATCGGAAGCGTTTTGCCGTAAGGCCGTTGAAGTGCTGGGCAACAACCCCGGCGTGCTTTCGGTGAACTACAGCCTGGCGGAAGTGAAGCGTGACTTGGCGGCGTTTGATGCACTGCGCCCTCGCGTCGTTCGAGTGGAGAAGCTACTTGAAAAGATGCACGACTCGCAGATGGCACTGGGTAGCGACTTGATGACGGCCTCGCTGGAGGGGTATGCGTATCTCAAGGTGGCTGGCAAAGGGGAGGCGTTGGATACGGCTCGGGCGGCGTTGTCGGTACGGTTTAGTCGGGGGGCGCGGAAGAAGGTGGAGGTTGCTACGGAGTAAGTTGATCGATAGTTGTTAGGAACCAAAGCCGCTCCTTGGGCGGCTTTGTTCGTGTTTATGCAATCGATTGTAGGCAACCAGGCCAAACGACGCGCCGCCGAAGACTAGTGTTGCGATGTGCGCATGGCCATTCACTCGTTGGTGCGACAACGCGCTCCGCGCTCAGTGACATCTACCGGTGACATCTTTCCTCAGATCGCACGCTTTACGGTCTTCCGGACAGACCCACCGTCGCCGTTCTCAAGTGCCATGTCAGGTGAGTGGTGGCGTGGAGCCCGCGTTACCCAGTTCTTAAGTCTTGGCGCGAGGAACCACCAGTATGGTTGTGCACGAACTGCTGCGACCATGAACTGGATATCGGGAACTCCTGGCCGTTTCTCGGGGAGCTCTACGAGCGTACGCCCCAACTTCGCGCGAAAGCACTTGCGATAGTAGGAAAATCGCCAACGCTCAGAATTCAACTGGGCCTGAATAAAAATAAGGGCCTCAACAGGAAGTGGCGCGCCGCCCTGCTCCCGAGCCACGGCTACTGCCACATCATCTTTTGCCCCAAATTCATAGGGGTGCAGTTTGGTGGTCAATGGACTCCCGTTGAACGCAATCGTAATTGCGTTTGCATACGCCATACGCCTAGGAATTTCGTAGAAACCGGCAATTCCATTGTTCCCATCCGCGCACGAGGCCACGGGAATACCCCCCTTCCAGCGAATTTAAATTGTGGTAGTCGCCCGCCTCGAGTTCAAACAAGGAATTTAAAGAATACTCACCGAATTTTGAATAGCGCTTTGGAAATTCCTCGGAGATCGGAGAAAGTCCCACCGCCGCATCCACGATACCTCCGGAGCCCACCGACGTGCTCTTGAGATCAAGAGATACGAGTGCAGCGATATTTTCCCTGACCTGCACATCCAATCGGGATTGCAACTCCTTGGAAGTGGGGACCTGACTGTCAAGATAGGCTTCAGGCGCAAGCTCCAGGATAGGGTCGCTTAGATCAAGGGGGGAGATCTTTATGCGTGCCGGCTCCCCTTCGATAGGCTCATCGGGATCTGCAATAAATGCCCGAAGCTTTGGTTTGAGGGCGTCCAGATCGTTCACGCCTGGCACTGGCAAGCGCTTACCTTTGGACTTCCGATAACCATCATTGACGACCCGCGCCCAAAGTACCGGCTGCTCAGCCCTGTGCGGCACACCTTTTCGGAGAATGATCGCCACCGCTTGTACAGCCACGGGGTAGAACAATTCCTCTGGCAGACTAACAACGGCAACTACGGAATGATGCTCAAGGAGCGGGCGTCTCCACGCTCCAGCGCTGCCGCCCTCCGAGACGACAGACATAGGAACGATGGCCAGCAAGAGAGCTCCATCCGCCATCGATTTCAGTGCAGTTTCCACAAACCGCCATTCATGCTCGTCCGACTTCTTTAAGGCGAATGGTGGATTCATAAAAACACGCGTAATCGGCTCCTCACCCAATTTGGGTTTCGCTTTCACATACTGCGCTGTTGCGTGACCGTCATTTGTGGATCGAGTAAGAAATCGATTAAAACAGTCTGCCTCTACTATGTTGTTCTTTCCATCGCCGCGAAAGATCATGTTGACGATAGCCAACGCGGCAACCGATGATTCCTGTTCGATACCAAACAAGCCAAATCTCTTGAATCTCTCAAGCGGCGCCCCCTTGGTTTTTGCTCGAACATGATCGAACGCCGCTACCAAGAAGCCTCCTGTCCCACAGGCCGGATCAAAAACCAGATCACTTGGAGAAACGCCAACTGCATCGACGGCGAACCGAGTAATGTGCCTGGGCGTCAAAACAATGCCTATTTCCTTGGCACCATTACCGTAGCGCAAGAAGACCTCGTAGAACTTACCCAGGACATCGGTCCCAGAATTCATAGCGGACTTGATGTTTAGGTCAAGCAGTTGCTGAATTGTTCTAACTATTGCTGCCTTATATTTGACGTGACTATCCGGATTTGTTGGTGGTTCAATTTTTACAAACGGGTGAAATTCCCGCTTCCCGTGACGACGAAGCGCGGAATCCGTACGATTGTTGATGTCACCAATAAGAACCGGCAAATCGCCCTCAAGATCAAGCGATGCGGTCTCCACCAGGGCTAACAGCAGCGCTGCCATAACTCGGGACCGATCATTCTTATTGATCCCACCGTTGTGGAGTGTCGCGTTGATTTGCTCTGCGGCTCGAAGAAACAGTTCTTCGTTAACCTGATAGTCAGCAATATCCGGACTACCCGAAATAAGTAGCGTTTCAACGGTACGCGGATCAAGTAGGCCTGTAGCCTCTACACCGTTAATCGTAACGCTCTCGTAACGACCGCGCACGAGCATCTTGGTGCGCACTTCGTAGCCAGACTCGTCGTTTCCAGCCACACCGCTTATGAGTACAGCTTTAATGCCTCGACCTTTGTTAATAGGTGCAGCATAGTCGTTCTCCGCCTCTTTGAGCGCTTGTCCCAAAGCGGCTTTCCGACTCTTAGCTTCAATCACCCATACCTTGGTTTCCGAGAGTTTTACGATATTCTCGGGACGCATTAATTTGAGTGCAGACTTTAAAACAGGATGTTCAAAACATTGGTTCTGCGTCCATACCTGTCCTTCGCTATAGCGTGAAGGATTTTTGACGACCCAGCCCACCTCTTTCAGGTTTTCTCGGATGAAGTGATACGCTTCGACCTCGCTTTGAGGCGAGGCTGCTACAAGTGGCTTTAGTTGGGAGCGAGCCCGCTTTCCGGTTGCCATTGTTCGACTATTTCCTAAGACAGTATAAAAGTTACGTGTTATCGCCTACACCCGCGGAATGTACCCGACATGTCGCATACCCACTAGTGTTAGTAGTAACCAATGCATGCCAGCACGGTTAGCACTCCGGCTCGCTCTTGCTTCCATCGCAGCAAGAGAGATCCCCACATCCAGATTTTCGCTGCATGAACAGCGAAAGCAGTTACTTCGACTACCCGCTTCAACTCCAGCCGGAAACGCCTCGTTGGTGCTGTGCAAAGCAAAACGCCGGGAAGTAACCCCCGGCGTTTTGTATCTATGCGCGGCTACACCCCTCAAACATCAATATTCCGCGCCACCAACGCATTGCTCTCAATGAAGTTCCGGCGCGGTTCCACGTCGTCGCCCATCAGCGTGGTGAAGATCTGGTCCGCGGCAATGGCGTCTTCAATCTGCACGCGCAGCAGGCGGCGCTGGGTGACGTCCATGGTGGTTTCCCACAGCTGCTCGGGGTTCATTTCGCCCAGGCCCTTGTAGCGCTGGCGGCTCACGCCGCGCTCGGCCTCGCTCAGCAGCCAGGTCATGGCGGCGTGGAAGTCGGCAACGTTCTGCTCGCGCACCTTGTCGCCGGTGCCGCGGCGCACCTTGGCGCCGTCGCCAATCAGGCCCTGGAAGGTGGCGGCGGTGCTTGAGAGCGCGGTGTAGTCGGCGCCGGCCACAAAGTCGGCGTCGATGTGGCTGAGGCGCTGGTTGCCGTGCTGGCGGCGGACGACCATGATGCGGTACTTCTCGGTCTTCTCGTCGTACTGCATGAAGGCGTCTGCGGTGGCGCCGCCGTTGGCGCTGCTGGCGTTGCCTTGCATTTCCAGCAGGCGGGCCTTGAGCGTGCGGGCGCTGGCTTCGGCTGCGGCTTCGTTGGACAAGTCCAGCGACACGCCTTCGGCAATGGCGCGCAGGGCGTCGGCGTCAATCACGCGAGACAGGCGCTCGATCACGCCGCGGCTGAGCTGGTACTGGCGTGCGAGTTCGGCCAGGGCGTCGCCGGCAATCTCGGTGCCGTCGGGGCGCACGAGCACGGCGGTGTCCAGCGCCTGGCGCACGAGGTAGGCGGCCATCTCGACATCGTCTTTGATGTAGCGCTCTTCCTTGCCGTGCTTGATCTTGTAGAGCGGCGGCTGGGCGATGTACACGTGGCCGCGCTCGATGATCTCGGGCATCTGGCGGTAGAAGAACGTGAGCAGCAGCGTGCGGATGTGCGAGCCGTCCACGTCAGCATCGGTCATGATGATGATGCGGTGGTAGCGCAGCTTGTCGAGGTTGTAGTCGTCTTTGCCAATGCCGGTGCCCATGGCGGTGATGAGCGTGAGCACTTCCTGGCTGGAGAGCATCTTGTCAAAGCGCGCGCGCTCGACGTTCAGGATCTTGCCCTTGAGCGGCAGGATTGCCTGGAACTTGCGGTCGCGGCCCTGCTTGGCCGATCCGCCTGCGGAGTCACCCTCGACGATGAAGAGTTCAGACAGCGCGGGGTCTTTCTCCTGGCAGTCGGCCAGCTTGCCGGGCAGGCCCATGCCGTCGAGCACGCCTTTGCGGCGCGTCATTTCGCGGGCCTTGCGGGCGGCTTCACGCGCGCGGGCAGCTTCAACGATCTTGCCGCAGATGATCTTGGCGTCGACGGGCGTTTCCAGCAGGAAGTCGCTCAGCGCCTTGGCGACGACTTCTTCCACCGGCAGGCGCACTTCCGACGAGACGAGCTTGTCCTTGGTCTGCGAGCTGAACTTGGGCTCGGGCACCTTGACGGACAGCACGCAGGTCAGGCCTTCGCGCATGTCGTCGCCCGAGGTGTCGACCTTGGCTTTCTTGGCGATCTCGTTGTCGGCGATGTACTTGTTGATGACGCGCGTCATGGCGGCGCGCAGGCCCGTGAGGTGGGTGCCGCCGTCACGCTGCGGGATGTTGTTGGTGAAGCAGAGCACCTGTTCGTTGTAGGCGTCGTTCCACTGCATTGACACTTCCACGGCCACGCCGTCTTTCTCGCCTGCGGCAAAGAAGATGGTGGGGTGCAGCACGGTCTTGTTCTTGTTGATGTACTCAACGAAGCCCTTCACGCCGCCCGAGAAGGCGAAGTCTTCTTCCTTGCCGGTGCGCTGATCGGTCAGCCGGATGTGCACGCCGTTGTTCAGGAACGAAAGCTCGCGAATGCGCTTGGAGAGGATCTCGTAGTGGTATTCGACGTTGGTGAAGATCTCTTCGTCGGCCAGGAAGTGCACTTCGGTGCCGCGCTTGTCGGTGGTGCCCAACACGCGCAGCGGCGAGACCTCCACCATCTGACCGTCCGGCCCTTGCACCGTTTCGATCAGGCGGTTTTGCGGAACGCCCTGTGCAAACTCGATGTAATGCACCTTGCCACCCTGGCGCACCGTCACCTTCATCCACTTCGACAGACCGTTCACGCACGACACGCCCACGCCGTGCAGGCCGCCCGACACCTTGTAGCTGTTCTGGTTGAACTTGCCACCGGCGTGCAGCTCGGTCATGGCGATCTCGGTCGCGCTGCGCTTGGGCTCGTGTTTGTCGTCAAACTTGATGCCGGTCGGGATGCCACGGCCGTTGTCGATCACGGAGATGGAGTTGTCCGTGTGGATGGTGACCTGGATCTCGGTGCAATGCCCGGCCAGTGCTTCGTCGATGGAATTGTCCAGCACCTCGAACACGAGGTGGTGCAGGCCGGTGCCATCCGAGGTGTCGCCGATGTACATGCCCGGCCGCTTGCGTACCGCCTCCAGGCCTTCCAGGATCTGGATCGAGGCGGCGTCATAGCTGTTGGCCTCGGCGGGGGTGGATTGCGGTTTCTGCTCTTCGGTCATGTCGTTCTGCTCGCTGCCATGGGCGCGGAAATGGTTATCTCAACGCACACAGCGGGGTTGCTTAAAAACGGCGAAGGGGCGGATCGTCACGATCCAGCCCCTCGTCTTGCTCTGGGTGCAGCGGTGCGTCAAATGCGCATCGGCATGACGACGTACTTGAAGGTGTCGTCGTCGGGCAGGGTGATGAGTGCGCTCGAGTTGGAGTCGCCCAGGCTCACCTGCACTTTTTCGGCCTTGAGGTTGGCCAGCACGTCCAGCAGGTAGGTGACGTTGAAACCGATATCCAGCGCATCGCCCTGGTAGTCGATTTCGAGTTCTTCCTGCGCTTCTTCCTGGTCAGCGTTGGTGGAGCTGATCTTCAGGACGTTGGTGTCGAGCATGCAGCGCACGCCCTTGAACTTGTCGGTGGTCAGGATGGCCGTGCGTTGCAGCGCCTGCTGCAGGAAGGCACGGTCGATCGTGAAGCTGTTGCGGTAACCCTTCGGGATCACGCGCTGGAAATCCGGGAACTTGCCTTCGACCAGCTTGGAGATCAGCTCGATATTGCCGAAAGTGAACTTGACCTGGTTCGATGCCAGTTGCACCGAGACGGGATCGTCCACGTCTTCCAGCAGGCGTTGCAGTTCGAGGATGGTCTTGCGCGGGATGATCACTTCCTGGCGGCCGCCGGCTCCTGCCGGTTGCTCGCCGGTTTCCACGCCGCAGTAGGCCAGGCGGTGGCCGTCGGTGGCGACGGCCATGACTTGCTTGCCGTCCACCACCAGCAGCATGCCGTTGAGGTAGTAGCGGATGTCTTGCTGGGCCATCGCGAAGTGCACCATCGCCAGCAAGTGCTTGAGCGTCTTCTGCGGCAGCGTGATGCGGGCACCGAAATCGGTTGCCTCTGCAACGGTCGGGAATTCTTCGGCGGCCAGCGTCTGCAGCGCAAAGCGGCTCTTGCCGGACTGCACCGTCATGCGCTTGTCGTTGAGCGTGAGGGCGACTTCGCCGTCAGGCATGGCACGCAGGATGTCGACCAGCTTGCGGGCGGCCACGGTGGTGGCAACGTCGCCCGCGCCGGCGCCGCAATCGGCGTGCGTGGTGATCTGGATTTCGATGTCGGTGGACAGGAAGGAAACCCGTTCACCTTGCTTGGTGATCAGCAGATTGGCCAGGATCGGCAGCGTGTGTCGGCGTTCCACGATGCCGCTCACGATTTGCAGCGGACGCAGCAGGTTGTCTCGCGAGGTTTTGACCAATTGCATGAAGGCGATCCTTGGCTTGAGAGGTGACACCGCGCGCGCCCCAGCCTCGGCCACATGGCCAGGTGCCTGCAGGAGCATTCGCGATTAACCCAAAGTTGTTGTAAATCAAGGGGTTAATCACAAATTATACCGCAAATAAGGGGGCGCTGGATAGCGTCACGCGCGCGGCAAATATGTCTATTGTGCATGAAAAGACGCCCGCATTCGAGCGGGCGTCTGTCGAGGCTTGATTCAGGGCGAATGGCGTTGCCATGCGCTCTGCTGACCATCGCGCGGTCAGCCCTTGAGCGTTTGCTCCAGCACGTGCAACTCGTGGTTGAGCTGGGCGTCTTTGGTGCGCTCGTCGGCGATCTTGCGCACGGCGTGCAGCACCGTGGTGTGGTCGCGTCCGCCGAAGAGCTCACCAATCTCGGGCAGGCTCTTCTGCGTGAGTTCCTTGGCCAGATACATGGCGATCTGACGCGGGCGCGCGATGTTGGCCGGCCTCTTCTTGGAGTACATATCCGCGACCTTGATGTTGTAGAAATCCGCGCAGGTCTTCTGGATGTTTTCCACCGAAATTTGGCGGTTCTGCACCGTCAGCAGGTCTTTGAGCGCCTCCCGCGTGACCTCGATCGTGATCTCTTTGCCGTGGAAGTTGGAGTACGCCAGGATCTTGCGCAGCGCGCCTTCCAGCTCACGCACGTTCGAGCGCAGGTGCTTGGCCACGAAGAAGGCCACCTCTTCCGGCACGGTCACGTTCTCTGCCTGCGCCTTCTTCATCAGAATCGCAACGCGCATCTCCAGCTCGGGCGGCTCAATGGCCACGGTCAGGCCGGAGTCGAAGCGCGAGATCAGGCGGTCGTCGATGCCCGTGATCTCTTTCGGATACGTATCGCTGGTGATGATGACCTGCGCGCGATTGGCGATCAGCGCCTCGAACGCGTAGAAGAATTCTTCCTGCGTGCGGTTCTTGCCCGAGAAGAACTGGATGTCATCGATCAGCAGCAGATCGAGCGAGTGGTAGTAGCGTTTGAAATCATCAAACGCCTTGCGCTGGTACGCCTTCACCACATCCGACACGTACTGCTCCGCATGGATGTAGCGGATGCGCGCGCGCGGGTTCTCCATCAGCATGAAGTTGCCGATGGCATGGATCAAGTGCGTCTTGCCCAGGCCCACGCCGCCGTACAAGTACAGCGGGTTGTACGACTTGCCGGGGTTGTTGGCGACCTGGATAGCCGCGGCGCGCGCCAACTGGTTCGCCTTACCGGTGACGAAGTTGTCGAACGTCAGGATCTGGTTCAGCCGCGAGCGCTCATGCACGGAATCGTCCACGTGCGCCTGCGGCGGCGCAGCCAGGGTCGCGACCACGGCAGGCGCCTGCGGCGGCATGCGGTACGACCGGGCGCTGACCTCGGCGGCGTCCATCACGGGCACATCGATATCGGCGGCGGCATGGCTCGCCGTTGCGAGCGCGGTTTCGCGATACACAGACGGCGCGGGGCGCAACGTTGCGGCGTCATGCGAGACACCGTTGCCGGCCGGCATGGCCTGCCGCGGTTGACCTGCTTGCGCCCCAAGGGGTTGCATCGGCACTGGCGCGAGCGCCGGCTGAAGCGCCGCCTGGCGCTGGCCGGCGCTCGGGTCGAGCACGAACTGCACGTCGACCGTTGCCTCCCAGTAGTCGCACGCGAGCGACTGGATGCGGCCCGAGAACTGGCTCTTGACCCAGTCGAGCTTGAAACGGTTGGGCGCGGCAATCCGCAGCGTGCACGCCTGCTCGTCAAACGACAGCGGCGTCAGCGGCTTGATCCACGTCTTGAATTGTTGCGGCGTCAGCTCACTCTCGAGTTGAGCGGACGCCGCATGCCAGAAATCCTGCATCGTTATCGTTAGGTGTTTGACCGGCGCCACACGCGTCTGATGACGTCCCCGGGAGGGCCGGCCGCCGGGCTCCTGGCTGTGGCCAGAAACCGGGTGGCTTTCGTTATTGGAACGGGATTGTACCCCTGGCCGAAAGTTATCCACAAAGGATAAGTCTGTGGATAACCTGTGGACCCGCTGTGAGTAGCGGTGGACAACCGATTTTATTGACCTCCCGCAAACCCAATCCCGGCAAGCCTTTGCGCAGAGGACCCCAAGCCGCACAAGGCGCTGGGGACAACTCGTCGCCGGGTGGATTTCGGTCGCGGGGCGCACGTTATCCCCAGTCAGTCAGGCTTGACAGAAGTGGAAAATGCCGTTTAAATGCCGGGTTCTGCGATGCGCAGCAGGGGAGCGCACGCTTGTTCGTGTCAGATGCGGGGCGAGAAACACTTCGTCGCGACTGATCCGGCTTAGGCCCGATGCCCTCGGTGCCCGATGTTCCGGTGACACCCTAGACCTGAACAACACAGCGCACGGCGGTCTGCGTGGGCGATTTCTCTGACTGAATCGACACCAGGCCGCAGGGGCAGCCCTAGGCCCGGCGCGTGCGGCGATGTCCGCACCACCCATTAACAAGAGAGTGCATCATGAAGCGTACCTATCAACCTTCCGTTACCCGTCGCAAGCGCACCCACGGTTTCCGTGTCCGCATGAAGACCCGTGGTGGCCGTGCCGTGCTGAACGCACGCCGCGCCAAGGGCCGTAAGCGCCTGGCCATCTAAAGACGGCCGCGCCGAGGGCGGCGGCTCATGGCCGTTGTCCGTGGCTTTGCGGCACGCTGGCGATGGGCCTGCACGCCTACCCCAAGGCCGCGAGGCTGACAAAAACGGATGAGTTTTCATCCGTTTTTGCTTTGCGGCCGGTCCGGCGTAGTCGTCACTTCGTGCTGTATGTGCGCGCCAACGGCGATCGCCCGGCGCGCCTGGGCGTGGTGATCGGCAAGAAATTCGCCAAGCGCGCCGTCGAGCGCAACCTCATCAAGCGCCAGTGCCGCGAGTTGTTCCGCCTGCGGCAGCCGTTGCTGGGCGGGCGCGACGTGCTGATCCGCCTGCAGGCTAAGTTTCCGCGCCAGGATGTGCCCACCGTGGCCGCCTTCAAGCGCATCTGCCGCGAAGAGCTGGCGCAGCTTTTCGAGGTTGCCACGCGGCCACTGTCGGCGCCGCCTGCCGCAACACCTCCCCAGCCCACCGCTGGGAGCACGCCATGACGCGCGTGCTGCTGTTTCTGCTGCGCATCTACAAAGTGGCGTTCAGCCCGTTTGTAGGGGCGCAATGCCGTTTCCTCCCGACCTGCTCCGACTACGCGCGCGATGCCGTGCTCACTCACGGGCCCGGTTACGGCAGTTATCTTGCGGCAAAACGTCTATGCCGCTGCCATCCGTTCGCACAAGGCGGGTATGATCCTGTGCCGCCCGCTGCTGGCGACGCTGTGCCCCGCTCCACCGATCCCGCATCGACCGACGCGACCGCAGCTGACTCCCAGCCTGCGCGGCCGTCGATCCAGGCAGTGCCGGAAAACGTAGCGAGCAGCCCGAGGTTGGACCGAGAAGCGCAACCGTACAAGGGTACGGTGAGCATCGCAGGTTCAAGATCGGGCTGCGCAGCCGTTTTTCGGCGCTGGCTTCACCTTCCCAGACCGTAATCCGACATGGATATCAAACGCACCATTCTCTGGGTGATCTTCTCGCTGGCGGTTGTCCTGCTGTTCGACAACTGGCAACGCGCGAATGGCCACCAGTCGATGTTCTTCCCCACGCCGCAAACGGCCACGACCACGGCCGCCGCGCCGGGCAGCACGCCCGCAGGCGACGTGCCAAGCAACGCCTCTACAGCGGCAGCCGCCGGGTCGCAAGCCGCCCCGGCCACGGGTGCCGCTTCGCAGGCCCCGGCTTCGGAAAAGATCGTCATCTCGACCGACCTGCTGCGCGCCACCATCGACACCGACGGCGCCATCGTCACCAAGCTCGAACTGCTCGACCAGAAGGACCACGACGGCAACCCGATGGTGCTGTTCGACCGCAGCGTCGAGCGTACCTATCTGGCACGCTCGGGCCTCATCGGCGGCGACTTCCCGAACCACACGACGGTGTTCGCTGCATCGCCCGGCCCGCGTGACCTGGGTACCGGCAACGATGTCTCCATCACGCTGACGGCCGACAAGGGCGGCGCCAAGCTGGCCAAGACGTACGTCTTCAAGCGCGGCAGCTACGTGATCGACTCGCGCTTCGACGTGACCAACGACGGCACCGCGCCGATCAACCCGACGCTGTACCTGGAACTGGCCCGCGACGGCGGCGCTGTGGAGCAATCGCGCTTCTACAGCACGTTCACCGGCCCGGCCGTGTACACCGACGGCGACAAGTTCCACAAGATCACTTTCGCCGACATCGACAAGGGCAAGGCACAGGTGCCGGCCCCGACCAATAGCGGCTGGGTGGCGATGGTGCAGCATTACTTTGCATCGGCCTGGATTCCCGCCGACAACGTCAAGCGCGAGTACTACGTCAACCGCGTCGACACCAACTTCTACCGCATCGGCATCCAGGAGCCGCTGGGCACCGTCGCGCCGGGCGCCAGTGTGTCGACCACGGCGCGCCTGTTTGCCGGCCCGCAGCAAGCGCGCATGCTCGAGGCCATCACCCCGGGCCTGGACCTCGTGAAGGACTATGGCTGGCTGACCATCGTCGCCAAGCCGCTGTTCTGGCTGCTCGAGAAGATCCACGCGCTGCTGGGCAACTGGGGCTGGTCGATCGTCGCGCTCACGGTGCTGATCAAGCTGGTGTTTTTCCCGCTGTCGGCCACGAGCTACCGGTCGATGGCCAAGATGAAAGACCTGCAGCCGCGCATGACGGCCATCCGCGAGCGCCACAAGGGCGATCCGCAGAAGATGAACCAGGAAATGATGACGCTGTACCGCACCGAGAAGGTCAATCCGCTCGGCGGCTGCCTGCCGATCGTGATCCAGATTCCGGTGTTCATGGCGTTGTACTGGGCGCTGCTGTCGTCGGTCGAAATGCGCGGTGCGCCCTGGATCGGCTGGGTGCACGATCTGTCCACGCCCGACCCGTTCTACATCCTGCCGGTGCTGATGGCCGTGTCGATGTTCGTGCAGACCAAGCTGAACCCGACCCCGCCGGACCCGGTGCAGGCCAAGGTGATGATGTTCATGCCGATCGCGTTCTCGGTGATGTTCTTCTTCTTCCCGGCCGGCCTGGTGCTGTACTGGGTGGTGAACAACTGCCTGTCGATCGCGCAGCAGTGGTCGATCAACCGCATGCTGGGCACCAACAACAAGGCAGCACCCGCCAAGTAAGGCGAATTCGCTTCAGCAAAGAGGGCACTTCCGGGTGCCCTTTTTTGCGCCCGCCCGAAACGCGTCAACCGCTTCAACCGGGTGCGTGGCAGACGGCCTCGATGTTGTGGCCATCCGGGTCGCGCACGAAGGCGCCGTAGTAGTTCGGATGATAGTGTGCGCGCACGCCGGGCGCGCCATTGTCGGTGCCGCCTGCAGCCAGGGCCGCGGCGTAGAACGTGTCCACATCGGCACGCGTGTCGACGCGGAAGGCCACATGCACCGGCGGCTTGTTCGACCCCTGCCCGGCCGTCGCCGCTGAAATCCAGAATTCCGCCTTGCCCGATGGGCCAAAGCCCGCCACATCGGTGTGGCCCGTGACAGCCGCCGGAAACTCCCGCAGCTTGCCCAGGCCAATGGCGCCGAGCGCCCGTTCGTAGAACCGCTTGCTGGCTTCGAAGTCGCTGACGACGACGCCGGTGTGATCGATCATCCGAATCTCCTTGGTTGGAAACTGGCGCGCAACGGCGCGGCTGCCGCACAATACCGCCCATGACCGCTGCTGACCATCCCACCACCTTGCCGAATGCGTCGGCCGCGCCGCACGCGCCCATCCTCACGATCCCGATCGCGGCGATTGCCACCGCGCCCGGGCGGGGCGGCATCGGCGTGGTACGTGTGTCAGGGCCCGACGTGCGCGCTGTCATGCACGCCGTGTGCGGACGCCTGCTGACGCCCCGCCAGGCAACCTATCTGCCATTCCTCGATGCCGACGGCAACGCCATCGACCGCGGCATCGCGCTGTGGTTTCCCGCGCCGCATTCGTACACAGGCGAAGACGTGCTCGAGCTGCAGGGCCACGGCGGCCCTGTCGTGATGCAACTGCTGCTGCAGCGCTGCCTGACCGCCGGCCGCGAGATCGGCCTGCGCGTGGCCGAGCCCGGCGAGTTCACGCGCCGCGCCTTCCTCAACGACAAGATGGATCTGGCGCAAGCCGAGGCCGTCGCCGATCTGATTGAAGCCAGCACCGAAGCCGCCGCACGTTCGGCGGCGCGTTCGCTCGATGGCGCGTTTTCGCAAACGGTGCATGCGCTGGTCGAGCGGGTGATCCATCTGCGCATGCTGGTGGAAGCGACGCTGGACTTTCCAGAGGAGGAGATCGACTTCCTGGAAGCCTCCGACGCGCGCGGTCAGCTCGCCAACATTCGCACGGCCGTCGATGGCGTGCTGGCGCAGGCGCGCCAAGGTGCGCTGCTGCGCGAAGGCCTGCACGTGGTGCTGGCGGGGCAGCCGAACGTCGGCAAATCGTCGCTGCTTAATGCGCTGGCCGGAGCGGAACTTGCCATCGTCACGCCCATCGCTGGCACCACACGCGACAAGGTGCAGCAGACCATCCAGATTGAGGGTATCCCGCTGAACATCGTCGACACGGCGGGCCTGCGCGATACGGAAGACGAAGTCGAGCGCATCGGTATCGAGCGCACCTGGGCCGCCATCGCCCGCGCCGATGTCGTGTTGCATCTGCTGGACGCGACGGACTATCGCGCCAAGGGCCTCTCGCCCGAAGACACCGCAATCGACGCCCGCATTGCCGAACACGTGCCTGCCGGCGTACCGACCCTGCGCGTCATCAACAAGATCGACCTCTCGGGCGTAGCTATACCGTGCCGCGTGGATGCCGAACCGCCCGAGGTGTGGCTCTCGGCGCGCGATGGCCTGGGCGTCGAACTGCTGCGCGCGGCGTTGCTGGAGATTGCCGGCTGGCAGGGCGGCGGCGAGGGGCTTTACCTCGCCCGCGAGCGCCATCTCGCGGCGCTGCGCACGGCCCGCGAACATCTCGCCACGGCGGCGGAGCACGCGGCACAGCAAGCGCAATCGCTGGATCTGTTTGCCGAGGAACTGCGGCTTGCGCAGGAGGCGTTGAACAGCATTACGGGGGCGTTCTCCAGCGATGATTTGCTGGGGGTGATTTTTAGCCGGTTTTGCATCGGCAAGTGAGCGCCATGTCCGCCTACCCCGTCTCCATCAAAGGCGTCCTGCGCGCGCCCGCGGGCGAGGTCGTCCTGCTGCTCAATGAACGGGAAGAGTGGGAACTGCCCGGCGGCCGAATCGAACTCGGCGAGTCCTCCACCGAATGCCTCGTACGCGAGATTGCCGAAGAGCTGAACTTGCACGTTGAGGTGGGCGCGCTGGTCGACACGTACCTGTTTGAAGTCGTGCCGAGCAAGCATGTGTTCGTTGCCACGTATGCGTGCGCGCTGCTCAGCCCGTTTGAGCCGACCGTCAGTCATGAGCACAAGCGCCTTGGGCTGTTTGCGCCCGATGCCTTGCCGGTGAATTTGCCGGCGGGCTATCGGGCGTCGATAGCGGCGGCGTGCAATACGGCGATACCGCCGGATTAGCACGCATGGGCAGAGGGCGCTATTACAGCTGGTGGCGGCGCGCCGGCGAAACGGCCGAAGGGCTCTTCCACGCCAATGGCTGGGCAGCGCACGTCGCGCACGCACTCCGTCTTCAAGGACAGCTGCACGTTGATCGCCGTGATGTGACTTTACCCTTGAGTGCGCCGCTCGCGGAGCCGCTCAAAGTGGCCTTCGCTTCAGACTTCCATGCGGGGCCGTTGACCGATCCGCGCTTGCTGGATGCCATGCAGCGGGCGATTGCAGACTTCGCACCACACGTGCTCCTGCTAGGAGGCGATTTTGTTTCACTGCATCACCGCCACATCAGTGGCTTAGCTGCACGCTTGCAGGAACTGCCGGCGCCCGTGGGCAAATTCGGCGTGTTCGGCAATCACGACCTCTGGGTAGATGACACGTTCATCCGGGCGCGGCTGGAAGCAGCGGGCGTGCAAATGCTTGTCAATGAGTCCGTACGTCTTGCACCGCCGTATGATGAACTGCATGTTTGCGGGCTAGATGAGCCCGGTGTAAGGCAACCGACGCTGGACGCACCTTCAATGGCACCGGTCCGCGCAGACTGCTGCTGATGCACTCACCGCTAGGCTTGCGGCACGTGCAGGCGTATCCATTTGATTTGGCGTTCCGCGGGCACACGCATGGCGGACAGATTGCTCGGCCAAATGGTCGTGCCATCGTGCTGCCTTCGGGCTCGGGCGAACGGCGCTTTGCCAGCGGCTATTTTGAATTGGCGGAGGGTGGACGGTTGGTGACCAGTCGAGGCATCGGCATGAGCGATTTGCCGATTCGTTTGTTTTCACCGTCGGAGGTCCATCTCTATACCATTCAGGCAGCCAGCTAGGCGCGACCTCTCCGAGATCCAATCCCCTCTACCGCAAACGCGGCGCCCCGCCCACAGCACCGCAACTTGCACCGGCTCGATACAAGAGTATTCCCGCATACGTGGCGATCCACACGTGTTCATCCGATTTATGGACCGCTTAGCCCCGTGCGAGAACTGACCGCGGGATTCCACGCATCAAATCTGATACATCCAGCCCGTCTGGCGCGCTCACGATCCGCGACCGCGATGGAAACCGCCCGCCACCACTGGATTTGCGCCCGATGGTGCGCTCCTTGCAGTTATCCCAACGCGACCGGTACGAGCATCTACGAAGCAATGTCGGCCATCGCACGAAGGCGGTGGAACACGGCGCAATCAGGGATTGGATCGAGTAAGGGCGCGACAGACTGCAGTGGCTATGCCGCACCCCGTAGGGTTATTTGCGATCCGATAAATAGCGAAAACAACAGGGGAACGTTGCGCGAGTGAAACGTCGAGTGCGTTGCGGGGACGGACCCAACCGCTTAAGTCGATACGCCCTCGGCCTGGCACACGTCTGGGGAGAGGCCCGTGAAAAAGACAATCTATTTGTGGGTAGCAATGGGCGAGATCTTCGTTGGCAGCACTCAGGCGCAGGAGATATTTTTGCAAGGTGGTACACAGGGTGCAGGCATTGGAGCGGCGATAAGCTTCAACTCGATGCTTGGTGCGCATATCGATTTCAACGCGATCAACCTGTCGCACAACTTCAGCTTCGGCGGCAATCGCTATCAGGACGACATTCGACTTCGCCAGGGGGGGATTTACGCCGATATCTTCCCCTTGTGCGGCAGCGGCTTTCGAACAACCGCTGGCGTACGATTCTCCGACGACGAGCTCAGCGGCACCTCGGTGCCGACCAATGGCACATACACGTTCGCGGGTAGAAAGCTTCTGGCATTGCCGGGCATGTATGCCGTTGCAAAAGCCCGATATCCAACCGTGATGCCATATTTCGGCATCGGCTACGGCCATCGGCCGGCCTCAAAGGGGTTCGGCTTCATTGCGGACATCGGTGTCGCTTACGGCATACCAAAGTCTTCCTACACCTTGTCGCCGCAGTTGGCCGCAAAGGTCGGCCCCGTGAATAGCCACCTTATTGCAACGAATGGCCTGCAGGAGTTGCAACGCGAGATGTCGCGTTATCGCTGGTATCCGGTAATACAAATCGGGGTGTCATATCGGTTCTGAGTGAGGCCCCTGTTACACCGGCGCGCCAAAACGGCGCGCTGAAACGACTTGAGGCTTGCAACAGCAGAAAACACGCGATGGCGTTCGAGGGCGCGCAGGTGGGCGGGATGTCCGGGCCTGCGGCAGGCAGCGCCGAGAAGTCGGACAAGAACGCGTTCGCACCAAATCCGGTATGAACGAGGCCATGCGTCACAAGGGCCGGTTTGAATTCCAGCGCCGCTTGGGCTACAAGCGGGCATAGAACGGAGGCTGGCTTATCGTCCAGCCGCAGAATACGAGCCGGACTGGCGCCCATCTAAGTTGCTAACTGTTGACCCCTCGCTCAATCCCGCCCCCAACGCCAGCGCGGCGGCTCGCCCTTCCACCAGCAAACCAACACCAGCAGCGCCGTCACACCCATCACGTAAACCACGAAGCTCCATTGCGTGGTGCCCGGGTGCAGCCCGACGATGCCCGCCAGCAGCAATACGGCATAGATGGCGAGCACCACCCAGCCCTGCCAACGCGAAGGCAAGCCCCATCCCCAGCCGTAGCGCTTGGCGGGAAACCAGTACTCGTTGGAGTTAGTAGGCATTGTTGTCGGGGAAACACGAGCAGGGGATGCTCGCTAATGTACTCCCGCGCAGGATCGGCGCAACAAACGCCAACAGCCAGCCGGTCAATTACCGCTGGCGGATGTCGTTGCAACAGAGAAGGGCGCGCGCTGGGCGCACCGAAGCAGCGGACAATGGCGCACAGGCCATCAACCGCATCTTGCTAGCTTCTGCATCGGGGAGTGGAGCGTTGGTTGAATCCGGAAAGGCTTCCGGTACGCGCTAGGCGCTACAAACCAAGCTCGGCGGAACGGAGGTCGATTGACTTCACACCGCCAGCGGCAGCACCCGATTGGTGCTACCGAAACAATCGCGCGATCTTAGTAGAGCTTCTTCGGCAGCATTTGCGAACGCAGGCGTTTACGCGTACGCGACACAGCGGCAGCCTTCTTGCGCTTGCGCTCGGTCGTCGGCTTTTCGTAAGCGGTGCGGGCGCGCAGTTCCTTGATCAGGCCAGTGCGCTCGATTTCACGGCGGAAGCGGCGCAGTGCAACTTCGACCGGCTCGTTTTCTTTCAGACGGATGGTGGTCATCGGGTCCCTTGCTCAGTATTCGGGTGGACGGCGAAACAGCGGATTATATACCGCCCAGAGGGCGTGCAGTGTAGTTGAATCTGTTTACCGATGCAAGGCACTTCCGATTGTGGTGAGAATGCCATTTCTTGCCGCAATTTTGCGCAGAGGCGTGGCCTTGATACTACGCCGTGAGCGGCCAGCCAGCGGAAGGAGCGAGGAAGGAACGCCGCTTGCTCAACGCGAGCATCTCTCCAGGTCCCTACTGTGGAACGCGTTCCCAAGTCTGCGCCCGCGCCGGTTGCCGCAAGCACCACCACCCTCGCCGAAGCGCTGCCCGAACGGCTGCGCTATGTGGACGACACACGCCCGGGCTACACCCGGCGTCGGCTGCGCGGCCGCTTCGTCTATTTCGACACGCGCGGCGGGCGCATCCGCGACCCGGCGGTGATTGCGCGCATCAACAAGCTGGCGATCCCGCCGGCCTATACCGACGTCTGGATCTGCCCACACGCGGGCGGTCATCTGCAGGCGACGGGGCGCGACGCGCGTGGGCGCAAGCAATATCGCTATCACGCCGACTGGCGCGCCTTTCGCGATGCCGACAAGTACGGGCGGCTGCTGGCCTTCGGGGCAGTGCTGCCGTGGGTGCGCGGGGCGATCACCGCCCATTTGGAGGCGCCGGGCCTGTCGCGCGAAAAGATGCTGGCGACGGTGGTCTACCTGCTGGACGTGACGCTGGTGCGCGTGGGCAACGCGGCGTATGCGCGCGACAACCGGTCCTACGGGCTCACGACGTTGCGCAATCGGCACGTCGAGGTCCACGGCAACACGGTGCGCTTTCAGTTTCGCGGCAAGAGCGGTGTGGAGCACGACGTGTCGGTATCGGACCCGCGCCTGGCGCGCATCATCCGGCGCTGCGTCGATCTGCCGGGGCAGGAATTGTTCCAGTACATCGACGAAGCTGGCGAGCGCCGTGCGGTCGATTCCACAGATGTGAATGCCTACTTACAGGAGATTTCCGGCGCGGATTTCACGGCGAAGGACTACCGCACCTGGGCCGGCAGCGTGCTGGCGCTGGATCTGCTGCGCGGGCGCACGCCGACGAACGTTACCGAGGCGCGCCGGCAGGTGGTGGAGGTTGTTGCTGCCGTGGCCCAGCGCCTCGGGAACACACCGGCCGTCTGCCGCAAGTGCTATGTGCACCCGGCCGTGGTGGACGCGTTCCTGGAGGGCGAACTGGAAGCATTGCCCCCGACCCGCGCGCGCAAGGGCCTACGACGCGAAGAGGTGGCGCTGCTTCGATTTCTCGAGCACGCCGCCGGCGCAAAGGGCACAGGCGAAAAAAAGCCCGCCTGAACAAGGCGGGCCTTCGAGCGAACAGACGCAAACTTACTTCGATTGCTGCGGCGTCATGTCCGGCGTGGCGGGCGCAACGCCCGGCGCGGCCGTCGGCCGTGCCTGCTGTGCGGCCACGGTGGTGCTGTGCTCCTGCAACCCGCCGCCCAGCGCCGTGTACAGATCGATGGCGTTGGTCAGGCGGGCCAGACGCGTCTGCACCAGGGTCTGGTCGGCGCTGAACAGATCGCGCTGCGCGTCAAGCACATCGAGGAAGCTCGACACGCCGTTGCGATAGCGCTGGTCAGACAGCGTCAGGCGATCGGCCGTGGCATCGCGGAAGCGCTTCTGCGCGGCCACCTGCTCTTCCAGCGTGCCGCGCGCAACGAGGGCGTCGGACACCTCGCGGAACGCGGTCTGGATCGTCTTCTCGTAGTTCGCAACCGCAATCTTCTGGTTGGTCTTGGTCAAGTCCAGGTTGAAGATGTTGGTGCCCCAGTTGAAGATCGGCAGCGTCAGGTTCGGCACGAACGACCAGAACTGGGTCCCACTCTTGAACAGGTCATGAAGCGCGCCGCTGGCCGTGCCTACGTTTGACGTCAGCCCGATGCTCGGGAAGAACGCTGCCCGCGCCACGCCAATGTTGGCGTTGGCGGCAATCAGCTTCTGCTCAGCCTGGCGGATGTCCGGACGTTGCTCCAGGAGCTCCGACGGCAGACCCGGCGGAATGTCGGCCACGATCTTCTCCGACGACACCATGGTCGGCGCGGGCAGATCGGCCGGCAGCGGCGCGCCCACCAGCAGCACCAGGGCGTTGGTCGCCTGGGCGTACTGGCGCGTCAGCTGTGCCACCGACACACGCACCGATTCCACCAGCGTCTCGGTCTGACGCAGATCCAGCGCCGACGAGGCGCCGACGTCAAAGCGCTGCTTGGCAAGCTTGTAGTAGTCCTCGCGGCCCTTCAGGGTCTGCTGGGCCAGATCGAGCTGTTCGGCGTAGGCGCGCTCGTTCAGGTAGGCCTTGGCCACCTGCGAGATCAGGCTGATCTGCGCGGCACGCCGGCCTTCGTCCGTCGCCAGATAACTTGCACGCGCAGACGACGTGACGTCGCCCACGCTGAACAGGTTCACCTGGTAATTGCTGATGCCCACGCCAAGCTGGTACTGCTTGGTGTGGATGTCGCCGCCGGTGGTCGAGATTGACGGCGGTGTATGGCTGCGCGTGTACGTGGCAGACGCGTTGACCGGCGGCAGCAGGTCGGCGATCTGCAGGCGGTACTGCGCACGCGCGGCCTCGACGTTGAGCATGGCCACGCGCAGGTCTCGGTTGTTCTCGAGCGCCAGGCCGATCAGCTTCTGCAGGCGCGCATCGGGGAAGAACTCGCGCCAGCCCAGTTCGGTCGCGCGGGGCGCGTTCTCGCCGGGCTTGGCGGAGTCCGCCGGCACGGCATAGCCGGCCGGTGCCTGCGGGTACGTGCCCGTTATCGGAGCGTCCGGGCGCTCATAGGTGGGCGCCAGCGAGCAGCCGGACAACACGCCGGCAGCCAGCAGGAGCGCCGGCAGCAGCGCGGGGGTTCGAAAGGTCATCGTTTTCTGCATGTTCAGATTTCCTCGTCCAGCGGACGGTGCGCGGCATCCAGGCGGCGTTGACGCTCGCTGCCCTTGAAGATGCGGCGGACCACCACGAAGAACACGGGCACCAGCACCACGGCCAGCACCGTCGCGGTGATCATCCCGCCCATCACGCCGGTACCGATGGCGCGTTGGCTGGCGGAGCTGGCGCCGGTGGCAATCGCCAGCGGCAGCACACCCAGGATGAAGGCGAACGACGTCATGATGATCGGGCGGAACCGCAGGTGCACGGCCTCCAGCGTCGCGTCGATCAGGCTCTTGCCTTGCGCCTGCAAGTCCTTCGCAAACTCGATGATCAGAATCGCGTTCTTGGCGGACAAGCCCACCACCGCAATCAGGCCGACCTTGAAGTACACGTCATCCGGCATCGCGCGCAGTGTCACGCCCAGAAGTGCGCCAAGCACACCCAGCGGCACCACCAGAATCACCGCAGCCGGGATCGACCAGCTTTCGTACAGCGCCGCCAGCACCAGGAACACCGCCAGCAGCGACAGCGCATACAGCGCCGGCGCCTGCGAACCCGAAGCCTTTTCCTGCAGCGACTGGCCCGTCCACTCGTAGCCGATACCGGCCGGCAGCTTGGCGGCCAGGCGTTCCATCTCGGCCATGGCGTCACCCGAGCTGGCACCCGGCGCGGCTGCACCCGAAAGGCGGACAGCCGGATAGCCGTTGTAGCGCACGAGCTGCACCGGGCCGACGATCCAATGGCCCTTGGCGAACGTCGACATCGGGACCATGTTGCCCTGCGCGTTGCGCACGTACAGGTTCATGATGTCTTCGGGCTGCATGCGGTTGATCTTGTCCGCCTGCACGATCACACGCTGCTGACGACCATAGTTCGGGAAGTCGTTGGCGTATGCCGAGCCCAGCGCCGTCGACAGCACGGCGTTGATGTCGGTGAACGAGACACCCAGCGCATTGGCCTTCTCGCGGTCGATATCCACCTGGTACTGCGGCGAATCTTCCAGGCCTTCTGGGCGCATGCCGGTGATGACCTTGCTTTGCGCCGCCATCCCCAGCAGCTGATTGCGAGCTGCCATCAGCGCGTCGTGGCCGAGGCCCGCGCGGTCCTGCAGACGGAACGTAAAGCCCGTTGCGTTACCCAGTTCCGGAATCGGCGGCGGATTCAGCGGAAAGACGATCGCATCGCGAATGCCACCGAACAGCGCACCAAAGGCCCGGCCGACCACGGCATCGGCGGTTTGATCCTTGCCCTTGCGCTCGCTCCAGTCCTTGAACGGGGTGAACACGATACCCGCGTTCGGCCCGTTGCCCGAGAAGCTGAAACCCTGGACAGCCACGATGTTCTCGACCGCCTTTTCCTGCTTGTAGTAGTTCTCGACCTGCTTGATCACTTCCAGCGTGCGGTTGGCCGATGCACCCGGCGGCAGCTGGATGTTGGTCACGATGTAGCCCTGGTCTTCGGTCGGCAGGAACGAAGACGGCAGGCGCAGGAACAGGAACACCACCGCCACGATCAGCGCAACGTAGATGACCATGTAGCGGAAGGTTTTCTTGAGCATGCGCTCCACGAAGCTTTGATAGCGGTTCGTGGTGGTGCTGAACATGCGGTTGAACCAGCCGAAGAAGCCCTTCTTCTCGTGGTGCGAACCCTTCTCGATCGGCTTGAGCAGCGTCGAGCACAGTGCCGGCGTGAGCGTCAGCGCCATGAGTGCCGAGAAGAAGATCGATGACACCATCGACAGCGAGAACTGGCGATAGATCGCGCCGACCGAGCCCGAGAAGAACGCCATCGGGATGAACACGGCCATCAGCACCAGCGTAATGCCGATGATGGCGCCTGTGATCTGGCCCATGGCCTTGCGGGTCGCTTCGCGCGGGGGCAGGCCTTCTTCGGCCATGATCCGCTCGACGTTTTCCACCACCACGATGGCATCGTCAACGAGAATACCGATCGCCAGCACGAGGCCGAACATCGTCAGCACGTTGATCGAGAAACCCATCGCGTTCATGGTGGCGAACGCGCCCAAGAGCGAGATCGGCACCACGATCGACGGCACCAGCGTGTAGCGGATGTTCTGCAGGAACAGCAGCATCACCAGGAACACCAGCGCCATGGCCTCGAACAGCGTCTTGACCACTTCTTCGATCGAGATCTGGACGAACTTGGAGGTGTCGTACGGCACCTTGTATTCCACGCCCGCCGGGAAGTACTTCGACAGCTCTTCCAGCTTGGCCTTCACGGCCTTGGCAGTGCCCAGCGCGTTACCCGTCGGCGAAAGCTGCACACCAATCGCCGAGATCGGCTGGCCGTTGATCCGTGCAGACGTCGAGTAGGTCTGGCCGCCGAGTTCCAGGCGCGCCACGTCCTTCACGCGCACCAGCGAACCGTCCGGCTTGGCCACCAGCACGATGTTGCCGAACTGCTCGGTGGTCGTGAGCTGACCTTCCACCACGACCGTTGCCGCGAGCGGCTGATCGGAGACGGACGGCAGATCACCGATCGTACCGGCCGAGACCAGCGCGTTCTGCGCGCGGATGGCGTTATAGACGTCCGTGGGGGTCAGCTTGTAGCCGACCAGCTTGGCCGGATCGATCCAGACGCGCATGGCGCGTTCCGTGCCGAACAGAATCGCCTGACCGACACCCGGCACGCGCTTGATTTCATTCAGCACGTTGCGCGAGATGTAGTCGCCCAGCGCCACCGGATCCATCTTGCCGTCGGTGGATGCGAGCGTCGCGAACAGCAGGAAGTTCGAGCGGGCCTTGTCGACCTGCACACCCTGCTGCGTCACCTGCGAAGGCAGACGCGCTTCCACGCGCTTCAAGCGGTTCTGCACGTCCACCTGCGCCAGCGCCGGATCGGTACCGGCCTTGAACGTCACGGTGATCTGCGCCTGGCCGTTACCGCCCTGGCTGACCGACTCCATATAGAGCAGGCCGTCCGCACCGTTCATTTCCTGCTCGATGATGCTCGTGACGGATTCGTCCAGCGTCTTCGCGTTTGCGCCCGGATACGTTGCCGTGATGATGATGGACGGCGGTGCAATGGTCGGGTACTGCGAGATCGGCAGCTGGGTGATCGAAATCGCCCCAGCAAGGATGATGAACAGCGCGAGCACCCAGGCAAAGACTGGGCGATCGATAAAAAACTTTGCCATGCGATGGCTCCTTGTTTACTGCTTGGCTGCCGGTGCGCTGGCAGCGGGAGTGCTTGCAGCAGGCGCGCTGGCTGCCGGTACGGGTGCTGCGCCGCTACCCTGGCCGCCCTGACCTTGCGGGCCCTTGCCCTGGCCTGCCGACATCGGTTGCCACGGCACGGCCTTGACCGGAGCTCCCGGACGCACCTTCTGCAGGCCGTCGACGATCACCTTGTCGCCGGCCTTCAGGCCGTTGGAGACGATCCATTCCGTACCGGTCGAGCGGTCGGCCTGGACCTGGCGCACGGCTGCCGTGCCCTTCTCGTCGACGACCATGACGGAGGCGCCGTCCGGGCTGCGCGTCACCGCTTGTTGCGGCACCGTGATGGCTTGTTCGTCCACGGCCTGCTCCAGGCGGGCACGCACGTACATGCCCGGCAGCAGCGTGCGGTCAGCGTTCGGAACAATCGCGCGCAGCGTGATCGTGCCCGTAGCAGGGTCCACCGTCAGGTCCGAGAAATAGAGCTTGCCCGTTTGCGCGTAGGCGCGACCGTCTTCCGTCACGAGCGTGACCTTGGCCGCATCACCCCCGGCCTTGGCCAGCTTGCCGTCCTTGAGCGCCTGCTGCAGACGCATCACTTCGGTGCTCGACTGCGTGAAGGTCAGGTAGATCGGATCGATCTGCTGCACGGTCGTCAGCAGCGTCGCCTCGCCCTGGCCCACCAGCGCGCCTTCAGTGACCTGCGCCAGACCGGCACGGCCGGAAATGGGCGATGTCACGCTGGCGTAGCCCACGTTCAGCTTGGCGGTTTCCACGGCAGCGCGGGCGGCGGCCACGTCAGCGGTGGCTTGCTTGGCGGCGGCGGTGGCGTCGTCGTAGTCCTGCTTGCTGATGGCGTTGGTGGCAACCAGCGGCTTGTAGCGCTCGGCCTTCAGTTGCGCCTGCGTTTGCGTGGCTTCCGAACGCGCCAGCTGTGCCTTGGCGCTGTCCAGCGATGCCCGGTACTGCGCCGGATCGATCTGGAACAACTGCTGGCCGGCCTTCACGTCACTGCCTTCTGCGTAGGTGCGCTTGAGCACAATGCCCGCGACCCGTGCGCGCACCTGTGCCACACGCGTAGCCTCCAGGCGGCCCGGCAATTCGCTGGTCAGGCCAACAGAGTGCGGCTGCACGGTCACAACGCCGACTTCGGTCGGAGGCATGCCGGCGCCGCCCGGCCCTTGTGCCTGCTTGTTACCGCAGGCTGCAAGTGCCACCACCATAAATGCGGCGGCAGCGAGTTGGTGATAACGGCGGGTGTTCGTCATAGATGACCCCATGTGGCGATAAGCGGAATGCCGGGTGCCGCATCGTCGCGCAAACGAGTGCGACGCCGGCAAACCGTCAGCGAAACCAAAAAAAACACAAAAACGAAAACGTCCGATGCTAGCTGCATCTGGCGGCATGCGATATGGCCTTCGCGACGAACTCGCAACAACTCGGACCAGAAAGCTAAGACGCGGGAGCGATCGGCAGTCGATCTCCGACCTGGTCGCCGACAGACACACAGTCTGCCCCAGCGCACCTGCCCGGGATGGATGTGGCGCGTACGGCCATGGGCAAGGGACGGAGTGCGCGCTATTATAGATACGTTCGCGTATGTATGTAAGTGACGCCATTGAGGAATAGGGACTCCGTTGACACCTTTCCGGAGTTCGTAGCGATGACGGCGATCAAGCGAACATGCAGCGGATACCGCGCTGCGACAAGGATTGTCAGCCAACCGGCCTGCTGCCGCGTTGTGCGAAGCGCAATAGTGCGTTGCCTTGAATTGTGCATTGCACAAAAGCCAATCGAAAGAACGCCGCCTGGGGTGGCACGGCGTTCCCCTGGAAGATCATGGTCAGACGAACGAAGGAAGAGGCACTGGAAACACGTAACCGCATCCTGGATGCGGCGGAAGACGTGTTCTATGCGCGGGGCGTGGCACGCACATCGCTATCGGATATCGCGCAGGCCGCGGGCGTGACACGCGGCGCCATCTACTGGCACTTCCGCAACAAGGCCGACGTGTTTGCCGCCATGTGCGAGCGCGTGAAGCTGCCCATGGAGACCATGTGCACCCCGCTGGGCGTGGAGGCCGATGATCCATTGGGCGAACTGCGCACGGTGGGCAACTTCCTGCTGCGGCAACTCGTGGAAGATGCGCACTGGCGCAAGGTCTTCGAGATCATGTTCAACAAGTGCGAATTCGTCGAAGACACAAGCCCCATCCTCAAGCGCCAGCAGGAATCGTTTGAAGAAGGCATGGCCCATCTGACGAGCATCATCGAGCAGGCGACGCGGCGCGGGCAGCTGCCGGCCGACCTCGACATCCCACTGGCCGTGGCGCATTTCCATGCCACGTTCAACGGCATCATGGGCGATTACCTCTTCTACCCGGACGTCTCCAGCCTCGCCACCAAGCGTGAGCGACTGCTGGATGCGTGCATCGACACGCTCAAATACGCGCCGTCGCTGCGGCTGGAGCCGGCAGCGGCCGCTACCGTCCGCACCGGGGCCCCGGCATGAACGCGCCCGAGTTCGATCAGATGGTGTTTGCCGGCGGCGGCAACCGGTGCTGGTGGCAGGCCGGCTGGTGGGACGTCGTGCAGCCCGAACTGGGCCTGGCGCCGCGCGTGATTGCCGGCATCTCGGCGGGAGCTTCGACGGCGTGCATGCTGCATGCGTGGAATTCCGCCGAGCTGATGGATTACTACGGCGAGGCCCTGCGCCAGAACACCCGCAACGCCCATTGGGGCAACCTGCTGCGCGGCGAGCGCGTGTTTCCGCACTACGGCATGTACCGCACGGCGCTGCTGACGGTCTTCAGCGAGGGCCGCTTCGGGCGGCTGGCACAGGCGCCCGAGATCCGGATCGGCGTGGCGCATATCCCGCGCTGGCTGGGCGCACGCTCGGCGGTGGCAGCAGGTCTGATTGCCTACAACATCGAAAAGCACGTTCGCAAGACGCTGCACCCAACGCTGGGCAAACGCCTCGGCTTTACGGCGGAAATCGTGCGCGCGCAGGACTGCGCCACACCCGAGGACTTGGCGGATCTTCTGCTGCAATCAGCCTCCACCCCGCCGTTCACGCCGGTGCTGCGGCGCGCGGGGCGGCCGGTGCTTGACGGCGGCATGGTCGATAACGTGCCCGTGCACGCGCTGGACGCCATCCCGGGCGACGCGCTTGTGCTGGTCACGCGCCTGTACCCGCGCCCAACGTATTTCCGCATGGATGTGCCGGTGCCCGACGGCGTGCAGCGCCGCTTTTACGTACAGCCCTCACGCAAGGTCCCCATTTCGAGCTGGGATTACACCCGTCCGGGCGCCATGCGCGACGCGTATGCGCTGGGCCGTCATGACGGCGAAACCTTCCTGCGCGAACTTCCACGCGGGTTCACCACCGCAGTGGCTGCGTAACCACCTCCTCCAAGACAGGCGGCGGGCGCGCCGCTTGCTGCGCATGGCGCGCCCGCCGGCGCGCCGCCAAGGTCGTCCGGCCGATACTTCTTCGACGGACACCTCATGCCCGCAAACCCTGCACATGCGTTTGACCTGATCGTGATCGGCGCCGGTTCGGCCGGGCTCGCGGCTGCGCGCCGATCTGCGGAACTTGGGGCCCGCACGCTGCTGATCGACCGCGCGCAAATCGGCGGCACCTGCGTCAACCGCGGATGCGTGCCCAAGAAACTGCTCGGCTACGGCGCCGCCTGGTCGCAGACGATGGCTCGGTGCTTGCGCGCCGCACACACCTCGGACGCCTGGGCCGATGCCATCGCCCGCACGCGCACCGAAGTCGCGCGGCTGCACGAAACGCATTTCGCCCGCCTGGCCGATGCCGGCGTGCAATGGCTGAGCGGCATGGCCTCGCTGCGCGGCCGCGGCATCGTCCGGGTGCAAGCCGAGTCCGGCAAGACCACGCTGCGTGCGCGCCAGATCGTGCTGGCCGCCGGCACCCGCCCCACGCCGCTTCCCGTACCCGGCGCGGAGCTGGCGTGCACGTCCGACGACGTGTTTGGTTGGGACACGCTGCCCGCATCGCTCATCATCGCGGGCGGCGGTGTCATCGCGGTGGAAATGGCGTCCACGTTGGCGCGCTTCGGCGTGCGGGTCACCGTGCTGACGCGCGATGCGCGCGTGCTGCCGGAATTTGATGCCACGGTGGCCGAGGCCGCCGCGCTGTCGCTGGCTGGCTGCGGCGTCGACCTGATCCTGAACGCCGACGTCGTCCGCATCGAACGCGATGCCGTGAACGGCGGCGGCGTGGCTGTCTACGCGAGCACCGAGGGCAGCGACGTTCCGCGCGTGCTGCGCGCCCAGCGCATGCTGAGCGCCATCGGACGCACGTCGAACATCGCAGGCCTTGGCCTGGAGGCCGCAGGCGTCACGCTCGATGCGCACGGGCGCATTGCCGTCGACCGCCACTTCCGTACACGCGCCCGCGGCGTCCATGCAGTAGGGGACATCTGCGGCGGCAGCCCGCTGCAATTGACGCCCGTGGCCGTCGCGCAGGGCCGCTACGTGGCCGAACGCCTGTTCGGCAAAGGGATCAAGCTGCCTGACATGAACACCGTGCCGATGGCCGTGTTCTGCGATCCGGCCATCGCCGGCGTGGGCCTGACCGAGGCCGACGCGCGCACGCGCTGGCCCGAACTTGGCAAACGCGGGCCGGACACCGACAAACGCGCCCTGGCCGACCGCATCGACATCGTCGTCCGCCGCTTTGTCTCGCTGGAGCAGCGCTTTGCGGGCTCGGGCATGGAATCGCTGATCAAGCTGGTGTGCAACGCGCGCAGCGGCCGCGTGCTCGGCGCGCACATCGTCGACAACGCCGCGCCGGAGATCATCCAGGCGATGGCGGTGGCCGTGCGCATGGGCGTACGGCTCAAGCATCTGCAGTCGACCGTCGGCCTCCACCCGACGGTGGCGGAGGAATTGCTGGGCATGTAAGCGCACTCGTTCAATTTTCCTGATCCCGCCCTGCAAATCCATGCACGTTACAGGTGCTGCATCGGCGCACAATGACAGACACTTTCTTCAGGAAATTTGACATGCTCCCCGTGCTCTATCTGTCCCATGGATCGCCCATGCTGGCGGCCGATCCGGGCCCCGTCGGCAAGATGCTTGCGGCGCTCGGGCAAGAGATGGCAGCCCTCAAGCCGCGCGCCATCGTCGTGGTTTCACCGCACTGGATGACGCGCCGGCCGGCCGTCACTGCCCGCGCGCAGCAGGAGGCCTGGCACGACTTCGGCGGTTTCCCGCCGCAGCTCTACGCCCTGGAATACGCCCCGCCGGGCGCGCCCGACGTGGCAGAACGCATCCGTGCGCTGATCGACGGCAACATCGTCCCCGGGCTGGAAGAACAGGCCTCCACCGTGCTGGACCCGCGCCAGCCGCTGGACCACGGCGCGTGGGTGCCGCTGATGCTGATGCTTCCCGAGGCGAAGATCCCCGTCGTGCAGGTGTCGTTGATGCCGGGCTTGTCGCCGGCGTGCCAGATGGCGATGGGGCGCACCCTCGCGCCGCTGCGCGACGAGGGTGTGCTCATCGTCGGCTCCGGCAGCTTCACGCACAACCTGCGCGCGCTGATGCGCGGCCCCGGCATGGCGCAGCACGGCGTGCCGGTCGAGCCTTGGGTGACGGCCTTCCGCGAATGGATGATCGAGACGATGACCGACGGCATCCGCAGCGGCGATTTCACCCGCTTCTGCGATTACCGCGCGCAAGCCCCGAACGCCGCCCACGCCCACCCGACCGATGAACACCTGATGCCGCTGTACGTGGCGCTGGGCGCAGCCATGGGCCAGCCGAGCCAGGCCACGCCGGGCGGCGTGCAGGCTCAGCACGTGGTCGATACGGTGACGTACGGATCGCTGGCGATGGACAGCTTCCGCTTTGACGGCGCGGGCGCCAATCAGCCGCAGCTGCGCGCCGCGGCTTGATTAACGGAAACGACGGGTAGAACGACTGGCGTTATGCGCGGATCAGCGCAGGCGCCAGTGCCGTCGGATTGACCACGCTGTCGACGTTGCCCTGCAGAACATCGAGGATGTTCTGGAACGCGACGCTGAAGTACAGCTCGTAACCTTCGCGCTCGACGTAGCCGATGTGCGGCGTGCAGATGCAGTTCTCCATGCGCAGCAGGGTGTGGCCCTGCAGGATGGGCTCCGTTTCAAACACGTCGATGGCGGCCATGCCCGGGCGCCCGCGGTTGAGCGACGTCACCAGGCCGTTTTCTTCCACCAGCTCGGCGCGGCTCGTGTTGACGAAGAGGGCGGTCGGCTTCATGCGCGTGAGGTCGGCCACCGTGACGATGCCGCGCGTTTCGTCGTTCAGGCGCAGATGGACGGACAGCACATCGGACTGCTCGAACAGCGCGTCCTTCGAATCCGCCACGGCAAAGCCATCAGCGCGAGCCCGCTCTTGCGAGCCTTCGCGGCCCCACACCAGCACATTCATGCCGAAAGCGCGGCCGTAGCCGGCCACGAGCTGACCAATCTTGCCGTAGCCGAAGATGCCCAGCGTCTGGCCTTTCAGGACGCGGCCAATGCCAAAGTTGGGCGGCATCGTCGTGGATTTCAGCCCCGACTGCTGCCACGCGCCGTGCTTGAGGCTCGCCACGTATTGCGGAATACGACGCTGTGCGGCCATCACCAGCGCCCAGGTCAGCTCGGCCGGCGCCACCGGCGAGCCTTTCCCCTCCAGCACCACCACACCCTTGTCGGTGCAGGCATCCAGATCGATATGGCCGCCCGAGTCGCGCGATACGCGGCCCGTCTGGCTGATGATCTTGAGTTTGGGCAGGCGATCGAGCAACTGACGCGTCACGCGCGTGCGCTCCCGGATCAGCACAATGGCTTCAACGTCCGCCACGCGTGCGGCCAATTGCCCCACACCTTTGACGGTGTTGTTGAACACTTTGACTTCGTGGTCTTGCAGCAGGCTGAAGCAATCCAGCTTGCGAACAGCGTCTTGGTAGTCGTCCAGTACGGCAATCTTCATCGACATCTCACTTCGAACAATGGTGCGCAGCAAAAAACAGCGATCCCTCGCGGTGGTATTCTTCCCATCCCTCGTCGCACGACAATCCGTGTCGACGTTTGGAATTGCCCGCCGCGGGCACGCAATTTGCGCAGCCTCGCTGGTGACGAGTCCTTGTTCTACGGTCTGTTGACCTCGGTCCCGCCACTTTAGCGCACGCGGCCCTCGCTGCCCGGAAAAACCCACCTTCCGTCAGTGCACCGCTTTGTAACTGAATGTGAAATCAGCACGGCTCCCGTCCCTCCGCCTGCCTCACCTCTCCCTCTGGAAACCGCTGATCCGGCTCGCTTCCGATGCGCCGTCGATCGCTTTCCACCCCGCCGCTGGGCGCGGCCGCCGTGCTGATCCGACACCGATTTCTTTCTCACTTCCATTGGAGTTTTGGTCATGAATCAACCCGTGATGCAGGGCGTGCCCGCATTGAACGTGCCCGATTACGTGAAACACCCGCGCCTGGTCGCGTGGGTGGGCGAGGTGGCGGCGCTCACCAAGCCGGAGCGCATCGTCTGGTGCGATGGTTCGCAAGAGGAATACGACCGCCTGTGCGCCGAGATGGTGGCCGCCGGCACGATGAAGCAGCTCAACCCGGCCAAGCGCAAGAACTCGTACCTGGCGCTGTCGGACCCGTCGGACGTGGCACGCGTGGAAGACCGCACCTTCATCTGCTCACAGAAGAAGGAAGACGCCGGCCCCACCAACAACTGGACGGCCCCGGCCGAGATGCGCCAGACGCTGAACGGCCTGTTTGACGGCAGCATGCGCGGCCGCACGCTGTATGTGGTGCCGTTCTCGATGGGCCCGCTGGGCTCGCCGATCGCGCACATCGGCGTGGAGTTGTCGGACAGCCCGTACGTGGCCGTCAACATGCGCATCATGACCCGCATGGGTCGCGCGGTGTACGACGTGCTGGGCACTGACGGCGATTTCGTACCGTGCGTGCACACCGTCGGCAAGCCGCTCGCCGCCGGCGAAAAGGACGTGCCGTGGCCGTGCAACCCGACCAAGTACATCGTGCATTTCCCGGAAACGCGCGAAATCTGGTCGTTCGGCTCGGGCTACGGCGGCAATGCGCTGCTGGGCAAGAAATGCTTCGCGCTGCGGATCGCCTCCACCATGGGCCGCGACCAGGGCTGGCTGGCCGAGCACATGCTGATCCTGGGCGTGACGTCGCCGGAGGGCAAGACGTACCACGTGGCTGCGGCCTTCCCGTCGGCCTGCGGCAAGACCAACTTTGCGATGCTGATTCCGCCTGCAGGCCTGAACGGCTGGAAGGTGACGACCATCGGCGACGACATCGCCTGGATCAAGCCCCGCCAGGACGCCAACGGCAAGACGCGCCTGTACGCCATCAACCCGGAAGCCGGCTACTTTGGCGTGGCTCCGGGCACGAGCGAGAAGACCAACTTCAACGCGATGGCCACGCTCAAAGAGAACGTCATCTTCACCAACGTGGCCCTCACCGACGACGGCGACGTGTGGTGGGAAGGCATGACCGACACGCCGCCGGCGCACCTGATCGACTGGCAGGGTCAGGACTGGACGCCTGCGAGCGCCAAGGAAACCGGCCGCAAGGCAGCGCATCCGAACGCGCGTTTCACGGCGCCCGCCGCGCAATGCCCCTCGATCGATCCGGAATGGGACAACCCGGCCGGCGTACCCATTGATGCGTTCATCTTCGGCGGCCGCCGTTCGACCACCGTGCCGCTCGTTACTGAAGCGCGCGACTGGACCGAAGGCGTGTACATGGCCGCGACGATGGGCTCGGAAACCACCGCTGCCGCTGCCGGCCAGCAAGGCGTGGTGCGCCGCGACCCGTTCGCCATGCTGCCGTTCTGCGGCTACAACATGGCCGACTACTTCGCACACTGGCTCAAGGTTGGCGAGAAGCTGGCCGACAGCGGCGCAACGCTGCCGAAGATCTTCTGCGTGAACTGGTTCCGCAAGGATGAAAACGGCAAGTTCGTGTGGCCGGGCTTTGGCGAGAACATGCGCGTACTCAAGTGGATGATCGATCGCATCGAAGGCCAGGCGCAGGGTGAGGAACACGTCTTTGGCGTGTCGCCGCGCTACGAAGAACTGAGCTGGGATGGCCTGGACTTCACAGCGGAGCAGTTCGCCAAGGTGATCTCGCTGGACGCGGACGCCTGGAAGCAGGAACTGGCGCTACACGACGAGCTGTTCACGAAACTGGCGCACGGCCTTCCGCAAGCACTGCCCGATGCCAAGACCCGCCTGGAAGAACGCCTGGGCGGCTGACGCCCGTAGCCTCCTCGGCACCAGGAAAAGAAAGCCCGCCTCGCGCGGGCTTTTTTGCGTCCGCCCACAACAGGTTGCCCAAACAACGAGCAGTAATCCTAAAGTTTTAAATCGCGCGAATTACCCCTGCCACAAAACAGATCAATTGATTTTTAGCAAATCCGATTGTTTTGTAAAAAATACCGGCGCACACATGAAATCAATCATTATGCCGGCGCGAGCATAATCGTTATGCATTTATGCCAGACTTGAATTATTGCACGCATGATATCCGCCAAGAACGTTGCCGGGCTTAGCTTTATGAAGAATGAATGTCAACCGCGCCATCCCAGTTCACGGGGAATTCAATGAATTTCGAAATTTTAAAATTCCTGCGTGACGAATCCCTACGGGATTCTTATAATCCGGCAAAACGGAATCCTTTCTCTCTGAGCCAGAGGGGGTTCATGACTAGAGGAAACGGGAAAGGGCGAACAAGCCTTATGCCAACGGAGGTGGGGGATCCCTGCTTCACCGGCGCTCGGGGGGGCGCCGGCTCGGATTGCGCGTAAGCGATACCGCACACTGTGCAAACGATTGCATGGTCCGGCACGCTGCGACTGGCACCGAGGGGCTTGCAGACCTTTCTCAGGACCACCCTGGACACCACCCAGGAGGCTCCGCTGGCGATCGTCGACGGGAACAGCAGCATGACGATCCGCGCAAGGCCAACGGCCGGGCAACAGCGCCCGCAAGAAACGACATGCGAGCACACGCGCAATTGCCCGCATGGCACTCATAACAACGCGCACCGCAGACTGCAGAGCGCAGCCGCAGGGCTGCTCGCCGGAGTGTGTCGGCTGGTTAGACGGGAGATATTACAAAGTGGGTATTCAGATCTTGCTGGTCGAACACGACCAGGCAGAGGGGGAGCGTCTGTCGTTTTCCCTGCGTGATGGTGGACACGATGTTCAACGGGTCAGCCATCCGAGCCAGGCGCAGCCTGCCATCCTGGCCGCCATGCCGGAGCTGCTCCTGATGGAGTGGACGTGGCCCGAGCGCGAGTCGATCGACATGCTGCTGGCCTTGCGCGCCAACATGCAGACGCGCGGCCTGCCGGTCATCGTGCTGTCCCGTCATGGCGATGCGCGCGCCAAGATTGCCGCGCTCGACGCCGGCGCCGACGACTACGTCGTCAAACCGTGTGACACGGGCGAGCTGCATGCCCGCATCCGCGCCGTACTGCGCCGCCGCGCGCCGCACCAGCATGGCGACGACATCCTGCAGGTCAACGGTCTGCGCCTCGATCCGCTCACGCTGGGTGTGACTGCCCAGACCGAAACCGGCCCCCGCGCCATTGCGCTCAGCCCGCTGGAATTCCGCCTGCTGCACTTTCTCGTCGCGCATCCGCAACGCGTGCATTCGCGCACGCAGCTACTGGACCGCGTGTGGGGCAACCATGTCTTCGTGGGTGAGCGCACGGTCGATGTGCACGTGCGCAAGCTGCGCGTGGCGCTGGCCGGTACGCCTTGCGACGGCCTGATCCAGACCGTGCGCGGCGGCGGCTATCGGCTCGTGGCCGGCACTGGCGGCACGACGGCCGCGCATGCTGCCGAAGCGATCGGCATGCAACTGGAAGCCGCAACCCGCAAGGCCGAACTGCCGGCATACGGGCGCGTCCCCGCGACGCGCTCGCTCGGCCCCGCTCAATTGGGCGCCTGACGAGCCTCTGCGCCGGAATCGACCGCCGCTTGCGCATCGCGCAGCGGCGGTTTTCTTTTGCGTCAGCGCTTGGCGATGCGCACCCCAGCCCGGGCAGATCGCCGCCGTTCGTTCTTGTGGTGCAGCGTCAACGCTGGCTCTCACGCCAGCGTCTGAGCCAGCCAAGTCCTTCGCTTGTACCGGCACGCGGCCGATATTCACACCCGACCCAGCCGTTGTAGCCAAGCGCATCCAGCAGCGCAAAGAGGTGCGGATAGTGGAGTTCACCTTCGTCCGGCTCGTGGCGATCGGGCACGCCGGCGATCTGCACGTGGCCCACACCATCGACGTACTGCTTGAGCTTGACCGATAGATCGCCCTCCATGATCTGCGCGTGGTACAGGTCGAACTGCACCTTGACGTTGGCGGCGCCCACTTCCTTGCACACCGCATGCGCCTGCGCTTGGTGCGTGAGGAAGAAGCCCGGCATGTCGCGCGTGTTGATGGGTTCCAGCACGATGGTGACGCCCGCACCGGCAGCCTCGCGCGCAGCGTAGGCGACATTGCTCACGTAGATGGTGTGATGGCGTGCGCGGTCTGCTCCGGCGGGCAGCAGGCCAGCCATCACGTGCAGACGCGTGTTGCCGAGCACCTGCGCATACTCGAGCGCTGTCGCAATGCCGCGCTTGAACTCCTCTTCGCGACCGGGCAGCGAGGCGATGCCGCGCTCGCCGCCCGCCCAATCGCCCGGCGGCGCATTGAACAGCGCCTGCGTGAGACCTGTATCGTCAAGACGGGCGCGGATATCCGCCTTGTCGAAGTCATAGGGAAAAAGGAACTCCACGCCCTCGAAGCCATCCTTTGCCGCAGCGGCAAAGCGGTCGAGGAACGCGTGCTCCTGGTACATCATGGACAGGTTGGCGGCAAAGCGCGGCATGACAGACCTCTGAATACGATTGCTTATTTATTGACCAGCTTCGGCGGCGTGCGCAACACGGCAATGCAGCCGAGCACCAGCACGCCCGCCAGCGCGTACATGCCGGCGGATGTGCTGCCCGTCATGTCCTTGAGCGCACCGATCATATAGGGGCTCACGAAGCCGGCCAAGTTGCCGACGGAGTTGATGGCGGCAATGCCGGCCGCAGCAGCGGTGCCTTGCAGGAACGCCGTCGGCAGGGACCAGAACAGCGGCGCGCACGTCAGCACGCCCGCGGCGGCCAATGACAGGAACACGATCGACAGGGCCACGTTGTGACCCGCCGTTGCCACCACGGCAAAACCGACTGCGCCCATCAGCGCCGGCACAACCAGGTGCCAGCGGCGCTCGCGGCGTGCATCGGCGCTGCGGCCGATCAGCACCATGGTGATCGCCGCACATACATACGGAATGGCGGAGAGCATGCCCACCATGAAGGTGTCTTTCACGCCGGCGCTCTTCACCAGCGTCGGCATCCAGAACGTCAAGCCGTATTGGCCCATGACGAAGGCGAAGTAGATCAGGCTCATCATCCACACGCGCGGATCGGAGAACACCTTGCCGATGCCGGGGTGCTCGGTCTTGCCTTTGTTGTCGGCCGCAATGTTGGCTTCGAGGATCTGCTTTTCGTCTTCCGACAGCCACTTGGCCTTGCGGATGCTGTCATCGAACTTCCAGAGCACCAGCAGCCCAACGAGCACGGCAGGGATGGCTTCGATCACGAACATCCACTGCCAGCCCTGCCAGCCGCCGGCTGCGCCCGCTCCGTGAAACGCACTCATGATCCAGCCCGACAGCGGGTTGCCGAAGATGCCCGAGATGGGAATGGCCGCCATGAACATCGCCACGATGCGCGCGCGGCGATGCGACGGATACCAGTACGTCAGGTACAGGATGATGCCGGGGTAGAAACCCGCTTCCGCCAAGCCCAGGAGGAAGCGCATCGCGTAGAACTGCGTGGGCGTCTGCACAAATGCAAACGCGCCCGAGATCAAACCCCACGTGATCATGATCCGCGCGATCCAGATACGCGCGCCGATCTTGTTCATCAGCAGGTTGCTCGGCACCTCGAAGAGAAAATAGCCGAGGAAGAAGATGCCGGCGCCCAGCCCGTACACCGTCTCGGAAAAATTCAGCGCCTGCGACATCTGCAGCTTCGCAAACCCGACGTTCACGCGGTCGAGATAGGCGACCACGTAGCACAGCATGATGAGCGGGACGATGCGGCGCGACACGCGCGCGTAGACACTGTCCTCTTTTGAAACGGCGTGCGAAGGCAACGCCGCCGTGGTGGCGGTCGAGGTGTTCATTTTGTCTCCGGTGTAAGTGTTATATGGGCCGAGCGGCGGGCACTACCGATCTGCTGCCGGTTGCTCTACCAACGGGCCCCGAACGTCTGGCGCAGTTCGTCGATCTGCGCGTCGGACAGCGGCGCCGGCTTGGGTTCGGTCATCAACCAAAGCCGTGCGGTTTCTTCCAGTTCTTCCAGCGCGTAAGCCGCAGTCGACACCGAGCCGTGCCACACCACGGGCCCCAGCCGGTCGAGCAGCACGGCGCGCACATCATTGGCCAGCGCGGCAATCCGCGCGGCCACATCCGGATGGCCCGGTCGCCGATACGCGATAAGCGGCACGTGGCCGACCTTCATCACGTAGTACGGCGTAATGGGCGGCAGCACGTCGGCTTCGTGCCAGACGCCCGCCAGCGTGAGCGCCACGAGATGCGTCGAATGCGTGTGCACCACGGCATGCGCCTCCGCATTGCGGTCGTAGATGCCGCGATGCAGGGCCAGCGTTTTCGACGGCTTGTCGCCGCTGACCCATTCGCCCGTCGCCAGCACCTTGGCGATACGTGCCGGGTCCAGCGTGCCGAGGCAGGCATCGGTGGGCGTGATGAGCCAGCCGTCAGGCAGGCGCGCGCTGATGTTGCCTGCCGTGCCGACGGTGTAACCGCGCGCATACAGGCTCTGTCCGACGCGGGTGATCTCTTCACGTAGCGCGCTTTCGTTCGTGGTGGTCATGCGATCGGCTCCGTGGTTGCGTGCGCCAGTTGCGCGAGCGCCTTCTCGAAGAAATCCACCGTGCCGAAGTTGCCGGACTTCAATGCCAGCGCAAGCGGATCGCTATCGATGGTGGCGGTCCAGGGCACACCGGGGTCGATCTGCGGACCGATGCGCAGCGCACGCACATCGAGCGCCTGCACCACCGCGCCCGAGGTCTCGCCGCCAGCCACCACGAAGCGGCGCACGCCATCGGCATGCAGCGTGCGGGCGATGCGGCCCAGTGCGTCTTCCACCAACTTGCCCGCGCGCTCAACGCCCAGCGTCTGCTGCACGCGTGCCACTTGCTCCGGCGCACTGGTGGCGTATACCAGCACCGTCTGACCTGCATGGCGGTGCACGAAATCGAGCGCCTCGACCACCACCGGTTTGCCTTCGGCCAGCGCCAGCGGATCCACCTGGAACGCCGGACGCGATGCTCGCCAGTGCGCCACCTGCGCGTTCGTCGCACGTGAACAGCTGCCCGACAGCACGATCGCCGAATCGGCCACGATCGGCAGCTGCGCCGTATTGCCATGCGCGGTGATCAGCCCCGCGCGGCGATATTGCGCCGGCAGGCCAAGCGCCAGGCCCGAGCCGCCGGTGAGCAGCGGTAGATCGGCAAATGCCTCGCCCAGGACGATCAGGTCGTCGTTGGATATGGCATCGGCAATTGCCAGCTTCACCCCGTCGGCGCGCAATTGCTGGGCCCGATCGCGAGCGGCCTGTGCGCCGCGCATGATGGTGTCGTAACGCAGCAGGCCGACTTTGCTCGCACTCTGGCGAGCCAGCACCGGCACGAGATTCGGATCGCGCATCGGCGTCAACGGATGGTGCTCCATGCCCGACGCGTTGAGCAGCACATCGCCCACAAACAGATGGCCTCGGAAGATCGTGCGGCCGTTTTCGGGAAAGGCGGGACAGGCCAATGTGAAATCGGTACCCAGTTCAGCCATCAACGCCTCGGCCACAGGCCCGATGTTGCCGGCGTCGGTGGAGTCGAAGGTCGAGCAGTACTTGAAGAAGAAGCGCGAACAGCCTTGCGCGCGCAGCCAGCGCAGTGCGCTCAACGACTGCGCCACGGCATCGGCCGCGGCAATCGTGCGCGACTTGAGCGCGACGACGATGGCATCGGCATCCGCTGCGATGGCCTCGCCGCCGGCCTGCGGCACACCGATGGTCTGCACCGTGCGCATGCCAGCGCGCACGAGCATGTTGGCGAGGTCGGTCGCACCGGTGAAGTCGTCGGCGATGCAACCGAGGACCGGGCGGGACGTGGGCGCTGCGCTCATTTCGGTTGGCCCTCCGGCAATGTGATCCCCGGGAAGATCTTGATCACGGCGGAGTCATCTTCCCTGGCGTAGCCGGCGGTGGACGCCTGCATGAACATCTGGTGCGCGGTGGCCGCCAGTGGCAGCGGGAATTTGCTCGCGCGCGCGGTATCGAGCACGAGCCCCAGATCCTTGACGAAGATGTCGACGGCGGACAGCGGCGTGTAGTCGCCGGCCAGCACGTGGGCCATGCGGTTTTCGAACATCCAGCTGTTGCCCGCGCTATGGGTGATGACTTCGTACAGCGCGTCCGCTGCCACGCCTTCGCGCAGGCCCAGTGCCATGGCTTCGGCGGCGGCGGCAATGTGCACGCCGGCCAGCAGCTGGTTGATGATCTTGACCTTGCTGCCCGCGCCCGCCTTGTCGCCCAGGCGATAGACCTTGCCAGCCATGGCATCGAGCACGTCGCCCGCCGCCGCATACGCCTCGGGCGTGGCCGAGGTCATCATGGTCATCTGGCCCGAGGCGGCCTTGGCAGCGCCACCGGAGATAGGGCCATCCACGTACAGAATGCCCTGCTGCGCGAGACGCGCCTCCAGCGCTATCGACCAGTTCGGGTCCACCGTTGAACACATGACGAACGTGCTGCCCCGTCGCATGGCGCCCGCTGCGCCTGCCTCGCCGAACAACACGGCTTCCGTCTGCGCAGCGTTGACCACCACCGAGACCACCACGTCCACACCCGCTGCCACCTCGGCAGGCGTTGCACAGGCCACGCCGCCTTCCTTGGCGAAATCTGCAGCAGCGCCCGGGCGCGCATCGCAGGCATACACGGTGTAGCCGTGATTACGCAGGGTCTTGGCAATGCCCAGACCCATGGCGCCGAGTCCGATCACGCCAACCTTCCGGTCAGCCGCCGATTGCGTCATGAATGGCTCCTGAAATCAGTCTTGCGCTGCATCGCGGCCCTCGGCCAAGCGACGTGCGGCATTGAACATGTGGGTCTGCGCGGCATTGCGTGCAGCGAGTGCGTCGCGGTGGCGGATCGCTTCGACCATCGCGCGGTGCTCGTCGCGGACCTGGCGGGCGAAGTCTTCGCGGCGCGCTTCGTTGCTGCGCGTCACGCCGATCGCTTCCTCCAGGTATTGGCTGAAAAAGCCGAGTGCCTGCACGAGGAACGGATTGCCGCTGGCGGCCGCGATGGCGCGGTGAAAACGCAGGTCTTCGGTCACGCCGTCACCGCCGGCCGCCACCGCAGCGTCGATGCTGTCGAGTGCGGCGTCGATCTCGATCATCTCGGCGTCGGTGCGGCGCTGGGCCGCGAGGGCGGCGCCTTCAGCCTCCAGCGCACGGCGCAGTTCGATGATGTGCAGCACGGCATCGATCGAGCCGGCTTGCGCCGCGTCGATCCGCAGCGGCTTGAGGCCAGCCTGCTGAGTGACGTACACGCCGCTGCCCTGGCGCGCTTCGACCACGCCTTCGTGGCGCAGACGCGAGATGGCCTCGCGGATCACGGTTCGGCTCACACCGAATTCCTGCCCGAGCACGGTTTCGGACGGCATGCGTTCGCCGCGGCGCAGTTCGCCCGCGTCGATCTTGTCCATCAGGGTCTGGGCCACGCGGTCGGACAGGGAGGGCGCGGCGTCGAGTCGTTCAAACATGGTGGCAGGGATGTCTTGGCAAGCGTAAATTCGTCGTGTCATCATACAAGTTGAGTCGTAGCGCTTCATCCCTGTTTACCCTAGGCACCGATCAAAACGCCCGGCGGCTTACGTCAGGCAAGAAGGAGACACCATGAATATCGTCATCACCGGCGGCGCCGGTTTCCTGGGCCAGCGCGTGCTGGCGGCACTGCTTCAGCAACCGGGCCTGCCGGCTGCGGACGGCTCGGTGCAGCCCGTTGAGACCTTCATCGTGCTGGACCAGGTGGCCGGTCAGATTGCCGATGCGCGCGTGCGCTACGTGACCGGCGATGCCTCCGACCCCGCCCTCATCGCGCAGGTGATCGACGAAAATGTGGGCGGCGTGTTCCACCTGGCCGCCGTGGTGAGCGGCACCGCCGAGGCCGACTTCGACCTCGGCATGCGCGTGAACCTGGACGGCACGCGCGCATTGCTCGATGCGCTGCGCGCGCAGCACGCCAAGACCGGCCGTGCACCGCGCGTGCTGTTCGCCAGCTCCGTGGCGGTGTTCGGTGGCCAACTGCCGGCCGTTGTCACCGACGACACGGCGGCCACGCCGCAGGCCTCGTACGGCGTGCAGAAGCTGATGGGCGAATTCCTGGTCGGCGAGTATTCGCGCAAGGGCTACATCGACGGCCGCGCCGTGCGCATCCCCACGGTGTCGGTGCGCCCGGGCAAACCGAACGGCGCGGCCTCGAGCTTTGCCAGCGGCATCATCCGCGAGCCGCTGGCCGGCGAGGAAGCCATCTGCCCGGTGGAAGCCGAGACTGAGCTGTGGCTCGCGTCGCCGCGCCAGGTGGTGGCGTCGCTGCTGCACGCGTACACGCTGCCGGCGTCGGCATGGGGCAATCGCCGCTCACTGAATCTGCCGGGCATTACGGTGCGCGTGGGCGAGATGGTGGAAGCGTTGCGCAAGGTGGCGGGCGATGCGCCGGTCTCGCGCATCCGCTGGGAGCCGGACGCGCGCATCAAGGCCATCGTGCAAAGCTGGCCGGCGCGCTTCGATACCGCGCGCGCCGATGCGCTGGGCTTTGGCCGCGACACCTCGTTCGAGGCGATGGTGCGCGATTACGTGGACAGCGCGAAGGGCGCCTAACGGCCCTTGCCCAGCTCCACCGCAAACTTCACCAGTTCTGCCTGCCCCTCGATGCCGAGTTTGCGCTTGAGGTTCAGGCGGTGCGATTCCACCGTACGCACGGACAAGCCCAGCTCGTCGGCGATGCGCTTGTTGGCATAACCCTTGGCGATGCCCTCGAGAATGTCGCGCTCGCGCGGCGTGAGCGCCTCGACCGGTGTAGGCATGACAGCCTGCTCCGCCATGCGCATCGCCAGCTGCGCGCTGTAGAACGGCCGGCCGGCCAGCACGGCGTCGATGGCCTCGACCAGCTCGCTGGCGGGCGCATCCTTGAGCACGTAGCCACGCGCGCCGGCGCGGATCACCTGCCGCACGTACTCCAGGTTGTCGTGCATCGACAGCACCAGCACGGCGATCTCGGGAAATTCCTCGGCAAACTTCTCGGTGAGCGCAATGCCGTTCATGCCGCGCATGCCGATGTCCATCAGCGCCAGATCGGGTGACAGTGTGCGCGCGGCCTGCAGGGCGGCATCCGCGTCACCGGCTTCACCCACCACTTCGAAATGCGGCACGGCTTCCAGCCGCACGCGCACGCCATCGCGCACGAGCGGGTGATCGTCGACGAGGAGCAGTTTGACGGGCGTGGGTGGTCGCATGTTCATACGAGTGGAGAAGAGGGGGCCGAAGCCAGTTGGGCGATGACGACATGCGGCAGCACGGCGCACACCTCGGTGCCGTGCGGGCCGGAGGCGATCGCACAGGTGCCGCCCAGGGCGGCCATGCGCTCACGCATGTTGCGCAGGCCGATGCCGTGCTGTGGGTCCACCTGCACGGATTCCACGTCGAAGCCGGGGCCGTTGTCGCGAACGGACAAGCGCACGGCATCAATATCGTTTTCAAGCAGCACGCCGATGCGCGTGGCTTGCGTGGCATGGCGCTCGATGTTCGAGACGGCCTCTTGCGCAATGCGGAACAGCGCGGTGTTGCACGCATCCGGCAATTGCACCGGCGGGCCGACAAGTTCAAGCGCAATCGCAGACCCCGGCTGGCTGTCTTCATGTGCCTCGCGCGTTTCGCGCACGAGCAGCTCCAGTGCGGCAGCCAGGCCGAGATCATCCAGCAGCGCAGGGCGCAGGTTGTGCGACACGCGCCGCACCTCGCCCAGCGCGCCGTTCAACCGGTCGAGCGCCCGGCGCAGCATGCTGCCCGCCCGTTCGATCGACGTCGGCGATGCCGCTGACGCTTCGAGATGGCCATGCGCGGTTTCCAGCAGCAGCTTGGTCGAGACGAGCACCTGGCTGATGCCGTCGTGCAACTCGCGCGAGACACGCGCACGTTCGTCTTCCTGCGACTTCACCACCTGCTGTGCGAGCTGGCGCAGCTTGGCATCGGCCTGGCGGTGGTCGCTCACGTTCAGCGCCAGCCCGCTGCCGGCCACCAGCAGGATGCTGATCGCGGCGATGCCCACCACCCAGGCCAATGTCTGGTCGATGTTCGCTTGCGCGCGCCGGTCGATCTCACGCAAGGTTTGTTCGATGTCGTCCAGGTACAGGCCGGTGCCCACCATCCAGCCCCACTGTGGAATCGGTTCGACATAACCGAGCTTGGGCACGCTCTGGTGCGTCGATGGCTTGTCCCACATGTAGCGCACGAAACCGCCGCCGGCCTGGGCGGCAGCCACCAGTTTCTGGATGGTCGGCTGGCCGCCGGAGTCCGTCAGGTCCCACAAGTCGCGCCCGACAAGTTCCGGCTGGCGCGGGTGCATGAGGTTGCGGCCGCGCAAGTCGTAGAGGAAGAAGTAGCCATCGGTGCCGAAGTCGAGGCGGGCGAGCGTGCGCATCGCTTCGTCGCGCGTGGCTTCGTCCCGGGCCGGGTCGCCACTTTGGCCGGACGCAAGCAACGGCGCGATGGCACTCTGCGCAAGCTTGACGTAAGACCGCAGCTCGGTCTCCTTGGCCTGCAGGTACGCCGATTCCACCAACTGTCGTTCGTGCCGCGCCAGTGCAATCGACTGGTGCCGCACGGTCAGCATGATCGCCAGCATGGCGATGGTCAGCGGCGCGACGGCGAGCAGCAGGATCTTCTGGCGGAGCTTCATGGCAAAACGCGGCGTACGTTGCGGCATCGCAAGGTGGCGCCGCGGTCTCGGTCGGGTGTGGCCCCTGCGTAGAACTACGGACCTGTGCTGCGTAGTCCTCCGCTTGTGGCGCGGGGCGAGGCTGGCAAATACTACACGCCCCTGTCACGGGGCAGGACTTACCGCAGGGATGAACCCACATCCCGCGTTCAGCAAATAGCTTCGACCAAGGTTCGAGGAGATCGACATGAGCTTCGTCAGGCAACACCTGATCTGGCTGGTCGTCGCCATTCTTGGCGCATCTGCTTTTGCCACCGTTGCGCTTGCGCGCGGCGAGGCAGTCAGTGCGCTATGGGTGGTGGTGGCCGCCGTATGCATCTACCTGATCGCGTATCGCTACTACAGCCGCTTCATTGCCGACAAGGTGCTCGGCCTGGACGGCACCCGCAAGACGCCCGCCTGGCGTTACAACGACGGGCTCGATTACGTTCCCACCAACAAGCACGTGCTGTTCGGGCACCACTTCGCGGCCATTGCCGGGGCAGGCCCGCTCGTGGGCCCCGTGCTGGCCGCGCAGATGGGCTATCTGCCCGGCATGCTCTGGATTCTGGCCGGCGTGGTGTTTGCCGGCGCGGTGCAGGATTTCATCGTGCTGTTCATCTCCAGCCGCCGCGACGGCCGCTCGCTGGGCGACCTCGTGAAGAGCGAGATGGGCACCGTGCCCGGCGTGATCGCGCTGTTTGGCGCGTTCCTCATCATGATCATCATCCTGGCCGTGCTGGCGCTGATCGTGGTGAAGGCGCTGGTCGGCTCGCCGTGGGGCACCTTCACGGTGGCCGCCACGATCCCCATCGCGCTGTTCATGGGCGTGTACGTGCGCTACGTCCGCCCGGGCCGCATCGGCGAGATCTCCATCATCGGCTTCGTGCTGCTGATGCTGGCCATCATCGGCGGTCAGGCGGTGCACGAAAATGCCGCGCTGGCGCCGCTGTTCACGTTCGACGGCAAGGCCCTCACGTGGATGCTGATCGGCTACGGCTTTGTCGCCTCGGTGCTGCCGGTGTGGCTGCTGTTGGCCCCGCGTGATTACCTGTCGACGTTCCTGAAGATCGGCACGATCATGGCGCTGGCCATCGGCATCCTGATCGTCGCGCCGCAGATGCAGATGCCTTCGCTCACGCAGTTTGCTGGCGGCGGCGGCCCGGTGTGGTCGGGCAACATGTTCCCGTTCCTGTTCATCACCATTGCGTGCGGCGCGGTGTCGGGCTTCCACTCGCTCATCGCGTCGGGCACCACGCCCAAGTTACTGGAGAACGAACGCCAAGCACGCTTCATCGGCTACGGCGCGATGCTGATGGAATCGTTCGTCGCCATCATGGCGCTGGTGGCCGCTTCGGTCATCGACCCGGGCGTGTACTTCGCGATGAACAGCCCTGCGGCACTGGTGGGCGCGACGCCCGATACGGTGGCACACACGCTGTCCACCTGGGGCTTCGTCATCTCCCCTGACGTGCTGATCCAGACCGCCAAGGACGTCGGCGAAAACACCATCCTCGCCCGTGCGGGCGGCGCCCCGACGCTGGCTGTGGGCATGGCGCACATCCTGCACCAGGTGGTGGGCGGCCAGGCCATGATGGCCTTCTGGTACCACTTTGCGATTCTGTTCGAGGCGCTGTTCATCCTGACCGCCGTGGACGCAGGCACGCGCGCCGGGCGCTTCATGCTGCAGGATCTGCTGGGCACGTTTGTGCCGGCACTCAAGCGCACGGATTCGCTCGTCGCCAACCTCATTGCCACGGCTGCGACCGTCGCACTGTGGGGCTACTTCCTGTACCAGGGCGTGGTCGATCCGCTGGGCGGCATCAACACGCTGTGGCCGCTCTTTGGCATCTCCAACCAGATGCTGGCCGCGATTGCGCTGACGCTCGGCACCTGCGTGCTGGTCAAGATGAAACGCGACCGCTACGTGTGGGTGACGCTGCTGCCGACCCTCTGGCTGCTGCTCTGCACGCTCACCGCCGGCTGGCAGAAGCTGTTCGATCCGGACCCGAAGATCGGCTTCCTGGCGCACGCCAACAAGTACGCCAGCGCGATTGCCGAAGGTAAGCTGCTGGCCCCCGCCAAGTCGATGGCGCAGATGCAGCAGGTGGTGCTGAACGACCGCATTGACGCGTTCCTGTGCGGCCTGTTCATTCTCGTGGTGGTCAGCATCGCGTGGTATGGCCTGCGCACGGTGCTCAAGGCGCGCGCCGCGAGCCGCCCGACCGCCAACGAAACGCCGTACGAAGCGCTGGGCGCGTGAGCACGGGCATGCGCGAAGAACTCGAAAACTTCGGCCGCTACCTGGGCCAGACGCTGCGCCTGATGGTCGGCGTGCCAGACTACGACACCTACGTGCGGCATATGCAGGAGACGCACCCCGGCCAGACCGTCATGACGTACGAAGACTTCTTCCGCGAACGCCAGGACGCGCGCTACGCCGGACGCGTCGGCCGCTGCTGTTGATGAACGGTTGAACACGCTCCCAAACAAAAACCGCCGGTGCATGCAGCCATGCCCGGCGGTTTTTTCTTGCGTGCCCTACATGGACCGACGTGCCGCTGTGGGCGGATCGCCGTGCTTGGCCCGATAGGTTTTCTCCACCAGTTCACGCAGCTTGCCGAGCGCCCCCACATCACCTTGGGCGGCCGCCCTGCCGTACCACTTCTTGGCCTGCTCGATATCCTGCGGCACGACACCAGGCTCGCCGCGCTCGTAATAGCTGCCGACGATGTACTGCGATGGCGCATCGCCCCCTTCGGCCGCCTTCTTGTACCAACTGAATGCGCGCCCGTAGTCGCGTGGCACACCGCGCCCGGTGAAGTAATCGGTGGCCAGCGCACGCTGCGCCTCGACATGCCCGCCGGCGGCGGCACGCTCGTACCACTTGTTGGCTTCTTCCAGCGAGCGCGGTACCAGTTCGCCGCGTTCAAACAATTCGCCGTAGGCAAACTGCGCGTGGGTCATCTGGTTGTCGGCGGCACGGCGCAGCCATTTGACCGCTTCGTCGGGCCGGGCGACGGTGCCTTCGCCGCGCATCAGCATCATCGCGTAGTTGAATTGCGCGAGCCGGTTGCCGCGCTGGGCTGCCTCGGCAAATTCATCGAAGGCGTGGCCGAAATCGTTCTTCTCATAGTGCGCGATGGCGATCTGGGTGAGGGCGTCGGCGTCGCCTCGCACAGCTTGCGGCGAGGTTGCGGCAAGTGCAAAAGGCGCCGCCATCCCCATCGCAATCACCAACACCGTCTGCAGCATGCGCGGACTACTGCGCCTGGTCTGTCTGCTCATCGCACGCTCCTCACCGGAAGAGGGTCCAGTGTAGCGCGCCACTGTGCTGCGTGTGGGCGCGCACAAACCAGCACACAGCAAGTCCATCGATGCCAGGGCAATCAGCCGGCGCGCACCCGGTACACCGCTACGCTGCCACGCCAGTTGGCGCCCCAGCGCACCACGTTGCCTTCGTGCAGCACCACACGGTCGAGAATCACCAGCCCAACCTTGGGCGCCAGCGCTTCAAAGTCGCGGATGGTCAGCACACGCACGTTGGGCGTGTTGTACCACTCGTACGGCAGCGACTTGGACACCGGCATGCGCCCGCGAAAAATCGAGAGCCGATGCGGCCAGTAGCCGAAGTTCGGAAACGACACGATGCACTCGCGCCCCACGCGCAGCATCTCGCGCAGCACCTGCGCCGTGTTGTGGATGGTCTGCAGCGTTTGCGAAAGGATGACCGTATCGAAGCTCTTGTCCTCGAACAGCGCCAGCCCGCCTTCCATGTTCTGCTGGATCACGTGCACGCCCTTTTGCGTGGAGGCCAGCACGCCCGCATCGTCGATCTCGATGCCGTAGGCCAGCACGTCGAGCTCATCCTGCAGCACGCGCAACAGGCTGCCGTCGCCGCAACCGAGGTCGAGCACGGTCGAGCGCGGCTCGATCCAGCGAGCGATGGCACGAAAATCCGCCCGGTCCGCCAGGACGTTCGGCACCGCCGACGGTGCCGCGGGGTTCAGCGTTTGCGTTGTCATGCGCCGATCTCCTGGGCGATGCGTTCGTAATAGGCGCGGACCAGCGCGTGGTAGCGCGCGTCTTCCAACAGGAAAGCGTCGTGACCGTGCGGCGCGTCGATCTCGCCGTAGGTGACGGGATGCTTGTTGTCGAGCAGCGCCTTGACCAGTTCGCGGCTGCGCGCAGGGGCGAATCGCCAGTCGGTCATGAAGCTGACGACGAGGTAGCTCGCCTTAGTATGCGCGACGGCCTTGGTCAGGCTGCCGCCGTAGGCCAGTGCGGGGTCGAAGTAATCGAGCGCGCGCGTGATCAGCAGATACGTGTTCGCATCGAAGTACTCGGCAAACTTGTCGCCCTGGTAGCGCAGGTAGCTCTCGACCTGGAACTCGACGTCGAACGAGAAGCGGATGTCTTCCGCCTTCAATTCGCGGCCGAATTTCGCGGCCATGTCTTCGTCCGACAGATACGTGATGTGGCCGATCATCCGGGCCACGCGCAAACCGCGCTTGGGCTTGACGTTGTGCGCGTAGTAATCGCCGCCGTGGAAATCGGGGTCGGACAGGATCGCGCTGCGCGCCACCTCGTTGAAGGCAATGTTCTGCGCCGACAGCTTGGGGGTGGACGCCACCACGACGCAATGCCGCAGCCGGTCCGGATACATCAGGCTCCAGGCCAGCGCCTGCATGCCGCCGAGGCTGCCGCCCATCACCGCCGCAAACTGCTCGATGCCGAAACGATCCGCCACGCGCGCCTGGGCGTTCACCCAGTCTTCCACCGTCACCACAGGGAAGCGCGCGCCATAGGGCAGGCCGGTTTCCGGATGCGGGCTCATGGGGCCCGTCGAGCCGAAACAAGACCCAAGGTTGTTCACCCCGATGACGAAGAAGCGGTTGGTGTCGACCGGCTTGCCGGGGCCGACCATGTTGTCCCACCAGCCGACTTCGCCCTCGGCGTGCACGCCCGCCACGTGGTGCGAAGCGTTGAGTGCGTGGCAGATGAGCACGGCGTTGGAACGGTCGGCATTGAGCGTGCCGTAGGTTTCGACCATCAGGTCGTAGCCGCAGATCTGCGAGCCGTTGCGCAGTTGCAGCGGCTCGGCAAAGTGCATGCGCTCGGGCACGACCAGGCCGATGGCGTTGGCCGGCTTGCCCTGGTGTGCCGTCGGAGAGGAAGTATCGGCCTGCGCCGCATCGGCTGCGGTGACCGCGGGGTCAGCCTGGATGTCTGTCATGGCACCAAATAAAAAACCCGACCGGCAACGCTGTTCACGCAACCAATCGGGTTCTCATGTGGCGCACGTGGGGCGCTTGCTTTCACCACCCCCGCTCTGACCGAACCTCTTTAGCCGCATTTGTAATGAGAGCCCAGAGCCACAATCGTGCAGCCTGGACTCCCGCGCGCCCGCAAGCCAGTCGTCAAATCGGCGCGCCAGAGAAGCGTGATTATAGAGCAAGCGGCGGCGGACGCATCATCGCAGCGTGATGCGCCCGATCCTCGCCCATACGCCGGTCAGAGGCCGGCCATGTTGATGTACTTGATCTCCAGGTACTCGTCGATGCCGTATTTGGAGCCTTCGCGGCCCAGACCCGATTGCTTGACGCCGCCAAACGGCGCTTCGGCCGTCGAGATCAGGCCCGTATTGACGCCGACCATGCCCGACTCCAGCGCATCCGAAACGCGCCACGCCCGGCCCAGATCGCGCGTGTAGAAATACGCAGCGAGACCGAACTCGGTGTCGTTGGCAGCGGCCACGGCTTCGTCTTCCGTGTCGAAGGGGATGAGCGCCGCCAGCGGGCCGAACGTTTCTTCATGCGCGACCAGCATGCCCGGCTTCGCATCGACCACGACGGTCGGCTCGAAAAACGCGCCGCCCTGCGCCGACAGGGCATGCGGCTTGCCGCCCACCAGCACGCGGGCGCCCTGGCGTACGGCGTCGTCCAGATGCTGCTGCACCTTGTCCATCGCGCGCATGTGGATCAGCGGCCCCTGCTGCACTCCGGGCTCCGTACCGTTGCCGACGCGCAGCGCACGCACGGCGTCAGCCAGCTTGGCAGCAAACGAGTCGTAGATGCCACGCTGCACGTAAAAGCGATTCGCGCACACGCAGGTTTGGCCTGCGTTGCGGTACTTGGCGATCATCGCGCCTTCCACCGCCGCATCGACGTCGGCATCATCAAACACGATGAACGGCGCGTTGCCGCCCAGTTCGAGCGACAGCTTCTTGATGTCGTCCGCGCACTGGCGCATCAGCAAGCGGCCAACGGCGGTCGAGCCCGTGAAACTCAGCTTGCGCACAATGGGGTTCGACGTCAGCTCGCCGCCAATCGCCTGAGAATCGCCGGTGACGATCGACAGCAGGCCCGCCGGCACACCGGCGCGCACTGCCAGCTCGGCAAACGCCAGCGCAGAGTAGGGCGTTTCCAGCGCGGGCTTCACCACCATCGAACAACCGGCTGCCAGCGCCGGGCCGACCTTGCGCGTCATCATCGCGATGGGGAAATTCCACGGCGTGATGGCCGCGCTCACGCCAATCGGCTCCTTCTGCACGACGATGCGGCGATCGCCCTGCGGCGAGGGAATCGTGTCGCCGTAAATGCGGCGCGCCTCTTCCGCAAACCATTCGATGAACGAGGCGGCGTAGGCAATTTCACCGGCGGCTTCCGGCAGCGGCTTGCCTTGCTCGGCCGTGAGGATCGCCGCAAGGTCCTGCTGGTGCTCGATCATCAGATCGGCCAGCTTGCGCAGAATCTTGGCGCGATCGCGTGCGCTCACCTTGCGCCAGGCACGTTGCGCAACCTGTGCGGCTTCGATGGCGCGGCGCGTTTCGGCGGCGCCCATGCCGGGCACAGTGCCGATGGTGCGGCCGGTGGCCGGGTCGGTCACGTCACGTGTGGCGCCGTCATCGGCATCGGCCCAGGTGCCGGCGACGAACGCTTGCGTGCGCCACAGGCCGGGGTCTTTCAGTGCGATCGGCGGCGTAACGGGCGCGCTCGGCAAGTCGGTGCGGGTCATGGTGTCAGCCCTCCAGTGCGCGTTGCAGGATGGCAAGGCCCTCTTCGAATACCGCGTCTTCAATCGTGAGCGGGAACAGGAAGCGGATCACGTTGCCGTACACACCGCACGACAGCAAAAGCAGGCCGGCTTCGAGCGCCCGTTGCTGCACGAGCTTGGTGAAGTCGGCGTCGGGCTTGCCGTCCGGCGTGTTGAATTCGACAGCAACCATCGCGCCCACGCCGCGCACTTCTGCAATGCGTGGCTGCTTGGCCTTGGCAGCGTTCAATGCATCGACCAGACGTGCGCCCAGGGCGGCAGAGCGCTCACAGAGTTTCTCGCCGGCAATGATGTCGAGCACCGCATGTGCGGACGCCACCGCCAGCGGGTTGCCGGCGTAGGTGCCGCCGAGCCCGCCCGGAGCAGGCGCGTCCATGATCTCTGCGCGGCCCGTGACGGCCGACAGCGGCAGGCCGCCGGCCAAGCCCTTGGCCATCGTCGTGATGTCGGGCAGCACGCCGGTGTGCTCCATGGCAAACAGCTTGCCGGTGCGGGCAAAGCCGGTTTGCACTTCGTCGGCGATCATCACGATGCCATGCTCGTCGCACAGCGCCCGGATGGCGCGCACAAAGTCGGCGGGCATCTGATAGAAGCCGCCCTCGCCCTGCACAGGCTCGAAAATGATGGCCGCCACCTGGCGCGGATCGATATCGGCCTTGAACAGGCGCTGAATGGCGTCAAGCGCATCCTGCGTGCTCACGCCGTGCAGCGCGACGGGCGCCGGCACGTGATAGATGCTACCCGGGAACGGTCCGAAGCCCGTCTTGTACGGCACCACCTTGCCCGTCAGCGACATGCCCATGAACGTACGACCGTGGAACGCGCCCGTGAGTGCGATCACACCTGGGCGGCCCGTGTGCGCCCGTGCGATCTTGATGGCGTTTTCCACTGCCTCTGCGCCAGTGGTGAAGAACGCGGTCTTCTTGGCGTGCGTGCCGGGCGTGATCGTATTCAGGCGCTCGGCCAACTCGACGTATGAGCCATACGGCACGATCTGGAAAGCGGTATGCGTGAAGTGATCCAGCTGCTCGCGCACGGCCTGCACCAGACGCGGGTGGCGATGCCCCGTGTTGACCACGGCAATGCCGGCCGCGAAGTCGACGTAGCGTCGGCCTTCCACGTCCCAGAACAGGGCGTTCTCGGCGCGCTCGGCGTAGCGATCGGTCATCACACCGACACCGCGCGGCGTAGCGGCGAGGCGGCGGGCATTCCATTGGGCGTTCTGTTGCGGGTCTCGGGCGTTCATGGCGGTCGTGTGCGTTGGGTCAAGAAAGAGGTGATGCGAGCCAGTGTGGCCTCATTGGCTCTGTACAATAAGACCCAATTAGGATTTTCTTTTGGAACCACTTTGGCTCCATCGCGCACCATGGCAGACCACTCACCCACACACCGCGCCAGTATGCTGGTCGACTACCTGCAACGCCGCTTCGACCGTGCAGAGCCGGGGGGCGAGCCCGACCACCGCCGCCTGTATCGCGTGTTGCAAGAGGGCATCCTGCGCGACGAGCTGCAGCCGGGCACGCGCCTGCCGTCGTCGCGGCAGCTGGCCACGGAGCTGGGCATCGCGCGCAACACGGTCATCCACGTCTATGAACAACTCGGCGTGGAAGGCTATGTCTCGGCGGGCGTGGGCAGCGGCACCTTCGTCGCCGATACCGCGCCGGACCGGTTGGACGCGGCGCCTGCACCGGCTGCAGCCGTGGCCGCAGTGGCAGCAGTGGCAGCAGCGCCGATAGCCGAGGCGGCCGCCCCGTCCGCGCCGATCCTTTCCACGCGCGGCCGTGCCCTGGTGCGCGATGCAGGCGCCAGTTCGCGCCAATGGGGCGCCTTCATGCCGGGCGTGCCCGAAGTGCGGATGTTTCCGGCGCGCATCTGGTCGCGCTTGCACAACCGGCTGCTGCGCAAGCCGTCGCCCGCACTGCTGACGTATCCCGTGGGCGCGGGCTACCTGCCGCTGCGCACCGCGCTGGCCGATTACCTGCGCACCGCGCGTGGCGTGCGCTGCGAGCCCGAGCAGATCATCATCACAGCCGGCATCCATCCTTCGCTCCAGCTCATCGCGCAGTTGCTGTGCGACGCCGGCGACAGCGCGTGGATCGAAGACCCGGGCTACTGGGGCGTGCGCAGCGTGCTCACCGCTGCGGGCGTGCGCACGGTGCCGCTGCCGGTGGACGACGAAGGCATGCGCTTCGACCTCCCCACGCGCGGGCGCCAGCGCAGCAAGCCGCCGAAGCTCATGGTGGTCTCGCCCTCGCACCAATATCCGCTCGGCTCGGTGATGAGCCTGGCGCGACGCCGCGCGCTGCTGGCCACCGCGCAGGCAACCGATGCGTGGATCGTCGAAGACGACTATGACAGCGAATTCCGCTACGGCAGCCGCCCGCTGCCTTCATTGCAAGGACTGGATGAGGGTGGGCGCGTGCTTTACATGGGCACGTTCTCGAAAGTGCTGTTCCCCAGCTTGCGGATTGGCTATCTGGTCGTGCCGCCGGCGCTGGCCGATGCGTTTGCGACGGGGCTGTCGGAGATGTTCCGCGGCGGCCAGATTCTCACGCAGGCCGTGCTGGCGGACTTCATTGCGGAGGGCCATTTCGTCTCCCACATCCGGCGCATGCGCGGTGTGTATGCGGAACGGCGCGAAACGCTGCTGGCTTCCATCGCCCACGAGTTTGGCGACGCACTGCCCGTGCATGACGGTGCGTCGGGCCTGCATCTCGTGCTGGGCTTGCCGGCCAGCACCAACGATGTGGCCGTTGCCGACCTGGCGCTCGCCAATGACGTCGTCACTCGCCCCCTCTCACGGTATTACCAGGACGATGCGCGTCGCCTGCCTGGGCTGCTGCTTGGCTATGGCCATGTGGAGACGGAGCAGATTGCGGCGCGCTTTCATACGTTGGCGGAGGCGGTACGCACCATCGGCTGACCCACGCGGCACACAACAAGAAAGCCCCGCATCGCGGGGCTTTTGCTTGGGGGGAAGCCCACTCAGGCCAACAGCACCCGCAACTGCGCGTCCGCGCCTTCCACCGGAGACTTCCGGAAACCGCTCTTGGCATACCGATGCCAACGCCCGAGCACCGCACACACGAGCAGGTTGGCGCGCGAAGCGATGTCGGTATCTGCCGGCCAGGCACCCTGCGTGACCGCCATGCGCAGGCTCTGCTTGAGCGATGCTTCGATGCGATCCAGGCACTGCGCCATGCGCTCGGGCAGGCGCTCGTCTTCGCCGACCAGCGCATCGCCCACCAGCACGCGTGTCATGCCCGGGTTCTTGTCGGCAAACGACAGCAGCATGTGCGCGATGGCATGCGCCTGGCGCAGGCCGTGTTCTTCACGCAGCGTGATCTGATTGATGAGGCCAAAGACGGTCTGCTCGATGAATTCGATCAACCCTTCGAACATCTGCGCCTTGCTGGCGAAGTGGCGGTACAGCGCCGCCTCGGATACGTCCAGCCGTGCCGCCAAGCCAGCGGTTGTGATCTTTTCACCACGCGGATGCTCGAGCATGCCGGCGAGCGTCTGCAGAATCTGCACACGGCGCTCGCCCGGGCGGGGGCGTTTGCGTACCGGCGGTGCTGCTATGGCGACGTCCGCGACCGGCTCGGCGGTCGGAAACTCCGTTTGCGCGTTGCTCATGACTTCCTGGCCCCTCTCCCGTTGCGAGCGCGGAGTTACCACTGCCTAGCCGCGTCGAACAAGCCTTCGTTTTAGTTGAAGCACCGATTTTACTTTCACGCTCACATAGCCGGGCCGGTTGGCGAACAAAATCGGTGTGGCGGCCGGTTGATGTGGTGAATTTGCACGCGCGCCCACGGCTGCCGCTTGCATTGGATGCAATGCATCGGCAGCGGAGGTCGGCTGGACGCCCGGCGGCACGCGCCGCAGATAGCCCGTCACCCAGACCGTGCCGATCCCCAGGCGTCGATAGCGTTTGAGGTGAGAAAGCGTGTCTTCGACGAGGATGGCGCGTGATGGCGCAATCCGTTCGCGTGCAAGCAGCAGCCGCAGCATCAGCGGATCGGGTTTCGGGCGCAGGCGCCGGTGCACCCACATGTGTTCGACGGCGATTTCGCGCAGGAATGCGCGTTTCAGGCCAATGAGGCGCAACACCTCGCGCGCGTAGGCGACGGGCGCGTTGGTCAGCAGAATCTTGCGCCCGGGCAGGGCGCGCAGCAGTTGGGCGAGGCCGCGTTCGGCGCGCACCATGGCGCGCAGGTCATCAAAGCGGTGGGCCTCGGCCAGGAAATCATCGGGGTCGACGCCGTGATGGCGCACCATGCCGAGAATCGTGGCGCCATAGCGGCGCCAATAGTCCACGCGCACTTGGCTGGCGGTGGCGTCGTCCGTGCCGAGCACGCGTGCCACGTACGCCGTCATCAGCCGGTTGATCTGCGGAAAGATCGCGTGCGATGCGTGGTGAAGGGTGTTGTCGAGGTCGAACAGCCAGACCGGCTGCCGGGCGGGCGCGGAGCCCGCCGGCACCTCGCGCGGGAAGGTGCGCGCAGCATGGCGCACGCGCACCGCCCGGGTGGTTCGCATCAGTGCGAGCGGATCATCGTGCCGAACGCCTGTTCGGTCAGGATTTCCAGCAGCAGCGAGTGCTCGATGCGGCCATCGACGATGTGCACCGAATTCACGCCGCTCTTGGCGGCATCCAGCGCCGACGAAATCTTCGGCAGCATGCCGCCCGAGATCGTGCCGTCGGCAAACAGCTCGTCGATCTCCCGCGCCGACAGGTCGGTCAGCAGGTTGCCCTGCTTGTCCATCACACCGGGAATGTTGGTCATCATGACAAGCTTCTCGGCCTTCAGGATCTCGGCCATCTTGCCGGCTACCACGTCGGCATTGATGTTGTAGGCCTGGCCTTCGTCAGAGAAACCGATGGGCGAAATGACCGGAATGAACGCGTCGTCCTGCAGCGCCTTGACCACGGCCGGGTTGATCGTCTCGATGTCGCCCACGAAACCGATGTCGATAAACTCGCCCGGCTTCTCCCGGTCCGGCATCTTCAGCTTCTTGGCGCGGATCAGACCGCCGTCCTTACCGGTCAGGCCGACTGCCTGGCCGCCGTATTGGTTGATCAGCATGACGATGTCCTGCTGGACTTCGCCGCCGAGCACCCACTCGACCACTTCCATGGTCTCTTCGTCGGTCACGCGCATGCCCTGGATGAAGGCGCCTTGCTTGCCGACCTTCTTCAGGGCTTCGTCAATTTGCGGGCCACCGCCGTGCACCACCACCGGGTTCATGCCGACCAGCTTGAGCAGGATCACGTCGCGCGCGAAGCTGTGCTTGAGCTTTTCTTCCGTCATGGCGTTGCCACCGTATTTGATGACGATGGTCTTGCCGTGGAACTTGCGAATGTAAGGCAGGGCCTGCGCAAGAATCTCAGCCTTCACCGGCGGCGCGATATGCGCGAGTTCGGGGTCGAGGCCAGCAGGGTCGGGGGCAGCAGAAGCGGTCATGACGGTGACATCCGGTTGGGCAGGTATGATGGAACGCCGAATGTCGCCTGCAACACAAAAAAACGAAGCAGCCCATTTTCGGCAGGCGCGATTTTACAAGAAAAGGCGCTACGGTCTGGTGGCGCACCTTGCGTGCCCGCCATACCGTTGCCACGAAAGAACACCCTGGGGAATCATGGCCATCGCACCCGACCAACTCGACGCGCTGCGCCCTCATCTGCTGCGCTTTGCGCAACTGCAATTGCGCGACACCGCCCTGGCTGAAGACACGGTGGCCGACACCATCCTGGCGGTGCTCGAACATCCCGAGCGCTTTGCCGGCAACGCCTCGCTCAAGACTTACGTCATCGGCATCCTTAAACACAAGATCATCGATGCGATCCGCTCGGGGCGGCGCGAAGTGCGCGTCTCGCTGCTTGCGGGCGGTGAGTCCGACGAGGCCGGCATGCGTTCCGACGAGGCCGTCTTCGACAGTCTGTTCGCCGCCGACGGCCACTACACGAGCCCACCGTCCGACTGGGGCGACCCCGATGCCGCGCTGTCACGGCGCGAGTTTTTCGACGTGCTGCAAATGTGCGTCGATCGCCTGCCGCCGCGCGTTGGGCGCGTCTTCATGATGCGTGAGTGGCTGGAGCTGGAAACCGACGAAATCTGTCAGGAATTGCAGATCACGGCGACCAATGCCTGGGCACTGCTCTACCGTGCCCGCATGCGCCTGCGCGAGTGCCTTGACCTGCACTGGTTCGGCAACCAGCCGGCCGCCGCCTGAACCGCATCGCTATCGCACCACCGAGAAAGACCACATGCCAAACCGTTGGGGAATGCTCACCTGCAAGGAAGCGCACCGCGTGCTGGTGAGCGCAATGGACCGCGACCTGCGCACCGGCGAACGCCTGCGCTTGCGCGTGCATCTGTTCGCGTGCGATGCCTGCACGCGGTTCTCACACCAGATGGGATTGCTGCGCCAGGCGATGCACAAGCTCGGGCAAGACGACGACGGGAGCAGCCAAGGGTGACCCCGTCCGCCGCCAACACCGTATGCGCGGTCTGCGGCGCGCAGATGCGCTGCGGAGCGATCGGCGACGGTAAGCAGCCCGACGCGACATGCTGGTGCACGACAGAAGAAATGCTACCTGCCAGCGCGCGGCGCCCGGGACAGGGCTGCCGCTGCCAGCGTTGCCTGCGCGAAGCGATTGCGCAGGCAAAGGCAGCGTCTGAATCCTGCTGACCGATCAGTCTTTGTCTTTGTTGTCGTCGTCCAGCGTGCGCAGTGCACGGCGGACGTCGGCCCGCCCGCGCTGGCGTTCAGCGTGGCCGCCTTCGGTGTGGGCCCCGGCCCTGCGGCCGCGGGTGAGCGGAACGAGAAAATTGCGCGGGCGCGCAGTACCGGCCTTCGTTGAAGGCTCGATGCGGAAGGTCAGTTTCTGGCGAGTGCCCAATGTCTTGTTAGCCATCGGAATGCTTCCTTACGTGGCTTGAAGCGACACTCGCCGCAAGCCATCAATGCTTGTGTTCGCCACCGTGGTTCATGGCGGGCATGTTGCCGGCGGTCAGGTCGCGCACGCGGGCCTCGACCTTCTGCTCGACGACGCGCTTGTCGGCCAGCTCCACCTTCAGCGTGAGCGGCACGGTGGCGTCCTTGGCCAGCGGCTGCTTCAGGTCCATGAGCATCACGTGGTAGCCACCCGGCTTGAGTTGCACCGTCTGGCCCTTCGGCAGCTCCAGCGACGGAACGGCGCGCATGCGCATCACGTCCCCCTCCATCTTCATCTCGTGGATCTCGGCCGTGCCCGCAACGGGCGTCGTCACACCCACCACCTTGGCGCCGTCCGCCGATTGCAGCGTCATGAACGCGCCGCTGGACGTCTGGCCCGGCACCGTGCCGCGCACCCAGGCGTCTTGCACCGTGACCTGTGCGAAAGCGGCGGCGCTGGCGAGCAGGCCAGCAGTGAGCACAGCCAGGCAAACGGAAGAACGGTTCGATCGGGACATCATCAGGGCTCCTGTCGGGGACAAACGTGCAGCGCATTAAAGCACAGCGCCTGCGGGGAGATAGGTTGGGTGCACAATTGTGCGGCCGATTGACGCATCGCCGCACGGAGAACCGCGCGGTGCGCACGTTTACACTTGTCCACCATGCTTTCCACTCTGTCTCTTGCCGCCCCGCTGCTGGACGCATCCAGTCTACGCCGCCTCTTCTGGCTGCGATGGAGCCTGCTGGCCACCCAACTGGTCCTGATGCTGCTCGCGCCGCTGGTATTTGGCGTGCAACTGCCGGTGGTGCCGCTGCTGAGCGTGATGGGCCTGCACGCGCTGTTCAACCTGCTGACCGGGTGGCGGGTGCGGCGCAACCGGCCCGTGCAGCATATCGAGATCACCGTTCAGCTACTGGTGGACCTGACCGCGCTGTCCGCCCTGTTGTATTTCACCGGCGGCGCGACCAACCCGTTCGTCTCGTTCTATCTGCCGGCGCTGGCGATCGCGGCGGCCATGCTGCCGCTCGCTCATGTGGTGGGCCTGACGCTGTACGCGCTGGCCGCCTACAGCATGATGCTCGGCAACTACATCCCGCTGAAGCTGGCGAACCCGGCAGATGCGTTGGCGTATCACCTGGCAGGCATGTGGATCGATTTCGTGGCAAGCAGCGCGATGATCGCCGGCTTTACGGCGCGCCTGTCGGCCGCACTGCGCGAGAGTGAGGCGCAGCTCACCGAAGCGCGCGAGCGGCTGCTGCGCGAGCAACGCATCGAAGCCTTGATGTCGCAAGGCGCGAGCGTGGCGCACGAGATGGGCACGCCGCTGTCTACCGTGGCCGTCATCACCGGCGAGCTGCAGCACGACGCGAAGCAGCCCGATTCACCGCTCGGCCCGTACCGTGAAGACTTGCGCGCCATCGAACAGCAACTCGAACTGTGCCGCGCCGCACTGGCGCGCCTGCAGCGCAAGCCCAACGACGGCGCACCCGAGCCGCTCGGCCAATGGCTACCGGATTTCACGCAGACTTGGCAGCTGCGGCATCCGGACATCCGCCTCCACACGGAGACGTCGCCTGCGGCACAAGCGGTGGAGCTCGATGCGGTGAACGTCGGCCAGATCCTCACGATCCTGCTGGACAACGCCGCCCGCAGCCAGCATCACGCTGGACGCGACCTGGTACCGCTGCTGCTGACCGCCAAGATCGACGCCAATCCGGATGTGCTCCGCGATATGCCGCCGCAGATCGTGCTGTCCATCGTCGATACGGGGTTGGGCTTGCCGGAAGACCTGAGGACCTCGCTCGGCCGCACGCCGGTGCCGAGCCGGCATGGCGGTCACGGCATCGGGCTGTACCTGGCCTCCACCACCGCGCGCCGCCTGGGTGGTACCGTGGTGCTACGCCCGAATCCGCCGCAAGGCGCCATTGCCGAACTCCGCCTGCCGGTTGGCGGTCCGATGGAACACGCCGCCGCCCCCATCATTGGCGCACCCACCCTCTTCACATAACGAGACGGCCTGACGCAGCCCCGTGCACGTACGGCCCCGGAGAACACCATGCAGCAGCCCGCCCCCTTTCTGATCCTCGATGACGACGACGTCTTTGCGCAGACGCTGGCGCGCGCGCTCACGCGTCGCGGCTTCGCTCCGCAGATCGCCCACACCGGCGGCGAAGCGTTGGCCCTGGCGCGCCAGACACGCTTCTCGTATGTCACTGTCGATCTACATCTGGCTGCTAGCGACAAGGGCCTCATGCCCCACGGCGGCACGGATTCCGGTCTGCACTGGATTGCCCCGCTACGTCAGGCGCTGCCCGAGGCGCGCATGCTGATCCTCACGGGCTACGCGAGCATTGCCACCGCCGTGCAGGCGGTCAAGTTGGGGGCTGACGAATACCTGGCCAAGCCGGCCAATGTCGATTCGATTCTGCTGGCGCTGCAGGTGGGCGTGTCTGAAGCCGTGGCCGAACAGACCATGGAAAACCCCGCGCCGCTGTCGGTCGCGCGCCTGGAGTGGGAACACATTCAGCGCGTGCTCGCCGAACACGGCGGCAATATCTCTGCGACCGCGCGGGCGCTCAACATGCACCGACGGACGCTGCAGCGCAAATTGGGCAAGCGGCCGGTCGCCAAATGAACGCCGGCCGCGTGAGGCTACATCAGCGCGGCATCACCAGCGGGTATCGCGCTCCCACGCCTTGAGTTCGTCTTCGGCACGTTCCTTCGTGTAGCCGTAGCGCTCCTGGATCTTGCCGGCAAGCTGGTCGCGCTTGCCGCGGATCACGGTCAGGTCATCGTCCGTGAGCTGCCCCCACTTCTCCTTGATCTTGCCCTTGGCCTGATCCCATTTACCTTCGATCTGATCCCAGTTCATACGTCCTCCGTTGCGAGTGAGAGATTGAGACAAAACAGGGGGTCCCGCAGGCCGCCCGTATGGACCCTTTCGTCCGGCTTACTTCTTGAACTTGGCTGCCACGTCGTTCTGGCACTTCGTCTTGGCATCGCCCGACATGGCGTCGCAGCGCTCCTTGGCGGCCTTGTAGTTGGCGTCGTTGGTGTCCTTGACGGCATCGCGGCGCGCTTCGCTGACGTCCTTCGCAGTGCCGGTCGCCTTGGCGTGACTCACCTCCTCACCGCCCTTGGCTCGCGTGTACGCGGCCTTGGCATCCTTCACGCAGGTGTCTTTGTCGTTACCCTTCATGGCATCGCACTTGGTCTTGGCGACGTCGTAATCAGCCTCGGCCTTTTCCTTGGCGGCGCGGTTGCGGGCGGCTTCAGTGCCATCGCGCTCCACCACCGCATTGGCCTTGGCGACGTTGTAATCGCCCTTGGCCTGCGCGCGGCAGACGTCGCGGTCGTTGCCCTTCATCGCATCGCACTTGTCCTTGGCAGCTTTGTAATTGGCATCGGCTTGCTTCACGGCACTGTCGTAGGCGGCGCGCTTGGCATCGTTCGGGGCTGAGGCGCCGGCGGGGCCGGTGGGCGCCGGTGTGGTCTGGGCGTGGGCAATGCCCAAGGGGGCGCAGGCAAGCACGCAACACAGGGCCAGGCGTTGGATCGGTTTCATACGTTTCTCTCCTTGTCGTGGTTGGAATCGCGCACGCCAGGTGCGCGGCGCGCATTTGTCTGTGCGGCACCACCTTCTTCAGCAGATAACGGACCTGACCCGGCACGATCCTGAGCAAACCCTTGCCCGGCTTGGCTTCGCGGGCGCCCAAACAAAACGGGCCGCATCGTCTCCGATGCGGCCCGCAGGGCATTTTGGAATGCGTTGCTTACACGCTTACAGCACGTAGCGCGACAGATCTTCGTTGCCCGACAGCTCGCTCAAGCGCTCGTCGACGTACGCGGCGTCGATGGTCACCGTCTCGCCCGACGATTTGTGCGCGTGGAACGACAGGTCTTCCAGCAGCCGCTCCATCACCGTGTACAAACGGCGTGCGCCGATGTTCTCGACCTTCTCGTTGACCGAGCATGCGATCTCGGCAAGGCGGCGGATACCGTCTTCGGCAAACACGAGATCAACACCTTCCGTCTTCAGCAGCGCCTGATATTGCTTGGTGAGGCTCGCATCGGTCTGCGTGAGAATCGCGCGAAAATCTTCCACCGACAGCGAATCCAGTTCCACGCGGATCGGGAAACGGCCCTGCAGTTCCGGAATCAGGTCGCTCGGCTTGGACAGATGGAACGCACCCGACGCGATGAACAGGATGTGATCGGTCTTGATCATCCCGTACTTCGTGTTGACGGTAGTGCCTTCCACCAGCGGCAGCAAGTCACGCTGCACGCCCTGACGTGACACCTCGCCGCCGCCGTATTCGCTGCGGCTGGCAATTTTGTCGATCTCGTCCAGGAACACGATGCCGTTCTGCTCGACGTTGGCCACCGCCTTCTGCTTCAGCTCGTCTTCGTTCACGAGTTTCGCCGCCTCTTCGTCGATCAGCAGCTTGAAGGCTTCGCTCACCTTCATCTTGCGACGGTTCTTCTTGCCTTGGCCCAGGCCCGCGAACATCGAGCGGATCTGCTCGGTCATGTCTTCCATGCCGGGCGGGCCCATGATGTCCATGCTCGGCGCGCCCGCCGACACTTCCAGCTCGATTTCCTTGTCGTCGAGCTGGCCTTCGCGCAGCTTCTTGCGGAAGGTCTGGCGCGCAGTCGAATCCTTCTCTTCCGGCTGCGCAAAGCCGATGTCGCGCGGCGGCGGGATCAGCACGTCGAGAATGCGGTCTTCGGCTGCATCTTCGGCCTTGGCGCGCACCTTCTTCATCTCGGATTCGCGCGTCTGCTTGACGGCCATCTCAGCCAGATCGCGCACGATGGTGTCGACGTCGCGGCCGACGTAGCCGACCTCGGTGAACTTGGTCGCTTCGATCTTGATGAACGGTGCGTCGGCCAGCTTGGCCAGGCGGCGCGCGATCTCGGTCTTGCCCACGCCAGTCGGCCCGATCATCAGGATGTTCTTGGGCGTGATTTCCTGGCGCAGCGGGTCTCCCACCTGCTGGCGGCGCCAGCGGTTGCGCAGCGCCACGGCCACGGCCTTCTTGGCCTTGTGCTGGCCGATGATGTGCTTGTCGAGTTCGGAGACGATTTCCGACGGCGTCATGGTTTCAGACATGGGAATCCTGTCGATGAAGGCGCTCGTTATTCGAGCGTCTCGATCACGAAATTGGTGTTGGTATAGATGCAGAGTTCGCCGGCAATGCGCAGCGATTTTTCCACCACATCGCGCGGCGCGAGGTCGGTGTTCTCCATCAGCGCCTTGGCGGCCGATTGGGCATACGAGCCGCCCGAGCCAATGGCAGCAATGCCGCCTTCCGGGTCCAGCACGTCGCCATTGCCGGTGATGACGAGGGTGGCTTCGCGGTCTGCGACGATCAGCATTGCCTCGAGGTGGCGCAGGGCGCGATCGGTACGCCAGTCCTTGGCGAGGTCGACGGCGGAGCGCAGCAGGTTGCCCTGGTGCTTCTGCAACTTGGCCTCAAAGCGGTCGAGCAGGGAGAAGGCGTCGGCGGTGGCGCCGGCAAAGCCGACCAGCACCTTGCCGTCGTAGATGGCGCGCACCTTGCGGGCCGAGCCTTTCATCACGATGTTGCCCAGCGTGACCTGACCATCGCCGCCGAGCGCGACCTGGTTGCCGCGCCGCACGCTGACGATGGTGGTGCCGTGATACTGTTCCATGCGCTTGTTCCTAGGGGTCCGGCTTGGCGCGGCCCCCAGCGGGCCGGCCAAAGAACTTCATACTTGACGCCAGCCCACAGGATTTCAACCCTGATTTCCGTCACGACGCACGCTTTTTGTGCGCCAAAAATCGCTTCTTACGGTGCTTCTTACCGTTTTAGTGCGTCACATCGAACGCGTAGGTCCGTTCATCCAGACGCGGCACCACCGTGTAACCCTTGCGCGCTGCCCACACGTTGATGTTGAAGTAGAGCGGAATCACACCGTCATCGCGGATCCCGATTTCCGTGGCCTCCTGCAGCAGCCTTTCGCGCTTGCTGTCGTCCAGGGTTTGCAGGGCTTCAGCCAGCTTGGCATCGAGCGCCGGGTTCGAATAGCGCCCGCGATTGGACGCCCCCCAGCCGCGGGCCGGATCAAAGGTGGCCAGCAGCGCCTTCAGGCTCGAACTGGCTTCACCCGTATCTGCTCCCCAGCCGGCCTGCAGGAACGAGAAATCCAGCTTGTTCGCCCGCGTGAAGAACGACGCTGACGGCAGCGTTTCGACCTTGGTGGCAATGCCCACCCGCGAAAGCATCGAAGCGATCACCTGAGCCACGCGGTCATCGTTCGGGTAGCGGTTATTGGTGGCGTGCAGCGTGATGGCAAAGCCATCGGGGTAGCCGGCCTGGGCGAGCAGTTTCTTCGCTGCGGGCAGGTCCGCCACCGGTGCCTTCAGGCCCGGCACGTGGCCGAACAGCGCACTGTTGACGAGTTGGCCCGTCGGTTCTGCCGCGCCTTCCATCACGCGGTCGACGATGGCCTGGCGTGAGATCGCCAGCGAAATCGCCTCGCGCACGCGGGCATCCTTGAGCGGGTTCTTCGGCAGCGGCTTGCCGGCTTTGTCGGTCACGAACGGCGACACATCGCGGTTCGAATCCATATGCAGATACATCATGCGGAACACCGGCATCTTGAATACCGACACCGCCGGGTCAGCCGACAGCTTCTTGATGTCCGAGCTCGGCACGTTCTCGATGACCTGCACATCGCCCGCCAACAGCGCTGCCACGCGCGGTGCGTCTGCCGTCAGAATGCGCAGCGTCACGTGCTGCCATTGCGGCTTCTTACCCCAGTAGCCGTCAAAGCGCGTCAGCTCCAGCCGATCGCCGCGCGTGAACGACGCGAACTTGTACGGCCCGGTGCCGATCATGGCGCGGCCATTGTTGAAATCGTCCGCGCCGGCTTTTTCGACGGCTTTTTTCGACACCATGTAGATGGTCGACAAGTCGTTCGGCACCAGCGGATAGGGGCCGTTGGTGGTGATGCGCACAGTCAGCTTGTCGAGGGCCGTCACCTCCTTGAAGCCACGCGTGTAGATCGTGAACGGCGATGGGCTGTTTTTGATCGTGGCCGGGCGCGCCAGCGAATACACGACGTCGGCCGAGGTGAACTCGCTGCCGTCATGGAAATGCACGCCGGGACGCAGCTTGACCTCCCACACCGTATCGCTCAGGGCTTTCCACGACACGGCGAGGCCAGGCTTGAGGCGCATCTTCTCGTCCTTGGCAATCAGCGCCTCGAACATATGCTCGGCCACGTTCGAATTTGGCGTGACGTTGTGGAAGTGCGGATCAAGCGAAGTGACATCGCTCGACAGCCCGATCACCAGCGTGGATGCCGGCTGAGCATGCGCCGCAATCGGCGCGAGCGCCGAGAGCGTCGTGGAAAAAGACAGCGCGGCAACAAGGTTCGCGGCGCGCAGCAGACGCAGGACCGGCATGACGACTCCCCGATGGTTCATGACGAAAGCAAAACGTTCGGGGATTGTCAGGACCGGATGACGCCGGTGTCAACGTCGATGAAGCAGGGGATCTGCGTGCTCAGTGATGGTGACCGCAGTCGCAGTCGTCACCGTGTTGGTGGTCGTGTTCGTCGTCGCCGTCTTCATCGCCGTGGTCGTCGTAGGCCCACGCGGGGAACGGATCGGCCAGCGCGACCCACGCTTCGGGTCCGGCAGCCATCTCCGCATCGGTCAGCAGGCAGGCGTCGAGTTGCGCGATCAGCGCGGCTTCATCCAGGTCCGTGCCGATAAAGACGAGTTCCTGACGACGGTCGCCCCAGCGTGCGGGCGCACCGTTGTCGTGCATCTTGTCGGCAATGTCTGCACGGGCTTCTTCTTCGTCGGGCCACTCGGCTTCATCCACCGCAGCCCACCATGCACCGGCGCCGCCGTGGCGCATCACGCCGCCGGCCTGCCCCCAGCTGCCAGCGGTGTCCATACGCGAAGCGAGCCAGAAATAGCCCTTCGAACGCAACACGCGGCCATGCTCGCGCAGCCATTCGGTGTGCATCAGGTTCCACAGACGCTGCGGGTGGAACGGCACGCGGCGGCGATAGACGAAACTGCCGATGCCGAGCGCCTCCGTCTCAGGCACATGTTCGCCGCGCAGCTCGGCCAGCCACGCCGGCGCGGCGGATGCGGCGTCGAAATCAAAGCGATGCGTATTGAGGATTTCGTCCAGCGGCACCGCGCCGAACGATGCCGGCACGATGCGCGCCCGCGGGTTCAGTGAATGCAGGATGCCGGCCAGGCGCTCGCGCTCGGCATCGCTCACGAGATCGATCTTGTTGAGCACGATCACGTCGCAAAACTCGACCTGTTCGATCAGCAAGTCGACCACGGTGCGGTCGTCGTCTTCATCACGCGCCTGGCCGCGATCGGACAGAAAATCAGCAGCGTCGTAGTCGGCCAGGAAGTGCTGCGCATCGACCACGGTGACCATGGTGTCCAGGCGCGCGAGGTCGGACAGCACGTCGCCTTCAGCGTCTTCAAACGTAAACGTCTCGGCAATCGGCAGCGGCTCGGCCACGCCGGTCGATTCGATGAGCAGATAGTCGAAGCGATCTTCGCGGGCCAGGCGCGCGATCTCGTCGAGCAGGTCTTCGCGCAGCGTGCAGCAGATGCAGCCGTTGGACAGCTCCACCATGCGCTCGTCGGTGCGCGAAAGCTGCGCACTGGTGGCCGTGCCATCGCCCACGAGCTGCGCGTCGATGTTGACGTCCGACAGGTCGTTGACGATCACGGCCACACGCTTGCCCTCGCGGTTGGCGAGTACGTGGTTGAGCAGCGTGGTCTTGCCGGCGCCCAGAAAGCCGGACAGCACGGTAACAGGAAGCGGACGGGACATGATCAGTGGCCTCGGTTCGTGGCCTAACAAAGCAAACAGCCCGGTGGATTACCGGGCTGCCAAACTCAAACAAACGCGTCAAACGCATGCGACGCGTGCGTCAGTCACCATGCATCTTCTGGCGCTTTTCGCGGCGCTCCTGCGCCTCCAGCGTCAGGTTGGCGGTGGGGCGGGCGATCAGGCGCGGCACGCCGATTGGCTCGCCGGTTTCATCGCAGTAGCCGTAGTCGCCAGCGTCGATACGGGCAATCGACTGCTCCACCTTCTTGAGCAGCTTGCGCTCACGATCCCGCGTGCGCAACTCCAGCGCGTGCTCTTCTTCGATGGTGGCACGGTCAGCCGGGTCCGGCACCACTACGGTCTCGCGCAGGTCGCTGACGGTCTGATTGGCGTTCGCGAGAATTTCGTCGCGCATTTTTACAAGCCGGTCTTTGAAGAAGGCGAGCTGCGCCTCGTTCATGTAATCCTTGTCGCCCATCTTCAGGATTTCGGCTTCGGTGAGTAGTTTCTTGCTGCTCATGGTTGCTGCGGATGATCCTGGTAAATCGCGCGCCGTGTCGGCTGTCGCGTCGTCCTCGCGCGGGGATGCGTCGGACTCATTCTGGCTGGCGGCGGACTTGCCGCCCCGCGCGCCTCCTTTTGCCTCTCCCGCAGCGGCGCCCCCTGCCGCTTTTTTTCGGGTGGCTGGCGCAGCCTGGGCTGCTGCCGACTCCGTTACGGACCGCCCGGCACCGCCGTTGGCGCCGCGTCCTTCCTTGGTCTTAGTCACCATCGCCTGCTCTCCTATCGGACGTGCTTCGGACGACGTGCTTCTAAACCGACCTATTGTAGCTGAACGATATTAACTGAACTATCGGAGAAACACGGACAGGAAATCCGGCCCGGATTCTGCCTGAAAGCGCGCGGCGGGGCCACCCAAAAGGAGGGGGAAAGCCGCCGAATCAGGCCAGGCAGTTCTCCAATCCTTTCAGAATCGTTTCGCGCGGCAGGTCGACACCGATAAACACCATCCGGTTGGAAGGGGTCTCGCCGTCCCATTTTCCGCCTACATCGCTACCCATGAGCTGGTGTACGCCCTGGAACACGACCTTGCGGTCGACACCCTCCATATAGAGCACGCCCTTGTAGCGCAGCAGCTTCTCGCCGTAGATGTTCAGCACACCCGAGAGGAATTCCTCCAGCTTGGTGTAATTGAACGGCCGTTCGCTGCGGAAGACGAACGAGGCGATGCGATCGGTATGGTGCGCGTGCCCGTGATGGTGGTGATGGCCGGGCGCGTGACCATGGTCGTGCTCGTGATCGTGATCGCGATCACAATCGGCCGAGCAGGCGTGGTCGTGATCATGATCGTGGTTGTGGTCATGATCGTCTTCGCGCAGGAAGTCGGGGTCGATCTCCAGCTTGGCATTCAGGTTGAAGCCCCGCAGGTCGAAGATGGTGTCGATCGGCGTTTCGCCAAAATTGGCGGTGCGGATCGGCGCGCGCGGGTTCATGTGCAGCAGGCGGTGGCGCAGCGCATCCACATCGGCGGCGGACACCAGGTCGCTCTTGGTGATGAAGATGGCGTCGGCAAAGCCCACCTGGCGCTGCGCCTCTTCCTGCTTGTCGAGCTGCATGTTGCCGTGCTTGGCGTCGACCAGCGTGATGACGGCATCCAGCAGGTAGCGGCTGGCGATCTCGTCGTCCATGAAGAACGTCTGGGCAACGGGTCCGGGGTTCGCAACGCCGGTGGTTTCGATGACCACGCGATCGAACTGGATCTGATCGTTGTCGCGGCGCGTGAGCAGGTCGGACAACCCCTTCACCAGATCGCCGCGGATGGTGCAGCAGATGCAGCCGTTGCTCATCTGCACGATCTGCTCGTTGCCGTCCTGCACGAGGATGTCGTTGTCGATGTTCTCTTCGCCGAACTCGTTTTCGATCACGGCGATCTTCATACCGTGCTGTTCGTTCAGGATGCGCTTGAGCAGCGTGGTCTTACCGCTGCCGAGAAAGCCCGTCAGGATGGTAACGGGGATCATTTTGGACATGGTGCGTTTCCTGTCTTGTGATGAGACGCCAGAGGCGCGCAATCCGCGCAGGCGCCCTTGATGGTGAGTTCAGCATGGTCGGCCGCGAAGCCGGCGGGCAGGGCGGCCATCGGCATGGCCGGCGGCTCGGCGCCTTCCAGGCAGAAGTCGCGCCCGCATTGCGTGCAATGGAAGTGGCTGTGCGAGCGGTGCGCAGCTTCCCGCGCGGCATCGTGCTCGGCCAGACTGAAGCGGAAGACACGATCGGCCCCGGCCGTCTTGTGGACGATGCCGCCTGCCACGAGCCAGTCGAGCACGCGGTAGACCGTCACGCGGTCGATGCCGGAGTCGTCCGGCAGCGCGTCGCATACCGCCTGGTGCGAAAGCGCATCGGCGCCCTGCATCAGCACAGCCAGCACGCGCACGCGGGGCTCGGTCACACGGCTGCCCAGGCCGCGCAGGCGTGCGCGGGCCGCCTCTTCAGGCGAATGGGGTTGCGGAGTGGCGAGATCGTCGCGCGGCGCCGGGGTATTCATGCGCGGGATTGTCCCACGGGGCGCGGGTTGCTGCAATTGAGTTGCAACTGGGCGGCCTTGCACCGCCCAAGGTTTCTTTTCGCGCGCCGGTAGCGCTTATGCCGCAAACACCAGACACACCGGCGTCGGCACCTTCGCCACCACCGTGGGCTGATCCAGCTTGCCGGTCTGCCCGTCAATGCGCAGCCGCAGGATCGTATCGCCCTTCTGGCTGAGCACGTAGACGTGGCTGCCGTCGGGCGCCATCGTCATCGCGCGCGGAAAGTGCACACCTTCGTTCCAGTACTGGAGCGGCGCCAGCTTGCCGGAGGCGTCGATGCCGAAAGCGGCCACGCTGTCGGCCAGCGGATGATCGGACTTCAGCTTGCGGTTGCTCGCGTAGAGGAAGCGCCCCGACGGGTGCACAAGAATCTCGGCGCCGCTCTTCTGGCCGGTGTAGTCGGCGGGCGTTGTGGAGATGCGCTGGCGCTCCTCCGACACATGGCCGGTAGCGGGGTCATAACCGTGGCTGGCGACCGATCCCTCGAGTTCATTGATGACGTAGAGCAGCTTGCCTTGCGGATGCAGCGCCAGGTGGCGCGGGCCGCTGCCGGGCTTGAGCTGCGCGCGATCCCGCGGGGCGAGCTTGCCGCCCTCGATGGCGAACACGTTGATGCGGTCGGTGCCCAGATCGGTGCCGATCACGTGCTGGCCGGTGGTCTCGAACAGCATCATGTGCGCGTGCGGCGCTTCCTGTTCGGGGCGGGGGCCGGAGCCGGTGTCCTTGAAGATGCCGGACACGGTGCCGAGCTTGCCGTCCTCACCGATCGGCAGGAGGTTGTACGCGCCACCGCTGTAGATCGACACGCACAGGTGTTTGCCGTCCGGCGACACCACCACGTGCGCAGGGTTGGTGCCCGACAAAGAGAGCGGCTGGCGGTTGAGCAGCGTCAGCTTGCCGTCGCGCGGGTCGATCGCATAGGACTCGGCGCTGCCGCTTGGGCGACCCTCGTAGACCTCCAATTCATTGATGGCGTACAGGAACCGCTGGTTCGGGTGCACGGCCAGGAACGACGGATTGGCGCTTTCGACGACCTGCACCTGGGTCCACGCATCGCCGCGCGGCGCCAGCACATAAATACCGCGAGCGGCCGGGCCGCCGGCAGTGCCGCCTGGTGCGTTGAACGTGTAAGTACCGACATAGGCGAAGCGGGGAGGGCGGGCATTGCCCGCAGGCTGCACACCCGACGCAGCGGGTTGCTCGCCCGCCTGGGCCATGACGGTTTTGGGAAGAGCGCCCAACAAAGGCAAGCTACCAGTCCACTGCATGAAAGTTCGACGAAGACGATTGGTCATGGGATGGCTCCATCAAACACGCACGGACATCGCGTGGTGGAAGATGTTGTTCGGATCATACCGGCGCTTCACGTCCTGCAGAAACGCGTACAGGTCGCCGCTGCCGTAGTAGAGCTGCGGCCAGAACGGGTAGGCGAGCATGTCGACGTCGGGGTAGTTGATGTAGCAGCCCTCGTACCGGTCGCCGGGGTACGGCGTGCCGCTGTGCGGCGCGGGCACGTCGGGGGCGCCGTAGACGTCACGGTAGAAATCGCCGATCCAGCGCAGGTGGCCGGCATCGTCGGCGGCAGACGTCCAGTACGTCTGGTACTGCAGCTTCATGATCGACGCCCGCTGCGGCACGGCGGTGTCGCCAATGCGCTCGGCCTTGTTGATGGCGCCGCCGTACGAATCGACCTGCAGCAGCGACTGGCTCAGATCGACGCCCGGCATCGTCCGCGTGAGGTGGGCGTAGATGCGCTGCGCCTCGCGCGCCGTGAAGCCGCGCTTCATATAGGCCGATTTGTACTTGCCGCGCTGATTGGCCCCCGAGCCATTCAGATACTGCGTGGCCGTGAGCCAGTCGTATTGCACGATGGTGTGCGGCTTGGAGCAGACCAGCTGCCCCACGCCCTGTTTGTGCGCGGGGCCGTAGCCGGGCGGGCGCCCTTTGACCGGCGTGGGCGCGCAGGCCTGGAAGCGGTTCAGAAAATCATTGAGGACAGAGAGGTCGCAACACGTGCCATCAGGGTTGCAGAACTGCGTGAGCAGCACGATCTGCCCCGACGATTTGTGCGTGAGTTTGATCAGCGAGAACATGCCCCACGTGTCCGGATCCTTGCCGCGCGTCTCCCAGTATTCGCCGTAGATGCGCAGCAGTTCTGCAAAGCGCTGCGGCGTCATGGTGGCCCAGTCGAAGGCCACGGTGGCGAGCGTGACTTCCTGCGGTGCCGTGGGCAGCTTGGCGAACGTGTAGCCGGTGATGACGCCGAAGTTGCCGCCGCCCGCGCCGCGGCACGCACGAAAAAGATCCGGTTCGTGCGCCGCATCCACCGTGCGGGCAGCCGTCTTGCCGGTCTTGTCCACCGTGACGATGTCAACGGCCGAGAGCCAATCCACCGTCAGCCCCTGCAGCCGCGAAAGCAGCCCATACCCGCCGCCGCAGATATGCCCGCCCGCGCCCACCGAATAGCAGGAGCCGCCAGGCAGCGTCACGTTGTGGCGCTTGTACAGCTCCAGGTAGCCGTTCCAGTTTTGCGTTCCGGCCGGAATGCGCACCGAACCGTCGGCGCGCACTTCTGGCGTGGCGAGCAGGCTCAGGTCGACGATCGTGCCGTCGGGGTTGTTGGAGACGAAATCCTCGTAGCAATGTCCGCCGCTGCGCACGGTCGGGCGCTGGCCCGCGTTGATGATGCGCTGCACGGCGGGTGCCACATCGTCGGGCTTTTCAATGAGGGCGATGCGGCTCGCGGCCTGCGCGTCCGTAGACGGCCAGCGCAGGTTGAAGCCATGTTTGAGCGTGTTGTAGCGAGGGTCTTGGCGCGTCACATCCAGTGTCATCGACGACTCCCGGTGAGGGCGTTTGCGCAAGCGTTGCGCAAACAAGTTGGATTCGGACGCGTGGCGTCCGGCGGTTCCAACTTAGTCGCTCGCGGGCCCGGCTTCCATCAGACGATGCCGATGCAGCCGGCTCATCGCGCGACGTGGGCGAACCATCCAACTACGCGCGTTGCCGTCGCCGCCCACAACGGCCGCACGAGCCAGCATGCCGCGGCCCATGCCAGGATCACCACGATTAGATCGCAGTGGCCGCTCTTCCATAAGTTCAGGGAATGGCGCCCCCAGATCCAGGGCACGCCTAGCGGATTCGGCCAATCCGCCAGCAGGTGCATCAGCCCGCCGCAGGCAAAGCCGAACAGCAGCGGTGCCCACAGATGGGCGTGGCCCAGCGCCTGGTATGACAGAACAAGCGCCGCCAGCCAGCCGATGCCCCAATGGGTGGCGGTGCGGTGCGTGATCCAGAGACGGCGGGCGCGGGTCCACCAGGCCACCTCCATCCAGTCAGGCGCGGTGCTGCCGGCCACCGCCGCGCAAAACGCCAGGATGCTGCCGAGATGTTCGAGAGACGTGTGCGAAGCCTGTGCGACGAGGGTGGCGGCAATCAGTCCTGCTGCCCAACCGGTCGCGTGATGGGCAGCATTGGAGGCCATCGACGTGATGCGGAAAACGAAGGACCGCATCTTCGCAATGGCGGCTTGCCAGGACAAGCCAAAAATTGCGACAAATTGCTAGCTGACTTGCAGCAGCAGGCCCTTGAGGTATTCGCCTTCCGGGAAGCTCGTCAGCAGCGGGTGGTCGACGCCGCCCGCCAGCCGGCGCTGGATACGCGCCGTGACCTTGGCATCCGCCGCCGCGCCCGCGACGATCTTCTGGAACAGGTCTGCGTCGATTGCACCCGAGCACGAATACGTGAACAACAGGCCGCCCGGGCGCAGCAACTGCATGCCGACCAGGTTGATCTCCTTGTACGCCCGTGCCGCGCGATCGACCTGCTGCGCCGAGGCCGCAAACTTGGGCGGATCCAGCACGATCAAGTCGAACTGGCGGCCTTCCGCGCGGAAGTTGCGCAGCGACTTGAAGACGTCCGCGTCCAGCCACTCGGCGCGCGCCGGATCGAAGCCGTTGAGCGTGACGTTGCGCTCAGCCACCGCCAATGCCTCGCCCGACGAGTCGATCGACACCACCGAGCGCGCCCCGCCCTTGAGCGCCGCCAGCGAAAACCCGCCCGTATAGCAGAAGCAGTTCAGCACATCGCGATCGCGCGCCAAGGCGCCGACGAGCGCGCGGTTGTCACGCTGGTCCACGTAGAAGCCCGTCTTGTGACCTTCGCGCACGTCCACGTAATAACGCACGCCGTGCTCGGTGGCGGACAGATCGGCGGGCGGCTCGGCGCCGGCCAGCACACCGGTCATCTGCTCCAGGCCTTCGCGCTCGCGCACGCTCACGTCCGACCGTTCGTACACGTTCGGGCACCCGGTTTCTTTGACGAGCGCGGCGACGATCGCCTGTTTCCAGTGCTCCACACCGGCGGCGCTGAACTGGCAGACGAGCTGGCCAGCATCGCCTGTGCCGTACTGGTCGACGATCAGGCCGGGCAGGCCGTCGGCTTCGCCCATGACGAGGCGCACGGCGTCGGTGTCGTGCACCCACGCGCGGCGGTACGCCACGGCGGCGGCAATGCGGCGCTTGAAGAACGCGTGGTCGACGGGCTCCGATTCATCAAAGCTCCACACGCGCGCGCGAATCTGCGAGACAGGGCTGAACGCCGCGCGCGCCAGGAACTGGCCGTTGTGTGCGCGCACGATGACAGTCGCGCCGGAGGCGGGCTTGCCCTCCACGCGATCAATGGCGTTGGCGAAAATCCACGGGTGCCGGCGCAGCAGCGAGCGCTCCTTGCCGGGCTTGAGAATCAGGGTTTGCATACGACTGGGATGGTTCGCCCGGCAAAGCGGGCAGCGCTACTTCTTCTTCGCGCGGGGATGCGCCTGATCGTAGATCTTGGCCAGGTGCTGAAAATCGAGCGAAGTATAAACCTGCGTACTCGCGATGCTGGCGTGGCCGAGCAGTTCCTGCACCGCACGCAAATCGCCCGATGACTGCAGCATGTGCGTGGCAAAGGAATGCCGCAGCACGTGCGGATGCACATCCGCCGGCACACCTGCCGCGATGGCGTTGCGCTTCATGCGCAATTGAATCTGCCGCTGCGCCAACCGCTTGCCGCGCGGCGAGAGAAATAGCGCGTGCGCGTCTTCGGGTGCCGCGTCCGGCCTGGCAAGCTGCGCGCGCACCGCCAGCCATGCGGCCAGCGCCTCCGCCGCCTTGGTGCCGACCGGCACGGTGCGCCGCTTGCTGCCTTTACCAAGCACCTGCACTTCGCGGGCCTCGAGGTCGAGCCAGCTCGCCGATTCATACGCGCCGGCCTTCACGTGTCGCATATCCAGGCTGACGAGTTCGGAGAGCCGCAAGCCACACGAATAGAACAACTCGTTGACAGCGCGATCGCGCACCGTCTCGGGATCGTCGCCAGGCAGTTGCTCCATCAGCGCGACAGCTTGCTCCACGGACAGCGCTTTCGGCAGCCGCTTCGGGCTCTTCGGGGCGCGTACGCCATCAACGGGATTGGCGGTGACGGCGGCATCGCGCAGCGCCATCCATTTGAACCAGCCGCGCCACGCCGACAGCGCCCGCGCAATGCTGCGGCCGGACAAACCGTCGCCGTGCAGCTGCGCCATCATGCGGCGAATGTGGTGCGACTGCAGTTGCGTGAGATCGACATTGGCGGCGTGCTGCGCACCGAGGCGCTGCAGCACGGCCAGCTCGCGGGTGTAGCTCTCCAGCGTGTGCGGCGAGAGCTGCCGCTCGAACTTCAGCGCGTCCAGGTACGCCGCAATCTGCGGATGCGGCGCCTGCGCGCCAGACGCATCAGCGGATGCAGATTGCGGCATGCGGCGGGCTGCGCTTAGTCGCGCAGGCGGTTGAGCGCAGCAGCGGCCAGTTCGCCGATCTGCGCAAGGTAGGTCGTGCCCATGCCGTCATGGAAGCGGCGGGCGTCCGGCGAGCCGAGCACCAGCAGGCCGAATGCCGGCGCGGCGCTGGCATCGGCATCCCCACGCACCGGCACGCGCAGCGTGACGATGGCAAGCGATTCGATCGGTGCGCCGCCGGTATCGGTCGTATCAAGCCAGCCGGCGGCTTCAAAGCCGGCATTGGCGCCGCAATACGGCGCACGCAGGCCGGCCGCAAACAGGCGCACTTCCTCGCTCACGCCCTGCGCGACTTCCAGGTGCGCGTACTCTTCGCCGACCTGCCACACGCGCAGCGCCACGGCCGGCACGTCAAAGATTTCACGCAGGCCATCCTGCACGGCATACGGCAGCGCATGCGTGTCGGCCTCGCCCAGCAGGCGCGTCGTCCATGCGTGTACGCGCTGCTGCGTGCGGTCGTTCTCGTTGCCGTGCCGCATCAGGTCCGACAGCTTGAGTTCGAGGTGCTTGTTCTTGTCGCGCAGGATCTCCATCTGGCGCTCCTGCAGCGACACGGCGCGATGGCTGTGCGGGCTGGTGAGCTGGATGGCGGCCAGCAGCTCCGCATGCTCTTCAAAAAAGGCCGGATGCGCCTGCAGGTAGTTGGCGACGTCTTGTGCGTTCATCGTGGAGGTGCTCATCAGGCTGCGCCCAGTTTTTTCTTCAGCAGATCATTGACTTGTGCGGGGTTGGCCTTGCCGCGCGTGGCCTTCATGGCCTGGCCGACCAGCGCGTTGAATGCCTTCTCCTTGCCGGCGCGGAATTCCTCGACCGACTTGGCATTGGCGGCCAGCACGTCGTCGATGATCTTTTCCAGCTCGCCCGAATCCGACATCTGCTTCAGGCCCTTCTCGGCGATGATCGCATCGGCATCGCCACCGTGCTCGCCTGCCCACATGGCGGGGAAGACGTCTTTCTTGGCGGTGTTGTTGCTGATCGTGCCGTCGGCAATGCGTGCGAGCAGCTTGGCCAGTTGCGCAGGCGACACCGGCGCAGCGTCGATGTCCAGATCGGCGCGGTTCAGGTTCGAGGCAACCTCGCCCATGATCCAGTTGGCGGCAGCCTTGGCGTTCGCAGCGCCCGCATCCGCCACGACGGCTTCGAAGTACGCAGCCGTCGCCTTGGTGGCGGTGAGGATGCTGGCGTCGTACTTCGGCAGGCCGTACGCCGACTCAAAGCGCGCAGCCATGGCCGCCGGCAGTTCAGGCAGCGTGGCACGCACGCGCTCGATCCAGTCGTCACCGATGACCAGCGGCAGCAGGTCGGGATCCGGGAAGTAGCGGTAATCCTGCGCGTCTTCCTTGCTGCGCATCGAGCGCGTTTCCTTGCGGTCCGGATCGTACAGGCGGGTTTCCTGCACCACGGTGCCGCCGTCTTCGATCAGCTCGATCTGGCGGCGCACTTCATAGTTGATCGCCTCTTCCAGGAAGCGGAACGAGTTGAGGTTCTTGATTTCGCAGCGCGTGCCGAACGGCGCATCCGGGCCCCGCCGCACCGACACGTTCGCGTCGCAGCGGAAGCTGCCTTCCTGCATGTTGCCGTCGCAGATGCCCAGCCACATCACCAGCGCATGCAGCGCCTTGGCGTAAGCAACGGCCTCGGCCGCGCTGCGCATGTCGGGCTCGGTCACGATTTCCAGCAGCGGCGTGCCGGCGCGGTTCAGGTCGATGCCGGTCATGCCGGCAAAGTCTTCGTGCAGCGATTTGCCCGCATCTTCTTCCAGGTGGGCGCGCGTGAGCTGCACGGTCTTCTCATACCCGGGTTGACCGTTCTTGCCTTCCACCTGGAAGGTCAGCGTGCCGCCCTGCACCACCGGAATTTCGTACTGGCTGATCTGGTAGCCCTTGGGCAGATCGGGGTAGAAATAATTCTTGCGCGCGAAGATGCTCTTGGGCGCGATCTTGGCGCCGATGGCCAGACCGAACACGATGGCGCGCTCGACGGCGCCTTTGTTCAGCACCGGCAGCACGCCCGGCAGCGCCAGATCAACCGGCGCCGCCTGCGTGTTGGGCGCCGCGCCAAAGGCGGTGGACGCGCCGGAGAAAATCTTCGAGACCGTCGAAAGCTGCGTGTGCGTCTCGAGGCCGATCACCACTTCCCATTGCATGTTGCGTGTGTCCTGTCGATTGTTGTGGTGTGAATATCTAGGTACTCAGGTGTTCAGGTAATCAGGTGTTCTTGTCTGGCTGCGATCACGGGTGCGGCGCATCGAGCCACGCCGCGAGCTTCGCAAACGCGGCCTCGCGCGCTGCCGGATCGCCACCGACGGTGACCGTTCCGTAGCGACGTCCCTTCGGGATGCCGTTGCGCTCCGTGACTGTGGCAGTGCCGTCAAAGCCGTGATACGCGCCGCCAAACATGTCCAGCTCGAAACGCGCCTGCGGCTGGCGCGCCAGGACGGCAGTCTGCAGCGCCTGGCAGTGATCAGCCGGCGTCCAGTCGTCGTTGCCGCCGGCCAGCAGCAGCAATGGCGCGTTCAGCCGATAGTCCGGCCGCTTCTGCGCCGATGCACAGCCCGGATAGAAGGCCACCGCGCGATTGACGGCAGGCGTATCGGCAGGCCAGGCGCGGCTGGCATCCACCGCCTCCAGCACGGCCTGCGCGCCGTTGGACCAGCCGAGCAGCACGATGCGGCGCGCATCCACGCCCGGCTGCCCCGCCACCCAGCGGATCGTCGCCAGCACGTCGGCGCGGCGCACTGCGCCGTTGATATCGCGCGTGGCGGTGCGTTCGGTGCAGATGCCGTGCGGTTTGCCGCGCGGGCCGAAACTGTCGGGAAACACCACCGCGTAACCACGCGCGCCCAGCCACTGCGCATAACCGCGATACCGCGAGCCCAGCGCCTTGGCATCCGCCCCAGCCGGCGTATACAGGCCGCTGCAGCCGTGCAGCGCGATCACCACCGGCGTGCCGGTCGCAGGCGCCTTGACGGGCGACGCGACCCAGTAGGCGGTCAACGTTGGCGGCGCATCCTCGGCGTCTTTCATGGACGCACGGGGAATCTCCACCGTCTGCACGCCCAGCTCGGCCGCCGATGGCGCACGCGCAGCCGGCATATCCGGCAGAGCGCCTTCGGCGTCCGGCGTCGGTTGCGCGACGGCGTGCAACGCCAGCGCGCCCGCCAGCGCCGCCACCACGCGAAGCGATAGGCGCATCACCGGGCATTCCGGGCGCATTGGCCCGTTTGCGGGTCGAACATCACCGGCCACGCTTCTTCATAGATGCCGGGCGTGCAATGCGCTTCACAGTTGGCGTGCGCCAGCGTGACGCGGCGCGGGTCCTGCCAGACCATCAGCGTGCAATTGCCGTAGCGCTCGCGCAGCTCGATGCTGGGGCGGCGCCTGGTTTGCTGGAACGTCGACAGGTCGAACTGACACGAACCGCGCCGGCCGACCCACAACTGCCATTGCATGGCGCTGACGTTGTTGTCGGCCACCGTAAGCGTCGCCTGCTCGCGGAAACCGTCTTCTTCGGTCTGGCTGCAGTAGCCGTTGACGTCGATGCGGCGGTCGGAAATCGGCGGCGGCTTGGTCGTCGGGCGGCTGATGCCCGGAATCGACGGCAGCGGAATCGGCACGCACGCCGCCAGCAGGCCGGCGGCAAGCGCCAGCCCGAGTGCAGTGCGGATGCAGTGGTTCATGCGTGCCTCCTGCATGGAGCGGATACGTCTGTACGGGCCTCAAGCCGCCGGCTGGCGGTGGTGCCAGTCGGTCGCCTGCTGGAACGCATGCGCAATCTGCAGCATGCGTGCCTCTTCAAAATAGTTGCCGATGATCTGCAAGCCAACCGGCAGACCGTTGGCGCCAAAACCGGCCGGCACGCTCATGCCCGGCAGGCCGGCCAGGCTGGTCGACAGCGTGAAGATGTCGGCCAGGTACATCTGCACGGGGTCGCTCGTCTTCTCGCCCAGTTTCCAGGCGACGGTCGGGGCCACGGGGCCCATGATCACGTCGCACTGGCGGTTGGCACCAGCCAGCACGTTCTGGAAATCCTGCGCGATGATCCGGCGAATCTTCTGCGCCTGCAGGTAATAGGCGTCGTAATAACCGTGGGACAGCACATAGGCACCCACCAGGATGCGGCGCTTGACCTCCCAGCCGAAACCTTCAGCACGGGACTTGCGGTACATGTCGGCCAGATCGCGGTATTCCGCCGCGCGGTGGCCGTAACGCACGCCGTCAAAGCGCGACAGGTTCGACGAAGCCTCTGCCGGAGCGATCACGTAGTACGTCGGGATCGACAGCTCGGTCTTCGGCAGGCTGATGTCGACCAGCGTGGCGCCGAGCTTTTCCAGCTCGGCCAGCGCGGCGCGTACCGTGGTGCGTACGTCATCGGCCAGGCCTTCGCCAAAATACTCCTTGGGCAGACCGATGCGCAGGCCGGCCAGCGGGCGTGCGGCATCTGCGCCTTGCAGCGGCTGGCCGAGCAGGCGGCCGAAGTCTTCCACGTCGCCACCGCGACCGGGTTCCAGACTGGTGGAATCGCGTGGGTCAAAGCCGGCCATGGCAGACAGCAGCAGCGCGCAATCTTCGGCCGTGCGCGCCATCGGGCCGCCCTGGTCCAGCGACGAAGCGAAAGCGATCATGCCGTAGCGCGACACGCGGCCGTACGTCGGCTTGATCCCGGTAATGCCCGAGAACGATGCCGGCTGGCGGATCGAGCCGCCGGTGTCCGTTCCGGTTGCAGCAGGCGCCAGATCGGCCGCCACCGCTGCCGCCGAGCCGCCCGACGAGCCGCCCGGCACGTGCTCGAGGTTCCACGGGTTCTTGACCGCGCCGAACGCCGAGTTCTCGTTGGACGAGCCCATCGCGAATTCGTCCATGTTGGTCTTGCCCAGCGTCACCATGCCGGCCGCGCCCAGGCGCTCGACCACGGTGGCGTCAAACGGGCTGACGTAGTTGCCGAGCATCTTGGAGCCCGCCGTGGCACGCCAGCCGCGGGTGACGAACACGTCCTTGTGCGCGATCGGGACGCCGGTCAGCGGCGCCGCGTTGCCGGCCGCAATGCGTGCGTCGGCGGCCCGCGCCTGGGCAAGCGTCGCCTCGGCGTCGACATGGGTAAAGGCGTTGAGATGCGCCCCGGCCTCGATGCGCGACAGGTAATGGCGCGCCAGTTCCTCCGCCGAAACCTCTTTGGCGGCGAGTTGGGCGGACAGGGCTTTGATCGTGGATGCGGTCATCGAATACGTTCGGATGGGCTGCCGGCAGCGGCCGGCGACGTCGAATGGAGTGGGCTCAAGACAAGCGCGGACGCGCCGTTTACGCGAATTACCGCGGGTTACTCGATCACCTTGGGCACAAGGTACAGGCCGGCCTCGGTGGCCGGGGCGCATTGCTGGTAGTCCGCACGGCGGTCGGCCTCGGTGACGGCATCGTCGCGCAGACGCTGGGCTTGCGCCTGGACCTGCTCGATCGGGTGGGCCATCGGCTCGATGCCGGTGGTGTCCACGGCCTGCATCTGCTCGACCAGCGAGAAAAACTGGTTGAGCTGCGTGAGGGTCTGCGCGGCCTCGCCCTCGGAGACTTCGATACGGGCGAGATGGGCGATGCGTTTGACGTCGGAGAGTTCGAGTGCCATCGGAATGGGTCAGTGAGTGCAGCGGCGGGCGGGCAACGTGCGGCAAGCGACGGCTACTGCGCGCAAGGGGCGCCCAGGTTGGGCCCCGACAGCGCCGATTTGCCGCAATTTCGGCGCCAAACGCCCGCCGAATACCCGCAGATTGCCCGAATTATAAGGTATGATTGCCGACTAAATTTCTAAGTCAGCAGGCGACTTCGTGCAGTCACGGACCCTCTGATTAAGTACCCCGGGAACCTCCCGGCAGTCGCACCGTCAGCATCAGGCGACACTTAATCAAAGGTTCCTTGGGGGCCCCCTCTCCGGGCGGCCCAGCCTCGGCAGGATGGCCAGTGCCACGGCACCCCACCGTCGATCACCACGGAGCCCGCGACATTCCCGGGAGCGCAGTAGCAGGATCGGACCGCATGGCATGCCCTTGCGACGTCCGCGCGTAGGTGCAGCCGTAGCACCGCAATCCTGCTGCTGGGCCGCCCATGACTCGAAAAACAGGATTCATTCGATGTTCGGCTTTTTGCGCAGCTATTTCTCCAACGATCTCGCGATCGACCTCGGCACTGCCAACACCCTGATCTACGTCCGCGACAAGGGCATCGTCCTTGACGAGCCGTCGGTGGTGGCCATCCGCCAGGAAGGCGGCCCGAACGCCAAGAAGACCATCCAGGCTGTCGGTAAGGAAGCCAAGCAGATGCTGGGCAAGGTGCCGGGCAATATCGAGGCGATCCGCCCGATGAAAGACGGCGTGATCGCCGACTTCACCGTCACCGAGCAGATGCTCAAGCAGTTCATCAAGATGGTGCACGACACCAAGCTGCTGCGCCCGAGCCCGCGCATCATCATCTGCGTGCCGTGCGGTTCGACCCAGGTCGAGCGTCGCGCCATCCGTGAATCGGCGCTGGGTGCCGGCGCATCGCAGGTCTACCTGATTGAAGAACCGATGGCCGCTGCCATTGGCGCCGGTCTGCCGGTGTCGGAGCCGTCGGGCTCGATGGTGGTGGACATTGGCGGCGGCACCACCGAGGTGGGCATCATCTCGCTGGGCGGCATGGTCTACAAGGGCAGCGTGCGCGTGGGCGGCGACAAGTTCGACGAGGCCATCGTCAACTATATCCGCCGCAACTACGGCATGCTGATCGGCGAGCAGACCGCCGAAGCCATCAAGAAGGAAATCGGCTCGGCCTTCCCGGGTTCGGAAGTGCGCGAGATGGAAGTGAAGGGCCGCAACCTGTCGGAGGGCATTCCGCGCGCCTTCACGGTGTCGTCCAACGAAATTCTGGAAGCGCTGACCGACCCGCTGAACCAGATCGTCTCGTCGGTGAAGATCGCGCTGGAACAAACCCCGCCGGAACTGGGCGCCGACATTGCCGAGCGCGGCATGATGCTCACCGGCGGCGGCGCACTGCTGCGCGACCTCGACCGCCTGCTGGCCGAAGAAACCGGTCTGCCGGTGCTGGTGGCCGAAGACCCGCTGACCTGCGTGGTGCGCGGCTCGGGCATGGCGCTTGAGCGCATGGACAAGCTCGGCAGCATCTTCTCGTACGAATAACGGGACCATGCGCCACGCCGATCCGCGTTCCGCTGTTGCGACCGATTTCGTGACTGCCGTTGTGGTCACGCCAGCCGCCTTCGCGGACCGCTGAGATGCGTCTCGCGCAGGTGCACCGTGCTCCGCCCACCCAGGGCTTGGGCACCGCACCAGCGCCACACCCAATCTGTTGCCGGCAGGCCGTTGACCTTGACGTTGACCGTCACGCGTCTGCCGTGCCCATTTGAAGCGTCCGGGTCATGGATTACTCCCCGCCGCCCCTCTTCAAGCAGGGTCCGTCCGCCACCGCGCGGCTGGTCGCTTTGCTCGCGCTTGCACTTGCCTTGCTGGTGATCGATGCCCGCATGTCCGTGCTGGGTGTAGTCCGGCAAGTCGTGTCGGTCATCCTGTACCCCGTCGAGCGCCTGGTGCTGATTCCACGCGATACGGCACGCGCCGCGCTCGATTACACCCAATCGTCCACCAGGCTGGCCGTCGATAACCGCAACCTGCGCGAATCGGCGGTTGCCCAGGCGCAGCAATCGCTGCGCGCCTCGCAGCTCGAAGCCGAGAACCGCAATCTGCGCACGCTGCTCAATCTGAAGCAGCACGCGGCGGTGCCCACGGTGGCGGCGGAAGTCCTCTACGAAGCACGTGACCCTTATACGCAGCGCATCGTGATCGATCGCGGCTCGAAGGACGGCGTGCGCGCCGGCTACCCGGTCATCGATGACCGCGGCGTGGTCGGCCAGGTGACGCGCGCGTCGCTGTTCGAATCGCAAGTCACGCTGCTAACCGACAAGGACCAGTCGATCCCCGTGGAGGTGGTGCGCAACGGCCTGCGCAGCGTCGCCTTTGGCGGTGCCCGACCGGGCGCGCTGGACCTGCGCTTCATGGCCGCCTCGGCGGATCTGCAGCAGGGCGACCTGCTCGTGACGTCGGGGCTGGACGGGGTCTATCCGGCGGGCCTGCCGGTGGCGCGCATTTCGCAAATCGAGCGCAAGGCTGATACCGCGTTCTCGCGCGTGATCTGCGAGCCGGTGGCCGGCATCCGCAGCAACCGGCACCTGCTGATCGTGAAGTACGAATCGGGCTTCCCGCCGCCGACGGATCTGTCGCCGCCGCCCGCAGCCAAAGGCAAGAACGCTGCCCGCGATGCCCGCGAAGAAAAGGACCGCGCCGCACGCGCCGCCGCCGAAGCCAATGTGCCGGCACCCGCGCCCGCAGCCGACGAAAACGCCCCGCCACCGCGCCCGACCGACGCCGACGGCAATCCGCTGGACACCGATTCAGCGCAAAAACGCTGAAGCGAGGCCATCGATCATGAACTCGCCCCAATATCTGCTGCGCCCGGTCAACCCTGGCTTCATCGCTTTCAGCTTCGTGCTGGCGTTCCTGTTCAACCTGATGCCGTGGGGCCACATGCAGTGGATTCCCGATCTGGTGGCACTGGTGCTGGTGTTCTGGAACATCCATCAGCCGCGCCGCGTGGGCATGGTGGTGGCTTTCCTGCTGGGCCTGTTGATGGACGTGCACGAAGCGCGCCTGCTTGGCGAACATGCGATGGCGTACACGATGCTGTCGTACTTCGCGATCACGATTCACCGGCGCGTGCTGTGGTTCACGGTGCTGTCGCAGGCGCTGCATGTGCTGCCGCTGCTGGTGCTGGCGCACGCCGTACCGATCGTCATCCGTCTGCTGATGGGCGCGCACCTGCCGGACTGGCAGGTCATCCTGCCGCCGCTGATCGAAGCCGCCCTGTGGCCGTTCGCCAACGCCTTCTTGCTGGCGCCGCAGCGTCGCCCGGAGAGCGTCGACGAAACCCGGCCCATCTAAGGCGGCCGACCTGATGCGCCCCGCTATTCGCCCTCACCTGGCATGACCGAAATCCGCAACGTCGAACAGGAGCTGTCGCGCTTCCGCCTGCGGCTGGCGGCGGCCGCCCTGTTCGTGCTCATCTGCTTCGGGCTGCTGCTGGCGCGTTTCTTCTGGCTGCAGCAGGTCAAGCACGAGCAGTACTCGGCCAAGGCGGAAGACAACCGCATCTCGGTCGCGCCCATCGAGCCCAACCGCGGCATCATCATGGACCGCAACGGCGTGGTGCTGGCGCGCAACTATTCGGCCTACACGCTGGAGATCACGCCGTCCAAGCTGCAGGACACGCTCGACAACACGATCGACCAGCTTGCCCAGGTCGTCGATATCCAGCCGCGCGACCGCCGCCGCTTCAAGCGCCTGATGGAAGACGCGCGCAGCTTCGAAAGTCTGCCGATCCGCAGTCAGCTGACGGACCAGGAAGTCGCGCGCTTCTCGGCGCAGCGTTTCCGCTTTCCGGGCGTGGACGTGCATGCGCGGCTGTTCCGCCAATACCCGCTTGGCGAATCGGCGTCGCACGTGATCGGCTACATCGGGCGCATCTCCGAGCGCGACCTGGACCGCATCGACAACATGAGCGATGCCAACAGCCAGCCTGGCGTGACGTATGACCCGCGCAAGGATTCCAACAACTACAGCGGCACGGAGTACATCGGCAAGGTCGGCATCGAGCAGAGCTACGAGACCGAGCTGCACGGCCTGACCGGCTACGAAGAGGTGGAGGTGAGCGCGGGCGGCCGGCCGATCCGGACGCTGTCGACCTCACAGGCAACGCCGGGCAACAACCTGATCCTGTCGCTCGACATCAACCTGCAGCGGCTGGCCGAGCAGCTCTTCGGCAACCGGCGCGGGGCGCTGGTGGCGATCGAGCCAGAGACGGGCGACATCCTGGCCTTTGTCTCCAAGCCGACGTTCGATCCGAACCTGTTCATTGAGGGTATCGACAGCACGACTTGGGGCGAACTGAACAACTCGCCGGACAAGCCGCTGCTGAACCGGCCACTGCGCGGCACGTATCCGCCGGGCTCGACGTACAAGCCGTTCATGGCGCTGGGCGCGCTGGAGCTGGGCAAGCGCACGCCGCAGTGGGGCATGGCTGATCCGGGCTCGTTCACGCTCGGCAACCACACCTTCCGCGACGACGTGCCGGGCGGGCACGGCTGGGTCGACATGTACCGCTCCATCGTGGCGTCGTGCGACACGTATTATTACCGGCTCGCCAACGACATGGGCGTCAATGCCATCCACGATTTCATGAAGCCGTTCGGCTTCGGGCAGGTGACGGGCATCGACATCGAGGGCGAGCGCACCGGCATCCTGCCGTCCACCGACTGGAAGCGCAAAGCCTACAAGCGCCCCGAGCAGCAGAAGTGGTACGACGGCGAAACCATCTCGCTGGGCATCGGCCAGGGCTACAACAACTTCACCATCCTGCAGCTCGCGCATGCGATTTCGACGCTGGCCAACAACGGCGTGGTGATGAAGCCCCACCTGGTAAAGGCGGTCGAAGATTCGCTGTCCAAGTCGCGTGCGCTGACGGTGCCGACCGAGAGCTACCGGATTCCGCTCAAGCAGGCGAACATCGACGTGATCAAGCGCGCCATGGTGGGCGTGAACCAGGCCGGCACGGCGGCCAAGGCGTTCATCGGCGCGCAGTACGTGTCGGCGGGCAAGACCGGTACGGCGCAGGTGTACTCGCTGGGCAAGAACGAGAAGTACAACCACCACGCCATTCCCGAAAACAAGCGCGACCATGCGCTGTTCGAGGCTTTCGCACCGGCGGACCATCCGAAGATCGCGCTGGCGCTGATCGTGGAAAACGCCGGCTTTGGTGCCGCATCGGCCGCACCCATCGCACGCGCGGTCATGGACTATTACCTGACCGGCAAGTGGCCTGCGGAACTGGCCGCCACCGCACCGAAGCCCCAGCAGCAACCGCCGGTGGATACGCCCAGTGTGTTCTCGACCGGCAAGACGGCCACCATCGCCAGCGCGACGGCTGCGCCGCAGGTGACCGCAGAGCCGGCATCCGGGGTCGCTGCTGCTTCGGGCGTGGCAGCCTCCGCCGCCAGTGCAGTGGCCGCCGCTTCGGCGCCGGCCGCGTCGTCGGTGGCAGGGGGCACCACACGCGGTGTGCCGCCGCTGTCGCCGGACCTGGTAGCCCCGGCCCTGCGCGAGGCTGGCACCAGCGCCGAAGCCGTCGCCCCGGCCACCCTGGACGCCCAGGTGCTGCAAGCGCTGTCGCATGCACAACCGGCGCCCGAACTGCCACCGCGCGGACGGGGCAACGCTGCCGCACCGGCTTCGGCTCCAGCGACCACGCCAAAGGGTGCGAAGGACACCAAGCCGGGCAACAAGCCGGCACCGAAGCCCGCGCAGAAACCGGCCTCCAAGCCGGCCGCGCCCTGATATTTGCGCTTGAGGATCTCGCCATGGACAAACTGGACAAGCGCCGCATATTCAACGTCATCAAATCGCTTTTCACCGGCTTCGATGGCCCGCTGGCGCTGATCGTCTTCCTGCTGCTCGGCACGGGATTGGTCGCGCTGTACTCGGCCGCCATCGACATGCCGGGCCGGGTGGAAGACCAGGTCCGCAACATCCTGCTGTCGTTCGTGCTGATGTGGATCATCGCCAACCTGCCGCAGCAGACGCTGATGCGCTTTGCGGTGCCGCTCTACACCGTCGGCGTGGCGTTGTTGATTGGCGTGGCGGCGTTCGGGCTGATCCGCAAGGGCGCGCGGCGGTGGCTCAATATCGGCGTGGTGGTACAGCCTTCCGAGATCATGAAGATCGCCATGCCGCTCATGCTGGCGTGGTACTTCCAGAAGCGCGAGGGCGTGATCCACTGGTACGACTATCTGGCGGCCGCCCTGCTGCTGCTGATTCCCGTGGGGTTGATTGCCAAACAGCCCGACCTGGGCACCGCGCTGCTGGTGCTGGCGGCAGGCATCTACGTGATCTACTTCGCCGGGCTGTCTTGGCGGCTGATCGTGCCGGTGCTGGTCATTGCTGTCACGGCGATCACGCTGGTGGTGTCGTTCGAATCGCGCATCTGCGCACCGGGCGTGAACTGGCCGATCCTGCACGATTACCAGCAACACCGCGTCTGTACGCTGCTCGACCCGACCACCGACCCGCTCGGTAAGGGCTTCCACACCATCCAGTCGATCATTGCCATCGGCTCGGGCGGCGTGACGGGCAAGGGGTGGCTGAAGGGCACGCAAACCCACCTTGAGTTCATCCCCGAGAAGCACACCGACTTCATCTTCGCGGTGTACTCGGAGGAATTCGGGCTGGTCGGCAACGGCGTGCTGCTGTTCCTGTATCTGCTGCTGGTTCTGCGTGGGCTGTTTATTGCCGCCAATGCGGGCACGCTGTTCGGGCGCCTGCTCGCCGGGTCCATCACGCTGATCTTCTTCACCTACGCCTTCGTCAACATGGGCATGGTGAGCGGCATCCTGCCTGTCGTGGGGGTGCCGCTGCCGCTCATCAGTTATGGGGGGACGGCGCTTGTCACGCTGGGCATGGGCATCGGCATCCTGATGAGCATCGCCCGACAGAAACGCTTCGTGCAGACCTGACAAAACGGCCGCCCAATTCTGGCGGCCGTTTTGCTTTCACGCGGCGATGGCGTCTTCGCGCAACAACCTTCGCAGCACCTTGCCCGTCGCGGTAGCCGGCAGCGCCTCATGGAACTTCACGCGCCGCGGCACCTTATACGGCGCCATGTTGTCGCGCGACCAGGCAATCAGTTCGGCTTCCGAGAGCGTTACACCGGTCATCGGCACCACGTGCGCGCAGACGACCTCGCCTTTTTCGGGATCGGGGATGGGCGTCACGGCCACTTGGCGGATGCCCGGATGGCGCGACAGCAGCGCCTCGACCTCTTCCGGAAACACGCTGTAGCCCGACACCTTGATCATTTCCTTGATGCGGCCCTGCCATTGAAGGTAGCCGTCGGGCGAGACCTGGCCGATGTCGCCGGTGCGCAGAAAGCCGTTGTGCAGGACGGCGCGCGTGGCCTCGTCTCGCTGCCAGTAGCCACGGAACACGCCGGGGCTGCGGATGGTGATTTCGCCAGCCTGGCCGGGTGGCAGTTCAGCGCCGGTATGCGGGTCGACGATGCGCACCTCAGTCTGCGGGACGATCTTGCCGTGCCAACCCCAGCGCGGGGCATCGGCGGGCGTGATGGCGTCGCAGGTGTGGGTTTCCGACAGGCCATAGGCGGCTTCGTAGATGCGGCACTGCGGGCCGGCAAAGGCACGCCACTGCTCGGCAATCGCTTCTGTCAGCGTGACGCCGAAGCTGGTGCACGGGTTGGCCACCAAGGATTCCATGCGGTACTGCGCCGCGTCCGGATGCGCCATGACCGCGAGGTTCATTGGCGTCATGCTGTACCAGCGTGTCACGCGGTAGCGGTCAATGGCCTGCAGCACCGCCAGGGGATCGAACCGATAGAGCAGGATGGTCGTCGCGCCGGAATACAGCATCACGTTCATGCCCATCAGCATGCCGGCGATATGAGACAGCGGCGCCACCGCCAGCATCACGTCCGAGGCGTGGATGCCGCTGACCTGCACCGTGACGGCGGTCTTGTACAGTGCGTTGCGATGCGTGAGCATGGCGCCCTTCGGGCGGCCGGTGGTGCCGGAGGTGTAGACCATCAGCGCGACGTCATCCAGGCTCACCTGGATAGCCGCCACGGCGTTGCGCTCAGCCACATCCACGGGCTCAGCCATCAGCTGCATCAGGTCAAGCTGCGCGGCGCCCGGCTTGTTCTTGAGCGGCGGCGCCGACGAGGCATCGGCGGCAATCAGTTCGGGCGGCACGGCCAGCGCCTTGCGGCAGGCCGGCTGCGCGGGCTGCAGATCGGCATAGCGCGTCGTGATGACGGTCATGACCGACGTGCCGGGCCGGGCGGCCTCGACGATCGGCATCAGGTCTGCCGCGGCCACCAGAATCTTGGCGCCAGAATCGGTCAGTTGGTCGCGCAGCTCGTGTTGACGCGACAGCGGCCCGCACGGCACGACGATGCCACCCAGCTTGGCCGTGGCCAGATGGGCAATGATGGCTTGCGGGCAGTTGTGCAGAAACAGTGCAACGCGATCGCCACGCGTCACGCCCAGCCGCTGCAACTGCACCGCCAGCCGCGTCGAGGCCTGATCCAGCTCCCGCCAGCAGATCGTGCGGCCATACCACAACAGGGCGATGCGCTCGGGCGTCTGCTGCGCATGGTGGGCGCAATACCGGTGCAGCGGCATCTCGCCTGCCAGATAATTGACCGGTTCGCGGTTCTGGATGGTCATGTGGTGTCTCCTCGGCCGCCGGCATCGCGGGGCGACACATCGGCCGTGATGGCTGCCCTCGTTGCGGGGCGCTCATGCGGGTCAGGGTTCGCGGCATCCATCGTTCGAGTATGGCGAAGCCGTCTGGCTACCGTCGCACCGATTTGCGCAAGACCCTGTTCCACCCACGATTTGGGCCGAACCTGACCTCGCGCAAGACGAATCCCACAAAAATCTACCGTTCGGTATAGAGTCTCGGCGCAAATCAGCTGTTGCGTCAATCGGTGAGAAGTCGGATACGCAGCCCCGGCAATGAAACATCGCAAACGCAAATTGCGTCGGCATTCTTACATGAGCGTGTGCTCACATTCAAGGATTGCCCCTAGGCAGTGAATTGCTTGTGACAATATTAAATATTTGCTGTCGTGACAGATTTGTTCTATTTTTGACAACAAATTATGTGAGAGGCTGGAATGGATCGTTTGCAGTCGATGCGGGTGTTTTCCAAGGTGGTGGAGCTTGGCAGCTTCGCCCGGGCAGCCCAGCATCTGTCGATGAGCAATGCCGTGGTCACGCGCTACGTGGCCGACCTGGAGGCGCATCTGGGCACGCGCCTGCTCAACCGCACCACGCGCAGCCTGTCGCTGACCGATGTGGGCGAAACCTACCTGCAGCGCTGTGCGCAGATCCTGCTCGACATTGACGAGGCCGAATCGCTGGCCACCTCGCGCAGCCAGGCGCTGGTCGGTGGCCTGCGCATCGTCGCGCCCGTCATGTTCGGGCTGCACGTGCTGCCCATGCTGCTGGCGCGCTTCCAGCAGCTCTATCCCGAGGTGACGTTTGACGTGGCGCTGTCCGATCGCCCGATCGACATCGTCGAGGATGGCCGCGACGTCGGCATCATGGTTTCAGAACTCGGCCTTGGCTCGCACCTGGTCGCACGCCGAATGATTTCCGCCGAGATGGTCATGGCCGCCACGCCAGCCTACCTCCGCCAGCATTCCACGCCCCAGCGCGCCGAAGATATTGCCGAGCACCGCGTCATCGCCATGTGGCATCCGCAACTGCGTCACGAATGGGAGATGAGCACGCCCGACGGCCAGTCGATCTCGGTGCCGGTGCAGCCCTCGCTCGTCACCAGCAATGCCGAACTGATGCACCGCGCCGTGCTCGCCGACATGGGCATCGCGATTCTGTCGTCGTACATGGCCCGGCCGGATCTGGAGTCCGGACGTCTGGTGCGCGTGCTGCCGCAATACAAGTTGCCGCACCGGTCGCTGTCGCTGGTGTACCCCAGTCGCAAATTCCTGCCGACAAAGGTCCGCACGTTCATCGATTACATGCTGGCGCAGGCGATGGAGGTCAAGCACAGCGAAGCGCGCGCCGGCCGCGGCCTGAGCGAAGCCGCGTAAGCCGAGCCGCATCGCCAAAACAAAACGGGAGGACAGTGTCCTCCCGTTTGCATTGATGCTTGCGAAACCGCGATCAGGTTTCGCTGGTGCTTTCCTCGTCGGCCTCGGCTTCAGCGGCTTTCTTGCGCGCCGGGGCCTTCTTGGCAGCCGTCTTGCTTGCGGTCTTGGCGGGCGCCTTCTTTGCAGCGGGCGTCTTGGCCGCAGCCGTCGTCTTCTTCGCCGCCGTCTTGGCACCGGGCTTGCCCTTGCCTTCGCCACGCGGCTCGAATTCGAAGCCGATCTTGCCGTCCGGCTGCTTGACGAGGAACGCCTTGAAGTTGCGCCCTGTGCGCGCCGACTTGAAGCCGGTCAGCAGGTCCGTCTTGCCTTCGGTCAGCAGCTTGGCCAACTGCTCGCGGCTGATTTCCTGCTGCAGGATGATCTTGCCGGTGGTGAAGTCGCAGGTCTTGGGCTGCGCCACGGCGTTCTCGCACACGTACTTCAGGCCGTGCTCGTAGACGTTACCATTGCACTTCGGGCAGTGGCCGACGCTTTCCTGGCCGGAGAAATCGACCGGCTCGCCATCGTCTTCGTCGTTCTGGCCGAAGTCGAACTCCATCTTCCAGTGACCGTCTTCCTGCGCCAGCTTGAGGATGGCCGCAAACGGTCGGCCCATCTTGCTGCGGAAACCCTGCAGCGGGCCGATGGTCTTGTTGGTCAGCAGCTCTTCCACCTCGTCCAGCTCGAACTGGCGTCCACCCGGAATCTTGCTGATCGAGAAGTCGCAGTGGCTGCACGCGAAGCGGCGGTAGTTTTCCTTGACCACGTGCCCGCATTGCGGACAGGGCGTGGAAAGCGTCGCATAGTCGCCGGGGATGGTGTCGCTGTCGTATTCCTTCGCGCGCTTGACGATCTGCTGCGTCATCTGCGCGATCTCGCGCATGAATTCGTCGCGCTCCAGCTGACCACGCTCGATGAGGGAAAGCTTGTGCTCCCAGCCGCCGGTCAACTCGGCTTGCGTCAGTTCTTCCACGCCCAGGCCGCGCAGCAGCGTCATCAGCTGGAAGGCCTTGGCCGTCGGGATCAGCTCACGGCCCTCGCGCACGAGGTACTTTTCCGTCAGCAGACCTTCGATGATGGCCGCGCGCGTGGCTGGCGTGCCCAGGCCCTTGCCGGCCATGGCTTCGCGCAGCGCGTCGTCGTCGACCAGCTTGCCGGCGCCCTCCATGGCAGAAAGCAGCGTCGCTTCGTTATAGCGTGCGGGTGGCTTGGTGGTCAGGCCCACCGGCTCGACCTTGTCCGTCTTGACCTTCTCGTCCTTGGCGACCGGCACGAGGTTGGCATCTTCGCCCTGCGCTTCGCGGCCGTACACGACCAGCCAGCCCGGGTTCACCAGCACCTTGCCTTCGGTCTTGAAGTGATGCCCCGCCACCTCGGTAATCCGCGTGGTGACTTGGTATTCGGCGGCCGGGAAGAACACCGCCAGGAAGCGGCGCACCACCAGGTCGTACAGTTTCTGCTCGGGCTCCGAGAGGTTCTTCGGCGCCTGCAGCGTCGGGATGATGGCGAAGTGATCGCTGATCTTGCTGTTGTCGAAGATCCGCTTGTTCGGCTTGACCCACTGGTTGGCGAGAATCTTCTTCGCGTGCGTCAGGTAGTTGGGCGAGCTTTCGCCCAGCATGTCCAGCGTCTGCTTGACCGTGCCCAGGTAGTCTTCGGGCAGCGCGCGCGAATCGGTACGCGGGTAGGTCAGCACCTTGTGCTTTTCATACAGCGCCTGCGCCAGGCCCAGCGTGTTCTTGGCCGAGAAGCCGAAGCGGCCGTTGGCCTCGCGCTGCAGGCTGGTCAGGTCGAACAGCGCCGGCGACATCTGCGTTGACGGCTTCGACTCTTCGGTCACGGTGCCCGGCTTGTCGCGACACGCGGCCACGATGCTTTTGGCCTCGGCCTCGCTCCACAGACGCGAATCGCGTTGCTCTGGATCGAACTCGTTCTTCTTGAACTTCGGGTCGAACCAGCGGCCTTCGTACAGGCCGGCCGCGGCGATGAACTCGGCGCGCACTTCCCAGTAATCGCGCGGCACGAAGCGTTTGATCTTCTCTTCGCGCTCCACCACGATCGACAACGTGGGCGTTTGCACGCGGCCCACGGTGGTCAGGAAGAAGCCGCCGCCCTTGCTGTTGAACGCCGTCATGGCGCGCGTGCCGTTGATACCGACGAGCCAATCGGCCTCGGAACGGCAGCGCGCGGCGTCCGCTAGCGGCATCATGTCTTCGTTGCTGCGCAGCTTGCCAAAGCCATCACGGATGGATTGCGGCGTCATCGACTGGAGCCACAGTCGCTTTACCGGCAGCTTGGTGTTTGCATGTTGCGCGATCAGGCGGAAGATCAACTCGCCTTCGCGCCCCGCGTCACATGCGTTGATCAGACTGGTCACGTCCTTGCGCTTGATCAGGCGCGTCAGCACCTTCAGGCGCGACTCGGACTTGGCGATCGGGCGCAGATCAAAGTGCGGCGGGATCACGGGCAGGTGAGCGAAGCTCCATTTACCGCGCTTGACTTCGTATTCATCCGGCGCGGCAATCTCGACCAGGTGGCCAACCGCCGAGGAGAGGACGTAGTCGTCGCTCTCAAAGTACTCGTCGTGCTTGGTGAAGCCACCCAGCGCGCGCGCGATATCAGCGGCGACCGACGGTTTTTCGGCAATGATGAGAGCCTTGGACATGTGAGCGGATCCTGGCGATCGCAAGTGATCGGGTAAAGAAGAAGTCGCTTTTCTATAACGACCGTTCGCGTGTTTTTTTAGAGTCTTATGGCAACGCCTGCCGACTTCAAGTGCCGGCGACGCTTGTCAGCGCGCCCATTTGGGCGTCCTTCATGTTCGGCCGGCCCAAATTTGGCCGCCAATCATAAGCGCGGTTCCTTTTCAGGCGCAATAGAGTGGCGCATGCGGCGCTCCGCCCTGTCAAGACTTGGAATCACGCCGATTCCAACAGCCAGCCTCGCAAGTCCGGGGCCGCCGGTACCGCGGGAGCAACGCCCAGATCACGCGAAATCAATCCTTCAACAACGCCCGCGTGAGGCAGGACCGGGCCGAAAAACAACACATCGCTCCCTCGCTGCACCAGCAGGGTCGGAAAGTTTTCCACGTCGAAATCGCCCAGCGCGTCGGCATGGTCTTCCACATCGACCCAGACGAAGCAGCACTCCGGATGCCGCTGCGCCAGCTCAGTGAAGGTCGTGCGATAGCTGCGGCACGTGCCGCACCACTCTGCGCACAGGCACGCGACCAGCAGTTGCCCGGAGCGAATGCCCGCGTGGAGCGCAGCGGCGTCGGAGTCGGGCGAGAGCAGTGGCATGAAAAACGGGGCTGAACGATAAGCGGCGTGGCGAAGGGGCCGCGCCTATTGTAGGCACGCTTTTACGGAAGCCGCAGGAAGCGCCCGCCGGGCTGACGCTCGACGCGGCTATCAAGCTCCAGCGCCAGGAGCTGTGAAGAGAGCGCGGCCGCTGCCTGCCCGGTGCGCTCACACAAGGTATCCAGATCGACGGGATCAAAGCCGAGCGCGCCGAGTAGCGCCGTTTCGGCGGCACTCGGCGCCGCGCGGGCGGGGGCCGGCGCAGCCTCAGGTGGCTGGACCGTAGCCGTACGCGTCGCACGTTTGGCCGGCGCTGCAGCACGCCCCCAGCCGAGTTCGTCGAGGATATCGGCGGCGGTTTCCACCAGCTTGGCGCCCTGCTTGATCAGCAGGTGGCAGCCCTTGGCCAGCGGCGAATGGATCGACCCGGGAATCGCAAACACATCGCGCCCCTGCTCGGCCGCCAGCCGCGCCGTGATCAGCGAGCCGGACTGCGCAGCCGCTTCCACCACCAGCAGCCCGCGCGCCAAGCCGGAGATCAGTCGATTGCGGCGCGGGAAGTTCTCGGCACGTGCGCCCATGCCGAGCGGGTATTCGGAGATGATGACGCCAGCCTCGGCAATGCGATGCGCCAGCACCCGGTTGCGGGCCGGGTAAACAATATCCAGCCCTGTCCCCACGACTGCGATGGTGCTTCCCGGGCCGGCCAGCGCGCCCTCATGCGCGGCCGCATCGATGCCGAGCGCCAGGCCCGACACGACGGTCACGCTCGCCGCCGACAGCGCCTGGGAAAACGCCCGGGCGTTGTCGATACCGGCCGCCGTGGCGCTGCGCGCGCCCACCACACCCACCGCGGCGGCGCGCAGCAGGGAGGCGTCGCCCTTGGTGTACAGGAGGGTCGGCGGGTCCGGCAGTTCGAGCAGGCGGGGCGGGTAGCCGCGATCGGCCAGCGTGAAAATGGCGTTGCCCGGCTCGTTCACCCAGGCGACGGTGCGCTCGATCAGCGCCGCGAGCGTGCCGTCGGGCTCGGCGAGCACCGCGCGCGCTTGCCGCTCCGGGAGCACCTTGGCGAGCGCGGCATATGGCTGGGCGAAGATATCTTGCGGCAACCCGAAAGCCGCCAGCAATTGCCGCGCGGCAACGGGCCCAACGCCGGGGGTTTCAGTCAGACGCAACCACGCAGCCAGTTCAGCCGGATCGCGCGTGCAGGAGAGGGCGGCAGTGGAATCGGCCGCGGCGGGCGCCGCGGCCTGGGAGGCATCGGTCAAATCGAGGACTGCGGTAGCGCGTAGTTCAAGGTTGCTGCGACATCGGGTTGCTGACACTGTCGCCCACTTCCACGGCGTTCGACGCGTCCGTCACCAGCGCATAGGCCACGTGCGGGAACACGCGGAACACGAAGGCCAGGCCATAGCGCTCTGCGGGCAGCTGCACGGCTTCGTTGCCGGCCGTCGCGTCCTTCACGACGGCGCCGGCGCGTGCCAGCGACAGCACGTGACCCGGCTCCAGCCCCTGCTGGCTGCCGATGTTCAGCACAACCACCTGGTCGGTACCGCCAAAGCGTACGCCGCCGGTCACCTTGGCGACCGCGCCGTGCATGTCGCCTTCCGGCGCATGCGGCACATAGCGCACCGGCACGCGCGGGGGCAATGGCATCAGTTGCGAGCCGACGCCCATTTCTTCCTTGGACGACAGCACTTCCATCTTGGTCACCGCCTGCGGACCGGTCGCCGCGCGCACCACGCGCAGCGTACCGAGGAAGTCGGCTTCATAGCCGAGCACGTTGCCCGTCACCGGATCCTTGAGCGGACGGACTGGGCGATACGCCTGCCATTCGGTACCGGCCTGGCCGCCTTCGCCCTGCGGCAGGCCGCGGGCATAGGCGTTCTCGCCCTTGCCAAGATAAACGCGGCCTTCAGGCAGCGAAAAGATGCGCGCCGGCGTGGCCAGCGTGTCTTCATCCACCACGATCGGCTGGGTCAGGAACGGCTCGATGGCGGCGGAGGGAATGCTGGAGATGGCGTCACCGTCCTGCCCCGACACGCGGGTATGCGGCGACAGGCGCACCGTGCTGCCATCCGCCGATGCCGGCGAACTCGACAGCCATGCGCGGCCATTCGCGTGATGCAGATACAGGATCTGGCCCGGGTAGATCAGATGCGGGTTGCGGATCTGCTCGCGGTTCATGCCCCACAGCTCGGGCCAGCGATAAGGCCGCTTCAGGTACTTGCCCGAGATCGCCCAGAGCGTGTCACCACGGCGCACGGTGTACTGCGCTGGCGCGGTGGCGGACAGTTCGGTTTCAGGGATGCCCGCTTGAGCAGCGGTCACGGCCTGCGCCTGTTGCGCCGGCGTCACAGTGCGCTCGGCGGCGTGGGCGGTGCCCATGCAGAAAAGCGCTGCCGCGGCAAGCGCCGATAGGGCGCAAACGTAAGGCTGGCGCGCTTTCGTGGCTGTTTGCACGGCGGGCTGAGAGTGCATCGGTGTGTTACGATGGCGCATTATTCTATGAAGAATCGGCGGGTGGTCCGCGTGCCTGTTCGACGCCTCACCGCCGCGGCTGTACGCAGTTCTGCGCTGCAGCAAGAGGGGTATGGCATCCAACATTCGTCAGGCTTTTTCCTAAGCCATGTGGCGGATAGCGTCCCCGATTCTGCATGACATTCCAGGCGATCGCAATTGAAGGCAACCCCTCGTTAGCGTGGCCTTCAGCAACCGTTGTTGCCAAGCATCATGGCCCTACTGAATATCCTGCAATACCCTGATCCGCGGCTGCATAAAGTCGCCAAGCCGGTTGCCGTTGTGGATGACCGCATCCGCAAACTCGTCGCCGATATGGCCGAGACCATGTATGAGGCACCCGGAGTGGGCCTGGCCGCCACGCAGGTCGACGTGCACGAGCGCGTGATCACCATCGACGTGTCCGAGTCGCGAGACGAGCTGCGCGTGTTCATCAACCCGGAGATCCTCTGGGCAAGTGACGAGCACAAGGTCTGGGACGAAGGCTGCCTGTCGGTGCCTGATATCTATGACAAGGTCGATCGCCCGGCCCGTGTGCGCGTGCGGGCACTAAACGAAAAGGGCGAAACGTTCGAACTGGAGGCCGACGACCTGCTGGCCGTGTGCATCCAGCACGAGATGGATCATCTGATGGGCAAGGTCTTCGTCGAATACCTCTCGCCGCTCAAGCAGACGCGCATCCGGTCCAAGCTCAAGAAGCACCAACGCGACGCGGCGCCCCAGCGTTGAACGCGTTCCGATGCCTGCCGACGCCGACGCGCGCCCTCGCTCCATCCCACTGATGCCGATCGCTACCGCCAAAGCAGGCACCCACGTAAGCCCGCGTCGCCTGTCGGCGCTGCTGGTGAGGCATTGGCGCGCCGTCGTCGTGCTGATGCTGTGCGCGTATTTTGTTGCCGGCACGTTCTGGCGCGCGCCATGGAAGGCCGACGAGCCGTATTCCTTCGGCATCGTCATCAATATCATCGAGCGCGGCGACTGGGTCATCCCCAATGTCGCCTTCGAGCCGTTCGTCGAAAAACCCCCGCTGATGTACTGGACGGGCGCGCTGGCCGCGCTGGCGCTGCCCGATATGCCGCCGCACGAAGCCGTGCGCTTGGCGGTGCTGTTCTGGATGGCGCTGACGTGCTTGGCGGTTTGGCGCACGGCACGACTGCTGCGCAGCGAAGCGCGCGACTGGCGCTTGCGTGTCGGGGCAGACCTCGCGCGCGGCCGCCCAGGGTTGACGCTGGCCGCTCGCCGGGAAGCCGGCCTCGACGCGGGCGGCGCCGCACTGCGTGACTATGCGCTGGGCGCGCTGCTTCTGTTTGCTGGCTGCATCGGGCTGGTCGAGCACGTCCACAAGTTCATTGCCGATGTCCCGCAACTGGCTGGCACTGCGATCGCCCTCTATGGCCTCGTCCGCTTCGTCAAAGAGAGCGAGACCGGAGGCGCGACGGGCGTCGACGTCCTGCGCCCCGCGCTGTGGTTCGGCACGGGCATCGGTGTGGCGTTCCTGGGCAAGGGCGTGCTCGTGCCGGGCTTGTTCGCGATCACCCTGCTGGCGGCAATCGCGCTATTGCCGGATTTCAGGAACCGCCAGGCTTGGCGCTTCTATGGACTTTCGCTGCTGGTGGCCCTTCCGTGGCTGGCGATCTGGCCGGCCATCTTCTGGCACGAATCGCCCGACCTGTTTATCGAATGGTTCTGGGTCAACAACCTGGGCCGCTTCTTCGGCTTCTCGCATCTGGGCGGCGAAAAAGGGTCGCTGACGACCACCATCCGATCGATCTTCCTGACCGGCACGCCCGCTGTGTGGCCGGCGGTGGCCGTGCTGGGCGTGTCGCTATACAAGCTCGCGCGGCAACGCGGACGCGGCGCGCGCACGGCGTGGCTGCTGCCGTATCAGGGGCACCTTGTCGTTTCGCTGTTCGTGCTGGCGACGATTGCCGTGGTGCTGCGCTCGGCCGTCCTGCGCGATGTTTACTTGATGCCGCTGCAACCGGCGCTGGCCGTGCTGGGCGCGCCGATGCTGCTGCTGATTGCGCCCGCATGGCGCGCGCGTGCATGGGGCGCAGCGGTAACGTTGTTTGGTGTGCTCGGGCTGGTGGTCTGGGCCGTGTGGGGCGCGCTCGTTACCAGCGGCGGGCAGCTACTGCCGGGCTGGCTGGCCAAGATGCTGGGCCGCGTGCTGCCATTGCCGTATGACATGCTGGTCCACCCGTGTGCCGTATTGGCGGCAGGGGCAATCACGGCGCTGTGGGCCATCTGCGTGTGGCTGCGGCCCGCGCGCTCAGGCGTGGTCGCATGGGCGGCAGGCCTGGGTATGGTGTGGGGCCTGCTCGGCACCCTGCTGATGCCGTGGGTGGACGACGCCCGCAGCTACCGACCGCTGTTCCAGGCGATCAAGCCGGTGCTCCAATCCGCGCAGATCTGCGTGGCCACACGCGGCATGGGCGAAAGCGAGCGCGCGTTGATGCACTACGAAACCGGCGTGCGCCCCGTCAAATGGCTGCTGGGCCACAGCGGCGCCGGCGACGATCACCGCCCCAACCCGATCGCGCGCACCTGCGACCTGATACTGGTGCTCGAAAAACGCCCGGAACACGCCCGACGCCGCCCGCACGGCGACAATTGGGAAATGGTCTGGCGCGGCAGCCGTCCGGGCGACACCAACGAAACCTTCTCGCTGTTCCAGCGGCGCGGCAATGGGGGGCCGGAGGCGTTGCCATCGCCCGAGCCCATCGTGCCGCTGGCCGACACCCCGTATCGCGGCCGTCGTTAGGCCAATGCGCTACGCTGTCGTGTAGCGCGCTTCCCCTCGTTTTCCGTTTCCCATCCATGACGTCCACCCTTCGCGTAGCGTTTGCCGGCACGCCTGAATTTGCGCAGATTGCCCTGGCGGCGATCCACCGGACCGGCTTTCCCGTCGTTGCCGTGCTGAGTCAGCCAGATCGTCCAGCCGGACGCGGCATGCAATTGCAGGCAAGCCCCGTCAAGCAGTACGCCGTCACGCATGGGTTCGCGCCGATCCTCCAGCCGCCGTCGCTACGTCGCACTGGCAAGTATCCACAGGAAGCCGCCGAAGCCATCGACGCCCTGGCCGCCCAGCGTCCTGACGTGATGGTCGTCGCAGCCTACGGCCTGATCCTGCCGCAGGAAGTGCTCGACCTGCCGCGCTTTGGCTGCATCAACATCCACGCGTCGCTGCTGCCGCGCTGGCGTGGCGCCGCGCCCATCCACCGTGCAATCGAAGCGGGCGACGCCGAATCGGGCATCACGCTCATGCAGATGGATGCGGGTCTGGACACCGGCGACATGATCGCCATGGAGCGCGTGCCCATCGGCCTGACCGACACGACCGGCACGCTGCACGACACGCTGGCCGCGCTCGGCGGACGCATGGTGGTTGAGGCGCTCGCCAAGCTGGCGCAGTACGGCAAGCTCCACGCCACGCCGCAGCCGGCCGAAGGCATCACGTACGCGGAGAAGATCGCCAAGGACGAAGCCGCGCTCGACTGGTCGCGCCACGCCGCCGCGCTGCTGCGCCAGGTGCATGCGTTCAATCCGTTTCCTGGCGCATCGGCCGCGCTGGATGGCGTGGCGATCAAGTTCTGGCAGGCGGAGGCGCTGGCCGATCGCCCGGCTGAGGCGGAACCCGGCACGGTACTCGCCGCCAATGCCGAGGGCGTCACCATCGCCTGCGGCGCCGGCGCGCTACGCGTGACGCAACTGCAAAAGCCAGGCGGCAAGCGCCTGCCCGCACGCGAATTCCTGCAAGGCCTCGCGATCCAGCCCGGCCAGCGCTTCGCATCGCGCGGCTAATCACGCCATCTATATAGAAGGGGATTTCGCCATGACCGCGCTGGGCATCGTCAATCTGCCGCTCTTCATGCTGGCCGTGTTTCTGCTGAACGTGACGCCAGGGCCTGACACGGCCTATATCGTCGGGCGTAGCGTCTCGCAAGGACGCGCGGCGGGGCTGCTGTCGTCGCTAGGGGTGTCGGCGGGCTGTTGCGTGCACGTGCTGGCGGTCGCGTTCGGGCTGACGGCGCTGCTCGCGGCGTCCACCGTGGCGTTCACGGTCATCAAGGTGGTCGGCGCGGCGTACCTGATCTATCTGGGCGGCCGCATGCTGCTGGCGCCGCCTGAACGTGATGACGCCACGGTCGAACAAGTGGAGACGCCCGCCGCCAAGCGCGCGCGTCCGCTCAAATCGTTGTTCATGCAGGGGTTCCTCACCAATGTGTTGAACCCGAAGGTCGTGCTGTTCTTCCTGTCGTTCTTCCCGCAGTTCGTCGATCCGCTCGCCGCCCACAAGGCGCTGGCGTTCCTGGCATTGGGGGCGGTGTTCATCGTCATGTCGACGATCTGGAACAGCCTTGTGGCTTGGGTCGCCGCGAGCGTCACGCGCCGCGTGGCGGGGAAGCCGGGGATCAAACGCTGGCTCGATCGCGTCGTGGGCACGGCGTTCATCGGCCTGGGCGCGCGGCTGGCCTTCACCACCCGTTGATGCGTCAAGCGTCATCTGCGGCGAAATATCGCGCAACTGCCGCGCAAACCCTTGAATTTTCAGCGATTATCGCGATCTAACGACTTCACACCCCAACACCCACAGGAGCCACGCCCCCATGTTCAACTGGATCAAGACCTTCATGTTGATGGCAGCGATCACCGCGCTGTTCATCGTCATCGGCGGCATGATCGGCGGACGCAGCGGGATGATGCTAGCGCTGCTGTTCGCGCTGGGCATGAATTTCTTCTCGTACTGGTTCTCCGACAAGATGGTCCTGCGCATGTACAACGCGCAGGAAGTCAACGAGACCAGCGCGCCGCAGTTCTATCGGATGGTGCAGGAGCTTGCCGGCCGCGCCGGCCTGCCCATGCCGCGCGTCTATCTCATCGACGAAGCGCAGCCCAATGCATTCGCCACCGGCCGCAACCCGGAGCACGCCGCCGTGGCCGCCACCACCGGCATCCTTAATATCCTGTCGGAACGCGAGCTGCGCGGCGTGATGGCGCACGAGCTGGCGCACGTACAGCACCGCGACATCCTGATCTCGACCATCTCGGCGACCATGGCCGGTGCGATCTCGGCGCTGGCGAACTTTGCCGTGTTCTTCGGCGGTCGCGACAGCGAGGGGCGCCCCGCCAACCCGATCGCCGGGATTGCGGTGGCGATCCTCGCGCCGCTGGCGGCATCGCTCATCCAGATGGCGATTTCCCGCGCACGCGAGTTTGAAGCCGACCGCGGCGGCGCGACCATCAGCGGCGACCCGCAGGCGCTGGCTTCAGCGCTGGACAAGATCCACCGCTACGCGGCCGGCATTCCGTTTGCCGCCGCCGAGGCCCACCCGGCCACCGCGCAGATGATGATCATGAACCCGCTGCACGGCGGCGGCCTCGCCAACCTGTTCAGCACGCACCCGGCCACGGAAGAGCGCATCGCGCGCCTGATGCAGATGGCGCAGACGGGGCAATATCCGGCGTAAAAGGGGCGGCCCGCCCGGGCGCTTCCTTTATACTTCCGCAGTCCGCACGAGCCCGCCCATCGCGGGCTCGTTGCATTTTGTCCGCCTGATTTCCTGCTGCCCGATGCGTCTGCCGCCCGATTCCCTCGCCCACGCCTTGTCGCTTGCCGCCGTTGCACTGGGCAAGCTGCGGCAGGGCACGGCATTGCCGCAAGCCATCGATGCCGTCTGCCAAGGGCAGCCCGCACCCGTGCGCGGCGCCGTGCAGGATCTCGCCTACCGCGCCACCCGATGGCTCGGCAGCACCGATTGGCTGATCCGCACGCTGATCCCGCGCCCGCCCGCCGAAGGCGCCGCCAATCTGCTGCGCGTGGCGCTCGCGCAATTGCTGGACGATCCACAGCCGTATGCACCGTTCACGGTGGTCGATCAGACCGTGACGGCCGCCTCGGCCGATCCGAAGCTTTCGCACGGCAAGGGCATGGTCAACGGCGTGCTGCGCCGCTTCCTGCGCGAGCAACATGCGCTGGTCGCAGACATGCAGGCGGATCCGTCGGCCGCCACCAACTACCCGATGTGGTGGATCGACGCCGTACGCAGCGCGTATCCCGACGCATGGCAAACCATCCTGGCCGCCGGCAACCGCCGCCCGCCGATGGTGCTGCGGGTGAACCCGCGCCGCATCGCTGTCAGCGCGTATCTCGCGCGCCTGGCCGAAGCCGGCATCGACGCCGAGCGCATCGGCGAGCAGGCCGTACGCCTTGCGCGTGCGGTGCCCGTTTCCGAACTCCCGGGCTTTGCCGACGGCGCTGTCTCCGTGCAGGACGCCGGTGCGCAACTGGCGGCAACGTTTCTGGACGTGGCACCCGGCCAGCGCGTGCTCGATGCCTGTGCCGCGCCCGGCGGCAAGACCGGCCATCTGCTGGAGCTGGCCGACGGCCTGGATGTGACGGCGCTTGAATCGGATGCCGCACGCGCCGTGCGCATCCACGAGAACCTCGCGCGCTTGAACCAGTCCGCCACCATTTGCGTGGGCGATGCGGCCAAACCCGACACCTGGTGGGACGGCCGGCCTTTCGACCGCATCCTGGCCGATGTGCCGTGCTCGGCCGCCGGCATCGTGCGGCGCCATCCGGACATCCGCTGGCTGCGCCGCCCGGCCGACCTGAAGGCACTGGCCGGACTGCAGCGGGACATCGTGCGCGCCCTCTGGGCATGCCTGAAGCCCGGTGGCAAGCTGGTTTATGTCACCTGTTCGATTTTTCCGACGGAAGGCGAAGACCAGGCCCAATGGTTTGAACGCCATCTGGAAGATGCGATACGATTGCACGCGCCCGGCCAGTTGCTGCCGGTCTCGCCCGACGCGGCGCAGACCAGCGGGTTCGCGGCCGGCGCGTCGCCCTTGCCGCTCGATCACGACGGCTTCTTTTACGCGGTTTTCCAGAAACGGCCTTGATGCACCGACCGTTGTGACTGTCATCCTTCGCCCATCGATCCGGCTGCTGCAAACCCGGTTCCGGCAGATTCTGCAACGGCTGGTCGCGCTGGTCGCATTGGGCATGCTGCTTTGGTGGCCGCTCGCGGCGCCTGCACAGTCCATCGAAATCAACCGGGCACAGCTCGAATACGCCGACGGCGGCTGGAACCTGTCGGCCGATTTCGATTTCGACCTGCCCAGCAACCTCGAAGACGCGGTGAACAAAGGCATCGCGCTCTACTTCCTGGTCGAATTCGAACTGATCCGCCCACGCTGGTATTGGTTTGACGATCACGCCATCAGCGCCACGCGCGTGGTGCGGCTGTCGTATCACCCGCTCACACGCCAGTACCGCGTGTCGACCGGCGGCCTGCAGGTGCCATTCTCGCGACTGAAAGACGCCGTCGACTTCATGCAGCACGTGCGCGGCTGGCGCGTGTTCGAGCAGCGCGCAGTCAAGGCCGGCGAAACCGTGCAGGCCGAAGTGCGCATGCGCCTGGACGTGACGCAGCTGCCCAAGCCGTTCCAGATCAACGCAGTCAATACGCGCGACTGGAATCTCAGCTCCGAGTGGAAGCGCTTCAACCTGCTGGTGCCGAACGAGCCTCCGCCGGCCCCGTCGCCCGCGCCCGCTGCGCCACCGCCCAGCGCACCGGCTTCCACGCCGCCGGCTTCCGGCTCGTCCGGTCTGTCGCCCAATCCGGGCTGGGGGATGAGCGCCGGCCCGTCCAGCTCAGGCACGTTGCTGGCGCCCGCCAAATGATCTTCGATCGCAGCTACAAGCGGCTGCTCTATCAGGTGGTGGCGGGCACCATCGTCTTTCTGGCCATCGTGCTGGTGGGGCTGCTGGCCGCCGCATCGGCCAACACAGAATTCTTCGACCGGTATTTCACGCTGCTCTACAAGGTCAACCTCGTCATCGGGGTGCTGCTCGTGGTGATCATCGGCGGGCTGATGCTGGCGCTCGCGCTGCGCGCGCGGCGCGGCAAGTTCGGCACGCGGCTGATGACCAAGCTGGCGGTGTTCTTTGGCGTGGTGGGCGTCCTGCCCGGCGTGCTGATCTATCTGGTGTCGCTGCAGTTCGTGTCGCGCAGTATCGAGTCGTGGTTCGACGTGAAGGTCGAGTCGGCGCTGGAGGCCGGCCTGAACCTCGGGCGGTCCACCATGGACACGGCGCTAGCCGATCTGCAGAACAAGGGTCGCCTGATTGCCGAGCAGGTGGGCGATGGCTCGGCTTCAGCCACGGCCATCACGCTCAATCGATTGCGCGAGCAGTTTGGCGTGCAGGAGGCGACCATCTTCACGGCCAGCGGGCGCGTGATCGCCACGGCGTCAAACACTTATGACACGCTGGTGCCGAACCTGCCCGACCAGGCTGTGCTGGAGCAGGCCCGCGCGCCGGGCGGCTATGCCAGCCTGGAGGGCGGCAGCGATACGGAAACCGATAGCGCCTCCGCACCCGCCGCCTCGGCACCGGCCGCGCGCAACGGCAGCCGCCGCAGCGATCTGTACCAACTGCATGTCGTGGTGGCGCTGGGTACGTCATCGCGCGAAGAACCGAGCCTCGGGCTGAGCACGCCGGCACGCAAATGGGCCGGCACCGGTTTGCTCGCAGACCGCCGGCCGGAAGATGGCAGCAGCACCTCGCGTGGCTTCGGCCTGATTGGAGAGAGCGGCCGCGAAGAACGCTTCCTGCAGCTCGTGCAGCCGGTGCCGCAGGCGCTTGCCCGCAATGCAGACGCTGTCCAGCGCGCCTACCAGGAATATCAGGAGAAAGCGCTCGGCCGCACGGGCCTGCGCAAGATGTACATCGGCACGCTCACGCTCACGCTGTTCCTGGCGGTGTTCATCGCGGTGATGCTCGCGCTGCTGCTCGGCGCACAGCTGGCACGGCCGCTGCTGATGCTGCTCCAAGGCACGCGCGAAGTGGCCGAAGGCGATCTCTCCCCCAAGCGGGAGCTGCATACGCGTGATGAACTGGGTGTACTCACCCAGCAGTTCAACCAGATGACGCGGCAGTTGGCCGACGCGCGCCGCGCCGTCGAGCAGAATCGCGCGGCACTCGAGCAATCGAAGGCCTATCTTGAGAGCGTGCTGACCAACCTGACTGCGGGCGTCTTCGTGTTCGACCATCGCTTCGTGCTGCTGACTGCCAACCCGGGTGCCGAGCGCATCTTCAAACAGCCCTTCGGCGCGTGGGTCGGCCAGGCGCTGACCAGCATCACGCCGGTGGCCGCCTTCGCGCCGGTGGTCGAACAGGCCTTTGCTGAACAAGACGCCAGCACGGCCGCCGGCGGCGCAGTGGCGCACTGGCAGAAGCAGGTCGAAATTCCGCTCGAAGACGAAGACGAACCCCTCACGCTGCTGGTGCGCGGCACGCGCCTGCCCGGCCCGTCGGTGGGCGCACACGGCACCGAGCGCGGCTACGTGGTGGTGTTCGACGATATTTCCGACGTGATCTCGGCGCAGCGCTCGGTGGCGTGGGGGGAGGTCGCGCGGCGCCTCGCGCACGAGATCAAGAATCCGCTCACGCCCATCCAGCTCTCTGCCGAGCGCCTGGAGATGAAGCTCTCGCCCAAGTTGTCGGACACCGACGCCGAAGTGCTGCGGCGCGGTGCCACCACCATCGTCAACCAAGTGTCGGCGATGAAGCGCATGGTCGATGACTTCCGCGACTACGCCCGCACGCCGCCGGCCATGCTGCAGGACCTGGACCTCAACGCGCTTGCCGCCGAGGTGCTGCACCTGTACGGCATCGATCACCCTGACCGCCGCGACCACCCCGTCATCGAGGCCAAGCTGGGCGCCAATCTGCCGCTCATCAAGGGCGACCCGACGCAACTGCGCCAGGTCATCCACAACCTGCTGCAGAATGCGCAGGACGCCGTGGCCGAGAATGAAGCGGCCGGGCGACCCGCTCCGCATGTCATGTTGCAAACTGACACGGTAGAATACGACGACGCCTCGGGCGCGCGGCGACAGGCCGTGCGGCTTGTGATCGCGGACAACGGCGGCGGGTTTTCTTCCCGCATCCTCAGTCGCGCCTTCGAGCCGTACGTTACGACCAAAGCCAAGGGCACAGGATTGGGCTTGGCCATGGTGAAGAAGATCATGGACGAGCACGGGGCGCGCATCGAATTGCGCAACCGCCAGTCCAGCACAACATCGGGCACATCGGGTACCGACACCGTCGGTGCCCAGGTTTCCATACTGTTCGTAAAACTCGCGTAGCGCGGACGGCAATCCCGCCGCACATAGAGGAAAAGCATGGCCACCATCCTCGTTGTCGACGACGAAATGGGTATCCGGGAGTTGCTCTCCGAAATCCTCGGAGACGAAGGGCACGTTGTTGAAGTCGCCGAGAACGCGCAGCGCGCGCGCGAATACCGCGCGAACGCAACGCCCGACCTCGTCCTGCTCGATATCTGGATGCCGGATACCGACGGCGTGACGCTGCTCAAGGAATGGGCGTCGCAAGGTCTGCTGACCATGCCCGTCATCATGATGTCGGGCCACGCCACCATCGACACCGCCGTCGAGGCGACCAAGATCGGCGCGCTGAATTTCCTTGAGAAGCCCATCGCACTGCAGAAGCTGCTGACGGCGGTGGAGCAGGGCCTGTCGCGCAGCAAGGAAAAGCCACGCTCGGCCACACCGGCTGCCGCTCCGGTGGCGGGACTCGCAGGCGCCATGCCAAACGCCGCCGCAGCAGGTACACCCGCCGCGCTCGAGCGCACCGACATCAATGGCGTACCGACCCGTGCAGCCGAAAGCGGCGGCATGCAGTTCTCGTTCGACATGCCGCTGCGCGAGGCGCGCGACCTGTTTGAGCGCGCGTACTTCGAATACCACCTGCAGCGTGAAGGCGGCAGCATGACGCGCGTGGCAGAAAAGACCGGTCTGGAGCGGACTCACCTGTACCGAAAGCTCAAGCAACTGGGCGTCGAACTCTCCCGCAACAAGGGCGAACCAGCCGCCTGATCATTAAAGTGCCCGGAGGTACTTGACGACAAGGCGCACATCCTGTCATACTTGCCTTTCTTTGCTTGGCCCGGTAGCTCAGTTGGTAGAGCAGCGGATTGAAAATCCGCGTGTCGGTGGTTCGATTCCGCCCCAGGCCACCAAAATTCTTCGCTCTTCAAGATCGATCGATTTTGCAGAGCAACAAAAAAGACCTCCTCGCGAGGTCTTTTTTCATTCCTGCGGCGCCATTCGCAGGTGCCCGCCCTCTCCCTTTTGCCGCTCCAGCCGCCGATCTGCGGCGCAGTGTCGCACTCACAAAAAATGTACCCACACCTCTTGACGCAGCGCAGCTCAGGGTATACCTAGCGGCGCAAACTGCGCCAAACTGTCGCAGGTCTCGGTATAGTGACTCAACGCTATCAAACGGCAAGCACAAGGAGATTCTCCATGGCACTCGTTGGCACCGGTCACCACCACTTCCATTTCCACGCTTTCGACGGCATCAGCCGCAAGACGCGGTTGACGTGGTTGCGCAATGCCGCAGCGCTGATGTGTTTGATGGCCCTCGTCGCGGCCATGTGGGTGGGCGGCAATCTGTCAGCGTTGATGCATACGCCGCTCATGAGCGGGATCTCGTCGCTGGGCGCGGTGATGATTCTTGCCTGTACGAGCATGGCGCTGAGCCTGATTGGCCTGATCGGGGCTGGGTTCTTCCAGCTCCGCATGGAGCAGGTCGACGCACCGGCAACCTGAGACACGCGCGCATCACACGCACAACGGAGGCCTCGGCCTCCGTTTTTGTTTGCCCGCCACGGCCGCACGCCTTGAGATGCGGCCGTTTTATTTTTTGCGCACCGCCGCCAAGGTGAATTCGGTATTGACTCAACTGTTTCAAATAAGTAGTTTACGAAACAGTTGAATCACCACGATCACCTCATGACGTTCGATGGGCTCATGCAGACGCTGCGCGACCGCGCGGCCGATCTGTCCCCGCAATTGCAACGCGCCGCCATGTTGCTTGAGACGCACCAGCGCGACATCGCGCTGCTCTCGATGCGGGACCTGGCGCGCCGCTGCGACCTGCCGCCGGCCACGTTCTCGCGCCTGGCACGCGCGCTGGGCTTTGATGACTTTGCCGCCCTGCGCGACATCTGCGTGAACCACCTGCGCCAACAGGCCGATGGCTTTGCCGGCCGCGCCAGCGCGTTGCAGGGCGACGATGCGGCAGGCGCATCAGACGCCGAGCGCATCGGCATGGCCATCGGTGCGCATGTGCAATCGGCGTTTTCGCCGGCCAACCTGGCGGCGCTCGACACCGTGGCCGCCGCCCTCTGCAGGGCGCGCCGCGTCTTTTTGCTGGGCGCGCGCAGCTGCCTGGCGCTAACGCATGCGTTCGGCTATGCCGCCCAGCTGTTCGACGAGAAAGTCACGTTGTGCGCTGGCAGCGGCAATACGCTGGCCGACCCGCTGCGCTTTTGCGGCGAGGGCGACATTGTGGTGGCTGTCACCTTTGATCCCTACACGCGCGAAGTCATCGAGGCGATGCAGTACGCGCATGCGCGCGGGGCGCGCCTCGTGTACGTGACCGACAGCGCCATCGCCCCCGGCGCTGAGCTGGCGTGGCAACACCTCATCGCGCCTGTCGCCATTCCGTCGTTCTTCCATTCGCTGGCCGCACCGATGGCGCTGCTCGACGCGCTGCTGATGACGTGGTTCCGCCACGCCGGCCCAACGGCGCTCGCCCACCTGGCCGACAGCGACGCCCAGCTCAAGCAACAAGCCGCCTACGTGCGCAGCGCCCGCCGCAGAGAAGTGGCTGTCGCCGTGCCGCCCACCCAACGTTGACCGTTCCCGATCGCCCATGACACCGTCCGCCACCTCCGTCTTCCACCGCGACCCACGCAAGACGCTGCCCACCGCTGTCGGCGGCGATGGCATGACCCTCATCGACTCCGACGGCAAGCGCTATCTCGACGCCTGCGGCGGTGCCGCCGTTTCGTGTCTCGGCCACGGCCACCCGCGCGTGTTGGACGCCATCTGCAAGCAGGTGCGCGCGCTGGCTTATGCGCACACGTCTTTCTTCACGACGGACGCGGCCGAAGAACTGGCCGCACGCCTGGCCGCTGCGGCACCGGGCGATCTGGACCACGTGTACTTCGTCTCCGGCGGTTCGGAAGCGATTGAAGCGGCGCTGAAACTCGCACGCCAATACTTCGTTGAGATCGGCCAGCCGCAGCGCCAGTACTTCATCGCACGGCGCCAGAGCTATCACGGCAACACGCTGGGCGCACTGGCGATTGGCGGTAACGCATGGCGCCGGGAACCCTTCCTGCCGCTGCTGGTGCCTGCCCACCATGTATCCCCTTGCTATGCGTATCGCGAGCGCCTGGATGGCGAGAGCGACGCGCAATACGTGCAGCGCCTGGCCGATGAACTGGACGCGAAGATCGTCGAACTCGGCACGGAGAACGTTGCGGCCTTCGTCGCCGAGACGGTGGTGGGCGCCACGGCCGGCGCGGTGCCGCCGGTGGGTGACTACTTCCGCAAGATCCGCACGGTGTGCGATCGCCACGGCGTGCTGCTGTTGCTCGATGAGGTGATGTCCGGCATGGGGCGCACCGGCTACCTGTTCGCCTGCGAAGAAGATGGCGTGGTGCCGGACATGGTCGCCATTGCCAAGGGCCTGGGCGGCGGGTATCAGCCGATCGGCGCGACGCTGGTGAATCGCCGCATTGTCGACGCGATCACGAAAGGCAGCGGCTTCTTCCAGCATGGCCACACTTACATTGGCCATGCGACGGCGTGCGCGGCGGCGCTGGAAGTGCAGAAGGTGATCGAAGAAGAGAACCTGCTTGCCAACGTGCAGGCGCGTGGCGAGCAACTGCGGGCTGCGCTGCGTGCACGCTTTGCCGACCACGCACACGTAGGCGACGTACGCGGGCGCGGGCTGTTCGTCGGCGTGGAGCTGGTGGCGGATCGCGCAACCAAGGCGCCGCTGGCACCTGCATGCAAGACGCACGCACGCGTGAAGGCCGAAGCGATGCAGCGCGGCCTGATGGTGTATCCGATGGGCGGCACGATTGACGGCCGGCGCGGCGACCACATCCTGCTGGCGCCGCCGTTCATCGCCACCGCTCAGGACATCGACGCCATCGTCGAACGCTTGGGCGATGCGGTTGATGCCGCCACCACCAAGGCGCTGGAGGCCGCGTGGTGACCCGGCCCATCGCCATCGCCGTTGCGCCCAACGGTGCGCGCAAGACGCACGCCGATCATCCCGCACTGCCGCTCACGCCCGACGAACTGGCCGCCTGCGCACGCCAATGCGTGGATGCCGGCGCCGCGATGCTGCATCTGCATGTGCGCCGCGCCGACGGCACGCATAGCCTGGAGCCTGACGACTACCGTCCGGCCATCGCCGCCGTGCAACGAGCCGTGGGCGATGCTCTGGTGATTCAGATCACCACCGAGGCCGTTGGCATCTACACGCCCGAACAGCAGATGGCATCGGTGCGTGCGCTGCAGCCTGAAGCGATTTCCGCCGCGCTGCGCGAACTGGCACCGGATGCCGCGCACGACGCGCAAGCCGCGCGTTTCTTTGGTGAGCTTGCCGCCGCGCGCACGGCGATCCAGTACATCCTCTATTCCGCTGACGACGTGATGCGCTACCGCGACCTGCGCACACGCGGCGTGCTGCCCGACACGCCGCACTGGGTGCTGTTCGTGCTCGGCCGCTACAGCACCGGCCAGCGCTCCGATCCGTCCGACCTGTTGCCCTTCCTGCAAGCGTGGACCGACGGCGGTGCCATCACCGCCAACGTGCCTTGGGCGATGTGTGCGTTCGGCCCGCGTGAAGCCGAATGCGCGCTCAGCGCAGCGCTGCTCGGCGGCCATGCGCGCCTGGGGTTCGAAAACAACATGGCGCTGCCCGACGGCAGCACGGCGCCCGACAACGCGGCGCTCGTCCGCAACCTGCGGCGGCATCTCGACGCGCTGCACCTGCCGCTGGCCAGCGCGGCAGAGTTGCGCAACTGGTTCGGCCGTTAAGACGCACCGCATTCATCGCCACGAAGTCAAAGCACAGACGGCCGCAACACAACAGGCCGCGCACCACAAACATTGGAGGAAAGATGCGTTTGACCACCCGCTGTATCCGAACCTTCCCGCTGGCACTGGCCAGCCTGCTCGCGATCGGCGCGCACGCGCAGGCGCTGGACGGCACGCTGAAGAAAATCCAGGACAGCAACACGATCCTGATCGGCGTGCGCGAATCGTCGATTCCGTTTTCTTACCGCGACAGCAAGAACGAGATCGTCGGTTTCTCGGCAGACCTCTGCTCGCGCGTGATCGACGCCGTCAAGAAGAAGACGGGCAAGCCCAACCTGGACATCAAGCACATTCCGGTGACGTCGCAGAACCGGACATCGCTGGTGCAGAACGGCTCGGTGGACCTCGAGTGCGGCGTGACCACGCACCTGAAATCACGCGAGCAGCAGACCGCTTTTTCGACGACCTTCTTCATTGCCGGTACGCGCCTGCTGACCAACGTGAAATCGGGCGTGAAGGATTTTCCCGACCTGGCGGGCAAGTCGGTGATCACCAACGCGGGCACGACGTCGGAACGCATCCTGCGCAGGATGAACGACGAGAAGAAGATGAACATGAACGTGATCAGCGGCAAGGATTACGGTGAATCGTTCCTCACGCTGCAGAGCGGCCGCGTGGCGGCGTTCATGATGGATGACGTGCTGCTGGCAGGCGCGCGCACGCTGGCGCAGAAGCCGGACGACTGGGTCGTGACCGGCACGCCGCAGTCGTTCGAAGCCTACGGCTTCATGCTGCGCCGCGACGACCCGCAGTTCAAGAAGCTGGTGGACGACACCATGACCGGCGTGATGAAGAGCGGCGAAATCAAGGCGCTCTACGCCAAGTGGTTCGAAAAGCCGGTGCCGCCCAAGAACCTGAACTTCAACTTCCCGATGAACGATCAGTTGAAGGCGCTGTACGCCAACCCGAACGACAACCCGTGCGAGTGAGCGGCCGCGCGGCCGGCTCTGGGTGCCAAGCTAGACGCCGGCCTGCGCGACGGCCTCGATGCGGGCCTGATGCACGGCTTGTTTGATGTGCGCCGGGCTGTCGGCATGGCGCTTGGCGACGGCGCCCGCGTCGATGGATGATGCGGCCTCCAGCGCGCGCAGTAGACGCGCCGTCTGCGGATAGCTGCGGTCTTCAAACCCGAGACGACCACGCGCATCGGCCTCGCACGCCTGCAGGGCCTGACGAAAACGATCGGGCTTGCGCAGGGCGTCGCAACGCTCAAGCAGGCGTACCAGCGCTGCCGCATCAAAGCCATCGCAGCGGTGAATGTTGCCGTGCTCGCGCGCCACCACCAGGGCGAGCTCGCGGCACTCTGTCGGCACACGCAGGCGCTGGCAGACGGCTTCGATCAGCGGCACGCTGCGCCCTTCGTGGCCGATGTGGCGCGGCAAGATGTCGTCGGGGGTGGTGCCCTTACCGAGGTCATGCACCAGCGCGGCAAAGCGTACCGGCAGCGACGTCGCCATCGCAGCAGCGGTTTCGATCACCATCATGGTGTGCACGCCGGTATCGACTTCGGGGTGGTAGTCGGCGCGCTGCGGCACGCCCCACAGCCGGTCAAGTTCGGGCAGCAGGCGCACCAGCGCACCGCAGTCACGCAGCACGGCAAACATGCGCTGCGGATGCGCCTCCATCAGGCCTCGGGCAATTTCCTGCCACACCCGCTCGGGCACCAGCGCATCGACTTCGCCGGCCTGCACCATGCGCTGCATCAGCGCGTTGGTTTCGGGTGCGACATGAAAATCGGCAAAGCGCGCAGCAAACCGCGCCAGTCGCAGGATGCGCACCGGGTCCTCCATGAACGCATCGGATACATGCCGGAACGCGCGCGAGGCCAGATCAGCCTGCCCTCCATACGGATCGATGACGGGACCAACCAGCGCGCCGTCTTCCGCCACGCGCTGCGCCATCGCGTTGATGGTCAGGTCGCGGCGGATGAGGTCGTCTTCGAGCGTGACGTCCGGCGCGTAGTAGACCGAGAAGCCCTTGTAGCCGGCAGCCGTCTTGCGCTCGGTGCGGGCGAGCGCGTATTCGGCATGCGTAGCGGGGTGCAGGAACACCGGGAAATCCTTGCCGACGGCACGAAAGCCCCGTGCCTCCATGGCTTCGGGCGTGGCCCCGACCACAACGTAATCCCGGTCCTGCACCGGCAGCCCGAGCAGCGCGTCACGAATGGCACCGCCCACGGCATACACATCCAGCCCGTGCGTGGCTGGATCGACGATGGCTTCCGTCTGTGATGCGCGTTCCGTCATTGATTGGCGGCAACCAGCGTGTCTTCGTCCGGCGCAGTGCGGTACGGCTCGTCGTCGGCGAGGAAGTCATGCTCGGCGCGCGCACCGTCGATCCATTCCTGCATGGCGGGCAGGTTGAGGATGTAATCGGCGTAGGCCTTGGCAGCCTCGGGCAGACGCACACCGTACGTGGCGAAGCGGCTGACCACCGGTGCGTAGAACGCATCGGCGACCGTGAAGTGACCGAACAGGAACGGGCCTTCGGCTGCGTACTTCTGGCGCAGCTCGGTCCACATGGCGGCAATGCGATCGATGTCGCGCTGCACGGCCACGTTCCAACCCATGCCCGGCAGCACGGCCGTCACATTCATCGGCATGTTGTTGCGCAGGTTGGTGAAGCCGCTGTGCATTTCAGCGCAGATCGAGCGGGCGTGCGCGCGGGCCTTCGGGTCAGCCGGCCACAGTTGCGCGCGCGGAAAGCGCTCGGCCAGCGTCTCGCAGATGGCGAGCGAATCCCACACGTTCATGTCGCCGTCCACCAAGACCGGCACGCGGCCGGCGGGCGAATGACGCGCCACGTCGGCGGCAAAGGTCTCGCTCAGCAGGCGCACGCGGATCTCTTCGAACGGAATGCCGGCCTGCTTGGCGAGCAGCCACGGGCGTAGCGACCACGACGAATAGTTCTTGTTGCCGATGACCAGTTTCATGATTCCCGTCCTTGGAGAGTGCACTGCAATTATTGTGGGAGCCCGCCAGCATCGCGCGGGAATGCCGGGCGCTCTAGTTGTGTTGTATCGGAAGCGGCGAGCGGCAGCGCGAAGGCGAACGAACCATTCTAGCCTTGCGCTGCACCGCCACAAAATGAAACGCATTGGCCACGGTTGTGAAGCACATTCACAAACGAGGCAAATGCGCCGCGTTTTCGTGGCGGCTAGCGATGGACCCGCGTACGTGCAGCACGCAATCCGCGGTCCGGCCCAAAGCCGGCCAGGGCCGGCAGCATCACGGCCTCCATGCCGAGCGGGTGGATGCCGAGTTCGGGCGCGACCGGTTCCATGCTGACGTTGTCCACGCGCATGGAGTCGAGGTTGTCACGCGAGATCGGTGCGCCCGGCAGATGCTCGAGCAGCGCAGCCTGCATGCGGCCCAGGCCTTCGGGAAGCGGCACGATCCAGCGCGGGTGGCCGCTGGCACGTCCTGCAAAGCGCATCAGTTCGGCCAACGTATAGACGCGCGGCCCGACCAGCGGGTAAGCATGCCGGATCGTCGCCGGCTTCTTGAGCGCATTGATGAACGCGGCGGCCACGTCGTCCACGTACACGGGCTGGAAGCGCGCATCGGCACAGGCCAGCGGCACAAACGGCGCCATGCGCTGCATGCTCGCGAACAGATTCAGGAAGTGGTCCTGCGGCCCGAACACTACCGACGGGCGGAATACCGTCCAGTCAAGCTCGCTGTTCATGACCACGCGTTCGCCGTCGCCCTTGCTGCGCAGGTACATCGATGGGCCGGCCGGGTCGGCGCCCAGCGCGCTCATGTGCAGCAGCCGGTTCACGCCATGGCGTCGGCATGCGGCGACGATGCGGCGGGGCAGGTCGACATGCACGCGCTGGAAGTTCGGCCCGTACGGCATCTCGCGCGTATCCTGCAGCACGCCGACGAGGTTGATGACCGCGCAGTGCTCGGCGCCGCGCTCGGTCAGCGCCAGGAACAGCGCGTCGAGGGCATCGTCGGCGTAGATGTCGGCGTCCATCACGTCCACCCGCGGCAGCAGCGTGAGGTTGTGCGCGCGGGCCGACTCGGGATCGCGCGTCGGCACGATCATCCGGCCCTCTGGAAGGCCGGGCGCGGAAAACGTCTCCGTCACCAGCCGGGACAGCAACTGCGAACCGATAAAACCGGTACCGCCAAAGATGAGCAGATTGGAGGGCTGCATGGAGGCATCTCCAAGACGGGTGGGGGGCAACACCACAATACATCCCGAACGGGATTGCCCCCAAGGTATGTCGATGCGGCGTGCCGCAACCCACACTTCTGTGCGCAAACCAGCGCCTGCATCCCAGAAAAAACGCCCGCGTTGCGGCGGGCGTCGGCTGACAGCGGAACAGCGATCCGGCGTTTATGGCAGGTCGTCCGGCGTGACCGATTCAGGCACCACCTTGCCCAGGCGGTCCTTCAGCGATTGCGGCCGACCGGTCAGCAGTGCGCTGTAGTACGTCGCGTTCGACAGCACGTTTTTCACATAGGTGCGGGTCTCGTTGAACGGAATCGTCTCGGCGAAGATCGCGCCTTCCACCGGCCGCGTGAGCGTCGAGCGCCAGCGTTTCGGGCGGCCTGGGCCGGCGTTGTAGCCCGCGGTCGCCAGCGTGACCGAACTGTCCAGGTTGGTCAGGATCATCGACAGGTAGGCCGTACCCAGCAGCACGTTGGTATCGATGTCGCTCATCTGCGAAACGCGGAACCCCGGCAGGCCAATCTTCTTGGCAATGTGCTTGGCGGTTTCCGGCATCACCTGCATCAGGCCCGATGCACCCACCGACGAACGGGCATCCATGATGAAGCGCGACTCCTGGCGGATCAGGCCGTAGGCCCAGGCAATGTCCAACCCCACGGCATCGGCGTTGCGCTGGACCACATTGAGATACGGCGTCGGGAAGCGCAGCGAGAAATCGTGCTCAGTCTTGGTCTTGTCCGCCGAATTGACGGTGCGATCCAGCAGGCCGAGCTTGCGGCCATATTCGGCTGCGGCCAGCAACTCGCGGTCGCTCATGTTGCGCAGCTCCCAGTTCCACTCGCGGTTGCCTTCGAAGCGCAGATTCAGGTCGTACAGCTTCTTGGCACGCCCAAAGCCCGGGTGGTTGCGGCCCATCACGTCGATCTCGGCGTCGGCCACGGTCGTGCGGGGCGGCACGGTGATGCGCTGGCCGAGTTCTTCCTGCGCCAACTGACCATAGAAGTTGAACTGGCCGGCAATCGACTGGAACTGCTGGCGAGCTTCATCGTTGCGATTGTCGGCCTTGAGCGCACGGCCATACCAGTACGTCCAGGCGGGGTCTCGATCGCGCAGGCTGGGACGCATTTTTTCAACGGCCTGACGCACCATCTTCCAATCCCCCGCGCGCAGGGCCGCGCGCACGCGCCACTCCTGCGACTCGTCGGAGAGGTAGGCATCGCCGCCGAGCGTCAGCTGGCGACGGTAGGCGTCCAGCGCATCCGGCGTCTGCTTCTTGGCGGCGTACTGGCCGATGACGCCCCAGCCCGCGCCTTGCTCTTCGCGCGACAGGCTGCCGGTTTGCGCCAGCAGATACGCCGTCGCCTGCGACGGATCGTTGCGCGCCATGCGCGTCACGTTGGCCAGCGTGTCGTTGTCCACGCGATCGCCGTCCGGGAGCACCACCGCAATGCGCGACGCCTGCGTGACAAGGTTCTGCTCCAGCGACAGCCGCGCCGCCCACGCCACATCCGCACGGGTGAACTGGTTGGACTGCGCCAGATAGCCGATCAGGTCGACACAGCCTTCGCCGTAGCCCTTGGGATCCGACAGCGTGTTGCGCGCGTCGGCGGCTACGTTCTGGCCCTTCATCGCGCGCGAGAGCAGGGCATAGCACTCGACCTGCGTGTCGTCCTTCAGCACGAAGTTCGGGTACTCGGCGTCGAAGGTCGCCCAATCTCGCTTCTTGCCCAGCACGAGCAGCCAGTCGTTGCGCAACCGGTCGGCAATCGCCTCGCCCTTGTAGCGTTGCAGGAACGAGCGGATCTCGTCTTCCGGCGCGTCGGCGCGGGCATAGCCGCTGGCATCGTACAGCTGGGGCTTGATGCGGAAATACTGCACGTACGACTGGATCGGGTAATCGGCGAGGCTGTCCGCCAGATCCCAGCTGCGCGACACATCGTTGCGGCGCGCCGCGTTGCGCAACTCGACAAATGCATCGTCCGGATTGGCCGGAATGCCTTGCGGCGCCTGCCGCTTGGCGGCCATCGCCAGCGGCGTCGGGCCGACCACGCTCATGCCCACCACGCCCGCAAAAGCCAGCGCGACCGCGCGATATACTGCCTTGGCCTTCAATGTCATCTCCTGCCCCATCCAATCACTGTTAGGTCTGCCGAATTATCCCACGCTAGCCTTAGCGCCAATCCACCGGCGAGAGGCCACATCCAATGAGCACGCACGATCCGGCCAATCCCACCACGCCAATCGAATCGCGCCGCACGCTGCGCACCATGTTGCTCGATGCGCGCGCCGCGCTGCCGGACCGCATTGCCCACGATGCCGCGCTGGCGCATCACCTGGCCGAGGTGCTGAACGCACTGCCCGTCAAACGCCTGGCCGCCTACTGGCCAACGCAGGGAGAGTTCGATGCGTTGACCGTGCTGGGCCACTGGTTGGCGGCCGACGCCACGCGCCATGCACTGCTGCCTGTAGTGACTGACAAATTCTCGCCCTTGCAGTTTCGGCGATGGACGCCCGATTGTGAAATGACGCCCGGCGCGTACAACATCCCCATCCCCCGCTCGGGCGAGATGGAAACGCCCGATGCCTTGCTGATCCCGTGCGTGGGCTTTGACGCGCAGCGCTACCGGATCGGCTACGGCGGCGGCTTCTACGACCGCACGCTCGCTGCGCTGCATGCCGCCGGACACCGCCCCCGCACGATTGGCGTGGCATACGAAGTGAACCGCGTGGAATCCATCGCACCGCAATCGCACGACATCGCGATGGACTGCATCGTCACCGAGCGCGGCGTGTTTTAACCCTGCACAGGAAGCCCATGTTCCACACGCTGAAAACCGTTGCCGACCTTGAAGCCGTGTATGGCGCGCCGAACCCGCGCTCGCTGCTCAAGGAGATCGACCATCTGAACGCCGACTACCGCGCGTTCGTGGAGGCTTCGCCGTTCATCGTGCTGTCTTCGGTGGGCGCGCAGGGCACGGATGCTTCACCGAAGGGCGATGCGCCGGGCTTCGTACGCATCCTCAACGAACGCCTGCTGGCGATTCCCGATCGGCCCGGCAACAATCGCATCGACAACCTGCGCAACATCGTCGAAGACGGCCGCGTGTCGGTGCTCTTCATCGTGCCGGGCGTGGGTGAAACTTTGCGCGTGAACGGCACGGCCACCATCTCGGCCGATCCGGAGTTGCTCACGTCATTTGCGGTGCAGGGCAGGCTGCCGCGCAGCGTGATCCCCGTGCAGATGCAGACGGTGTATTTCCACTGTTCGAAGGCGCTGCTGCGCTCAAAGCTTTGGGAACGCGGCGCACAGGAAAACAAACCGGCCGTGCCCACCGCAGGCAAGATCCTGCAGCACATCAGCGGTGGTGCATTTGATGGCGACGCCTATGATCGCGAATTGTCCGAGCGCCTGAAGACCACGCTGTACTGAGCGTTTAGCGCTTGGCGGCTTTCTTTGCTGCGGCCTTCCTGGCAGGCACTTTCTTGGCGGCCGCCTTTTTGGCTGCCGTTGTCTTTGTTGCCTTGGGCACATTAGGCGCCTTGGCAGTCTTCGCTGCTGCGCGCTTCGGCTTGGCCGCCTTGGCATTGGCATCACGCAGCGCGGCTTCAATGGCCAGCCGCGCCCAGTCGCGCAATGGCTGTCCACCGTCGAGCGCCTCTGCCGGCGTGCTCAGGTAGCTCGTCATGCTGATGGTGCGGCCGTTGCGCTCGTAGCTGAACGGCGTGCATTTTTCAGCGAGAAAACGTTCGCGCGTGAGGTTGTCCACGCGCAGGTAAGACGTGCCGCGCAGCACGAGCGCAAACACGATGTCGTCGTAGTACAGCGCCGCACCGCTGAACATGCGGCGGGCGCGGATCTCGCCGATCTGTGCGGCGAGCGGCCGGAGTTCGTCAAGCAACCAGGCGATCAGCGGATCGGGTGCGGCCGCCATGACGATCTCCTTTGCCTTGCACTATCCGCGTTACAAGCCCAGACGCTGCCAGATCGCCCGCGTAGAGCCGGCGGCATTGAGCGTGTAGAAATGCAGGCCCGGCGCGCCGCCCTGCAGCAGGCGGTCACACATGGCCGTCACCACGTCCAGGCCGAAGGCGCGGATCGATTCACGGTCGTCGCCAAAGCCTTCAAGGCGCTTGGCGATCCAGCGCGGCACTTCCGCACCGCACATCTCGGAAAAGCGCATGAGCTGCGACGAATTCGTGATCGGCATGATGCCGGGCACGATGGGCACGTCCACGCCGAGCTTGCGTGCGTCGTCGACAAACTGGAAATACGCGTCGGCGTTGAAGAAGTATTGCGTGATGGCGGAGTCCGCACCGGCCTTCACCTTGCGGGCGAAGTTCTCCAGGTCGAGCCGCGCCGAGCGCGACTGCGGGTGGTATTCCGGATACGCCGCCACTTCGATGTGGAATGCCTCGCCGGTTTCCTGGCGGATGAATTCGACCAGTTCGTTGGCGAAGCGGAATTCACCGATCTCGCCCATGCCAGAGGGCATGTCGCCGCGCAGCGCGACGATGCGGCGGATGCCGTGCTCACGATACGTGTTGAGAATGCCGCGGATGCTCTCGCGCGACGAACCCACGCACGACAGGTGCGGCGCCGCCTCGATGCCTTCGCGCTGGATTTCCACCACGGCGTCGAGCGTGCCCTGTTGCGTGGTGCCGCCCGCGCCGAACGTCACGGAGATGAAGCGCGGCTTGAGCGGCGAGAGCTGGGCGCGCGTGTTGCGCAGCTTCTCGGCGCCTTCCGCCGTCTTGGGCGGGAAGAATTCGAAACTGAATTGACGGTCTTGCATGACAGAAACCTTAAGCCTCGCGCAGCAGCAAGCTCGAGAGCAGCCACGAGATCACGCTGTACAGGATGGAGCCCAGCAGCGCCGCGCCAAAGCTGGCCACCTGAAAGCCCGCCAGCAGGTTGCCGACAAACAGAAACAGCAGCGCGTTGATGATGAAGATGAACAGCCCGAGCGTGAGCAGCGTCACCGGCAGGGTGAGGATCACCAGGATCGGGCGGATCAGCGTGTTGACCAGACCCAGCACCAGCGCTGCGATCAGCGCGGAGCCGAAGCCATTCACGTGAATGCCTTTGAGCAGGTAAGCGACAAGAAGCAACGCCAGCGCGTTGATGACCCAGACAGCGAGCAGTCTCATGGAGCAGTCCTCGGTGATAGCGCCGGCGGCGGGGAATGCCGCCGGCAGGTACGGCTTAGTAGCGGTAATGGTCAGCCTTGTACGGGCCTTCCTTGCTTACGCCAATGTACGCAGCTTGCTGGTCGGTCAGCTCGGTCAGTTGCGCGTTCAGCTTCTTCAGCTGCAGGCGCGCGACCTTCTCGTCCAGGTGCTTGGGCAGCGTGTACACGCCCACCGGGTACTTGTTCGAGCCCTTCACCGCTTCCGTCCACAGCTCGATCTGCGCGATGGTCTGGTTGGCAAACGAGCTGCTCATCACGTACGACGGGTGGCCCGTGGCGCAACCCAGGTTCACCAGGCGGCCCTTGGCCAGAATGATGATCTTCTTGCCGTCGGGGAAGATCACGTGATCGACCTGCGGCTTGATCTCTTCCCACTGGTACTTCTCGACGGACGCGATGTCGATCTCGTTGTCGAAGTGGCCGATGTTGCAGACGATGGCCTGGTCCTTCATCTTGGCCATGTGATCGTGCGTGATGACGTGGTAGTTGCCCGTGCAGGTCACGAAGATGTCGCCGTGCTCGGCGGCGTAGTCCATCGTGACCACGCGGTAGCCTTCCATGGCGGCCTGCAGCGCGCAGATCGGGTCGATCTCCGTCACCCACACTTGCGCCGACAGTGCGCGCAGTGCCTGTGCCGAGCCCTTGCCCACGTCGCCGTAGCCGGCCACGATCGCCACCTTGCCGGCGATCATCACGTCGGTGGCGCGCTTGATGCCGTCGACCAGCGATTCACGGCAGCCGTACAGGTTGTCGAACTTGCTCTTGGTGACCGAGTCGTTGACGTTGATGGCCGGGAAGCGCAGTTCGCCGCGCTGGGCCATCTGGTACAGGCGGTGCACGCCCGTGGTGGTTTCTTCGGTCACGCCCTTGATGGCGTCGAGGTTGCGGCTGTAGAACGTTGCGTCCTTGGCCAGCTTTTCCTTGATGGCGGCAAACAGGAAGGTTTCTTCTTCGCTGCCCGGATTGGCAAGGACGGAGGCGTCCTTCTCGGCCTTGGCGCCCAGATGCAGCAGCAGCGTTGCGTCGCCGCCGTCGTCCAGGATCATATTGGGGGTGCCGCCGTCGGCCCATTCGAAGATGCGGTGGGTGAAGTCCCAGTATTCCTGGAGCGACTCGCCCTTGAACGCAAACACCGGCGTGCCCGTTGCGGCAATCGCGGCGGCAGCGTGGTCCTGCGTCGAGAAGATGTTGCACGAGGCCCAGCGCACGTCGGCGCCGAGTGCCTTGAGCGTCTCGATCAGCACGGCGGTCTGGATCGTCATGTGCAGCGAGCCGGCAATGCGCGCGCCCTTGAGCGGCTGGCTCGCGGCAAATTCCTCGCGAATCGCCATCAGACCGGGCATTTCGGTCTCGGCGATGGCGATTTCCTTGCGGCCCCAGTCGGCCAGCTTGATGTCGGCGACGAGGTAGTCGTGTTTCAGATCGGTGACAGCGTTCATTGGATCACTCCGAAAAAGAGGGGTGACCGCACGCGGGGAGATGACCACTGAGACGGGGCCCGTGCTGGGGCCCCGGATAGAAGCGTTCTCGCCATCGTGTCAGCCACGATACTGCGAGCGCCGTTTGAACTTCCGAGCCTGGCGGCCGCCCCGTCTGAACTTGGGCCGGTCGTTGCAACGCTCCTCGGAATGGGATGGATTGTAGCGGATTTGGGTGGGGAACTTCTACCGAGTCGATTGCGATTTTCAGGGGCAAAGTGCCTATGCCATCACGAAATTACTGACAGGCCCCACCGCCCGGCTCCTCACATGTCCCAGCGGGCTTATCGTTTACAGCAGTGTCCCAGCACTCACCTGACGACGGTGTACGCACCATTCCTCATCAAAAGCCGAACCCACAGCGAGGATGCGATTGCACGACGAACGCCATCAAGTAGCCACCAACAAACAAGCCAACAGGAACTGCAGCGCCCATACCAATCACTGAAGTCCCTCGGCGAAGAAGCATGTATGGCTCAATTGAGAATGATGCCAAAATCGCTGCCAAAATTCCCAGTACGGCCACAGCTGAAACCCAAGGAACTGCAATCACAAAGATGATCATGAGGGCGAGCGCGTACCCCCACCCGTCGGATCCGCATCCGAATGAATAATAGCCAGCGATTGCAACCCACACCGCAAACATCAGCGCCAGCGGAAGGAATATCGCCCATTTAATACGATGAAACATATCGGTATCGCAAAAACGTCTTAAAGATAATTCTCCGATTTCCGGTCGAGGCATGCGAATTTTCGTCTGCGGCAACTGCCCACACGAACGCCTCAGCGTTTGGTCATGGCTTTGCCTGATGGACCAACCGCTCCCGGTCTCACCCGGATTGAATTCACGATCTTGTCCCACAGGCGCACCGCGTCGTCGTTGTTCAGCGAGGTGCTGACGTATTCGCCCGTGTTGAGCTGGCCGCCAGTGCTCATGCGCATTTGCATGCTTGGTTGCTCATAGGCAGGAAGATCACGCCAGGTTTCGACTACAAATAGCTGCTGCTTGACCTTCTGCTCGGTAAAGTCATGCAGCGATTCTTCTGCCTGCATTCCCGCCACTTGTCGGATACCTTTTCGCAGGGTATGAAACCCCGCCCAAAACCCCGCTGGCGCACCCGCCATTCGCTCTGCGGCCCGCGCGTGCAACCCCTCATCTTGCTCAGTCAGTGCTTCTGTGTAGATATCGAAGCCCACGTCCTTGTGGAAGGAGCTGCCAAACTCGAATTTGCCGCGCTCGTCGTCGTGTTTGTCATTGAGCACAACGCCGTCGACACAAAAGCCCGGCCCCGCACTTTCTGCGTTGATATAGGCGCGCGTGTTGGCAGCGAGATTCTTTAGGCGAGATTCGACTACTTCGGCAGTTTCCCCATCTTCGCCATACATGCCCCCAATGGGATAAATCGCTGCCCCGAAAACAACATACCGAATACCATCAGCAAGCAGATGTAGCTCGCTCACGAAAACGTCGCCCAACTGCGCACTTTCGTACCGTCGGATCAGCACGCCGTTCTCACCAACCGGCCTGGAAGACACTAGCATCGGCGCCTTGGTCTTCTCGTTCAATTTCGCACGCAACTCGTCTTGGCGCTCACGCACGGCCTGCTCAAATTTTTCCCGCAAAAGCGTCGGCTCGACTTCCGGTTGCCGTTGCTCGGGAACGATCACGTCAACGGTTCTGAAGTTCTTGTCCAGCCCATAAAAGAGCTTGACGTAACCACCCGGCAGGCTATCGGGATACTGACGAATCTCTTCAGGCAGGTCGATCAACATGCGGCCTACACAGTGAGTCTTAAAAGGTTGGTTTAGGTCCATGGGTGGAAATGGGCTGGGGGTTGCACGCTGGCAATCGACAAGTAACAGGCTGGCTAGGAATGCGGTGCGAACAGAACGGGCCATCATCATGCGCCGGCCCTCTTCGGTTCGCGTGCTTGTGCAGTTAATTTGACAATGGCGTACAGTGTGGCCACACGGGCACTGTCGTCCTTATAGGCGGGTTCGTGCTTAAACCCCTTCAGGGCAAACCACTGTTTGACGTTCGCCGCGCCGGCCGGCATGCGGCCCGAACTGGCTGGGACTGTGCCGTCTCCGCTGCCATCCTGCTTTGCGGCATGCAGTTCGTAATGGCTTCGCTTACCTTGGCCGCCCACGTATTCCGGGGTACTCCCCTCAATACGCGCTGCCTGCGGCGACATCTGCATCACTGACTGCGGGTTGGGAGGCCGCGATCCATCGGTGGGCGACTGCCCGATCTTCATACGCCATTCGACATGCTCGAAGCTGGCCTGCTTGGGATCGGCGCCATGGAAGCCGTAGGTGTTTGCGTGGTAGCTGTTGATAATGCTGGCGTGAAACTCCTTGGCCTTACGTATATTCGTTACCGCGTCAGTCCACTGCAAATTCGTTCCGCCCTCCGGTGCCAACCACTCCTCCTTGATCAAGCCCCACCACTTGTCCTTGATCCCGTAGATTCCTTCATAGGGATCGGCAATGGGAGGCAGCATGTCGGTACCGGACGGGTCTTTTACGCGCAGCCAGTGGTTGTTGTATTGCCCGGATGGCAGCAACTCGAGCGCGCCGGGGGATTGGGCGAACACAGCGGTCACGTCCTGGCCATTATTGCCGATCACGAGACCTGCTTTGTAATCCTCGTCCCACATGCCCACCTTGCAACGGCGGTACGCGACCGGCGCACCTGTGGCAGGCATAACGCCGTGCACAATGCCTGCAATCCTGCCGGCCATGCCTTGCAGTTGTGCACAGGCGCGCGCCACCAGTCCGCCCATGGAATGGGTGATCACGAGAACCTGCTCGCATTGCCCGAACCCTTGGTTGTGGGCCCGGATCACGCTTTCGATTCGTTTCTTGAGCGTCTGGGCAGATTCCTTGTTGTCTTGCAGCCAGTTGTAGCCGCATGCATACACGGGGTAGTGCCACCGCAGGGCCTGATTGATGTCGGACACGTGGCAAGGCTCAAACGGTTTGACTGCACCGAGCGCATGTCCGTTATTGTCAAAGGCTGCCTTGAGCGTCTCCTCCAGCTTCCGGTTGTGGGACTTAGTGCTGCTGTTAAGTGCCTCTTCCAACCACACCAGAAAGCTGTGGTAACTCGCCTCACCCACCTCCCCCCAACCGCGTGCCATATATTCGGCCTGGCTGCGTATGCTGCCCGCAGGGCGCGAGGGAAGCGCACCCTCGTTGTCAACGACGGTCGTGCTGGGGTTCAGCGCGGCTTGCCGCTCGCCTGCCTTCTTGAAGATCATTTCTTTCGCCAGCCCTAAAGGCTTACCGCTCCCGGCTACATCATTTAACCGCCAGACAGCGGTCCCCTTGTCTCGCCCGCTCGGTTTGCTCTTTAGGTTGCTCCCCATAATGCCCGGCACAAAAATAATGGGCAGCACCGGTACCGGTTGAAGTCTCAGTTGAACCAGATCGGTCAGGTCAGTGGATGTCAGGTTCCAGCTATACCGCATCGACCCGTCGGGGCTGGGGTGGCCCGTTGCAACTCTGGGGCCAGTGTTTTTGTTTGGTTGATCTGCCATATCGTTCTGTCGTCTATTCTTGTAACGCCCTCGTCTTGGCGTTCAGAAAGCACATCCAAGAATGCGTAGTTCCAGCGCTTCCGCAATCTCACTGCACTGCTGTGAAAGATGGCCGTCATGGCCGGTCACACCGGAAATCACGGTGCCGTCCTGTCGGATCAGCTCGTAGCGGTATTGGGCCAGCGGCTTGCCTGTTGCCTCATCCAGAAGTTGGAAGCCCTCGTCGAATGGGCTGTTCGTCCAGTCGTTCATAGCAGCAGAAATGCTCTGCGGCCCCGGCGCATCAAAGTCAGCGGTATGCGCATGCACGCGTGTCGGCCCAAAGATGTCCACGCAGCCGTCGGCAATGCGGATGCCGGCGTTGCCGCTCATGATCGTGATACCCGTCTTGGCGTTGAGCAGCACCGTGCCGTCAGTGGCCGTGATGACCACGTCGGTCTTGGCATTGACCTCGATGCTCTTGGCTTGTGCCTGCAGTACAAGTTGGCCCCGGTGGGCGATCGCCTTCCAGTCACCACTGTGGGCAAACAGGCTGATCCCAGTGCCGCCGTTGACAACGTACTGCTGACCAGCGGTGTATTGCTGGTTGAGCTTCGATATGGTGTCGATATGCTTGCCGGCGTAGCTGGTCAGCGTCTCGGGTGTAGCGAAGGCCATGCCGGCCGGGGCGTAGGCGCCGATGATGCGTTGCCCGCCCTGTCCTCCCGCGTCCTTGTGATTGTTGGCGCCCGCGTCCCAGTCTTCAATGGCTTGGGTGAGCTGGGATTGCGGATCGGTGTCGGTCTTGAGCGCTTCGTGCTGGCTGCTGTAGTTGCCCAGAGATTCGGCCGCCTCTAGCGCTGCGCGCATGCAACGGATAAATTCGTCGCGCGTAAGGTGACCGCCAACGGCGGCGATTTGCCCCTCTGCGGTAAAGAACAGGCCCCTGCCTCCTCGCAGGCTGCCCTGGCCATCGGTGCGCAGATCGAAGCCCTCGCCCCGGGCATCCTTTCTGCCGGGGTTGCCGGGGACGCTAGTCAGATAGCCCAGGTTGAGTTGGGATGTCAGATGGTCAGACGACAACTGGGCCTGGATCTGGCCCTGCGTGTCGTCCATCAGCAGGTGGTTGCGCCGCTGCCCAAAGAGCTCTTTGCTGGCAACACCGGACAAGGCGTGCTGGGTGGGCAGACTCCAGGGCGGTGTGTTGAGCTGGTTGGGGACGCGCCCGACGATGATGGGCGTGTTCGGATCGCCGTTGAGGTAGTCAACGAGGACTTCCTGCCCAATGCGGGGAACGTGCATGGTGCCGAACTGGTCGCCCGACCAGCCGTTGGACACGCGCACCCAGGGTGACGAATTCTCGTCGTATTGGCCGTACCGGTCCCATTCGAACTGGACTTTGACGCAGCCGTGGTCGTTGGTCCAGATCTCTTGGTTCTCGGGGCCTGTGACGACGGCGCGCTGGATGCCTTGGACGCGGCGCTTGTGCGCCGTGAGTGCGGGACGCAAGACTTCATCCGTCGGCTGGGCTTCGAAGCTGACGCGGCAGGTGTATTGCTGAGTGCCGCCGCTGTGGATGCCCACGTCTTCGAGCAACAGCTCGGTGCTCACAATCAGGACTTCGCGGTTGAGCGCGTCGTGGTCGTGGTTGGCAATATGATAGGTGTTGCCGGCCGTGACACCACGCAGATTGCCGACGCCACGCATGCGCCGGCCTTTGGCGCGGTGCGTTTCCATATGGATGCGGGCGTGCAGGCTGCCAATGTCTCGGCTGGCGTAGAGGCCGGGTTCGTATTCGTAGCGCTCGAACTCGGAGAACAGCGTGTCGCGCGGCAGGCTGTCGTCGGTGGTCAGATCGGCTTTGGGCTGGCGCGGGTCGTAGTCCTTGAACGTGACTTTGCCAGTGCACAGGCGGTTGATAGGTTCGAAGCGCGTGAGGTGCTCCTGGTCGACCTTAAAGCCTTGCGGGTAGATCGGCAAGGTGTGATATGCCGCACTGGGAAACTTGCGCCAGGCGCCCGATTCAGAAACGAGGACTAGGCGATGATGTCCGCCGTCGTGTTCGAAGAAGTAGCTGATGCCCCATTGTTCGGTGAGGCGTTGGATGAAGTGAGCGTCGGTTTCGCCGTGCTGCACTTCCCAGATCAGTTTGGGGTAGACGCTGGTGTCCAGACGCTTGTCGACGCTGAAGTTGTAGTCGGCGAGGACTTCATCGAGGATGTCGATGACGGTTCTGTTCTGGAAGGCTTTGTAGTCAGAGGTCCTCGTCGCCAACCAGAGCCAAGGACGCAGGGTGTAGCGGTAGCGCCGGTTGTCGTCCACGCCGCCGATGAGTTCGATGGCGGTGATGAGCCCGGTGATTTCTCGCGTTCCTGCACCGACGCCGCCAAGCAGGCCAGCGCCCATGCCGTCCAGTTCAATCGACAAAGTCATCTCGTGGCCGATGGCGGCATCCAGGTCGGATTCGAGCATGGATTGGTCGGCGGCGAGGGAGACGGGGCGCAGATCGACCGTGTAAGTAAACAGCTCGCTCAGGGCTTCGCGGCCAACTACGCGGACGAATTCAAGCTGTGGCACCCCGAGCAGGTCAGGAATCGAGCTGCTCGTCGCGCTGACTGTACGGGAGCTGCCGATCATGTTGGACATGCGTTCTGCTGCGCCCATCTCTGTGCTCCTCGTGCGTGACACGCCAACTTCGTGAAGACATGCATGGTGTTGTGGTTCGCCGTTACGGTAACGCGCGTAGTCTTGGAATCAAATCAGAATGACGGGCAACTGCGTTAAGAGTTGTCACGCACAGACTGCGCTCGACTGCTGCCTTCCCGGCATCCGCATCGCACAACCCATCATCGCTATAACCCGCATGTCATCGCTTTTGCGATGGCCGGGTTTAGCAGCCCACCAACTTCCAGACGGACAGCCGCCTTTCGCGCGGCCTTTTTCATGTCCGGTGCTTGTGCACGCCTACCGGCATCCACCCGCCGGAATTTAGGCGCGGGTTTCTCGATGCCATCGGCGCGTTCGTGCTAACAACGCTGGAAGGCCGTCAGGTCAACCCTGAAACGTGGGAAGTGCTCACCGCCGTAGAACGGGCTGGCGAGAACCAGTAAGAATGAGAAAGACATATCCCCAGAGACGGACTGGGGATATACGACGCGGCTGTCAATCCACCAGCGGGTCGGAAACCTTGCGATCGGGTTAAGAAGCGCCCCCCCCGCATCACGGACCTGCAACACCCCACCACCAAAGTGCCGGGCATCGTTCAGGGAGCCAACGATGCACAACCACAAACTTACGAAGTACGCCGCCGCCGTAGCAGCCGCGCTCGCCATGGCAGCGTGCGGCAGCGACGGCACATCCAGCAACGCCGGCACCGCAGCGCCCGACGCCGGTACGCCCACCACGCCCGCCAAGAACGTCGTGTTCTTCCTGGGCGACGGCATGGGCATGACCACCATGACCGCCGCGCGCATCTACAAGGTGGGCGAAGACGGCGAGCTGACCATGGACACGCTGCCGGAAACCGGCTTCGTGCGGACGTTCTCGAACAACGCGCAGGTGACGGATTCCGCGCCGTCGATGTCGGCCTACATGACCGGCGTGAAGATGAACAACGAGGTCATCTCGATGTCGCCGGACACGATGGCCTATGACGCGGGCGGCAAGGATTACCTCTCGGGCGCCGACAGCATCTGCCCGAGCGGCAACGGCAAGCCCGTCACGACGCTGCTCGAACTGATGAAGGCTGCGGGCTACGGCACGGGCGTGGTCACCACCACGCGCATCACGCACGCCACGCCGGCCGCCACGTATTCGCACATCTGCCATCGCGACGGCGAGAACACCATCGCCGCGCAACTCACGCCGGCCGGCAAGGGCTTCAACGCTGCGCTGGGCGATGGTGTGGACGTGGTCTTCGGCGGCGGCCGCAAGCACTTCCAGCCGACCACGGCAGGCGGCGCACGCACCGATGGCCGCGACCTGATCGCCGAACTCAAGGCGGGCGGCTACCGCTATGTCAGCAACAAGGCCGAATTCGACACGCTGCAAGCCACCGACGGCAAGGTCGTCGGCCTGTTCACCAGCAGCCACATGTCGTACGACCTGGATCGTGACCCGAGCAAGGAGCCGAGCCTGGGCGAGATGACCAACAAGGCCATCGACGTGCTCGCCGCCAAGAAGAAGGGCTTCTTCCTGATGGTGGAAGGCGGCCGCATCGACCACGCGCTGCACGAAACCACCGCCCGCAAGGCGCTGCAGGACACGGTGGCGTTCGACTCCGCCATCCGCGGCGCGATCGACAAGCTCAACACGATCGACCCGGGCCTGAAGAACACGCTGATCGTCGTCACGGCTGACCACGACCACACGCTGGTGCTCAACGGCTACGCCAAGCGCACGGGCCCGACCAGTGACAGCAACCCCGGCGTGCTGGGCCTACTCAAGAACTACGTGACGGGCGCCAACGCCACCGACACGGGCGGCAACCCGTTCACCATCATCGGCTTCGGCACGGGTGAGAACCGCCCGGCCACGCGCGGCGCGCTGACCGATGCTGCCGTGTACGACAAGAACTACCACCAGGAAGCCGTGATCCCGGTTGCACCGGGTGGCGAAACGCATGGCGGCACCGATGTCTTCATCGGCGCACGCGGCCTGGGCGCCGAGCGCTTTACCGGCACGATGGACAACACCGAGGTCTTCGGCCTCATCAAGCAGGCCATGGGTCTGTAAGAGGGAGAGGGCACATCATGAACACGCAATCGAACCGTATCCTGCGCGCCACGCTGCTGGCGCTGGCGGCCGGTGCCTGCGCCCAAGCGCACGCCGCCGGTGAAGCCAAGAACGTGATCTTCTTCCTGGGCGATGGCATGGGCCCGACCACCGTCACCGCCACGCGCATCTACAAGGTGGGCGAGGCCGGGCGCCTGACGATGGAATCGCTCAAGCGCACGGCGCGCATCAAGACGTACTCCAACGATGCGCAGACCACCGACAGCGCGCCGTCGATGTCGGCGTACATGACCGGCGTGAAGATGAACAACGAAGTCATCTCCATGTCGGCCGACACCAAGGCCAGCGATGCCACCGGCAAGGGCTACGTGAGCGGTGCAGACAGCACGTGCCCCGCCAACAACGGCACGCCGGCCGTGACGCTGCTGGAGCTGGCCAAGGCTGCCGGCAAGTCGGTGGGCGCGGTGACGACCACGCGCGTCACGCACGCCACGCCGGCCGCCACGTACTCGCACATCTGCCACCGCGACGGTGAAAACCAGATAGCCGCGCAAGGCGCGCCGGGCAACGCGCTGTACAACACCGCGCTCAAGGATGGCCTGGACGTGCTGCTCGGCGGCGGCCGCCGTCACTACCTGCCGCAGGGCACGACGGGCAGCAAGCGCACCGACACGACCGATCTGACCGCGCAGTTCCAGGCAGCCAACTACACCTATGTGTCCACCGGCACGCAACTGGCGGCTGTCAACCCGGCCACCACGAACAAGCTGCTCGGCCTGTTCAACCTCGACCACATGAACTACGAGCTGGACCGCGTGAAGAAGAGCGTGGACGAGCCGAGCCTGGCGGACATGACCGAGAAGGCCATCCGCGTGCTGCAGAAAAACGGCAAGGGCTACTTCCTGATGGTGGAAGGCGGCCGCATCGACCACGCGCTGCACGGCACCAATGCCAAGCGCGCGCTGGAAGATGCGGGTGCGTTTGACGAAGCCATCAAGCGCGCGCTGGGCACGGCGGATCTGTCGAACACGCTGATCGTCGTCACGGCCGACCACGACCACACGATGACGATCAACGGCTACCCCCGCAAGGGCAATCCGATCCTGGGCGTGTCGAACGACATCAAGACCGGCCAGCCGCAATTGGCCGCCGACGGCCTGCCGTACACCACACTGGTGTTCGGCAACGGCGGCACGACGCGCAAAGCCACCCGCGACAACGTGGCCGCGGTCGACACGGCGGCAGACGATTACCTGCAGGAAGTGGGCGTGCAGCTCGGCACGCCTGGTTCGGAAACGCACGGCGGCGGGGATGTGATGCTGTTCTCCTCTGGTCCGGGCAGCGCACCGCTGAAGGGCACGCTGGACAACACGAAAGTGTTCGGCGTGGTCAAGACGGCCATGGGCCTCTGATTCCTGCGTTTCCATTGATGCGCATGCCGAGGCAGTCGGCATGCGCTTTTTTCGTTTCAGCCTGACCGCATTCGTATGACCCGATCTGTCCGCATTCTGTTTTCGTTTGCCCTCGCTGCGCTCGCTGCCCCGGCACAGGCCGCCGGGCCGGCTTCGTCCAACTCGCTGACCGCCCTGCGCGTCGAACACCGACTGTCGTCGCTCGGCACCGACGGCATCCAGCGCGACGTCCGCTTTGCAGAGCGCGTCTATCGCCAGGGCGACCGTGTCTGGATCGCGCGCGAACTGCCGCCCGCGTCGGCGCACGCCGAGCATGACCACGCCAACCCCCACGCCGGCCACAAGCACGCCGATACCGACACCGCCCCGCGCTGGATCGAACGCAACGCCAGGGGCGCGCTGACCGTGCGCGTGGTGAGCGCCTCGCAGCAGAAAAACTACGCCGTGGAACCGGCCGAATATTCCAACATCGGCTTCGACGGTTCATGGGCGACGGCGTATCACCTGCTCGACCCGGCCGCGCTCAAAGGCATGCGCGCCGAAGGCCCGGTACGCAATGGCGTGCAGACCTACCGCTCGACGCAGGGCGAGCGCACCGTCACCGTCGATTGGGACGTGGCCGGCCAATACCCGCGTCGCGTGGAATCGCGCAACGCCACCGGCACCCAACGAAAGCTCACGCGCGTGACGGCATTGCCGGCGCCCGCCGCCGCACCGTGGGAACGCGCCCAACGCTACGCCGCCGCCGATTACACCGACCTGATGGACTGAAGTGCCGCCGTCTGCAGCTCGAGCGGCCGGACGTTGCGTTCGAGCCTGAAGGCACGGCGTCCCATCCTGCGACCCTGGCGTGTCAGGCTGAAACTGTCGCGTTCGACGGTCTGAGCCTCGCGTTCGAGCCAAAAACTGCCGCGTTCCACGGTCTGAGCCTCGCGTTCGAGCCAAAAACTGTCGCGCTCGACGGTCAGAGCCTCGCGTTCGAGCCAAAAACCGTCGCGTTCCACGGTCTGAGCCTCGCGCTTGAGGCGGAAACCCTCGCCAATCAGGTTCAGGACCCCGCACATCGATCCGGCCGCGATAGCGCTATAGTGCGAAACACCCCCCAAACATTCGCACGACATGACGATCACCGACCCGACCCTCGCTGCGTTTGCCGCTCCCGCCTCGCACGTGCCGCGCGTGCTCACCATCGCCGGTTCGGACAGCGGCGGCGGCGCGGGCATCCAGGCTGACCTGAAGACGTTTGCCGCGCTCGGCTGCTACGGCATGTCGGCCATCACCGCTATCACCGCGCAGAACACGCTGGGCGTGACGGCGGTGGAATCGCTCACCCCAGACATCGTCGCCGCGCAGATCGACGCCGTGGCAAGCGACATTGGGGTGGACGCCGCCAAGACCGGCATGCTCGGTACGCCGCAGGTGGTGGAAGCCATCCTCTCTGCGCTAGACCGCCACCCAATCGCCAACCTCGTCGTCGATCCCGTCATGGTCAGCACCAGCGGCGCGCAACTCGGCAGCGATGCCACGGCACAGGCGATGGCGAAGTGGTTGTTCCCGCGCGCGCTGCTCGTCACGCCCAACCTGCCGGAAGCCAGCGCGCTACTTGGCCGACAAGTGCGCACGGCCGACGACATGCTGCCCGCCGCGCGCGACCTGCTGGCGCTTGGGCCCCGCGCCGTGCTGCTCAAGGGTGGGCACCTGGCCGGCGCGTCTACCGCCGGCGAAGACGGCGTGCTGCAAGACGTGCTCGTCACCGCCGACGGCGCCGAGCGCATCTACGCCCACACCTACATCGACACGCCGCACACGCACGGCACGGGCTGCACGCTGTCCGCCGCCATTGCAGCCCACCTGGCGCGTGGCGATGCGCTGGAAGCGGCCATCGAAGCCTCGCTCGATTACCTGCTGCACGCCATCGGTGCCGGCCGCCACCTGGCGCTCGGGCGGGGCGCCGGTCCGTTGAACCACGGGTTCGCGCCGCGGCCGCTCGCAGCACCGCGTTCGCTCGAAGTGGATGTCGACGAAGACTGATCAGGGGAGCCGCCATGAAACGCCTGCCGCTCATGCTGGTTCGCTGCCTTCCGGTGGCCGCGCTGTGCTCGCTGCTTGGTGCCTGCAATGGCTACATCAGCCTCGGCTCGCCTATCGGCAGCGCCTTCTCGATTGGCGGCACGTTGTCCGGGCTGCCTGGCGGCCAGTCGATCGTATTGCTCAACAACGGCCGCGATTCGCTCACGCTGGCCGCCAACGGCCCGTTCGTGTTTGGCGGGCTGGTGCCGTTCGACGGCAGCTATGTGGTGACGATCAGCACGCAGCCCGCGTCGGCCAACTGTGTGGTGACGAATGGCAACGGCAGGGTCAATGGCGATGTGAACAATGTGCAGGTGACGTGTCAGCCGCGTTGAACCTGTCTCGTGCCGGTTTCATTGGACGTTGGCCTTATTGCTGTCGGTCCGCTCCCCAAACCACGCCCAATACGCCCGGTTCTCGCCTCGTGCACGCGGCCAGTACGTCACCTGCGGCTTGGGTTGCCAGCCCGGCGGCGGCCCGATCAGCACTGCCCAGCTATCGGTCGCATCGGCCACGCTGGTGACGACGGCGCTCTTGCCGCTCTGGTTTGCGTACGCTGCCGCAAACGCGGCATTGACAGCAAAGCTTGCAGCCCGGGCCGGGCCTTCCATGTGTTCAGCCACGCTGTACACGTTGGCGATCTGGTCGAGGTCAGGCCACTGCTGGTGAATCGCGGCGCGCAGCGGCCCCATCAACGAGGTGACATTGCCGGCATGCTTTGGCACGTCGTAGTAGACGCGCTCGACCGGATGCTGTGCTGCGGCCTGCGCTTGCACAGCTTGCATGAGCCCCGTCCATGCCCCACCGGGGTTGGCCGCCTTGTTTCCAATGGCGCCTTGGTGCTGATGCGGGGTGTAGATCGAGGCCAGTGCTGTGTAGCCCCAGTCGGCACTCGGGTGGCCGAGGATCAGTAGGGCGGTGTTCTCATTGGTCTGCTCGCCCATCGGGTAGTTGGGGGCGTCTACGTTCCATACCCACGCCAACTTGTCAGGGTGTTGCGCCAGGAACTTGAGGGCGTCTTGGAGGTTGTAGAAACCCACGTTCGTGTCGCCTGCTGACACCGTGACGTTGGGCAACTTGCCTTCGGGGTTGAGCAGCATGCTCCTGGCTTGTGAGTCCCGCGCAATTTCATGAAACACAAGGCGACGCACGGCCAGCAGTGACAGGGTGCGTTCTCCAATGATCATGGACGGAAGGACGCGGGTACCACGCACAGTTTTCCCCTCCCGGTCTTTGTGCAGCGTGACCCAGTAGTCGCGCATGCGCTCTTCAGCGTGGGCAGCGTCATAGGCAAGGTAGCTTGGCGCCGGAACCCCCATCTCCCGTTGCTCGCGGAGCATGGCATCCAAGCCGGTGTCCTTCGGATTGGCGTTGAAGTACGTGGGCGTGTTCAACCACTCGCGCGGCAGTCCAAAGAACACGTTTGGGTCGAAGTAGTTAGGGCGGCTGGTACCCCGCTTGAGGGAATAGAAGTAGTTCGGGTTCTCGAGGTAGTCGTTAAAAGTGTTCAGCGGAGCAGTAATCAAATCGCTTAACGCCGTCGCGAATTTGTCACGCTTCACGTGCGGCAAATCCTCCAGCTGCTTGTAGCGGGCGACGCCATTGGTGACTTGCCCCACTGCATCGCCCAGCTTGAAGCGCTTCGCTTGCAGGTCGTCGTCATTGGGCTGTGCGAGCCCTTGTGCCCACAGCAGATTCCATTGGGTCGGGTAGTCCCGCCACATCAGCGGATTAAGCCATTGCACCCCAAGCAGGACAGCGGCAGGCGCCCGACCCGGATCACCTTGTTCTGCTTGCGTTTGCATGCGCGGCCAGGCGATGGGCTGGCGATAGTAGGTTTTATTGGTGGGCATCTGGACTCCGGATTGACAGGCAGTAAGCAACAGGCAGGCGGCGGCCAGCGCGTGGGTGGCGGCACGCCTGTAAGCGATGAGATGAAATGAATCGCGCATGTGGGTTCCTCAGGCGTAGCGTGGTCCGTCTGGCGGCATGTGGTGGGCATCAAAGCGCCCCGGGTTGCGCGCGTCAGGAATGCCGATGGCCTTAACTGCCCCTTGATTGGCATCCAGCAGCTCGTGTTTGGCCAGTGCGCTCCCCCGATAGAGCGCCTCTTTGGTGTTGTAGTAAGTGAACTCATCGTCCGACTCGGAATCGCGGCCCGGCGGGTATTCGTCATCCTCCACAGGGCTACACCACCGCCAATCCGCCATCCGCCGCAACTGGTTCATCAGCAGCTCATCGAAGTGGCACAGGCCCACGTCCACGTCATAGGCGAGCACATGTTCCGCATGCATGGCGTTGGTGAGGATGGTGGAGTGGTTGGTGGCCTGCGCGTCTTCGCCGTCCTTCATCAAGGCCGTGCGCTCTTGCTGTTCGAAAGCGCCGAACTTCGTGCCACGCAAGGTGTGGTGTTGTGCGGCGTTCATCTTCTCGACATCGCCTTCCGCAAAGGGCACGCCCTTCCTGGCGGTGCCGTCATCGTTGTAGATTTCGCGCCGCGCGCGCTGGCGCACCCCGGCGTTCTGGTCGTAGCGCATGGCGGCTTCGCTGGTGGCGTTGCCGCGGCCGCTCTTGCGCTGCTCGGCGTAGGGGTCGAACTGCCCTTCAGGGATGCTCCGCTTGCGGTTCAGTGCATCGCTGGCCGATTCCTTGTGCTGGTTGAAGGGGCCCATGGTGCGCACGCCATCCGGATGCGAGATCTCGCCGGGTCGAGGCTCGCCGTGCGGCAGGTAGACGGCCTGGGGTACGATGCCACCGCTTGGCACCTTGGGGGCGTTGACGAGCACCGTCCAGTCATCCGCTGGGTCGGCATTGACGTTGGTGGCGCCCTTGACGGCTTGGCCACCCCACATGAGGGCTTGGATCGGAACGCCGGCAGCGCTGGCGACAAGCTTGCCCCAAATGCTCTTGCGCGAATCGCCCCAGATTCTGGCGAAGGAAACACCCGCGGTGTCAGGGGACGGCGTCCAGAAGGTGGGGTTGGTGTTCCTCGGTTTGAAGGTGCCGGCGGTGTCATCCCAGCCGCTGCCCACATCGGCCGGCGTGGCGCCGATGGTGTCGTGCCAATAACGGTAGCGGTAGCCCGGTTCTGCACCCACCTTGTACGGCGTGCCCGGCTTGGTTTGCGCCCAGACGCGTTGGAACAGAATGCCCTGTGCCCCGGTGGCTTGCACATCCTTGTCGTTCAAGCCAAGCCAGCCCATGCCTTGGACGGGTGAGACGGAGATGACGCGGTCGTGCGGGCAGCAATAGAGGAAGACGCGCCCGCGGGTCTGGTGGTCTGCGCTGTCCTGGGCGGCAGTGCGCGGGGTGTCGCCATTCTGGGGGCACGCGTTGAATCCGAGCTGGTCCACGGCGTGGTGGCTGTAGTGCTGGGCCCGGGCCTGGAAGTGGCGCACGATGTTGAAGAAGCCCTTGAGGCCGGCAACGCGCGCGTCGTAGGTAACGCGGCCTGCGCCGTCGAATTGGCTGAAGTTATCCAGGCGGCTACCACGCAGGCTGTATGGCGGGTTGGCGAGGACGTAGGTGTCGGCTACGCCCAATGATTGGAACTCGCGGTGGTTGGCGCCGAAGTAGGCAGAAGCCAAGCCCACCATGTTGCCCTGGCTGTGGCAGACGACGGTGATGGGACAATCGCGTTCGAAAATGTCGCGGTGTAACTCCCGGATACGAGCGACCAGCTTGGCTAACCGCCACGCGGCAAAGGCCTGGTAGTGGCGCGTGGGCGCGCTGTAGATCTGACGGTCGCTGGTTTGCAGGTGCTGGAGCTCAAACAGACCGCCCAACACTTCGCTGTCGGTGCCCTTGCCGAACAGATCCGGCAGAGCGGAGGCGCCATTGACGAACGGACCGCCGCCCCAGGCGTTTTTCTCGTCGAGCAGGATATTGCCACCCACGCTGGCAAGCTCATTGCGGATGGTGCCGTCTTCCTGGACGACGTCCTCGCTGCTGGCTTTGTAGCCCCAGCGAAAACGGATGACGGGGCTGGTGCCGCTGCCCGGTTCAATGAAGGTGTTGGCTTTGAGGTCGCGGCGTATATAGCCGTCTTCCGTCAATTCGGCTGTATAGCGCATGGGGCGAAGCTTGCCACTCTCCTTGGGATAGGCGACCTGTTCGTCGTTGCGTTGCAGGCGGGCATTGAGCCCCTTGCAAAGGCCTTCCTCTGCGGCATCAAACCATTCGCCGGTGGAGTTGACGCCATGGACGAAGATGATGACGCCGGGCAGTGGCGCGGGGTGGACGACGGTGCGGCATGGGCTGCCGGGTAGGGTGATATCCGTCACCTTGATGCCGTAGAACGAGCGGCGGCGGGCGGTGACGGTAGTTTCGGGCAGAGCCTGTTCAGGGATAGTCATCGTGCAGGACCTCAGGGTGGAAGATGCAAATGCACACAGCTCCACCAGTGTCCGAGCGTCGCGCACGAAATCGACCTCACTCAACACTCTTTGACTTTTTCGTCCCGAGGCATGCACGCGATGAACAACGACGGGATATGTTTGGCGCGGCAGCTAGTCTGGAATGCAGGAACAAAAAAAAGCGCGGCTCTCATCCGCGCTTTTTTCTTGAAGGCTGCCGATATCAGGCCGACGCTGCTGCCTGTTCCTTCGTCCACTTCTCCATGCGCCTGGCCATCTCGTCGGGCGCCACGTCTTCCACATGCGTAGACACCGTCCACACGTGACCGAACGGGTCTTTAAGCGTGCCGGAGCGGTCGCCGTAGAACTGGTCCACCACAGGACGGACTTCCGTGCCGCCCGCCTTCAGGGCATTGGCGAACACGGCGTCGACGTTGGGCACGTAGATCATCAGTCCCACTGACGTGCTCTGCAGCGTGTCGGGGCTGGCGCAGACCGTGTCCGGCGCTTCGTCCGACATCATGATGGGGGAATCGCCGATGCGTATTTCAGCGTGCGCGATGGTGCCGTTGGGCCCATCCATGCGAACGAGCTCGGTGGCGCCGAAGGCCTGCTTGTAGAAATCGAGGGCGCGCGCGGCGCCTTTGATGCTCAGGTACGGGGTGACGCTGTGGTAACCCTCAGGGATGGGCTGGACCGCCATGTCTTGTCTCCTGCAGCGTGTGTTGGAAAGCCGCTGCGGCGACCGCAGCGGCGCACGAACAGGATAGGTCAGCAAAAGCGCGGGTGCGCGGCGCAAGCGCACCGACGTGCGGCGGACGATGCTTACGCGCGCACGTGCGCCGCGAACGTCGCTTGCAGGGCATCCACCGCAGCCGGCACATCGGCCGCCTGGGTGATGGCGCGCACCACCGCCACGGAGCCCACGCCCGATTCCAGCACGCGCGGCATCGCTGCCAGATCGATGCCGCCGATGGCCACCAGCGCCGGTGCGGGCTCGCGCGTGCGCATGGCCGCCGCGTAGGCGAACAGTCGGCCGAGGCCCTGCGGCACGGTCGGCATGGTCTTGGTGGGCGTGGCAAACACAGCGCCGAGCGCAAGGTAGCTCGGGTTCAGCGGGGCGACGCGCAGCATTTCGGCAAAGCCGTGCGTGCTGATGCCAAGGCGAAGTCCGGCCGAGCGAATCGCCACCAGGTCAGCTTCGTCGATGTCTTCCTGGCCGAGGTGAATGCCGTAGATGCCGCTGTTGGGCGCCTGCGTGTACACGTCAAGCGCGACTTGCCAGTGGTCGTTGATGAACAGGCGCGTGGCGCTGCCGCGCGCTGCGGCTTCTGCCCGGCGCACCTGGTCGACCACGGCTTGCGCGTCGTCCGACTTGAAGCGCAATTGCACCGTCGGCACCTTGAGCGCGACGAGGCGCGCCACCCAGTCCGCATCCGGCACGACAGCGTAGACGCCCAGTTGCGTCGGGCCCAGCGCAAAGGCAAGGTCCGCTGCGGTCGGGCACGGCAACGCCGGTTCGAGCACGCGGGGCAAGGCATCAAATTGCGTGGGCCAGGCCAGCGCATCGGCATTCGCTTCGGCGATCCACGCGCGCGCCACGCATAGCGCATCGCGCGGTTCGAATGCCAGCGCCAGTGCCGCACCGAAGACGGCGACGAAGCGCGCATCGAATGCATCGCCCTGCGCCGCAGACGTGAAGCGGTACGTGCCGAGGCGATCGTGCACAGTGTCGATGAGCAGGTCGCCTTCCACTGCCGTCAGCACAACCGCGGCGCCAGCGGAGCGCGCGCGTTCGGCTTGCCCCGCATCCGTTGTCAGCAGGACCGTGGCGGCGCTCGTGGCTTCGTCAGCACGGTCGGTCACGCTCCAGGCATGCGACGCGCGGCCAAAGGCCTCCGCATGGCGATCGACGATCTGTGCGGCAAGCGCGGCCGCTTCCGGCCACGCAGCGGAAAAACGCAAGGCAGACAGGCTCATGCGCTTCTCTCTTCGGCATGCCAGAACGGCAACCCAACAACCGGCGTGCTGGCCTGCGCGACATCACGCTCAGGCATCGGGCCGGACAGCCGTGCAAGGCGACCGGCCTGCGTGGCCAACGCAAACGCCTGCGCCATCGCGACCGGGTCGCCGGCTTGGGCGACAGCGGTGTTGAGCAGCACGGCGTCGTAGCCCCATTCCATCACCTGTGTCGCGTGCGACGGCACACCCAGGCCCGCATCGACGATGAGCGGTACGTTGGGCAGGCGCTCGCGCAGCAGGCGCAGGCCGTACGGGTTGGTGGGCCCGCGGCCGGTGCCGATGGGTGCGGCCCACGGCATCAGCGCCTGGCAGCCGACGTCGAGCAGGCGGCGGCACAGCACGAGGTCTTCGGTGCAGTACGGCAGGACCTTGAAGCCGTCGCGGATGAGGCGTTCGGCCGCAGCCGGCAGCGCGAGCGTGTCGGGCTGCAGCGTGTAGTCGTCGCCGATGACTTCGAGCTTGATCCAGTCGGTCTCGAACACTTCGCGCGACATTTGCGCGAGGGTATAAGCCTCGTCGGCGGAATAGCAGCCAGCGGTGTTCGGCAGCACCGGCACGCCGAGTTCGCGCAGCATCTTCCAGAAGCCGGCGCCGCCCTCGGGCGAGCCCGCGCTCTGGCGGCGCAGCGCCACCGTCAGCATGGCCGGGTTGGAAACACGCACGGCGTCTTCCAGCGATTGCGGCGACGGGTAACGTGCCGTGCCGAGCAGCAGGCGCGAGGAGAAGGTTTCGTCGTAGAGGCGCAGTGGGTCAGTCACGGCGGACAGGTTCGTAGTGGTCATCGAAGACTCCTAGCCGCCCACGACGGGCTGCACGAGTGCAATGCGGTCGCCTGTCTTGAGCGCGTGCTGCGCATGGCGCGCCTTGGGCACGAAATCGCCATTCACGGATGCGGCAAATGGCGGCGCGATCTGCAGTTGCGGCGTGGCCGCACCAATGGCGTCGGCCAGCGTGCTGCCCAAAGGCAGGGCCAGCGACAGGTCGTTGAGGGTGACGTTCAGCGTCATGACAAAACAGGTTCAGGCGATGCAGCGGCGGCGAATAGCTCGGGCCATTCGCAGTCGTCCGTATCGAAGGCACAGCCGTCCAGCACGTCGCACGCCGCTGCCACCGCCGCTTGGGTGACGGCGGGCGCGATCATGTAGCCGTGCCGGTACAGGCCATTGACCGACAACGTGCCAGCGCCATCCCAGCGGACTGCCGGACGGTGGTCCGGCAGCGTCGGGCGGCACTGCGTGTTCAGCTCCAGCACGCGCGCCTCGCCAAACGCGGGGTGCACGGCGTAGGCCGCAGACAGCAATTCCAGCGTGGAGCGCACGCTTGCTGGCGACATGTCGTCGGATTCCAGCTCGGTCGCGCCGATCACGTAGACATTGCCCGGCTTGGGCGCGATGTAGAGCGGGTAGCGCGGATGCAGCATGCGCACCGGCCGCGTGAGCGACACGTCCGGCGCATGGATGCGCGCCACTTCGCCGCGCAGGCCACGCAGTCGCGGCCACTGCGGCTTGGCACCGAGGCCCCGGCAATCGAGCACCAGGCGCGCACCCAGCCCGGCGGCAGCCAGTGCGTCGGGGCTCGGATCGACAACCTCGGTATTCCAGCGCAGTTGCACGCCGAGCGCTTCCAGCTCGGTCGCCAGCGCATCCAACACGCCGCGCGGGTCAAGCTGACCTTCGCCAGCGAGATATAACCCCTGCGTGAAGCGTTGTGCGAGCAGCGGCTCGAGTTGGGCAATGCCGGACGCGTCCACGGCACGCAGATCGGCGGCCACGCGCTCGGGCGGCGCGGCATTGCGCACGTGGTTGGCAAACAGTGACGCCTCACCACGGTCCGTCGCATGCCACACCACCAGCGTGCCGGCCTCCTGGAAGAAGACCGGCGTACGCAGCTTGGGCAACCAATCGCGCCACAGCGCCAGGCTTGCCAACCCCAAGTCCACGACAAAACGATCGGCCACGGCGGCTTCGGCAAGCGGCGCCAGCATGGCCGCGGCAACGTACGCCGCGGCACCGCTGCCGTCACGCGGACCGCGATCCACCAAGGCAATGCGCGCGGGGGGCACCCCCGTCTGCGCGAGTTGCCAGGCACACAGGCGGCCGGCGAGGCCGCCACCGAGGATCGTTACGTCGAATGAAGTTGGGGTTGGCATTGCACCGGTGGGTTAGCTGTAGATCTTGCTGCCGCTCTTGCGGAACTCGATCGACTTCTCTTCCATGCCCGCAGTTGGGTTAACTGCGGCGGCGGTGGCGTTGGCGTCGAGCGTGGCCGCGTAGTCGCGCACTTCCTGCGTGATCTTCATCGAGCAGAACTTCGGACCGCACATCGAACAGAAGTGCGCGATCTTGGCGCCCTCGGCCGGCAGCGTTTCATCGTGGAAGGCGCGCGCCTTCTCCGGATCGAGGCCGAGGTTGAACTGGTCTTCCCAGCGGAATTCGAAGCGCGCCTTCGACAGCGCGTTGTCACGCAGCTGTGCACCCGGCCAGCCCTTGGCAAGGTCGGCCGCATGCGCGGCGATCTTGTAGGTGATGATGCCTTCGCGCACGTCTTCCTTGTCGGGCAGGCCCAGGTGTTCCTTGGGCGTGACGTAGCACAGCATGGCGGTGCCGTACCAGCCGATGTTGGCCGCGCCGATGCCGCTGGTGATGTGGTCATAGCCCGGGGCGATGTCGGTCACCAGGGGCCCAAGCGTGTAGAACGGCGCTTCGAAGCAGTGCTTCAGCTCTTCGTCCATGTTGGCCTGCACGCGCTGCAGCGGCACGTGGCCCGGGCCTTCGATCATGACCTGCACGTCGTGCTCCCACGCCTTCTTGGTCAGTTCGCCCAGCGTGTGCAGCTCGCCGAATTGCGCGGCGTCGTTCGAGTCGGCAATGCAACCGGGGCGCAAGCCATCACCCAGGCTGAACGACACGTCGTACGCCTTCATGATTTCGCAGATCTCGTCGAAGTGCGTGTACAGGAAGTTTTCCTTGTGATGGGCCAGGCACCACTTGGCCATGATCGAACCACCGCGCGAGACGATGCCCGTGATGCGGTCGCCCGTGAGCGGCACGTAGCGCAGCAGCACGCCGGCGTGGATGGTGAAGTAGTCCACGCCTTGCTCGGCTTGCTCGATCAGCGTGTCGCGGAACATCTCCCACGTCAGGTCTTCAGCCACGCCGCCGGTCTTGTCCAGCGCCTGGTAGATGGGCACCGTGCCGATGGGCACCGGCGAGTTGCGCAGGATCCATTCGCGCGTCTCATGGATGTGCTTGCCGGTGGACAAATCCATGATCGTGTCGGCGCCCCAGCGGATCGCCCACACCATCTTTTCCACTTCCTCGGCCAGCGACGACGTGACCGCCGAGTTGCCGAGGTTGCCGTTGATCTTCACGCGGAAGTTGCGGCCGATGGCCATCGGCTCCAGCTCGGTATGGTTGATGTTGGCGGGGATGATCGCGCGGCCCGCGGCGACTTCGGCACGGACGAATTCCGGCGTGATGTCTTCCGGGCGCTGCGGCAGGTTCGCGCCGTACGAGAAGCCCGGATGCTGCTTGAGCAGTTGGCGGTACTCGGGCTTGTCTTGCAGCGCCTGCAGGTTCAGCGATTCGCGCAGCGCGACGTATTCCATCTCGGGCGTGATGATGCCGCGGCGCGCGTAGTGCATCTGGCTCACGTTGGCGCCGGCCTTGGCGCGGCGCGGCTTGGAGATGTGCGAGAAGCGCAGGTGCGCCGTGGCCGGGTCGTTGGCGCGCGTCTGGCCGTATTCGGACGACAGGCCCGAGAGGATTTCCGTATCGCCACGCTCGTCGATCCACTTGGCGCGCAGCGGGGCGAGGCCAGCCTTCAGGTCAATGTGTACGTCCGGATCGGAGTACGGGCCCGAGGTGTCGTACACCGGCACCGGCGGGTTCAGCATCTCGCCCTTGTCGGTGCGCGTGGCGGTCTGCTTGATGGTGCGCATCGGCACGCGGATGTCCGGGCGGCTGCCGACGATGTACGTCTTGCTGGAGGCCGGATAGGCGAACTTCTGGTCGAGCTCGGACTGCAGCGAGTCGAACGATGCGGCGGGGGCGTTTTTGGCTTGGGGCATGGTCTCGTCCTTGATTCTGTGGCCTGGTGGAGCAGGCAGTGGACGAAACCGGGAGAGGTGGCGTGACCCGAAGAACTGAGGGTGTGGCTGCCAGAGACTACGCGGTGTTCTGAAACTTCCCACGCCGGTACGAACCGGATCGGGTGCGAAGGGACTCTCTCAGCCGCACGGCCCATCCGTACGGCACCCCTGTTTCATCCAACGAGGCTGAATTTAAGCACAGGGCTGCCGGCGTTGCCAGCACGAAAACCAGTGAGATGACGGTCGACGGGTCATTTCAGTCCAAACCGCCACGCAATGTGCGGCGGCGCGCACCGGCGCGGCCCGCCTTGATCTTGCGCAACCCCGCCGCGTTTCACCTGTGCGACGCTCAATCCCTTTTCTATTGCATTGCGGCACGGCCGCTGGGAGTTGTCATGCTGGAGCGTCGGTTCACACTGGCGGGGCGCAGCCTCGTACCCATCGTGCAGGGCGGGATGGGCGTGGGTATTTCGGCGCACCGGCTGGCCGGCGCCGTGGCACGCGAAGGCGGCGTGGGCACCATCGCCAGCATCGACTTGCGGCATCACCACGCAGACCTTGTTGCCGCGACTGAAAAATCGCGCGACAAGGACGCCATCAACGCCGCCAACCTCGTCGCGCTGGACCGCGAGATCCGCGCCGCGCGTGAAGCCAGCCAAGGCAACGGCATGATCGCCGTGAACGTGATGAAGGCGGTGGAATCGCACCCGGCGCTGGTGCGGCAGGCGTGCGAGAGCGGCGCCGATGCAATCGTCATGGGCGCAGGCCTGCCGCTCGATCTGCCGGAGATGACGGCGGAGCATCCGAAGGTGGCGCTTATCCCGATCCTTTCCGACTCGCGCGGCGTGGGCGTGGTGCTCAAGCGGTGGATGAAGAAATCGCGCTTGCCCGATGCGGTGGTGATCGAGCACCCGTCGCACGCCGGCGGCCACCTGGGCGCGGCCCGCATCGAAGATCTGCGCGACGAGCGCTTTTCGTTCGCGCGCGTGCTGGACGAATGCCGTGAACTGTTCATCAAGCTGGGGCTGGCTGCGGAACAGATTCCGATCATCCTGGCGGGCGGCATCGATTCGCATGCCAAGGTGAAGCACTGGCTCGACAAGGGCGCCGCTGCGGTGCAGCTCGGTACGGCGTTTGCGGTGACGGAAGAGGGCGATGCGCACGTGCGCTTCAAGCGGGTGCTGACGGGTGCGGAGCAAGGGGATATCGGCGAGTTTGTCAGCGTGGCTGGGTTGCCGGCGCGGGCCGTGATGACGCCTTGGCTGTCGCGTTATCTCTCACGCGAAAGCGCGCTGCAGGCCAAGGCCAAGGTGCGGGATTGTCTGCAGGGGTTCGATTGTTTGCAGACCTGCGGGCTGCGGGATGGGATTGGCAAGGTCGGGCAGTTCTGCATCGACCTGAAGCTGGCGCAGGCACTTCGGGGGGATGTGGAGCGCGGGCTGTTTTTCCGTGGCGCTGGGAAGTTGCCGTTTGGGCAGGCGATTCGGCCGGTGCGGGAGCTGATGCATTACTTGTTGACGGGGGAGAAGCCGGTCGCTTCTTGATGTGGTTTTTTTTGCTTGTGGTGCATCCCTTGTTTCAGCCCCGGCAGGGTACGAAACACAGATAACCCACCAAGTCAAAAACCCAACGCCTCAATACATCTCGTATAGAAATCCCCCTCCACCCACCCCCACCGCCGGTGGTCTACCATGGCCCACACACCCAAAAGCGCCACGCCAGGAGACCCCAAATGCCCACAGAGGCCACCCACCGCGTCTTCAACCAGGTCCCGGACCTGACCGGCTTCAACCCCTTCACGTCCGACACCACGCTGCAAGGTGCGCTCGAACGCCTGGGCGGCGGCTGGAACGCCGGCGCGCTGCAAGCGTTCGGTGACCAGCTCGGCGCGCCCGAGACGCTGCAGTGGGCCGCGGAGGCCAACACCTATCACCCTGAACTCCACACCCACAGCCGCACCGGCGAGCGAATCGATGCCATCCGCTTCGCCCCCGCCTGGCACGCGCTGCTCGGCCTGATGCGCAGCCAGGGGCTGCAGGCGCTGCCGTTCGCCGACCCGCGCGCGGGTGCATGGGCGGCGCGCACCGCCGGTTACTTCATGCAGGCGCAGATCGAATCCGGCACGCTGTGCCCGGCGACGATGACGTTCGCCAGCATCCCCGTCCTGCAGAAAGAGACCGCGCTGTTTGCCGATCTGGGGCCGCGTCTCTACGCCCGGGAGCACGACGCACGCGATCTGCCGTGGCGCCAGAAGACCGCCATCCTCGTCGGCATGGGCATGACTGAAAAGCAAGGCGGCTCCGATGTGCGTAGCAACACCACGGTGGCAACGCCCTTGCGCGGCGAGGGCCGTGGCGCAACGTACGCCATCACCGGCCACAAGTGGTTCTTCTCTGCGCCGATGTGCGATGCACACCTGGTGGTCGCGCGCATGGGCGCAGAAGACGGCCCGCTGTCGTGCTTCTTCGTGCCGCGCTTTCGCGATGACGGCAGCAAGAACCCGATCCAGATCCAGCGCCTGAAAGACAAGCTCGGCAACCGCTCGAACGCCAGCAGCGAAGTGGAGTTCCGCGGCGCCGAGGGCATCCTCATCGGCGAAGAAGGACGCGGCATTCCGACCATCATCGAGATGGCGACGCACACGCGGCTCGATTGCGTGATCGGCAGCGCGGCCATCCTGCGCCACGCGCTGATGCAGGCGCTGCACCACGCACGCCACCGCATGGCGTTCGGTCGCCTGCTGGCCGACCAACCGCTGATGCGCAACGTACTGGCCGATCTCGCGCTCGAATCGCAAGCGGCAACGTTGCTGATGATGGAACTGGGCAACGCGTTCGAGCGCGCCGATGTCGATCCGCTGGCCGCAGCGTGGAAGCGCATCGTCACGCCCGCGGCTAAGTTCTGGGTCTGCAAGCGCACCATCGAAGCAACCGGCGAGGCCATGGAAGTCTGGGGCGGCAACGGCTATGTCGAAGAAGGCCCGATGGCGCGTCTGTACCGCGAGGCGCCGGTCAATTCCATCTGGGAAGGCTCGGGCAACGTGATGTGCCTGGACGTGCTGCGCGCCATCGCCCGCACGCCGGACGATGCGTTGCGCCTGGTGCACGACATTGGCGAGCGCGCGCAGGGCCACCGTGCCGTGCGTGCGGAGCTGGCCGCGCTGCAGGCGATGCTGCATCAGCCGGGCGACATCCAGGAAACCTCCGCACGCCGCATCGCGCAGGGGCTGGCGCTGACGGCACAGGCTGCGCTGATGCTGGCGTACGCCCACCCGGACGACGCCGAGCGCTTTATCGCCAGCCGCTTCCATCATCAACACGGCCGCGTGTTTGGCACGCTCGATGGACACGCGCAGGAACTGGGCGCAGTGCTGCAACGCGCGTGGCCCGTGTAGCGCACCCTGGGGATGCAGTCAAATGTGAGCGCACGCTTTCGTGTAACGCTCAAAACCACATCGCGTCCTCCGGCCGCTTATCCACGCACCGAACAGGTGCTTGAGGGTATACCCGCATTCAGCGCATAATGCGCGCCCATGGCGGCGCGTGACATTGCTTCACGTTTTGGCATTCCCCGGGGGGAGTGACGGCGCGCCCCAGCCAATGCTGCGCAGCGGGGCGGACGTCGCCTGGCAATCGATTGCGCGCACCGCCGCGTCGATAGGGCCCCGATGCGGTCGGCTGGTCATTAGAAGCCCGAACCTCTCCTAGGACCTTTGACGATGCCGTTCGCTGCGCGCACGTGGCTGCTGGCCGCGCTTGCCGTTCCCGCTGCTGTTTCCACCGCCTTCTTCCCGTCCAACGCCGTTGCCGCTACCCCGACGCTCGATCGCATCCGCGATTCAGGCACCGTGCATGTGGCGTATCGGGAAGACTCCATTCCTTTTTCGTACCTCGATGGCAGCAAGCCGGTCGGCTACGCCATCGACATCTGCTCGCGGCTGATCGATTCGATCAAGACCTCGCTCAAGCGCCCTGACCTGAAGGTGCAGTACGTGCCGGTGACAGCCGCCACGCGCATGGACGTGGTCGCTTCGGGCAAGGCCGACCTGGAATGCGGCTCGACCAACAACTCACGCGAGCGCCGTGAGAAGGTCGCCTTCACGATTCCGCATTACATCACCAAGGGCCGCATGCTGGTAAAGACCGGCTCGCCGATCCAGCAATGGGAAGACCTCAACGGCAAGACGGTAGTGGCCGCGCGCGGCTCGACCAATGCCGACCTCGCACGCAAGCTCAACGAGACGGGCATGACGGTGCAGGTGGTGGATGCCAACGATCTGCGCAGTGCGTTTGCGATGCTGGCCGATGGCCGCGCCAACGCGTTTGCCGGTGACGACATCCTGCTCTCGGGCATGCGCGCCACGGCCAAGAACCCGGCTGACTATCGCCTGGCGGGCAAGACGCAGCTCGTGTCGTCGTACGCGATCATGCTGAGCAAGCAGGACCCGGAGTTCAAGAAGCTGATCGACCAGTCGATGACGCGGCTGATTGTCGACGGCGAGGTGCCGAAGCTCTATAAGAAGTGGTTTCAGCAGCCGATTCCGCCGAATGGGGTGAATCTGGATGTGCCGATGAGTTATTTGCTGCGGGATTCGTTTAATACGCCTACGGATAGTGCTGGGAACTGATGTCTGATCTGCTTCGGGGTGCTCGTTGATGTTGTTGGGGCATCCCTGGTTTCATCCCCTGCCGGGGCTGACTCACTTTCTTTGTCTTGCCAAAGAAAGTAAGCAAAGAAAGGCGCGCCCGAGATGGCGACTTCCCCTTGAATTCATGTCGCAGAGAGGGGAAGGGAAAAACTCGCTGCGCTCAGACAGTTTCCCTTCCTTTTTCCTCTCTGCAACAGAAATTCAAGGCGCCATCTAGGGCTCCAACGGCCACACCATCGGTGCGCGGAGGGCGGCGCGGCGGTTCGTGGCCCTCGCTGCTTTCAGTGCACCTCGGCCGGTGCCGCTTGTGTCGGGATGCTGCTCACCACATTCAACGTCGGGCGTCCGCCCTGGCGCATCAGGTCGGCAGCGCGCTCGGCAATCATGATGATCGGGGCGTTGGTGTTGCCGCCGATCAGCGTCGGCATGACGGAGCCGTCGATCACGCGCAGGCCCGTGACGCCGCGCACGCGCAGTTCGGGGTCGACGACGGCCATTGCGTCGTCTGCGCTGCCCATCTTGCAGGTGCCGACGGGGTGGTAAATGCTGTCGGCGTGCTGGCGGATGAGGGCGCGCACGGCTTCGTCGTCGGAGCCGTCGCCGCGGATGTTTCCGGAATACAACTCGCGCCCGCCCAGGTCGGCCAGCGGACGCTGCGCGAAGATGCTCTTCACGGCGCGGAAGCCGGCAAGCATGCCGTTCATGTCGTCGGGGTCGGACAGGAAACGCGGGTCGATCAGCGGTGCGTCGCGCGTGTCGGCGGAGGCCAGGCGCACTTCGCCGCGGCTCTTTGGGCGCAGCACGCACACGTGGCATGAATAGCCGTGGCCGTAGTTGAACGTGCGGTTGTGGTTGTCGGCCATGGCCACCACGAAGTGCAATTGCAGATCGGGATCGGCCAGATCGGGCCGGCTCTTGATGAAGCCGCCGGCTTCAGCAAAGTTGGTTGCCAGCATGCCGCGGCGCTCGCGCCGGTAGCGCAGGATCTCGCTCAGCATGCGGGCGCTGCCGCGCGCGGAATAGCCGATCAAATCCAGGTTGAAGACCTTCTTGTGCAGGATGATGTCGAGGTGGTCCTGCAGGTTCTGGCCGACGCCGGGCAGGTCGTGCACGACCGGAATGCCGAGCGAGCGCAGATGCTCCGCCGGGCCCACGCCCGAGGCCATCAGCAGTTGCGGCGAGCCAAACGCGCCCGATGAGACGATCACCTCACGGCGCGCGCGCAACGTTTCGGTGCGGCCCGCACGCTCCACCACCACGCCTGCCGCGCGCTTGCCTTCAAAGACGATGCGCAGGGCCTGCGTGTCGGGCATCACCGTCAGTTGGCGGCGGTTGCGGCTGAACGTGGCGTCAGCCTTGTCGCCGCCGTGCAGGTAGGCGCGTGCGGCGTTCCAGCGCTCGCCGTTGTATTGCGTGACCTGGTACGGACCGACGCCTTCCTGGTCGGGGCCGTTGAAATCGTTGTTGAGCCGGTAGCCTGCGGCCACGCCGGCCTCGACAAAGCGCTGTGCGATGGGGTTGCCGGTGCGCAGGTCGCTCACGTGCAGCGGGCCGGTGCCGCCGTGCAGCGCGTCGTCATCGCGGCCGGCAAAACGCTCGTTGCCTTCGGAGCGCTTGAAGTAGGGCAGCACATCGCTCCAGCCCCAGCCGGTGCAGCCGAGCGCGGCCCAGTGGTTGTAGTCGCTGGGCGTGCCGCGGATGTAGATCATGGCGTTGAGCGACGAGCTGCCGCCCAGCCCCCGCCCGCGCGGCTGATAGCCCTGGCGGCCGCCCAGCCCCGCTTGCGGCACGGTCTGGAATCCATAGTTGCGCTTGTTCTTGAACGGCAGCGATGCCGCACAACCGGCCGGCACCCAGACTGAAAGGTGATGATCGTGGGGGCCCGCTTCCAGCAGCGCGACCGTCACGTCCGGGTCTTCGGTCAACCGGCTGGCGAGCGCGCAACCGGCCGAACCGGCGCCGACGATGACGTAATCGAAGGTGAGGGCCGAGGTGGGCAAATCGTTGGCCATGGATGTCTCCGGATGGTTTTCTAATGGACGAGCGACGCCGCCAGCTTGCTGCCGGTCACAACTTCACATCGTAGGCGCGCCGGGTTGTTTCAAACGACCGGGCTTACCCGCATTAGAGGCATCGCTCGACGGCATGCAGCAAACCCGCACGCTGCAGTTGGCAGACCGTTGCCTTGGTAGCGATTGCGACATGCGGCAATGCAGCAATTCCGCACTGGCACACGGTTGCGCGCGACCCTGGCAGCGGGGCACGCCGCACACAGCGGGCCACCGATCCGCCCACCCCGTGCGCTGACAAGCCATTAGCAACGATGCGGTTTTTGTGCCCAAGCATTAGCTTCTAGAATGCAGCGATGGCCAAGAACCTCGACATCACCCTCGTGCGCACCTTCATTGCCGTGGCGGAAAACGCCAGCATGACGGTGGCCGCCAACGCGCTGCACCTCACGCAGGGCGCCATCAGCCAACAGATCAAGCGGCTCGAAGACGCCTTCGAATGCCGCCTGTTCGAACGCGACGGCCGTCGGCTGGAACTCACCCACGCGGGCGAACGGTTCCTCGGCCGCGCCAAACGCCTGCTCGCCCTCAACGACGAAATCTGGGCCGACATGGCGGCGCGCCCGCTGCAGGGTCCGGTGCGCCTGGGTGTGCCTTACGACCTGGTCGGCACCGTTTTCCCGCCGATCTTCAAGGCCTTTACCGAAGCGTGGCCTTCGGTGGAATTGACCATCGTCTGCGGCACCTCGCCCGAGCTGACGGAGCGCATTGCGCGCGGCGAGCTGGACGTCGCCGTGGTCGAAGCGCCGGTGGACGAAGCCACGGGCGAATGCCTGTGCGTGGAGCGGCTGGTGTGGGTCGGCCCGCGCGGCGGCAACGTGCATGCGAAGCGCCCGCTACCGCTGTCGATGGTGGACGAGAGTTGCGCCTTCCGCGCCCGCGTGCTCAAGGCGCTCGGCGAGCACGGCATCGAATGGCGCACGGTGTTCGAGAGCGGCAACATCGAAGCGACCACCGCCACGGTGCGCACCGGGCTGGCCGTCACGGCATGGCTGACGCCGACGGTGCCGGCGGACCTCGACATCCTCGGGCCTGAAGCCGGCCTTCCGGAACTGCCGATGTTTGCGATCAGCCTGCTGCTGCCTGCGCAAGGCGCGAGTGCGGCGGCGCTGGCGTTGGCGCAGTGCGTGCGCGACGGGTTCTCTTCGCGGCAGCGGGTGGGCGAGCGGCGCGCCGCCTGACACGTGGCCAGCGGTTACAGGCCGCCGCCTTCGATCTGCACGAGCCCATTCGGCGTATCGAGCACAAGCGTCAAAGCCGGCCGTGCCGCCTCCGACAATTCGACGTATCGGTTCTCCGGTTCGGAAGCATCCCACCCCAGCCCCTGAAGCTTTGCGCGGATGGCCGGCATCTCCGGATGTGCGAGTTGGAATTGGTTCAGGCGCAGCCCAACCTCCTGCATCCTGCCGACCGGGCTTTGGCCGCCGGCCCAATCGATGAGTGCGGGCCAGCAACCGCCCGCTTCCGCTTCGCCGTCGCTGCGTTGAAAGAAGTGCCATCGCAAATCGCCACGCGTCACTTCGAGCAATTCGTGCTGCGGTGATTCGCTTACGTTGCGCGCCAGATCCGGAACGCTCGCGACCCATCCGAACAACCGTGGCGCCTGTTCCAATGTGCCTTCCCGCGTCAGGCGGTCGAGCGCAAACCAGCGCGTCCTGTTGGGCGCAGCCGCCTCCGGGTCGATGGCGATGAACTCCAGAAAAACGCCGGGCGCAATCCGCGTGACCAGGTTGTGCGTGCCCATCAAGGGATGCTTGCCGCCGGCAGGCAGCTCCACGCCGAACCGCTGCGAGGCATAGGCCTGCGCTTGCTCAAGCGATTGCGCAACGACGGCAATGTGATCGAGCTTCAAGATGGCTCCCGCTGTGTCCTTCTCAAATGTGAGGGCCCAGCATGCCACAGCGCCCTCCACGGCGTTGCGGCGTGGTGCCGGCATCCCCGCACGTCTCGGGGATGTGTCCAACTGTTCTTATGCGGCGGAAACCCGCCGGCGCTCGATGGCGGCCAATACCTCCCACGTGTGCGGATCCACGTCGCTCCCCCCGAGCGACATCGACAGATACGCGTCGATGGCATCGATAAAGCCTTTCACGAATGCCGGCGGATACGCGTGTTCCGAAAAGTACGTGAGCTGCTCGCGCAGCCTGCCGGGCCGGCAATGCCCAGGGTCGCGCATGACGCTGTGCGTGCGGCACAGAAACGCGCGCGCTGACACCGCGCCATCCAGGTAGAGGCGGGTTTTGGTCAGCGACATGCGGCACCTCCCGGTTGCGTGGGAAGCCTGCAGCGCCAAGGTGGAGGGGAAGGATAAGACGCGAGGCGATGCCCGCTGAGTGCGGTAGCCATGTGGCCTCCGGGGATAGGTTGATGGAGGCTCGCCGCTCGCTGCTAAACAAGGGTGGCGGGCCTGACGACGGCGTTAGCAGACCGGCCCTATCCCAGCTACCGGCAGACCCGAAGGTCTCACCGCCCGGCCCGCCATAAAACACATAGGCGTGCACAAGCACCGGACACAAAAATGCCGCGCGGAGGCGGCTGTCCGTCTGGGAAAAAGGGGTGGGCTGCTAAACCCAGTCACCGTTGGTGCGGTGACGGTGGGGATTATAGCGATCGGATACATCCATCCTATTCGTAATATTTCGCCAAATGCCGCGTGGTGCTTCGTTCGGCCAAGAGAATCCTCGAGGACTAACACCAACGAGGAGGTTAACTTGAGGCGCAACTTTCTGAAGAAGGGCGACGGATCAACCGTCGGAGCTGAAGTGCTTGAAGGCGAGGAAACCTGCACGCACAACGGTACCGCGCTGGCATTCATTGGGGCCAAGGTCTACTGCCACGCATGCAAGACCGTTGGCTTGATCGCCGCACAAGGGCCGCGATGGCCCGATTTCATGATGGAGAAAGAGCAGGCACTCGAGGGGGACGTCTGCATCTGCAAATGCCAGCCTCCGCCAATCATGATTGCGTCTCAAAACGACAGCTTCCAGAGTTTTGAGCACCATGAGCTTGCTGCACTGGGGTTCGGTGAAAGCAGTAACCCTTTGCGTACTGCGCTGTCAGCGACAAGGCACTTCAATGCCTGTTCTTCGTACGACGAACAGGCGCATCTCGTGTCCGCAGCCCTTGAGGGCATCCCGTATTACATCGAAACCGAAGACGGCCGCACTTTCTCAGGGCGGGTACCCGCAAATGGATTGCTGCCGCGCATTGATACGCAAGGTGAAGAGCCATACACGGTGCTCTGGGGCGACGAGGCACTGGCAAAGCAAACGGAGGCACAGGCATGACGGCAGCGCAACGCAAACCGCTCAAACAAAAGGCGCAGGTTCGGACCAATACAACGCGGGGCTCGGTGTGCAAGATCGACGTGCCAGCGGTGAAGTTTTCCGACCTTTGGGACAACTACGTCACGGGCGAGCCCTATCGGGATGCCAAGACCGGCGGCGTGCCACCCGGCTTCGGAAACCAGTGCGCGATTCGGATGAGTGTGACGTTGCACAAGGTCGGCATAGAAATGAAGTCGTTCACGCCTGCGAATGTGTCAGTCAAGCCCGGTCACCAATTTGGGCGCATTCTGATGGAGGGTAGGTACACGGCTGTCCTTGCGGATCAGATGGGGTCTTGGTTGAGCAAGCACCCGTTTTGTGGACTGCGTAGAACGGAAGACATTACAGGCAGGGATTGGGAATCGAAGGTCAAGGGGAGAACCGGCATCATCATGTTCGACAGCTACTGGTCTCGCAGCAGCGATTCTGCCGGCGACGCCAGCGGTGGCCATATTGATCTTTGGAACGGCTCGCGGTTGACAATCAGCGGGCCAATTAACTCAATCGCAACCGTCGGCCGAATGTTCGGAATGAATTCGCTCTTCCCTAGATCATCGTTTGGCTTCTCTGATTTGGGTGACTCCAAGAAAATTCTCTTTTGGGAGGTTAAGTGAAGCGCGTGATGATGCTAATGGGTTTCGTACTTGCCGGTTTCGTAACTGCCGCGATCGTCATACGCATCATGACCGCCTTTGACAACAACCCCGGGTGCGGATTGGATTGCGCAAGCCCCGAACTCGAAGCCGCCTTGCTGTCGGGTCTCGCAACTGTTCTCGCATTCCCGATTCTCGGATTTTTCTTGACACGCAAAAGAAACTCTACGACACGTCGAATAGCCGCCACTTTGTCGACATTAATGCTAGTGGCCATTCTTTTAGCCTTTGTTCACTACGTCTTTAATTTACACACACGGTATCTCAGAGCAGAGGCAGCAAGGCCCGTACAGCCGGACTTGGACTTCATGTATATGGCGATTGCGACCCGCGATGTTCAGACGTACACAGAACTCAAGAAGGGCCAACCTCAATCTGTCGGCATGATTGCTCAATGGCAACGTTGTGCAATTGGCGGTGCTTCATGCGGAAAACAACCAAGGCAGGCACACATGCTATGCAAGAGCGGAGAGGTTTTCGTCAATGAAACCGACTGGAAATACTTCTCCCTGATTCCAAAAGAGAATGTCTTTGGAGCAATTCCCTTGAAATCAATGAAGCTATGCGCTCCAGACAATTGGGTTGAACCATAAGGCCGCAGCGGGCTCATCGGTTCGATAAAACAAAAACCCCGCCAACCGGCGGGGGTCCCCAAATCCTTTTGAGCCTGCAAGCAATCAAGCCTGCGGCGCAGCCCCATCTTCCGGAGCGGCCTCGGCGCCTTCGGCCTTGGCTTCGTCCTTCTTTTCGATCATCTCTTCCAGCGCGCCCGCGCCCTTGAAACCGGCGACGGCGGCGACGGCCTTGGTCAGCAGGCCGGCATCCGGATCGACTTTCTCGGCGGCTTCAACCGCGGCGACGGCGCCGGCGATCTTGCCCACTTCATCCAACAGTCCCATGGTCACCTCCGCGTGATTGAACGGGAGAGCCATCTTCCCACCGGCAAGGGGCGCAAGTGCAAGCAAAGTTAAAAATTTTCTGCGGGCGTTCGTTTGCGTACAGCGCGCGTCACTCCGCTTCAGCGCCGGCGGGGGTGGCGGTAAGCGCAGCCAAACGCTGGCGGGCGCTGTCGGTAATGGGGCTTGATTGGCGCGTGGCAACGTCGATCTGCACGATCACCGATTGCGACGTGGCGGCGCACTGGCCGTTCTGGAAGATGGCCTGCTCGAGCTTGACCGAGCTGCGGCCGACGCTCGCCACGCGCGTGCCGATCTGCACGGAACCGGGCCAGAGGATTTCGTTGCGGAAGTCGAGCACGAGCTGCGCGATGACGAACTCGCAGCCCGGCGCCGCCAGCGGGTTGTCGGGCGTGAACAGCATCTCGACGCGGCCCGTTTCCAGGTACGTGGCGAAGACGGCGTTGTTGATGTGGCCCTGGCGGTCGGTGTCGCCGTAGCGGAGCTTGTCGGTCGACTGCAGCGGGTAATCGGAAAGGGATGGCGTGGTTGTCATGTGGGGCGCGGCGTCTGGGTCAACTTGCGCATTTTGCCTGCCTTCCTGTGCAAGCGCTGACCGCGCCGCCGCACCATGGCGCTTCCGTTGACGCGTATCAACGCGCGGCTTTCAGCAGCGCTTACGTTGGAAGCAGACACCCACCGCGCACGGGCGCGGCCCCCAGACATGGCAAGGAGGCCACATGAAAACCCTAGTGCTGGCAACGGACGGATCGAACTACTCCGATGCGGCCGCCCGCTGCATTGCCGACAAGACGCTCTTCGGCAGCGACGTGACGGTGCACGTCGTGCATTGCATGCCGGACCTCTCCGGCGACATCAAATCGCTCGTCGGCAAGGCAGAGGTTGATGCGTGGTACGCGGAGGAAAGCACCGGCGCCATGGCCTCGGTCTGCGCGATCCTGGGTGCGGCAGGCGTGCCGTTCGAGCGGCACGCGCTGGTGGGTTTTCCGCCGGAGCGCATCGTGCATCACGCTCAAAGCGCGGGGGCGGCGGCCATCGTCATGGGCTCGCACGGGCGCGGCGTGTTCGTCGAGGCGCTGATGGGCTCGGTGGCGGGCCGGGTGCTCGCCCATGCCGAATGCCCGGTGGTGCTCGTGAAGGCGCCCAAGGCTTGACGGCGGCGGGGCGGTCGCAGCTACGCTCCGCTGCGCGCACCCCCACAGCCCGACGCGGCATGGTTTAGGATGAAGGCACCTTTTTCTTCACATCCTGGGGGACCCCATGTCGCATCGTCGCCGTCTTGCGCTCGCCTTCGCGGGCGCTGCACTGTTTGCTGCTGCCACGCCGTCGTTTGCCTATTTCCGCAACGTGCTGGCCAGCACCATCATCGGCTCGATGAGCCCGACGGAGTTGAAGTCGTTCACCAAGGCCATCGGCGACGTGCTGAGGAGCACCGCCGACAACACGCCCGCACAATGGACGTCTGCGGCGACGGGCAAGCAGCCCGCCATCGACGCGACCATCACACCGCTGGAATCCAAGACCGACGCCGGCCAATCATGCCGCCGCCTGCAGAGCGAACTCGCGCGCGGCAGCAGCAAAGAGCAGTGGACCGCGTGGCTGTGCAAACAGCCAAGCGGGGAATGGAAGTTGCGGCAGGTGGCGCAGTAAGGCATCGGCCATCGGGCGGCTATGGCTCGTCTAAGTCTGCCTCGCCAGACTGGTGCGGAATCTCCCTCCATCGCTCTGGAGAATCCGCCGAGTTGGCAGGCCCGGCGCGGTGCGCTGCAATCGGTCTGACCGTTCACCCGACACTGAATGCGAGTCCTCCTAGTTGAAGACGACCCGATGATTGGCGCGGCCGTGGAAGCCGCGCTGCAGGACGCCGCCTACGCGGTGGACTGGGTGCGTAACGGCCAGACCGCGTTGGATGTGGCCGCGCACCAACACTACGACCTGCTGCTGCTCGATCTCGGCCTGCCCGGAAAGGACGGCCATGCAGTGCTCGGCAGCCTGCGCGCCCGCGACAATCCTGTCCCGGTGCTGATCCTGACCGCGCGCGATGCGGTGGATGAGCGCGTACGCGGTCTCGACGGCGGCGCGGATGACTACATCCTCAAGCCCTTCGAGATGGTTGAACTGCTCGCCCGCATGCGCGCCGTCCTGCGCCGCAAGGGTGGGGCAGCGAGCCCCGTGCTCACCAATGGCGTGCTGACGCTCGATCCCGCCGCGCACGAAGCGCGCATGGGCGATGCCGAGCCGGTACGCCTGTCCGCGCGCGAGTTTGCATTGCTGCAGGCGCTCATGCTGCGGCCGGGCGCCATCCTTTCGCGCACGGAGCTGGAAGAGCGCATCTACGGCTGGGGCCACGAGGTGGCGAGCAACGCGGTCGAATTCCTCATCCACGCCCTGCGCAAGAAGCTCGGCGCGCAGGCCATCAAGAACGTCAGGGGAGTGGGATGGATGGTGCCGAGGGGCCAATGACAGCGGCTACATCTGCGGCTGCATCCGTGCAGCGGCGGCTGTCGGTGTGGCTGTCGGTGATCATCGTGGCGGTGGCGATGTTGGCCGGCGGCTTTGCGTTTGCCTCGGCTTTTCGCGAAGCGCATGAATTGCAGGACGACGTCTTGCGCCAGGTGGGGGCGATGTTCGACCCCGGCCATCTGCCAGCCCCAGGCGACCCAGCCGACGCGCCCAAGGTCTCGGACACGGAGGCGCGCGTGATCGTGCAGGTGTTGCCGCCGGCTGGCGCGGTGCCTGCGGCCAACCTGCCCGTGCTGACCGACGGCATGCAGACCGCACGCCTGGGCAAGCGCGACTACCGCGTGTGGGTCCGCACGCTCGCCAACGGCCAGCGCATCGCTGTGGCGCAGGAAACCGCCGTGCGAGACGAAACCGCCCGCGACAGCGCGCTGCGCACGTTGATGCCGTTCCTGATACTTGTGCCGATCCTGCTGCTGGCCGTCGCCCACGTGTTGCGCAAGATGTTCGCGCCCATCAAGCGGCTGGCGCATGAGGTGGACCAACGCGACGAGCGCCAACTGCACGCCATCGCGCCCGAAGCCGTGCCCGACGAGGTGCGCCCGTTCGTGGTGGCGATCAACCGCCTGCTCGCGCGCGTGCAACAGTCCATGGACGCCCAGCACCGCTTTGTCGCCGATGCCGCGCACGAACTGCGCACGCCCCTCTCCGCACTGTCGCTGCAGGCCGAGCGGCTCGGGCAGGCTGCGATGTCAACCGACGCGCAGGCGCGTCTTGGCACGCTGCGCCAGGGCATCGAGCGTAGCCGCGGGCTGCTCGAACAACTCCTCACCCTGGCGCGCGCGCAAGAGGCCACCGGCGTGCCAACTGGCACCGTCTCCGTCCAGAGCGTGTTCCGCAGCGTGCTGGAAGACCTCATGCCGCTTGCCGACGCCAAGCAGCTCGACATGGGCGTCACCACCGAAGCCGATGCACGCGTCCATGCCAGCGAACTCGACCTTTTCGTCGTAGTGCGCAACCTGGTGGACAACGCGATTCGCTACACGCCGGAAGGCGGACGTATCGACCTGTCGGTGGCCAATGACGCGCACGTCGTGTCGATTGCCGTGCAGGACACCGGGCCCGGCATCCCCATCGAAGAGCGCGCGCGCGTGTTCGACCCGTTCTATCGTGTGCTCGGCAATGAGGCGACCGGCTCGGGGCTCGGGTTGTCGATCGTGAGTACGGTGGTGCGGCGACTCGGCGGGGAAGTGGAACTCGGCGAGGCGGATGATCGTGCCAGCGGGTTGCGGGTGACGGTGCGGTTGCCAGCCGCCTAATGCAATGGCAACCGCACACCAATCTACCGCCGCACCCGGAATACCACCGCCAACCCCAGCAGAATCATTGCCATCCCCGCCACTGCAACGGGCGCAAGGCGATGCCCCAGCACAAGATCATCCAGCAGCGCCGTGACAACCGGCACGAGGTAGAACAAGCTCGTGACGTTGACGAGGTTGCCGCGCTGCATGAGCCGGTAGAACAGCAACTGCGCACCCACCGACATCACCACGCCCATCCACAACAAGGCAGCGATGCCGGGCAGGCTGGGCGTGAACGCCAGCGATTGCGCGGGATGCGCGATGGCAAACCCCATGCACAGCACGAGACTCACCGCGCTCTGCAGCGGCAGCGTATCGATGGGCGACTGGTTCAGCCGCTTCTGGCCGATGGCGCCCAGCGTCATGCTGAGGAGCGCGGCGAACGCATAGCCGAAGCCGGCCATTGGCACTTGGCGCGCGTCGGCCCCACCCACTACAAGCGAGAGGCCGCCCAGCGCGAGCACGAGGCCGGCCATCCGCCGTGCAGACCACGCGCGCTCGGTCACCAGCAGCGTGAGCAGCGGCTGCACGCCGAGCACCGTGGCCAGGAGCCCGGGCGTGAGGCCGCGGTCCAGCGCGAGCAGGTAGCAGATCGAATAGCCGCCGGTCAGCAATGCACCGGTGGCGGCTACCTTCAGCCGTGATCCGGGCGCCGGCCACCACCGCCCCCGCCCGAGGCCAAGCCCCGCCAGCACCAAAGACGCGAGCGCAAAGCGCCCTACCAGAAACGCGAACGCGGGGACATGCTGCACCCCGATCTCCGCAAAGATTGCACCGCTGCTCCACAGCAGCACGAATAGAACCGTCGCGCCGGACCCTGCCAGCGCGGCTTGCATGGAACGCATTCCACTCACCTGTCGAAAAGAGATGTCGGGTTCCGGCGCGCAGGCAAGCGCCTGCCTCGGGCGTGTGCCCGAGCCTCGTTCAGGTCAACCGGAAACGAAGCGGCTGAGAGTCAGCCGAATGCGGGCAGATGTGGCGGCGGCGGCGCGCCGACGTCGTAGCCCGAAGAGACGACAGGAGGAGGGAAGGGCCCGGGCTGCACGCATGGGTCATCCACGCGGGCGCGATGGCCGGCAACGAGGAGGGTGGCGTGAAGTCGGGGCATGAAGACGAAGATTCGGAAAGCTTCAGCGAATCGGAATTGGCCGATGGCGTTTGCGCAGCCTATCGGGATCGCGCGCATGGTGCAAGGGCGGCTCGCTACTTGAGATACGACTTGATCACTTGCATCACCGCGTCGAGATCTTGCTGGCGCTGCGCCTCGGCGGGCTCCTTCACCACGTGATCTGTCAGGTGGCCCTCGATGACCGCCGCCATCAGCCCGTTCACCGCGCCGCGAATGGCGGCAATCTGCTGGAGGATGGCCGTGCAATCCCCCTCTTCGGCGAGTTGTTTTTCAAGCGCGGCGGCCTGTCCCTGAATACGCCGGACGCGCGCCTGCAGCTTGGCTTTGTCGCGAATGGTATGGGCCATGGGTCGGATATCGAGGTGATGTGAATGATGCGCGAGGGTAGCATCCCGGTGGGTTCCACGTCGGGTGGCTGGGCCTGCACAGCCTGATGCAGCTGCCGTAACAACAGCAACGTCCACACGTTTTTCGCAAGAGCCGCATCCACTGCCGCACGGGCTGCGTATCTGCAGGTACAGGCTGGTGCGGCATTTTTTTCGTCGATGCAGTGTCAGGTTTGCATGTGCACCGCGACCAACCTGTGGGACGCAAGCGGCCACGCGCCGCCGGCGATCCGATGGGATGCCGCCTCCGGCGGCACGTTCACTGTACGAGGAGTTCACCATGCATACCCGCCGCATTACTCTGGCCTTGCTCGCCACGCTTTCCGCTTCTGCCGCACTGTTCATCGCGCAACCGGCTGCCGCCGCGCAGGCCAAGTTCGATCCGTATACGCAAGGCGCCGTCGATAAGACGGACCCGTTCACGCAAGGTGCGGATCGCCAAGCCGACACCTATGGCTATCTGTCGTGGAAGTACGATCGCTTCGATCCGTATGCGCAAGGCGCGGATCGGCAAGCCAGTGCACACGATGTGTTGGCATGGCGCGGCGATACGAGCTACCCCGGCGGCACCGACGGCTCGCGTGCGTGAATGGCTGCGGTTGCATGAGCGGGGCGCTGGACGACACGCCCCCTCTGCGCCAGCATCAGGCCGCCGGCGTTGCCCCCCGACGATGCGGTCGTATAGGGCACGCGCCGCAGGCGACAGCTGCGCCGACTTGCGCGTGACGAGCACCAGCGCGCGCGACACTTCCGGCTCGACCAGCTCGACCGTGCGGATCATCGGATACGCATTCTTCTGAATGGCGAGCCGCGGCACCACCGCCGCGCCCAGCCCTTCCGCCACCAACCCGAGCGCCGTTGAGCTGCGCTGTACTTCGTAGAACGAATGCAGCGTCACGCCACTCGCCTTGAGCGCGCCGTCGAGCAGGCTACGGTTGCCGCTGACCTCACCGGCAAAGATGAGGGGGTGGGACTGCAAGGCTTGCCATCGGATGCGGCGGCGCTTGGCCAACGGATGATCGTCGCGGCAGACGAGGACTTACGGATCGTTCGTCAGCGGCCGAAGCTGATCGGCAAGCTGGCGGCGGCTGGCCACCTGGCTGTGCAGATGCCGGACAACCTTGACGAACCGGCGCACCGCCTGATGCGCGAAGTGGCCGCTGTGGGGCCGTGGGCCGGCAAGCTCAAGGGGGTGGAACGGACGGAGCGCTTCGATGCGCGTCGCTATTACGCGCTGCTCGCGCCGCTGTGCTCGCGCGTCGACGTGTGGCGCACCACGTACATGCACCCGCTGCAAGGCAGTACCGATGCGGTGGTCGAATGGTTCAACGGGAGCGCGCTGCGGCTCTTCCTCGCAGCGCTGAGCGAGGACGAGCGCCCCGTATTCCTCACGCGCTATCGCGACATGATTGCCCAGGCCTATCCGGCACTCGACGATGGCACGGTGCTGCTGCCGTTTCCGCGCCTGTTCATCGTGGCGACACGCAAGTAGGCGCAATCGCAGAGGCAGAAACGCCGGCCGTGAAAAAAAGCCCCGACGGCAAATATCGGCGGGCTTTTATCGGACCTCTGCGTCGCTTAACGCGACGGATTCAGCGTCAGGTTCATGTGACGGTTCACATCCTTGTACAGCAGGTAACGGAAGCGGCCAGGACCACCCGAATAGCAGGCCTGCGGGCAGAACGCGCGCAGCCACATGAAATCACCGGCTTCCACCTCGACCCAATCCTGGTTCAGGCGATAGACAGCCTTGCCTTCAAGCACGTACAGACCGTGCTCCATCACGTGGGTCTCGGCAAACGGAATCACACCGCCCGGCTCGAACGTGACGATGTTGACGTGCATGTCGTGGCGCATGTCGCTCATGTCGACAAAGCGCGTCGTCACCCAGGCGCCGTTGGTGCCCGGCATCGGGATCGGCTCGACGTCCTGTTCGTTGGTCACGAAGGCTTCCGGCAGGGGAATGCCATCGACGACCTGGTAGTGCTTGCGGATCCAGTGGAAGCGCACCGGGGCGTCGCTCACGTTATGCAGCGTCCAGTCGGCGCCCGGCGGAATGAACGCGTAGCCGCCCGGCGTGAGCGTGTGCTTCTTGCCTTGCAGCGTCAGCTCGGCTTCGCCTTCAACGACGAACAGCACGGCTTCGGCGTTCTTGTCTTGCTCGGGCTTGTCGCTGCCGCCGCCCGGGTTCACTTCAACGATGTACTGCGAGAAGGTCTCGGCAAAACCCGACAGCGGGCGGGCGATCACCCACAGGCGCGTCTGGGTCCAGAACGGCAGCCAGCTCGTGACGATGTCGCGCATCACCCCCTTGGGGATCACCGCGTACGCCTCGGTGAACATCGCGCGATCGGTCAGCAGATCCGTCTGCGGCGGATGGCCGCCATGCGGCGCGTAATACGTGGTTTTAGACATGTTGCATTCAGGCAATGGGTTGGTCCGGCCCCGGGCGCAAACAGCAACAGGCGGTTCGTACGCGGGCGGCGTTGACGATAGCGAAGTCGCCCACAATCGACCAATTAAATGTTGCGATGCCTTCCATTCGATTTGCCACTACTGCGCCAGCATCAGATCGAGGTTCTGCACCGCCGCGCCGGAGGCGCCCTTGCCGAGGTTGTCGAACACCGCCGTGAGCAAGACCTGACCGTGGTCGTTGGCGAACACGCCCAGGCGCATGTCGTTGGTGCCGTTGAGCGCTTGCGGATCGAGATGCGGCAAGGCAGACGGTGCCTGCAGCGGCATCACGTCCACATGCGGCGCGCCAGCGTAGTGGTCAGCCAGACATGCGTGCAGCGCAGTCGCATCAACGCCGGCGTTAAGCCGACGCAGCTCCAGCGGCACCGTCAGCACAATGCCCTGGCGATACGCGCCGTAGGCCGGGACGAACATCGGCCGCTGCGTGAGCCCGGCGTGCAGTTGGATCTCGGGCGTGTGCTTGTGCGCCAGACCCAGCCCGTACACCTGGAACGGCAGGGCGTTTGCTGCCTCCGGCCCCTCGTAGGTTTCCACCGCGGCGCGGCCGCCGCCCGAATAGCCGGACACGGCATGAATGCTGATCGGGTAATCCGCCGGCACAAGGCCCGCCTGCACGAGCGGGCGCAGCAGCCCGATCGCGCCGGTCGGGTAGCAGCCCGGGTTGGTCACGCGCGACGCGCCCGCAACACGTTGAGCTTGCTCGTCGCTCATCTCCGGAAAGCCGTAGACCCAGCCCGGCGTGGTGCGATGCGCGGAGCTGGCGTCGATCACGCGCACGCGCGGGTTGACGATGGCCGCGACCGCCTCGCGCGCGGCCGCATCGGGCAGGCACAGGATGGCGATGTCGCAGGCGTTGATGGCTTCGGCACGGCGTTGCGCGTCTTTGCGGGCGTCGGCGGGAAGCGTCAGCAGTTTCAGGTCTTGCTGCTCGACGCGGCCGCGCAGACGCTCGTGGATTTGCAGGCCGGTGGTGCCTTGGTCGCCGTCGATGAAGACGAGGGGCGTGGACATGGCGGGGCGCTCCCAGGGAAAGAAGATGGTGGTGAACACGAACCCCCATCTTCGAGCGTGACCTAGAATATGAAAAGTTGAATTTCACAACTGTCACATTCAGTTTTTCTGAATCATGCGAGAGATCAGCCTGGACCGCCTGCGCACCCTCGTGGAAGTCGCCGGCCGCGGATCGTTTGCCGAGGCGGCGCGAGCCCTGCATCTGGCAGCGCCCACCGTGAGCCTGCATATCGCCGAGCTGGAAGATCGCGTGGGCGCGCAACTTCTGTCACGCAAGCGCGGGCAGGTGCAGCCCACCGCCATCGGCGAGGTGATGGTGGAGCGCGCGCGCAAGCTGCTCGCCGATGCCGAGCAAGCGCTGGACGATATCCAGCGGCAAGTGCAGGGCCTGAGCGGGCGCGTGCGGCTGGGCGCCTCCACCGGCGCCATCGCCCACTTGCTGCCGCAGGCGCTGGAGGTGCTGCGGCAAGACCACCCCGGCATCGACGTGCAGGTGGCGGTGCTGACGTCGCAGGAAACGCTGGTCGGTCTGGCCGATGGCGCGCTCGACATTGGTCTCGTGGCGCTGCCGCAATCGCAGGTGGCGGGGCTCGCCATCAAGCCGTGGCGGCGCGATCCCGTGATGGCCTTCCTGCCTTCGCACTGGTCGAACCCGGCGCGCATCACGCCTGCGTGGCTTGCCGCGCAGCCGCTGATCCTGAACGACGCCACCACACGTCTCTCGCGCCAGACGACCGAGTGGTTCGCCACGGACGGTTATCACCCCGTGCCGCGCATCCAGCTCAACTACAACGACGCTATCAAAAGCCTCGTTGCCGCCGGTTATGGCGCCACGCTGCTCCCGCACGAGGCGTCCGCCGTACCGTCGGATGTGCGCATCACCATGCGGCCGCTGCGGCCGGCGTTGTGGCGTGAACTTGGCATCGCGCACCGCGCCGGCCACGTCGAGCGATCGACGCAACACGTGCTCGACGTGTTGTGGCGGTTGCGGGCGAAATAGTCCATTGCGCGCGTAGGCAGGGACGACACGCAGAATTCCGCTGAATAAAGTTTGACTTCTTGTGTCACGACAACTATCGTAAGATATGTTTTTCGACACAACACGGCGTGCCGGCCGTCTGGCTCCTGTTGCCAGCCGCGTGCGCCGCTTCCTCCCTTTCTTCGATCGCCCTCATGCCTTTACTTGATCCCTCGCGCGAGCGCCGGCTGCTCTGGCTGCTCGCGCTCACGCAGTTCACCGTCATCATGGATTTCATGGTGATGATGCCGCTTGGTCCGCAGATCATGCACACGTTTGGCATCGGTCCGGCGGCGTTCGCCACGGCCGTGTCGGTGTATTCGCTGTGCTCGGGTGCCTCCGGCTTGCTGGCCGCCACCTATGTCGACCGCTTTGACCGGCGCCGCCTGCTGCTGACCGTCTACGGCCTCTTCACGCTGGCCAACCTGGCCTGCGCGCTGTCGGGCAGTTACAGCATGCTGCTGTTCGCCCGTGCGTTTGCGGGCGTCACGGGCGGTGTGCTCGGGTCGATCATCATGGCCGTGCTGTCGGACGTGATTCCGCCCGCGCGGCGCGGCGCGGCCACCGGCGTAGTGATGTCGTCGTTTGCGCTGGCGGCCATGGCGGGCGTGCCTGTGGGCATTGCCATTGGCGCGCACTTCGGCTGGTCGGCGCCGTTCTTCCTGCTGACGGCGCTCACGGTGCTGATCTGGCTGGGCGCGCGGCGGACCATTCCGCCGCTGGCCGAACATCTGGCAGGCAATCGCAGCCAGACGCTGGGCGAAGTGCTCTCGGGCCTGTGGCGGTTGCTCACCAACCCGCGCCATCTGCGTGCCTTCGTGCTGACTTTCGTGATGATGGGCTCGCACATGCTGGTGATTCCGTTCATCTCGCCGGTGCTGGTGGCCAACCACGGCGTGGCGCCTGAAAACCTGTCGTGGCTGTATGTGGCGGGCGGTGCGGCGTCGTTCTTCAGCTCGCGCGCCGTCGGCAAGCTGGCCGACCGCTACGGCCGTCGCCGCGTGTTCGTGGGCGCGGCCCTGCTGGCGTTCATCCCGGTGCTGGTGATGACGCATCTGCCCGACTGGCCCTTCATCGGCATGCTGCTGTTCTTCCCGTTCTTCATGGTGATCCTCTCCAGCCGCATGGTGCCGATGCAGGCGCTGATGACGACGGTGCCCGCCCCGCAGGTGCGCGGCGCGTTCCTCTCGGCCAACAGCGCGGTGATGTCGGTGGGCACTGGCGTGGGGGCGTGGCTTGGCGGGCTGCTGCTGTCCGGTGGCGCCAGCGGCCGCATCGAGGGCTATGGCCTCAACGGCTGGCTGGCCGTGGCGGCGGGGCTCTTCTGCGTGTTCTGGGTGAGCCAGGTGAAGGGATCGGATGCGCAGGGCGACCCATCGCTCGCTGCATCCGCTGGATCCGCCGGCGCGTCCGGTCCGCAAACAGTGCCGCAAGCACCGCGCGCGGAAAAGGCCTGAGCGGTTATTCGGCTTCCAGCACCGTCTTCAGCTTCACGAGGTCCCGCTGCACCCATTCGGCATCGGCGTCGAACTGCGCGTCGTCCATGTTCGGTTGCTGAAACAGCGTGAGCGAGACAGTGGTGCCCGCGCCGTTGCGCACCACGCGCAGCGGCACGTAGATGATCGATCCGTCTGGCAGACGGACCCAGTGATCGGCAATGCCAAAGGTGTTGGGCGGGCTGAAGCGGATGAACACGCTGCCTTCGTCGCTGCTGGGCGCGGCCTTGGCAATCCATTCATCGGGGGCCGCGCCCGAGCCCTGCGTAGCGGGGGCGAGCCCTTCCGACAGCCCGGTCGCCCAGATCGGAAAGTTCAGCGGCTCGGCCAGGAACATGGCCACGTCATCGAAGTGGCGCTCGATGTTGATGCTCAGGGTGCGGACGTTGTGCAACATGTGGCCTCCGGGTGCGGCGCTTGCCGTGCGAGGCAGTATATGCGCCGCTCAGGCGGGCAGCTTGCGAAAGCTGACCGCCAGGCGATTCCACGTGTTGATGGTGCTGACCAGCAGCGTGAGGTCAACCAGCTCGGCATCGGAGAACTGTGCGCGCACGGCCTGCCAGACGTCGTCGGGCACGCGCGTTTCTGCGACAAGCGTGACGGCTTCCGTCCACGCCAGCGCGGCGCGTTCGCGGTCGGTGAAGAAGGGCGTTTCATGCCAGACGGACACGGTGGCCAGGCGGCGGTCGTCTTCGCCGCCCTTGCGGGCATCGGCGGTGTGCAGGTCGACGCAATAGGCGCAGCCGTTGATTTGCGAGGCGCGCAGGCGCACGAGTTCAGTCAGCGATTTTTCCAGCGTGCTTTTGGCGAGCGCTTTTTCCAGGCCCATGACCGCCTGGATGGCGGCGGGATTGCTTTGATAGAAGTCGAGGCGGGGTTCCATGAGAGGGCTCCTGTGCTTGAGAACTGAAGCCAGTGTAGGCACCGCAGTGGCACCTTGGAATCGCCAATCTGCGCGAATATCAGGTAGCCACCTTGGCCAGCACTTCCGCCAGCTTGCCGAGGCCCGCGTCGATCTCCGCAACGTTCACGTGGCCGTAGCCGATCAGCAGCCCCGGCTGCGGCGGCCGCGCCACAAACATCCTCGCGGTGCCGTATAGCCCGACACCCACGCTCTCTGCCAGCTTGACGAGTTCGGCTTCCGCCAGCGGCGTCTGCACCTGGGCCGCCATGTGAATGCCCGCCGCCGACGGCACGGGCACCAGCCACGGGGCCAGCGGGCCACGCAGATGCCGCAGCAGCGCATTGCGGCGCGCCGCGTATTCCTTGTGCATGCGGCGCAGGTACTTGGCGAAATCGCCGTCGAGCATGAATTTGGCGAGCGCCGCCTGCATAAGCGATTCACTGTGCCAGTCGGCCACCTGCTTGGCGTGCCGCAGCGGCGCCACCAGCGACGCCGGCGGCACCACATAGCCGATACGCAACTCCGGAAAGATCGTCTTCGAAAACGTACCCACGTACGCCACGCAACCGGCAGCGTCCAGGCTTTTGAGTGATTCCATCGGACGGCCGTCGAAGCGGAATTCGCTGTCGTAATCGTCTTCGATGATCAGCGCGTCATGGCGCTGCGCCCAGTCGAGCAGTTGCGCTCGGCGCGCCAGGCTCATCGGCATGCCCAGCGGAAACTGGTGCGACGGCGTTACGTAGACGAGCTTGGCGCGCTTGGGCAGCGCATCGACGACCAGGCCTTCCGCATCGACCGGCACCAGCACGACCTTGGCACCGAGGGCCTGCAGCGCAATGCGCGCGGGCGGGTAACCCGGGTCTTCAATCGCCACCGTATCCCCGGGGCGCACGAGCACGCGAGCGATCAGGTCGATGGCCTGCTGCGCGCCCTGCGTGACGACAATATCGGCCCAAGCGCACACCACCGCGCGGCTGAATGCGAGATACCGCGAGATGGCCAGGCGCAGCGCCTGGTCGCCCGCAGGGTCCTGATAGCCGCCACGCCCGCGTGCCTGCTGGCGCAGCGCATGCGCAACACAACGGCGCCACACGTCGAACGGAAACTGGCGCTTCTCCGTCACGCCACCCACAAAGTCGTAGACGAGATTCGCGCGCGGCAGGGGCAGCACCGCGGGCATGTTGTTCCAGGGCGTGTCGAAGGTGCGTACGGCGGGCGTGGGCGACGCAAGTTGCGCCGCAGGCGAGGCGGCCGGCGTGCGGGCGCGCAATCCTTCGGTGGCTTCGGCCACAAACGTGCCGGAGCCGGCGCGCGGCTGTAGATAGCCTTCCGCAATGAGGCGCTCGAATACGTCGAGCGTGGTCTTGCGCGACACACCGATCTGCAGCGCGAGGTCGCGCGTGGAGGGCAGGCGCTCGCCCGGCACGAGCCGACCATCGAGGATGGCGGTGCGGAGTTGTCGATAGAGTTGGCCGGCAAGGTCGTGCCGGCCGTGGATCGTCAAATGGACATCCATCGTGGGCGCAGTGTGCAAAGGGGCTGCGCCATTCTACGGAAGCCGCCGGGGGCGGGAAGGGCAGGGTGAGGCTCAGCCCTCCCGGCCGTCGGCCCGCGGCGCCATCAGCCACGGCGTGTAGCGCCACAGGTACGTCGCGAACGCCGCCACCCACAGCAGGCTCGCCCCGCCGATCCACACCTCGCGCGGCAGCAACGCCGGGCCTGCCACGCGCACGAGTGCGGCCAGCGCGACGGCAGCGTAGGCGAAATGCTCTGCCCGGCCCGTGCGCAGCATCCGGCCGGTGTGGCCCAGCGCGGTGCGCGTGATCATTGCGATGATGGCGCCGCCGATGGCTCCTGCCGTGAGCGCATGCAGCGCGGTGGAACGGTCGCCCCAACCGAGCGCTGCGGCAGCCAACATGGCAAAGCCGATGGGCAGGAAGGCATACGCCACATGCAGGATGGAGACGATGGGCGTGCGCAGCGTGCGGCGCGTGTCCCAGCCGGCCCAGCGGACGGCCTGCACGACTGCTGCCGCCGCAAACACGATGGCCGGAACGATGCCTTGAAGCGGCGTCGCCAACATGGCAACGGCGAGCGCCGTCGCCGGCACGATAGCGCGCTCGGCCCACACTACGCGGCGCACGTGCACGCCAGGGACCGCGTTTGACGTGAATATCGGGATGACGCGCCCGCCAATGACCGTGACAAACAGGCACACCAGCCCAGCGGCTGCGTCGAGGCAGCGCAATGCAGCCAGCGGCGCGTCCCAAGCCAGCGCCGCATGGAACGCCGCGTTGATGGCACCGAGCACAAGCAGCGCGATCGCCAGGCCGTAGTTGCGTGCGCTTTTTGCGCGCCGCAGAACGCGCAGGAACGCCACGCCGCATGCCGGCAGGAACGCTACATCCGCCGCCACCGCAAGCGGCACGGGGCCCGTCCACATCAGCACACGCGCCGCCAGCCACAGCGCCGCCAGCCCAGCGAGTTGCGCGCCTTGTGGCGTCTGCAGGCCCGTCCAGTTTTTGCCCGCCGTGAAGAGGAAACCCACCACCACTGCCGCCGCAAAGCCGAACACCATCTCGTGCGCATGCCAGAACAGCGGCGCCATGGTGGCGGGGCCCTGCGCCGACGGCAGCACCCCCAGCAGCAACGCTGCCCACAACGCCATCCCCAGCGCGGCAAAGGCGGCTGCCAACAGGTAAAACGGCCGGAAGCCGAGCGCGAAGACGGCCCGCCCCGTGTAAGGCAAACGGCTTGCCGGGTCGGGCTGGCCGATGGTGAGCAACGGGGCTTGGCGGGGCATGGTGATTTCCGTGGTTCAGGTCAGAGGATGTCGTCCAGCAGATCGGGGCCGAACACTTCGCGGTGGATGCGCTCCGACGGCACACCGCTGGCGAGCAGCGCCGCACGCTGTGCCTGCATGAACGGCAGCGGGCCGCAGAGATAGAAGTCCGCTTCCGTCCCGTGGTCGCGCACGAACGTGTCGACCGTCATGCGGCCGGGGTGGGCCGGGCGCTGCGCGAATTCCGCGTCTTCGCCGGACTCCAGGAATACGTGCGCCTCGAATGCAGGCAGCGCTTGTGCGGCACGCTCCAGATCGTCGGCGTGGGCAACATGCGAGGCCGCGCGACTGGCGTGGCTGAATACGATCTTGCGCGCGCTGTTCTGCTGCGCGAGCGTGTTGAGCGCCGAGATCATGGGCGTGATGCCAACACCGGCCGACATCAGCACGATCGGGTTGCTGGTCGCCAGTTGCGGCACGAAGTCGCCGTAGGGTTGGCTGACCAGCAGGACGTCGCCTTCGCGCGCATTGGCGTGCAGCCAGCTCGACACGGTGCCCGCAGGGCGATCGGCGTCACCCGCATCACGCTTGACGGAGATGCGCCACGTGCGGCCATTCGGCGCATCCGACAGGCTGTACTGACGCTGCTGCAGTGCGCCCGGCGCCAGCTCCACCTGCACCGAGATGTATTGGCCCGGCAGGAAATCAGCCAACGGCGCATCCCCCACCGCTTCGAGCGTGAGCGACACCACATCTTCGGCCTGTTGGCGGCGGCTGACAATGCGCACCGGCTGACGATGGTCGGGCCCGCTGCCGGTGTGCTGATACAGGCGCGCTTCAGCCGCGATCAGCTCGGCGGCGAGCAGCCAGTAGGCTTCGTCCCAGGCGGCGAGCAGGTCTGGTGTGGCGGCGTCGCCCAGCACTTCGGCAATTGCGCCCAGCAGGTGGCGCGCGACAATCGGGTAGTGGCTCGGCTTGATGCCCACAGCGGCATGCTTGTGCACGATGCGGTTGACCACGGGCGCCAGCGCCGCGTTGTTGCCATGGTTGGCGGCGTACGCAAACACCGCCGAAGCCAGCGACTGCTGCTGCGACCCATTGGCCTGGTTGCCCATGTTGAACACGTTGGTCAGCTCGGGGTGGCTGGCGAACATGTTGCGATAGAAGGTCTGGGTGATGGTCAAGCCATGCTCGCGCAGCACCGGAACGCTGGCATCGATGTAGGGCTTGGACTTGTCGGACAGCATGCTGGACTCCAAATATGCGTGAAATATGCAACAAATAAGACGGGGGGCGCCGTCACGCTTTTTTCTGGATGGCCTGGTGCTCAGGCAACCGCTTGCATTGAATTCTATTAAACGTATATTTGTGATGCAACAAATTGACCTGCGGCAAACCGGCGCATCTTGTGCGCAACTTCCCGATAAGATGTGCCTCTCATGAATGTTTCTACCTGCGGCAACGCCGCACGCCCGCCATGCGACTGACCGACTACACCGACTACGCCCTGCGCACGCTGATCTACGTGGCCGTGCACCCGGACGAGCTCGTCACGATCCAGCGCATTGCAGATGCCTTCGACATTCCCAAGAACCACCTCATCAAGATCGTCCAGCAGCTTGGGCAGGACGGCTTCCTGCATACCGTGCGGGGGCGCGCGGGGGGCATCACGCTCGGCCGCCCGGCCGCCGAAATCAACCTCGGCGACGTGGTCCGCGCCACCGAGCCCGACTTCCGCATGGTCGAGTGCTTCCACGGCGACGACAACCACTGCGTCATCACGCGCGTGTGCGGCCTGCGTGGCGTGCTGCACGCGGCGTTGCGGGCGTACTTTGAGGTGCTCGACGGCTATACGCTGCAGGATCTGGTCGACAAACCGAATGCGGTCAGCCGCGCATTGGGCGAGGCACCGCTGCCGATGCCGCGTGCGGCCCGGCGCAAAGGCGTTGCAGCGTAGGCGCTCGTCGGAGTTGCCGTAGCACAGCACTGAAGCACGATGTCGGGCCTACGTAACTCAGCTGTCGCCCGCCCCAAGCTCTTTCCACCCCGCCGCACCGCAGGCATGTTCACTGCTGCGAAACGGTCGTTGGCCGCGCCATTTCCGGTGACGGCCCGATCAACCCGACCAGCGGAGGTGTCATGAAACCCACGCGCGACAAGAGCAAGTACGCGTCGTATTCGAAATCGACGTCGCAGAGCAATCGCAGCAGCGCATCGGCCAAGGAGCGCGGCGAGCACGCCAGCCACGGCAGCGCCGGCAAATCCTCCGAACGCGCCGGTGCCAAGTCGCATGAGCGCGGCGGCCACGGCGGCGGGGATGAACACGCAACGCACTCGCCGATCGGCATTCAAAAGGCCCTGAAGGGCGCGTCCTACCCGGCGAAGAAGCAGGCGCTGGTGAAGACCGCGCAGGCCAACGGCGCAGTTGACAGCACACTGAAGACGCTGCGCGACATGCCCGACGACGAATACGACACGCCGGCCGCTGTTTCGAAGGCCGTCAGCAACGAAAAGTGATGCGCATGCGAGCAAGAGGACGACTCATGAACAGATCGACACAGCCTATTGGAGTGCAGCGCGTTGCCGCGTTGTTTCTGGCAGCTGCACTTGGCTTTGGCGGTGGGCTGAGCGTGGCGCGGGCGGCGGTGGACAAGTCCGACACCACCTTCGTCACCAAGGCTGCGGCCGCCGGGATGCTAGAGGTGCAGGCGAGCCAGGCGGCGATTACACGCGCAGGTAATCCCGACGTACGCGCCTTTGCACAAAGGATGGTGAAGGACCACACCACCGTTGGCGACGAACTCAAGACGCTGGCCGGCAAAAAGGGCATCGCAGTGCCGGAGAGCCTACCCGCCGACGAGCGTGCGAAGGTGGACAAGCTCAATGCACTGGAGGGCGCCAAATTCGACAAGGCCTACGCCGACGAGGTGGGCGTGAAGGCCCACAAGGAAGCCGTCTCTTTGTTCGACAAGGCCTCGAAGGACGCGAAGGACCCCGACATCAAGGCATTTTTCGCGCACAACCTGCCGGCCCTGCGTGAGCATCTGCAGATGGCGGAGCAGTTGAAAACCGCAGCGAAATAATTCCGCGGGTTGAACCCTTCGTTGATCGAGGTGACCATGAATGGCCGACACCTTCCTGGCCGATGGCTTCGAGACCGATGCCCGACCAGAAGACCGTGGTGACAGAAAACGCCGCGCGCTTCAACGCCATCAACGGTCGCAACTACAACGATCTGTGGTTCTACTCGAACCCGGTGTTTGTGTCGGTGCAGCAAGTGCGGAAGCCGTAAGGCAGGGGCGGTGATTTACCCTGCAGCGGGCGCGCTCGTCCGCCGCAGCCAGACCGTCACCGCCAGCCCGATGCCACCGGGCCCGGGCGCCAGCGCAATCTGGCCGCCCATGCGATCGACGATCTGCCGCACGATCGCCAGGCCCAGGCCAGTGCCCTGGGTCTGCGTGCCGTCCAGACGCGTAAAGCGCTCGAACACGCGTGTGTACGCCTCGGGGGGAATGCCGGGGCCGTTGTCGGTCACGGTCAGCATCGCCCAACCGTAGTCCGCCGACACCTGCACCGTCACGTGGCCGCCTTCCTGCGTGTAACGCACAGCGTTGTCGACCAAGTTGAACAACAGGGCGGCAATCAGCGTGCGGTTGCCCGACGTCCACACGGGCAGGTCTGCAAGCTCGATGCCCAGGTCGATCCGGCGGCCATCGGCCAGCAGTGCGAGGTCTTCCAGCACGGTGCGCGCCACCTGAGAGAGGTCCACCACCTCGCTCGTCGCGGCCGAGGATTCGGCCTGAGACAGCAGCAACAAGTCGTTGATGAGATCCGCCAGGTTGCGCGTGCTGGTGCGCGCGGCCCTCAGGACTTCATGCAGCGCGGCATCTGCGTTGGTTTGCGCCGCCACCTGCATCTGCGTATCGAGAATCGCCAGCGGCGTGCGCATCTGGTGCGCGGCATCGGCAATGAAGCGCTTCTGCGTGAGCGCGTTGTCGGCAATGCGCTGCAGGTACTGGTTGAACGCGCCGGCAATCGGCTGCAACTCGTGCTGCAGGCCGTCGGGGTCGAGCGGCGCGAGGTCGGTGGGGGCGCGTGCCGACACATTGCCGGCCAGCCGCAAGATCGGCCGCAACTCCAGCGTCAGGCCGATGAGGATCATTGCCAGCGCCAGCCCCACGAGCGCGAGCTGGCGCACGGTGGCGGGCCACCACAACTGGCGGATCATCGCGTCGCGCCCGTTCATGGTTTGCGCGACGCGCGTGACGACGCGTTCGGTGCGTCCGGCGTCGTACATGGTGCGCACCACGGCGGCCACGTGCACGGGCTGGCCCTCCACGGTATCGGTGTAGGTGCCGGCATCGGCGAGGCCCGCCGCGTCAAACGCGGGGCGCGTGCCGAAGTCGAGCCGCCCGGCCAGCAGGCGGCCGTGCTCGGTGCTGACCTGGTACGTCACCTGGTCGCGCACCGGGGTTTCGGGCGCGGCAAACACGGCCAGCGCAGCCGGCGGCACCGACACGCGCAGGCGGCCTTCATCCCACTCGATCTGCCCGCTGATCATCTGGGCGGCCGTGTCCAGCGCATGAAAGTGCACGAGATCGGCGTTGTGGCGCGCGGCGGCGAGGTCGAGCCAGCCATCGGCCGCCACATAGACGACCAGCGGCAACGCCAGCCATAGCACCAGCCGCGCACGCAGGCTGCGGGCACGCGCCGGAGCGGACTGCGCCGGCGCTTGATCAGGACTGCGCGGCGGAGGCATCGCGCAGCAGGTAACCAAGACCGCGCAGCGTGACGATGGTAGCGGCGGAATGCTCCAGCTTCTTGCGCAGACGGTGGATATAGATTTCGATGGCCTCGGGGCTGGCTTCATCGTCCATACCGAACACGCCGTTCACCAGCGCCGGTTTGGACACCGTGCGACCCAGCTTGAGCATCAGAATTTCAAGCACCGTATGCTCGCGTGCGGGCAGCACCAGGGGCTGGCCGGCCAGATTGAAGGTACGGCTGCCGGTGTGGTACGTCAGGTCGCCGCATTGCAGCTCGACGGATTGGTCCGGCGTGCTGCGCCGCACCAGCACCTGGATCCGCGCAATCAGCTCGCGAATCTCGAACGGCTTGACGAGGTAGTCATCGGCGCCGGCACCCAGGCAGGCGACCTTGTCGTCGATCCCGCCGCTGGCTGTCAGGATGAGCACCGGCACCGGGTTGCGCCGGCCGCGCAAACGTTGCAATACACCTTGCCCCGACAACGTGGGCAATTGCAGATCGAGCAGCACGACGTCGTAGTGTTGCGTCAGCAACAGGGTATCGGCGGATTCGCCATCGCTGGCGTGATCCACGGTGAATTGGGCGCGGCGCAGGGCTTCCGACAGCCAGTGCGCCAGCGGGGCGTTGTCTTCGATCAGGAGCAGCTTCATGCGAAAACAGCGCGTCCGAAAAATGAAAGCGATTTGTGGGTTGCCGCTTCCTAGAATGGTGGCGGCTGCCTACGCGCGCCGGAGGCATCACTCGCCAGACCCGGACCGCGCGATACCGATATCTACAAAAGAGCCGGAGACAACTCAATGGGTGTTTTTACCTGCAGGACCGCCCGCGCACGCGGGGTCCGGGGCTGGATCACGCCGTGGCTCGCTGCCCTTCTGGCAGTGGCAACTTCGCATGCCCTCGCACAAGACCCGACGCGCTTGACGCTCATGGTCAGCGGCACCGCCAAGATGATCTACCTGCCGGCCACGCTGGCGCAACGTCTGGGCTATTTCCGCGACGAAGGGCTCGATGTGGAACTGCTCTCGCAGCCCGCCGGCGTTGATGCGGAAAGCGAACTGCTCACCGGCTTTGCGCAAGGCGTGGTCGGCTTCTATGACCACACCATCGACCTCCAGGCCAAGGGCAAGGAAGTGCGCGCCATTGTCGTATTCAGCCAGGTGCCGGGCGAAGCGGAAGTCGTGTCGACACGCTTGCCGGCGACGGTGCAGTCGATGCGTGACTTGCGCGGCCGCACGCTGGGCGTGACGGGGCTGGGCGCATCCACGAGCTTTCTCACGCGCTACCTGATGGTGCAGCAGGGGCTCTCGGCCGGCGACTACACCATGCTGCCGGTTGGCGCGGAACGCAGTTTCGTCACTGCGCTGCGCAACGGCCGCATCGATGCCGGCATGACCACCGACCCGACGGTCTCGCGCCTCTTGCACGGCGGCGAAGCGCGCGTGCTGCTCGACTTGCGTACGCTCGAGAGCACACGAGCGGCGCTCGGCGGTTCGTACCCGGCCGCGTGCCTGTACCTGCAGACCGCATGGCTGGAAGCGCATCCGGACATCGCTGCCAAACTGGCCCGCGCATTCGTGCGTACCCTGCATTACCTGCACACGCATGGTGCAGAAGACATCGCCGCCCGCATGCCGCCTGAATTCCGGCGCGATCATCCCGAGCTGTACACAAGAGCGCTTGCCGCCGCGTTGCCCACCTTCAGCACCGACGGACGCATGCCGGACGACGGCCCACCCACCGTCCTGCGCGTCCTTGCCGCCAGCAATGCCAACGCGCGCGACAAGCACATCGACCTCTCGCGCACCTACACCAACAGGTTTGTCGATCAGGTGCGCGAGCGCCGCTAGCTCAAGCCAAACAGGCGCTTAGAAGCGCGTGCGCATACCGACGGCGAACTCCGTCTGGCTGTTGTGGCCGTTGGTGCCGCCCACGATGTACTGATCTTTCAGCTTCATGTAGTCAGCCGCGACGTAGAACTCCGTGCGCTTGGACACGTGGTAGAACACCGAACCGTACAGCGTGTTCTTGCGGCCGCTGCCCGCTGCCGTGGCACCCGCGACGTTGGCATAAGCGTTGAGCGTGTTGCCATCGGCGCTGAACGCGGCGTTGCCGGCCTTCATGATCTGGTAGCCGATTTCGTAGTCGAAGGCGCCTTGCGGAGCGATCTTCAGCGACACGGTGTAGGCGTCGTCCTTGCGGTTGCCCAGTGCGGCCGGTTGCTCGCCGGTGTAGTGGAAGTAGCCGGCGTTCACGCGGAACATGCCGAAGATCACGTTGCCGCCCACCGAGTACGAGCGGTCCATGAAGCCGTTGACCTTCGCTTGTTGCGCGAAGCCTGCGAGGTGGAAGTTGTCGCCGTTGTAGCCCAGCGCCAACGATTCGGTGGTGCCTTGCGTGAACTGGCCCGGCACTTCGCCAAACTGATAGGCCAAGCCGGTAAAGAAGCGGCCATCCCACAGCTTCTTCCACACTACGCCGTTGTTCAGACGTGTGCCCGTTGCGCTGCCTGCGTAGAAGATCAGTTGCTTGAAGTTGTTGACGTTGGTGTAGCCGCCTTCATCCAGCGTGACGCTAGCGCTGCCGTACGGGTCGCCGTAGATGCCAGAGATGTCACGCGCAATCGCGTTCTGGCGGCCGAAGGTCAGCTTGCCCAGCGATTCGCTCGACAGACCCACCCAGGCGTCGCGGTTGAACAACACGCCCGGGGTGTCCATGTTGCCGGTCGGCGTTTCGAATTCCGATTCCAGCTTGAAGATGGCCGACGTACCGCCGCCCAGGTTTTCCTTGCCGGTCAGGCCCCAGCGGCTGCCCGAGAACCAAGGCACCTGGAAACCGGTGGTGCGTGCGCCCGCGGCGTTGGTGTTGTTGACGGTGCTGATGGTGGTGTCGATCAGGCCGTAAAGCGTCACGTTTGACTGGGCATGGGCGGCGCTGGCGGCCAGCGTGGCCGCGGCAGCTGCAGTTGCCGCAAGGGCAAACTTGATGCGGGACATTGAAGTCTCCTTCCTTTGTGGGTGATGGTGTCCGGTCGTGATGCCGGCTTCGGGAAACGCGCAACGGCAGTGGGTCAGGCCGCCGATGCAATCGCTGGGCGAGCGTAGAAGGGGGCACCTTTCTGGAGCCTTTCGCGTCGGCGTGCGCGCAACGCTAGGGTCTACCCGTATTGGGGCATGCGCAGACGCGCGGTTGTTGCGTCGCCCAATGCAATGCATTGCAGCCCCGGCAATCGGCCTCGCGGTAGAGTCTTGAGTCACCTCGTCTCATCTCACCTCCACCAGACCCCGCCCATGCATCCGTCCCAAATGACCGGCCTGCAACTGCTGCAGGCCATGTCGCACGGTGATCTCCCGCGCGCGTCCATCAGCGAAACCATCCCGATGACGATGGATGTCATCGAAGCAGGCACCGTGCACTTCGGTGCCCAGGCCGACAAGCGCCACCTCAATCCGCTGGGCGGTGTGCACGGTGGCTTTGCGGCGACGGTGCTCGACTCCGTGACCGGCTGCGCCGTGCATTCGATGCTGGAAGCCGGCGTCGGCTACGGCACGGTTGACCTGAACGTGAAGATGGTAAAGGCCGTGCCGGTGGATACGCCGCTGGTGGCCGTTGGGCGCGTGCTGCATCTCTCGCGCACGATCGGCGTGTCGGAGGGCACGCTCAAGACGCAGGACGGCACATTGCTCGCGCATGCCACGGCAACGTGTGTCATCCGCCGCCCGTAACCCCATTCACCTGGAGCATCTGATGCCTGAACCGCTGCAAACCCTGTCTGCCTTGTCTGCGAAAACCAGCGCGCTGGTGTTGATCGACCTGCAACGCGGCATCCTGCCGTTTGCCCAGGGGCCGCACTCGGCCGAGCAGGTATTGAGTGCGTCCGCCAGGCTCGCCAAGCGCTTTCGCGAGCTGGCTGCGCCCGTGGTGCTGGTGCGCGTGGGGTGGGCGCCGGACTACGCCGATGCGCCGCGCCAGCCCGTCGACCGGCCCGCGCCTACACAGCCGGGCGGTCTGCCGCCGCAATGGTGGGAACAGCCCGCCGAGCTGGAAGTCGCACCCACTGACATCCAGATCACCAAGCGCCAGTGGGGCGCGTTCTACGGCACCGAGCTGGATCTGCAACTGCGCCGTCGCGGCATCACCACGATCGTGCTGGGCGGTATCTCGACGCATGTGGGCGTGGAATCGACCGCGCGCGCCGCGTGGGAGCACGGCTACGCGCTGGTGCTGGCCGAAGATGCGATGAGTTCGAACGATGCGGCGATGCATCGGTCGTCGGTGGAGAACGTATTCCCGCGACTGGGCCGCGTGCGCGATACCAGCACCATCCTCTCGGCCTTGACGGCCTGAGCGTTCAGGCCCCGTCCTCGACGGGCACGTACAGCACCATGCGCAGGCGCGGGTCTTCCATTACCGGCAGGCCGATGTAGTCGTAGCGGACGACCTGGCCGCCGGGCGTGCGGATCAGCTTATGTTCTGCACGCTGGGCGCGCACTTCGTGCTGGCGCCACCAGGTATCGAACTCGCGGCTGCAGGTGCGCAGCCGGTCGACCAGCGCCACGAGCACCGGGTCATCTGCATGCGGGTCGTACACCGCGCGAAACTTCGCCAGCATCCTGCGCGCCTCGTTTTCCCACTCGACAAAACGCTCGCGCGCGTTGGCGTACAGAAACATGTAGACCAGCGAGTTGCGGTCTTCCGGCGGCATCGTGCCGAAATCCATGAAGAGCTGCGAGGTCGCCTCGTTCCAGCACAGCAGTTCGGTGCGGTAGCTGCGCACGTGGGCGGGCAGCGCCATGCCGGCGACGGCGCGCCGCAAGACATCCGGCACCGCCTCGGCCGTGGAACGCCCGGCCGCTCCCGCGCCGGCGCCCGTCAAAACGGATTCGGCACGCGCCAGGCCCCGCATGTGCGCGCGCTCGTCCGAAGACAGCTTCAGCGCCCGCCCGATCGCCTCGATGGTCGCCACGGAAGGCCGCACGTCGCGCCCCTGCTCGATACGCACATACCAGTCGATGCTGATGTTGGCGAGTTGCGCGACTTCTTCGCGGCGCAGGCCCGCGGTGCGGCGGCGCCCGCTGCCCTCGGGCAGCCCCACGTCCTGCGGGCGCAGATGGCTGCGGCGGCTGCGCAGGAACTCGCCCAGCTCGTTGCGGGGCGCGGCGGGTAAGGGCGCAAGGTCGGCGGTGAAATCGTCCATGGCGGTATTACACACGCTGGCATGTGCGGGTGGGAGGGACAAGCTAATCCTAGGTTAATCCTAGCTCTGCATCGAATCGGCTCGCGCACCTACGCTGCGTTCATCCCACTTTCCGGAGCCGATCGTGACTCACCCTTCTTCTGCTTCCTCCGTATCGGAACCCCGCCGCTGGCTCGCCTTTGGAGTGATGGTGACGGCGCAATTCATGTTCATCGTCGATGCGTTCATTGCCAATGTGGCGATCCCGAGTATCCGCACGAGCCTGCATGCCACACCCGCACAACTCGAGGCCGTGCTGGCGGTGTACCAGCTTGGCTACGCGATTCTGCTCATCACTGGCGGCCGTCTGGGCGATCTGTTCGGGCGCAGGCGCGTGTTCCTGCTCGGTCTCGTCGCTTTTACCGCCACCTCGGCCGGTTGTGGGCTGGCGGGCAGCGCGGCGGCGCTGATCGCATGGCGTTTCGCGCAGGGCCTGTCCGCCGCGATGATGGTGCCGCAGGTGCTGGCGAGCGTGCAGGCGCTCTTTGCCGGCGCCGAGCGCGACCGCGCGCTGTCGATTTTCGGCCTGGTGATGGGTACCGGCGGGGCGGCCGGGTTGCTGGTGGGCGGCGCACTCACCAGCGCCGACATCGCCGGGCTGGGCTGGCGCGCGGCCTTCCTGATCAACGTACCGGTCGGGCTGACGGCCGCGCTGCTGGGCGGGCGCTGGATCCCGCACCCAAGCCCCGACGCGGCAAAGGTGCATCTCGATACCGTCGGCGTGGCGTGGATGGCCGTCAGCGTGGCCGCCGTGCTGCTGCCGCTGCTGTTCGGCCGCGAGCTGCACTGGCCGGTGTGGACCCTGGCACTGCTGGTCGTAGGCGTACTGGGCATGGCAACGTTCCAGCAGCTCGAGGCCCGTGTCGACCGCGCCGGCGGGACGCCGCTGCTGCCGCCCTCCTTGCTGCAGCATCGCGCCTTCATGACGGGCCTGACGGCGTCGGCGCTGCACTACATCGGGATGATGGCGTTCTTCCTGGTGCTGACGCTGTATCTGCAGAACGGGCGGCAGCTGTCAGCCGTGCGCATGGGTGTGGCCATCCTGCCGCTGGCCATCACCTTCCTGATCACGTCGCGGGTGGCCAATGCGCTGGTGCGGCGCTATGGCGTTCGCGCGCTGCTGGCGGGCCTCGGCCTGATGGCGTTGGGGCTGCTGGTGCTGCTGGCGGGATTCGGGACGGAATGGGCGCACCCCGCCGCGCCGAGCATGATGCGCATCGGGATTGCCGTGGCGCTGTACGGGGCAGGGCAAGGCCTGGTCGTCGTCCCGCTGATCGGCCTGGTGCTGACGGGCGTTGCGCGTACGCAGGCCGGCGCAGCGGCGGGGCTGCTGATTACCGCGCAGCAGTTGGCAGGCGCACTGGGCGTCGCCTGTATCGGCGGGCTGTATTTCACCTTTGCCGCTGCCGGCGGTGCCAACGGCATGGCGCGCGGCACGATGGCGGGATGCATCGCCATGCTGGCAGCGCTCGGCGCAGCGGCCGTGGGCTTTGCGCGGCTCGGGGCACAGCAGCGGCAACTGGCGGCCGCTAGCGCGGCAAGTCCGGCCTGAGCCGCACCATCAAACCACTTCCACCATTCGATACTCGGGCGCGCGACACAAGCGCGCCCGTGTGCATTGATCGGCCGCAGCGGTGATTCCACACTCCCGCGCGATGCGCTTGGCATTGCTCGCCTCCTTCCCGCATGGCCACTGTTTCCCACCTTCGTACCGCGGCTTCGGCCATGTCTGCTACACCGTCCCTGGCTCGCCGCATCGTCGCGGAAGGGCTTGGTACGGCCTTGCTGATTGCGGTGGTGATCGGCACGGGCATCCACGCAAGCCGGCTCTCCGGCGGCGATGCCACCTGGACGCTGCTGGCGCAATCGCTGGCCGGCGGCGCCGGTTTGCTGGCGCTGCTGACGGTGTTCGCGCCAGTGTCGGGGGCGCACCTGAACCCGGCGGTCACGCTTTCCGCGTTGCTGCGGGGCGGTCTGCGTGGGCATGAGGCGCTGGCCTATCTGGCTGCACAGGCCGTGGGCGCCGCGCTGGGTGTGGCAGCCGCGCATGCCATGTTCGGCATGCCGGCGTGGGCAGCAGGCACGCACGCCGCTACAGGGCCCGCGCTGTGGTGGAGCGAAGCGCTGGCAACGTTCGGACTGATCGGGGTTGGCATGGCATGCGGCCGTCATGCGCCACAGCAATTGCCGCTGGTGGTGGCCGCCTATATCGCGGCCGGATACTGGTTCACGTCGTCGTCATCGCTGGCCAACCCCGCGTTGGCCCTTGCCTGCGCGCTGACCGACGGCCCCTCCGGCATCCGCCCCGGCGATGTCCCGGGCTACATGCTGGCGCAACTGGTCGGTGCGTTGCTGGCAACGCCGTTGTTCAATTGGCTGATGGGTGTGGACGCAGCACCCGCGCAAGCATCCGGCACCACCATCGCACCGGCGCAAGCCGTGCCGAGGCATCGCCAGGCAAGTTGATGACCGGCGCTCAGCGGGGCGCTGTCAGCCCGCTGGCGCGGGCGTACTGAAAGAGATCGATTTCGCGCACCAGGCCCAGCTTGCGCAAGGCCACGGCCTTCTGCGTGCTGACGGTCTTCACGCTCGAACCGAGCATCTGTGCGATGTCCGACACGGCCGTGCCCGCGGCATACAGGCGAAGCACTTCCCGCTCACGTGCGCTCAGCCGCTCGAACCCATTCCGGTCGTTGGAACCGAGGCCCAGCTCTTCCAGAATGCGCGGGCTGTCATAGCGCACGCCGCGCGCGGCCGCCATGACGGCGTGTCCGGCATGAACAAAGTCATCGTTCTTGCTGACGATGCAAGCCACGCCAATCTGCCGCATGGCGCGTAACAGCGCCGGATTGCGGACCATCGTGCAGACGACGATGCCGCACCTGGGATGCTGCTGACGCAGGCGCGCCAGCAGTTGCATGCCATCGAAGGCAGGTTCGCCACCCAGGTTGTAGTCCGTAACGATGACGTTGCAGTCGATGTGCGCAAGCACCTGCATCAGCTCGCGCCCGTCGTGTGCCTGTGCGACGACCTGCTGCTGTGGAAACTGCCCAATGGCCGCCGCCAGCCCCATGAGAATCACCGGATGATCGTCTGCCAGCACGATCGAGAGGACAGGGCACATGCGCACGCCGTCAGGTCAGGCGCGTCGCCGTGGAGGACATGGCCGGCGCGGCGAGCAACAGGGTGGAAGAGATCGGAGCCGTCATGGAAGTCAGGAGCGCCGCTGAAAGGAGCCGGTACCTTACTCACCGGATATGCCCTGCGGGATCAGACTTTTCTTACTTTGGCTCCGCGTAACCTTTCGGGGCAGAAGCTGCTTTTATCTGGGTTGAGGAAAACTGAATGACGCGGTGGCGTTCGCCCTTAAGCCGCCGCCTGCACGTGCGCAAGAAACGCGGTCACGGACAGTGGTGCCGCCCACAGATAGCCTTGCCCGGTCGCACAGCCCAAAGCGCGCAGCGTCTGGCGCTGCGCTTCGGTTTCCACCCCTTCGGCAATGCACTCGAGATGCAGCGCGCGCGCCAGCTCGATCATCGTGCGGCAGATCACGCCGCGCTGGCTGGCCTGGTCCACCGCGGCTGTAAACGAGCGATCGATCTTGAGGATGGTGAAAGGCAGATCGGCCAGCAGCTTGAGCGTGGCAATGCCCACGCCAAAATCGTCGATGGCCAGAGGATGGCCCAGCAGGCGCAAGCGGTTGAGCGCGATGGTGAGCTGCGCGGCATCAGGCACGGGCGAGTCTTCCGTCAGTTCGATGGCGATCGCCGTCGGCGCAATGCGCGCCCCGCGCACGATCGCTTCGATGCGGTCTACGGTGCCGGCCCGGCTCAGCGTCTGCGCAGACGCATTCACGCCAATCGAAACGGGGTACGCATGCGCGGACAGCGCGTGCTGCACGCGCACGCAATGCTCCAACACGTGGAAGAACAGGCCGTCCGCCAGCCCCAGCGCTTCCAGGCGCGGCACGAACGCAGCGGGCGACACGCGCCCATGCACCGGGTGCATCCAGCGGCAGAGCGCCTCGGCGCCGGCGATCTGGTTGCTGGCCAGATCGTGCTGGGGCTGGAATACGACCTCGATCTGCTCGGGCGTTTCGTGGATAAGCGCGGCAAGTTCGTCGTCAGAAAACTGCGGCAAGCCGGCGGTTGCGGCAGGCGCCCGGTCCCGTTCGCGCGCGGCTGCTTCTTCCAGCAGCGGCAGCACGTGTGCAGGCCGCAGCGGCTTCTGCACGCCGCGCGTGCGCGTCAACCCGATCGCATCGGCCAGGCTGACATGCGACTCGACGATTGGCGCATCCATCGCACTGACCCACGCCCACACGGGAGCCTGTCGCGGAAAGATGCGGCCGCCGCGCAAGTGCATCTGCTCCATCAGTTCGGGACCGTTCATCGCGGGCATGTCGATGTCGCACAGCACCAGATCGACGTGGCAAAGCTGCAGGAGGTAGAGCGCCTCGCGGCCGTCGCACGCGGTCAGGATCTGCTGCACGCCCAGCGTATGGAGCAGTTGCCGGGCGGCAGCCCGTTGCACGGGGTGGTCATCCACCACCAGCACGGCGAGTTGCGCGAAACCTTCCATCGGCTAGTCCTTGTTGTTGTCGGTATCGGGCCGAGGCGCATCCCGTTTGCGCTGTGTGCCGGCACCATCAGCCGCCATTGAATCACCGCCCGGGGGCCTTGTCAGGCGAAGTCAGCACGCGGCGCCAGAAAAAACAAAGCCCGCGCAGCTTTTTAACTGCGCGGGCCTTGAGAGATTCCCCCAACCTTTTGAGCTTCCGGCGCCGGTGTCGACAGCGTCGGGATGCAAGAAATCGTGCCCGAAAAAAATGAAGCCCGCAACAGGGGCGGGCTCAAAAGGGGGGGAGTGCTCTCTAAAGAGAGAGCAAGGTGAAGTTTAGTGGAGGGGGTGCTGTCAGACTGTCCGGGGTTCGCCGAAAGGCTTGTAGGACAAAAACTGACGCAATTTCGCGATGTTAGCTGCACAAAGCACACCGTTACGCGCACATTCGCAGCAACAAGGTGATTCAAACAACGCTTTGGATAGACATCGCTCTGACGCGCTTTGGCGATCGAAGCGCGGTTCGAAGTGCACGCTTGAAAAAGCTGCGCTCGTTGCTATCGGGCAACGTCGCCGAGCAAAACGCGCAGAAAAATCAAGAATTCAGGGTAGCCGGAACCGGCCGAGATGCAAGGCGACCGGAAAAAGAACAAAAGCCGCGCGCCAAAGAAAAAAGCCCGAGCACCAGGTGCTCGGGCCACAATCCACCAAGGAGGGTGGAGGAGACAGTTCCTACTATAGCGAATCGTTTGTTGCGTTGCAATAACGTAGAACTACTTAATGTAACGAGAAGCTACAAGCGTTGCCAGCGCACCACGTGTGACGGAAACGATTGCAACCGTCACACACTGCTGCATCGCAGCAAATGACTTGGCGCACCGCCGGCTAAGCTGAGCCAGCGGCGCGCCGCGCTTCAATCTCGGGTCAGTTCGCGAAAGTAACCGCTGACTTAGCGTGGGAACTTAAAACGCCGGCAGGATCGCGCCCTTGAACTGCGTGTCGATGAACTTGCGTACGTCTTCAGATTGGTAGGCGCGCACCAGCGTCTTCACCCACGGCTGATCCTTGTCTTTTTCACGCACGGCGATCAGGTTGGCGTACGGCCCCTGGCGATCTTCCAGTGCGATGGCGTCCTTGGTGGGCGTCAGGCCGTTCTTGACCGCGTAGTCGGTGTTGATCGAAGCGGCGTCCAGATCATCCAGCGAGCGCGGCAGTTGCGCCGAATCCAGCTCGATCAGCTTGATCTTCTTCGGGTTCTCGACCACATCACGCGGGGTCGCATTGTTGCCGTTCGTGCCGGCACCCGCCTTCAGCTTGATCACGCCTACCTTTTGCAGCAGCAGCAGCGCGCGGTTGCCGTTGGACGGATCGTTCTGGATACCGACCTTGGCACCTTCCTTGAGCTGCGCGAGCGACTTGACCTTCTTCGAGTAAAAGCCCATCGGCGCCACATACGTCAGGCCCACATTGACAATCTTGTAGTGGCGCGCCTGGATCTGGCTGTCGAGGAAGGGCTGATGCTGAAAGCCGTTGGCGTCCAGGTCGCCCGAATCGAGCGCGGGGTTGGGTTGGGCGTAGTCGTTGAACTCGATGATCTTGACGTCGAGGCCGTCCTTCTTGGCGACCTTCTGAACGACTTCCCAGATTTGCGCATCGGGGCCGCTCATGGTGCCGAGCTTGATCTGCTTGGTGTCGGCGTTGGCGGCGGTGGCGACGGCAAAGGCGATGGCCGGTACGGCCACGCGCGCAAGGCGGGAGAACAGGGACATGGAGAAACCTCGTGGATCTTGTCGTGAATGAAATCCGCCCGCGGATAGCGGGCGTGTGACGTGATCCTGTCATAGCGGCGTATGTAACCGAACGACTTTTTCGGCATGTCCATATGCCCTGCAACGGTGCAGCCAGGCTAGGCGATGGGCTCGGCGTCTTCCACAGGCGGCGGCTCGGCGGCGGGCAGGGCGACGACGAAGCACGCGCCGCCATCGGCCGGCGCCTCCACCCAGATGCGGCCGTGATGCGCGCTGACGATCGCCTCGCACACCGCCAAGCCCAGGCCGACGCCCGTGGTGGCCGATTCCTTTTCGCCGCGCGTGAACTTCTCGAAGATGGTGCGCACCGAACCGGCGGGCACACCCGGCCCGTGGTCGCGCACCCGCAGGCGCAGTTCGTTGCCGCGCGCTTCGTCGTGGACGATCTCGCCGGAGACGCGGACCTCGGTACCTGCCGGCGCAAACTTGCCCGCGTTCTCCAGCAGATTCGACAGCACGCGCTCCATCAACGGCCCATCGCAGCGGATGAGCGGCAAGGCTGCGAGGTGATCCACCACCACACGATGATCGGGAAGCGGATTCGCCTGAAGCGCCGCACCCACCAGCTCTTCGATCGATTGCCACTCGAGCCGCAGCTTGACGTCCTGGTTCTGCAGGCGCGCCATGTCGAGCAGGTTGGTGACCATCGTACGCATGCGCTGAGCCTGCTGCCCGATGGCGGCCGCGGCTTCGGCCTGCAGCGCGGGCAAGGGCGGCTGCGCTCGTAGCAGCGTCTCGGCCATTCCCACCAGGCCTGTGAGCGGCGTGCGCAAGTCGTGCGACACGGCGGCCAGCAGCGAATTGCGCAGCCGCTCCGATTCAATCCGCACCAAGGCGTCGCGGGCGACTTCGGCGTAATGCACGCGCTCGATGGCAATCGCGATAAGCGTGGCGCAGGCGTCGATCTGGCGGCGGTTGTCGGGTTGGGCGAGAACCTGGAAGGTTTCGGGCTCCACGGCCAGCACACCGCGAATGGCCATCGGCGCCTTCAAGGGCAGATACAGCACCGAGCCCGACGGCAGCGTATGCGTGCCCGTACCGGCAGGCTGGCCGTGCTGATACGTCCAATCGGCCAGCACGCGGTCCAGGTTGGGCATGCCGGACGGCGCATCGGTGCTGCCTTCCGGCTTGGCGACTTGCGGTGCGCCGAGCCGCCCATCGAGCCCGACGAAGAAGAATGCACAGCGCCCGCCAAACGTTGCGTTGACGAAGCGTCCGCCGATGCTGACGATCTGGTCCAGCGTGAGCGCGGCAGACAACTCCCGCGCGGCCTCATACAGCGCATGTGCCGCCGCCTCGCGCTGCACCGCTACCTCCGCTTGTTCACGCAAGCCTGCCGTCAACTGGCCCACCAGCATGCCGACCGCCAGCATCACCCCAAAGGTCAGCAGGTACTGTACGTCACTCACGGCGAAGGAAAAACGTGGCGGCACGAAGAAGAAATCGAACAGCGCCACCGACAGCACCGAAGCCAGCGCTGCCGGACCCCGCCCATGGCGCATCGCCACCGCCACCACCGCCGCCAGGAACAGCATGACGATGTTGGCCAGGTCGAACACCGGCCGCACGAGGCTGGACAACGCTGTCGCCACGCCCACATACACGCACGCGGCCACGTAAGCCGGCTTGAGCCAACCGGCCTGCGCATCGGCCGCGCGCTGGGCTTCGCTGCGCACATCAGCACGGCCGACCTCTGCAGCACGCGGCTGGAGCTGGATATGCGCCGGGTCCGCCGCGGCGCGAATCACGTCGACCTCGGGGCAGTGCCGCGCCAGCGCCTCGGCAAAGTCACCGCTGGGCAACCGGCGCTCCAGCCCGATCGCCAGCCGCAGCGCAACGACGACCGCGCGCGCCGATCGCCAGCGCTTCTCCGGCGGCCGCCCGATCACCGCCTTGGTGATGTTGTGGCGGCGGATATAACCAGTGATCGCCTCGACGGCGTTGGTGCCGGCCAGCGTCTCCACCTTGGCGCCGGCATCTTCGGCCAGCTTGAGCAGGGCATGCAAACGCTCGGTGCGTGCATCGGCGGCGCGCAGATGCGGCATCACCACGGCCACGGCATGCCAATCGCATTCAAGCTGGGCCGCGAGGCGCGCAGCGCTGCGGATGACCTGTTCGCCATCGCCCTGCGGGTCCAGGCAGGCGACGACGGTTTCTCGCGTGCGCCAGACGTTTTCAATGCGGCGCGCGCGGCGGTAGGCCTGCACGTCGTCGTCGACGCGATCGGCGGTGCGGCGCAGGGCGAGTTCGCGCAGCGCGATGAGGTTGCCCTTGCGAAAGAAATTGCGCGCCGCATGCTGCGCCTGCTCGGGCATGTAGACCTTGCCCTCGGCCAGGCGGCGCAGCAGTTCATCGGCCGGCAGGTCGACGAGGATGACTTCGTTGGCCGCATCGAACACCGCGTCCGGCACGGTTTCCCACACGCGGATGCCGGTGATGCTGCCGACGGCCTCGTTCAGGCTGTCGAGATGCTGGACGTTGACGGTGGTCCAGACATCGATGCCGGCGGCGAGCAGGTCTTCAATGTCCTGCCAGCGCTTTGGGTGGCGCGAGCCCGCCACGTTGGAGTGCGCCAGTTCATCGACGAGGATGAGTGCGGGCTTTCGCGCCAGCGCGGCATCGAGATCAAACTCGGGCAGCGTGCGGCCCTTGTATTCGATCTGGCGAGTGGGAAGGTGTTCGAGGTCGGCGACCAGCGCGGCGGTTTCGGCGCGGCCGTGGGTTTCGACCAGGCCGATGATGGCGTCGATGCCGGCTGCGCGCGCGGCCTTGGCTGCTGCCAGCATCGCGTAGGTTTTGCCTACACCAGCCGAGGCGCCGAAGTAGATGCGGAGTTTGCCGCGGGCGGACTGTTCCTTGCCGGATTGAAGTTCGGCTAGGAGTTGGTCGGGGTTCGGGCGCTGGTCGGCTGGCATGGTTTGTATTTTGGGTGCTTTTTGTTCTTGTGGTGCATCCCTTGTTTCATCCCCTGCCGGGGCTGACTCACTTTCTTTGTCTTGCCAAAGAAAGTGAGTCGGGCCCGGCAGGGCACGAAAACCGGGGACATACCATCAAGGCCCGACTCAAAACCCTCACTTCAAATCATCCAACGCCAGATTCAGCTCCAACACGTTGACGACCGGCTCGCCAAACACCCCAAGCACCGGCCCCTTGGTGTTCTCAGCCACCACCTTCTTCACCAGATCAGGCGACATGTGGCGAGCCTTGGCCACACGCTCTACTTGGTACGCCGCAGCAGCAGGACTGATCTCCGGGTCCAGCCCGCTAGCGGATGCCGTCACAAGATCCGCCGGAATCGGCGCAGTGTTCGTCGGGTCCGCTTCCTTGAGCGCCGCAATCCGCGCCTTGGCCGCCTCCGTCAGCGCCGGGTTGCTCGGCCCCAGGTTGGAGCCGCTTGACGCCTGCGCGTTATAGGGGTTCGGCGCCGTCGCCGAGATCCGCCCCCAGAAATACTCCGGCGTATCAAAGTTCTGCCCGATCAACGACGAGCCAACGGCCTTGCCATGACGCTCGATGATCGAGCCGCCGGCCTGCGCCGGAAACAGCGCCTTGCCAACCCCCGTCACCACCACCGGATACAGCACGCCGGTAATGAGCGACAGCCCAACAAACACCACCAGCGCCGCACGCAGCAGCCCACCTTGTTGCGGCACGTCGGCCTGAACAGGTTGACGCGCTTGAGTTGTGGTTGCCATGAATGCACTCCTTCCTTAAACCCAGCCCATCGCGGCCAGGAACATGTCGATGATCTTGATGCCCGGGAAGGGCAGCAGCAGGCCGCCCAGGCCGTAGATCAAGAGGTTGCGGCGCAGCAGCGTGGCGGCCCCCAGCGCGCGGTACTTCACGCCCTTGAGCGCCAGCGGAATCAGGAACACGATGATCAGCGCATTGAAGATCACCGCGCTCATTACGGCCGATGCGGGCGTCGCCAGGTGCATCACGTTCAGCGCGGCGAGTTGCGGGTACGTGGTCGCAAACGCGGCCGGGATGATCGCGAAATACTTCGCCACGTCATTGGCGATCGAGAACGTGGTGAGCGAGCCGCGCGTCATCAGCATCTGCTTGCCGATCTCGACAATCTGGATCAGCTTGGTCGGGCTGGAATCCAGGTCGACCATGTTGCCGGCCTCCTTGGCGGCCTGCGTGCCGCTATTCATGGCGACGGCCACGTCAGCCTGTGCCAAGGCAGGCGCATCGTTGGTGCCGTCACCAGTCATGGCAACGAGCCGGCCCTGCGCCTGCTGTTCGCGGATGAGCGCCAGCTTGGTCTCGGGCGTGGCTTCGGCAATGAAGTCGTCGACGCCCGCTTCCGCCGCGATGGACGCGGCGGTCAAGCGGTTGTCGCCGGTGATCATCACCGTCTTGATGCCCATCTGGCGCAGCTCGGCAAAGCGCTCGCGAATGCCGGCCTTCACGATGTCCTTCAGCTCCACCACGCCGAGCACGCGGTCGTTGTCGGACACCACCAGCGGCGTGCCGCCTTGGCGCGCGACGTCATCGACGGCAGTCGACACGGCATCGGGAAACTTGCCAGCCAACAGCGTCACGTGCGTGCGAATCGCATCGGCCGCCCCTTTGCGGATCTGACGGGCCTCCCCGTTGTGCCCAACGTTGATACCGCTCATGCGCGTTTGCGCAGAGAAGGCGACGTACACGGGCTGCGTCTTCGCAAGGGCAGCTTCATCGATGGACGCCTCGCCCAGGTTGCGCGCGAGCGTGACGATGCTGCGGCCTTCCGGCGTTTCATCGGCCAGCGACGACAGCCATGCCGCCTCGGCCAACTGCTTGGCCGTCACGCCCGGCGCCGGGATGAAGCGCGATGCCTGACGGTTGCCGTGTGTGATCGTGCCGGTCTTGTCGAGCAGCAGCACATCCACATCACCAGCCGCCTCTACGGCGCGGCCCGACGTGGCGATCACGTTGGCCTGCATCATGCGGCTCATGCCGGCCACGCCGATGGCGGAGAGCAGCCCGCCGATGGTGGTCGGGATCAGACACACCAGCAGCGCCACGAGCACGGTAATCGTGATCGGTGAGCCTGCCTTCATCGCTTCCACCGAGAAGATCGAGTACGGCAGCAGCGTGACGGTCGCCAGCATCAGGATGATGGTCAGGCTCACCAGCAGAATCGTCAGCGCCAGCTCGTTCGGCGTCTTCTGGCGCTTGGCGCCTTCCACCATCGAGATCATCCGATCCAGGAAGCTCTCGCCGGGGTTGGCGGTGATGCGCACGATGATCCAGTCCGAGAGCACGCGCGTGCCACCGGTCACGGACGAGAAATCCCCGCCCGATTCGCGGATGACCGGTGCCGATTCGCCGGTGATGGCGCTTTCGTCCACCGAGGCCACGCCTTCGATGACCTCGCCGTCGCCGGGCACCATGTCGCCGGCTTCGATGAGCACGATGTCGCCACGGCGCAGGGCGGTGGCGGCGCGTGCTTCCACACGGTCACGGCGGCCTGCATCCGCCAGCACCTTGGCCTGCACCGTGGTCTTGATGCCGCGCAGCGATGCCGCCTGCTGCTTGCTGCGGCCCTCGGCCAGCGCTTCGGCAAAGTTGGCGAACAACACCGTGAACCACAGCCACACCGACACGGCGAGGATGAAGCCCGCCGGCGCTTCGGCCTGGCCGCGCAGCGCCATCACCCACAGGATGGTGGTGAGGATGCTGCCGACGTAGACGACAAACATCACCGGGTTCTTGGCCTGCGCGCGCGGCGACAGCTTGCGGAAGCTATCGACAATGGCGGGCTTGACCAGCGCCGACGAGAACATCGACAGCTTGCGCACCTCCTTGGCAGACAGCGTCTTGTGCGTGCCGTGCGCCTGCGGCTCGGTGGCTGCAGCAGTACCAGTACCAGCGGTGGGCTCAAGCTTGTGCTTGACCGTACGCACAGCCGGTTCGGATTCGGGATAACGGATAGCCATAAGGCACCTGTTGATATTGGGTAGACGACTCGCCGTGCGCTTAGCGTGCGAGGTGTTCTGCGATTGGACCGAGCGCGAGGGCCGGGATGTACGTGAGCGCGCCCACCAGCAGCACCGAGCCGATCAGCAGCACCACAAACAGCGGCCCATGCGTGGGCAGCGTGCCGGCCGTCACGGGCAGACGCTTCTTGGCGGCAAACGTGCCTGCCATGGCCAGCACCGGCACGATGATCCAGAAGCGGCCCAGCCACATGCAGATGCCCAGCGCCACGTTGTAGAACGGCGTGTTGGCAGACAGGCCCGCAAACGCGCTGCCGTTGTTGTTGGCGGCCGACGAGAAGGCGTACAGCACTTCAGAGAAGCCGTGCGTGCCCGGGTTGAAGATGCCCGCCTTGCCCTGCGTGACCACCACGGCCACGGCCGTGCCCACCAGCACCAGCAGCGGCGTGACGAGGATGGCGATCGACGTCATCTTCATCTCGAACACCTCGATCTTCTTGCCGAGGTATTCCGGCGTGCGGCCGATCATCAGGCCCGCGATGAACACGGCCAGGATGGCGTACACCAGCATGCCGTACAGGCCCGAGCCCACACCGCCAAACACCACTTCGCCCAGTTGCATCAGGAACATCGGCACGAAGCCGCCCAGCGCGGTCAGCGAGTCATGCATGGCATTGACCGCCCCGCACGACGCTGCCGTGGTGATGGTGGCAAACAGCGACGAGGCCACGATGCCGAAGCGCGTTTCCTTGCCCTCCATATTGCCCACGGTCTGGTCGATGCCAAGGTTGGTGAGCATCGGGTTGGCGTGCAGCTCAGCCCATGCCAGGAAGACGGCGAGCACCACAAACAGCACCGTCATCGCAGCCAGCACGGCCCAGCCTTGCCGGCCATCGCCCACCATGCCGCCAAACGTAAAGCACAGCGCCGCCGGGATGATGAAGATGCACAGCATCTGCACGAAGTTCGTCAGCGCGTTGGGGTTCTCATACGGGTGCGCGGAGTTGGCATTGAACGGGCCGCCGCCATTGGTGCCGATCATCTTGATGGCTTCTTGCGAGGCGATCGGACCCATCGGCAGGGTCTGCGTTTGCGTGGTGGCCTTTTCCGTGACGGGGTTGCCTTGGGCATCCTTGATCGGCTGGCCGCTGGCATCCATCTTCGGGTTGTCGTACGTGGTGGCGGTGACGGTGGTCACCTCCTTGTAGCCATCGAAGTTCTGGATAACGCCCTGGCTGACAAAGAACACCGACACGATGATCGACAACGGCAGCAGCACATAGACCGTCGAGCGCGTGAAGTCGACCCAGAAGTTGCCGATGGTGTTGGCCGAGTGGCGCGCAAAACCGCGGATGAGCGCAATCACCACCGCAATGCCCGTCGCCGCAGACAGGAAGTTCTGCACCGCCAGCCCGAGCATCTGCGTGAGATAGCTCATCGTGCTTTCGCCCGAATAGCCTTGCCAGTTGGTGTTGGTGACAAAGCTGACCGCCGTGTTGAACGACGAATCCGGCGTGACCGCACCAAAGCCCTGCGGGTTGAGCGGCAGCCACTGCTGCGCGCGCTGCAGCGCATACACCGCCAGCGCGCCCAGCACGTTGACGACGATGACGGCCAGTGCGTAGTGCTTCCAGCCCATCTCGGCCTTCGGGTTGACGCCGGCCACGCGATAGAACAGCCGCTCGACGGGGCCGAGCCAGTGCGTGCGCGATGGCTTGTCACCAAACACGCCGGTCATATACGCGCCCAGCGGTTTGGCCAAAACCAGCAGCACGACCAGATAGATCGCCAGCTGGAGGAGGAACGCATTCATGGTGTGCCTCGCAGTGTTGTTAGAAACGTTCGGGCCAGAGCAAGGCCACGAACAAGTAGACGAGCAGAACCACCGTGATGGCCCCGGACAGCACATAGAGCCAGGTCATTGCTGTTTCTCCATCGCGTGCGTGGTGGGTTGGTCTTTGGTGGCGAGCCGGCCGGAGAGGGCGAGCAATCCGCCCACTGCCAGGGCCAGCACCGCTAGGCCGGCGAGATAAACGAGGTCCATATGCGCTCCCCTTTCCTTCGGGTGGTGGTCGTTAGAACGTCTTGGTCACGGCGAGCAGGGCGGTTGCCTTGCCCATGTAGCTGTTACGTGTGTTGGTGTAGGCCAGACGCGATGCATTCGTGTCGATGTAGCTCAAAGAAGCTGTCCAGCCCGAACCAAAATCCTTCGTCACGCCCACTTTCCAGTCGGCATAGGACGTGCGCACCACTTGGTGCGGCACTTGTTGATAGCCCACGTGCAGGTTCAGCGTCAGGCCCCAGAAACCGGTGTCGAAGTTGCCCGACAGATCGAAGTACTGGCTGTGGTGGCTATCTGCAAAACCGAACAGGTTGGAGAACGCATGCGAATACTTGAACGTGACGGGCCCGTAGCCGATCTGCGCATAGCCCTCGGTGGTGTGCGGGCGGGTGTAGCCGTCGGGGTAGCTGCCCGGGTAGTAGTACTGCAGCACGCCCGCATCAATGGGCACATCCTTCATCAGCTCGGTCTTGTAGCCGCCGTAGAAATCCATCTCGATGGGGGCAGACACGTTGGGGTTGGAATCCCCCAGCCAGCTGATCGACGAGTTCCAGTTGCCCACGTAGAAGCCGTTGGGCAGCGCGTAATCCACGCCGCCTTGGATGGCAGGCTTGTTGTTGGTCTGCATGAGACCGCGATAGCGGTACTGGCTGGCCAGCGTGACGTTGGCCGTCAACGGGCTGGCAGGTGCAGCCGGGGCGGCAACAGGTGCCGGGGCAGCGTCAGTGGACTGCGCAAATGCGGCCGCGCTCGACAGTGCTGCGGCACAGAAGACAACGCCACCCATGACGGTGGCGCGCAAAGAAACGTTGGCTTGCATGGACCTTTCCCTTGTTGTTTTAGGTGCCGCCCGGCCCGGCGCAGATGCGCGTGAACTGGGGCCGGATGCGGCGTGCAGGCAGGCTCCCGTCACAGGGCCTGCGTGCAGTGCAACATTAGGGAAGCGGGGATAAAAACGGGATAAAGCTTCAGGGGAGGGGTGTAAACGCCGTGTAAAAACGGTCGATTGCCCGGGCGATCACTGCCCCAGTTGTATCAGGGGTGCCCGCGAGCCAGACACACCGGGCCCCGATACAGCTCCGAGCAAAGGCGGGACATCCCGTAGCGGATAGCGCCGGTCTTGGTTGTCGGATTTCGGGGAATACGGCCACGCGCATTGCGGCGGGCTCCGGCGCGGTCGACTTTGATGGCTACGCACGTGTTGGCCGGCACCCCGCGCGGATGGCGGCAACGCTGCGTCATGACGACGAGCGTCCTGCGTACGGGCGCACTGGTTAGCGAACCAGCGTCACCGGAATGCGAGACAGGCGCATCAACCGGTTGGACAGCCGGGCGGCCATGAGGGAGCCCAGCGGTGAGCGGGCAGCCGAGCCCATGACGATCATGTCGCATTGGTTGGCGGCAGCGGTTTGCGCGATCGTTTCGGCCACGCGACCGATCCGCACCTGGGCAACGTAGTGGGCGCCGGCATCGTCCAAGATGGCGCGCGCCCGCCGCAGGGCCTCTTCACCGCTTTGTTCCTCAATCTCGCGCAGGGCCTGCAGCGAGTGATAGGCGCTGGCGCGTCCCCCTTCAATCGGCGTCTGTACGTTGAGCAGCACGATGTCCGACGCGCAACGGTCCTGGCAGAGAAAGGCTGCATGGCGAACCGCGTCGAGCGCGTGGCGAGAACCGTTGACGGGGACGAGAAGCTTGAGCATTGCGTAACCCTGATCACGTTGGTCGACCGGCGGCAGGGTGAGTCGGGTCGTTGCCTGCACAGTGCCGGGGTTATGGCCGTTTGAACAGCGTGACGGCCTGTCGGTGTTATACGAACGCCGCCGCAAAGACGGTGTAAAGACTGCGGCCCGTGCCCATAAAAAAGGTGTAAAGGGACGCGCGTACCGCATGCGCCGTGGGCGCGGCGTCGGCTGACGTCGGCCCAGCAGGATCAGCGGCAGCGGCAGTCTTCACGAGGGATCCCCGGGGTTCGAGAACCCTTTCTCATGGTGCTCGATTGCGCGCCCATAGCGCCGGGACGCGCTTCGCTCATCCAGGTAAAGCACCACGAACAACATCACGAGGGCGAGCACGGCACCGGCGCCGAGTAGCCATCTGGCGGCCAAAGTCATGATGATTGAGCGCGCTGCGCCCCCATAGTCCAGTCAATGCAAGGGTAGTGAGGCGGCCATTAAAAACGTGTAGAGACTTGGCGTGGCTGTAAAAAAATCCTGTAAACGCTTTGCCCGCGCGTTTGCGGGTGACCATCACAGCAAGCCAGCCCAGGCATGCATCTGTGGCGTTGCGAAGGGTGTTGTTTTAGATTGCCGACTAGAACGCCATCCAACTCGGCGCGCACGCGTGGGAATGACCCTTCTCGCGACGACGACGCGCGCATCGATATCGTCTGCTGCAGGGGAGACACCATGGCACGCTTCGCCAAGATGTGGCAGTTGCTGTTCGGCAAGCCATTGGACCCGCTGGACCCGCGCACGCGACACGCCATTGCCGTGACGCCGCTGCTGGCGTGGGTCGGCCTGGGTGCGGATGGTCTCTCATCCTCCTGCTACGGCCCGGAAGAAGCCTTCCTGGCGCTGGGCCAGCACACGCCGCTTGCCTTGTTCCTTGCGTTGGCCACCGCTGCCACGGTGTTCATCATCGCGCTGGGCTACAACCAGGTCATCGAGCTGTTTCCTACTGGCGGAGGCGGTTACCGCGTAGCCACGGCGCTGCTCGGGCCCGGGCCCGGGCTCGTATCGGGCGCCGCACTCCTCGTCGACTACGTGCTGACGGTTGCAACGTCGCTTGCCAGCGGCGTCGACGCATTCTTCAGCCTGCTGCCCGTGAGCGCGCAAGCATTCAAGCTGGGCACCGAGATCGTGCTGGTTGTACTGATGACCGGGCTCAACTTTCGGGGCATGCGCGAATCCATCCTCGTGCTGCTGCCCATCTTCATCGGCTTCGTGGTGCTGCACCTCGGTCTGATCATCTATGGCGTCGCCGTACACGGCCAGCACCTTGCGGCTGTCGTGCCCGAGGCCGTCGGCGAGGCGCATGGCATGTCGCAAGCCTTCGGGCCACTGGTGATAATCGGGCTGCTGATGCGCGCGTTCTCGATGGGCGGCGGTACCTATACCGGCCTGGAGGCCGTCTCCAACAACGTCAACATGCTGGCCGAACCGCGTGTTCCCGCAGGCAAGCGGACCATGGTGTACATGGCAACGTCGCTGGCCTTTACGGCAGGCGGCATCATCCTGCTCTACATGCTGTGGCAGGCCAAGCCGGTGGAAGGGCAAACCCTGAACGCCGTGGTGTTCGGCAGCGTGATCGACCACATGGGCCTGGACTCCGCCTTCGCACGCAGTGCGCTGCTGGCCGCCGTGCTTGCGTTCGAGGCCGGCCTGCTGCTGGTGGGCGCGCAAACCGGTTTCCTGGATGGCCCCGCTGTGCTGTCGAACATGGCGCAGGACTCATGGGTGCCACGTCATTTCCGTGATCTGTCGACGCGACTCGTGCGGCAGAACGGCATCATCGTGATGGGCGTGGCCAGCGTCATCATCCTGCTGTGGACGCACGGCCAAGTGGCGGTATTGGTGGTGCTCTACAGCATCAACGTGTTCTTGACGTTCAGCCTGTCATTGCTGGGCCTGTGCACCTATTGGTGGCGCCGCCGCCGCGATGGCGGCAACTGGTACACGCACTTCGGTCTGTCCGCGCTTGGGCTTTCGGTCACCAGTACGGTGCTCGTCATTACGCTGGTCGAGAAATTCATGGCCGGCGGTTGGTTGACCGTGGTCGTCACCAGCGCGGTGGTCGCACTCTGCTTCCTGATCCGGCGGCATTACGACGAAACGCGCGCACTGATCGCCAAGGAAGACGCCTTGTTTGCGGGCCAGCCTCCGGTAGTGGACCCAGCCACGGCGCCGGCAACACCTGACCCGTCGCAGCCGACCGCCATCCTGCTGGTGGGCAAGCATCGCGGCGCCAGCATGCACGCGCTGCTCTGGGTCAACCGGCTGTTTCCTGGCCACTTCAAGAACGTCATCTTCCTGGCCGTGGGCGAAGTGGATGCACAGAGCTACGAGGGCGCGGAACACCTGGACCACCTGCGCCAGACCATCGGCGCATCGCTGGAGTACTACGTCGCGCATTGCCGGCGGCACGGCATGGCGGCCGACTACCGCATCGCCTTCGGCACCCACCCGATTGCCGAATTCACCCGACTGGCCGAAACCACGATGGACGCCTTTCCGAACAGCGTGTGCTTTGCCAGCAAGCTGATCTTCAAACAAGTCAACTTCCTGACCGCATGGCTGCATAACCAGACGCCGCTCGAGATTCAGACACGCCTGCATGTGCAGGGCAAGCAGATGGTGCTGCTGCCGATGAATGTGGGGTAGGTGGAGTTGATGTGCGGGGGAGTGTAAAGGCGCTGCAGAAAGGTAGGCGCCACATGCTGCGACGCCCGGGTTTCTCTGCTGGACTGTTTACCTGTACTCCCAGGTGTCGTCGATTTTGATGATCTTCCAGGTCGCATCCACTCGCTTGAGAAACACCAGCACATGCACTGGGTCTTGCGAGCCAAAAGAGACCGGCACCACTGCAACATCGCCCAGCATCAGCGCGCGTTGCACTTGAATATGGGCAAGCCAGTCGCGGCTATCGTAGTCCTGCACCTTGAGAAAATAGTCCACGCCATTTGGCGGGCCGGCGTGTGCGTAGTCGTTGCGCAACCGGCCAACGGTATCTGTGGCGACATAGCGCTCGATATCCGGCTCGCTCAGCGGATACGTTTGATCCGAATCATGCTGAATGAACCAGGTGTAGAACGAGATGGCTGCGGCCTCCGGCGAGTTTTGCGAGACGGCGGCCTGTGCAGCGGATGCCGACCCAACCGCGAGGGCGCATACCGCCGCAACGAGCAGGGAAAGGAAGCGGGTCATGAGCTTGCCTCAGTGATAACGGTAGGTCTTGTAGGCCGGTTTGGCGCTTCTGTACGCCGGGCCAGGATAGAAACCATGAAGCTGCTTGAAGTCTGATATCCAGTGGGAGCCATCGTAGATCGCCATGTGTCCGTGAGGGTGCCCGGGGGCGGGTTGAATCACGATCACGTCTCCCTTCATCGGCGAGCCTATCGCCTCATGGAACCCGGCGGCCAGCAATGATGGGCCGTAGTCCTTTGCCGAGCGGGTGCGCTGCAAAGAAATACCGCCCCATTCAATCGCCTTGCGCACGTATTCTGCGCAGCGGCCCACACTATTCGGCTCGATATTGCTTGCTGCATAGTTTGCAGCTGAGATGCCGTCATACATTGCGTGCTCCTGAGAAAGTTGGCAGAGGAGCCTGCTTTCTACACGGTGCACGACCGCAAATGCATGAGCCGTTTCTGAAAATCCAACCGACCTGTTGTCCATCTTGGTGGCCGTGCTGCATTGCTCGATCACGAGCCTTTGCGGCTCAAGTGTCGGCCTCCAATAGTCGAGCTTGAACCTCTGAGGGGCTGGCGCCACTGTTCGACGGTGGCGTGTAGCCCTCCGGCTGCCGAGATCGAAAGTTTGAGGTCGACAGACGCGCCTGAAACTGTGGCGCTCGGGCGTTGGAGCCCGTGGGCTCGGTGCACAGAATCGGAAGATGGAAGCAGCGCCCATCGCTATAATTCTCTCGCTGCCGCACCAACGGCAGCCTGGTTTAGCGACCTGAAACACCAAGGCGGACGATTGCTGCATGCAGTCGCACTGCTGCTTCCGTTCGCGCCTACTTTGGCGGGCCGGATGGTGAGACCTCCGGGTCTACCGGTTTCCTTGGGACCGGGTCGCTAACACCATCGTCAGGCCCGCCACCCTCGTTTAGCGCCGAGATGGTGGGGCTCCTTCAATCCCAAGGAGGCTCCATGCCTATTGCAGACGGGACGCGCCCAGCGTCGTACCCGTCCCCGCCAGCACCGTCGCCTAGTCCACCGCACACGTCATCGGACACAGGCAGGCTGACCAAGAACCGCACCTACCTGAACGGCGCCATCGCGGCACAGGCGTATCTCAAGCGAACTCGCACCGCCATGTGCACGCACGGCCAATGCCGGCCGGGCATGCTGCGCGAACAGCTTCAAGTGTTCTCTACGCAGTCGTTCCCGCCGGCGTTCATCAAAGGCTTTGTGGATGCGATTGACGCGTACGTTTCGATGTCGCTTGGGGGACGCGAGATCGATCCGCAGACGTGGGATGTGTTAGCCGCCATAGAGCGGCGTGGTTACAGCCAATAACAACAGGTTGACGCATTCCCGTGACGGGCGGGAATGCCAGGGCAGCGACAAACCCTCAAACCTTCGCCACCGGCTTCAACTCCCACATCGGCAGGTAATTCATGATCGGCCGCTCGAACGTGCCGCCCTTGTCGAGAAAGGGCTTGGCCGAATCCAACATCGGGCGAAACGTGTCCAGCTGCTTGGCCGCGTCCAGGTCAGTCCACAGGCTCACGTTCGACAGCGACGATGTCGCCTCGTCGTCGCCCACATAGAACGCGACCAACCCGCGCATGGCCTCGATACCGGGCCGGAGCAGGGCTTCGAGGTCGTTCATCATCTGGCGCATCTCGGCGAACTTGTCTGGCGGACACCGCAGAATCGAAACTCGGACGACTGGCTGCATTGGAGACTCCATTCGTTGAGATGCGTTGAAAGACCAATGAGGAAGACCGACGCTACTGCGCCAGAAATTTAACGACGGCACCCACCGTAACCTGCGTCTGCTCCTCCATCAACCAATGCCCCGCATCCGGAATCACCAGCGCCTGCACGTTGGTGGCGGCATTGCGCATGACGATGGCCTCGTTCTCGCCGAAGGACTTGGCGCCCCCAATGGCGAGCACCGGCATGGGCAGCTTGGTGGCGATGGCTTTCTGGTTGTCTTCCGCGTCTTGCGGGATCGACAGGAATTGCGCAAACGCTGAATGCATGGCGCCCGGTTTGGCGTAAAGGCGGGCGTAGTGGACGCGGGTGGCTTCGTCGATCTTGGAGGGGTTGCCGGCAAACTCATTCCAGAACCGGTCGAGGTAGATGCGCTCGCGGCCTTTGACGAGCCGCTCGGCATCGGGGCCGCCGAACGAGAAGTGCCAGAGCTTGGGCGAGCGGACGATCTGCTCCCACGGCGGCACACCGGGCACGGGCGCATCCATCACGACCAGCCGCGTGGTCTTGTCCGGGTAGCGCGCCGCATAAGCAAACGCCACTATGGTGCCGATGTCGTGGCCCACCACATCGGCCTGGTCGATGTTCAGTTTGGTGAGCACCGCGCGGATGTCGCCGGCCTGGGTGCGCTTGTCATAGCTGCCCTCGGGGTGCGACGACAAACCCATGCCGCGCAGATCCGGCACCACCACGGTATGCGTGCGCGCCAGCTCGGCGGCGAGCGGTGCCCACATGTCACCCGTATCGCCAAAGCCATGCAGCAACACCACCGCCGGGCCGCTGCCGCCCACGCGCACAAACAGCGTCGCCCCGTCGGTCTGGATGTTCTGGTGCCGAAAGCCCGGCGGATAGGGCTTCACCTGCGCTTGCACAAGGGGCGTCATGGCGAGCATGAGCGCGACGGCTGCAAACAGTTTTCGCATGGCTGTTCTCTTGGGGGAGTGGGGCGGCTGGCCAAGCCGGAAGCAGCCTGCAGATCGGGCCGTACACCGCAGGACACGCGCGATGCAGGGCCTCGACAAGAGTAGTACGCGCCACGCGGGGCGCAAGCGTGAAGGAGAGGGGAGGCGGGCGGGCGCCTTGGGTGTTACGTGTGCGGCGGGTGCTCGCCGGACGATTCAATGACGTTGGGATGGCCGGTTGCCGCAAAGCGCGGCTCAAGCAGGTTGTGCAGCAGCACGCCCAGCACGGCGCCTGCGCATTCGGCCAGCACAAACCCCGGCACGCTGCCGGGCGCGATGCCGGCAAAGCTGTTGCTGAACATGCGCCCGAACGCGGCCGCCGGGTTGGCGAACGATGTCGACGCCGTGAACCAGTACGCCGCGCCGATGTACGCCGCCACCATCGACGCAGCCCGCCCGTTGGGCGCCCGCAGGATGACGAGCAGCAGGCCGGCGGTGGCCACCGCTTCGGCAATCCACTGCCCCGTGCCGCTGCGCACCTTGGTGGAGAACTGCAGCAGGGTCATGTCGAACATGGCGTGCGCCAGCCATGCGCCCAGCACCGCGCCCAGCATTTGCGCCACGATGTACGGCAGCAGGGCGGCGCCGTGCAACTCGCCGCGCACCGCCATCACAGCGCTCACCACCGGATTGAAGTGCGCGCCGCTGATGGGCCCCAAGGCTTCGATCAGCACGTAGAGGCCGCCCACCGTGGCGGCCGTATTGGCGAGCAACGCGATCGCGGCGTTTCCGCCCGCCAGGCGCTCGGCCATGATTCCGGAGCCGATCACGATGGCCAGCAGTAGCGCCGTACCCAGTGCTTCGGCGGTGAGCCGGCTGCGCAGTTCGACCATGGTGCTCAGGCCTGCGCAATGCGTTCCAGCGCCGCCTGCAGTTCGGCGTTGCTGAGTGTGTCCAGCGGCAGGGCCAGCAACTGCAACATGCGGTAGCCGATGGCCTGGCGTGTCAGTTCAAAAGCTTGCCGCTTGCCCTCGTCACCACCCGGCGCGTTGGAGGGATCGGCATAGCCCCAATGCACCTTGACGGGACTGCCGGGCCAGTAGGGGCAGGCTTCCGCTGCGGCGCTGTCGCACACGGTGATGACGATGCGCATCTGCGCGGCGCCGTCGCCCACGAATTCGTCCCAGCTCTTGCTACGGTAGCCGGCGGTGTCGATGCCTGCGTTGGTGAGGGCTTCCAGTGCGAACGGGTTGAGGCGGCCACTGGGTGCGCTGCCGGCGCTGTAGGCGCGCACGTCTTTGCCCAGCTGTTTGGCCCAGTGGTTGAGCATCCCTTCGCTCAGCACGCTGCGTGCGGAGTTGTGGGTGCAGAGGATCAGGACGTTGGTGGTGCGGGCGACGGTGGGGGTGGTCAGCATTGGCAGTCGGTGCGGGCGCTCAGGCAGGCGTTGCCCTGGCAGCAGTTGTCGGTCAGGAAGCCCAGCAGGGCATTCATGTGGTCATACGCCGCGCGGTAGATCAGGTTGCGGCCGTCGCGCTCTTGCGTCACGAGGCGCGCGGCTGTCAGTTCCTTGAGGTGGAACGACAACGTCGCGCCCGGCACCTCAAGCTGTTCGGCAATCGCGCCCGGCGTGAGGCCGGTTGGGCCGGCCACCACCAGCATGCGAAACACCTGCAGGCGAATGCCGTGAGCCAGCGCGGCGAGGGATCGGATGGCGTCGGTCTCTTCCATAATTCCAACATATTGAAACTATTGAATGACAGCCGCGTGTCAATCAACCGACTGCGTCGTCCATGGCGAACCCCCGCATGCCGCTTTGCCCACAACCCTGCCACGGCCTCGATGCCCCACAGAGGGTTTATAGGTTTACTTCTTTATGTATACAGATAGTAGTAGTAGATAACGGTGGATAAGTCCTGTGGATAAGCAACAAAACTGCTTTGACATCAACGACTTGCAGAACGGACAACCCATCGGACAGCGTGTGCCGTTGCGTGGATGACTGCGGGGGATCGCGTCGGGGCCCGTCGCCACGGTGGGAAGTTATTCCCGTGCTGTTTGCACGGTGACCCCGGAGAACCAACACGCTTGTCCCTGGAGTTATTCACAGGGGGAGGGAAGGTTATCCACAGTGGCATCTCTCCCACCCGGCTAGTGCGGGTAGTACTCCAGCTCTGCAATGCGCGCCCGGATTGCCTCCACGTTCAGCCCTTCGATATCGGGGCTCGCCACCGAACCGGCGTCTGCCCGCCATGGCGCGTTGTCGGCGGCCTTCTGGGCAGTCCGATAGGCTAGCCACGCACGTTGTGCGTTACGGATGGCCTCGCGCGATACGGGGTCGGTTTTGCTCATCACGGCCTGGTACAGCGTGTTCATCTGCCGGTCGTAGGCCTGATACGCGGCGTGCGTGCATTCGGTCATGCCGGCCGTGGTCTCGCCGCGCGGGGTTTTCAGGCATTGCTCCAGCGCGTCGTCGATAGGGTCGGCGGCCCATGCGGCCAGGGGCAGCAGCAGCGCGGTAGCGACGGATAGTGTGCGTGCGACACCACGCGCGGCCCGGATGGCTGGGCGGCGGGTCGGACGGATCTGCTGGTCGAGCATCGGAAAGGCCATCGCATACCTCATCGTTTTCATTGCGGGGGTGGTTGCCATGGTAGGAAAAGTCTTTCCGTGCCGGAGTGGGCGCATTGGCTGCGCGCCCTCATCCTCGCCTCTACGCCATCTCGGCTAACCGACGGCTGATAACGCAAACACGACGGCCGTCCTATACCTGTGGTGTTCGGCCATGCGCGGGCGTGGCGGCCGTGGTGGCCTTGGTGACCTCGTTGCGGCGCTTGCCCTGGCCATCATCCAGGAGGCAGATCATGCGCATGCTCGTCAACGTGCGGATTCCGCACGAACCCTTCAACACCTATGTGCGCGACGGCTCCATCGCCGAGCGGATCCCGCGCGTGTTGGCCGAAAGCAAGCCCGAGGCAGTCTACTTTACCGAGCAGAGCGGCCATCGCGGCGCGGTGCTCATCGTGAATGTGGAATCGGCCTCGCACATTCCTGCGTTGGCCGAGCCGTGGTTCCTGCAGTTCAACGCAGACTGCGAATTCCGCATCGTGATGAGCGCGGAGGATTTGCAGAAGGCGGGGTTGGCGGAGATTGGTGCCAAGTGGAAGTGAAGTCGCCGCTGCTGGCGTGGTGTTACCGATGCAGCAGCGGATACAGCGCCAGGCCAAGCAATGCGGCGCCTGCCACGATCACCGGTTCGGGCAGCTTCTTGAACTTCACGAGCAGCAACACCGTCGCCACGGCCAGCAGCGCCGTCGGTACATCGACGATGGAGCGCTTGGCCAGCACGATGACCGCGCCGGTAATGGCGCCCACGGCGGCCGCTGTTACGCCATCAACAAAGGCCAGAATGGCCGGCAGCTTGCCGTATTTCTTGAAGTACGGCGCCGGCAGGATGGTGAACAGGTAGCACGGCAGGAACGTGCCGAGCGCGGCCACGCACGCACCGGGCAGGCCCGCCACCAGGTAGCCGATAAAGCCGACAGTGATGACCACCGGGCCGGGCGTGATCATTGCCACGGCCACCGCGTCGACGAACTGCTTTTCGTTGAGCCAGTGGTGCTCCGTGACCACGCCGCCGTAGAGGAACGGCACGATGGCCAGCCCCGAACCGAACACGAACGCACCAGCCTTGGCGAAGAACGCGCTAAGCTGCGAGAGCAGCGAAGAATCCATCGTGCCGAGCAGGCTGCTGGCCGCTGCGACCGGGGCAACGGCTACGGCGTTCATGCGGCCCTGGCGCAGCCACCGGGGCGGTGCGCGCCAGAACCACACCAGCACACCCGCCGCCAGAAACAGCCAGGCCACTTCGGATTCCGTCACGACCGTCACCGCCGCCAGCAAGAGATAGACGGCCCACAGCAGCTTGTCCTTGCCGACGCTCTTGGTGGTGAGCTTGTGCGCGCTGATGGCGATGATGCCGATCACTGCGGCACCCACGCCGTAGAACACCGATTGCATCCAGGTCAGCCCGCCAAAGCGTACATAAGCCCAGCCCAGCGCCACCACCATCAGGAACGAAGGCAGCACGAACGCAAGGCAGACCAGCGTGGCGCCGACGATTCGGTAGTGCACATAGCCCAGGTAGATGGCCAGTTGCGCGGCCAGCGGCCCCGGTGCGAGCTGGGCGAGCGCAAGGCCTTCCTTGTAGTCCGCTTCGGTAATCCACTGGCGGGTATCGACCAGATCGCGGCGCATGTAGCCGGCCAGCGCGACCGGGCCGCCGAAGCCCAGTGCGCCAAGCCGGAGAAAATACAGCAGCAGTTGCCGCAGCGTGTAGGTGGGGCGTTCGGGGGCAAGGTTCATGCGTTACCTGCGATGGGTGACTGCGGTTAAGTTCTCCGGCTGCCGGAAAAATGCACGTACAGCGAGTCGAGCACGGTGCCGATCTCTGCGAGCAAGGCATCGTCATCGGCCAGCCGTTTGCGGGCGCCCGCCAGGATCGCTTCGAACCCGCCGGCTTCAGGCGTGGCCGCGCCGCCCACATCGAGCGCATGCACCATGGCGCCCAGACGCGCGAGCCCCGGGTTGTCATCGAGCCCAAAGCTGGCGATGAGCACCTCGAACGAAACGCGCTCGCCAACATGCGTAAATGTGGCACCGTCAAAGTCGAAACCTAGCGCTTCTGCTGGGCAATCCGCCGGGCTGTCGAGCCACAGGAACCGGGCGTGCGGGTCGATGAAGCGCTGGATGAGCCAAGCGCTGGCAACGCGGTCCACCCACAGGTGCCGGCGGGTTGCCCACAGGCGGCCCTGGTGCTGCGTGGGATCACGCCGGGGGATGCCGCCCGCCGCGGCACGCGGTTCGCCCGGCGAGTGTGTGGCTTCGGCCGCCGCAGCAAAGTCGCGCCATTGCGCATCGGCACGCACGGTCGCTTCATTGGAGAAAAAGTCGATCTTGCGGATGGCTTCGTAGGCGCGTGCATGGCGGCGCAGAAGCCGGTTGCGCTCGGCGGTGGGCAGGTCGGGGAGCGTCTTGCGCGCCTCAGACAGCTCGGCCAGCCATTCGGCGTAGTCTGGCGTGCGGTCGAACAGGGCGCGGTAGGCCGCGTCTTCCGCCGCATCGGCGGCTTGCACGCGCAGCACCCATGCCTGGCCGTTTTCCTGCAGCGTCTCGTCTGCCAACTCGTTGAGCTGTGCCGCATGCTCGGCACGCGCAGGCAGCAGGTAGACGCCATCGCGCAACGCCGCACAGCCGATCGCCTTGATGGCGCGCCAGATACGCATGCGCGCGGTGGCTCGGGCAGTGGGTAGGCTGACGATCAGCAACAACCAGGAATCGGGGGAGGCGGTCATGACGGCAGCATAGGCGTGCGTCACAACCGCTGCAATGTTGTAGAGATTGCTACATTAGCGCGGCGACAGGCCCATGGCTTTCACCAGGAACGCGTTGACGTCGGCCTCGGCGCGTTTGGCTTGCTCCAGGTTGGCGCCAGTGGAGACACCCCGGGTGGTGCAGCGCGTGTAATCGGCCTGCATGGCCTGGAGGTTGGCGTACTTCTCGCCGTCTGGCAGCCGGTAGTACGCATCGTGCTGCACGTCGATCAGGGTCTGCGGGCAATCGCGCGCCGTAGTCGCACCTGGGAAGTACTTGAAGTACGCACGCGTGTTGTCGAAGTCGTGATACGCGCCGGGGTACACGTGCACCTCGACGGTCTGCCCATCACGCTGCATGATCTCCGCGGCGTTGCGGCATAGCTGCGCGGGTGTGTAGTCGTCTTTCTCGCCCAGCGCGAGCATGAGCGGGGCGCCGGTCAGCGGTGGCGGCGGGATCTCCCACCAGAGCGCCGAGCACCCGGGGTAGAAGCCGATGAGCGCTGCAAACCGCGTGTCGTCATCGATGACGCCTTTACGGAACGCGTCGAGCGTCATGTCCAGTGACACACCACCGCCGCGCGAGAACCCGATCTGGCCGATGCGCTTCGGGTCGATGCGCGGGTCGGTGCTCAGCAGCTTGAGCGCGAACAGGGCATCGGCGTCGTTGGCGGCGGGGTTCAACTGCGATTGGTTGTCCATCGTATTGGCAATGCCGCGTGGGCCAAACGAATCCACCACGAACGCGGCCATGCCGATCTGGTTGAACAGCCGCACCCACCGGTCGACGTCTTTCTGCTGCGGCCCGGCCGAGCCGTGCGAGATCACCATCGCTGGCACCGGGCCCTGCAGGTTCTCGGGCAGGTACAACGTGCCCCAGACGGGCGTGGGCGTCTTGTCGAACTTGCGATGCACCAGCTCCCATTTGCTCTTGGGGGTGACGCTGTTGAAGTGGATGCGGCCGGTGGGTTGTGCCGAGAGATCGCTGACGATTTGCTGCGCCGATGCGGGCGCGGAGATCAGCGCCATGACGGAAACAACGCGGAACAGGCGGCGCAACAAGCCGACGGTCGAGAGCCTTCTCATGAGGGATCCTGGCGGTGGGGCGGAGGTGGTGATTGTGCGCTTGTGGGAAGCGGGATTCCACACAACACCGGCCCCTCTCAATGGCCGGACAGCTCCGCACTCCACGCCGCCGTAACGTTGCCGCCGAGCCTCCATTCAGAGAATGGGCGGCGCGGCGCAATCAACGCAGGCAGCCTCGGGTCTCGCACGTGGGCGTAGTAGGGCTCCATCCAGCACAACTCATCCTGGAGGGTCCATGGAAACAGCGCCTGCTTGATCGGCGTGATTTTTTCGAAGCTCGCCGGGTCGATCACCGCATCGATCACCAGGTTCGCCAGGCGGCCGATGGCGTGGTTGTTCTCGCGGTACAGGTCGATATGGCGCCGCTGCACCAGCTCTGCCGCAAACACCAGCGGGATCAACGCGAACGTGTGGTAGTGCAGCGCGCGATCGCCGCGCTTGACCTCGCGTGCCAGCGCGCCGTCGGGGCCGATATCGCGAATGCCCTCGCGAACGCGCAGGAGTCCGGAGTCGATCAGGTCGCTGTTGTCCGTCGCAGTGCCGATGGCAATCAGATTGAGGCCGGCCCAGTACACCAGGTTGTTATGCAGATGGTTGATCGCCTCGGCGTTGCGGGTGGCGATCGCAATGCGTTCGAGCCACGGTGCAATCGCATCGAGCTGCGCCTGGTTGCGCTTGCGGATGTCGCTTGGCATGCGCAGCAGCACCATGGCGAAATCCGTTCCGGCCCACGACCGTTCGTACTGGCCCTGATAGCCGGAAATCTTGCCCATCAGTGCATCCGCATCGGCCCAGGTTCGAAGCTGGCTCAGCGCGCACGTCCAATCACCCTTGTCGGCGGAAGCGTTGAGTTGCGCGATGAAATTGCGCATCGGTTTTACGTCACGCGCGTAGCCCGCGGCGTCGTCGTAAAAGCCGGGTGGATCGATCGTCTGGACGGGTGCGGGAATCTCACAGGCGCGGGCCGCATGCACCAAGCCGAAGCCTGCGCCGACGGCCAGCGAAAGAGCGAACAACGCTCGAAGGTAAGCACGATGCATTTCAACCTCCGGAGCGGGGCGGCAAAGGACGGCAGACGGGGGAAGACCGGAGCGGGCGGGCTTGCGAGAGTCGATGCCCGCACACGCAAAACGGCGTGGTTCGCGGTTGCGTTGACGGGGGTTACAAACGGTAGCGACTATGAAAAAGAGCCGCATCGAGCGGCTCTTCTGACATCAGCGGCAACGTGTCCTTACTGCGCGTTATCCCCACCGTCCTGCGCCTCACGCTCTTCGCGTTCCTCGCGCTCTTCACGGGGCAGGGTGAGCATGCCGGTGTTGTACACGTACTCGTACACCTCGCCGTAGCGGCCCCATTCGATGCCGATCTTGAGCACGCGCTCGGCTTCTTCGGGCTTGAGGTACGCCTCAAGTTCGCGCAGCACATGCTCTTCGCGGATCTCGCCGTCTTCGTTGGCTTCCAGCTCGGCGCGGATGTGCGCGGCCAGGGCCACGCGTTCCAGCAGCTTTTGGCCGAACAGCACCTTGCGCTCGGGCGGTTCGGTTTCCATGTAGGTCTTGCCGAACGGCGTGACGATGATGTCGCCGCGCTCGATGGTGGCCAGTTGCAGCAGCGCCAGCGCTTCGCAGGCGGGCAGCAGGTCGTCGTCGGTCACGCCGGCTTCTTCTGCCAGGTGTGGCAGGTCGGCGCGGCCGTTGAACGGCGCTTCGACCAGCAGGTCCAGGATGGCCTCCATCTGGCCGATCTCGGCATCGGGCAGGCGGTAGGCAAGCTGCTCGGCAGCGGGCTCCACGCCCACATGCACGCCCACGCGCTCCGGCGATGTCATCAGCCCATACACTTCGTCGATAAGGTTGCGCACCGCGGCGGAATCTCGGTTGCGGGGGCGCGGGAACGGCACACGCACCTCGGCGCGGATACGCCCCGGATCGCTCGAGAGGATGACGATGCGGTCCGCCATCATCACCGCCTCTTCAATGTTGTGCGAGACGATCAGGATGCTCTTGATATTGGTGCGGCGGTCTTCCCACAGATCGAGCATTTCGTCGCGCAGGTTTTCGCCGGTCAGCACGTCGAGCGCCGAGAACGCTTCGTCCATCAGCAGCAGGTCGGGTTCGGTCACCAGCGCGCGCGCAATGCCCACTCGCTGGCGCATGCCGCCAGAGAGTTCGCGCGGCAGGGCGCTGTTGAAGCCCGACAGGCCGATGAGGTCGATGGCCTGTTCGGCCCGCTCCTCACGCTCGGCCTTGGGCACACCTTGCGCCTCCAGGCCCAGCTCCACGTTCTGCTGCACCGTCAGCCACGGGAACAGCGCAAACGACTGGAACACCATCGCAATGCCCTGCACAGGGCCGCTGTACTCGCGCCCGCGAAACAGCACCTGGCCGCGATCGGCGCGCACCAGGCCCGCCATGATGCGCAGCAACGTCGATTTGCCCGAGCCCGACTTGCCGAGCATGGCGACGATCTCGCCCTGGCGCAGGTTGAGGTCCAGGCCTTCGAGCACGGCACGATCGGTGTGGTCTGCGGTGCGGAAGATCTTCGAGACGCCGCGCAGCTCCATGACGCTTTCAGCGCTCGGGCTATGGGTGCTGGTGGTAACCATGTGTGTTCTCAACTAAATAAGGTCGTCTTAGAACGCGCTCAAGATCGGGGTGCGCAGTAGGATCATGAGCCTGTTCTTACAGGCGGGTGCGCTCTTGGGCGATGTCGTACAGGCGGTTCCACAGCAGCCGGTTGAAGCCGACCACGAACAGGCTCATCACGACAATCCCGAGCGCAATGCGCGGGAAGTCGCCCTTGGCCGTCATCTCGGCGATGTAGCTGCCCAGGCCCGTTGCCACCAGCGTGCGGTCGCCCCAGGAAACGTATTCCGACACGATGCTGGCGTTCCATGAGCCGCCGGCGGCCGTCACCAGACCCGTGAGCAGGTTGGGGAACACCGCGGGGATGAGGAAGCGCTTCCACAGCAGCCAGCCGCGCAGGCCGAAGTTGCGGGCGGCCAGTTTCAGTTCGGTCGGGATGGCCGAGGCGCCGGCAATCACATTGAACAGGATGTACCACTGCGTGCCGAAAATCATTAGCGGGCTCAACCAGATCTCGGGGTTGAGCGCGAAGCGCGCGATGAGCATCACCGCCAGCGGGAACATCAGGTTGGCCGGGAACGCCGCCAGGAACTGCGCCACCGGCTGGGCGATGCGGGCCACGTTCGGGTTCAGGCCGATGCGGATGCCGATCGGCACCCAGACCAGCGCAGCCAGCGCAATCAGCAGGATCACGCGCACCATGGTCAGGAAGCCGAGCCAGAAGACGTGGCCGACCTCGGCCCAGCCCACCTCGGAGCGCACGAACTGCAGCACATGCGCCACCGCCACCAGCGCGGCCAGGATGATGATCACATCGGCCACGCGGTGCGACCACGGGAAGCGCGGCAGGAATCCGTTGCCGCCGGCCGCGGTGGGGCGCGTGCGCTCGGCACCCCAGGAAAGCGTGCGCTCGGCCAGCGCGGCGGTGCGCTCAAGCAGCGCCTTGACCCACTCGGAGCGGCGCAGCAGGTCAAGCAGCCACGATTGCGGCTCGCGCTCCGACGACATCGCGTCGAAGCGGAAACGGTCCGCCCAGGCAATCAGCGGGCGGAACAGCAGTTGGTCGTACAGGATGATGCCGATCAGCATCGCCAGGATGGCCCAGCCGATGGCCGGCAGGTTCTGTTGCTGGATCGCCAGTGAGATGTACGAACCGATGCCCGGCAGCTTGATGTCGTGGCCCGACACTGAGATGGCTTCCGACGCGACCACGAAGAACCAGCCGCCCGACATCGACATCATCATGTTCCACAGCAGGCCCGGCATGGCGAACGGCACTTCCAGGCGCCAGAACCGCTGCCACTTCGACAGGCGGAACACCGTGGCCGCCTCTTCCAGGTCGATCGGGATGGTGCGAAACGATTGGTACAACGAGAACGCCATGTTCCACGCCTGCGACGTGAAGATGGCGAAGATGGCCGCGCACTCCACGCCCACCAGGTTGCCCGGAAACAGCGCAATGAAGCCCGTGACCGTGATCGACAGGAAACCCAGCACCGGAATCGATTGCAGGATGTCCAGCGCCGGGACCATCACCTTCTCGGCCGTGCGGTTCTTGGAGGCGATGGCCGCAAACGCGAACGAGAACGCCAGCGACGCGCCCAGCGCCAGCAGCATCCGGATGCTGGTGCGCAGCAGGTAATAAGGCAGTTCAATGACGTCGAGGCTGACGTCCAGATGTTCGCCGGGCGTGTAGGGCACGTTCATCTGCTTGGCGGCATACGCCACGAGCACGATGGCGGCCAGGATGATCGGCAGCAGCGCCAGGTCAAACCGGTTGGGCGGCGCCGTCAGCAGGTTGCCGAAATTGACGCCAAGGTTGGTACCGAAGGTGGTACCCAAGCGGCCCCGGATGGTGGTTTCGTTGTCGTTCTGCTGCATCTTGGATAACCGGGACGGAAACCGCGGACGAAATTTGGGCGCCTCAAGGCCTGGGCCGAGGCGCAATACATGGCCGTGCGGGGCTGGGCGCGGTGCTTTGCGAAAGCGTTGCTTGGCACCCGGCGGCAAGCCGCCTAGTTTACCTTGCGTAACGTCAGAGCCCGCCGCGCGGTTGTCAGTCTGACGACGTCACATTCCAGAAATGTGACAGAGATACGACAGCGCCGGTTTGTCATGTTTTATCCAACACATCGCCCGGTTGCTTCGGAGACCCGCCATGGCCGTCATTGCGCAAGTGATCATTACCGTACAGGGCCGTGTGCAGGGCGTGGGCTATCGCGCCGCGTGTGTCCAGCGCGCCCGCCTGCTGGGTCTGCGCGGCTGGGTACGCAATCGCCGCGACGGCGCCGTCGAGGCCTTCCTGGCCGGCCCCGAGGCCAATGTGCTGAGCATGCGGGAATGGATGTGGGAAGGGCCGGACAGCGCCCAGGTCACGCAACTGGACGTAATCACGGGCGATCATGAGGCGCCCGTACCGGGTTTTGAGATCCGTCCGACGGTGTAATTCTGGGCAATCAACGGACACGGAGTCGACACGAAACGAGGGCAGCCAATGGCTCCAGGACGCAATGAAAACCGCGCGCAGCCTGGGTGGCGTTGCCCGCATCGATCGCGCTGGCAGGCGGCTTGCACTGGCTGTTCCGCGCGCTCTTCTGAACGTTTGAACGCGCATTGACGGAAAAAGGGCGACCGCGCAGGCCGCCCTTTCTTTCGCTGACGGAGGTACCGGCTGATCAGTACACGTTCGGCACGATCATCTCTTCCGGCACCGGGTGGCGGATGTACTCCGCATGGTGCACGCGCTCGGGCAACAGCACCGGCGAATGCGGCACCGGGTGGTAAGGCACCTGGCCCAAAAGATGGTGGATGCAGTTCAGGCGGGCGCGCTTCTTGTCGTCGGCCAGCACCACCCACCACGGCGATTCGGGAATGTGCGATCGCTCGAGCATCACTTCCTTGGCACGCGTATAGGCTTCCCAGCGGCGGCGGCTTTCCAGATCCATCGGGCTGAGCTTCCACTGCTTGAGCGGATCGTCGATGCGGCTCTGGAATCGCACTTCCTGCTCTTCGTCCGTGACCGAGAACCAGTACTTGACGATCTGGATGCCGGAGCGTGCCAGCATCTTTTCGAACTCGGGCACGGAGCGGAAGAACTCTTCGTATTCCTCGTCGGTGCAGAAACCCATCACGCGCTCGACGCCGGCGCGGTTGTACCAGCTGCGGTCGAACAGGACGATCTCGCCGGCGGCGGGCAGGTGCGCCACGTAGCGCTGGAAGTACCACTGCGTGCGTTCGCGGCTGGTGGGAGCGGGCAGCGCAGCCACGCGGCACACCCGCGGGTTCAGCCGTTGCGTGATGCGCTTGATGGCGCCGCCCTTGCCGGCGGCATCGCGCCCTTCGAAGATCACCACCAGCCGGTGGCCGGTCTCGATCACCCAGTCCTGCAGCTTGACGAGTTCGCCCTGCAGGCGGAACAGCTCGCGGAAGTACATGCGCCGCGTTTCGCGGGCCTCGTCGCTGATGCCCTCGCCGCCGCCGAGCAGGTGATCGTCGATTTCCATCTCCAGCTCTTCATCAAGCGTGTCGAGGAGGTCTTCCTGCAGGCGCGCCTGCCGGGCTGCGTCGCGTTCGCTCATAGTGTGTTGCTCCTGCCGATCTTGCGGATCGTGCCGATGTTGCCGAGAGGCGGCGCTGCGCTGGGGCAACGCAGTACAAGTCTAAGCCCGACTAGGTAGCACGGGCACGTGGCAGGGGAGTGACATGCGGGCGTCACGCCGCCCGAAGGCTTAACTGGATTCGCCTTCCAGCATGAACTTGGCGCCGTCGTCCTGGCCGAGCAGGCGCACCAGCGTGGGCATGGCTTCCTGCAGCTGCGCCTTCAACGTCCACGGCGGGTTGACGATGAACATGCCGCTGCCGTGCAGGCCCAGGCCGCCCTCGACCGGGTGCCGGACGGTGAGCGTGACGTGCAGCCAATCCTTGGGGCGCAACTGCTTCAGGCGCGAGGGAAATTGCGCGGCTTCCCGCCGCTGCACGAGCGGATACCAGACCGCATACATGCCGGTCGCAAAGCGCTGCAGGCTGTCTTGCAGCGATTGCACGGTGCGGGCGTAATCCTGCTTGTCTTCGAAGGACGGATCGATCAGCACCAGCGCACGGCGCGGTGGCGGCGGCAGGATCGCCTTGATGCCGGCAAAGCCGTCGCCGTCATACAGCATGACCTTGCGCCCGGCACCACGGAAGTTGTTGGACAGCACCTTGATTTCGGAGCTGTGCAGCTCGAACAGGCGCAGGCGATCGGCGTCGCGCAGCATCTGCCACGCCAGCCACGGCGAGCCAGGGTAGTGCCTGAGTTCGCCGTTCGGGTTCAGTTCGCGCACCTGGTCGAGGTAGGCATCGAGCAGCGGCGGCAGCGTTTCGCCGCTTTCGGCCGCGCGCCACAAGGGGCCGATGCCGGTATCGAATTCGGCCTTCTTCTGCGCCCATTCGTGGTCCAGCGCGTAGAGGCCGGCGCCGGCGTGCGTGTCGATGTACCAGAACGGCTTGTCCTTCTGCGTGAGGTAATCGAGCATCTGCACAAGCACGGCGTGCTTGAGGACATCGGCGTGATTGCCGGCGTGGAAGGCGTGGCGGTAACTGAGCATCGGCGGGCCATGTGCGCCCGGAGTATCAGGCGCGGGCAGAGAAAACGGTAGGCGCGAATGCTACCACCGCGCGGGATGCGTCCCCAGCGGCACGCTGGGCAGCGTCCAGTGCGGCGGCGTGTCGGAAAGCTGCCCCGCGTGACGCAGCGCAGTGAGCGCGCCAAAGCCGGAAGGCGCGGTATCCAGATACGCGCCGATATCTTCATAGCGCGGGTCAGCCGCATCGAAGCCGTGGGCAATTCGGCCGAAGCTGCGCAGCCAATGCGCCGTCTGCGCGAGCGACACACGCACGTGCCAGCTGCCGCCTTCCGTCATGCGGCGTGCGAGCGCCGTCATCGCGCCAGCCGCCATCAGATAGCCAGCGCCGTGGTCCAGCGCCTGTGCGGGTAGCGGACGCGGCTTGGCCTCACCGGCGGCTTGCGCTTCGGCCCAGTTGAAGCCGCTGGCGGTCTGCACGAGTGAATCGAAGCCTCGGCGATTGGCCCAGGGGCCTTCATAGCCGTAGGCGCACAGGCTCACGTAGACGATGCCCGGGCGCAGGGCCGCGACCTGCTCGGGGCCAAACTGCAGCGCTGCCACACCACCGGGCCGATACCCCTGCACAAAGATGTCGGCGTCGCGCAGCAGCGTGCGGAGTTGCGCGGCCCCGGCCGCATCGCGCAGGTCAAGCTGCGCGGAGCGCTTGCCACGCCCGGTGTCGATCACCAGCGGCGGAATGGCGGGCAGATGCGGCGCTGTAACGAGCAGCACGTCGGCCCCATGCGCCGCCAGCGTCCGGCCACAGACCGGCCCGGCAATCACGCGCGTGAGATCGAGGACGCGCACGCCCGAGAGCGGTCGGCCATCGGCGTGCGCCGCCAGCGGCTGCGGTGGCGCATCGCCAATACGCTCGATCGTCATCAGCGGCTGCCCCGCCACGGCAATGCCTTGGGGGTGCGCGTCCCACTCTTCAAATGTGCGTGCGGCCGTCACGACCATGCCCGCCTGCGCCGCCGCCTCTTCAAACGCTTCGGCCTTCCATTGGTTCAGCGCGGCGGCCACGGCGTCCCGGTCATACGCGCAGCCGAGCAGCTTCAGCACGCCGTCACGGTGATGCGGAAAGTTGGTGTGCAGGCGCACCCAGCGGCCATCGCCGCAGCGGTAGAGCCCGGCGATCTTGTCCCAGGGTTCGGGCGGCAACTGGCCATCGACCCGGAAATAGCGCTCGGAGCGGAATTCCAGCGCAGCGTGGCACATGTCGACTGACACCGTCTGCTGCCGCCCGCTGCGCAACGTGTCGACCTGCGCCGCTGCCAGCGCGGCGGCAGCGATGGTGCTCTGCGCGAGCGTGCCCACGGCAAACGACGACGGCAGCGCCGGCTCCGTGCCCGTGAGCGTGGCGCGCGACAGCACATTGGCCGGCTGGCCGAGCACGGTCCACAATTGGCTCAGTGCGTCGGTCGGGCTGACAGTCAGCATGGAAGGATCAACCACATCAGCAACAGGTGACGGGATAGCGGGGCTCCGCAAAGAAGGTGCGCCCATTACAGTCCCGCACCGCAGATAGCGTCAACATTGACTAGACTGATCAACCTCGATTGCCGCCCACTTCATCCGGCCCGATGACCACCTACCTCAATGCCGCCGAAGCCGCCGAGCGCCTGCATATTTCGCGCCCCACGCTGTACGCCTATGTGAGCCGCGGCCTGCTGGCGGCATACCCTTCGCCCGACGGCCGCGGCAGCCGCTACCGCGAGGCCGATGTGGCCCGGCTCGCCGATCAGCGTTCCGGCGGACGGCGCCCGCGCCAGGTGGTACGCCATGCGCTGGACTGGGGCCTACCGGTCATGGAATCGGCCATCACATTGATCGATCACGGGCAGTTGTTCTACCGCGGCACGCCTGCTGTGGGATTGGCCGAACGGGCCACGCTGGAGGCCGTTGCGGCGCACCTGTGGCAATACGAAGAAGCCGCCGCCTTCAACGCGCCCGCGCCGGTGTTGCCGAAGAGCTGGTACGCGGCGCTCACGTCGTTGGCAGACGCGGACATCCGCCAACGCTGCATGGCGCTGTGCACGCTTGCCTTGCCGGCACTCGACGAAGCTGCGTGGCGCCAGGATTCCGCACGCACGGCGCGCGATGCCGGTGCCCTCCTGCGGGTGGTGTTTGCCGCCATGCTCGGCCGCAAGCCAGACACCGCACCCGTGCATCTGCAATGCCAGCAGGCATGGAACCTTGACGCGCACGCCGCCGAGGCCATCCGCGTCGCATTGGTGCTATGCGCCGATCACGAACTCAATGCCTCGAGCTTTGCAGCACGCGTGGTGGCATCGACCGGCGCCAGCCTGGGCGCGGTGGTCAGTGCGGGGCTGGCTGCACTCACGGGTGGCCGGCATGGCGGCACCACGGCGCGTGTGGAGGCCTTGCTGAGCGAGCTGGAAAGCGAGCGCTCCGTGGCAACGGCACTGCGCCGCCGGCTGGATCGCGGCGATGCGCTGCCGGGCTTTGGCCACCCGCTGTATCGCCAGGCCGACCCTCGCGCGGGTGCAATCCTGGCGCACTTGCCGAAGACGGGCGCGGTGCGCAAGCGGCTGCAAACGGTGATGGACGCCGTGGCCGGGTTGACGGGCGATGGGCCATCGGTGGATTTCGCGCTGGTGGCGACCCGCCGCGTGCTGGGGCTACCGGAGGGTTCAGGCTTTGGCCTGTTTGCTGCGGGCCGTACGGCCGGTTGGATTGCGCACGCGCTGGAGCAGCGCGCGGCGGGGCAGTTGATCCGCCCGAGAGCCGCCTATGTGGGGCCGATGCCGGCCGCGCCGGAGGCACCGGTGGGCCGCATCATTCGCGTCAGGTAACGACGCAGGCCGAGATCAGGCCTGCGGAATCTCGATCTTCACCTCAAGCACTTCCAGGTTGTCCTGGCGCTCGAGGTTGACCTTGATGTCGTCGTTGCCGATCTTCACGTACTTCGAGATCACAGCCACCAGCTCGCGTTGCAGCGCGGGCAGGTAGTCGGCGGGCGCACCGCTGGCGGTACGTTCATGGGCGAGGATGATCTGCAGGCGCTCTTTGGCAACGCTTGCAGTCTTCTTCTTCTCGCCGAGCAGGAAAGACAGAATCGACATGGATGTGCGTCTCCTTATTTTCCGCCGCCGAACAGGCGCTGCAGGAAGCCCGGCTTGTTGTATTCGACGTAGCGCAGCTCCTTCTCCTTGCCCAGGAAGCGGTCGATCACATCGTGGTATGCGTTGGCGACGTCCGAGCCTTCCAGGTGGATGGCGGGCAGGCCCTGGTTGGACGCCTGCAGCACAGCTTCGGATTCCGGAATCACGCCAATCAGCTTGATGCGCAGGATTTCCTGGATGTCGGTCAGCGACAGCATCTCGCCTTCGGACACGCGCTTCGGGTTGTAGCGCGTGAGCAGCAGGTGCTCCTTGATCGGCTCCTTGCCTTCCACCGCGCGGCGCGACTTGGAGGACAGGATGCCCAGGATGCGATCGGAGTCACGCACCGAAGAGACTTCCGGATTCGTCACGACGATCGCCTCGTCGGCAAAGTACATCGCCATCAGCGCGCCCGATTCGATACCGGCCGGCGAATCGCAGACGATGTACTCGAAGCCCATTTCCTTCAGGCCTTCGATCACCTTCTCGACGCCTTCACGCGTGAGCGCATCCTTGTCGCGCGTTTGCGAGGCGGGGAGGATGAACAGGTTCTCGCACTTCTTGTCCTTGATGAGGGCCTGGTTCAGGTTGGCCTCACCGTGGATCACGTTGATCAGGTCGTACACGACGCGGCGCTCGCAGCCCATGATGAGGTCGAGGTTGCGCAGGCCGACGTCGAAATCGATGACGGCGGTCTTGTGGCCGCGCAGCGCAAGGCCGGCGGAAAACGCCGCACTGGTGGTCGTCTTGCCGACACCGCCCTTGCCGGAGGTGACTACGATGATCTTGGTCATGGCTCGTAACTCTGTAAGTTAAATCGCTCGGCGCACGGGGTGCGTCACTTCATCCGCAACGGTTCGAAAACCAGCGTGTTGTCCGCGAGCCGGACCTGCGCAGGCTTGCTGGCGTAGGCGTCGGGCCACGGGGTTTCGCCGGTGCGGTAGATCCCGGCGATGGAAATCAGTTGGGGCTCCAGGCACGTGCAGAAGATGCGCGCGTCCAGGTTGCCCTTCACACCTGCCAGCGCACGGCCGCGCAGCGAGGCATACACGTAGATGTTGCCCTCGGCGATCACCTCGGCGCCGTCGCTCACCAGGTCGAGCACGACGAGGTCGCCGCGCGCATAAATGCGCTGGCCGGAGCGCAGCGGGCGATCGACGATCATCGTGCCCGGCTGCATTGCCACGGCATCGGCGGCAGGAACGGCAGGGGTGGAGGCGGGGGCTTCAGCGGCTTGGGCGTGCTCGGGCGCATCCGGTGCGTCCTGCGCGTCATTGCGGTCGGCATCTTTGGCGTCATTCCCGCCGCGCGGGCGGCGGCCGTGGCTGTCGAGCAGCGGCAGGCCGAAAGCCTGGGCCCATTCGGCCTGTTCGGGGCTGGCGACCACGCCGATCGCGCGGGCACGCAGCGCGGTCAGGGTCTCCACCAAACGGTCGATGGGCAGACGCTCGTCTGCGGCCAGGCGGCGCACATCGATGGCAATCACGTCGTTGGAGAAAAACTCCGGCGTGTCGGCAAAGCGTCGCGTGAGTTCGGCGGCCAGGGCGTCCATGTCGGCGGTGCGCGGCGACAGCAGCAGGGCATCGACGGTGCCGCTGCGGATCTCGAACAGCGGCGCTTTCTTCTGGGACATAGAACGGCTACGCGGAAAAATGGGCTCATTCTAACGTTGTTGACGAAGCGCCTTGAATTTTTTGGGGCCGCCGATCCGCCACCCGGCTGAGACGCACAGCCGGCGCCGATCTCCGCATGGCGGGCGCCACGCGCAAATGTCATCCGACGGTCACGGCATCGTCATGCGCGCTTTCGATACTTCTCGGCTCCTGAGCCCCCCGGTCCAGTCTGTTGTCCTCTCGCGTTGCGCAAACGGTTCCCCCGATTCTGCGTGCGCGTCTGCGTGTCATTCGCTTCAGCAGCAATCGCATTTCGCAATCCGCAGTCCGTAGTTCGCATACCAAAAAATAGACTTCAGGGAGAAGTTCATGCGAGTCCGACCATTGTGTTCGGCGGCATTGCCGCTTGCTGTTTTCTTGTCGATGTCGCTGGCTGCCTGTGGCGGCAGCGACGATACTCCGACCACGCCTGCCGCCAGCGCTGCCCCCGCGGGCACCAAGGCCACGCTGGCCGTGCTGGAAACGACCGACCTGCACACGAACGTGCTGTCGTACGACTACTTCAAGCTTGCTGCCGACAATTCGCTCGGCTTCGAGCGCGTGGCGACGCTCATCAATCAGGCGCGCACGCAATTCCCGAATACGCTGCTGCTGGACAACGGCGACACCATCCAGGGCACCGCGCTGTCGGATTACCAGGCCATGGTGAGCCCCATCACCTGCGACCAGACGCTGGCGATCTACAAGGTAATGAACGCCGCCAAGTACGACGGCGGCGGTATCGGGAACCACGAGTTCAACTATGGCCTGCCGTATCTGTCGCAGGTTACGGGCAATACGTTCAACGTCGATGGTCTGCCCGATCCGGCCACGCAGAAGAAATGCGCAGGCCCGGCCTTCCCGCAGGTGCTGGCCAACGTGGTGAGCGCGAAGACCAACGCGCCGCTCTTCCAGCCGTACACGATCATCACCAAGACGGTAACCGCCACGGCGCCGGATGGCAGCACGATCAGCGCACCGGTCAAGGTCGGCATCATCAGCTTCACGCCGCCCACCATCACGAGCTGGGACAAGCGCTGGCTCGACGGCAAGGTCTATACGGTCGGCATCAAGGAAACGGCGGCCAAGTACATCCCCGAGATGCGCGCAAAGGGCGCCGACCTGGTGGTCGCGATTTCGCACGGCGGGCTGGATAACTCGACGTATTCGCCGACGATGGAAAACGGCAGCTGGTGGCTATCCACCGTGCCGGGCATCGACGCCATGTTGATCGGCCACTCGCACCAGCTCTTCCCGGATGCAAAGAGCACGGTCAGCCAGTTCAACCTGCCGGGTGTGGACAAGGTGGCCGGCACCGTGAACGGCGTGCCGACTGTAATGGCCAACTACTGGGGCAAGCACCTCGGCGTGATCAAGCTGGGCCTGACGTTCAACGGCACGAACTGGGCCGTGGACAAGACGCAGACCACGGTGGAAGCGCGCTCGATTCAGAACGCCGACAAGACGTACATTGCGGCCGACCCGACGGTCTCGGCCGCCATCGCCACCGAACACCAGGCGACGATCAACTACGTGAAGACGCCGGTGGGCAGTACCGACTTCAACATGAGCACGTACTTTGCCGATGTGGGCGACCCGGGTGCGATCGAGATCGTGAACCAGGCGCAGGCCGATTACGTGTCGGCGTACATCCAGGCGAACCTGCCGCAGTACGCGTCGCTGCCGGTGCTGTCGGTGAGCGCGCCGTTCAAGAGCGGCTTTGGCGGCGGTACGGATTTCACCGATGTTGCAGCCGGCCCGCTGGCGATCAACAACGCAGCCGACCTGTATCTGTATCCGAACACGGTCTACGCGGTGAAGGTGGCGGGCTCCGACATCAAGAACTGGCTGGAGACGGCAGCCAAGCGCTTCAACACCATCGACCCGACACAAGCGACGGTGCAGAAGCTGGTGAGTACGTTCCCGGGCTACAACTTCGACATGTTCACCACGCCGGACCTGACGTATGAGATTGACGTCACGCAGCCGGTCGGTAGCCGCATCAAGAACCTGATGTACAAAGGCGTGGCGCTCGACCCGGCAGCGCAGTTCATCGTGGCGACCAACAACTACCGCGCAAGCGGCGGCGGCAACTTCCCCGGCCTGGATGGCAGCAAGACGATCTATGCGTCGCCCGATGCCAACCGCGACGTGCTGATCAGCTACATCAAGAAGATCGGCAGCGTGAAGCGGGCGACGAACGGCTCGCAGCGCAGCTGGCGCTTCACGAAGCTGGCGAGCTCGGTGGCGCAGGTGCAGTTCACGTCTGCGCCCAACAAGCTGGCCAGCGCCACGGCCGCCGGCATCACCAACGTCACACAGGTGGCTGCGGATGACGGTTCGGGCAAGGGCTTGGCGGTGTACCAGATCGACCTGACGCAGTAAGCAGGAGCCGACGATGCCATCTCTTCGTTCCGCATGGGCGGGTGCACCGGCCATGGAATCTCCGCGACAGTCGGTGCCGATGCTCACCGTGGCCGCGGCGCTGGCGATCATCGTGGCGGCCGGCGGTTGGCTGTCGCATGCGCGCCAGGTACCCGCCGTCGATGCCACGCAGCTGGAATCGTGGCGCGCAATGGTCGTGCAAGCGATGGAGCCCGAGGCGCTGCAGCAATTGCGTCAGCGCGCACGCAGCGGCTCCGTGCCGGCGCAGTCAGCGTTGGGCGAAGCCTTGCTCAGCGCGCACGACGGCGCCTTGCGGAACGAGGGGATGCGCTGGCTGGAAACCGCTGCATCGAGCGATGCGCGTGCGCAGTTATCGCTGGGCAAGGCGCTGCTGCTCGGTACCGGCGGTGTGGAACGCGACTACCCGCGTGCGCTGCGCCTGCTGCGTCAATCCGCTGACAAGGGCGACGCGGCCGCGGCGTACTACCTGGGCGTGATGTATCGCAGCGGCTACGGCACGGCTGTCGACACAACGCAGGCTGCACACTGGTTTGATCGTGCTGCCCGCCACGAGATTCCGGCAGCGATGTTCATGCTGGCGAATGCCTACCGCGACGGTGATGGTGTGCCACGCGATGAAGCCCGCGCGCTGGCGTTGTACCAGGACGCCGCCGAACACGAATTGCCGGAGGCCGTGCAAGCCTTGGCGATGGCGTATCAGAACGGCGAACTGGGTCTCAAGCGCGACGATGCCGCGTATCACCAGCAGTGGATTGAAACGGCACATGCGCTGAAGCATCCTGCGCTCGCGCCGTAATACAGCGTTCTCCTCAGTAAAGCCCGCGGGTCTGGGCGTGCAGGCGCACCAGACCCAGCAGGGCATCAATCTGCGGCGTCGGCACGCCCACATGCTGGCCGATCTCTCGCACCGACGCCACCAGCGCATCGATCTCCAGCGGGCCGCGTCCGGCCTCTGCATCCTGCAGCATCGACGTCTTGAACGCGCCGAGTTGACGCGTCACCGCGCTGCGTTCTTCGCCGCTCTGCTCGATCGGGCAGCCGATGCGCGCACCAATTGCTTTGGCCTCTTCCATGACGCCGAGGCAAAACGCGCTGACCAGCGGATCATCGAGAATGCGATCGCACGTCGCGCCCGTGAGCACCGACACCGGGTTCATCGTCATGTTGCCCCACAGCTTGAACCAGATATCGCGTTGAATGGCTTCGCTGCGTTCGATCTGCAAACCAGCGCGTTCAAAGAGCGCACCGAGTGCACCCAGGCGCGGTGAGATGCCGCCTGTGGGTTCGCCAAGAATCAATCGTTTGCCGAACCCATGACGTACGTGTCCTGGTGCCGCCGTTGAACACGTCAGATGCACCACGCAACCCAGTACGTTCTTCGTTGGAATGGCTTGCGCGATGCGTCCGTGTGGATCCACCGATTGCAGGCGCAGGCCTTCCAGCGGCCCGTGCCGGTCAAAGAACCACCATGGCACGCCGTTCATCGCGACCACCACACAGGTCTCGGGGCCGATGAGCGGAGCAATGCCTTGCGCCACGCTTTCCATGGCGGGAGCTTTTACAGCAACGATCACGACGTCCTGCACACCGAACGCGTGCGCGTCGTCACTCGCGTGCACCGGCACAGAGCGTGTGTTGCCGTCTTCGGTCAGGCGCAGTCCTTCGGCTCGCAATGCCTGAAGCGTCGCACCGCGTGCCAGCACGTTGACCGGTTGATCTGCCAGCGCGAGCTTTGCGCCAAGATAGCCGCCGACCGCGCCGGCGCCCACGATGCAAATGCGTGTCATGTGATCAGGTTCGGTAGGAAGAATCGATGCGGTCGATGGTGCGGGTGAGGGCCGCAAACACATCTTCGCCTGCGCCAAAGTTTGGGTTGAACTGCAGCGAATCGCGCGTGCAGTTGCGCGCAATCGCTTCGGGAATCTCCAACACCGGGCCCATCGATGTGGAAGCGAGCTGGATCTCGCACGCGCGGTTGAGCAGCCACAGCACCGCAAACGCCCGCGCAATCGAATCACCCCAGGCCAGCAGTCCGTGGTTGCGCAAGATTACCGCGGGCTTGTCACCGATGTTCCTGACCAGGCGCGGCCCTTCATCGGCATGCACGGTGATGCCCTCGAAGTCGTGATACGCGACCTTGCCGTGCAGTTGCGCCGCGTAGAAATTGCTGATCGACAAGCCGTCGCGCGCGCACGCCACGGCCATGCCGGCGGTCGTGTGGGTGTGCATCACGCAGTGCGCGCCCGGGATACCGGCATGAATGGCGGCATGCACGGTAAAACCCGCCGGGTTGACCGGCCAGTCCGGCTGACCCGCTGTGCGCCGCACGTTGCCCTGCAGGTCGATCTTCACCAGGTTCGACGCGCAAACCTCGGCATAGGTCAGGCCAAACGGATTGATCAGAAAGGTCGGACCGTCATCGTCATCCGCACCGTCTTCCGGTTGCAGGCGCAGCGTGATGTGGTTGTAGATGAGTTCGGTCCAACCCAGCTGCGCAAAGATGCGATAGCACGCCGCCAGCTTCACGCGCGCGCCCCATTCTCTTGGGCCGCACCAAGTCGGGCGATGGGCCTGGATGTCCGAACCGGAATCGGGCGAAAGCGAAAGCACCGTCATGACCTGTCTCCTGATCGCAGGGGCCATGCGCCGGTCGGGTTGCCGGCGCTTAAGTGATTCACATGTTAATGAATTTGCGCCGGGCGTCAAACAACGTTACATCTGCCGTCTGCTAGGGCAACTGGTTGCGCAGCACCACCAACCACTGCATGACCGAATTCGTGTACGGATCGAGCTGGTTGGCGTCATTCAACTCGGTAATGCTCATCGATGCGGATTGCTGCACGTTGCCGCCAATCGATTTCACTTCATGGCGCACCGGGTCCATCTCGACGACGAGATCGCAATGCATGGGCGTTCTGCCGGCCTGGATTTCGGCCGGGTCCGTCATGAAGCGATCGGCGCCGCGTGCGGTGCAGATGAGGTCGCCCGGACGCGGCACGGCCGGTGTGCGCTCAAGGACAAAGGCGGGATGCCTGAGCAGATGATCGCGCGCGTCGGTCACATATTCCGCATGCGTAGCGCCGGTCAGGAATTGATCGTTCTGCAGGCCGGCCTTGCGCATGATCCACGAGATGAACACCGCAGACCACGCCCAGCCGCCGGTGGTCAACTGCTGGCAGGTCGGTGTCTTGCCGACAATGCCCCAGTAGCGCTTGGCCAGCATGCAGCCGCGCGCGGTGGCTTCGCCGCCCGTGCCGTCCGGATAACGCAGGCAAGGTGCCTGGGCAGGTGCGGCAGGCTCGGCAACTGCCTTGGGCAGCGGCATGTCGGTACCGCTTCCTTCATCAGACGGGGTGGGCATCGGGTCGTCGGGTGTCAGCCAACGGCCTTGCGGCTGGTCAGGAAAACCGCCGCCTGCTACGCAATACGTATCGTCGCGCCCCACGCGCACCACTTGGCGCCCCCACCGATCCCATTCGGTCAGGGCAATCTCGATCATCTTTTCGCGCGGTGTGGCACCCGGGCGCGTCTGCACGACTTCGTTGTCGGGTAGCGGTTCGGCTTGCGGGCGCGCAGGCGGCGTCGCACAACCGGCAAACCAGAAGACCGGTGCGATCAGGACAAGCGGCAGGGCAATGCGCAGAGCGAGCGAATTGCGCAGGAAAGGGCGGGACATGAAAGAGGGGAGAAGGGATGGCCTGACGGGGAGACAGGCCTTCCGACGTGGTATGCCAGTGCTGCGGTCGATTCACGCATGCAATGGCATGCCACGTCGTTGGCGCTCACCAGACAGGCTGGCTGCGCCGAGGGCTGTCATTGCATCAGGCGTTGACAGCGTCCTTGAACTTCTGGCCGGCCTTGAACTTGACCGTCTTGGCCGCTTCGACCTTGATTTCTTCGCCGGTGCGCGGGTTGCGAGCCATACGCTCCGCACGCTCACCTTGGCTGAAGGTACCAAAGCCGATAAGGCTGACCGCATCGCCCTTGCCAACGGATTCCATGATGGCTTGCAGCGTCACGTTCAGTGCCTGCTCGGCCTTGGCCTTGGTCAGACCGTCTACGCCGCTGGCGATGGCGTCGATCAGTTCGGTTTTCGTCATTGCTTGACTCCCTTCAAGAGTAGATAAAACACACAACAGAGCGTCCGGGGGATGGCTCCAAGGGCGACATGATACCGGCATGCGAACAGCGTCGGCACGTGAGCTTTGTAACGGCGCGTGGCATGTGGGTTCCGTAAACCCGCATGGGCGCTACGTTGCGAGGCGATCCCATCACATCAATATTGGCGCTCGATGGTCTGGTTCGCGGTTGGCTTGTCTGCTCGTTGATCGGTTCGACGCAGTCGACTGGTTGGTTTACCTTTTTTCTTATGTATACAGATAGTAGTAGTAGATAACGGTGGACAGTTTCTGTGGATAAGTGAAAAAAGCGCTTTGTGTTCAAGCACTTGTTGCAAGCAAAACAGCGGGTACCGCGTGTGCTCTCAGGTGGATAGCTTGCTGGTTTTTCCGATCGCCCGATTGGCAACCCCGTCACTTGTGCCCACACCGTCGACAGGGCAGCCACAGACAACCAACAGCCTTTGCCGGTAGTTATCCACAGCTGCAGGCGGAGTTATCCACACTGATGGGGCAGCATGGGGTTGCGGCGCGTGTCGAGATGCCATGCTTTTGGTGTAGGCTCACGGCTTCGTTGATCGACGTTTTTGTTTCGCTTTACAGCGCTATTTCCCAATGACACGCACGTCCCCTGATGCCACGCCGGCTCTGGCTGAGTCCTCGCCCGCGACGGAAGCGCCGGCCAAACTGCGCCGCCGCGATCGCATCGAGGTGCGCGAATCGGGCGTGCACGGACGCGGCGTGTATGCCGTGGTCGCCATCGCACGCGGCAAGAAGATCATCGAATACAAGGGCGAGCACATCACGTGGAAGGAAGCGCTGCGCCGCCATCCGCATGACCCCTCCGACCCGAATCACACCTTCTATTTCAGCCTGGAAGACGGCAGCGTGATCGACGCCAAGTACGGCGGCAACCGCGCGCGCTGGATCAACCATGCGTGCAAGCCGAACTGCGAAGCGCGGGAAGCAGATGGCCGCGTGTTCATTCACGCGCTGCGCGACATCGAAGCCGGCGAAGAACTGTTCTACGACTACGGCCTCGTCATCGAGGGCCGTCAGACCAAGGCACTGAAGGAACAGTTCGCGTGCCGCTGCGGCGCGAAGAAATGCCGCGGCACAATGCTGGCGCCGCCCGAGAAGACCAAGAAGAAGTAAGTCGAACGCTCGTCGTTCAGACGGCGTCGTCTGCCAGCGGCAGACGCAACACGAAGCGCATCACGCGACTGCCATCGCGCGCGGTTGCATCGTCGATGGCAACGGTGCCGCCGTGCAGACGCACGATGTCGTGCACGATGGCCAGGCCCAGGCCGCTGCCTTGCGGCTGCCCAGGGCGGTGGTCCGCATCCCCGCGGAAGAAGCGCTGGAACACTTCACCGCGCCGCTCGGGTGGAATGCCGGGGCCGTTGTCTTCCACGCTCACCACACCCCACCACTTGGATGCCGCGTCGGCCTCCATGCCGGCGCGCAAGGTTACGCGTCCGCCAGCCGGCACATATTTGATGGCGTTGTCGAGCAGGTTGTTGATGGCTTCGCGCAATAGCACTGCGTTGGCCAGCACCGGTGCCTGCAAGGAACCTGGCAGTGTGGCGTCGTGCGGCCAGGCCTCGAAGCCCAGGTCCAGCCCGCGCGCGAGCGCGCGCGGCACCCACTCGGCGCCGGTGTCGAACGCCAGCGAGACAAGATCGACGCGCATCGGCGTGCCGAGTTGGTCCAGCGTCATACCTGGCTCGGCACGCGCCAGCGTGAGCAACTGGTTGGATAGACGCACCGCGCGGTTCGCACCCGATTGCAGCTCGAGCAGCGCGGGGCGGGCATCGTCCAATGTCTTGGCGTCGACAGCGCGATCGGCGTGCAGCTTCAACGCCGTCAGCGGCGTGCGGAGTTGATGTGCCGCGTCTGCGATGAAGGTGCGCTGCGCTTCCAGTGCGTCGCGCAGCCGGGCCAGCAGCGCGTTCATCGCGTTGATGAGCGGCTGCAGTTCGGCCGGCACGCGTTCGGCCGATTCCGCCGGCAGCGGTGTCACCGAACGCGCGCTCTGCTTGTTGAGCGTATCGGCCAGCGTCTGCAACGGCTGCAATTCTTCCTTGAGCACGAGCGAAAGAATCAGCCCCCCAATTGCCAGCAGCACGATCAATGGAATCGACACCGACAGCAGCACTTCCTTGGCGGCCGTATCGCGATGGTCCAGCAGCTCCGCCACTTCCACGACGATGCCGCCCTCGGCCTGCATGGCATCGGGCGGGTTGGACGGGTTGAACGCCGGTGCCGTCTGCGCCAGCGTGGGCGCGAGCGCAGGGCGCGTGACATCGTCTTCGGGATCGGGCGGTACAGGTTGTCGCGGCGAGCGCGGCTTGGGCACCTCCGCGCTCACGCCCGGCACGAGCAGATGCACCGCACGTACCTGTTTGCCGTCGATCCAGCTGTAGAACACGCGCGCATCGCCAATGCGAACCTGGCCCGAGCCGTAGCCCAATGGCGTGTCGCGCCCAACGAGGGTGCCCGTAGGGCCGGAAATGCGCCAGTAGATGCGGTCTTCGCCGCTGTTCTGGACGAGCGTCTGGGCGGTGAGAGCAATGTCGTAGAGCTTGGCCGCCGACACATGCGGACCGGCGATGCGCAATTGCTCAGCCAGCGTGTTCGCCACCCCCACCAATGCGCGATCGAACACCTGCGCGGTGTAATGCGCCGCCAGCCAGTATGACAGCGCGCCGGTGCCCACAATCAGGCCGAACAGCGGTGTCGCCAGCGCACGCAACAGATGCAGGCGCAGGCTGATCGCACCGTTGCCGCCCTTGGCCGGTGCTGCTGAAGCCGACGACGAGGCGGGACGGTGGCGCTTGAACATGGACGAGACCTACGCTGCCGCGCGTGCCTGCAGCAAATAGCCGAAGCCGCGCACCGTGACGATCTCTGCCTCGGAATGTTCGATCTTGCGGCGCACGCGGTGCACATAGACTTCGATGGCCGTATCGCCCACCACGTCGTGGCTGGCTTCACCGATGGCATGCCCGAAGCTGGCAAGGTGGTCCTGCAACTGAACCTTGCTGACCACCCGGCCTTGGCGGAGCATCAGCAACTCCAGCACGGCAAATTCGCGCGGCGACAGTTCCAGCGGAGCGGCGTCGACAAAGATGCGCCGCTCCACGCCGCTCATGCGCAGCCGTCCGACCAGGATGTCAGGGCGCGCGGCGGGTTCGGTCGGATCCCCGCGACGGCGGAGCAATGCGCCCACGCGGGCCACGAGTTCGAGCATCTCGAACGGCTTGAGCAGGTAATCATCCGCGCCCGCGTTCAGGCCGTTCACCTTGTCGAGCAGGCCGTCGCGGGCGGTCAGGATCAGCACGGGTGTCACGCGATCGCGCGCCCGAAATTGCGAGAGCAGCGTCATGCCGTCGATGCCGGGCAGCCCGAGATCGAGGATCACCAGATCGTGGGTCTGCCGGGTGAGTTGTTCAGTGGCGAAGACACCGTCATGAACGACATGCACGCGGTGCCCGGCTTGCGTGAGCCCGGCATGGATGCCGCTGGCGATGGCACGGTCGTCTTCAATCAGCAGGATGCGCATTGACTCGATCCAGAGTGCGGGCGGAAAGGGCAAAAAGGGACAATCGGCGAGATTGGGCAGCGCTACAATGCGCGGATGACCGATGCCCTGCTCACCATCACCGATCTGGAGGCCGCCATCAATTTCTGGCGTGCCCGTTCGCCCGCCGAAGGCGAGGAACTGCGGCTGTGTGCCGAGGCGTCGGCGCTGGCCAAGCCGTATGCGCTGATGATTGTACAAGGCGCCACCCGCATCGCCCCTGAGCAATTGGGCGACAGGGCGCGGGCGGCGTACGAGGCGTGGCGCGCAGCCACACAGGGCTGAGCGCCAGCATTGCGGTGATTACTTCGCGCCGGTGGCGCCTGCGCCTTTCGCGGCCTGCTCGATAAAGCGCGCGAGATCGGCGTCACGGTGCGTGAGCCCGTTCGCATCATGCGTGGACAACGTGATGTCCACGCGATTCCACACGTTGAACCACTCGGGGTGGTGATTCATCTGCTCGGCTTTGATCGCCACGCGCGTCATGAAGCCGAACGCGGCGTTGAAGTCGGTAAAGGTGAAAGTTTTCTGGATGGCGTCGCGGTCGCTCTGCAGCGTCCAGCCGGGCACTTCGGCAAAGAGGGCCTTGCGTTGGTCGTCGTTCAGGGTCGGCATCATGATGGGGGCGAAGTTCTGTCTTGAATGCGCGCAGTATAGTCAGCGCGCCACGATCTGCGCTCAGATGTCCGCCGTGTCTGCCCAACCTTCGCGGTTTCCGACGTTCAGCACCACATCGCCATCCATCACATCCCCCGCACCGATAGTCGGTAGCGCGGCGAGTTCTTCATACAGCGGCGTGAAGTCCGGGCGCGTGGCATCGAACAGTTGCTCGAAGCTGTCGATGGTGAAGTAGGTCTTCTGGAACGTGTCGATGCGATAGCGCGTGCGCATGATGCGGCGCACGTCAAAGCCGATGCGGTTCGGGCTGGCCGAATCCAGCGCATATACCGATTCACTCTTGCTCGACACGATGCCCGCCCCGTAGATGCGCAGGCCGGCCGGCGTGCGGATCAGGCCGAATTCCACCGTGTACCAGTACAGGCGCGCCAGCATGTCGAGCTGGCCCAGGCGCGCGGCCTTCAGGCCACCCTTGCCGTAGGCTTCCATGTAGTCGGCAAAGATCGGGTTAATCAGCAGCGGCACGTGGCCGAAGATGTCGTGGAAGCAATCCGGCTCTTGCAGGTAATCGAGCTGATCGGGGCGGCGCATCCACCAGCTTGCGGGGAAGCGGCGGTTGGCGAGGTGATCGAAGAACACTTCGTCAGGCACCAGGCCTGGCACCGCGACGATCTGCCAGCCGGTGGCGCGCATCAGCGTTTCGTTGAGCTGGTCAAATGACGGCACAGCATCGCGGCTCATGCCCAGTGTCGACAGGCCTTGCAGGAATTCATCACAGACACGGCCCGGCAACAGCGCTTCCTGGCGGTCGTACAGCGTGCGCCACGTTGCATGGTCGGCGGCGGTGTAGCGGTGCACCGGCTGCTGCATGGTGAAATCAGCGCGCAGCGTCTGGCCGTCCAGGCCTTCGGCAAATTGTTCACGCAGCTTATCGGTCAGGGTGCCGTTGAAGCCGGCCGGGGCGGCGTTTTGCGCTGCATCGGGGGCGTTGGTTGCGATGGCCATTTGTAATGTCGATCTTGTGCAATCAGAGTCCGGCCAGTGTAGGGGCGCGTCGACGCGGGTTGGCCGCAAAACCGCCACACATTGCACGTTGTTTGCGGAAATCATGCAGAATGCAGCCTGTCAACGCAGGAGGTGTGCATGATTTCGCTTGATGCCTTCGATCTGGCCCTGTTAGCGGCGCTTCAGCGCGATGGGCGTGCGACGCATCAGCAGCTCTCGGAGCAAGTCCACCTGTCGGCCAGCCAAGTCGGGCGGCGCCTGGCGCGGCTTGAATCGGAAGGCGTGATCGAGGGCTACCGGGTGGTGCTCTCGCCGACCGGGCTGGGGCTGGGCGTGACGGTGTTCGCGAGCGTCAAGCTGGCGCACCACGGCGACGCCATCGTCGAACGCTTTCATGAAGAGATCAGCCTGCTCGATGCGGTGCAGGAATGCTATTCCGTGGCGGGCGACGCCGATTACATGCTGCGCGTGGTGGTGCCCGACCTGCCGGCGTTGTCGGAATTCGTCATGCGCAAGCTGATGCGCGTGCCGGGTGTGGATAACGTGCGTTCCAATATCGTACTGACAGCCCTGAAGAGGGATGGCGCGTTGCCGCTATCCCACCTTGGTGGGTAAATTCGCGCCTTGCGCCAGGGTGCTCGGCGTGTCACGCTGCAAGCCGACATGACTTTGCTGATATGAAACGCCTGTCTTGGGCGGGAGACCACGATGGTTGAAGGGCACACCACGCATCCGGCGCACGCGCCGGCGCATCTGTCAGGCGGCTACGGCATGCCGGCACGGGTTCGCGCGTGGTGGGTGGCTGCTGCCGTGGCAGGCGTGACCTACGGCGGCATGCTGACCATGGTGGCCGTAGATGTACCGCCCGGCACCCCGCTGGTCGGTCGCATCGTCGCGCAGCCGCTGTGGAAAATGCTGATGGCGCTGCTGCTGGCGCGGGCCGCATCGCTGCACGAGATTCCGCGCGAGCGGCGCTGGCTGATCGGCGCCATGATGTTTTCCGCACTCGGGGATCTGTGGCTCGTTCTGCCGGGGCTCGCGTTCTCGTTCATGGCCGGGCTGGGCTGCTTCCTGCTGGCGCATCTGTGCTATCTGCGGGTGCTGGTGGGGCTGCGTGGCGTGTCGTCGGCCATCCGCATGATCGGTGTCGGCGTGATGATCGGCGTGGCCATCGGCATGCTGCTGTGGTACTGGCCAGGGCTCGGCGAGCTCAAGGGGCCCGTCATTGCCTACATGGTCGTCCTCTCGGCGATGGTGTGCGCGGCATTGCTGGCGCGCCTGCCGGGGCCGCTGACGGCGTGGGGCGCACTCGCGTTTGCAGCTTCCGACGCGATGATCGGCATCAGCGTGTTCGTCTTTCCGTTCACCGACCACGAGCTGGCGATCTGGTGGAGTTACGCCGCTGCGCAGCTGCTCATCAGCGCGGGATTGCTCACGCGCCGCACACCGCCGCCGCGCCGCGCTGCTGCATAAGTCCGTCCGACGTTTCTTCCGCTGCGGGAGCCCGATGCTGGAGACCCTCGACGCTGCCACCACGGCAGCCCGCTTGCCGTATGCCGCCTTGGCCGATGCCATCGCCCAGGTGTTGCGCGACGCGCGCGCAGGCCGTGCCCTGGCGCCGGCCCGCCTTGTGATGCCCGTGGCGGGCGGGGGCAGTCTGTTGCTGATGCCCGCGTCCAACGCCGACATCGCCATCACCAAGATGATCACCGTGCATCCGCACAACCCTGGGCAGGGCTTGCCGGCGATCCACGGTGAGGTGGTGGTGATGGATGCCCGCACGGGTGTGCGCCGGCTGATGCTGGATGGCCCGACCGTTACCGCGCACCGTACCGCCGCTGTGTCGTTGCTGGCGGCGCGCTTGCTGGCACCTGAGCCGGCGGGAGATCTCCTGTTGATCGGCGCCGGTGCCCAGGCCCGCGCACATCTGGAGGCCTTCCGCTTCGGACTGGGCACGCGTCGCGTCACCATCATTGCGCGCACGGCTGCAAGCGCCGATGGGCTGGCGGACTACGCACGCGCGCTCGGCATGAACGCCACCGCGCTCGCGGGCGGCGATGCGGCAGGCGTGGCGGATGCGGCCCGCGCTGCATTGCCGCAGGCTTCTCTGGTGATCACCGCGACACCGTCATCGCAACCGGTGCTCCCGGATCTGGGGGATCCAAGCCAACCTGCGGGCTACGCGTGGGGAGCGCATCACTTCATCGCGGCTGTTGGCGCATTCCGGCCCGACATGGCGGAGCTGCCGCCACGCCTGTGCGTGCATGCCGCAGCGGTCGATCGGCTGTACGCCGATACGCTCGTCGACCTGGAAGCCGAAGCCGGTGACCTGCTGCAGGCTGGCGTGCCATGGTCCCGTGTGCGGCCCTTACAACAGTGCATCGATACGCCGCCCGACACGCTCACGCAGCCCGCGCCGGTGTCCCCGGTGGTGTTCAAAAGCGTCGGCAGTGCCCTGTGGGATCTAGCTGCTTGCGTGCTTGCGCTGACCAAGTCCACGGCTGTTTAAAAATTGGGCATGTGCTGCAGAAGCGCGCCGCAGGCCGATCGCGCGCACATGTTGTAACAGGAAACCTCTAGAAAAAGGGTTCTAGTCTAGGCAATCACACGGGATAATGGCCATCCCTTCCGCCTGGGAGGAGACGTAGAACGCACCGCAAACGAATCAACACATTTGTCGCGGATGCGTCTGACACAGGAGCACATACAGAGATGGCCTATAAAAAAGCACTGGCGGCCGCCGCCGGGATGATCCTCGCCACCGCCGCGCACGCACAGGCTGCCGGCAGCAATATCGTCAGCCTCGGCTGGTTCCGCGTGATGCCGAACAGCTCGAGCGATCCGCTGTTGGTCAAGAGCATCGGCGGCATGCCGGTGAACCAGTCGCAATCCGGCACGGGCGCCAAGATCCAGGAAGCCGATACCGTCGGTCTCGCCTTCACGCACTTCTTTACCGACAACATTGCCGTTGAGCTGGTCGGTGGCATTCCGCCGCGCCACAAGATCGAAGGGACGGGCTCACTGTCCGGTTACGGCGAAATCGGGTCGGCCAAGCAATGGAGCCCGGCCGTGCTGGCGAAGTGGTACTTCTTCAACGCCGACACCAAGTTCCGTCCGTACGTGGGTCTGGGCCTGAACTACACGTGGTTCTCCGACGAGAAGATCACGAACAGCGCCTTCCAGACGAAGCTGGCTGGCCCAGGCAGCAAGAGCAACGTGTCGACCGATGGTTCGTTGAACCCGGTGCTGAATGTGGGTGCCACGTACGCCATCACCAAGGACTGGTTCGTTGGCCTGTCGGTGTCGTACCTGCCGCTCAAGACCACGGCAACGATCGACAGCACGACGGCGACCGGCGTCCACGTCGTGAGCGAAGCGAAGATCAAGATCAACCCGGTCGTGACCTTCCTGAACGTCGGCTACCGCTTCTAAGCGGTTTCCGCGTCAACAAAAAGGCGTGCCACAGCGGCACGCCTTTTTTGTTGCCAACGTCCGGTTCAGCCGGAAGATTTGACCGGGTAGCCGGCTTGCTCGATGGCGGCCTTGACGGCATCGGTGCTGGCACCGCTGGTGACGGCCACGGTTTGCTTGTCCAGATCAACCTGCACATTGGCGCCGGCATCGACCTGCTGCACCGCACGGGTGACGGCCGAGACGCAATGGGCGCAGCTCATGCCACTCACGGAAAAGGTCGTGGAAGACGTCGTCATGGTTGGCTCCTGAAAGAGGGAAGGGTGAATCACGGCTGCAGTATGAACCTTCCCATCGTGGGAAGCGCAAGCGTAAAATGACGCTTGACCTTACCAAGATGGGAAGGTCTAGGCTGATGCCATCTCTTCAGAACGGACGCTTTCATGACTGCAGCCAGCCTTCCCGACGTGCTTTCGACCGATCTCGATATCGGTGGGATGACGTGCGCTGCCTGTGCGGGCCGTGTCGAACGTGCCTTGCGTGCCGTGCCCGGCGTGACCGAAGCGAGCGTGAATCTCGCGACCGAGCGGGCCCGCGTGCAAGGCGGCGCGGCAAGCGATGCGCTGATCGCCGCTGTTACCGCGGCCGGCTATCAGGCCCGCGTCGCTACTGATGAAACCGCTGCGCCCGCTGCTGCCGAACCCGACTTCTGGGAAGGCGCCGGCCCTGTGTGCATTGCCGCTGCACTGTCTGTGCCGCTTGTATTGCCCATGATTGCCGGGTGGTTCGGTGCCGACTGGATGTTGCCGCCCTGGGTGCAATGGCTGCTGGCAACGCCTGTGCAGTTCGTGATTGGCGCACGCTTCTACAAGGCCGGCTGGAAGGCGCTCCGTGCGGGTGCCGGCAATATGGATCTGCTGGTCGCGCTCGGCACGTCGGCGGCGTACGGGCTGTCGCTGTGGCTCTGGTGGCGCGCCGGGGCGGACGGGATGCATCATGCGCCGCACCTGTACTTCGAAAGCGCCGCCGTGGTCATCACGCTGGTGCGGCTTGGCAAGTGGCTGGAAGTGCGTGCCAAGCGCCAGACCGCCCAGGCCATCCGTGCGTTGCAGGCGCTGCGTCCCGACACCGCTCGCGTGCGCGGTGCCGACGGCACGCTGCGCGATACCCCTGTCGCCCAGGTGCGCGTCGGCGACGTGGTGTCCGTGCGCGCCGGTGAACGCATCCCCGTGGATGCGGTGGTGCTGGAAGGCGCAAGCCACGTCGATGAATCCATGCTGACCGGCGAAAGCCTGCCCGTGCCCAAGCGCGATGGCGACCGCGTGACCGCCGGCGCCATCGCCACCGACGGCGTGCTGCTCGTGCGCACCACGGCGATCGGCGCAGACACTATGCTCTCGCGCATCATCCGCCTTGTGGAAGACGCGCAGGCCGCCAAGCCGCCGATCCAGCAACTGGTCGACCGCGTGAGCGCCATCTTTGTGCCGGCGGTGCTGGTGGCGGCCCTGCTCACGCTGGCCGGTTGGTTCATCGCTGGTGCGGGGTGGGAGACGGCCATCGTCAACGCTGTTGCCGTGCTGGTAATTGCCTGCCCATGTGCGCTGGGTCTTGCGACGCCGTCCGCCATCATGGCCGGCACGGGTGCGGGCGCGCGGCGCGGCATCCTGATTGCGGACGCGCAGGCGCTGGAACGCGCGCAACAAGTGGATTTCGTCGTCTTCGACAAGACGGGCACGCTCACCGTCGGCCGGCCGCGTGTGACGTCGGTGGAACCGGCATCCGGCATCGACGCCGACATGCTGCTCGATCAGCTTGCCGCGCTGCAGGCCGAGAACACGCATCCGCTGGCACAGGCCACGCGCGACTATGCCAAGGAGCGGGGTCGCGCTATCACGCCCGCGCAATCGCCGGAAGTGCTGGCCGGACGCGGCACGCGGGGCATCGTGAATGGCGCATCGCTGCAACTCGGCAATGCCCGGTGGATGGATGAACTGGGGCTTGATCGCAGCGCATTGCAAGCGCGCGCCGATGCGCTGGAGGCGCAAGGCAACACCGTCTCGTGGCTTGCGCAGCGTGGCGAAAGCGGCGTGCAGTTGCGCGGGCTGATTGCCTTTGGCGATGCGCTCAAGCCCGGCGCGAAAGAGGCCGTGTCCGCGCTGCAGGCGCGCGGCGTGCGCACCGCGCTCGTGACCGGCGACAACGCTGGGGCAGCGCGCAGCGTGGCGCAGGCACTCGGCATCGATGAAGTGGCCGCGCAAGTGCTGCCGCAGGACAAGGCCGCGCGTGTGACGGCATGGCAGCAGGGCGGCCATGTGGTGGCGATGGTCGGCGATGGCATCAACGACGCGCCGGCGTTGGCGGCGGCCGATGTCGGCATTGCCATGGCCACAGGCACCGATGTGGCGATGCAGGCTGCCGGCATCACGCTCATGCGCGGCGAGCCGCGTCTGGTGAGCGACGCGCTGGACCTCTCGCGCCGCACCGTGGCCAAGATCCGCCAGAACCTGTTCTGGGCCTTCATCTATAACGTGGTGGGCATTCCGCTGGCGGCATTCGGCTTGCTGAACCCGACATTTGCAGGCGCGGCCATGGCGTTCTCCAGCGTGAGCGTGGTCACCAATGCGCTGATGCTGCGCCGCTGGCGCGCCACCGGAGACAACGCATGACGCGCACCGATCTGATCGACAAAGGCCCCGTCAACATTGGCGAGGCCGCAAAGGCCAGTGGCGTGTCGGCCAAGATGATCCGGTACTACGAAAGCATCGGCCTGCTGCCGCCGAGTCCGCGCACCGAAGGCAACTACCGCATGTACGACGCGCGGGCGTTGCATGTGCTGCGCTTTATCCACAGGTCGCGCTCGCTGGGTTTCGCGCTGGAAGAAATCCGCACGCTGCTTTCGCTATGGAACGACCGCGAACGGGCCAGCGCCGATGTGAAGGCCGTCACCCTGCGCCACGTGGCGGATCTCGACGCGCGCATCAGCGAGCTGCAGACCATGCGCGACACGCTCATGACGCTCGCCAATGCGTGCCACGGCGATGATCGCCCCGATTGCCCGATCCTCCAGAGCGTGGCCGGCGAGGGCGGTGAAGGCGGCCCCGAGTCCGACCTCGACGCCTGCTGCCACTGACGGGCCGCTCTATTGGCGCAGATTGCGACAGGCGGCGTCTATGCCACAATCTGGCAACCCAAGGAGGAGACGCCGATGACGCAAGCCCCCGCTCAGGTCACTGCCCATCAAGCACTGGAAACCCGCCAGCGCATGAAGGACGGCACTGAACTGCTGGTCCGCACCTGGTTGCCCGCGCCCGACACCGGCGAGCCGCGCGGCACCGTCATCCTCGTCCATGGCATGGCCGAACACAGCGGCCGCTATCCGCATGTGGCCAAGGTGCTCACCGATCTTGGCCTGCGCGTAAGGGCCTTCGACCTGCGGGGCCACGGCAAGAGCGGCGGCCCGCGCATGGCGCTCGACGCGCAAGACAACTACCTCACCGATCTCGCCGAAATCGTCGATGCCGCCGTCGCCGAATGGCACGAGATGCCGTTCGTGCTCGGCCACAGCATGGGCGGGTTGATCGTCGCGCGCTTCACCACCGCGCGTATCCGCCCCGTGCGTGGCGTGCTGCTGTCGTCGCCTGCGCTGCGAGTGAAATTGCCGCCCGGGGCGGGGATCGTGCGTGGCCTCCTGTCTGCGCTGGCGCCCAAGCTGGCGGTGCCCAATCCGGTGGACCCGGCCAAGCTCTCGCATGACCCGAGCATCGCCGCCGCCTATCGAGCAGACCCGCTGGTGCAGGGCACGATCAGTGCGTCGCTGCTCGAATTCATGCTCAATGCGATCACGCAGGCGCAGCAGGATGCGCCTCGCCTCGAAGCGCCGATGCTGCTGATGGCCGGTGGCGCGGATTCGATTGTCGATCCGTCAGGCAGCCGGGATTTCTATGCGAATGCGCCGGAAGATTTGCGGACCTTGGCGTGGTTCGACAACGGGTATCACGAGATCTTCAACGAAGCCGAACCGTTGCGTAGCGAGGTGTTTGGAAAGATGACGGAGTGGTTGGCTTCGCGGATTTGATTTGAAGTGAATTGGTTGCACCACAACAATAAAAACCAATAACACCAAGGAAAAGAAGCACGGAGACATGGACACCTACGACTACATCATCATCGGCGCAGGCTCCGCAGGCTGCGTCCTCGCCAACCGGCTGACCCGCGACCCCGACGTTTCCGTCCTGCTGCTCGAAGCGGGCGGGAAGGACGATTACCACTGGATCCACATCCCCGTCGGCTATCTGTATTGCATCGGCAACCCGCGCACCGACTGGCTGTATCGCACGCGCGAAGAACCCGGGCTGAACGGTCGCTCGCTGGGGTATCCGCGCGGCCGCGTGCTGGGTGGGTGCTCGTCGATCAACGGGATGATCTACATGCGGGGTCAACGCGAAGACTACGACGGCTGGGCCGCCATCACCGGGGACGATTCATGGAAATGGGATGCGGTACTGCCGCTCTTCAAGGCCAGCGAAAACCACCACGGCGGTGCCAACGAATGGCACGGCGCCAACGGCGAATGGCGCGTCGAGCCGCAACGCCTGCACTGGCAGGTGCTCGAGACCTTCATCGAGGCGGCCGTGCAGGCGGGCATCCCGCGCACGAGCGACTTCAACCGCGGCGACAACTTTGGCGTCGGCTACTTCGAGGTCAACCAGAAACGCGGCATCCGCTGGAACACGGCCAAGGGCTTTCTGCGCCCGGCATCGCAGCGGCCGAACCTGACCATCGTGACGGGTGCGCAAGTCCGGGCGCTGACGTTTGACGGCAAGCGCTGCACTGGCGTGACGTATCGCGGAGCAGGGCAGGACTACACCGTGGCCGCGCGCGAAGAGGTGATCCTGTCGGCCGGCGCGATCAACTCGCCGCAATTGCTGGAGCTGGCCGGCATCGGCCAGCCGGAACGCCTGCAAGCGCTCGGCATTCCGGTGCGCCAGGCGTTGCCGGGCGTCGGAGAAAACCTGCAGGACCACCTGCAGCTGCGCAGCGTGGTCAAGGTGAACGGTGTGCCCACGCTCAACACGCGCGCCTCCAACTGGTGGGGCAAGGCCCTCATCGGCATGCAATACGCGTTCAACCAAAGCGGGCCGATGAGCATGGCGCCGTCGCAGCTGGGCGTGTTCGCGCGCTCGAACCCGCACGTGTCGCGCCCCGATGTGGAATACCACGTGCAGCCGCTGTCGCTCGACAAGTTCGGCGATCCGCTGCACGCGTTCAATGCGTTTACCGCGAGTGTGTGCAACCTGCGGCCGACCTCGCGCGGCACGGTGCATGTCACGTCCGCCGACCCGTTTGCTGCGCCGACCATCGCGCCGAACTACTTGTCGACCGAGGAAGACCGCAAGGTGGCGGCCGATTCGCTGCGCCTCACACGCCGCATCGTCGCGCAGCCGGCCCTGGCGCAGTACAAGCCGGAGGAGTACCTGCCCGGCGCGGCGTTTCAAACCGACGAAGAACTTGCCCGCGCCGCCGGCGAGATCGGCACGACCATCTTCCACCCGGTCGGCACGTGCCGCATGGGGCGCGCCGATGATGCAAACGCGGTGGTCGACGCGCAGCTGCGCGTGCGCGGGATCGAGGGCCTGCGGGTGGTCGACGCGTCCGTCATGCCGACGATTACGTCGGGCAATACCAACTCGCCGACGATCATGATTGCGGAGAAGGCGAGCGAGATGATCCGTGCCGCGCGCAAGGCCCGAGCCCGCGGTGAGGCCGTCCCGGCCTGACACCAGCTCGCGTGCCGATGACACGGGCATGACACACCGCCCGTGTCCACTGGATGCGCAATCCGCATTGCCCCGATAGGTAACTCTACGTAACCCCGGGGCGTGAGTCGGAAATCCAATACCGGTGCGGGTTTCCGGGGGGTAAGCAGGGTGTAATCGTCTCGGTAAAAACCCCGATGTTTTGCAACGCAACAGCCGTTGACAATCATCCGCACCATAAAAAGGGCGGGAGACCAGAGGGAATCATGGCGCAGGACATCATTCTCGAAACGCGCGGACTGACCAAGGGCTTCAAGGGCTTTACCGCCGTGTCCGACGTCAACCTGCGCGTGCAGCGTGGGTCCATCCATGCGCTCATCGGCCCGAACGGTGCCGGCAAGACGACCTGTTTCAACCTGCTAACCAAATTCCTGGTGCCCACGCGCGGCACGATCCTGTTCAACGGCGTCGATATCACGTCGGAGAAGCCGGCACAGATCGCGCGCCGCGGCGTCATCCGCTCGTTCCAGATCTCCGCCGTGTTTCCGCATCTGACGGTGATGGAAAACGTTCGCGTTGGACTGCAGCGGCAGCTCGGCACGGCGTACGCGTTCTGGCGCAGCGAGCAGTCGCTCAACACGCTGAATGCGCGCGCGATGGAGCTGCTCGAACAGGTGGGGCTGACGGAGTTTGCGCACACCGTGACGGTGGAGCTGCCCTACGGCCGCAAGCGCGCGCTGGAGATTGCGACCACGCTGGCGATGGAGCCCGAGCTGATGCTGCTCGACGAGCCCACGCAGGGCATGGGCCACGAAGACGTGGACCGCGTGACGGAGCTGATCAAGCGCGTCGCACAGGGCCGCACGATCCTGATGGTCGAACACAACATGAATGTGGTCTCGTCCATCGCCGACAAGATCACGGTGCTGCAGCGCGGCCAGATCCTGGCCGAAGGCCCGTACGAAGACGTCTCGAAGAACCCGCAGGTGATGGAGGCCTATATGGGCACCGCCGATGCGGCGCTGGAAGGCCATTGAGGCCACTGATCGACGCTGGTCGATCACGCGACGCGGCCACACGCCGCGCATCAAACGTAAGCGAACGCTAGACCCGAACACACGAGAACACTGCATGAGCACGCCCGCGCTCCAGATCAAGGACCTGCACGCCTGGTACGGCGAATCGCACATCCTGCATGGTGTCGACCTGACCGTGAACCGCGGCGAGGTGGTCACGCTGCTCGGCCGCAACGGTGCGGGCCGTACCACCACGCTGCGCGCCATCATGGGCCTGGTGGGCACGCGCAAAGGCTCCATCGTCGTGCATGACGCTGGCGGCCAGGGTGTGGAAACGATCGACCTGCCCACGCACAAGATTGCCCACTGCGGCATCGGGTACTGCCCCGAGGAGCGCGGCATTTTCTCGAGCCTGTCGTGCGAAGAGAACCTGATGCTGCCGCCGGTGCTGAAGGGCCAGGTGGCCAAGACCGGCAATGCCGGTATGAGCATCGACGAGATCTACGAGATGTTCCCCAACCTGGCCGAGCGCCGCCAAAGCCAGGGCACGCGCCTGTCGGGCGGCGAGCAGCAGATGCTGGCGGTCGGGCGCATCCTGCGCACCGGCGCGAACCTGTTGTTGCTCGACGAGATTTCCGAAGGATTGGCGCCGGTGATCGTGCAGGCGCTGGCCCGCATGATCCTGATGCTCAAGAAGCGCGGCTACACGGTGGTGATGGTGGAGCAGAACTTCCGCTTTGCCGCGCCGCTGGCAGACCGGTTTTATGTGATGGAACACGGCCGTATCGTCGAGCGTTTCGAGGCGGCGCAGTTGCAGGACAAGATGCCGGTGCTGCACGAGCTGCTCGGCGTTTAAGAGGTTTTTCCGATCGACTTGCAAGACCCATGCGCCAGCGTGATCCGCGGCGCGCACGACACAGGAGACAAGACCATGACACTCAAGAAGCTGGCTGGTGCATTGATTGCGGTAGGGCTGGGGGCGGCCGCATTCGGCGCGCATGCGCAGGTGAGCGGCGACAAGGTGAAGATCGGCTACATCACGGATCTTTCGGGGCTGTATGCCGACATCGACGGGCAGGGCGGTGTCGAGGCGGTGAAGATGGCGATCGAGGATGCGGGCGGCAAGGTGCTCGGCAAGCCGATCGAACTCGTGACGGCGGACCACCAGAACAAGGCCGACATTGCCGCATCGAAGGCGCGTGAATGGATGGACCAGCAAGGCCTGGACATGCTGCTGGGCGGCACGAACTCTGCCACGGGCCTGGCCATGAACAAGGTGGCTTCCGAGAAGAAGCGCGTGTTCATCGACATCGGTGCCGGCACGGCGCGCCTGACCAACGAAGAGTGCACGCCGTACACGATCCACTATGCGTACGACACCGTGGCACTGGCCAAGGGCACGGGCAGCGCGGTGGTCAAGCAGGGCGGCAAGTCGTGGTTCTTCCTGACCGCCGATTACGCGTTCGGTCACTCGCTGGAGAACGACACCACGGCTGTGGTGAAGGCCAACGGCGGCACGGTGGTCGGTTCGGTCAAGCACCCGCTGTCGGCATCGGACTTCTCGTCGTACCTGCTGCAGGCGCAGTCGTCCAAGGCACAGATCCTGGGCCTGGCCAACGCTGGCGGCGACACGATCAACTCGATCAAGGCAGCCAAGGAATTCGGCATCACCAAGACGATGAAGATCGCAGGCCTGCTGATGTTCATCAACGACGTGCACAGCCTGGGTCTGCAGACGGCCGAAGGCCTGCTGATGACCGACAGCTGGTACTGGGACATGAACGACGCGTCGCGCAAGTTCGCCAACCGCTACTTCATGAAGATGAAGAAGATGCCGAGCAGCCTGCAGGCAGCGGATTACTCGGCGGTGTCGAACTACATCAAGGCCGTGGCCGCTGCTGGCACGGATGATCCGGACAAGGTCATCGCCCAGCTCAAGAAGACCAAGATCGACGACTTCTACACGAAGGGCTATATCCGCCAGGACGGCCGTGCCATCCACGACATGTACCTGCTGCAGGTAAAGACGCCGGCCGAATCGAAGAAGCCGTGGGATTACCTGAAGGTTGTCGCGACGATCCCGGGCGAGCAGGCTTTCACCACGCCCGCCGAGTCGAAGTGCTCGCTGATGAAGAAGTAAAAGCGTAGGCAATCCGGCGCCGCCGTCCGTGTGGGGGGGCGGCGCCATCAACGTTGTGTTGGTGTTCTTCCCCTGACCGCGATGGAAATCTTCGGCGTTCCGCTACCGGCCATGCTCAGCCAGCTGCTGCTGGGTCTGGTCAACGGTTCCTTCTATGCGATGTTGAGCCTGGGCCTTGCGGTCATCTTCGGGCTGCTCAACGTCATCAATTTTGCGCACGGCGCGCTGTTCATGCTGGGCGCGGTGCTCACGTGGATGGGCTTCTCGTACCTTGGCGTGCCGTACTGGGCGATGCTGGTGCTCTCGCCTCTGGTGATCGGCCTGCTGGGCGTGGTGATCGAACGCACGCTGCTGCGGTTCATCTACAAGCTCGATCACCTCTATGGCCTGCTGCTTACGCTGGGCGTGACGCTCGTCATCGAAGGCGTGTTCCGCGCCATCTACGGTGTGTCTGGCTTGCCATATGACACGCCCCAACTGCTGCAGGGTGCCACCGACCTCGGCTTCATGATGCTGCCCAACTATCGCGCGTGGGTGGTGGTGGCGTCGCTGGCGGTGTGCTTCGCCACGTGGTTCATGATCGAGAAGACGAAGCTGGGCGCCTACCTGCGCGCCGGCACCGAGAACCCGAAGCTGGTCGAAGCCTTTGGCGTGAACGTGCCGCTGATGGTCACGCTCACCTACGGTTTTGGCGTGGCGCTGGCGGCGTTTGCGGGCGTGCTGGCGGCACCGGTCATCCAGATCTCGCCGCTGATGGGGCAGAGCATGATCATCACCGTGTTTGCCGTGGTGGTGATCGGCGGCATGGGGTCGATTCTCGGTTCGATCGTCACCGGCCTGGGCCTGGGTGTGATCGAGGGGCTGACCAAGGTGTTTTATCCACAGGCGTCGGCCACCGTGGTGTTCGTGATCATGGTGCTGGTGCTGCTGGTGCGTCCGGCGGGCCTGTTCGGTAAAGAGAAATGAGCGGCGCGGCCAACATGACCAACTCTTCCTCCCTCAAATATGTTCTGTACGGCCTGCTGCTGGTGGCGCTGATTGCCGCGCCGCTGGTGGGCGCGTATCCGGTGTTCGTCGCCAAGCTGCTGTGCTTTGCGCTGTTTGCCTCCGCCTTCAACCTGCTGCTGGGCTACACGGGGCTGCTGTCGTTCGGGCATGCGGCCTTCTTTGGCGGCGCGGGCTACGTGGCCGGCTACATGATGCGCGATCTGCACGTCACGCCGGAGCTTGGCCTGCTGGCCGGCACCGCAGCCGGCGCGTTCATCGGTTTGATCGTGGGCTTGCTCGCCATCCGCCGTCAGGGCATCTACTTTGCGATGATCACGCTGGCGCTGGCGCAGATGCTGTACTTCTTCTGCCTGCAAGTGCCGTTCACGGGCGGTGAAGACGGCCTGCAAGGCGTGCCGCGCGGCAAGCTGTTCGGCGTGATCGACCTCTCTTCGGACCTGACGCTGTACTACGTGGTGCTGGTTATCGTGGTGGCGGCGTTCCTGCTGATCGTGCGCACGATCCACTCGCCGTTCGGGCAGATCCTCAAGGCCATCAAGGAGAACGAGCCGCGCGCCACGTCCCTCGGCTACGACACCGATCGTTTCAAGCTGCTGGCCTTTGTGCTGTCGGCGGCGCTCACGGGCCTCGCCGGTTCGCTCAAGACGCTGGTGCTCGGCTTCGAGACGCTCACCGACGTGCACTGGTCGATGTCCGGCTCGGTCATCCTGATGACGCTGGTGGGCGGCCTCGGTATCCTGTCGGGCCCGCTGCTGGGTGCGGCGCTCGTCATCGCGCTGGAAAACAAGCTCGGCGACATCGGCAGCTTCCTGGCTGGCGCCACCGGCATCGACGGCTTCAATATCCTTGGCGAATCGGTCACCACGGTCACGGGCGCGATCTTCGTAATCTGTGTACTGACGTTCCGGCGCGGCATCATGGGCGAAATTGCGGCGCGCGTACCGTGGTTGCGACGTTGACGCCACAATGCGCGAAGATGCCGGTAAATTTCACCCGAACGGCTGCACTTGGTGCCTCATGCACCGTAAGGGTTTGCTCTAGTTGCTGCATTGCGGTGCATCTTTTACAGTCTCGTTACGGTTTTCGCACGAGATAAATGAGGCGGGAGCGAGGAGACGACAGCACACACCGCATGTACGGTGGAGATGCAAAATAGATAAAGGCCCTGCCAGGCGATCCCCGGCAGGGCCTTTTAGTTTGCGCGTTTAGCCAGTGGCGCTCGCCGCCAAGAGCGCCCGGCCGCGGGCGCTGACCGTCACCAGATGCGATCCGGGCGCGCAGTCCACCAGCCCATCAATGCACGCATCTTCCCAGATCGACAGCCGCGGGCATGACGTCCGCCAGGTTTCCAGCACTTCTGCATAAGGCCTGGGCCGTTCGGCCAGCGACTGCAGCAATTGCAGGGTGAGGGCGCGCGTCGGATCGGTCATGGCGGGCTCCGTGGTGTGCCGCATCCATTCTGGTTCGCGCCGATTCACAAGAGAAATGCATTCGTTGTCGACGCCTATGCGTGTGCTGCATGACAATGGCGCTTCGCCAGAACTGTCCATGACCTTCTCCACTCGCCTTGCCACGCCTGAAGACCGGCCGCGCCTGCTGGCCGCCGTCGCGTCGACCGCCTCGCCGCTGCAGCTTGCGCATGCCGTCGATACGCTGCTCGCTCATCCGAGCGTGCATCCGTGCTTTCTCGTGGAAAAAGGGGAGATGTTGGCCGGTGTGGCACCGATCACGCTCGTGCCGCATCTGGCCCTGGGCGGTTTGGTGGCGTGGTTGCCCGTCGGCGTGATGGTGCTTTCCGGTGACCCGGCCACGCGCGATGCGGCCCTGGCGGCCGTCAATGAGTACGCCAGGGCACATGGCATACTCCACGTCCTGTTGCCGCCCGCGGCGCTGTCGGCTGAAGACGCCGCAGCGCTCGGCTTTGCGCCCGACGCATCGGGCTGCTGGCGGCGTAGCGCGCGCCCGTCGCCCAAGGCGCTGGGCTAATCCTTCCTGTTTCGTTTCTCCTGATGGAATTCGCTTTGCTCGCCGTGGCCGGTTTTCTGGCCGGCCTGATCGATGCTGTGGCCGGTGGCGGCGGCCTGGTGCAGATTCCCGCGCTCTTCTCGGCGTATCCCAACATCGCCCCCGCCACGCTGATCGGCACAAACAAGGTCGCGTCGATGTCGGGCACCGCGACGGCGGCGGTGCGCTACGGCCGCACGGTGCGTATTTATTGGGGCGCCACGGCACCGGCGGTGGTCACGGCGTTTGTGTTTTCGCTGCTCGGCGCGTGGGCGCTCACGCATATTCCGGCCGAGCCGCTGCGCCGTGCGCTGCCGTTCGTGCTGGCGGTGCTGCTCGTCTACACGGTGGCCAAGAAGAACCTGGGCGCCGACCATGCTCCGAGCCTCAAGGGCTGGCGCGAGCTCGCGGCGGCATTGCTGGCCGGCGCGGCCATCGGCTTCTACGACGGCGTGTTTGGCCCGGGCACCGGCAGCTTTCTGATGATCGTGTTCGTGCGCGTGTTCGGGTACGACTTCCTGCACGCGTCGGCGTCTACCAAGATCGTGAATCTGGCGACCAACGTGGCTGCGCTGTTGCTGCTGGCCGCCAAGGGGCACGTCTGGTGGCAACTCGGCCTGGTGATGGCGGTGGCCAACGTGGCCGGCAATCAGGTCGGCAGCCACCTCGCGTTGCGGCACGGCAGCCGCTTCGTGCGCAAGGTGTTCATCGTGGTAGTGCTGGCGTTGATTTTGAAGACGGCTTACGACGCCTTCATCCGTTGAGTTGCTTCTCGAGCGCCACGCTGCGCTCGGTAATGACGTCGCCCGTGTGCTGCGTCGTCACGGTTTCGATCAGCATGATTCCGCATTCCTCGTCGGCAACGGGAAAGTGACGCACGCCGCGCGGCACGACGCAGAATTCGCCGGGGCCGAGGTGCACATCGGCGCGGTCTTCGAAAGCGATTTTCAGGTGGCCGTAGACCACGAAGAACAGTTCGTCTTCATTCGGGTGGTCATGCCAGACGAATTCGCCCTTGAGCTTGGCGACCTTGATGTATTGGTCGTTGACCTGGCCGACGACGCGCGGCGACCAATAGTCCGTGACCTGTTCCAGCGCCTGGGTGACCTGTACAGCGTGTCCTGCGAGCATGATGCGCTCCGATGGGGGGGAAGGCACCGAAGATAAGGCCACGTGCCGCGCATGCCCAACCAAACTTTCTAATCGGGCAGATCACGCGGGCTAATGCGCGGCGCGTTGTCATGGTGGTGCCGCATGGGCGGGCTAGGCTGCATGGTTCCGCTTTTGCCCGCGCAGCATCATGGCCCTGACTCTCGACGACATCCGCACGCTATTCGATCGCCACGGCAACATTGCCTACAGCGGCGAGCCCGTCACTCAGTTGGAACATGCCTTGCAGACGGCGACGCTGGCGGAGGCGGCCGGCGCGTCGGATGTGCTGGTCACGGCGGCGCTGCTGCACGACCTCGGTCATTTGCTGAACCTGCAGGGCGAGACGCCGACCGCCCACGGCATCGACGATCAGCACCAGTACTTTGCGCTGCCGTTTCTGCGTGCGACGTTTCCCGATGCCGTGCTGGAGCCGATCCGCCTGCATGTGGATGCCAAGCGCTGCCTGTGCGCGATGGACGCGCATTACTACGCACGCCTATCAGCGGATTCGGTACGCAGCCTGGCGTTGCAGGGCGGCGTGTTTTCGACACACGAGGCCGAGGCCTTCATGCAGCGTCCATACGCTGCCGATGCGCTGCAATTGCGCCAGTGGGATGACCTCGCCAAGGTGGCCGGGCAGCGCACACCTAAACTTGCTCACTTCCTTGCCACGGCCGCGCGGGTTTTAGTGGCAGCCTAGGCTGCGCAGCGTCGCGCCCACGGCCTCGTCCCACGGTGTGTGGGGTTCGGCGCCGAGCGCCTGCACGAGCTTGGCGTTGTCCATGCACACCGGGTGCTGCCACAGGTACCGCATCTCGCGCATTTCGCGCAGCATCTCCGAGAACGGCGCCAGCGCGGGCATTAGCCACCACGGAAATGCGCGCGTCTTGACGGGGCGGCCCACCGCGCGGCCAATGGCGGCGGCCATTTGCGTGCCGTCGGCGTCCCAGTGACCGCGCATGTGATAGACGGCGAAGTCCGGCAGGCGGTCGCCTTGCTCGACAAGACGCAGCATCGTTTCGGCCACGTCCGGCAGGTACGCCCATTGATGGCCGATGCCCGCAGCGCCCGGCTGCGTGACGGTGCGGACGGGCTTGCCCGGCTTGACCAGCGCGCCGGCAAACCACGTGTTGCCGGTTTGCGGCCCGAAGAAATCGCCCGCGCGCACGATCAGGCTGCGTACACCGTCGGCGCTGGCGGCCTGCATGCGGCGCTCCAGCTCCGCGCGGATCTTGCCCTTGCGCGTGAGCGGTGCCTGGGCGGTGGTTTCGCGCAGCACGGGAAACGTGTCCGGCGCGAAGTTGTACACCGTGCCCGGCAGCACGATGCGCGCACCTGAAGCACGGGCGGCGGCGATGGTGTTGTCGATCATCGGCAGCACCAAGCCGGCCCAGTTCTGGTAGCCCGGCGGGTTGACGGCGTGGATGATCAGCTCCGCGCCTTGCGCCGCGCCGACCACGTCTTCGCGCACCATCGCGTCGCCGCGAATCCATTCGAACGCGGCGTTGCGGTTCGTCAGCGCATCCGGATTGCGCTGCAGCGCCCGTACATGCCAGCCGCGCGCCACCAGTCGGCGTGCCACTTCACCGCCAATGCCGCCGGTGGCGCCCAGCACCAATGCGATGCGTTTTGCCTGTTGGTTTGCCTGTTCCATAACCTGCTCCTGATGTGAGAGAGAGCGTTGCGATGGAGGCATTCTGGGCGTGTCTGTGCTTCAATGGAATTGTTGATATCAAGCGTGCAGCTATACAAATTTGTATGGACAGATCGGAACCGGGCTGGGAGTTGTATCGGACGTTTCTTGCCGTCGTGCGAGAAGGATCGCTGTCGGGCGCCGCCCGCGCGCTGGGGCTGACGCAGCCGACGGTGGGGCGGCATGTCGATGCGCTCGAACGAGCGCTGGGCATGTCGCTCTTCATCCGAACGCAGCAGGGGCTGAGCCCCACAGAAGCGGCGCTATCGCTGCGGCCGTTTGCGGAATCGCTGGAGGCCACGAGCGCCGCCTTGCTGCGCGCCGCCTCCAGCCAGGGCGAGGGCGTGCGCGGCACCGTGCGCATCACCGCCAGCGAGGTGGTGGCGGTGGAAGTGCTGCCACCCATCCTCGCCGACCTGCACGCCGCCTATCCGGAGCTGACGCTCGAACTGGTGCCCTCCAACCGGATGGAAGACCTGCTGCGCCGCGAAGCGGATATCGCCGTGCGCATGCACCCACCGAGCCAGGGCGTGCTTGTCGCGCGGCATCTCGGCGGCATCGAGCTTGGGCTGTTCGCGCATCAGCGCTACCTGGCGCAGCGCGGCATGCCCACCACGATAGAAGAACTGGCTGGCCACACCTTGATCGGTTACGACAAAGAGAACGCGTTCTTGCGCAGCATGCGGGCGCAGTTTCCGTGGGTCCAACGCAACCGCTTCGCGCTGCGCACAGACAGTGACCTGGCCGCGATTGCCGCGCTGCGTGCGGGCTTTGGCATCGGCTTCTGCCAAGTCGGCCTGGCGCGGCACAACGCGGATTTGGTTCGGCTGTTCAGTGAGCAGATCGCCATCACGCTCGACACCTGGCTCGCCATGCACGAAGACCTGCGTGACAGCCCGCGCTGCCGCGTCGTGTTTGATGCGCTGGCGACGGGGCTGCTGCGATACATCAACGGCGACTGATCGATCGCGTTGTCACCGATTCTGGCGCAGCGGGTCGAGAAGTCCCTTCAGGCCGTTGTGATCCAGTTCCTGCATCAGCGCCAGCAATCGGCCGATCTGCCCCGGCGGAAAACCCTCGCGCGCGAACCAGTTGAGGTAATGGCCCGGCAGGTCGGCAATCAGGCGGCCCTTGTATTTGCCAAAGGGCATTTGCGTGGTGACGAGGCGTTGGAGGTCTTCGGGGTTCATGGGCGCTATTGTGCCGCCGATGCGGGGACGAACGTGGGCACCTGCGCCAGCAAATGCCCCACAAAAACGGAAAGCTTCGGCAGTGGCCGCCGATCCTGCCAATACACGACATGAATCGGCCGCGGCTCGGGCGCATATGTTTGCAGCACGCGTACGAGTCGGCCGCTTGCCAGGTCTTCGGCGACGAGCACTTCGGGCTGCAGCAGCAGGCCCGCACCGGTCACCGCTGCCGCGCGCAAGCCATGGCCGTCGTAGGCGCCATTCCAACCGGATTTGCGAGGGAGCAAGACAGGAAGATCGTCGTGATTGGTGCCAGCGGCACGCTGGGCCGCGCCGTGGTGGCGGAACTGGGGCAGGGCGGTGCGCACGAAATCATCCGCGTCGGTCGCACCCAGGGCAAGCAACAGCTCGACATCACCAATGCCGACAGCGTGGCCGCGCCGTTCGACAGGCTCGGCCACGTCGAGGCGATCGTCTCCACTGCGGGCAACCTCTTCTTCGGGCCGCTGACAAAGATGACGGCCGCGGATTTCAACGTTGGCCTGCAGGACAAGCTGCTCGGTCAGGTGCGCCTGGCGCTCGTCGGCCAGCATTATCTGAACGACGGCGGCTCGATCACACTCACGACCGGCATCGTCGGGCAGGAGCCGATCGCACAAGGCGCCCACGCGACGGCCGTGAACGCCGGCGTGGAGTGCTTTGTGCGCGCGGCCGCATGCGAGCTGCCGCGCGGCATCCGCATCAATGCGGTCAGCCCGGCGGTGCTGACTGAATCCATGGAAGCGTATGGCCCATTCTTTCGAGGCTTCGAGCCGGTCTCGGCAGCGCGTGGGGCGCTCGCATACCGGGGGCAGTGTGGAAGGCGTGCAGGGCGGCCGGGTCTATCGCGTGGGATGAATGCGCCTGGATCGTGAACACGTTAAGTTTCGGGGTATGTCCCCCCTTGCTCGCGTGGCGTGACTCCTTCTAGACTCGATCATCCCCGACCCTTCGGTCGGTCAATCGTAGATTCAGGGCGGGCGCAGACCCGCCCGACCTATCTCAGGAGACGGCATGAAGGTATCGCGCGCATCCCGCATTGCACTCGCCGCGACGGCGCTGTTGGCAGGTACGGCGTTCGCCCAGGTGAAGGTCGGCATCACGGTGTCTGCCACGGGGCCGGCCGCTTCGCTAGGCATTCCGGAAAAGAACACCGTCGCGCTGCTCCCCAAGGAAATCGCCGGCAAGAAGATCGAGTACATCGTGCTCGACGATGCGTCTGACACGACCACGGCCGTCAAGAACACGCGCAAGTTGATCACCGAAGACAAGGTGGACCTGGTGATCGGTTCGACCGTCACGCCGAACTCGCTGGCGATGGTGGATGTGGTGGCCGAGAACGAAACGCCAATGATCACCTTGGCCGCATCAGCGCGGATCATCGAGCCGATGGACGCCAAGCGGGCGTGGGTCTTCAAGACGCCGCAAAACGATTCCCACATGGCGACCGCCATTGCCGAGCACATGGCCAACCACGGCGTGAAGACGGTCGCGCTGATCGGTTTTGCCGATGCCTATGGCGATTCGTGGGCGCAGGAGTTCGACAAGGTGGCTGGATTGCGCAAGCTGAAGGTCGTCGCCAATGAGCGCTTTGCTCGGACCGATACGTCGGTGACGGGGCAGGTGCTGAAGATCATGTCAGCCAATCCGGATGCGGTGCTGATCGCAGGCTCGGGTACGCCGGCCGCGTTGCCGGAACGGGCGCTCAAGGAGCGCGGCTACAAGGGCAAGCTGTATCAGACGCACGGCGTGGCGAACGCCGACTTCCTGCGTGTGTGTGGCAAGGACTGCGAAGGCACGTACCTGCCCGCGGGCCCGATCTTGGTTGCTGAGCAACTTCCGGACAGCAACCCGGTGAAGAAACCGGCGCTGGCGTACAAGACGGCATATGAGAAGGCGTACGGCGGACAAGTCTCCACATTCGGCGGACACATGTGGGATGCCGGATTGCTGCTCGCGCAGGCGATGCCTGAAGCGCTGAAAAAGGGGCAACCCGGCACACCGGCGTTCCGTAAGGGATTGCGCGACGCGATGGAAACAACGACCAATCTGGCGATCTCCCACGGCGTGATGAACATGAATGCGAAGGATCACCTTGGCTTGGATCAGCGCTCGCGCGTCATGGTCGAGATCAAGGACGGCAAGTGGAAGCTGCAGAACTGACGACGTAGCCCAAACGTCATCGGCCCACACAAAACGCACGGTTCGCGCCGTGCGTTTTGCTTTCAAGAGGAAAGGAGCCCAAGCACTGACGGAAGCGGCGAAGCCGGCATTGGCTTGGTGCACATGCCGGGTTACACCGTTGCCCACCACATGGCGGTCGGTCCCTCGTTCGGGTGCTTGAGCCCTGATGACCGCCGATGTAACGCTTTCATCTCCAGTTCCTCGCATGCCGCAAATGCCCGGCAAGGTGCGGTCTTTATCGATTTTCTGCGTGCGCATCAGGGAGGCGAGGGGCGGGCACCCGCCCACTGATGTGTTTCACGTGAAACACAACCGCGGCCGACAAGCGGTGCATGTTTCACGTGAAACACGAAAAGCAGGTCAATTTCGTCTCGATTGCCGCATCGTCGAACTGCGGTGTAGCTGCGCGACTTATAATTCCGCTTCTCCAAATTTTCGATGCCTCCATGCGAGGAGGAAGCCATGCTGTATCCAATTGAATTCGATGTGATCGTGGTGGGCGGCGGACACGCTGGCACCGAGGCCGCCCTGGCGGCGGCGCGCATGGGCTGTCAGACCCTGCTGCTGACGCACAACATCGAGACCTTGGGGCAGATGAGCTGCAATCCGTCCATCGGGGGCATTGGCAAAGGCCATCTGGTCAAGGAAGTGGATGCGCTGGGCGGGGCCATGGCCATCGCAACGGACGAGGGCGGTATCCAGTTCCGTATCCTCAATTCCAGCAAGGGCCCGGCCGTGCGGGCGACGCGCGCCCAGGCAGACCGCGTACTGTACAAGGCGGCGATCCGCCATCGCCTCGAAAACCAGCCGAACCTGATGCTCTTCCAGCAGGCCGTCGAAGATCTGTTGGTGGAAGGTGACCGCGTGGTCGGGGCAGTGACACAGGTCGGCGTGCAGTTCCGTGCACGTGCGGTGGTACTGACGGCGGGAACGTTCCTCGATGGAAAGATCCACGTCGGGCTGAATAACTACACCGGCGGCCGTGCCGGCGATCCGGCGGCGGTGTCGCTGTCGGCGCGACTCAAGGAATTGAAGCTGCCGCAAGGTCGGCTCAAGACCGGTACGCCGCCGCGCATTGACGGTCGCTCCATTAACTTTTCGGTGCTGGAAGAGCAACCGGGCGACCTTGATCCGGTTCCAGTGTTCTCGTTCATGGGCCGTGCGGACATGCATCCGCGCCAAGTGCCGTGCTGGGTAACGCACACCAACGAGCGCACGCACGACATCATCCGCGCGGGGTTGGATCGCTCCCCGATGTACACGGGCGTGATCGAAGGGGTAGGGCCACGCTACTGCCCCAGCATCGAAGACAAGATCCATCGCTTCGCCAGCAAGGACAGCCACCAGATTTTCCTGGAGCCGGAAGGCCTGACGACCAACGAGTTCTACCCGAACGGCGTGTCGACCAGCCTGCCGTTTGATGTGCAGCTGGACCTCATCCACTCCATGCGCGGGCTGGAAAACGCCCACATTCTGCGGCCCGGATACGCCATCGAATACGACTATTTCGATCCGCGCGCGCTGAAGGCTTCACTGGAGTCCAAGGCCATTTCCGGTCTGTTCTTCGCCGGGCAGATCAACGGGACGACCGGCTACGAAGAGGCTGCGGCGCAAGGCCTGCTGGCCGGTATCAACGCCGGCCTGCAAGTACAGGGCAAGGACGCCTGGACGCCGCGCCGCGACCAGGCTTATCTGGGCGTACTCGTCGACGATCTCATCACCCGAGGCGTGACCGAGCCGTATCGCATGTTCACCAGCCGGGCGGAGTTCCGCCTCAGCCTGCGTGAAGACAACGCCGACATGCGACTGACCGAGGTCGGCCGCGCGCTTGGCGTCGTCGACGATGCACGCTGGGACGCGTTCAACCGGAAGCGCGACGCTGTTTCACGTGAAACAGAGCGCCTCAAGTCGACTTGGGTGAATCCGGCCACGCTTCCGTTGGAAGACGCTGAGCCGGTCCTGGGCAAAGGCATTGAGCGCGAGTACGCCTTGGCCGACTTGCTGCGCCGGCCTAACGTGACGTATGAAACCCTTATGGGCATGCAGGGCGGCAAGTACGCGCTCGAATCGCCGTTGGCTGAAGACCCGTTGCTGGCCGAGCAGATCCGCGAGCAGGTCGAGATCGGCATCAAATACCACGGCTATATCGCCCGGCAAGCCGATGAAGTGGAGCGCCTCGGTGCGAACGAAAACACCCGTCTGCCGGCCGATTTCGATTATTCGCAAGTACGCGGTCTGTCGATCGAGGTCCAGCAGAAGCTCGCGAAGCACAAGCCCGAGACCATCGGCCAGGCTTCGCGTATCTCCGGCATCACGCCGGCCGCCGTGTCACTGCTGCTCGTGCACTTGAAGAAGGGCGTGCTGCGTGGCCAAGTGGGTCCCCGCGCGACTTCAGAAGGCGAGGCCGCTTGATGGCGAATGCACTGACAGACGCCCGGGCAGAGCTGGAAGCCGGTGCCCGTGCACTTGGCTTGTCCCTGGACGAAGCGCAAGTCGATCGCCTCCTGGCGTACCAAGGGCTGCTGGCCAAATGGAACCGTGTCTATAACCTGACCGCCATTCGTGATGCCGGCGACATGCTGACGCATCACCTGCTGGATTCCCTGTCGGCAGTGTCGCGCATCGCCGAGCTGGCCCGCCGTGCTCAACCCGACGCACCGCGCGTGCTGGACGTTGGTTCGGGCGGCGGCCTGCCGGGCATTCCGCTGGCCATCGCCTTCCCGGATGTCAGCGTCACGATGGTCGACATCGTGCAGAAGAAGACCGCCTTCCTGACGCAGTGCCGCGCCGAGCTTGGCTTGGCCAATGCCCAATCGCATTGGGGCCATGTAGAAAAACTGGCCGATGCCACCGGCTACGGCGTCATCACGTCACGCGCGTTTGCCGAGTTGGTCGATTTCGTGAATCTGGCCGGGCACCTGCTGGCGCCCGGCGGCCGCATGGTCGCCATGAAGGGCGTGCGCCCGGATGCCGAAATCGAACGCCTGCCCGCCGGCTGGACCGTCGAAGCCATCGAGCGCCTGACCGTGCCGGGGCTGCCGGCTGAGCGTCACCTGGTCATCCTCGCGCCGTCGGCGTGAGCGAACGTTGTAGCGAGCCATTCACCGCAGAGGAGTCATGTCGAATATTTTCGTGATCGCCAACCAGAAGGGCGGGGTCGGCAAGACCACCACCACGGTGAACCTTGCGGCCGGGCTGGCCGCGCAAGGGCAGCGCGTGCTGCTGGTCGACCTTGATCCCCAGGGCAATGCGTCGATGGGCTCGGGCATCGATAAGCACACGCTCGAATTCAGCGTCTACCAGGTCCTTGTCGGGCTGGCGACGATTCCACAGGCACGCCAGCACTCGGAGGCCGGGCGCTATGACGTGCTGCCCGCCAACCGCGACCTGGCCGGCGCCGAAGTCGAACTGGTCGATCTCGAGCATCGCGAAAACCGCCTCAAGCTTGCGCTGGCCGAGGTGGAAGCCGATTACGACTTCGTCCTCATCGACTGCCCGCCCTCGCTCTCGCTGCTCACGCTCAATGGCCTGTGTGCCGCGCACGGCGTCGTCGTGCCGATGCAGTGCGAGTACTTCGCGCTCGAAGGCCTGTCGGATCTCGTCAACACCATCAAGCAGGTGCACGCCAACCTGAACCGCGACCTCAAGGTGATCGGTCTGTTGCGCGTGATGTTCGATCCGCGTGTGACGCTGCAGCAGCAGGTCTCGGCGCAGCTCGAATCGCACTTCGGCGACAAGGTGTTCAAGACGGTGATCCCGCGCAACGTGCGCCTGGCCGAAGCGCCGTCGTACGGCATGCCGGGCGTGGCGTTCGACGTGGCATCGAAGGGGGCGAAGGCCTATCTGGATTTCGGCGCCGAGATGATCGCGCGCGTGCGCCAGATGGCCGATATGCCGGCCTGAGCAGCAAGAGGAACAACATGAGCACGATGAAGAAAAAGGGACTGGGCCGCGGCCTCGAAGCACTGCTCGGCAGCCCCGCCGAGATTGTCGAAGCCGCCAGGCAAGAGGGCGCGCCGACGGTGCTGAAGCTGGAGCAGATGCAGCCCGGCAAATATCAGCCGCGCACGCGCATGGACGAGGGCGCGCTGCAGGAGCTCGCCGCGAGTATCCGGGCGCAGGGCCTGATGCAGCCGATTCTGGTGCGCAAGGTCGAGTCCGACGGTGCCAAGCCCAAGTACGAAATCATCGCGGGTGAACGCCGCTTCCGCGCTTCACGCCTCGCCGGCCTGACCGAGGTGCCCGTCCTCGTGAAAGACGTGCCGGATGAATCGGCCGCCGCCATGGCGCTGATCGAAAACATCCAGCGCGAGGATCTCAACCCGTTGGAAGAAGCGCAGGGCATTGCGCGCCTGGTGCGTGAATTCCAGTTCACGCATGAGCAGGCGGCGGAATCGGTCGGGCGTTCGCGCAGCGCGGTGTCGAACCTGCTGCGCCTGCTCAATCTCGCTCAGCCTGTGCAGACCATGCTGATGGCCGGCGACCTCGACATGGGCCACGCCCGCGCGCTGCTCGCCGTCGATGGTGCCACACAGATCACATTGGCCAACCAGATCGTCAACAAGCGCCTGTCGGTGCGCGAGACGGAAAAACTGGTGGCGTCGACACTCAAGCCGTTCGAGCTGAAATCGCTGAAGCAGAAGGGCGGGCACCAAGGCGGCCGCGACGTGGCCCGCCTCGAAGAAGAGCTGGCCGACCAGCTCGGCCTAGGTGTGCAGATCAAGCTGGCGGCCAAGGGGCGCGGTCAGCTGACCGTGCAATTCAGCAGTCTCGACGAGTTCGATGGGCTGCTGGCGCGCCTGCGTCTCGACGCCGGCGAAGAGGCTGCCTGAGTGAACCTGCGACCGTTTGACGCAGGAGCGGGAATCCGCGCCTCTGCGCCATTTGCGGGCGCACGCTCGCACGGAATTGGTGCGATTACCTCGCACGTCATCGACGCTCGACGCTACCAACACCATCATGGAATCAACCGGGCGCCGGTCCATCAGCCGGATTCGCTACCCCGCCAGCAGCACCGTATTGCGCGCTTCGAATGGAACGCAGCCGCGCGAAGTGCTGTCGAAGGCGCCCGCACAAGGGTTCGCTTGTGCGTTGACTGGCGAACGCCATGTCCCGTAAAATCGTGCGGTTTTAAATCCGCCTGACCCAAAGCGGTGCGGCATGATGAAAGCGCATTCTTCCATGCAGCCAACCGACCGGCAACGGCCCGATTCTTACGCTTCGTTGAAAGCCGCCCGGCCCCAGCCGGTGCAGGATCCGAAGCACGACAGTTGGGACGATGATCAGCAGGCGGAGCCGCCGGTGCATGTGCTATCGCATGACGAAGCGGTCGCCCTGTTTGGCGAGCAGGCTGTGCAGGCCTCGCGTATCACGCCCTTTTCCATCGTGCTCGGCCAAGTGGCCATCACACTGTTGTGTGGGCTCGGTTGGTATGTCGGCAGTTGGTTCGCGGGAGCGGGCGCTGCGTCAGCCGCCGAGGCTGGATTGTCGGCGCTGCTGGGCGGTGGCGTATGCGTGGTGCCTTCGGCATGGTTCGCGATGCGGCTGTCGACGGCCAAGGGGTTCGAATCCATCGCCCGCCTCGTAGTGGGCGAAGCGATCAAGGTGCTTGGCACGGTCGCGCTGCTGGTGATCGTGGTGGTGGTGTTCAAGGGCCTGCATTGGCCGCCCTTGCTGATCACCCTGATCCTGGCGCTCAAGATGTATTGGGTCGGTCTCGCGCTGCGATAGTGCGTTGAATCGGCTCCAGCCCACCACGACATGGCGGGCACACTGGCGTGTTGGCACACGGCAAGGACCTGAGGCAGGAGAAGCCCGGTTCATTGCGCTGACACTCTGCAAGAATAAGGTGACATGTTTCAGCCGCGTGCAGTCCGCGATCTCCAGGAAACACCTGGCAGAATCGGGCGCGGGTCGGAACGGGTCACGAAGAATGTTTCGCAATATTGGACTGAATCATCATGGCAACTGAAGTCGCAGAAGCCGCCGGCCACGCCGCCGAGCACGCTCTCACGCCTTCCGCGTATATCGCGGAGCATTTGCAGAATTTCAACAGCATCGGTGGCAAGCAGGCCTCCGTCGTCGACTTCTCCGTCATCAACTGGGACACGATGTTCTGGTCCGTATTGATGGGCCTGATCGGCATCATCGTCCTGGGCATTGCCGCACGCCGCGTCACCGCCGGCGTCCCGGGCCGCTTCCAGGCTTTCGTTGAACTCGTCGTCGAGATGGTCGATGACCAGGCCAAAGGCATCATCCACGGCGATCGTTCCTGGATTGCTCCGCTGGCGCTGATGGTGTTCGTGTGGGTCACGCTGATGAACGCGGTCGACTTGGTCCCGGTGGACTGGGTCACGGGCGTCAACCACCTGCTCGGTACCTTCGGCGTGCACGTCCCGCACCACCGCGCGGTGGCCACGGCTGACCTGAACGGTACGTTCGGCATGTCGTTCGCTGTGCTGATCCTGATGATCTACTACAGCTTCAAGATCAAGGGCGCCGGCGGCTTTGCACACGAGCTGCTGTCGGCACCGTTCGGCGCAAAGTGGTACCTCGCGCCATTCAACCTGATCCTCAACATCATTGAATTCCTCGCCAAGGCTGTGTCGCTGGGCATGCGGTTGTTCGGCAACATGTACGCGGGCGAACTGGTGTTCCTGCTGATCGCGCTGCTTGGCTCGGTCTGGACGTTCGGTGCTGACACGTCGGCACTGGGTTTCGTGGGTCACGTGGTGGCTGGCGCAGTGTGGGCGATCTTCCACATCCTGATCGTGCTGCTGCAAGCCTTCATCTTCATGATGCTGACGCTGGTGTACATCGGCCAGGCACATGAACACCACTAAGTAGTTGCGGTTCAGGTTCTCCGGTTCCGTTTGATTTTTCCAAGTTCTCAAGTTCTTAGTCTTTCACGTAAAAGGGAGTCATCATGCAAGCATTTCTCGCCAACATCCAAGGTCTGACCGCCATCGGTATCGGCATCATCATCGGCCTGGGTGCTATCGGCGCCTGCCTCGGCATCGCACTGATGGGCGGCAAGTACATCGAAGCGTGCGCACGTCAGCCTGAACTGATGAACCCGCTGCAAACGAAGATGTTCCTGCTGGCTGGCCTGATCGACGCGGCATTCCTGATCGGTGTTGGTGTGGCCATGCTGTTCGCGTTCGCCAACCCGCTGCTGTCGGTCATCAAGTAATTCTTTTCGGTCTGCATGATGCCGGAGGCGGCCTGGGTGAACGCACCGCGTAACCCTCGCCGCTTCGTGCATTGATCCGTAGTCTCAATACCGAAAGGAACACACCATGAACCTGAACGCCACACTCGTCGCGCAGATGGTCGTGTTCTTCATCCTGTGGTGGGTTGTTGCCAAGTTCATTTGGCCACCCCTGGTGAAGGCGCTCGACGAACGCGCGAAGAAAATTGCCGATGGCCTGGCCGCTGCCGATAAGGGCAAGGCTGAGCTGGAGCTGGCCAACAAGCGGGTCGAGCAGGCACTGACCGAAGCGCGCAATGAAGGCGCGCAACGCATCGCGGACGCTGAAAAGCGTGCCCAGATGAGCGCTGAAGAGATCAAGCAAAACGCCCAAGCCGAAGCCGCGCGCATCATCGCGCAAGCCAAGGCCGAAGCCGAGCAGCAAACCGTGCGCGCGCGTGAATCGCTGCGCGACCAGGTTGCCACGCTGGCCGTCAAGGGTGCCGAGCAGATCCTCAAGCGTGAAGTCAATGCGCAGGTCCATGCCGATCTGCTCAATCAACTCAAGGCTGAGCTGTAATCATGGCAGAACTCGCAACCGTTGCCCGTCCGTACGCAGAGGCGCTGTTCCGCGTGGCGAAGGCCGGCAATCTGGGTGCATGGTCTGAGCTCGTGTCGGAAATGGGGCAAATTGCTGCCGTGCCCGACATGAAGGCAGTCGCCGATGATCCGAAGCTCTCCAAAGCCGATGTGGCGGGGATCTTCCTGTCGGCGCTGAAATCTCCGGTTTCGCATGAGGCGAAGGAACTGGTTGGCCTGCTGGTGGCCAACAAGCGTCTGTCGCTGCTGCCGGAAATTGCCGCGCAATTCCATGTGCTGCGGAATGCCAGTGAAGGCGCCGCCGACGTCGAGATCACCAGTGCGTTCCCGCTTGAGGGCGCGCCCCTGACCGAACTGGTCGCCACGCTCGAACGCAAGTTCGGCAAGAAGCTGCAGGCTCACGTGAGCGTCGATCCTTCGTTGATCGGCGGCGTGCGTGTGCAGATTGGCGACGAAGTGCTCGACACCTCGGTGCGCGCGCGCCTGACGCAGATGCAGTCTGCGCTGACCGCCGCGTAATGCTGCTCCGCGAGGCGCCGATGAATCGAGGCGATTTCATCGACGTAGCGCGCCCGCAGACAGATTGAAGAATTAGGAGCATTCGATGCAACTGAACCCCTCCGAGATCAGCGACCTGATCAAGACCCGTATCGAGGGCTTGAAGGCTGGCGCTGACGCAAAGAACACCGGCACGGTCATCTCCGTGACGGACGGTATCTGCCGCATTCATGGCCTGTCGGGCGTGATGCAAGGCGAAATGCTGGAATTCCCGGGCAACACGTTCGGCCTCGCGCTGAACCTCGAGCGCGACTCCGTCGGCGCTGTGGTGCTGGGTGAGTACGAGCACATTTCCGAAGGCGACGAAGTCAAGTGCACGGGTCGCATTCTGGAAGTGCCGGTTGGCCCGGAACTGCTGGGCCGCGTGGTGAACGCACTGGGCCAGCCGATCGACGGCAAGGGCCCGATCAACGCCAAGAAGACGGACGTGATCGAAAAGGTCGCTCCAGGCGTGATCGCACGTCAATCGGTGAGCCAGCCGGTGCAGACCGGCCTGAAGTCGATCGATGCCATGGTGCCGATCGGCCGTGGCCAGCGTGAGCTGATCATTGGCGACCGCCAGACCGGCAAGACCGCTGTTGCAGTCGACGCCATCATCAACCAGAAGGGCAAGGGTATCTTCTGCGTGTACGTGGCAATCGGCCAGAAGGCTTCGACGATCGCCAACGTGGTGCGCAAGCTCGAAGAGCACGGCGCGCTGGAATACACGATCGTGGTGGCTGCCGCCGCTTCCGATTCGGCTGCCATGCAGTACCTGTCGGCCTACGCCGGATGCACGATGGGCGAATACTTCCGCGACCGCGGCGAAGATGCCCTGATCGTGTATGACGATCTGACCAAGCAAGCTTGGGCGTACCGTCAGGTTTCGCTGCTGCTGCGCCGCCCGCCTGGCCGTGAGGCCTACCCGGGCGACGTGTTCTATCTGCACTCGCGTCTGCTGGAGCGCGCTGCACGTGTGAACGCTGATCACATCGAAAAGATCACCAACGGTGAAGTCAAGGGCAAGACCGGTTCGCTGACCGCACTGCCCGTGATCGAAACGCAGGCCGGCGACGTGTCCGCGTTCGTTCCGACCAACGTGATCTCGATTACCGACGGTCAGATCTTCCTGGAAACCGATCTGTTCAACGCCGGTGTGCGCCCCGCAATCAACGCCGGTATTTCGGTGTCGCGCGTTGGTGGTGCTGCTCAGACCAAGGTCATCAAGAAGCTGTCGGGCGGTATCCGTACCGACCTGGCTCAGTATCGTGAACTGGCTGCGTTCGCGCAGTTTGCTTCCGACCTGGACGAAGCGACCCGCAAGCAGCTCGAGCGCGGCCGCCGCGTGACCGAACTGCTCAAGCAGCCGCAATACCAGCCGCTGCAGGTGTGGCAGCTGGCCGCGTCGCTGTATGCAGCCAACAACGGCTTCCTCGACAACGTGGACGTGAAGGACATCCTGGCTTTCGAAAAGGGCCTGCACGACACGCTGAAGACGAAGTACGCCGATCTCATCAACCGCATCGAAGATACGAAGGATCTGTCGAAGGAAGATGAGGCCGCCCTGCGTGCCGCGATCGAGGATTTCAAGAAGTCCGCCGCGTTCTAACCGCGTCATTCCCGGAACTGGTCACCGAGGTTGAGAAATTCGGCCTGCGTGACCAGGACTGAACGGAGAGGAAGAAATGGCCGGAACAAAAGAAATCCGCACCAAGATCAAGAGCGTGCAGAACACGCGCAAGATCACCAAGGCGATGGAAATGGTCGCCGCATCCAAGATGCGCAAGGCGCAGGAACGGATGCGTGCTGCTCGCCCGTACGCCGAGAAGATCCGCAACGTGGCCGCGCACATGGCACTGGCCAATCCGGAGTACAAGCACCCGTTCATGGTGGCGCGCGACATTAAGCGTGCCGGCCTGATCGTGGTGACGACGGACAAAGGCCTGTGCGGTGGCTTGAACACCAACGTGCTGCGTGCCGTCACCACCCAACTGCGCGATCTGCAGAACAAGGGCGTTGAGACGCAAACCACCGCCATCGGTACCAAGGGTATGCAGTTCCTTGGCCGCGTCGGTGCCAAGGTCGTCTCGAATGTCGTGCATCTGGGCGACACGCCGCATCTGGAAAAGCTGATCGGTGCAATCAAGGTGCAGCTGGACGCGTTCAACGCAGGTCAGATCGATGCCGTGTACCTGGCGTACACCCGCTTCATCAACACGATGAAGCAGGAGCCGGTGGTCGAGCAGCTGCTGCCGCTGACCGCCGACAAGCTCGCGCAGAGCGACGCCGAGAAGCAGGCCTACTCGTGGGATTACATCTACGAGCCGGACGCGCAAACGGTGGTCGACGAGTTGCTGACCCGTTACGTCGAGGCCCTGGTGTACCAGGCGGTGGCCGAAAACATGGCCTCCGAGCAATCGGCCCGGATGGTGGCGATGAAGGCGGCTTCGGACAACGCAAAGAACGTGATCGGCGAACTGCAACTGGTCTACAACAAGACCCGTCAGGCAGCGATCACGAAGGAACTGTCCGAGATCGTCAGCGGCGCAGCTGCAGTCTGATAGCCACGGCAAAGAATCAAGTTATTGGAGATACAAATGAGTATCGCAAACGGAAATATCGTGCAGTGCATCGGCGCCGTGGTGGACATTCAGTTCCCGCGCGACGCGATGCCGAAGGTTTACGACGCGCTGGTGCTGGACGACAGCAACGACGCTTCGTTCGCCGAGAAGGGCCTGACCTTCGAAGTGCAACAACAGCTGGGCGACGGCGTGGTGCGTACCATTGCGCTGGGTTCGTCCGACGGTCTGCGTCGCGGCATGCGTGTGGCGACCACCGGCGCGCCGATCTCGGTGCCGGTCGGTCACGGCACGCTGGGCCGCATCATGGACGTGCTGGGTCGCCCGATCGACGAAGCTGGTCCGATCGCGTCCGACGAGAAGCGCGCCATTCACCAGAAGGCCCCGAAGTTCGACGAGTTGTCGCCGTCGGTGGACCTGCTGGAAACCGGCATCAAGGTGATCGACCTGGTCTGCCCGTTCGCCAAGGGCGGTAAGGTGGGTCTGTTCGGTGGCGCCGGCGTCGGCAAGACCGTGAACATGATGGAGCTGATCAACAACATCGCCAAGCAGCACTCGGGCTTGTCGGTGTTTGCTGGCGTGGGCGAGCGTACCCGTGAGGGCAACGACTTCTACCACGAAATGAAGGACTCCAACGTGCTCGACAAGGTGGCCATGGTGTTCGGCCAGATGAACGAGCCGCCGGGCAACCGTCTGCGCGTGGCGCTGACCGGCCTGACGATGGCCGAGCGC